>Ga0308159_1000036_pt1 | contig 637349 bp, 629 predicted proteins | sample PhyCR1_FD_201040 | JGI IMG/M metagenome (GOLD analysis project Ga0308159, IMG submission 201040) | Phyllosphere microbial communities from UC Gill Tract Community Farm, Albany, California, United States - DLSLC.R1 | ecosystem: Host-associated > Plants > Phyllosphere > Unclassified | place...
GCGCCTGTGGCACGCACGCGTGCCACCGGTTGCCGGCACGGCAACCTCAGGCGCTGTAGTACATATCATACTCGACCGGGCTCGGGGTCATTTCCCACCGTGCCACTTCGCCGCGCTTGATCTCGACATAGGCTTCGATCTGGTCCTTCGTGAACACATCGCCCTTCAGCAGATAGTCCATGTCGGTTTCGAGGCTGTCGAGCGCTTCGCGCAAGCTACCGCACACGGTCGGGACCTGCGCGAGTTCTGCCGGCGGCAGGTCGTACAGGTTCTTGTCCATCGCCTCGCCCGGATGGATCTTGTTCTGGATGCCGTCCAGACCCGCCATCATCAGCGCCGCATAGGCGAGATACGGGTTGGCCATCGCGTCGGGGAAGCGGACTTCGACGCGCTTCGACTTTGGACCGGTGCCGTACGGGATGCGGCACGATGCCGAACGGTTGCGCGCCGAATAGGCGAGCAGCACCGGCGCTTCATAGCCCGGAACCAGGCGCTTGTAGCTGTTGGTCGTCGGGTTGGTGAAGGCGTTCACCGACTTGGCGTGCTTGATGATGCCGCCGATGAAATACAGGCACATGTCCGACAGGCCGGCATAGCCATCGCCGGCGAACAGCGGGTTGCCGCCGTTCCAGATCGAGAAGTGGGTGTGCATCCCCGAGCCGTTATCTTCCTTGATCGGCTTCGGCATGAACGTCGCGGTCTTGCCATAGGCGTGCGCGACCTGATGCACGACATACTTGTAGATCTGCATCCGGTCGGCGGTGGTGGTCAGCGTGCCGAAGGTCAGGCCCAGCTCGTGCTGTGCGGCGGCGACTTCGTGGTGATGCTTGTCGCACGGCAGGCCCATTTCGAGCATCGTGGTGACCATTTCGCCACGGATGTCGACGGCGCTGTCGACCGGCGCGACCGGGAAATAACCGCCCTTGGCACGCGGGCGGTGGCCCATGTTGCCGGCTTCATATTCGCGGCCCGAATTGCCCGGCAGTTCGATGTCGTCGATCTTGTAATAGCTGGTCGAATAGCTGTTCTCGAACCGCACGTCGTCGAACATGAAGAATTCGGCTTCCGGCCCGACATACACGGTGTCGCCGATGCCGGTGGTCTTCAGATACGCCTCGGCGCGCTTCGCGGTCGAACGCGGGTCGCGGGCATAGAGTTCGCCGGTCGACGGTTCCACCACGTCGCAGAAGATGACCAGCATCGGGGTGGCCGAGAACGGGTCGGTATACACCGCGTCCAGATCGGGCTTCAGCACCATGTCCGACTCGTTGATCGCCTTCCAGCCTTCGATCGACGAACCGTCGAACATCAGGCCGTCGGTCAGCTCGTCATCGGTCAGGATCGACGCGACCATGGTCAGGTGCTGCCACTTGCCCTTGGGATCGGTGAAGCGCAGGTCGATCCACTCGATCTCTTCGTCCTTGATCCGCTTCAGGATGGTGCTGGCGGTAGTAGCCATCGGAAACTGCCCTTTCTGGATTAAACCCCACGCTCCGGCGCAATCAATCGCCCCGGAACGCCCCGTGATTCGAAATAATGCTGCGCTGCGTCAGATCGCGTCGTCGTTGCGCTCACCGGTGCGGATGCGCAAGGCGGTCTCGACCGGAATGACGAAAATCTTTCCGTCGCCGATGCGGCCGGTCTGCGCCGCCGCCGCGATCGCTTCCACGACGCGCTCGGCCAGGCCGTCCTCGACCACGACTTCCAGCTTCACCTTGGGCAGGAAGTCGACGACATATTCCGCGCCGCGATACAGTTCGGTATGGCCCTTCTGCCGGCCAAACCCTTTGGCTTCGGTCACGGTGATGCCGCTCACGCCGACTTCGTGCAGCGCTTCCTTTACCTCATCCAGCTTGAACGGCTTGATGATGGCTTCGATCTTCTTCATGCGCCCTGCCGATCCCCTCGGACGTGACGACCCGGACGGATCGTTAGCGTCCCGTTAAACAATAACCGTGCCAACCGGCGATTCGCCTTGGATACGATCATCGGCCATTCGGGCGGGGCTGTCGATATTGCCCACTGAAGGGGCAGGGTGCCGGTTTTTCGGGCAGGTTAGTCCTCCCCGGCACGGGGAGGAGCTTTAGAGGTACGGCGGCCGGGTGAATCCCTTGGGGCTGAGCGTGAAGATTTCGCACCCGTCCTCGGTAATCCCGATCGAATGTTCGAACTGCGCCGACAGCGACCGGTCGCGGGTCACCGCCGTCCAGCCATCGTCGAGCATCTTCACGTCGGGCCGACCGATATTGATCATCGGTTCGATGGTGAAGAACATGCCCGGCCGCAGTTCCGGCCCGGTGCCCGGCCGCCCGGCATGGATCACCTCCGGCGCGTCGTGGAACAACTGCCCCAGCCCATGGCCGCAGAAATCGCGGACCACGCCATAGCGATGCGCCTCGGCATGGCGCTGGATCGCGTGTGCCACGTCGCCCATGCGGTTGCCAGGTTTCGCCTGTTCGATGCCCAGCATCAGGCATTCATAAGTCACGTCGACCAGCTTGCGCGCCTTGATCGGGACGTTCCCGACCAGATAGGTCCGGCTGCTGTCGCCGTGCCAGCCGTCGAGCAGCGGGGTCACGTCGATATTGGCGATGTCGCCGTCCTTCAGCGTCCGGTCCGACGGGATGCCGTGGCACACGACATGGTTGATCGAGATGCAGGTCGAATGGGCATAGCCGCGATAGCCGAGCGTCGCGGGCACCGCGCCGCCCTCGCGCATCAGGCGATAGATGATCGTGTCGAGCTCGGCGGTGGTGACGCCCGGCACGACATGCGGCGTGATTTCGTCGAGGATATGCGCGGCCAGCCGGCCGGCGCGGCGCATTCCTTCGAACCCGGCGGCATCGTGCAGCCTGATCGCGCCGGTCCGGGCGAGCGGCATATCGGCGGTGACGGTCTGATAGTCGGTCATGTCGCCCATATAGGCAAGGATCGGGCGCTAGGCGAGGGCGCGTGCCCACGCTATGCGAAGCCATGACCGATCGCATCTGGACCGCCGCCCTGCTCGTCATCGGGGATGAAATCCTCTCCGGCCGGACGCAGGACAAGAATGTCGCGCAGCTCGCGACGTGGCTGAACGTACAGGGCATCCGCCTGGCCGAGGTCCGCGTCGTCGCTGACCGCGAGGAAGCGATCGTCGAGGCGGTGAACATTCTTCGCGCCCGCAACGATTACCTGTTCACCACCGGCGGCATCGGGCCGACGCATGACGACATCACCGTCGATTCGATCGCGGCGGCGCTGGGCGTGCCGGTCATCGCCCATCCCCGTGCTCGCGCGATCCTAGAAGACTATTACACCACGCGCGGCGGGCTGACCGAGGCGCGGCTGCGCATGGCGCGGGTGCCGGAGGGCGGCGACCTGATCGAGAACCGGATGTCGGGTGCGCCGGGCATCCATATCGAAAACATCTTCGTCATGGCCGGCGTGCCGCATATCGCGGCGGCGATGCTCGACAGCCTGACCGGCACGTTGGAGGGCGGCCTGCCGGTCGTATCCGGCACGCTCGGCTGCTGGGTGGGGGAGAGCGAGGTTGCCGGACTGCTGCGCGAGGTCGAGCGCGCGCATGACGGCGTGGCGATAGGCAGCTATCCGTTCTTCCGCGAAGGCCGCACCGGCGCCAATTTCGTCGTCCGCGCGACCGATACGGTACTGGTCGACGCGTGCATTGCCGATCTGGCCGAGCGGCTGCGCGCCGCCGGACACGACACGGTGAGCGACGGAATCTGACGCGCCGCTTGCGGGCGGTCGGCGGGGTTGATAAGTCGGACAAATAACCGGCAGGAGAGTAAGACGTTGGCTTCCCCGACCCGCATCGCGTTGGCCGGCATCGGCAAGATCGCGCGCGACCAGCATATCCCGCACATCACCGCCAGCCCGGATTTCGAACTGGTCGCCGCCGTCACCGGCCACACCCCGCCCGATGGCGTGCCGGGGTTCAAGACGATTGCCGAGATGATGGCGGCGATCCCCGACGTACAGGCGATTTCGATCTGCACCCCGCCGCGCGGGCGGCTGTCGCTGATCCAGCAGGCGCTGGACCACGGCCTCGACATCATGATCGAAAAGCCGCCGGCCGCGACCCTGTCCGAAGCGCAGGCCTTCGCCCGCGCTGCCGAACGCGCCCGCCGGGTGCTGTTCGCGACGTGGCATTCGCGGGAAGCCGCGGCGGTGGAGCCGGCACGCCAATGGTTGACGCAGCGCAATATCCGCCGCGTCGCGGTGAACTGGAAGGAAGACGTCCGCGTCTGGCATCCGGGGCAGGCGTGGATCTGGGAACCGGGTATCGGCGTGTTCGATCCCGGCATCAACGCGCTGTCGGTCATCACCCGCATCCTGCCGCGCCCGCTGCTGCTCGACGCCGCCGAACTGCGCTTTCCGTCGAACCGCGACGCGCCGATCGCCGCCGATCTCGACTTCACCGATACGGCGGGGGTGCCCGTCCGCGTCGAGTTCGATTTCGACCAGACCGGGCCGCAGACCTGGGACATCGATGTCGACACCGATGACGGCCAGTTGAAGCTGTCGATGGGCGCGTCGCAGATGGCGGTGGACGGGGTGGCGGTTGATGTCGGCGACGAACCCGAATATGCCCGCCTCTATCGCCGCTTCGCCGAATGCCTGCGCGACCGGACGAGCGATGTCGACCTGTCGCCATTCGTCCAAGTCAACGACGCGTTCCTGCTGGGCCGGCGGGTGACGGTGGGGGAATTTAGCGAGTAATGTTGCCAAGCTGCCATTGTCGTGGAATGCTTCACGACGATGGCAGCGATAGCGTCCTTCCTGACCGCGGCGGGTGCGCCGCATCGATGGGCCGCACTGGCGTTAGCGTTGTCGGCGCACGGGATATTCTATTGGTTCACGACCGAACCAAATTATTATTATAGCGGCCGTGGCGTCGAGGACATTCTTGTTTTCGACGTACCGCTATCGAACCGGTCAAAGGTTGCCGTCGCCGGACGTACCGACAAGTCGGTGACGGCGCCCCGTCTGCTTGCGTCAGATTCCTTATCGGCCCGACGTGTCTTCTCGGCGATAGCAAACCTCAGATCCGTAAGCTTCGTAGTCGATGCGGAAGGCCGCGTCAGCCATTGTACTGTCAACGGTAGATCGCTTCGGTCTATTGAGCGTGGCTCGATCTGTCACCGCATACGGCCGCTGCGGTTCCACCCCGCCATCGATGAAAGCGGACGACCAGTGGCCTACGCTCTTCCCTGAACCATCGCCGCCGCGATCGCCTCCCGCGCCCGGTTCGCCACCGCTTTGCGCCCCATGCCCGCCGGGTCGAACGGTTCGAGGAAATGGATCGTCAACCCGATCCGCCCCGGCCGCCCCAGCACGCGCGCGGCGTTGGTCGTGCCCGGTTCGTCGCCCAGCCACGCGACCTCCCGCGCATCGCCATAGTCGAGGTAGACCGGCTGCACCCGCAGTCCCGGCGGCGGCGGGTCGATCGCGCCGAGCAGCGCGGCCTTGAACGGCAGCAATGCGCCCGGCGCGCTGGTGGTCCCTTCGGGAAACACCGTCACCGGATGATCGGCCAGCAACGCCTGGCGCAACGTATCGATCTGTCGTGCCACACCCAGCCGATCGCCGCGATCGACGAACAGCGTGTGGTTGAGCGTACACAGCCACCCGACCAGCGGCGCATCGCGCAACTCGCCCTTGGCGACGAACGCGCTACCGCTCGCCCCGGCGATGGCGAGGATGTCGATCCAGCTCTGGTGATTGGCGAGGTACAGCACGTCGCGCTTGACCGGCGATCCGATCACGGTCGTCCGCACCCCGACCACCGCCGCGATCCGCCCCAGAAAGCGCGGCGGCCAAGGCGAGCGCAGGCGCAATGCCCGCCAGCTGCCATGCAGGATCAGATAGGCGAGCAACGCCGCCAGCATTCCACCCGCCCGCGCCGTCAATCGCAGCCGCGCGGGCAGCGTCATGCCCCTCAATCCTTGCGGTCGAGGCTGACGCCGTAGAGTTCCATGCGGTGGTCGACCAGGCGGAAGCCCAACCGTTCCGCGATCTGCTTCTGCAGCAGTTCCAGCTCGGGATCGACGAACTCGATCACCCGGCCGCTCTCGACGTCGATCAGGTGGTCGTGATGCGCCTCGGGCGAGGGTTCGTAGCGGGCGCGACCGTCGCCGAAGTCGTGGCGGTCGAGGATGCCGGCCTCTTCGAACAGGCGCACGGTGCGATAGACGGTCGCGATCGATATGCCCGGATCGATCGTCGACGCGCGTTCATACACCTTCTCGACATCGGGATGGTCGTCGGCTTCGGACAGCACGCGCGCGATGACGCGGCGTTGCTCGGTGATCCGCAGCCCCTTTTGGTGACACAGCGCTTCGAGGTCGATCTTGCGGGGCATGTAGTCCTGTACGTCCAGACGGGAGAGTTGCCCGATCTTCTAGCGTGCTGGGCGCGCCAGCGAAAGCCGGTAAACGCGCCCGGCCGCCATCATCCCGTACGGCGTTGCGTCCCCAGCCCGATCTGCTTGGCCAGCGTCCGGCGCTGCTCGGCATAGTTCGGTGCGACCATCGGGTAATCGGCCGGCAGGTTCCACTTGGCGCGATATTGCTCGGGCGTCAGATTGTAGTGGGTCATCAGATGCCGTTTAAGCATCTTCAGCTTCCGCCCATCCTCCAGGCAGACGATATAGTCGGGCTTAACCGATGCCCGGATCGCCACGGCGGGTTCGGCGCGTGGCGCCGGTGCTTCCTCCGCCGTTCCCAGCCCGGCCAGCGCGCCATGCACGCTGCGGATCAGTGCCGGAATGTCGGCCACGTCGATCGTGTTGCTGCCGACATGTGCGGCGACGATGTCGGCCGTCAATGCGATCAGCGTCTCGCCCCGCTCCGCGTCCATTTCCATATCTTCCCTCGTTACGCAGCCGCTACCCATGGCCGTGACCGCTATCGTCCGGCTTGGCGGTCATCGCAACAATATAAACAACATCTTTTGTTATGCGAGGGGGATCGGCCGCACATAGGTATGCGCGTCGAAGCGCTCGCCGCTGCGACCGGCATAATAATCGCGCCGTTCGCCGCATTTGGCGAAGCCTTCGCTGGCGTACAGGCGGGTGGCGTCGTTGCCGGCGCGCATTTCGAGGCACAGCCGGCCCGCACCGCGCGCGGCGGCATCGTCGATCGCCCGGCGCAACAGCGCCCGGCCGACGCCGCGCCCCCGCTGATCGGGCAGCACCGCGATCAGCAGCAATTCGGCATCGTCGGCCACCGCGCGGGTCAGCGCGAACCCGACCAGCGCGTCGCCGCTGCGCGCCAGCGTCAGCCACACGCCGGGCAGCGACAGCATCCCCAGGCACTGCGCCAGCGTCCATGCCTCGCCGAAACGGGGATCGAACGCCGCCCGCATCACCCCGTCGACCGCACCGACATCGGCGGCGGTGCCATCGCTCAGCGCGATGTCGACACAAATATCGGTCATGCGCGGACGCTCGGCACGGCATCGGGCGCCCGGCCATAGAGCGGGGCGGGGGGCAGGCTGGCCTGCGCCATCGGCAACCGCACCGTATCGGCGGCATCGGGCAACCGGTCGCAGGCGGGCAGGCGGTCGTCGATCGTGCGCAACCGCGCCAGTCCCTGTCCGACCACCCTGCGTCCGGCCAGCGCCGCCACCGCATCCTGCGGCTTGCGCGACACCGCCGGGCCATTGGCGATCAGCGCGCCGTCGAAGCCCTGCTGAAACACCTCGCCATGGCCGCCGTCGAGCACCGCGACGATCGCGTCGCCGGGCTGTTCGGCCAGCGCGGCGGCGGCGATCAGTGCCAGCGACGAATAGCCATGGACGGGCACGCCCCACCCGATGCCAAGGCCGCGCGCCGCCGCCAGCCCGACGCGCACCCCGGTAAAGCTGCCGGGCCCGCAATCGACCAGGATCGCGTCGGCGCGCCCCTGGTCGGGCAATCCGGCGATCATCGGCACCAGTCGCTCGGCATGGCCGCGCCCGACGACGACATGGTCGCGGGCGATCACCACGCCGTCGTCGATCAACGCGACCGAACAGGCGGCGGTGGCGGTTTCGATGACCAGCGTCCGCACGGCTGCGTCAGGCGATCCGGTTGAACTTGGCGAAATCGGGGCGGGGCGACCGCGGGTGCAGGCTTTCCGGATCGCCATAGCCCAGCGTCGTGATGAAATTGGTGTGGACCGACGGCGTGTCGGCAAAGAACGCCTTGTCCACCGCGCCGGCATCAAAGCCCGACATCGGCCCGGTATCGAGGCCCAGCGCCCGCGCGGCGAGGATCAGGTAGCCGCCCTGCAACGACGAATTGCGGAATGCCGATGCCTGGCGCAGCTCGGCATTGCCGTCGAACCACGATTTCGCATCGGTGTGCGGGAACAGTTCGGGCAGATGCTCGTGGAATTCGGTGTCCATGCCGATGATCGCGGTCACCGGCGCGGCGCGGATCTTGTCGGGGTTGGTGCCGGTGGCACATGCCGCCAGCTTCTCCTTGGCCTCGGGCGAGGTGCACCACACGATCCGCGCGGGCAGCTGGTTGGCGCTGGTCGGGCCCCATTTCACCAGGTCCCACAGCGCGTGCAGCGTCGCGTCGTCGACCGGCCGGTCGGTATAATGGTTGAACGTCCGCGCGGTGCGGAACAGCGTGTCGAGCGCTTGGTCGTCGAGCTTGGCCATCAGACTGCACGAACCTCCGTGACTTCGGGGACATAATATTTGAGCAGTTGTTCGATGCCGTTCTTCAACGTCGCGCTGGACGACGGGCATCCCGAACAGGCGCCCTGCAGCTGCAGATACACCTTGCCCTGGTCGAACCCGCGATAGACGATGTCGCCGCCGTCGTTCGCCACCGCCGGGCGCACGCGGGTTTCGATCAGTTCCTTGATCTGCTCGACGATGTCGGCATCCTCGGGATTGTCGACGAAGCTGCTCTCCTCGGCCGGGACCGAGAAGCCGGCGGTGCCCGCCGCATGGAACAGCGGCATCCGCCCGCCGAAATGGTCGAGCAGCAGCGCCAGCACGTCGGGCTTCAGGTCGGCCCATTCGCTGCCCGGCGCCTTCGTCACCGACACGAAATCGCGGCCGAAGAACACGCCGACCACATCGCCCAGCGCGAACAGCTGCGTGGCGAGCGGCGATGCCTCCGCTTCCTCAGGGCTGGCGAAGTCGCGGGTGCCCGCGTCCATCACGACCTGCCCTGGCAGGAATTTCAGCGTCGCCGGGTTGGGCGTGGATTCGGTTTCGATCAACATGCCGCCCATGTGGCCGCATGGGCACGGGGGATCAAGGGCACGCGGCGAAACGCTGCGTTCCCTTGGGGCGGTGGCCGCGTTGCCTATGCCAAATTGCTACGCTACCAGCGTAACGATCTTGCTGTGGGGACCATGACCGGTGATCGAGACGCATCTGGCGAAACTGCGCGCGCGCGACACCATTTCGGCGGAGGAAGAACAGGTCATCCGTGCCTCGCTGGGCGAGGTCCGCGTCCTTCCGGCGCACGACACCTGTATCCGCGCCGGGGAGCGGCTGCACAACAGCACGCTGCTGCTCGAAGGATTGATGTGCCGGTACAAGGACTTGCCGGGCGGCGAGCGGCAGATCACCGAGCTTCACGTCGCGGGCGACTTCCTCGACCTGCACAGTTTTTCGCTCAAGCAGCTCGACCATAATGTGATGACGCTGACGCCGTGCCGCGTCGTGCTGGTCCCGCATGTGAAGCTGACCGAGATTACCGAGACGCAGCCGCATTTGGCGCGGGTCTATTGGTTCCTGACCGCGCTCGACGCCGCGATCCACCGCGAATGGGAATTGTCGCTCGGCCGGCGCACCGCGATCCAGCGCATCGCGCACCTGATCTGCGAACTGCGCGTGCGGCTGGGCCTGATCGCCGAGGCGGACGATACGGGCTTTGCCCTGCCGCTGACGCAGGCCGACCTGTCGGATTGCACCGGGCTGACCCCGGTCCATGTCAACCGCACGCTGCGCGACCTGCGCGAGCGGGGATTGATGGAATTGCGCGGGCGCCGCGTGACGATCCACGACATGCAGGGCCTGATGGCGCTGGCCGAATTCGACGACGCCTATCTGTATCTCCGGCGCGAGGAGCGTTGAGGCGAAGCTGAGCCGGGGCTGAACGACGCGCCCGTTTCAGCTTTATATTTACGGCGCGCTGTCGATACTGGTCGGGGCGTTGCAACGACGCTACACCTTCGGCCATGGCATCCCTGTTCCGACCGGCCATGGGCGCGTTCTCCGCCCTGGCCCTGATCGCCGCGCCGCTTGCCGCGCAGACCCCGCCCGCATCGCCCGCGCCCGCCCGGCAACTTCCGCCGCTGGAACCCGTCGCGCAGGGGCCGGATACGCCGTGGCTGTTCAAGGGCAGCGACATTCCGCCCGACCGGACCTGGACCTATGGCGTCCTGTCCAACGGGCTGAAATATGCGGTGCGCAAGAATGGCGTGCCGCCGGGGCAGGTCGCGATCCGTGTCGCGATCGGCACCGGCTCGCTGATGGAAACCGACAGCGAGCGCGGCTTTGCCCACCTGATCGAGCACCTTACCTTCCGCGGGTCGGTCCATGTGCCCGATGGCGAATCGAAACGGGTGTGGCAGCGTCTGGGCGTCACCTTTGGCTCCGACAGCAACGCCTCGACCAGCTTTACCCAGACCGTCTACAAGCTCGACCTGCCGTCCGCGACGCCTACCGGCCTCGATGAAAGCATGAAAATCCTGTCGGGCATGATGGCCGAACCGACGCTGACGCAGGCCGCACTGGACGCCGAACGCCCGGTCGTCTTGTCCGAACAGCGCGAACAGCCCGGCCCCCAGGTCCGCTTCGGCGATGCGGTGCGCGCGCTGTTCTTCGCCGGACAGCCGCTGGCGGATCGCTCGCCGATCGGCAATGTCGACACGCTGGCGGCGGCGACGGCAGCCAGCGTCAAGGCGTTCCACGACCGCTGGTATCGCCCCGACCGCGCGATCATCGTCATCGCCGGTGACGCCGACCCCGCCATCCTCGAAGCGATGGTCAAGAAGCATTTCTCCGCCTGGGCCGGTGCCGGTCCGGCGCCCGCCGACCCCAAGTTCGGATCGCCCAAGGCGAACGAACCGGTCGCGGCGGTGGTCAGCGAACCGACCATGCCGACCATGGTACAGATGGCGGTGCTGCGGCCGTGGACCGTCGGTGACGACACCATCCTCTTCAATCAGGAGCGGATGATCGATCAGATCGCGCTGCGCATCCTCAACCGCCGGCTGGAGAGCCGGGCGCGGGCCGGGGGCAGCTATATCTCGGCGGGCGCGAACCTCGACGACGTGTCGCGGTCAGCGAACATAACCCAGCTATCGATCCTGCCGCTGGGCGACGACTGGGCGGCGGCGCTGCGCGACGTGCGCCAGTCGATCGCCGATGCGATGCGCACCGCCCCGACCCAGGCTGAGATCGATCGCGAGGTTGCCGAAATCCGCGCTGGCATGGAGAACGAGGTCCGCACCGCCCCGGTGACGGCGGGCGCGCTGCTTGCCGACAATCTGATTTCCGCGACCGACATCCGCGAAACCGTCGCCGGTCCCGAAACCTCGCTGCGGATTTTCGAAGGGGCGGTGACGAAGAAGTTCTTCACGCCCGCCCGCGTACAGGCGGCGACGAAGAAGGTCTTCGCCGGCACCGCCACCCGCGCCATCGTCAACACCCGAACCCCCGATCCGACCGCGCAGGCAAAGCTCACCGCCGCCCTGTCGGAAAAGATCGCGGGCAGCGCGACGCGGCGTGGCGGACAGGGGGCGATCGGCTTCGACCGTCTGGCCCCGCTGGGCAAGCCCGGTGCGATCACGGCGCGCAGCATGGCGCTCAGCGACCCGCCGGTCGAACGCGTCGATTTCGCCAATGGATCGTCGCTGCTGCTGTTCCCCAATGAATCGGAGACGGGGAAGGTCTATGTCCGTGTCCGCTTCGGCCGGGGGCTGAACGCGCTGCCCGCCGACCGCCGCACGCCCGCCTTCGCCGCCGACCTCGCGCTGGTCGCGTCGGGTATCCAGACGCCGAAGGGCGTGCTGGGGCAGGAGGAACTGGACCGGTTGACCGGGGGACGCCAGATCGGACTGTCGTTCGGCACCGATGACGACGCCTTCGTCCTGTCGGGCATGACCACCGCCGCCGACCTGACCGACCAGCTGAAACTGATCGCGGCCAAGCTGCAATCGCCCGCCTGGGACCCGGCCCCGGTCGCCCGCGCGCGGGCGGTGATGCTGGCCAGCTATGATGCGCTCGGTGCTTCGCCCGACGGCGTCATGGCGCGCGACCTCGACGCACTGCTCCACGACAACGACCCGCGCTGGGGCACGCCCGATCGCAAGGAGATCACCGCGCTGACCCCGGCCGCGTTCAAGGCGCTGTGGGCGCCGTTGCTCGCCTCCGGCCCGATCGAGGTGCAGGTGTTCGGCGATGTGCAGCAGCAGCCGGCGATCGATGCCGTCGCTGCCACCATCGGCGCGATGGCTCCGCGTCCGGCCGCCGCTACCCCGCCGCCGCCGGTCCGTTTCCCGGCGCATGTCGCCACGCCGGTCACCCGCACCCATAGCGGCCAGCCCAACCAGGCCGCCGCCGCCATCGCGTGGCCGACGGGTGCCGGCAGCGCGGGGCTGACCGAAAGCCGCAAGTTGGAGGTGCTGGCCGCCGTGTTCCGCGACCGGCTGCTCGACCGCCTGCGCAGCCAGGCCGGCGTCAGCTATTCGCCGAACGTCGACAATGGCTGGCCGGTCGGCCTGCCCGGCGGCGGGCGGATCATGGCGATCGGCATGGTGCCGCCGGACAAGACCGGCTTCTTCTTCAACCTGGCGCGCGAACTGGCCGCCGATCTGGTGAAGACGCCGGTGCCCGAGGACGAACTCGACCGCGCCAAGCTGCCGGTGATCCAGATGATCGCCCGCATGTCGAGCGGCAACATGTTCTGGATGAACCAGACGCAAGGCGGCACCGGCGATCCGGCGCGGCTGGCGGCGATCCCCGGCATCATCAACGACATCCGGGGCACGACCCCGGCCGAGTTGCAGGCGCTGGCCGCGAAATATCTGGTGCCCGCCAAGGACTGGTCGATGCAGGTCCTGCCCGAGAAGAAATGAATCCTCCCCGGCACGGGGAGGGGGGCGTCCGCACACGAACCGGTGGCGGGCGCCCTTTTCGCGTTTCGAAGAACAAAGGGGTTCGCGCGAACCCCTTTGTTCTAAGCCGCGACCGACCGCCGAACCGGCGCCCCGGCCAGCACCGCCACCCCCCAGATGACAAACCCGCCCAAAGCCAGCACGGCCCCGACCACCCCGGTCGAGGTCCAGCCATAGCCCGCCGCGATCGCCAGCCCGCCGGCCCATGGCCCGATCGCATTGGCGGTATTGAACGCCGAATGGTTGAGCGACGCGGCCAGGCTCTGCCCCTGCTGCGCAATATCCATCAACCGCGTCTGCAACACGGTGCCCAGCGCCCCGCCGATTCCGATCAGGAACACGATCGCCAGCATCGACCATAGCTGCCCCGCCGCCAGCGGATAGAGCGCCAGCGTCGCGGCACTCCACAGCAACAGGCCGCCAGCGGTCGGCATCAGCGCCCGGTCGGCAAAGCGCGGCACGACCAGATTGCCAACGGTCATGCCGGCCCCGAACACCGCCAGCACTACCGGCACCATCGCTGGCGCGGCCCCGGTCACCTCGATCAGCGTCGAGGCGAGGTAGGTGTAGACCGCGAACATCCCGCCAAAGCCGATCGCGCCGATGCCGAGCGTCAGCCACAACTGTCCCGACGTCAGCACGCCCAGTTCGGCGAGCGGGCTGGCGCTGCTGTCCGGCCGGTCGCGCGGCGCGAGCCAGGCGACCATCGCCATCGTTGCCGCCGCCAGCACCGCGACGACGCCGAACCCCCAGCGCCAGCCCAGCGCCTGCCCCAGCGCATTGGCCAGCGGCACGCCGACGATGGTCGCGACGGTCAGCCCCAGCATGACCCGCCCGATCGCCTGCGTCCGCTTCTCCGCCGGTACCAGCAACGCGGCGACCAGCGCGGCAATCCCGAAATAGGCACCATGCGGCAACCCGCTGAAGAACCGCGCGACCAGCATCGCTTCATAGGTCGGCGCCAGTGCGCTCGCCGCATTGGCGATGCCGAAACACGCCATCAACGCGATCAGCACCGTCCGCCGCGCCATCCGCGCGGTCATCACCGCCAGCAACGGCGCCCCGACCACCACGCCCAGCGCATAGGCACTGATGACATGCCCCGCCGTCGGTTCGTCGATACCGAGGCCGGGTGCGAAGAACGGCACGAGGCTCATCGTCGCGAATTCGGTCGTCCCGATCGCGAACCCGCCGAGCGCGAGCGCGAGGTGGACCAGACCGACCGACCGGACGGGAGAAGGGGCAGGGGACATGAGACAACCTCCGTGCTGCAATGCAGCATATCATGTCGCGCATATGGTCCGTAGCGGCGCGTGGTCAACCTTTCGGGTGAATTTTGGGCTTCCTGTCACGCGTCATCAAATCGCCGCCATAGCGTCGCCGGTGCGTAATACACGCCACCTACTCGCCCCGCCCGACGAGCGTATTGCTTGGATAAGGGGAAACACCGCATGTCTTTCAAACCTTGGCTGCTGAGCGTCGCGCCGCTGGCCCTGTTCGCGCAGGACGCGCTGGCGCGCGAAACCGCGCCGCCGGCCGCGCCCGACGCCGAAGCGCCCGCCACGGAAGGCGAGGGCGAGGAGATCGTCGTGCTCGGTTTCGGCAAGACGCGGCAGCAGCAGACGATCACCGCCGCCGACCTCGAACGCCTGACCCCCGGCACCTCGCCGCTGAAGGCCGCCTCGAAGCTGCCCGGCGTGAATTTCCAGTCGGGTGACGCGTTCGGTGCCTATGAATGGTCGACGCGGATCAGCCTGCGTGGGTTCAACCAGAACCAGCTGGGCTTCACCCTTGACGGCGTGCCGCTTGGCGACATGAGCTATGGCAACGTCAACGGCCTGCACATCAGCCGCGCGGTCATTTCCGAGAACCTTGCCTCGACCACCGTCGCGCAGGGCGCGGGCGCGCTCGGCACGGCCTCGACCAGCAACCTGGGCGGCACGCTGGAGTTCACCAGCCGCGCACCGTCCGACACCGCCGATATGGTCGCGTCGGGCACCTATGGCAGCAACGACACGATCCGCGCCTTCGCCCGCATCGACACCGGCGATCTGGGCGGCGGGCTGAAGGGTTATCTGTCCTACGGCTATCTGACCACCGACAAGTGGAAGGGTTCCGGCACCCAGCGCCAGAACCAGGTGAACGCCAAGCTGGTCAAGGAAATCGATACGCGCGGCAGCATCACCGCGTTCGTCAATTTCTCCGACCGGCGCGAGAACGACTATCAGGACCTCAGCTACGACATCATCGCGCGGCGCGGCCTGCGCAACGACAACATCAGCGACAACTACCCGCTCGCGGTGCAGATCGGAAAGGTCTATCAAAATCAGGTCGCGCTCGCGTCCTATCGCGCCGCCAACAACGGGTCGGCGAATGGCTTCGTCGCGCCGTGGACCGGGGCGGGCCTTACCTTCCCGACCGGGATCGGCACGGTCGACGACGTATATTATGACGCCGCCGGGCTGCGCCGTGACTGGCTGGGCGGGTTCACCATCGATGCGAAGCTGACCGACCAGCTGACGCTCACCTCCACCAGCTATTATCATCATAACAAGGGGCAGGGGTCGTGGATCACCCCCTACTCGCCGACTCCGGCCGGCGCCCTTGGCCCCGATGGCACCGCGCTGGCTGCGTCGTCGACCTCGACCACCGGGCTTGCCTCGCCGCTCGGCTTTCGCACCACCGAATATGGCATCGACCGCGCGGGCAACCAGACCCGCGCCGTGCTGACCACCGGCGCGAACCGGCTGGAAGTCGGGCTGTGGTATGAAAGCAATGCGTTCCAGCAGGCGCGGCGCTTCTATGGCATGAACGACGGCACCGCCCCGATCCGGCAGGCGCGTGAGTTCCAGCGCAACCCGTACCGCACCCAGTGGGACGGCAAGTACGATACCGAGACGCTGCAATATCATGTCGCCGATACGCTCGACCTGGGCGATCTGACGCTGAGCGGCGGGTGGAAGGGGATGCGCGTCGTCAACCGCGCCAACCTGCGCACCGGCACGCTGGTCGCGGGGGAGATCGCCGCGCGCGACTGGTTCCTGCCGCAGGTGTCGGCGCTGTTCCGCCTCGGCGGCGGTGCGGAACTGTTCGCCAGCTATACCGAGAACATGCGCGCCTTCGTCTCCTCGGCGACGACCGGCCCGTTCGCGACGACCCAGAACGGGTTCAATGCGATCCGCGGCACGCTCAAGCCCGAAACGTCGAAGACGGTCGAAGGCGGCGCGCGCATCCGCTCGGGCGGGCTGCAATTGTCGGCGGTCGGCTATTACGTCGATTTCGCCAACCGCCTGCTCGGCTTCGCCAATGGCGCGGGGATCATCGGCAACCCGCCGACTTTGAACAACGCGGGCAATGTCGAAAGCTATGGCGCCGAACTGGCGGCGAGCTATCGCGTGGCGCAGCCGCTGACCCTGTTCGTCAGCTATTCGTACAACAAGGCGACGTATCAGAACGACGTGCGCAACGCGGCGGGCACGGTGTTGCAGGCGATCGCGGGCAAGACCGTGGTCGACACGCCGGAGCATATGGTCAAGGGCGAGATCGCCTATGACGACAGCCGCTTCTTCGCGCGGGTGGGCGGCGACTATATGTCGCGGCGCTACTTCACCTATCTGAACGATCAGTCGGTCGGGGCACGGGTACTGCTCGACGCCAGCATCGGCTATCGCCTGGCCGGGGTCGGCGGCATCCTCGAAGGCGTGGCGATCGAGGGCAGCGTGACCAACCTGACCGACAAGGCGTATATCGCGACGGTCGGCAGCAACGGCTATACCGCGAGCGGCGACAACCAGACGCTGCTGGCGGGCGCGCCGCGCCAGTTCTTCGTGACGCTGCGTCGCGGATTCTGAGGGTAGGGCCTGGCCCGAGACGCGTCGGTAACTTCGCGCAGGCGGGTGTTCAGAGCAACAGGCGGCGTCGTGTCGTGGCTCTGAACCCCTGCCTGCGCGGGGGTACGCCCGTGTTGGCGATCAGGCCTCCGGCAAAACAACCGGCAGGTGCCGCGCCATCCGTGCGCGCAGCAGCGTGACCAGTTCGGGCTGCATGAAATCATAGTCGTCGGGTATGTCGAGGCAGACGATCCGCTTGCCGTTCAGGCTGCGGCGGAAATGGCGCTGCACCTTGTTGCGATGCGCGCGCTCCATCACGAAGATCGTGTGCGCCCAGTCGACCAGTTCGTGCGTCAGCGGATTTTCCGCGTCATGGTTGGTTCCGGCCGACGATACCTCGATTTCCGCCACATCGGCGAAAATCTGTTCGGCGGTAGGGCTGCGCAGCTTGTTCTGGCTGCACACGAACAGATAGTTCCTCACCCCCGGTACAGCGCGTCCAGCCGCTCGCCATAGACGTCCTTCAGCACATGCCGCCGGATTTTCAGGCTGGGGGTCAGCTGCTGGTTCTCGATGGTGAAGGGTTCGTCGGCGATGATGAAGCGGCGGATGCGTTCGGTGACCGACAGGTCCTTGTTCACCCGCTCGACCGCCGCGCCCAATGCCGTGCGATAATCGCTGTCCTCACGCAGCCGGGCAAAGTCGCAGCGCGCGCCGCCCTTGGCGCAGAATTGCTGGGTCCATTCGGCATCGGGCACGATCACCGCGACCATATAGGGCCGGCGGTCGCCTGCGATCATCGCCTGCGCGATCTCGTTCTGCAGGGTCAGCATCCCCTCGACCTTTTGCGGCGCGACATTGTCGCCCTTGTCGTTGACGATGATGTCCTTCTTGCGATCGGTAATGCGGATGCGCCCCTTGGCATCGATCTCGCCGATGTCGCCGGTGTGCAGCCATCCGTCGCGCAGCACGCGGGCGGTTTCCGCCTCGTTGCGCCAATAGCCGTGCATCACCAGCTCGCCGCGCACTAGGATTTCACCGTCCTTGGCGATCCGCACCTCGGTTTCGGCCAGCGGCGGGCCGACCGTATCCATCTTGATCCCCGCCGCCGGGCGGTTGCACGAGATGACCGGTGCGGCCTCGGTCTGGCCATAGCCTTGGAGGAAGGTAAGGCCGAGCGACTGGAAGAAGCCGCCGATCTCCGGGTTCAGCGGCGCACCGCCCGACACCATCGCCTTCAGCCGCCCGCCGAACCGCTTGCCGATCCTGGGCTTCAGCAGCGTGTCGACCAGCAGCTTGGTCGGGCGGTCGAGCAGCGCCGGGCCGTCCTCCTTGCTGCCGATCGCGACCGCGCGGTCGAGCAGCCACGACGATACGCGGCCCTGTTTCTGCACCGCCTTGGTAATCCGGGTCCGCAGCACCTCGAACAGGCGGGGGACGACGACCATGATCGTCGGGCGCACCTCCTCGATATTGCTCGCCAGCTTGTCGAGGCCCTCGCTATAGTAGATCTGCCCGCCCAGCCCGATCGGGAAATGCTGGCCCCCGGTATGTTCATAGGCATGGCTCAGCGGCAGGAACGACAGGAACACCTCGTCGTCCCAGCCGAAATCCTCCGAGATCACGGTGCAGCAGCCATTGACGTTGTGCAGGATCGCGCCGTGATGCTGCATGACGCCGCGCGGCGAACCGCCGGTGCCGGAAGTATAGATGATGCAGGCAAGGTCATCACGGTTGAAATCGGCCTCAGCCGCGACGGTCGCCGGATCAGCGGGGTGCTTCGCGATCAGGTCATGCCAGTCGTGGAACTCCAGGCTGCCCTGCTGCGCGGTCCGCATCGGTTCGATCGTGATGATCTTTTCCGACGACTGCGTGGTGCGCAGGGCGGCGGGCAGGACGCTGCGTGCCAGCTTCTCGGTCGATACGATGATCGCGCAGGCGCCCGAATTCTCGATGATATGTCCATGGTCGCGCACGGTATTGGTGACATAGGTCGGCACCGTCACGCACCCCGCCGCCATGATGGCGAGGTCGGAGATGCACCATTCCGGCCGGTTCTCGCTGACCAGCATCACCCGGTCGCCGCGCTTCAGCCCGATCGCCTTCAACGCGGTGGCGAGGCTCGCGACCTGCCGCGCGGCGTCGGCCCAGCTGATCGATTCCCATATCCCGCCCTGCTTGCTCCACAGGAACGGGGCGTCGCCGCGTTCGGTCGCGCGGGCAAAGAACATCGCGACGAGATTGGGGAATCGTTCCAGTTGCCGGGCCATCGCGTATCCTTCTCCTGCGGCAGGGTGTAGGCAGGGATAACCGGTACGGCAACGCCCGAGAGCGGGTGACGGGGCCGATGGTCTTGGTTAGACAGGCGGGCATGAGAATGTTCGCCACCACCATCGCCGCGCTCGCCACCGTTTCGCTCGGGGGCTGCAACGTCCTGTCGTTCGGCAAGAAGGAGGTCGCCAGCGCCGCGACACAGGCTCCCCCCGCCACGACGACGGCACAGGCGCAGAAGTTCGTGATCGCCGCCAATCCGATCGCGAGCGAAGCGGGGATGGCGGTGCTGCGCAAGGGCGGCAGTGCGGTCGACGCGGCGATCGCGGTGCAGGCGATGCTGTCGCTGGTCGAACCGCAAAGCTCTGGGTTGGGCGGGGGCGCGTTCCTGACCTATTTCAACGCCAAGACCGGCAAGGTCGAAATCTATGACGGGCGCGAGGTCGCGCCCGCTGGCGCCACGCCGACGATGTTGCAGGGCGCCGATGGCCAGCCGCTGCCGTTTTCGCAGGCGGTGATGAGCGGCCGGGCGACCGGCGTGCCCGGTGCGGTACGGATGCTGGGACAGGCCCATGCCGACCACGGCACGCTCGGCTGGGACCAGTTGTTCGACGATGCCGAGCAGGTCGCGCGCAAGGGCTTCGTGATTTCACCCCGCCTCGGCCGGTTCCTCGGCGGCCAGTCGCCGCAGTTGCAGGCGGAGGACGTCCGCCGCTATTTCAAGGGCAAGGGCGGTGCGCTCGCCACCACCGGCGATCGGATCAAGAATGGCGACTATGCCGATTTCCTCCGTCGCCTTGCCAAGCAGGGGCCGGACGCGCTCTACACCGGCAAAACCGCCGAGCGGATCGTCGCGAAGACCACCAGCGGGAGCCTGCCCGGTACGATGACGCTGGCCGACTTGGCCGCCTACCGTGCGGTGAAGCGCGATCCGCTGTGCGGCAACTGGCGCGCCTATATCGTCTGCACGCCGCCGCCGCCGTCGAGCGGGGTCGGGCTGCTCGAACTGCTCGCCATCCTCGGCCGCACCGACATCGACAAGCGCGGGCCGAACGATCCGCAGAGCTGGTATCTCTTCGCCGAAGCCAGCCGGCTGATGTATGCCGACCGCGACCTCTATGTCGGCGATCCCAAGTTCGTGAACGTGCCGGTCGCGGGGCTGCTGGCCCCGGCCTATATCGCCGAACGGGCGGAGCTGATCGGCGCGACCGCCGGTCCCGCGCCCACGGCGGGCGTCCCGGCGGGCGTGGTGACGGCGGCGGCGGACATGACCCGCGAACCGGCGGGCACGTCGCATTTCATCGTCGGTGATGCGGCGGGCAATGTCGTGTCGATGACGACGACGGTCGAAAGCTTCTTCGGCACCGGGCGGATGGTCGACGGCTTTTTCCTGAACAACCAGATGACCGACTTCGCCTTCTCGCCGCGCGATGCGCAGGGGCGGCCATCGGCCAATGCGGTGGCGCCGGGCAAGCGCCCGCGATCGTCGATGACGCCGCTGGTGATGATCGACCGGCAGGGCAAGTTCGCCGGTGCGCTGGGTTCGGCGGGCGGCAACGCGATCCTCGCCTATGTCGGCAAGTCGCTGGTCGGCGCGGTCGAATGGAAGCTGCCGATGCAGCAGGCGTTGGCGCTCCCCAACCTCGTCGCGCGGGGCAGCAGCTTTCAGGGGGAAGTGACGAAGTTCTCGCCCGACATCCTGAACGGGCTGGCGCTGCGTGGTATCCGGCTGCAACCGGGGCAGGGCGAGGATTCGGGGCTGCACGGCGTCATCATTCGCGACGGCAAGGTCGATGGCGGTGTCGACCCCCGGCGCGAGGGCAAGGTGATCGTGGAGTAGGGCGACCGAAACACTTCTATCGCCACCAACGTCACCCCAGCGCAGGCTGGGGTCTCCCCGTTGGGGAGCGCGCGCCTCGCCGCAAGAGACCCCAGCCTGCGCTGGGGTGACGGGTATTCTGTAGGGCCTTACTTCCCCCGCCGAACCTTCGCGAAATGCTCCGCCCGTTCCAGCAACAGCGCCAGATCCGCCGGCGCGATGTCGAACGCATCGGGCGTCTCGGCCAGCGCGGCGTCGATGTCCTCCGGCCGGATGCCGCCCGGCTCCACCGCCGCCTTGACCGCCGCGGGGGTGGCCGGTTGGTGCGGATAGCTGAGCGCGGTCATCCGGTGATAGAAGATGCCGATCGACACGAGCGCGATCGAATTGATCCCGACCGGGGCGAACGCAAAGCCATAGCCCGCATCGTGAATCCCCGCGCTGCCGATCACCGCCGTCAGCGCCGCCGCGCCGCCCGGCGGGTGCAGGCACCGGCACAGCGACATGACGAGGATGGCGACGCCCACCGCCACCCCGGCGGCGATGGTGACGTTCGGGATCGCCTGAAACACCGCGACCCCGACCAGCGTCGACAGGATGTTGCCGCCGACCACCGGCCAGGGCTGGGCCAGCGGGCTGGCCGGCACCGCGAACACCAGCACCGCCGACGCGCCCAGCGGTGCGACGATGATCGGCAGGTCGCGGCCCAGCCACGGGAACTGCGCACAGACCGCCATGGTCAGCGCGATGCCGATCGTCGCCCCGATGCACGCGACCACCCGCCGCCCCAGCCCGGCATTGGCGAGCAGCGGACGGAACAGCCGGATCACAGCCCGGCGACGATCCGCCGCGCAAGGCCCGGCCCTTCATAGACCATCGCGCTGTACAGCTGGACGAGGCTGGCCCCGGCATCCAGCCGCCGCCGTGCTTCGTCCGCCGAACCGATCCCGCCCGCCGAAATCAGCGGGATCGCGCCGCCGGCAATCTCGCGCGCCTCGATCAGCTTGGCGAGGGCGAGGGGAGCGAGGGGCGCACCCGACAGCCCGCCGGTTTCCTTCGCATTGGCGGACCGCAGCGTATCGGGCCGGGAAATGGTCGTGTTCGACACGATCAGCGCGTCGATGCCGCCATCGACCGCCGCCCTCACCGCGACCTCCATTCCGCCACGCGACAGATCGGGCGCGACCTTCAGGAACAGCGGCACGCGCTTGCCCCCGACATGGCGCGCGGCATCGCTGGCGGCGATCAGCTGGCCCAGTTCGGGCTGCGATTGCAGGTCGCGTAGCCCCGGCGTGTTGGGGCTGGAAATGTTGATCGTGACGTAATCGGCTAGCGGCGCGGCCTTGGCGACGGCGGTGCCGTAATCGGCGATGCGGTCGGTCGACTCCTTGTTGGCGCCAACATTGATGCCGATGATGCCGGGGCGGGGGGCAAGCGCCGCGACCCGCGCCAGCGCCGCGTCGATCCCGCCATTGTTGAACCCCAGCCGGTTCACCACGCCCCTGTCCTCCGGCAGGCGGAAGATGCGGGGCTTGGGATTGCCCGGTTGCGGCTTGGGGGTCAGCGTGCCGACCTCGACGAAGCCGAACCCCAACCCCAGGAAGCCGGCGACCGCCCGCGCATCCTTGTCGACACCCGCCGCCAGCCCGACCGGGTTGGGAAAGCGGATGCCCGCCACCGTCACCGCGTGCCTGTCGTTGGTGCCGGGCGCGAGCGGTGCACCGGCCTTCCCCCACGCCTCCAGCATGGCAATGGTCAGCGAATGCGCGCGTTCGGCGTCGAGAGCGAAGAGGAGGGGGTGATACCAGGCCATGCGCGGCGCTTTATCGATGGGCGGCGGCGGAAGGAAGATTCGGTTTCACGCGAAGGCGAGAAGAAGAAAAGTGGTTCGCGCGGAGGCGCGGAGGAGGTTACGCTTGAAGCCTCCCGATCCATCCTGGCCGCCACACCCGTCATCCCAGCGAAGGCTGGGATATCCCCGTTGATCAAGCGCGCGCCTCGCCGCAGGAGGCCCCAGCCTTCGCTGGGGCGACGTCATCGTCTTGCGTGATCGTGCGGGCGACCAAACCGCAGGCCTCTACTCTCCGCGCCTTCGCGCCGTCGCGTGAAACCGAATCCTTCCCGCCCCCAAACAATCGATCACACCAATCGAAACAAACCCGGTTGACCTATCGCCCTGCCACGACCACATGCCAATCCGACCGGAACGATCCGATTAAGGAAGCGATGCGCCTTTCCAGCCTTGCCGACTATGCCGTCGTCCTGCTCGCCGCCACTGCGCGGCGGGGCGGGGAGGCGCGCGTCACGGCGACCGCGCTGGCGGAGGAAACCGGCCTGCCGCTGCCGACCGTGCAGAAGCTGGTCAGCCGCCTGTCGGCCGCCGCGCTGATCGAAACCGGGCGGGGCAGTGGCGGCGGTTTTCGCCTCGCGCGCACGCCTGCCACGATCGACCTGGCGCAGATCATCGAGGCGATCGAGGGGCCGATCGCGCTCACCACCTGCGTCGATGCCGCGCGCCACGATTGCGCGGTGGAAACGAACTGCATGATCCGCCCCCATGCCGGCACGGTCAACGCCGTGGTCCGGGGCGCTCTGGCGGGCGTGACGCTCGCTCAACTCGCGAACACCGGGGCGATGCCCCAAGAGGTAGTGTGATGGCCACGAAGAATGCCGAGGCGCTCGCCGCCGCTAACAAGAAGTACGAGTGGGGTTTCTCCTCGGACATCGAACAGGACTTCGCGCCCAAGGGGCTGAGCGAGGATACGGTTCGCTATATCAGCGCCAAGAAGAACGAGCCGGAATGGATGCTCGACTGGCGGCTGAAGGCGTTCCGCCTGTGGCAGACGATGGAAGCGCCCGACTGGTCGAAGCTGAATATCGATCCGATCGATTATCAGGACGCCTATTATTACGCCGAGCCGAAGGTGAAGCCGAAGCTCGGTTCGCTGGACGAGGTCGATCCCGAAATCCTGCGCGTCTATGAAAAGCTCGGCATCCCGATCGAGGAGCAGAAGGTGCTCGCCGGTGTCGAAGGGTCGCGCAAGGTCGCGGTCGACGCGGTGTTCGACAGCGTGTCGGTGGCGACGACGTTCCGCAAGGAACTGGAAGCCGCCGGCGTCATCTTCCGCTCGATCAGCGAAGCGATCCGCGAATATCCCGACCTCGTCCGCAAATGGCTGGGCAAGGTCGTGCCGCAGCGGGATAATTTCTTCGCGACGCTCAACTGCGCGGTCTTTTCGGATGGCACTTTCGTCTACATTCCGGAGGGCGTGCGCTGCCCGATGGAGCTGTCGACCTATTTCCGGATCAACGCCGAAAATACCGGCCAGTTCGAACGTACGCTGATCGTCGCCGACAAGGGCAGCTATGTCAGCTATCTCGAAGGTTGCACCGCACCGATGCGCGACGAGAATCAGCTGCACGCGGCGGTGGTCGAACTGGTTGCGCTGGACGATGCCGAGATCAAGTACAGCACCGTCCAGAACTGGTATCCCGGCGACGAGAACGGCAAGGGCGGCATCTACAACTTCGTGACCAAGCGCGCGCTGTGTCAGGGCAAGAACTCCAAGGTGTCGTGGACCCAGGTCGAAACCGGGTCGGCGATCACCTGGAAATATCCGTCATGCGTGCTGGCCGGCGAGAACTCGGTCGGCGAATTCTATTCGGTCGCGGTCACCAACAACCGGCAGCAGGCCGATACCGGCACCAAGATGATCCATCTGGGCAAGGGATCGCGTTCGACCATCGTGTCGAAGGGGATCAGCGCAGGCCGCAGCGACAATACCTATCGCGGGCTGGTGCGCGTCGGTCCCTCGGCAGAGGGGGTGCGCAACTTTACCCAGTGCGACAGCCTGCTGCTCGGCGACCAGTGCGGCGCACACACCGTGCCCTATATCGAGGTCAAGAACCCCTCGGCGCAGATCGAGCATGAGGCGACGACCAGCAAGATTTCCGAGGACCAGATGTTCTACGCGATGCAGCGCGGGCTGGATTCGGAAGCGGCGGTCGCGCTGATCGTTAACGGCTTCGCCCGCGAAGTGCTGCAACAGCTGCCGATGGAATTCGCGGTCGAGGCGCAGAAGCTGCTCGGCATTTCGCTCGAAGGGTCGGTGGGGTGATCCTGCTCGCACTGGCGCTACAGGCGGTCGCGCCGACCGCGCCCTATGCCGAATGCCTGTCGCAGCGGATCAATACCGATGCGCGCATGGAAAAGCCGCCGACCGACCCGGCGGCCCGTGTCGCGATCTTCGACGACGCGGCCAAGGCGTGCGCGCCGGTGCGAGCCAAGGTGGCGAAGGCACATGCGGCGATGCTCGACAAGATCGATGCGTCGATGAAGGCGGTGCTGACCAACCCGGATGCCGCCGAGGCCGAGTTCGGCACCGAACCGGTCGCAGGCGAGACGCCGTAATACGAGATTTGCGGCCGAGGTCGCACGAACAGGACGGAACATGCTGAACATCGAAAACCTCCACGCCGAAATCGACGGCAAGGAAATCCTCAAGGGCCTCTCGCTCAGCGTCAACGCGGGTGAGGTCCATGCGATCATGGGGCCGAACGGCGCGGGCAAGTCGACGCTCGGCTATGTGCTCGGCGGCCGTCCCGGCTATGAAGTGACCGAAGGCAGCGTGACCTTTGCCGGCGAAGACCTGCTGGAAATGGAAGCGGACGCCCGAGCCGCCGCTGGCCTGTTCCTCGGCTTCCAGTACCCGGTCGAAATCCCCGGCGTGTCGAACGTCCAGTTCCTGCGCGAGAGCCTGAACAGCCAGCGCCGCGCCCGCGACGAAAAGCCGCTGTCGGGTGCCGAGTTCCTGAAGCTCGCCCGCGCGCAGGCCGATGGCTTGGGCATGGACATGGACATGATGAAGCGGCCGGTGAATGTCGGTTTCTCGGGTGGTGAGAAGAAGCGCAACGAGATGGTGCAGATGGGCATCCTCGACCCGAAGCTCGCGATCCTCGACGAAACCGACAGCGGCCTCGACATCGACGCGCTGCGCATCGTCGGCGACGGCATCAACCGCATCATGCGGCGGCCGGACAAGGGCGTGATCCTGATCACCCATTACCAGCGCCTGCTCGACTATGTGCAGCCCGATTTCGTCCACGTCCTCGCCGACGGCCGCATCGTGCGGTCGGGCGGCAAGGAACTGGCGCACGAACTGGAGCGCGAAGGCTATGGAGCGGTGGCGGCGTAATGGCGACGCTCCCGACCAACGCGCAGGAGGCGTTCCGCTGGACCGACTTGGCCGCGCTGTCCTCTGCCGCGGCATCGACCCGCGGTGGGGCGGCGGACGCCGAGGGCTATTGGCTCGACATCGTCGGCCCGCGCATCCTGTTCGTCGATGGCGTCTATGCCGCCGACCGCAGCACGCCGGGGCATGTCGCGCTCTCGCCACTGACGCTCGACACCGCGCATCCGCTGGGCGTGCAGGCATCGGGCGCGGCGGGCTGGTCGATCGACTTGTCGGCGACCAAGGTCGCGGACACCGTGCAGATCGTCCACCTGTCGACCGGTGCCGAAAACCATCTGCCCGCCCGGCTGACGCTGGACGAGGATGCGGTGGCGTCGGTGGTCGAAACCTATGTCGGCAGCGGCTGGACCAACCGCCTGACCCAGATCGACCTCGAACGTGGCGCGCGGCTGATGCGCAGCGTGCGCCTGCTCCAGTCGGGCGGCTTCGTGTCGATCCGCGACGAAGCGGTGGTCGGCGAAGGCGCCAGTCTCGTGTCGCAGTTCCTCGGCGCCGGCGGCATGGGCAGCCGGATCGATGCGCAGCTGACGCTCGACGGCGATAGCGCGTTCGTCGATTATGGCGGCGCACTGCTGACCCGCGAGGACCAGCGCCAGGAATGCGCCGTCGCCGTCCGCCACGCTGCGCTGAACGGCTCCAGCCGCCAGACGTGGCGCGCGGTCGCCGCCGATCGCAGCCAGGCGAGCCTTGCTGCCCGTGTCGAGGTCGCACGCGGCGCGCAGAAGACCGACGGCGAACAGTCGTTGCGCGGCCTGCTGTTGCAGCGGACCGCGACGGTCAACCTGAAGCCCGAACTCGAAATCTTCGCCGACGATGTGAAGTGCGCGCACGGCGCGACGGTCGGCGAACTCGATGCGAAGGCGCTGTTCTACCTGCGCAGCCGTGGCGTGAACGAGGCACGGGCCAAGGCGCTGCTGACCACGGCGTTCGTGTCCGACGCGCTCGACCGGATCGGCGACGAGACGGTGCGCGAAGCGTTCGCGGCGGATGCCGATGCGTGGCTGGAGGCGACGCTTTGACAGCAACCACCCCCCTCGACCGCGTTAGCGACTTCCCCGCCATCCCCGATGGCTGGGCCTATCTCGACACCGCCGCGACCGCGCAAAAGCCGCAGGCGGTGATCGACGCGATCACCCGCGCCTATGACACGACCTATGCCACGGTGCATCGGGGCGTGTACCAGCGCTCGGCCGACATGACGCTGGCCTATGAGGCCGCGCGCCGCCGCGTCGCGTCGTTCATCGGCGCCGGCGCGCCGGAGGAATGCGTGTTCGTGCGCGGCGCGACCGAGGGGATCAACCTGGTCGCACAAGGCTGGGCCGAACGCCACCTGAAGGCTGGCGACCGCATCCTGCTGTCGATGCTGGAGCATCATTCGAACATCGTGCCGTGGCAGCTGATTGCCGAGCGGATCGGGGCAGCGATCGACGTCGTCCCGCTGACCGACGATGGCCGCATCGACCTTGACGCGATGGCGGCGATGATCCGGCCGGAGCATAAGCTGGTCGCGCTCGCCCATGTATCGAACGTGCTGGGATCGGTGCTGGACGGCCGCCGCGCCGCCGACATCGCCCATTCGGTCGGCGCGAAGCTGCTGCTCGACGGGTGCCAGGCGGTGCCGCGCATCGCCGTCGACGTCGCGGCGCTCGACTGCGACTTCTACGTCTTTTCGGGGCACAAGCTCTACGGCCCGACCGGGATCGGCGTGCTGTGGGGGCGGCCGGAACTGCTCGACGCGATGCGTCCGGTGCAGGGCGGCGGCGCGATGATCGACCGGGTGACGTTCGAACGCACCACTTATGCCCCGCCGCCGGCCCGGTTCGAGGCGGGCACGCCGCATATCGTCGGTGCGCTCGGCCTCCATGCCGCGATCGATTATGTCGAGGGCATCGGGCTGGACGCGATCCACGCGCATGAAACCGCGCTGGTCACCGCCACGCGTGGGGCGCTGGGCCGGATCAACTCGGTGCGGCTGCTCGGACCGGACGATTCCGCCGGAATCGTCAGTTTCGTCGTGGAGGGGGTGCATCCGCACGATGTCGGCACCATCTTGGACGAAGAACGGGTCGCGGTCCGCGCCGGCCATCATTGCGCACAGCCGCTGATGGACGTGCTGGGCGTCCCAGCCACCGCGCGGGCGAGCTTTGGCGTATATAACGGACCGGCCGATGTCGCCGCGCTGGTGCGCGGACTGGAACGGGTGAGCAGGATTTTCGGATGAACGACGAACGCAGCTTTCAGGTCGAGGAAGTCGACGCCGTGGCCTCGCCACCGCGCGCACGGGTGACCGATGCGGACGCACCGCGCCAGCGCGACTATCTGGGCGATTTCCTCGCGCAGAAGCCGGTGCCGGTCGCCGATGGTGAGCCGGGCGGCGACGTGTACGAGGCGGTCATCGAGGGGTTGAAGGAAATCTTCGACCCCGAAATCCCGGTCAACATCTATGACCTGGGGCTGATCTATGGCGTCGACGTGGCGGACAACGGCCATGTCGCGGTGACGATGACGCTGACCACGCCGCATTGTCCGGTCGCGGAATCGATGCCGGCCGAGGTCGAACTGCGCGTGTCGGCGGTGCCCGGTGTCGCGACCGCCGACGTCAACCTCGTCTGGGACCCGCCATGGGACCCGCAGAAGATGTCGGACGACGCCAAGCTCGAACTGGGAATGCTGTAATGGCCACGCGCGTTCGCCCCGCCGCGATCAACCTGACCGCCAATGCCGAACGGCGCGTCGCCGACCTGATGGCAAAGGCGCCGGCCGATGCGATCGGCGTAAAGCTGTCGACGCCCCGGCGGGGCTGTTCGGGCCTTGCCTATTCGGTCGATTACGTCACCGCCGCCAATGCGATGGACGAACGGATCGAAACGCCGGGCGGCACCTTCTTCGTCGATGGCGGATCGATCCTCTACCTGATCGGTTCGACGATGGACTGGGTCGAGGACGATTTCACCGCGGGCTTCGTCTTCGCCAATCCGAATGCCAAGGGTGCGTGCGGATGCGGGGAGAGCTTCACGGTCTGATCGTCCCAAATCGGGGGCAGGGGTGAAGCGTTTCCTATGGTTGCTGGCCGCATGGCCGGGTGTCGCGGCGGCGCAGGACGCGCCGGAGATCGTCGTCACCGGGCGCGGCCTTGCCGATGCGCCGGGCGACCGGGTCTATGACATCGTCACGCTGGACCGCGACCGCATCCTGGCATCGGCCAGCGGCCGGGTAGAGGACGTGCTGCGCGACGTCGCCGGCCTCCAGCAGTTCCGCCGCTCCGATTCCCGCAGCGCCAATCCGACGTCGCAGGGGATCACCCTGCGTGGGCTCGGTGGCAATGCGTCCAGTCGCGCGCTGCTGCTGCTCGACGGCGTGCCGCAGGCCGATCCGTTCGGCGGCTGGGTCGCCTTTCCCGCCTATGCGACCGATCGGCTGGGCCGCATCCGGGTGACGCGCGGCGGGGGCAGCGGCGTCGCTGGACCGGGGGCGCTGGCCGGCACGATCGAGTTCGACAGTGCCGGGCCGGATGACCTGACGCCGTTCGCCGCGTCGATCGCCGGGGGCAGCCGCGCTTCGCTCGACGCGCGCGGATCGGCGGCACTGGTGCGCGGCGGGGGCTTCGCGACCCTGTCGGGTGCCTATGCGCGGGGCGACGGTTTCATCCCCGTCATACGCGAGGATCGCGGCCCCGCCGACCGCGCCGCACCGTTCGAACAGGCCAGCGCGGCGGCCCGCGCCGTGGTGCAGCTTGCGCCTGCCACCGAACTCCAGGCCAATGTGTCCGGGTTCACCGACCGGCGCGACCGGGGTCTCGACTTCACCGACAATCGCAGCGAAGGCGCGGATGCCAGCGTCCGGCTGGTCGGACGCGGATCGCTCGGCTGGTCGCTGCTCGGCTATCTCCAGACCCGCGCCTTTGCCAGCCGGTTCGCCAGCGTCGCGGCGGGGCGGGCGTCGACCGCGTTGACGCTCGACCAGTATAATGTGCCGGCGACCGGCATCGGCGGGCGGGCAGAGATGGCTCCGGTTTTCGGCGCATTGTCGCTCCGGCTGGGGAGCGATGTCCGCGTCGTGACCGGCGAGACGCAGGAACTGTACACCTATGTCGCGGGACAGGCGACGCGGCGGCGGGTCGCGGGCGGGCGCAACACGACCGCCGGCCTGTTCGCCGATGCCAGCGTCACGACCGGCGACGTGGTGTTGAGCGCCGGCGGCCGGATCGATCGCTGGGCGATCGGTGATGGCCGGTTGCAGGAGGCGGCGCTGACCGGCGCGACGCTGACCGACCAGCGGTTCGCGGATCGACAGGGGTGGCAACCGACCGGTAGGGCGGGGGTGGCATGGACGCCGGCCGACGTCGTGACGCTCCGGCTGGCGGGCTATCGCGGCTGGCGCCTGCCCACGCTCAACGAACTCTACCGGCCCTTCCGGGTCGGTGCCGATGCCACCGCCGCCAATGCCGCGCTTGCGCCGGAAACGCTATGGGGCGGGGAGGCCGGGGTGGAACTGCGACCGGCCACCGGCATCCGGTTCGCCGCGACGGCGTTCGCCAACGACCTGCGCGATGCCATCGCCAACGTGACCGTCGCCAGGGGGCCGGGCAATTTTTCGGGGGTAGGGTTCGTATCGGCGGCGGGGGTGTTCCGCCGTCGCGCCAACCTCGACCATGTCCGTGTTCAGGGGATCGAGCTGGATGCGTCGGGCCGGCTGGGCGCGGTCGAAGGGCAGCTGTCCTATGCCTATACCGACGCTCGGGTGCGCGACGGCGGTACGCTGGACCGGCTGCGTCCGGCACAGACCCCGGCGCATAGCGCGTCGGCAACGATCGGCTGGCGGCGCGACCGATGGCAGGCGTCGGCGACGCTGCGCCATGTCGCGGGGCAATTCGAGGACGATGCCAATCTGCGCAGCCTGTCCGCCGCCACGACGCTAGACCTTATTGCGACCGTTCCGGCAACGCGCTGGCTGGCGTTCGAGGCGCGGGCGGAGAACGTCACCGACACCCGGATCGAGACGGCGATCGGCGGTGACGGCGTGGTGGAGCGCGCGACTCCCCGCACCTTGTGGCTGGGGGTGCGGCTGGGCGGCTGACCGATGGGCGGTCAGCCGCCCTATCCGTCAGGCGCCGGTCTGCGACGCCATGCTGCCACGCGGCTCGACGATCGACGGCACCGGTCCCGTTGCGGGGCGCAGCGATTCGCGATCGGCGGCGGTTACCGGCGCGGTCGGGTCGGGGCGAAAGGCTTCGGGCGCGCGGTCGGTTGGGCCGGGGCGTGCCTTGCCCAGCGCTAGGTCGGGCGCGGCATGGCCTTCGGTCGGTTTGCGACGGGCCAGGAGGACGCCGAACAATCCGACCGCCAGGCCGGTTGCGGCGAGCGCGACCGTGCGCAGCGTCGATACGCCGGCGGTACGCGATTTCGGCTTGTGTTTCTTGTGCTTGGCCATGGTCGATCCTTTTGCTGTCGCCGGTCCAACGACCGGCGCGCAGACAGGTTCAACCGACGGCTTCGCTCCGCCGGATCGTGGCGGCTTCGCGGATCAGGCGCTGTTCGGTAGTGCGCTCGGCGCGGTCGGCCATTTCGGTCCACGCCTGTTCGGCGCGGCGGCAGCGATCGCGGACATTGTCCAGCGTCGCGGCTTCGGCATTGGCGCGCTCCACGGCAGCGCGGGCGCGATAGGCTTCGGCAGTGTCGGCCAAGGAAACCCTCCTGCAAGCAAAAAGGGCAGGTGGAGATTGCTCCACCCGCCCCATGAAAATCAGTCTGCGGCGGTCAGGTTGACCGCGCTGACCCGGCCGCGCCGGTCTTCTTCCAGCTCGAAGCCGACGCGCTGGTTCTGGTTCAGCGTGACCATGCCGGCGCGCTCGACGGCCGAGATGTGGACGAAGGCGTCGGTGCCGCCATTATCGGGGGCGATGAAGCCATAGCCCTTGTCGATGTTGAAAAATTTTACGGTGCCGAGAGTGGCCATGATGGTTCCTTCCATTGGTTGCGGGCGTCGGAAACGCCCGACCCCCGTGCCTTAGGCAGCAGGGAAAGAAGGAACTTGCCGCAAAGCAGGACACCATCGATTTGCGACTGTAGCCAAACGGATATGGGTATCGGCCCACCCCCGTACAAGGGGCAGGCCGAATACTTCCGTCAGCCGAGCAACGCGTGGCTTATCGGCAGCGTACGTTGTTGCTGCTGCTGCGGTCGATTGCCTGACCGCCGGCAGCACCAGCCGCACCACCGAGGATCGCTCCCAGCAGGCCCGAACCGCCGGGGCGCAGCGCCGTGCCCAGCACGCCACCGGCGATGCCACCGACGATCAGACCGGTGGTGCCATCGTTGCGGCGGCAATAATAGCGGCCGTCCTGTCCGACATAGACGCGATCGTTCTGCGACAGGCGGCGTTCGCGATAGCGACGGTCGTCGCGATAATAGCGTGCGGCGTCGTAACCATTGTACGCAGGATCGGGCCGATCATAGTCGTAGCGGCCATAGCCCGCATCGGCATAGCGCGGGCCGCCCATGCCGTAATCGGTGCATCCGGTAACCAGGGTAGCGGCGGCGACGAGGCCGAGGGTGAGCGCACGCATGTCGACTTGTCCTTCGCTTGATAGTTGGATCAAGCTCGAATGCGGGGGGCAGGCGGATGTTCCGGATTCATCCGCAAAACAATCGTTTCTTAACCGGAACTACCAGCGCCCGCCGGCCGCCTCGATCGCCGCCAGCAGCGCGCGCTTGCTCTCGGTCCGGTTGTCGCCGGCATTGCGCGGCAGTTCGGGCTTGCCGAGCGCGGCGCGGCGACGTGTCAGATCGCGCCCAAAAGCCTCAAGCGTCATGGCCTTTGGGGCCGGAGTATAGGGTTGCGATGCCATGGTCGTTCAGCGTTTCTTCGCGTATCCGTCTTTCCAGATAATCCAGATCGATGTCGGAGGAAAGGTCGAACAGCGTTCGGGCCTGCTCCAACATATCCAATGCGGTTCCCGACGCATATTGTCCCATCCGATCCGCGATCAAGTCTTCCACCGAAATGATTTCAAAAGCGTCATCATCCGAAACATAGAATGTCCGCACGCGATTTCGATCGGCCGCACCTTCAAGGAGGATGGTGTCGACGATCTCGAAACCCAGGCGCAAGTCGCGGTAAACCCAGCCTCTAGTTGCTACGCCGGCACCACGCGGACGTTCGAACCCCGTCTCGATAAAAATCTGTTCCAGCGCATCATCCCGCGCGACGACGATGTCGAAGTCGCCAGTCGCGACCACACCACCCGAGTAGATCTCTACCGCGGCACCGCCGACCAGCACCGGCCGGCCATATCCCCGCCGGACCATCTCCGAGCTAACCCTGGCCAACAGCTCCAGGCCTGCCACGAATTCGGGCCGCCACGGGCTCACTCCGCCGCTTGCGCCCGTGGGGTCAGCAACGGCTTGAGATAGCGCCCGGTAAAGCTCCCCTCGGCCGCCGCGACCTTTTCCGGCGTGCCCTCGGCCACCAGCCGGCCACCTTTCACGCCGCCTTCCGGGCCCATGTCCAATATCCAGTCGGCGGTCTTGATGACGTCGAGATTATGCTCGATCACCACGACCGTGTTCCCCTGTTCGACCAACTGGTGGAGTACCTCCAGCAGCTTGCGCACATCCTCGAAATGCAGCCCCGTCGTCGGCTCGTCGAGGATGTAGAGCGTGTTGCCGGTAGCGCGGCGCGCCAGTTCCTTGGCCAGCTTCACCCGCTGTGCCTCGCCGCCCGACAGGGTGGTCGCCTGCTGCCCGACCTTGACATAGCCCAGGCCGACCTCGGCCAGCATCGCCATCTTGTCGCGGATCGGCGGCACCGCCTTGAAGAACTCGACCGCGTCCTCGACCGTCATGTCGAGGACATCGGCGATGCTCATCCCCTTGAACTTCACCTCCAGCGTCTCGCGATTATAGCGTGCGCCATGGCACACGTCGCAGGTCACATAGACGTCGGGCAGGAAGTGCATCTCAATCTTCAGCACGCCGTCGCCTTGGCACGCCTCGCACCGTCCACCCTTGACGTTGAAGCTGAACCGACCGGGCTTGTAGCCCCGCGCCTGCGCCTCGGGCAGTCCCGCGAACCAGTCGCGAATCTGCGTGAACGCCCCGGTATAGGTCGCCGGGTTCGATCGCGGGGTGCGGCCGATCGGCGACTGGTCGATGTCGATCACCTTGTCGAGATGCTGCAGCCCGGTGATCTTGTCATGCTTGCCCTGCACGATCCGCGCACCGTTCAGCGTGCGGGCGGCGGCGGCATAGAGCGTGTCGATGGTGAAGCTCGACTTGCCCGATCCCGACACGCCGGTGATGCAGGTGAAGGTGCCCAGCGGAATGCTGGCGGTCACGCCGGTCAGGTTGTTGGCGGTGGCGTTATGCACCGTCAGCTTCTTGCCATTGCCCTTGCGCCGCGTCTCCGGCAGCGGCACCGACCGCGTGCCATTCAGGTAATCGGCGGTGACCGACCCCTTGGCCTTCAGGATTTGTTTCAGCGTCCCCTTGGCGACGATCTCGCCGCCATGGACGCCCGCGCCCGGCCCCATGTCGATGACATAATCGGCGGTGCGGATCGCATCCTCGTCATGCTCGACCACCAGCACGGTATTGCCGAGGTCGCGCAGGCGGCGCAGCGTCGCCAGCAGCATGTCGTTGTCGCGCTGATGCAGCCCGATCGACGGTTCGTCGAGCACGTACAGCACGCCCGACAACCCGCTGCCGATCTGCGACGCGAGGCGGATGCGCTGGCTTTCGCCACCCGACAGCGTGCCGCTGGTCCGGTCGAGGTTCAGGTAATCGAGGCCGACATTGTTGAGGAAGCCCAGCCGCTCGACGATCTCCTTCAGGATCGATTGGGCGATCGCCTTTTGCTGGTCGTTGAAATGCTCCGGCAGGCCCTCGAAGAAGCGCAGCGCATCGACCACCGACAGGTGCGTGGCATAGGCGATGTCCTGCATCGCCACCTTCACCGCCAGCGCCTCCGGCTTCAACCGTGCGCCATGACAGGTCTCGCACGGCTGCGACGCCTGGTACTTCGCCAGTTCCTCGCGCATCCACGCGCTCTCGGTCGACAGCATCCGCCGGTTGAGATTGCCCAGCACGCCCTCGAACGGCTTCTTGACGTCATACGCCTTCTTGCCGTCGATGAAGGTCAGGGTCACCGGCTTGCCCGCCGTCCCGTGCAGGATCACCCGCTGTGCTTCCTCGGGCAGGTCCTTCCACGCGGCGTCGAGCGAGAATGCGTACGCCTTCGCCAGCGAACCCAACACCTGCATATAATAGGGCGAAGGCGGGTTGGACTTCGCCCACGGCACCACCGCGCCCTTCTTGATCGACAGTTCGTGATTGGGGACGATCAGATCCTCGTCGAATTCCAGCCGCTCGCCGAGGCCATCGCACGCCGGGCACGCCCCTTGCGGCGCGTTGAAGCTGAACAGGCGCGGCTCGATCTCGCTGATCGTGAAGCCACTGACCGGACAGGCGAATTTTTCCGAAAACACGATGCGGTTGTCGGGGATGCCGGCACCCTTCAGCTTGCCGGTCTGCGGCGCGGCCTCGGTCGCGCGGTCGCCCTGTTCGCTGTCCAGCGGCGGATTGCCCGACTGCGCCTGCGCCACCGTCGTATCGACCAGATCGACATAGGCGAGGCCATCGGCCAGCTTCAGCGCCGTCTCGAAACTCTCGGCCAGCCGCGTCGCCGCCTCCGGGTTCACGACCAGCCGGTCGACGACGATCTCGATGTCATGCTTGAACTTCTTGTCGAGCGCCGGTGCATCCTCGATCAGATAGACCTCGCCGTTCACCCGCACGCGCTGGAACCCGGCCTTCTGCCATTCGGTCAGTTCCTTGCGATACTCGCCCTTGCGCCCGCGCACGACCGGCGCGAGCAGCAGCAGCCGCGTCCCTTCGGGCAGTGCCAGCACCCGGTCGACCATCTGGCTGACCGTCTGCGCGCTGATCGGCAGGCCGGTGGCAGGCGAGAAGGGCACGCCGACTCGCGCCCAGAGCAGCCGCATATAGTCGTAGATTTCGGTGACCGTCGCGACCGTCGAGCGCGGGTTGCGGCTGGTCGTCTTCTGCTCGATCGAAATCGCCGGCGACAGCCCCTCGATATGCTCGACATTCGGCTTCTGCATCAGTTCGAGGAACTGGCGCGCATAGGCCGACAGCGACTCGACATAGCGGCGCTGCCCTTCGGCATAGATGGTGTCGAAGGCGAGGGAGGACTTGCCCGAACCCGACAGGCCGGTGATGACCGTCAGCGTGTCGCGCGGGATGTCGATGTCGACGCCCTTGAGGTTATGCTCCCGCGCACCGCGGACGGAGATATGGGTCAGGCTCATGCGGTCCGTTCTATCTTCGTTCTTCTGGATTGGCTAGTCGGTGACATGGGGGCGCGGGTTCCCGGTTTCGAGGGGGGCTTGCCGCGCCATGTCAGCGATTGACGGTTGAGGGCGGCCAGATCGACTGCCCCGGCCAGCGCCGCTTCGCCCAGCGCCACCGCCCGTTCGAGCGCCGCTGCGTCGGCATGGGCATAGGCCGGACGTCCCACGACATGATCGTACCAGACGCCACCAAAGCCATTGTCGAGCAGGATGCGCTGGAAACAATGATCGGCGACCACCGGCCAGCCCCGCGCCCGCGCCACCTGCGGCAAGGCGTGCCGCGTCAGATCGAGCCAGCGCGCCTCCAGCGCGGCACGGTCACTCATGCCGGCAGCCGGACGTGCAGCCGCCGCCAGCGTGCCTCGACAAAGCTGAACGCGCCGAACGCGACGAAGCCGATGCCGATCGCGGTCAGCAGCAGCTGGCCACCCGCCTGTCGCTGCAGCAACGCCATGCCGCTCGCCATCCCGCCGGCTTCGTCGGCATCCGCCGCCCATGCCGCGCCGACAAACAACATCGCGATCGCTGCGAACACCGCCGCCCGCGCGCCATAGCCGATCCGCCCCATGGTGCAGACATAGTCGGGCACCGGCGTACCCCCCGACAGCGTGCGGGCGAACTCGCCGGTCCATGCCTTCTTCGCCTGTTGCGCAGCGGCGGCGAGCAGCGCGATGGCGACCAACGCCACCAGCAACCGCCCGCCCGGCTGGTCGAGCATCCAGGCGGTCCAGTCATGCGCACTGTCCTCGCCACCGACCCGGCCGGTCGCCCGCGCGCTGTGGACGGCCAGGCGGGCGGCGGTCCATGCCAGCACGACATGGGCGATGCCGCTGATCGCGTGGCCCGCGCGGCGAAACGCCCCCTTGGCGTCATTGGCCTGTGCCTCCGGATCGAACAGCGCCTCGGTCAGCCGCCACAGCGCATAGCCGGCCAGCCCCGCCGCCATCGCCGCCAACAGCCATTCGCCGAACGGTTCGTCCGCCAAGCTGGCGATGGCACCCTGATTGTCGCCGGCCCGACCACTCCGGAGTGCCGCGTCGATCGCGAACCAGCCGACGATGCAATAAACCACGCCGCGCGCGGCGAAGCCCAGACGGGCGAGGAGCGTAGCGCCGGTGCGCGTCGACATGGAGCAAGCCTTCGAAAAATCGTTGCGCCATGCCAACAGCTTGGGCGGTCATGGGTTCCGGTGGTTGCGGCGCGGCAATGCCGGTGGCACTTTCCGGGCAGCGGCAAAACGGGGGCGATATGGTGCGGACGATCATGCTGGCGGCGGTTCTGATAGGCCAGGCGGGCGAAGCGGACGCGCCGCCGCTGAAGCCTGTCCGGCCTTGGAATATCGAATATGCGGACAGCATGTGCGTGGCCGCGCGCGCCTATGGCGATGTCGCTGCGCCCATCACCATCGCATTCAAGCCGACGCCTTTCAGCGATATGTTGCAGGCGGTGGTCCTTGGTACCCGTAGCCAATTGGGGCGACAGGCGCGGGTCGATGTGAGCGTCGAGGCGCCCGGCCGCGAGTTCGGCGAAAAATTCGAAGGTACCCGGGTCCATCTTCCGAAGGACGATCGGGCGGTAATCAGCTTCTACATTTCTCGGGATCAACTTGAGTCGCTGGTCGGCGCACCAAAATTCACCGTTCGCGCCTCGGGTGGCCCGCCCATCTCCGTCAATCTGGCGATGGGCAAACCGGTTTTGGCGGGGCTTCGAGCCTGCGAAACCGATCTGCTGGTCCATTTCGGCTATGATCCCGCAAAGATTGCGGCGGTTGTTACCCCTGCACAAAGCATTTCACCGGCAGAGTGGATCACGAACGAGGATTATCCCTTATCCGCGTTGTCCGAACGATTGGACGGCATCAGCTATATCGGCTGGACCCTCTCGGTGGAGGGCCGCGTGACGAACTGTAAGGTTTTGCAATCGTCGGGTGTATCGGCACTGGATCAGGCGGCCTGCGGTGCAGTCATGAAGCGGGGCCGCGCGAAACCGGCGTTGGATGCCGCCGGCAAGCCAGTCGAGTCCTATTCGACCCGTCGGGTCCGCTGGCAGCTTCCCGGCTGACCCGCCTTACCCTCGCCCAAACGGCAGCAACGCCTCATACACGTCCAGCGGCGGCTTGCCCTGCACCGCCACCCCCTGCCGCAACAGGAAGGCGTGGCGGACGATCTCCGCCTGCTGCTCGATCCCGTACGCCTCGAACGGCTTGCCGGGCACGATGGCGTAGCGATAGGTGCAGAACGGATGTCGCATCAGCGGCAACCAGTAGCGCCCGCGATGCTGCGTCTGGTGGACATGCATCATCTCGTGCAGGAACAGCGCGGCAAGGTCGCGGCCGGCACCGGCGAAATCGTCGCGGTACAGCGTGCCCTTCGGATGGAAATGGATGCAGCCGGTCGGCGCCATCGCCACCTGCTTCGGCTGGAAGAACGCCCATTTGGCATTCGCCACCCGCGCCTGCGCATAATCGATCGTGTCGCCGAACATCGTCCGGGCAAGATCGGTTTCGGCGGGGGTGAGCGGGCGTTTCACTGCGGTGCCGGGTCGCCCGCGCCCACCAGCTTCGCGTCGAAGGTCTTCGTGCCGGTATCGAACTGGAAAGTGATCGGCATCGTGCCGCCGGGCTTGAGGTCGGGCGCGACGCCGAAGACCATCATGTGCGCGCTGCCGGGCTTGAGGAACAGCGTGGTGTTCGGCGGCACCGGAATCTGGGCGATCGGCTTCATCCCCACCATCTTCTCGCCCATCGTCATGGTGACGTGCAGCTCGATCTTCTCCGCCTTCGGGCTGGTCGCGCCGCGCAGCATCGCCGAGAATTTGCCGGTGTCGCCCTTGATCGTGGCATAGGCCGCCGCCGGGCGTCCCGGCACGGCGGGCAGGCGAACCCACGCATCCTCGATCACGATTCCCTTTTCGGCAGGCTGCGAGCATCCGCCGGCCAAACCGAGGGGGAGCATTCCCGCCAGCACCATCCACCGTGTCTTCACGTCCACGCTCCTGTCCCGATACGGTTCCCTATGCCGCGCACAATCTTGCGGCAAGCCGAACCCTGCCTATATCCGCCCTCGGAACGACCCGGACGGCACCTCCCCGTGCCGCCGGGTCCAGGCATTATCTCAACCCGGGGGCCAATGAGGGACCATGGCTAAAGTAATCGGTATCGATCTGGGCACGACCAACAGCTGCGTCGCGGTGATGGAGGGCGGTAGCCCCAAGGTCATCGAAAATGCGGAAGGCGCACGTACCACGCCGTCGATCGTCGCCTTCGCCAAGGATGGCGAGCGGCTGATCGGCCAGCCGGCCAAGCGGCAGGCGGTGACCAATGGCGACAACACGATCTTCGCGGTGAAGCGCCTGATCGGCCGCCGGTTCGACGATCCGGTCACCAAGAAGGATACCGAACTGGTTCCCTACACCATCGCGCGCGGCCCGAACGGCGATGCGTGGGTGAAGGCGGGCGGCGAAGAATATTCGCCGTCGCAGATCAGCGCGTTCATCCTGCAGAAGATGAAGGAAACCGCTGAATCGTACCTCGGTGAGACGGTGACCCAGGCGGTCATCACCGTGCCGGCGTACTTCAACGATGCCCAGCGTCAGGCGACCAAGGATGCCGGCCGGATCGCCGGCCTCGAAGTCCTGCGCATCATCAACGAGCCGACGGCGGCGGCGCTGGCCTATGGCCTCGACAAGGATAACAACAAGACCATCGCGGTCTATGACCTTGGCGGCGGCACCTTCGACATTTCGGTCCTCGAAATCGGCGACGGCGTGTTCGAGGTGAAGGCGACCAACGGCGATACCTTCCTCGGCGGCGAAGATTTCGACGCGAAGATCGTCCAGTTCCTCGCCGACGAGTTCAAGAAGGTCGAAGGCATCGACCTGACCAAGGACAAGCTGGCGCTCCAGCGGTTGAAGGAAGCCGCCGAAAAGGCGAAGATCGAGCTGTCGTCGGCGCAGACGACCGAAGTGAACCTGCCGTTCATCACGGCGGACGCGACCGGTCCGAAGCACCTCGTCAAGTCGATCACCCGTGCCGACCTCGAACGTCTGGTCGAGGATCTGGTCAAGCGCACGCTCGACCCGTGCAAGAAGGCACTGGCCGATGCCGGGCTGCAGGCGAGCGCGATCGACGAAGTCGTGCTGGTCGGCGGCATGACCCGGATGCCCCGCGTCCGCGAAGTCGTGAAGCAGTTCTTCGGCAAGGAACCGCACACCGGCGTGAACCCCGACGAAGTCGTGGCGATCGGCGCCGCGATCCAGGCGGGCGTGCTGCAGGGTGACGTGAAGGACGTGCTGCTGCTCGACGTGACCCCGCTGTCGCTGGGCATCGAGACGTTGGGCGGCATCATGACCCGCATGATCGATCGCAACACCACCATCCCGACCAAGAAGTCGCAGGTCTATTCGACCGCCGACGACAATCAGGGGGCGGTGACGATCCGCGTGTTCCAGGGCGAACGCGAAATGGCGAGCGACAACAAGATGCTCGGCCAGTTCGACCTGGTTGGCATCCCGCCCGCGCCGCGCGGCGTGCCGCAGATCGAGGTCACGTTCGACATCGACGCCAACGGCATCGTCAACGTGTCGGCCAAGGACAAGGGCACCGGCAAGGAACAGCAGATCCGCATCCAGGCCTCGGGCGGCCTGTCGGACAGCGACATCGACCAGATGGTCCGCGATGCCGAACAGTTCGCCGAGGAAGACAAGAAGCGTCGTGCCGGCGCCGAGGCGAAGAACAACGCCGAATCGCTGATCCACACGACCGAGCGTCAGCTGGCCGACAATGGCGACAAGGTCGACGCGGCGCTAAAGTCGGAGATCGAAGCGGCGGTCGCCGAGACCAAGGCAGCGGTCGAGAGCGGCGATGCGGAGCGCATGACCGAGAAGAGCACCGCGCTCGCCCAGGTCGCGATGAAGCTCGGTCAGGCGATCTATGAAAAGCAGCAGCAGGCCGAAGCCTCGCCCGCTGCCGATGCCGGCGAAGCGAAGAAGGCCGACGACGATGTGGTCGATGCCGAATTCTCGGAAGTCGACGACAGCCACAAGGCGTAACGGACGCCCCTCCCTCTCCCCCTCGGGGGAGAGGGCCGGGGAGAGGGGGAGTGGCGGGCGGGTCGTTGTGGGCTGCCCCTCTCCCAAACCCTCTCCCCTGAAGGGGAGAGGGCTTTTTGATGACCACCGAAGTCGATTTCTACGAGCTGCTCGAATGCGAGCGCACCGCGGATGCGGGGACGATCAAGTCGTCCTATCGCAAGCTCGCGATCAAATATCACCCCGACAAGAATGCCGGGTGCAAGGATTCCGAGGCGAAGTTCAAGGCGATCAACGAAGCCTATGACTGCCTGAAAGACCCGCAGAAGCGCGCGGCGTACGACCGCTACGGCCATGCCGCCTTCCGCCAGGGCGCGGGCGGTCCGGGTGGCGGCGCGCAGGATTTCGGCGGCTTCTCCGACATTTTCGAAAGCGTCTTCGGCGAATTCATGGGCGGCGGGCGACAGGGCGGTCGTGCCGGCCCGCGTCGTGGCGCCGACCTGCGCTACGACATGGAAATTTCGCTGGAGGAGGCCTATCACGGCCACCAGACCGAGATTACCGTCGATGTCTCGACCGCCTGCGCCCCGTGCGGCGGCAGCGGCGCATCGCCGGGGACCAAGGCGCGGACCTGCCATACCTGCAATGGCCATGGGAAAGTGCGGGCGCAGCAGGGCTTCTTCGTCGTGGAACGGGCGTGCCCGACCTGCCACGGCGCGGGACAGGTCATCAGCGACCCATGCCCGGTGTGCAACGGCGAAGGCCGCGTCGACCAGACCAAGACGCTGCAGGTCAACATTCCCCCCGGCGTCGACGAAGGCACCCGCATCCGCCTGACCGGCGAGGGTGAGGCCGGCGCACGCGGTGCGCCGTCGGGCGATCTCTACATCTTCCTGCACGTCAAGCGCCACGCGCTGTTCGAACGCGAAGGCACTGCGCTCCACGCGCGCGCGCCGATCAGCTTCACGACGGCGGCACTGGGCGGGACGATCGAAATCCCCGGTCTCGACGGACAGAAGCACAGCATCCGCGTGCCCGCCGGTATCCAGTCGGGCAAGGAACTGCGCCAGCGCGGCGCCGGGATGCCGGTGCTGCAGGGGCGGGGCCATGGCGACATGGTCATCCATATCGAGGTCGAAACCCCAACCCGCCTGTCGACCCGGCAAAAGGAACTGCTCGAAGCGTTCCGCGAAACCGAAACCGGTGAGGAATGCCCGGAATCGATGGGCTTCTTCAGCCGGTTGAAGACGGCGCTCGGCGGGTAGGCCGAACCGGCTACGCCTGCGTCATCCCGGCGCGGGCCGGGATCCATTGTGTCGGATGTTCGCGAACGATACGCAACGTCCCGCCGTCCATGGATCCCGGCCTGCGCCGGGATGCCGTGTCGGATAAACGTCGATCGCTATCGAGGAATGAAGCTGCCATGACCGCTGCGTGGCGTCCCGCCACCGTCACCGACGCACCGGCCATCGCCGCGCTCGCAAAGGCCGAACTGGGTGAATATGGCGAGGCGGCCGACCTGTACGCTGAACGCATCGCGCTCAGCCCCGACGGCTGCTGGGTGCTGACCGATGGCGGCGCCGTGATCGGTCATTGCATCAGCCACCCCTGGCACCGCCTTGCCCCGCCGGCGATGCACGCGCTGCTCGGCAACCTCCCGCCCAGCGCCGATTGCTGGTATCTCCACGACGTCGTCGTCGCCCCGGCGGCGCGGGGGACGAAGGCGGTCGAGCGCCTGCTGCCGATCCTTGCCGCCATCGCCGCACGTCACGGCATCCCGGTGCTGGCGCTGATCGCCGTCGGTGGCGCCGATGCCTATTGGGCACGACAGGGCTTTATCGCAGGCCCCGGCGGCGCGGCGGGGTTCGGCGCGGATGCGGTCTATATGGAACGGCCGGTCGACTGATCGACCCGCCGGACGGCGCGGTCCTACCGCCGCCCGCCGGCCACCATCCTGAGCGGCGCGCCGCCCGGATGCCGCATCTCGGCGCAGGCCACGCGAAAGATCGATACCGCTTCGTTCAGTCGTGCCGCTTCGTCGGCCAGGCTGCGCGCGGCGGCGGTCGTTTCCTCGACCATCGCGGCATTGTGCTGCGTGATGCTGTCCATCTCGCCGACCGCGATGTTGATCTGGCCCAGCGTTTCGGCCTGCTGGCGGGAAGCGGTCGCGATATTGCCGATCAGCGCGCGGATGCGGTCCATCTGCTCGGTGATCCGCTTGAGCGCGACCCCGGTGTTCGACACCAGTTCCACCCCGCGATCGACCTGCGCGGTCGACGCGGTCACCCGTGCCTTCACATCCTTGGCCGCGTCCGCCGAACGCTGCGCCAGCGCGCGCACTTCGGAAGCGACGACGGCGAAGCCCTTGCCCGCATCGCCCGCGCGTGCCGCCTCGACGCCGGCGTTGAGCGCCAGCAGGTTGGTCTGGAACGCGATCCCGTCGATGACGGAGATGATCTCGCCGATTTCCCTTGATGCGCTTTCGATGCCCGCCATCGCCTTCGTCGTGTCCTCGACGATGCCGGCCGAGTTCTGCGCGTCGCGATGGGTGTCGACGATGATCGCTTCGGTGGTGTCGACCAGCGTGGCGGCGTCGCGCACGTTCACGGTGATTTCCTGGATCGCCGCCGCCGATTCCTCGAGGCTTGCCGCCTGTCGTTCGGTACGGCCGGACAGGTCGTCGGACGCCTGGCAAATATCGCTGCACCCGTTATGCAGCGCCGCGGCGACCGAGGTGACCTCCGCCATCGATTCCGCCATGCGGTCGGCGGCGGTGTTGAAACTGTCGCGCAGCGGTTCGAATTCGTCGCTGAACGGCGTGTCGAGCCGGACGTTCAGGTCGCCACCGGCCAGCGCCGCCAGACCGTGCTTCAGCGTGTCGACGACCTGACCGGTCGCGGCCAAGTCCTGCGCCAGCACGAGCACGACGTCGGGGCCTTCCTCCGGCATCGGCAGCAGCGTCACCAGCGCGCGTACCTTTTCCCCGTGACGCTGGAGGAGCCATTCGAACCGGGCATAGCCGTTCTGCAGCGCCTGCCCGATACGCTCGGGGACATGCTCCATGGTGGGACGTCCGTCGACCTGTGTCGGGTATGAGATGTCGGCCGGGTTCTTGCCGATGATCGCGTCGCGCGACAGGCCGAACAATGCCAGGGCAGCCGTATTGCATTCGACATAGCCGCCCCCCTTCATCACCATGACGGCGTCGGGAGCGTGGCGATACACATGCAGTGCCGTGCGGGCCTCAAGGTCGGGCGGGGAGCGGCGGAAGATCATGGCATCGGCGTAGCCCGGCACCGTTAAGATTATACTATCCCCGCCGGACGGTCAGGCCCGGCGGGGGCATGGGATCACGCCTTGCCGAACACCCGCGCAAAGATCGTGTCGACATGCTTGTAGTGATAGCCGAGGTCGAAGCGGCTCTCGATCTCGTCGGCCGACAGCGCGGCGGCGACGTCCGGATCGGCCTTCAGCAGTTCGAGCAGCGACAGCTCGCCGTCCGATTCCCACACCTTCATCGCGTTGCGCTGGACATAGCGGTACGAATCCTCGCGGCTGACCCCGGCCTGGGTCAGCGCCAGCAGCACGCGCTGCGAATGGACGAGGCCGCCCATCTTGTTGAGATTCTTTTCCATCCGCGCCGGATAGACGACCAGCTTGTCGATGACGCCGGTCAGGCGGGCGAGCGCGAAGTCGAGCGTGATCGTCGCATCGGGGCCGATATAGCGCTCGACCGACGAGTGGCTGATGTCACGCTCGTGCCACAGCGCGACATTCTCCAGCGCCGGGGTGACATAGCCGCGCACCATGCGGGCGAGGCCGGTCAGGTTTTCGGTCAGCACCGGGTTGCGTTTGTGCGGCATCGCCGACGACCCCTTCTGGCCGGGCGAGAAATATTCCTCGGCCTCCAGCACTTCGGTGCGCTGCAGATGACGGATTTCGGTAGCGAGGCGCTCGATCGACCCGGCGATCACGCCCAGCGTCGCGAAATACATCGCATGGCGATCGCGCGGGATGACCTGCGTCGACACCGGCTCGATCGTCAGGCCCATCTTCTCGGCGACATGTTCCTCGACGCGCGGATCGATGTTCGCGAACGTGCCGACCGCGCCCGAAATCGCGCAGGTCGCCACTTCGGCGCGGGCATTGCGCAGGCGGGTGCGGCAACGGTCGAACTCGGCATAGGCTTGGGCGAGCTTCAGCCCGAACGTCACCGGCTCGGCATGGATGCCATGGCTGCGGCCGATCGTCGGGGTCAGCTTGTGTTCGCGCGCGCGGCGCTCGATGACGTCGAGCAGCTTGTCGAGATCGGCGAGCAGGATGTCCGACGCCCGCGCCAGCTGCACCGCGAGGCAGGTGTCGAGCACGTCCGAGCTGGTCATCCCCTGATGCAGGAAGCGCGCTTCCGGCCCGGTCCGCTCCGACACATGGGTCAGGAACGCGATGACGTCATGCTTCGTCTCCGCCTCGATCGCGTCGATCCGGTCGACGTCGAACTCGGCATCGTTCATCGCCCAGATCTTCTCGGCCGCGTCCTTGGGCACCACGCCCAGATCGGCCAGCGCGTCGGTGGCGTGCGCCTCGATCTCGAACCAGATGCGGAACCGGGCCTGCGGCTGCCACAGGGCGGTCATCTCGGGGCGGGAGTAGCGGGGAATCATGGCAGGCCTTTCGAAAACGGGCGAACGGTTTGCCGCGCCCTAGCAACAAGTCGCGGACGAATCGAGCCTGTCGTGCGATAGAAGAGAATCGAAAAGGGCTTCAATCGAAACCGAAACGACCTAAGTTGGTTGGGTCATCGCGCAGTCGTTTCGCAGTTCATTCGGAGCGACAGCATATTGTACCGAACCAATCCGAAAGGAGAAATTCGATGATCAAGCAAGTTCTTCTCGCCAGTGCCGTTCTGATGTCTGTCCCTACCATGGCACAGGACAAGGCGCCGGCACAGACGACTGCTCCAGTCACGCAGGATGCGCCGGCAACTGCGACCGTGACTCCGGCTAATCCCTCGATCGCCGCGACTCAGGCGGCCCCGGCCGACCCCGCGACGCAGACCGCGCAGACCACCGCCGAAGCGGGCCAGCCCGCCAGCGGCACGCAGATCGCGCAGATCATCGAGGCGGAGTTCCCGAAATACGACAAGGACGGGAAGGGCCAGCTGACCGAAAAGCAGTTCGGCGAGTGGATGGTCGCGCTGCGATCGGCGAGCGAACCGGGCGTAACGGCCGACAAGCCCGAGGTGAAGAGCTGGATCAAGCAGGCCTTCGCCCAGGCGGACAAGGACAAGTCGAAGGCCGTGACCAAGGCCGAGTTGACCAGCTTCCTGAGCCAGAGCGCCTGAACACCGCTCCAGAGCTGATATGACTGCGACCGCCGGGAGGAATTCCGGCGGTCCTTTCTTTGGTGGGTCGCTCGATGCGGACAGGATGGATCGGACGTTAGCCCCGTACCCGCGCCGGGGTGCCCACCACCGTCGCCCCCGCCGGTACGTCGCGCGTCACCACCGCGCCCGCGCCGATCACCGCATCGTTGCCGACCGTGACTCCGGGCAACAGGATCGCCCCGCCGCCGATCCACACATTCGCGCCAATCGTCACCGGCCGCCCGAATTCCAGCATCTGCGCCCGCACTGCCGGATCGCGCGGATGGTCGGCGGCGAGGATCTGCACCCCCGGCCCGATCTGCGTCTTGTCGCCGATCGTCACCGCGCACACGTCGAGGATGATGCAGCCGTAATTGAGGAACACCTCGTCGCCGAGGGTGATGTTATAGCCATAGTCGATATGGAACGGCGCGCGGATCAGGACATCCCTGCCGACCGCGCCCATGATCTCGCGCAGCAGGCCGCGCTGTTCGTCGCGGTCCAGCGCGAGGCGGGCATTGTAGCGGTCCATCCACGCCGCCGCCCGCGCGACATCGGCGACCAGTTCGGGGTCGCCGGCATGGTACAGCTCGCCCGCGATCATCTTCTGCTTTTCGGAGAGCATTCAGAACATTCCCTGGGCGCGGAGACTCGTATGCCCCTTCGCGCCGATGATGAGGTGGTCGTGGACCGCGATGCCCAGCGGCTTGCCCGCGGCGGCAATGGTGCGGGTCAGGTCGATGTCGGCACGGCTGGGGCTGTGGTCGCCGCTCGGATGGTTATGGACCAGAATCAGCGCGGCGGACCCCAGGTCCAGCGCGCGGCGGATCACCTCGCGGGTATAGATCGGCGCTTCATCGATCGTCCCCTCCGCCACCAGTTCGTCGCGGATCAGCAGGTTGCGGCTGTTGAGGTGGAGCACCCGTATCCGCTCGACCGCCTGATGCGCCATGTCGGCGTGGAGATAGTCGAGCAGCGCCTGCCAGTTCGACAGCACCGGGCGCTGCGCCACCTGCGCCTGCAGCATCCGCGTCGCCGTCGCCTGCGCGATGCGGATCGCCGCCACCGCGCTGTCGCCCATCCCTGACACCTTGCCCAGTGCCAGCGGATCGGCCGACAACAGCCCGCCGATCCCGCCGAACTCGTGGAGCAGCGTCTTGGCCAGCGGCTTGGTATCGCGCCGCGGAATCGCCAGCGTCAGGAGATATTCGATCAGCTCATGGTCGAGCAGCGCCGCGCCGCCATGCTCCAGCAACCGCCCGCGCAGGCGCGCTCGGTGGCCGGTGCCATCGGTCTCGGGCGTGGTCATCGGGCCTGCCTAGCGGATCGCGTGGGGCGGGGCGAGGGGGCGGGTCAATCCTCACCCCCCGGCTTCAGGTCATCATCGGACGGGGTGTAGTCGAGGATGTCCCCCGGTGTGCAGTCCAGATAGCGGCAGATCGCGGCCAGCGTCGCGAAGCGCACCCCTTTCACCTTGCCCGATTTCAGCAGCGACAGGTTCGATTCGGTGATGCCGATCGCCTCGGCCAGTTCCTTCGACCGCACCTTGCGCCGCGCCAGCATCACGTCGAGATTGACGACGACCGGCATCAGACGAAATCGGCCAGTTCACGCTCGGCCCGGATGCCTGCCTCCAACGCCCAAATCGTCGCATAGGCTGCAAAGGCCAGCAGCAGGAGCAGGAGCGCGCTATCCATCTGGATCGGGTTGGACAAAACCTGCGAACCGCCTACGCCCTTGTAGAGCAGGCCAGCCTGTAGAACCGGGCACAAGATGCGCGCTACTGCCAGCGTGACCGCAGCACGCGAAGCCCGGCGTAGCCATGGCAGCGCATCGGCCAGCGCATGGTGTCGTTTCTGCCCAAGTCGCCGCAACGCCATCCCGACGGCAAGAAACAGGACCGCCATCGGCCCCAATTCCAGCAGCGCGATCGCGGCCAATCCGATGCGGACGCCTGGCTTCGCGACCCATTGGTCGAACCGGCCGCGCGCCTCCGCGTCGCTCTTCAATCGCAGGAGGGTTTCCTCAGGCAGCAGGTTCGCAGCATCCGCTTCGCCGGTGCAACGCTGTTCCGAATTGCAATTCAAATAAGGCCCGGGCGCCGCCGCCGCGATGATCGTCATCACCCCAAAGAACGCCGCGATCATCAGGAACAGGATGCCGACCCTGCGGCTGGTCCGCGCCTTCTTCGGCGGCAGCGAATATCCGTCGGACACAAGATACTTTCTGTTTTACAGCAATTATTGTCGATGATACGACATTGGCCACGGCGAAGCGACTGCCGTTTGCGGGAAGGGGTTCACATGATTCGGTTGGAAAAGGGCGTCTTGGGCGCAGTGTTGGCGCTCGTCTCCACGACGGCGATGGCGCAGGAGGGGCCGGAACCGATGCCGCCCCGTGAGCAGGCGGAGGTCGCGGTCGGCGTCCTGCGTCACGGCGCCAACTTCCATCCGCTCGCCAGCAAGCTGATCTTCGACCTGCCCGAACTGCCGGCCGGTCAGATCTATGAGGGTGACGAGGAGAACGGCACGGTCGACGTGCAGCTCGCTTATCGCACCGCGCCGCTCCGCATCCTGCTCAAACCCCGCCTGACCGCCAAGGCGCAGATCAACACCGCCGGACGCACCAGCTTCTTCAGCGCCGGGGCGGAATGGCGCCAGCATATCCTGCGCGGCCGGGTCTATGGGCAGGCGGGGATCGGCCTGACGGTCATCGACGGCTATCGCTTCACGCCCGACCCGTTCCAGCCGGGCATCTCGAACGACGAGGCATGGCGGCGCTACGACATCTATCGCCGCCGCACGTCGTTCGGGTCGAAGATCCTGTTCAATCCCAACGCGTCGATCGGCGTGCGGGTGGATCGGCGCTGGGCGGTCGAGCTGGCGTGGGAGCATTTCAGCCATCGCCAGATGTTTTCCGAGACCAATCCGGGCATCGACAATGTCGGCATCCGCATCGTGCGGCGGCTGGGGCGGTGATCGCGTCGCTGCTCGCTGCCGCGCTGCTGGTGCAGGCCGCGCCGGCCGCGCCGCCGCCGGATGACGAGATTGTCGTGACCGGTGAACGGCCACGCAATTTCCAGATCGTGACGAAGCGGGCATGGCTCGTCGGCCCCACCCGTTGCGCGCTGAAACCGCCCAGCGGGGACCCGCTGTTCGATGCCACGATCTGTCGGGCCTATCTCGCCTGCGTGCCGACGATCCGTACCGCTGCGGAGCTGGAGGCCTGTATCCGACCACCGATGGCCGAAGCGGTGCTGGAATGGCAGGAACGGCGCAAGGCGGCGTCGCCGACACGCTGACCCGCACGCAACTTCCGTTGCGCTGCCGGAACCGTTTGCCGCGTCTCGCGCTTGACCCCGGTGGCGTGAGGCGCGACGAACGGGACTGAACAGCGGAGTGAGTGGTCTGGGCGGTGACGACGAGCAAGCGGTGGAGACCGTGGCGTCGCCGCGTCGCCGGGGCGTCAAGCGCCGGCGGTTCGCGCAGGTGTTGCTGGTCGTCTCCGGCATCGTGCTGCTGCTCGCCGCGATCGTGTGGACCCAGCGCAAGCCGATCGCCGACAATCTGGTCCGTCGCGAACTGGAAAAGCGCGGGGTCGCCGCGCGCTATCGTGTGGCGGAAATCGGACCGGGACGGCAACGGCTGGTCGATGTTGTGCTGGGCGATCCCAGGGCGCCCGACCTGATCGCCGACTGGATCGACATCGAGACCAGCGTCTCGCTGAACGGGGCAAAGGTCACCGGCGCCCGTGTCGGCCACGCGCGGCTGCGCGCGACCTTGCGGCCCGATGGGACGGTATCGTTCGGGCAGATCGACCGGCTGTTGCCGCCGCCTTCGGGCAAGCCATTCGCGCTGCCCGATTTCGATGTGGCGGTCGACGATGGCCGCATTCGGCTGGCCACCCCGTACGGCGTGATCGGGGCGAAGCTCGCCGGGCGCGGCAATCTTGCCAACGGCTTTACCGGGCAATTGGCGGCGGTGTCGGAACGGCTGTCGCATAACGGCTGCGCTATCGATCGGCTGGCGGCGAACCTGTCGCTGCGCACCGCCCGCACCGGCCCGTCGCTGACCGGGCCGATCCGGGCACAGGCGGTGTCGTGCGGCGCGGTGCGGCTGGCCGGGCCGGTGGTGCGCGCGGAGCTTCGGCTCTCCCCCGGCTTCGATCACTGGCGCGGGCGGGCCGAGGTGGCGGCGGACCGCATCGCTGCGCCCCGGACGCAGGTGGCGGCATTCGCCGGGACGATCGGCTTCGACGGACGGGCGCAGCGGACGACCGGTACGCTCGACCTGACATCGGGCGATTTCGTCCTGCCGCAACTGGCGGGGCAGGGGCTGTCGATCGCCGGACGCTATGAGGTCGGCGGCGTTCCCGCGATCGACGGGCGGATCGGCGCGCGCGGCGCGCGGCTGTCGCCTGATCTGGTCACGCGGATCGCCCGCTACGGCGATGCTGCCGCCGGCACGCCGGTGGCGCCGTTGGCGGCCGCGGCAATGCAAGCGGCAGCGCGGGCGGCGCAGCGCTTCGATATTTCGGCGGAGGTCGCCGCCCGTCCGCTCGCCGCGCGGATCGATCGGATGGCGTTCGCCGCCGCCAGCGGGGCACGTGCGACGCTGCGTGATGGGCCGGTGCGCTGGGTGTCGGGCAAGGGCGTGACGCTGAACGGCACGCTGGCGATGGGCGGGGGCGGGCTGCCGGTGGCGAGCATCCGCCTGTCCCATGCCGGCCCCGGCGCGCCGGTCAACGGCACCGCGACCATCGCGCCCTATGCGGCGAGCGATGCGCGCCTCGCGCTCGCTCCCGTCCGGTTCCGGACCGCCGGCGACGGCACGACCCGGATCGAAACCCGTGCCGAACTGTCCGGGCCGTTCAGCGGCGGGCGGATGGACCGCCTCGCGCTGCCGATCGATGCGCGCTGGGACGGGGCAGGGCGGCTGGTGGTGAATACCGGCTGTGTCCCCGTCGCGTTCGACCGGTTGCGTGTATCGGCGCTGACGCTCGATCGCGCGCGGTTGCGACTGTGCGCGGCGGACGGCGGCATGGTCCGGCTGGCGAACGGGCGCGTGGGCGGCGGGGTGTCGACCGGCGCCACGCGGCTTACCGGCAAGCTGGGCGGCACGCCGGTCACGCTGGCGGCGGCGGGCGGGCGGTTCGGCCTGGGCGACCTCGGCTTTGCGCTGACCGATGTGAAGACCCGGCTGGGCAGCCCGGACCGCGTCAGTGTCCTCGACTTGGGCACGCTTACCGGCCGCGTCGCGAACGGCGTGGTCGCGGGCAAATTCGAACGGGGCGAGGGGCAGATCGGCAACGTACCGCTGCTGATTCGCGACGCGTCGGGCGATTGGCGACTGGCCGGCGGCGTCCTGTCGCTCGACGGCGATGTCGGCGTCCGTGACGCCGATCCGCAGCCGCGATTCGAACCGCTACGCAGCGACGACTTCAAGCTGACGCTCAGCGGCAATGACATTCGCGCCGGCGGCACGCTGAAACACCCGACCAAGGGGGTGAAGGTCACCGACGTCACCATCGTCCACGACCTGGCCACCGGACGCGGCAAGGCGGTGCTGGCGGTGCCCGGCATCACCTTTGGCGACGCGTTCCAGCCGAACGAGCTGACCCGGCTGACCTATGGCGTCGTCGCCGATGTGAAGGGCACGGTGTCCGGCCGAGGCGATATTGCGTGGAGCCCCGACGCCGTCACCTCGACCGGCACCTTCCGCACCGCCGACACCGACCTCGCCGCCGCGTTCGGCCCGGTGAACGGGCTGGCGGGCGAGATCCGCTTCACCGACCTGCTCGGCATGGTCACCGCACCCGGACAGGTCGCGACCATTGCCGAGGTCAATCCGGGCATCGCGGTCACCGATGGCGTGGTCCGCTATCGCCTGATCGAGGGGATGCGCGTCCAGATCGAAGGGGGCCGCTGGCCGCTGGGCGGCGGGGAAATGGTGCTGGAGCCGACCATCCTCGACTTTGCCGAGGATCGCGAACGGCGCATGACCTTCCGCGTCACCGGGGTCGATGGCGGGCTGTTCCTGCAGCAGTTCGAATTCGACAATCTGAACGCCTCGGGCGTGTTCGACGGCGTGTTGCCGATGATCTTCGACGCCAATGGCGGCCGGATCGAAGGGGGCAAGCTGCAATCGCGCGGCGGCGGCAACCTGTCCTATGTGGGCGAGGTGTCGAAGGAGGATGTCGGCTTCTGGGGCAATCTCGCCTTCCAGGCGCTGAAGTCGATGAACTATCGCCGCCTGACGATCGAACTCGACGGGCCGCTGGCCGGCGAGATGCTCACCGCGATCCGCTTCGCCGGGGTCAGCCAGGGGCAGGGGACGTACAGCAACTTCCTGATCCGCCGCCTCGCCAGCCTGCCGCTGGTCTTCAACGTCCGGATCAAGGCGCCCTTCCGCCAGCTGATCGATTCGGTGCAGAATTATTACGATCCCAAACGGCTGATCGAACGCAACCTGCCCGCGCTCCAGGCCGAACAGCGCCGCCGCGAACAGGGCTTGCCACCGGCGCCGCTCGACACCACCATTCAGCCCTCCGAAAGCGAGACTGTGCCATGACCGACCGCGTGACGATGTTCAGAGCCTTGATGATCGGTGGCACCGCCTGCCTCGTCGGCGGCTGCGTCAACGTGGCCGCGCCGGACAAGCCGATCGTCATCAACCTGAACATCAACATCACGCAGGAAGTGGTGTATCGCCTCGATGGTGAGGCGAAGACGCTCATCCAGGACAATCCGGGGATTTTCTGACCATGCACGCATATGTCAAATACGGCCTCGCCGCAGCCGCCTTCGTCGCGGTCGCCGGGATCGCCGGCACCGCATGGGCGCAACGCGACCCCGCCTATCAGGCCGCCCGCGCGGCGGGGCAGGTGGGCGAACAGCCCGACGGCTATCTGGGCGTCGTCGGCGGCGGCACGCCCGAGCTGCGGTCGCTGGTCGCCAACATCAATATCCAGCGCAAGGCGGCTTATACCCGTGGTGCGCAGTCGGGTGCGACCGTCGAACAGTTCGCGTTCGTGTCGGGCTGCAACCTGATCGCGCAGACAAAGCCGGGCGAGAAGTACAAGACGCCGGGTGGCGCTTGGGAAACCCGTGGCAACGGCCCGCCGGAACGCGACCCGCGCTGCGTGTGAGGGATTGAAAATCGTACCCACTGAGGGTACATAGGCAATGCAGTGTTTGTGTCCGTTGGACTCACCTCCAGACCCCGGTTGTGCCAGCAGCCGGGGTCTTCTGCATTTGGGGACCGGCTGCCAGGCCGGCCCCCGCCTGCCGCTACTTCGAGTGGGCGACCTCGATGATTTTAAGCACCAAGGTCGCAAATGCGATCACCAGCATCGCAATGCCGATAATCACTGTTGCAGCATTCATATCCGTAAAAACCACCTCCTTTGCGGCCGATGTGTCGACCGCATGGCCGGTGTAGCCATATTCTCGGAACGGCCAAGGGAATGAACGGGTAGAGACGCTCTCTACCCGCCCGGCCACCCTCCGTTCATCGTCCCGAAAGGTTTCCGCGCGAACGCTATGGTTGACTCGAAACCGTCACCTTCCTAAAGCGCGCCTGCCTTGGCGGGCTCGCCATCTGGCGGTTATCCGGCCCGACCGACTGGTCGTGGAGGGGATGATGGCGGAGAACGAGCCCGGACTAGACCCCTTGCCCGAAGATGCCCGGATCACTTCGCTCGACGAGCGATTGCGACGGGCAAGGACGGACGAGGCGATCCGGACCGGCCAGGCGCGCGACGAAGCGGGGGAGAAAAACTACCGCCTCGGCAATCGCGTGCTGGCTGAACTGATCGGCGGGATGGTCGGGGGGGCGGTGATCGGGGGAACCCTCGACTATCTGCTCGGCACCTCGCCATGGCTCCTGCTCGTGCTGCTGTTCCTCGGAATTGCCAGCGCATTCAGGAATATCATCAGGATTTCGAACCGGCGTCCGGACTGATCTGTCCTGGGCGCCTTGGCATATCGGGGCGAAGCGACGTGGCGCAGGCAGGCAAGATCGATCCGATGCACCAGTTCGAGGTGCAGACGATCTTCAACATTCCCCTGGGCGATCACGTCCTGCCGTTCACCAATTCGGCGCTGTGGATGATCGTCGCGGCGGTCGCGCTGTTCGTGTTCATGATCGGCGGCATGAAGCAGCAGGTCGTTCCGGGCCGCTGGCAGATGGCGGTCGAGGGCTTTACCGGCTTCATCGACAAGCTGCTGGCCGCGAATATCGGGCATGAAGGCCGCAAGTACCTGCCGTACGTGTTCTCGCTGTTCATGTTCATCCTGTTCGCGAACGTCGTCGGCCTGCTGCCCTTCGGCCTGGTCGGCCTCCATCCGTTCACCGTCACCAGCCACTTCACGGTGACCGGCGTCCTCGCCATCGCCAGCTTCTCGATCGTGCTGGTCGTCGGCCTGTTCAAGCACGGCCTGCGCTTCTTCAGCCTGTTCGCGCCGAAGGGCACGCCGATCCCGGTGCTGCTGCTGGTCGCACCGATCGAGTTCGTGTCGTTCATGGTCCGCCCGTTCAGCCTCGCGCTGCGACTGTTCGTGGCGATGACTGCGGGCCACATCCTGCTGAAGGTGCTGGCGGGCTTCATCATCAATTCGACCGCCACCGGCGCCGGCATCGGCGTTCTGGTCAGCGTGCCCAGCTTCGCGCTGATGGTGGGCGTGTCGGCCCTCGAAATGCTGGTTGCCGGCGTGCAGGCCTATGTCTTCGCGCTGCTGACCTCGCTCTACATCAACGATGCCGTGCACCTGCACGACCATCACTGATCCCAACCAACAGACAAGATTTTTCCAAGGGAGTTTTCGACATGGAAGCAGACGCCATCAAGTTCCTCGGCGCCGGTCTCGCAGCTATCGGTGCCGGCCTCGCCGCACTCGGCGTGGGCAATGTCTTCGCCGCCTTCCTGCAGGGCGCGCTGCGCAACCCGTCGGCCGCTGCGGGTCAGCAGGGCAACATGTTCATCGGCTTCGCCGCCGCCGAACTTCTCGGCCTGCTGGCGTTCGTCGTCGCAGTGCTGCTGATCTTCGTCGCGTAACATGCGTGACGCTCGGCGCGGGGGCTGACCTCCGCGCCGAACTCCCGGTCCGGCTGACGGACCGGTTTCGGCCGGGCGATGGCGCCCGGTCGACCAGACCAATACGGGACGTTTCATGCCGCAAATCGAGCAGCTCGCCGCGACCTGGGGGTCGCAGGTCTTCTGGCTGGTGCTGACCTTCGGCATCGTGTTCCTCGTCGTGGGCCTCGGCATGGTGCCCAAGGTGCAGGGCACCGTGGACCAGCGCGACCAGGGCATCGCCGCCGACCTCGCCGCCGCCGAACAGGCGCGTGGCGCGGCGGATGCGACCGAAGCGGCATGGCGTGCCCGCGAAAATGCCAGCCGCGAGGCTGCGCAGAAGCTGCTGGCCGAAGCCCGTGCCAAGGGCGCGGCGGCGGCTGCCGAACGGCTGGCCGCGGCCAATGCCACCATGCAGGCCCGCGTCGCGCAGGCCGAAGCCGACATCGCGGCCCAGCGGGGCGCGGCCATGGCCGAGGTCGAACAGGTTGCCGCCGAGGCCGCTCAGGCGCTCGTCGAGCGCGTGTCGGGCGTGCGGGTCAGCGAACAGGACGCGCACGGCGCGGTGAAGGCGGTGCTCCATGGCTAATCCGAACGTCGCGCATACCAGCCCGACGCTGAACGAAGCGATCCACGAAGAGGGCTTGGCCAAGACCGGGACCGAAGCCGTCGAGGGTTCGCATGGCAGCACCACCGGGACCGCCCATGCCGATCCGACCGCGCTGGGGCTGAACGCCACGGCATGGGTCAGCGCGGCGATGCTGCTGTTCCTGCTGGTGCTGGTCGTGAAGGGCGTGCCCGCCGTGATCGGTCGGCTGCTCGACGGTCAGATCGCGGCGATCCGCACCCGCCTCGACGAAGCGCGCACCCTGCGCGCCGAAGCCGAAGCGCTGCGCGACGAATATACGTCGAAGATCGCCGGGATCGAGGCACAGGCCGCCGAAATGGTCGCCCATGCCGAGGCCGAGGCGCAGGCGCTGCTGGTAAAGGCCGAGGCCGACGCCGCCGAGCTGACCGAGCGTCGTGCCAAGATGGCGACCGACAAGATCGCCGCCGCCGAACGCGCCGCCATCGCCGAGGTCCGCGCGACCGCCGCCGATGCCGCTGCCAAGGCCGCCAGCACGCTGATCGCGACGCACCTGTCGGGTGATGCCGATCGCGCGCTGGTCGACCGGACCATTGCCGGTCTGGGTGGTGGCCGGTTGAACTGATCGGACCCGTTCCGCACGACGACGCCGCCCCGCCGATATGGCCGGGCGGCGTTTCGCGTTCTGGCCCCTGGCGTCTCTTTCGGGTTTCCGACGCAGGGCCTCATCGTTCCGAGCCCGTGACAGGAGAAGCGATATGGCGTGGGCCATTCTCGCGGTTGCGGTCGTGTGTGAGATCATCTGGGCACTCAGCCTGAAATGGGCGGCGGGGCAGGCGACGTTGCTTGCCGCCGCGGTGCCGATCACCCTTTCGTTCGTGAACATGGGGCTGCTGGCGCTGGCGATGCGCGGTATCCCGGCGGGTACCGCCTATGCGGTGTGGACCGGCCTGGGCGCGGTCGGGGTCATCATCGGCGGCGCGATGCTGTTCGGCGAACGGATCGCCCCCGTGCAGGCGGGCTTCATGGTGCTGATCGTCGTCGGCGTCGTCGGGACCAAGCTGTTCGCGCAGGGGTAGCATCACCCGCCAACCAAAAGCGTCACCCCAGCGGAGGCTGGGGTCTCCCGGTTACTGCGCTCGCGCCTCGCCGCAAGAGACCCCAGCCTCCGCTGGGGTGACGTTTAGATAAAGTTACCGCTAACAAGAATCGTTGGACAACGTCGCGACCGACAGGAATACTCGCCCGATAATAACAGGGAGAGGGTTTATGCGAGGAACCAACGGACGGCGTGTGCTCGGCTGGGCGATCGGTGCGGCACTGGTGGCGATCGCCACGCCGGCACTGGCGCAGAGCGACAAGATGGAGCCGATGGCGGCCCCGGCCCAGCCGAACGCCATCCCGCTGAAGACCGGCACCTTGCCCGGCGCGACCGCCAAGGAATCGTGGCACCAGCAATATGGCAGCAGCTTCGCGCGCAACGTGACCGATGCGACGCTGACCCCGTTCCTGCCTGATCCGGCCAAGGCCAACGGCACGGCGGTGATCGTCGCGCCGGGCGGCGGTTTCCGTACGCTGTCGATGTCGAACGAGGGCTGGGACGTGGCCAGGGCGCTCGCGGCACGCGGCGTCGCCGCCTTCGTCCTGAAATACCGGCTGAACCAGACGCCCGCCGACATGGCCGGGTTCGAAAAGTCGATGCGCGAGATGTTCTCCGGCACCGCGCCCCGCCCGCGTCCCGCGCCGGGGGCGGCCGCCAATGCGCTCGCGCCGCAGATCGCCGATGCCGATGCCGCCTTCGCGCTCATCCGTTCGCGCGCGGCCGAGTGGAAGGTCGATCCGAACCGCATCGGCATGGTCGGTTTCTCGGCGGGCGCGATGCTGACCATGGCGACGACGCTGTCGAACGGCCCGGCCAAACCGGCGTTCATCGGTGACGTCTATGGCCCGCTGGCCGCAATGGGTCCGGTCCCCGCCGACGCCCCGCCGCTGTTCGTCGCCATCGCCGCCGACGACCCGTTCTTCGCCAATAGCGGTTTCGGCCTGATCGAATCGTGGAAGACGGCGAAGCGTCCGGTCGAATTCCACCTGTATGAACAGGGCGGCCACGGCTTCGGCATGTATCCGAAGCCGACGACCAGCACCGGCTGGTTCGATGCCTTTGTCCACTGGATGGACATGCATGGCTGGATGAAGCGCGCCGGCTGACGGGTTCGCCCCGCTTGGCTATGGCCGGGCGGGGCGCTAAGTCCTTGTACGGGCATCGTTGCCCATGGAGGGATTGCCATGAAGTTCCTGTTCACCGTCGCCGCGTTGCTGGCGACGCCGCTTGCCGCATCGGCGCAGACCGCCGCGCCGGCCCCGGCTACCGCCGCCAAGCTGACCATCGACAGCAGCATCGAAGCCATCGCGGCCAATCCGAAGGGCAAGGCGATCCTCGACGCGCAGTTTCCGGGGATGCTGGCGCATGAATCCTATCCGATGTTCAAGGCGATGAGCCTGAAGCAGGTGCAGCCCTATGCCCAAGGCAAGATCACCGACGCACAGGTGGCGACCGTCGCCGCCGAACTGGCGAAGCTGAATTGATATGGTGCGCGTCGGCCTGATCGGGTTCGGCCTGGCCGGCGCGTCGTTCCACGCGCCGTTGATCGCGACCGTAGAGGGGATGGAACTGGCGGCGATCGCCACCTCGCGCCCGACCGACCGCTTTCCGGGGGCGGTGCGCCACACTGATCCCATGGCGTTGATCGACGACGACAGTCTCGATCTGATCGTTATCGCTACCCCCAACGACAGCCACGCCCCGCTGGCGCAGGCGGCGCTGGCCGCCGGGCGCCATGTCGTGGTCGACAAGCCGCTGGCCACCGACGATGGCGACGCGGTTGCGCTAGTGCAGCTGGCGCAGGGGGCGGGGCGGTTGCTGAGCGTGTTCCACAATCGCCGCTGGGACAGCGATTTCCTGACGGTCGAACGCCTGTTGCGCGACGATGCGCTGGGCGAGGTGCAGCTGGCCGAGCTGCGCTGGGACCGGTTCCGCCCTGCGATCAAGCCGGGCTGGCGCGAGGAGGGCGGTCCGGGCAGCGGGCTGCTGAGCGACCTCGGCCCGCATATGATCGACCAGGCGATCCGGCTGTTCGGGATGCCGGATGCGGTCGCGGGTGACGTGACGACGCAGCGGCCGCACGCGGGCGTCGACGATTATTTCGAGATCGTGCTGCGCTATGGCGCGCGACGGGTGACGATCGGTTCCGCCTCGCTGGTCGCCGCGCCGCGCCCGCGCTTCGCGTTGCATGGGACGAAGGGCAGCTTCGTGAAATATGGCATCGACCCGCAGGAGGCGGTGCTGCGCGCCGGGGGGATGCCGACCGACAGCGGCTATGGCATCGAACCCGACAGCCACTGGGGCGTGCTGACCGATGGGGAGGGCAATGCCCGTCCGGTCCGGTCGGAGGCGGGCGACTGGCGCGGGTTGTACCGGGCGATGCGCGATGCGATCCGGGGGCAGGGCGAGGTGCCGGTCGATCCGGTCGACGCGGTGCGCGGCCTGCGCATCATCGAAGCGGCACGGGCGGGGTAGGAAAGCGCGGCGTTACAAGCTGTTAACGCTCGATCGGTACGATCGTCGGAAATGTTCGACACGCCCGACCTTTCCACATTGCGCCTGTGCAGTTTCCTGGCGAGTACCGCGTTCGGGCTGGTGTTCGTGGCGGCCGGCTGGCGCAGGCGAATGCCCTATATGTGGTGGTGGGCGGCGGCGACCGGCAGCTACAGTGCGGTATTGCTGGGGTTCGAACTGGCGGGCGAGCCGCTGGCTTTTTGGGCTGCGGGACCACTGAACGGGCTGCTGGCGCTGTCGATGGCCTTCATCCTTGCCGGTATCCGCGCCCTTGACGAACAGCCCCCGGTGACCCGCTGGATGCTGGGCGTCGTTGCGGGCGTGGCGATCGTGCCGGCCGTGGCGATGGCGCTTCCCGGCGAGGCGGCGATGATGGCGGCTCGGTTGCTGCTGTCGCTGGGACTGGCGATCGCCACGTTCCTGTTCAGCTGGCCGCTGGTCGCCAGCCGTGCCGATGACGGCACCCGGACCATGCGCAGGCTCGCCGGGATGGCATTGCTCGTCTATGTCCCGTGCTATGCACTGGCGGCATTCGGCGAGTTCCTGTCGGCGCGAACCGTCCACTACCTCGCGCTGGTGCCGATGCTGGCCGATCAGATGCTGCTGGGGATCGCCAATCTGTCGCTGCTGTCGATACCGGGGTTGCGGTCGCAGGAGCAGTTGCGGCGGATGGCACTGCGCGACCCGCTGACCGGCGTGTGGAACCGCGCCGCGCTGGCGGCGCGTGCGGCCGAGCTGCTGGTGCCGGGGCGGGTGGCGCTGCTGATCGATGTCGACCGGTTCAAGGCGATCAACGACCGCCACGGCCATGCCACCGGCGACCGGGTATTGGTGGCGATCGCGACCGCCCTGCAGCGCAGCGCCGGGGGAGATTTCGTCGCGCGGCTGGGCGGGGACGAATTCCTCGTCATCACCAGTACCATCGATCCCGCGCTGGCCGCCGAACAGATTCGTACCCATGCTGGTCGGGGCGAGGCGGGGCTGCCGGCGTGGACGCTCAGCATCGGCGCGGCGCGGATCGAACCCGGCGACCGGGCGATCGACGACGTGATCCAGCGGGCCGACCTGTTGATGTACCGCGCGAAGGACCTGGGTCGCACGTCCGTCGCGGCATGACGCTGGCGTTGGCGGGGGCTACTCCCTAAATCGGGCGCAATGTCGGAAACCCCCAACGCCCCCAATCGCTTCCACGAGGACAAGGCCAGCTTCACCGTGCGCGGGTCGGACGCGCCGGACATCGACGCCGGTGTCGCCGCGATCCGCAACGTGCTGGCCACGCTGCCGGTGCGTCCCGGCGTGTACCGGATGCAGGATGCGCGCGGCGAAGTGCTGTATGTCGGCAAGGCGCGCGCGCTCAAGAACCGCGTGGCGAACTATACGCAGGTATCGCGCCTGACCAAGCGGTTGCAGCGCATGGTGTCGCAGACCCGGTCGATGACGATCGTCACGACCAATAACGAGGCGGAGGCGCTGCTGCTCGAAGCGCAGCTGATCAAGCGCTATCGCCCGCCGTACAACGTCCTGCTGCGCGACGATAAGTCGTTCCCGTTCATCCTGCTGCGCGCCGATCACGACTTTCCGCGTATCCAGAAGCATCGCGGGGCACGCCGGGCGAAGGGTAATTATTACGGCCCCTTCGCCAGCGCCGGATCGGTCACGCAGACGCTGAACGCGCTGCAAAAGCTGTTCCTGCTGCGCTCCTGCACCGACGGCTTCTTCAAGACCCGCGATCGGCCGTGCCTGCTGTACCAGATCAAGCGCTGCTCCGCGCCGTGCGTCGGACGGATCGACGCGCCCGCCTATGCCGAGCTGATTGCCGACGCGAAGGACTTTCTGGGCGGCAAGTCGACCAAGGTGCAGGCGAAGCTGGGCGTGCAGATGCAGGCGGCGGCGGAGGCGATGGATTTCGAACTGGCCGCCGTGCTGCGCGACCGGCTGAAGGCGCTGACCTTCATCCAGGGTAGCCAGGCGATCAACGCGGACGGCGTCGGCGATGCCGACATCTTTGCGATGGCAGCGCGCGAGGGGACGATCGGCATCCAGGCGTTCTTCATCCGCGGTGGCCAGAATTGGGGCCATCGCAGCTTCTTCCCGGCGCATACCAACGACGTGCCGGAGGAGGAGGTGCTGTCCGCCTTCCTGATGCAATTCTACGAAGAGGTCCCGCCGCCGCGCAACGTCTTCGTCGACCGCGACCTGGCGGAAGGGGAGGTACTGGCCGAGGCGATGGCCGAGCGTGCCGGGTTCAAGGTCGCGCTGTCGGTGCCGCAGCGCGGCGTTCGCCGCCGCCTGCTCGACCAGGCGAAGCGCAATGCCGAGGAGGCGCTGGAGCGTCGCAACGCCGAATCGACGACGCAGGCGAAGCTGCTGCGCGAGGTGGCCGAGTTGTTCGAACTGGAAGGGCCGCCCGACCGGATCGAGGTATATGACAACAGCCATATCCAAGGGACGAACGCGCTGGGCGCGATGGTCGTCGCCGGGCCGGAGGGGTTCCGCAAGGGCCAGTATCGCAAGTTCAACATCAAGCAGGCGCAGACCAACGACGACTTCGCGATGATGAAGGAGGTGCTGACCCGCCGCTTCGCCCGCGCGCAGGAGGAGAACCCGGATCGCGAAACCGATCGCGACGGCAATGGCTGGCCCGACCTCGTGCTGATCGACGGTGGCAAGGGGCAGCTGAACGCGGCCAAGGCGGTGCTGGAGGACCTCGGCATCGAGGATGTGTGCATGGTCGGCGTGGCGAAGGGACCGCACCATGGCCGCGATGGGCGCGAGGTGTTCCACCTGATGGACGGGCGCGAACTGACGCTGCCGGTCAATTCGCCGGTGCTGTTCTACCTCCAGCGGCTGCGCGACGAGGTCCACCGCTTCGTCATCGGCGCGCACCGCGACAAGCGGTCGAAGGCGATCGGCGCCAGCCCGCTGGACGATGTGCCCGGCATCGGCCCGGCGCGGAAGAAGGCACTGCTGATGCATTTCGGCACCGCGCGAGCGGTGCGCAACGCCAGCCTAGAGGATTTGCAAAAGGCGCCGGGGGTCAGCAAGGCGATGGCGCAGGGGGTCTATGACTTCTTCCATGCCCGCTGAGATCGGCCTCGACCCGGCGCTGGTGGCACGGGCGCGGGCGGCGGGGATCGACGTCGCCGCCATCTGCCATGTCGCATTGCTGCGGGCGATCAAGGAATCAACGCTGGCCGCGTTGCGCGCGGAAACGGCGGCGGCGATTGCCGAGTGGAACGACTGGGCGGGAACGCCGGAGTAGGGCGATCGTCATCCCCCCGGCTCCTGTCCCGCGCTATAATGGGCAAATCCCAGCCTTCGCCGGGATGACGTCGCGTTCAAGCGGGGCGGGAAAGTGCCCCTACCCGATGCTCCGCTGGATGAAGCTGCGGATCGCCTTCCACCGCCGGGCTTCGCCGGTGTCCCCCCGGTCCCCGGCGCGTGCGCTGTGCGATCCGGCGACATCGGACGCCGCCCGGCCATGGCGGGCGACGAGGAAGATGGCGTCGGTGCGGTCGATGTCGTCGATCATCCGGCCCTCCGGTAAGATTGTTTCGCGGCCCAACGACGTGTTCGCGGCTCCTGTTCCGCCTGTCGAGCCCGAATTTTCGCAGCATTTTGTACGATTGTCGGTACGGCTGGGTAACAATACGCGGTGTATCTGCTTTAGGATAGTTAACGGGCCAACGGTACAAGCCGTACATTTATTTCCATGGGCGGCGGGCTGCTTTAGGGGATGTTTACGCCACCCCGTGCAGGACACGTCCATGGTCACGCCGGTATTCCTGACGATCGACACCGAATTGATGTGGCGGCACCATGCCGCCGATCTGCCCGCATCGACTGTCGTCGCCCGTTCGCTCGAACCCGCCGGGGTCGGGGTGACGTGGCAGCTGGAGCGGCTGCGCGCGCATGGGCTGAAGGCGTGCTTCTTCGTCGATCCGCTCCCCGCGCGGCTGTACGGCATGGCGGCGATCGCCCCGACCGTGGAGGCGATCCTGTCGGCGGGGCAGGAGGTGCAGCTCCACCTCCACCCCAATTGGGTCGGCGCGGCGGTCGGCGACCGGGGGCAGGCGCATGGGGCATTCGAACTGGTCGACCTGTCGCGAGACCAGCAGCAGAATTTGCTGGGCGAGGCGCGCGACCTGTTGCGTGCCGCCGGCGCGCCCGATCCGGTGGCGTTCCGCGCGGGCAGCTACAGCGCCAACGACACGACGATCGACGCGCTGGCGGCGCTCGGCTTCGCCTATGACAGCAGCCATAATGGCGCGCACCATCCGTGGCCCAGCGCGATGTCGCTGTCGGCCGAACTGATCGCGCCGATCGCGCATCGCGGCCTGATCGAACTGCCGGTGACGACCATCGCCATGCCCGGCGGCGGGCGGCGGCATTTCCAGATCTGCGCGCTGTCGGCCGCCGAGATGCGCGCCGCGCTGGCCCATGCCGCCGTGCACGACCACGCGGCGGTGACGATCGTCAGCCACGGCTTCGAACTCGCCAACCGGCAGGGCACCCGCGCCAATGGCGTCCATGTCCGCCGGTTCGAGGCGCTGTGCCGCACGCTGGCCGACCGGGCCGACGCGCTGCCCACCACCCAATTCCGCGACCGGCCCGCACTGCGGCTGGGGCAGGACGATCGCCCGCTCCCCGCCAGCGCATGGCGCACGCGGCGGCGGCAGGTCGAACAGCTGTGGTCGAACTGGGTCGAGGAGCGCGCGGCATGACCACCGCCGTCGCGTGGCCGCTGAAGTTCCAGATCGGTGCGCGCACGCTGTTCTCGATCCGCCGCCGGCTGGTGCGCGTGCCGCTGGAGCTGCGCGACGTGCTGTCGGGGGAGGCGCCGGTCCTGCCGCCGCTGCCGCCCGGTGCCGATGGCTGGTCGGTGACCTCGCTGCCCGAACCGTTGCTTGATGCCGTGCGCCCCGACAGCGGCTTCGCGTTCGTCCGTCAACGCTACACCCGCTATCACACCGACCTGACCACCGGGTTCGACGCGTGGTTCGCCGGCCTGTCGGGCAATGCCCGCTCCGGCCTGAAGCGCAAGGCGAAGAAGCTGGCCGAGGCGAACGAAGGCAGCCTCGACGTGCGCACCTATCGCACCGCGCAGGAACTGGCCGAGTTTCACGGCATCGCCCGCCGCGTGGCCGAGCGGACCTATCAGGAAAAGCTGCTCGGCGCCGGCCTGCCGGGCGACATCGCCTTTCGCGCCGCGATGCAGGGCAGGGCCACGCGCGGCGAGGCGTTCGGCTGGCTGCTGTTCGTCGGGGACTCGCCGATCGCCTATCTCTATTGCCCGATGGCGCAAGGCGACGTCCGCTACGACTATGTCGGCCACGACCCGGCGTGGAGCGAATGGTCGCCCGGCAGCGTGCTGCACATGGAGGCATTCCGCACCCTGTTCGCGGAAAGCGCGGCCCAGCGGTTCGACTTCACCGAAGGGGAAGGCCAGCATAAACGCCAGTTCGCGACCGGCGGCACGCCCTGCGCCGACCTGCTGCTGCTGCGCGGAACGCCGGGCAACCGCGCGACGGTGAAGGCGCTGCGGGTGTTCGACCGGGGCGTGGAGCGGGTGAAGCGGGCGCGGGAATGGCCGGTCGTCGGACCGCTGATCGCGCGGGTGCGGCGGGGGTAGCGCTGGTCAAAGTTCACAAAGTTCACACTCGCGCGCAATTTGCGCACCAGTCGCTTTGTGACCTGTGGACTCCGGGATGGATTGAACGATGGAAAGAGCCGTAGGGACGATGGCACGCTTTCGCTGATGTAGGAAAGTCGGCGCCTTCCTCCGTCGTCATCCCCGCGCAGGCGGGGATCCATACGCGCCGCGGTCGGGGATCGATCGCGAATGCTGGTGCATATAGATTCCCGCCTTCGCGGGAATGACGATGGGGGTGGATGATCGAGCCTATTCCAAAACGGCCAAAGGTTCGAACAAGGTGATCGGGGCGGCCCAGCACGATACCTCATGCCGTTCGCGTAGGAGGGTCTGTCGATAAAGCGCTTGGCTGACCGGACGGCGAGCGCCGCGAATGATAAGATCAAAGAGCAATACGTCGCGACCATATGGTATGGCATGATATGTCGATGACGCTTTTGCCGTCACATCGGCATAAAACAGCACTGGTTGTCGCTTGTGTACCAGCAATCGCGCAGCCTCGCGCCAGTTCTGTTCGTATCGATTACGGCTCCAGATCGCGGTGCTTGACCAAAAATCTTCTTCCAAATCGCCGATGCAAACCCGCCCACGCAGGTAATTTGCGGCGGGGGCTCGGCAACCGTTCGATCGTTTGTAAAAGGACAGGGCAAGTGGGGTCATGCGGCAATGTTTAGGATAGCATTGGAAACGCTGCTATCCATCAGTTTCGCCGCCCGCCCCAGCGCTGCTAAACCGACCCCATGCACCTGACCGCCCCCGCGATCCTCCTGTCCGCCCGTCCGCACGGGGAACATGGCGCGGTCGTCCGGGCGCTGACCGAACACGCCGGTGTTCAGCCCGGTTACGTCCGCGGCGGGCGGAGCCGGGCGATCCGGCCGATCCTGCAACCCGGCAACCTGATCCGCGGCGACTGGCGCGCGCGGACCGATGCGCAGCTGGCGGCGCTGACCGTCGAGCTGATCGAGAGCCGTGCGCCGCTGTTCGCCGAGCCGCTGGCCGCTGCCGCGATCGACTGGATGTGTGCGCTGACCGCCTATGCCCTGCCCGAGGCGCAGCCCTATCCCCGCATCCATGCCGCGCTGGACGGGCTGTTCGCCGCCATCGCCGTCGCGCCGGGGGCCAGCGACTGGGTGGGGGCGCTGGTGCGGACCGAGTTGCTGATCCTGTCCGAACTGGGGTTCGGCCTGTCGCTCGACGAATGCGTCGCCACCGGCGCTGCCGACGACCTGACCCATGTCAGCCCGCGCAGCGGCGGCGCGGTGTCGCGCGGCGCGGCGGTCGGCCTCGAACACCGCCTGCTCCCGCTGCCCACGTTTTTGGTCGAAGGGGGGCGGGCCGATTGGGCGGCGGCGTTCGATGGCCTCGCGCTGTCGGGCCATTTCCTGTCGCGCGACCTGCTGGGGCTGAAAGGGCAGGACGTGCTGGCCGCGCGCACCCGGCTGGTAGAGCGGCTGAAAAGGACGGTTGCGTGAGGAACCCCGGCTGGGGCAAAGGCGTGCCCACGCAATCTTCGTGCGTGAACGATGGATGATATGATGGCTTTGATCGCGATACTGCCCGGCGACGGGATCGGACCGGAAGTGGTGGCGGCGGCGCGTCAGGTGCTCGACGCGCTCGATCTGGGCCTGACGTTCGAGGAAGCGCCGGTCGGCGGCGCGGCCTATCGCGCGCACGGCCATCCGCTCCCGCCCGCGACGCTCGATCTGGCCAAGCGTGCCGATGCCGTCCTGTTCGGCGCGGTCGGCGACCCGGAGTTCGACAATGTCGCGCGCGAGCATCGCCCGGAACAGGCGATCCTCGGCCTGCGCAAGGCATTGGGGCTGTTCGCGAACCTGCGCCCGGCCAAGCTGTTCGCGGGGCTGGAAGATGCCTCCGCGCTCCGCCCCGAAGTCGCCGCCGCGATCGACATGGTGATCGTGCGCGAGCTGACCGGCGACGTCTATTTCGGCGAGAAGGGTCGCGGCACCACGGCGGAGGGCCTGCGCGAAGGGCACGACCTGATGCGCTATGACGAGGCGGAGGTCGCCCGCATCGCCCGCGTCGCGTTCGAGACGGCCCGGACCCGCAACCACCGGCTGTGTTCGGTCGACAAGGCGAACGTGCTGGAAACGTCGCAGCTGTGGCGCGACGTGGTGGTCGAGGTGTCGAAGGACTATCCCGACGTCGCCCTGACCCACATGTATGTCGACAATGCCGCGATGCAGCTGGTGCGCAATCCCGGCCAGTTCGACGTGATCGTCACCGGCAATCTGTTCGGCGACATCCTGTCGGATCAGGCGAGCATGTGCGCCGGGTCGATCGGGATGCTGCCCTCGGCCGCGATCAATCAGGACAAGAAGGGCCTGTACGAACCGATTCACGGCTCGGCACCCGACATTGCGGGACAGGGCAAGGCGAACCCGCTGGCGACGATCCTGTCGGCGGCGATGATGCTGCGCCACTCGCTTGGGCTGGCCGATGCGGCCGATCGGATCGAGGCAGCGGTGACCGCCGCGCTGGTCGCCGGGCATCGCACGCCCGACTTGGGCGGCACGGCAACGACGCAGGACATGACGAACGCGGTGCTGGCCGCGTTGTGATCCGCGCGCTGCCGTACCCCCGCACCGGCGGGGGCGCGGTGTCACGACCGATACCGTTCTTGGCGCTGGACCCCCGCCTGCGCGGGGGTACGGTGGCGCGGATATGACCCCGCTCGACCTCGCCATCGTCGTTCCCGTCTTCAACGAACGCGGCAACGTGCCACTGCTGGTCGCGGCGCTCGACGCTGCGTTGCAGGGCATCGCGTGGGAAGCGATCTTCGTCGATGACGACAGCCCCGACGGCACCGCCGACGTGGCGCGCGCGATCGCCCGCGAGGACCCGCGCATCCGGGTGCTCCAGCGGATCGGCCGGCGCGGTCTGTCGACCGCCTGTATCGAGGGGATGTGCGCCACCGCCGCGCCGCTGGTCGCGGTGATCGACGGCGACCTCCAGCATGACGAGGCGCTGTTGCCACGCATGATGGCAGCGCTGGAGGGCGATCCGGCGCTCGATCTGGTGATCGGATCGCGCTTCGTCGCGGGCGGCGGGACCGGCGCGTGGGACGCCGATCGCGTCGCAAAGTCGGCGCTCGCCACCCGCCTGTCGCGCCGCGTGCTGAAGGCCGAATTGTCCGATCCGATGAGCGGCTTCTTCATGGTCCGGGGCGCGGTCGTGCGCCGGGTCGTGCCGCGCCTGTCGGGAATCGGGTTCAAGATCCTGCTCGACATCCTGACCGCCGCGCCGCAGCCGCTGAAGTTCGTCGAACTGCCCTATGTGTTCCGCACGCGGGCGGTGGGGGAGAGCAAGCTCGATCATGTCGTCGCGCTCGAATATCTGATCGCGCTGTACGACCGGATGTTCGGGCGGGTGGTACCGGTGCGCTTCGTCATGTTCTCCGCGATCGGGGCGGCGGGCGCGATCGTGCATCTGGCGGCGTTGGCCCTGTGGCTGGAACTGGGCGCAGGGTTCATCGCGGCGACGATCGTGGCGACGGTGGCGGCGATGACGTTCAATTTCTTCCTCAACAACCTGCTGACCTATCGCGACCGGCGGCTGCGGGGGGCAAGGGCGCTGCTCGACGGCTGGGTGTCGTTCTGCGCAGTGTGTTCGGTCGGGGCGGTGGCCAATGTCGGCGTCGCGGCGTTCCTGTACGATGTGCGGGGCCATGCGTGGGCGCTGCCGGCACTGGCAGGGATCGCGGTCGGCGCGGTGTGGAATTTCGCGCTGTCGTCGCGCTTTACATGGGGGCGCTATGGGCGGAAGCGGTCCGCCTAGCGCCAGCTATCGAACCACATCCACCGATTGAACGCCTGCGGCCCGTCCAGCGGCGCGGCGGAAATGATCGGGTAGAAATAGACGAACAACATCAGCACCGGCAGCGCGAACCATTCATTCGCCCGCGCGAACCGCCCCTTGGCACAGGCGTGGAACGCCGCCGCCAGCGCGATGCACAGCCAGATGCTCGACAAATGATAGTAATAATAGAAGCCGAGCGACTTCGGGATCACCGCCCACACCGCCAGCGACCCGACCCACAACAGCCCGACCCCCAGCAACGCGCGGGAGCGCCGCCGCAAGCCCGCCCACAGGCACGCCGCCACCGCGACCAGCCCGCCCCACATGATCGCCGGATTGCCCAGCAGCAGCACGCCGCGCTGCACGCCGTTATCGGGTTCGTAGAAATACCAGATCGGCCGGATCAGCAGCGGCCAGCTCCACCAGCTCGACTGATAGGGATGGGGCGCCAGAATCTGCGTCTGCCGCTGGTACATCTCCAGCTGAAACGGGATCAGCCGCGCGAGCGTCAGCGGGTCCTGCGCATAGAAGAAGGCGGGGGCGAAGGTCGCGAAATAGGTGCCGATGCTGACCATGCCGAACAGCGCCAGCGCCGCGAACAGCGGCAGCCCCGGCCAGTAATCGCGCCCATCGCTCTTGCCCCACACCAGCAGCAATCCGGCCCCCGCGACATAGGGCACCGCCGCCCATTTGACGCCCACCGCCAGCCCGAACAGCGCCGCCGACAGCGCGAGGCGCAGTGCCGGTCGCCCGCGCATCGACCATAACAGCGCCGCGATCGCCAGCGTGGTGAACGCGCCCAAATAAACCTCCAGCATCGCGGTGCGCGCCTCGATCAGCAGCGTCTGGTTCAGCACGACCAGCCCCGCGCCGAACGCCGACACCGGCACCCGCCGGAACAGCAGCTGCAGGCACGCGAACACCCCCAGCACCGTCGCGGTGCCGGCCAGCGTTCCCATGATCCGCCAGCCCCATGGGTTGTCGCCGAACAGCGCGATGCCGGCGGCGATGAAGATCTTCGCCACCAGCGGATGTTCGGTATTGGCGGGATAGGCCAGCGCCAGCAGCGTCCGCGCGGCGGGCACATAATGCACCTCGTCGAACGACAATTTGCCGGGCCGTCCCAGCCCCCACAGGAACAGCAACTGCGCCGCACAGGCGATCAACAGGGCGGTGGTCCACGGGCGATCGCGCAGGCGGGAGAGCATGGGCCGGGGGTGTAGCGGAAGCACAGCCCCAAGCAAATCCTCCCCGCACGCGGGGAGGGGGACCGTCGCCGAAGGCGATGGTGGAGGGGGATTGCCCCGCAACGCAACGGCACCGTATGCGGCCACCCCCCTCCACCGTCCTGCGGACGGTCCCCCTCCCCGTGCCTGGGAGGAACTTGCTTGCCCGCCCATCACTTGCCACAATCCGCGCATATTGCTTTCGGGACATGGCACTGATCGACACGTTCCTCGCCCGTACCGTCCGCCGCGGTACGCTCTCCCTGACCCATGCCGATGGTCGCACCGTCACCTTCGGCACCGCCGACCCGGCCTTTCCCGACGTCGCGATCCGCTTCACCCATCCCGGTGTCGCGAGGCGCATCGTCCGCCACCCGGCGCTGGGCGCGGCGGAGGCCTTCATGGACGGCGATCTCGTCATCGATCGCGGCGACATTCGCGATCTGGTCGAGCTGCTGACCGGCAATACCCCATGGGGGCGGGGCAGTTCGCTGGCGCCGTCGCTGCCGATCCGGCTGTTCGATGCGGTCCGCCACCGGCTCGACCGGGTCAACATGGCCCGCCGGTCGAAGCGCAACGTGGCGCATCACTACGACCTGTCCGACAGGCTCTACGCGCTCTTCCTCGACATCGACCTGCAATATAGCTGCGCCTATTTCACCGATCCCGCCAATGGCCTCGAACAGGCGCAGACGGACAAGAAGGCGCATATCGCCGCCAAGCTCGCCCTCCGGCCGGGGATGCGCGTGCTCGACATCGGCTGCGGCTGGGGCGGGATGGCGCTGTACCTGCACCGGAAGACCGGCGCGGAGGTGCTGGGCGTCACCCTGTCCGAAGAGCAGATCAAGGTCGCCCGCCGCCGTGCCGAGGACGCGGGCGTCGCCGACAAGGTGAAGTTCGAACTGATCGACTATCGCGCGGTGACCGGGCGGTTCGATCGGATCGTGTCGGTCGGCATGTTCGAACATGTCGGTCCGCCGCAATACGGCGCGTTCTTCCGCAAGTGCCGCGAATTGCTGACCGACGACGGCGTGATGCTGCTCCACACCATCGGGCGGATGGGCGTGCCGGGCGTCACCGACACCTTCACGACCAAGTACATCTTCCCCGGCGGCTACAACCCCGCGCTGTCGGAGATCGTGCGCGGCTATGAAGGAACCAAGCTGATCGCGACCGACATCGAGGTGCTGCGCGTCCATTATGCGCTGACCATCGACCACTGGTACGACCGCACCGTCGCCGCAAAGGCCGCGATCGTCGAACTGTACGATGAGAAATTCTACCGCATGTGGACCTTCTACCTTGCCGGCGCGGCGGCGGCGTTCCGCCATGGCGGCATGGTCAACTACCAGGTCCAGCTCGCCCGCAGCCGCCTCGCCCTGCCGCTGACGCGCGACTATATGATCGAGGAGGAACGGCGGTTGCGGGGGTAGGCTTGCCGCCTGCACCACGCGTCGCCCCAGGCTTGATCCGGGGTGACGCGTGCGCGACCGCGTTCGGCTATTCGATCGTCACGCCGACGACCTTCCAGTCGCCGCCTTCCTGATTGAGCGTCACCGTCTCCACCTTTTCGCCACCGATGGCGAAGCGGGTGCGGAATTTCAGCATTTCGACGCCAGCGGGCGGCACGGGGATCGTCTCCTGCCCCAGCAGCGTCCGCGACACGACCGCGCCCAGCGGCGGGCGCACGCGCTGCGACACCGTCGCCCACACCGCTTCGCTGTTCAGCTTGCGGAACGCCGCGCCGAACCGGCCATAGCTGTCGCTCCAGCGCCCGGAATCGACCAGTTCGAGGAAGGCACGCGCGGCGTCGGGGGCGGGGGCGGCGGGCGCGGTCGTCGCGGCGGACGGTGGTGCCTGGGGGGGGGCGGGCAGCAGGGTAAGGGCCAGCAGGCCAAGGGCGAGGGTCATCAGTATCGCTCCGATCTTAACCGGGAAGCGGCGACGTGCCGTTCCCACGCCATCGTCCGGCGCCGGCCCTCCATCGGTCGCCGCCGCTCCCGAATCTTCCCCGAAAAGCCTGTCCCCGATATTTTCGGGGGTGCCCTCCGCCGCCAGCAGCATCCGCGCCGCCTCGCGACTGCTCGACACCGCCAGCTTGCGCCGCGCATCGCGCAGCCGTTCGTTGATGGTATGCACCGACAGCCCCAACGTAACCGCCACCGACTTCGCATCATGCCCGCGCACGATCAGGCGCAGCGTCTGCTTTTCCTTTTCGGTCAGGGCGTCGAGGGGCGCTTGGGTCATGGGGTTCGGCCTATGGCCGGAGGGCTGGAGGGGCCACCCCTAAAAATTTGTGGCGGGCTAATACGACACCGTTCCAGCCATCGGTTCAAAAAACTTCTTACTCAGGGGGCCATTCTGGCCGGACAAGCTTCTCACCTGTAAGCATTTTTCGAACCAACTCGAGCTGGTTTCCTAAAAATTCGATCAAATCGTCATGTTCTTGCTTTGTGGCTTCTCGATTGCCGATGTCTTCTGCCAGGCTTTCGATAACTAATTTTACTGCTGCTAAATTACTCGTCAAAGCTACTAAATGACGTGAGGTTGATCGGCTATCTTGGTCATCAAGTTCGTAGATTGGGAAACGGCCTATCTCATCGATCACATTGCCAAAATTCAGCGCAGCGCCCCTTAAGGTAAGGCGAACGGGGCGGAATTTCGGAGTTGTTCTGTTGTAGCTCTCGAGTACCTCATACCCATTCGAAAGCAGGCGCTCGGCAGACTTCCTTAGTTGCTTCTTCCGGTGCCAGATAGGCAAAAACGCCGTGAAATAAGTAGCGACAAGAGCAACCATCGCGCCAAAAAATTGCGCCCATCCAGCAAGTTTATCGTGCGCTTCAAGAAGGCTCACGAAATCGCGCATTGTGAGCAGCCCCTCAATCCTCGCCGAACCGATCCTCGACCAGCTGCACCAGCTGTCCCACCACCGCCTCGGCGCCATCGCCCGATGCACTGATGGTGATGTGGTCGCCCTTGGCCGCGCCCAGCATCATCAGGCCCATGATCGACGTGCCGGTGACGCGCGATCCGTCCTTTTCGACGCTGACCTCGATCGGCTGCGCGGCGGCCATCGTCACGAACTTGGCGCTGGCGCGGGCGTGCAGGCCGCGGCGGTTGGTGATCTGGACGGTACGGGTGACGCTCATGCCGCCGCCTCGCCCAGCACTTCGCTGGCGACCGAGATATACTTGCGCCCCGCCTCGCGCGCGGCGGCGACGGCTTCGGCGACCTTCATCGCCTTGCGCGCACCGCCCAGCCGGATCAGCATCGGCAGGTTGATACCCGCGATCACCTCGATCCGCCCGGTTTCCATCAGCGAGATGGCGAGGTTGCTGGGCGTGCCGCCGAACAGGTCGGTCAGCACGATCACGCCCTGTCCCGCATCGACGTCGGCGATCGCCTTGGCGATGTCGGCGCGGCGGTCCTCCATATCGTCCTCGGGACCGATGCAGACCGTGCCGATCCGCTCCTGCGGACCCACGACATGCTCCATCGCCACGACGAACTCCTCGGCAAGACGTCCGTGCGTCACCAAAACCAGGCCGATCATGTTCGTCGTCGTTCCTACATCCGTCATGGCGCCTGTCGTGCGCCTTCCAGCGAATCCTGCGGCGCGGTGCCCAGGTCGCGATGGTGTATCGTGGGCGAAAATCCTTGTTCACGCAACCATGCGCCCATCCGTTCGGCGACATGGACCGACCGGTGCCGCCCGCCGGTGCAACCGAACGCGATGGTGACATAGGATTTCCCCTCCGCGCGGTAGCGGGGGAGGAGGGTCAGCAGCATCGTCTGGAACGACGCGATCGCCGCGTCATAGGCCGGATCGGCGCGGACATAGGCGGCGACGTCGGCGTCCAGCCCCGTGCCCGGCCGCAGCACCGGGTCCCAGTGCGGATTGCGCAGGAACCGCATGTCCAGCACGATGTCGGCGTTGCGCGGCACCCCGCGCGAAAACCCGAACGACAGCACCGACAGCACCGGCTCGCTGCTCTCGGGTTCGGCAAAGGTCTCGCGCGTCCATTGCGCCAGGTCGTTGCGGCTGAAATTGGTGGTGTCGAGCAGCCGGTTGGCGAACGCGCGCAGCGGCTCCAGCACCTCGCGCTCGCTCTCGATCCCGTCGGCGGCGGTGCGGTCGAGCGCCAGCGGGTGGCGCCGCCGCGTCTCGTTATAGCGGCGCTCCAGCTCGGCCTGGCTGCTGTCGAGGAACAGGACGCTGACCCCGAAGTCGGGGCGGGCGCGGATTGCCGCCACGATCTGTTCGGCGTCGAACCCGCGCGTGCGCGTACCGATGCCGATCGCCAGCGGCCGGTCGGCATCGGCCGGGCTGGCGGCGATCAGGTTGCCGAGCAGGCGCAATGGCAAGTTATCGACAATGTCCCAGCCGCTATCCTCCAGCGTCTTCAGGACCGTCGATTTCCCCGCACCGGACATGCCGGTGACCAGCAGGATGTTGGCGTGCTGCATTATCGTGCGATCCTGTCGAGCATCAGGTGGATACGCGCCGGGGCGGATGCCTCCAGCAGGGCAAGGGTATAGGCGGGCAGGGCGATGCCGGCGATGGCGTGGGTCGTGGCGTCGGGCATCCGGTCGGGCGTGCCGGCCTCGACCCACAGCGCGACGGGCACGCCAGCGACGAAGGGCCGCTCGACGATGCCGATGCCGCGCACCTCGATCCGTCCGGCGATGGTCGCGGGCGGCGCGGCGTACAGCGTGCCGTCCTGCACGGTCAGCACGGTATAGTCGTCGCTGACCAGCACCGCGCCGCCATCGATCAGGCGCAGCGTCAGGTCGGACTTGCCCGCCCCCGACGGCCCAGCGATCAGCACCGCGCGTCCGTCGATCGCGACGCAGGATGCATGGATCGGTTGCGGCGGTTCGTCGCTCATGCGCCCGCCACCGGCAGCTGCACGACGAAGCGTGCGCCCTCGCGATGGTCCCGGCGTGATTCTGCGGCGATCATACCGCCATGCCCTTCGACGATGGTCCGCGCGATGGCAAGGCCAAGGCCCGAATGTCGTCCGAAAGCCTCATCGCCCGGCCGCACGGAGTGGAACCGGCGGAACACCGCCTCGCGCTGTTCGGGGGGGACGCCGGGGCCGTCGTCGATCACCTCGATCTCCACCAGGTCGCCGTCGTTGCCGCCCGCGATCCGCACCGTGCCGCCGGGCGGGGAAAAGGAAATGGCGTTGTCGATCAGGTTGGCGAACACCCGCTCCAGCCGCGCGCCCTCGCCATGCACCACCAACGGCTCGTCGGGGTCGAAGCGCAGCACCACGTCGCGCTCGATCCCGCGATCGGTGCGATAGGCGACCAGCGCGCCGATCAGCGCGACCAGGTCGACGCTCTCGAACTTCGCCCGCGCCAGCTGCGCATCCAGCCGCGACGCGTCGGAAATGTCGGTGATCAGCCGGTCGAGCCGGTGGACATCGTCCTGCACGATCGCCAGCAGCTGCGCCTGCAGGTCCGGGTCCTTGACCGCGCCGAGGCCATCGACGGCGGAACGGAGCGAGGCGAGCGGGTTCTTCAGCTCGTGCGTGACATCGGCGGCGAACGCCTCGGTCGCGTCGATCCGACTGCGCAGCGTGCTGGTCATGTCCGACAGCGCGCGGGCGAGCATCCCGATCTCGTCCCGCCGGCTGGGCAGGCGCGGCACCACCACTTCCCGCGCACGGCCCAGCCGCACCCGGATCGCGGCGCGGGCCAGCATCCGCATCGGCCGGACGATGGTGCGCGCGAGGAACAGCGACAGCAGGACCGACAGTAGCACCGCGACGCCGAGGACGAGGCTCAGGCGAAACCGCTCCGACCGCACCGTCTGGGTGATGTCGCGCGCGTTGACCGTCGCCATCAGCACCCGGTCCTCGGGCAGCGGCGCGGCGGCGGTAACCACCGGCGTCCGGTCGGGCGCGCGCCACACGCTAGCGGCGGTCGCGCCGGTGGTGCGCACCGTCACCACATCGGGCCAGCGCAGGCCGCGTCCGGGCGCGCGTTCGCGGTACAGCGGGTCGCGTTCGTTGCCGACCACCGTGTCGATCCCGGCGTCCAGCGCGCGGGCGGCATCCTGTTGCCAGCCGTCCTTGTCCGGATCGACCAGCTGGAAATTGCGCACGCCCAGCACCCGGCTGTCGGCGACCAGCCGCCCGCGCCGGTCATAGATGCGCAGCCGCAGGCCCGACTTGCGCGCGAAATTGACCATTTCGTCGGTGCGGTCGTCGGGCGGCAGCAGCGACAGCGCCTCGGCGATCAACCGCACCTCGCGCTCCGCCTGCGCCACCCGCCCATCGACGATCCGCGCACGATAGCTGTCGAGATAGAAGAACCCGCCCGCCAGCAGGGCAAGGACGAAGATGTTCACGAACAGGATGCGCGGGGTGAGTGACACGCGGCCGGACCAGCGCAGGGAAAGGGCGCCTTCGTCGACGGGCGCGTCTTCGGGGAGGTCAGCGGGGGGCACAGTATATTCCCCTCAAGCCCAACCGTACCCCCGCGAAGGCGGGGGTCCAGGGCGTCGAACGCCGAGGGCAGTTTTGCTGGGCTCTGGACCCCCGCCTGCGCGGGGGTACGGCGACGCGATAGGGCATGTCGCTTCCGCCATCGGGCGGCCAACCCACCCTATTCGTCCGCGAACCGATACCCCGCGCCATACAGCGTCTCGATCGCGTCGAATTCCTTGTCGACCTGCCGGAACTTGCGGCGCAACCGCTTGATGTGGCTGTCGATCGTGCGGTCGTCGACATAGATGTCGTCCTGATAGGCGGCGTCCATCAACTGGTTGCGCGTCTTGACGATGCCGGGGCGGCTGGCGAGCGTTTCGAGGATCAGGAACTCGGTCACGGTCAGCGTGACGTTCTCGCCGTTCCACGTCACCTTGTGCCGCGCCGGGTCCATCGCGAGGCGCCCGCGTTCCAGCACCGCCTGCGCCGCCGCCTCCGGACTGCCCGGCTCGCCGGCCAGCGCCGGTTCGGCGCGGCGCAGGATGGCGCGGATGCGCGCGATCAGCAGCCGCTGCGAAAACGGCTTGGCGATATAATCGTCCGCGCCCATCGCGAGGCCCAGCGCCTCGTCCAGCTCGTCGTCCTTGCTGGTCAGAAAGATCACCGGCAGCCGGCTCTTTTCCCGCAACCGCCGCAGCAGCTCCAGCCCGTCCATGCGCGGCATCTTGATGTCGAGCACCGCCAGGTCGGGCGGATTCTCGGCGAACGCCTTCAACGCCACCTCGCCATCCGAATAGACCCGCGTGACGAACCCCTCGGTCTGCAGCGCGATCGATACCGACGTCAGGATGTTGCGGTCGTCGTCGACCAGCGCGATCGTCGCGGTCATGGGCGGAAATCCGTGTGCATCACGCCCGACGGTTACGGGAAAGGACGCCGCCGCTCAATGCCCTGTGCCGGGGACACGCGACAATCGTTTCGTGCCGGGACGAATGCCTGCACCGTCGCGCTGCCTCCGCGCCCGCAGGACGCCGGTGCATATATCATATAATTCAACCGCTAACCCGTTGGGCGCAATCGCAAAACACGTCGACGATAATGTTGTTTAACGTGTTTGACGGGTGGCTACGGCGCGCCTACAGCATCGCGAAATCGTGAGACGGGGGCACCGTCCGCGAGTCGATACCCGAGGGAGAATACAGCATGGCGATCGTCACGCCCGAACACGACCTGTCCGCGATGGGCATCGACACCGGCGCGGAAGTCCACTGGAACCTGCGCACGCCGCAGCTGGTCGAACTGGCGGTCGCGCGCGGCGAAGGGCGGCTGGCCAAGGACGGCCCGCTGGTCGTCACCACCGGTCGCCACACGGGTCGCAGCCCGCAGGACAAGTTCATGGTCCGTGATGCGATTACCGAGGACACCGTGTGGTGGGGCAAGACCAACCGCGCGATGGACCCGGACCATTTCGCCGCGCTGAAGGCCGATTTCCTCGCCGAGCTGGTCAACGAACCGAACCTGTTCGTGCAGGACCTGTTCGGCGGATCGCAGCCCGAACACCGGGTGAAGGTCCGCGTCATCAACACGCTGGCGTGGCATAATTTGTTCATCCGCACGATGCTGGTCCGGCCCGAGAATGCCGATCTGGCGGGCTTCGTCCCCGACTTCACCATCATCGACCTGCCGAACTTCCGCGCCGATCCTGCGCGCCATGGCTGCCGCAGCGAGACGGTGATCGCGGTCAGCATGACCGAAAAGCTGATCCTGATCGGCGGTACGCAGTACGCAGGCGAGATGAAGAAGTCGGTGTTCGGCCTGCTCAACTTCCTGCTGCCCGAAACCGGCACGATGCCGATGCACTGTTCGGCCAATATCGGTCCTAAGGGCGATACGGCGGTGTTCTTCGGCCTGTCGGGCACCGGCAAGACCACCCTGTCGGCCGATGCCAGCCGCACGCTGATCGGCGACGACGAACATGGCTGGTCGGACACGGCGGTCTTTAATTTCGAAGGCGGCTGCTATGCCAAGATGATCCGCCTGTCGGCCGAGGCGGAGCCGGAAATCTTCGCCACGACCAAGCGCTTCGGCACCGTCCTCGAAAATGTGGTGATGGACCCGGATACGCGCGAACTCGACCTCGACGATCCCAGCCTCGCGGAAAACTCGCGCGCGGCCTATCCGATCGACGTCATCCCCAATGCCTCGGCCGACAATATGGGGCCGGTGCCGAGCAACGTCGTGATGCTGACCGCCGACGCCTTCGGTATCCTGCCCCCGATCGCGAAGCTGACCCCCGACCAGGCGATGTATCATTTCCTGTCGGGCTACACGTCGAAGGTGGCGGGGACCGAGATCGGCGTGACCGAACCCGAACCGGTCTTCTCGACCTGCTTCGGCGCACCGTTCATGCCGCGCCATCCGTCGGTGTACGGCAACCTGCTGAAGGAACGGATCGCCAAGGGCAATGTCGCGTGCTGGCTGGTCAATACCGGCTGGACCGGCGGCCAATATGGCGAGGGGCGCCGGATGCCGATCAAGGCGACGCGCGCGCTGTTGAACGCCGCGCTCGACGGGTCGCTCAACGATGCCGAATTCCGCACCGATCCCTGTTTCGGGTTCGAGGTGCCGGTATCGGTGCCGGGCGTCGACGCCGCGATCCTCGACCCGCGCAGCACCTGGGCGGACGGCGCGGCCTATGACCGCACCGCCGCCAAGCTGGTCGACCTGTTCACCGCCAATTTCGCGCAGTTCGCCGACGCGGTCGACGCCGGCGTCCGCGACGCCGCCCCGCGCGTCGCCGAACCGGCCTGAAGTAGCAGAGGGAGCGCCCCCGCCACGCAAGCGGGGGCGCCTTTCCCTGCTATGGATAGCAACGCCGACAGCTGCGTTGTCCTGTCCATGCCCAGCCACCTCCACGAACCCCAATCGGCCGACCTGACGATCCGCGCCGGACGCAAGCTGCGCTTGAAGGCCGGGGTGTCGGTCACCCCCGTCGGTTTGCTGTCGATCGGTGCGCTGGTATCGTCGATCCTGTTGTCCAGCGCGGCGATCGTCGTCGCCGCGCGGTTGCCGGTTCGGGATCGGGAGAAGCGCGATGTTCCATGACGCCAACGCCTGGCCACCGCCCCCCGACGGCTATCAACCGCCGCGCCCGCCCACCCGCCTGACCCGGTCGCAGGAGCGGGTGATGCTCGGGACTATCGGCGTGTTCTTGCTCGTGATGTTCATCGGGCCGCTGGCCGGGTCGTCGGTCGTGGACGCGCTGATCGCGGTGTTTTCCTAGATCCCAAATCCGTTCGGTTCGAGCAGCTTCGAGCTTGTCGAGAAGCGTCCGTCGAGAACTCCCTGTTTGGGGCAACCCCTTCTCGACTACGGTTCTCGACAAGCTCGAACCTGCGCTCGAAGCAAACGGGAGGGGAACGAGGGGGAAGAGGGGGCAGTCGCAGGCAGCAGACCTACCCCCGCACGAACATCCACCGATCCCCCTCGGCGCCCACGAACCGATAGCCGTCGCTATCGAACCCCTGCATCGCCTCGACGCTGGTCACCCGATGCTCGCACATCCACCGCGCCATCATCCCACGCGCGCGTTTCGCGTGGAAGCTGACGAAGCGCGGCCCCTCCGGCCCGTCCTCGCGGAAATCGACGTCGATCACGCGGATACCGTCCGGCAGCTTGCCCGCCACCGCGTGCCAATATTCCTGGCTGGCAAGGTTCAGCACCACCTCCGACCCGCTCCCCCCCACATCCTCCGCCAGCAGGTCGGCGATGCGGTCGCCCCAGAACGCATAGAGGTCCTTCGCCCGCCCCGGCGCCCAGCGCGTGCCCATCTCCAGCCGGTAGGGCCGGATCGCGTCCAGCGGCCGGAGCAGCCCGTACAGCCCTGACAGGATGCGCACATGGTCCTGCGCGAAATCGAACTGGGCCGCCTCCAGCGACTTCGCATCGAACCCGGCATAGACGTCGCCCGCGAACGCCAGCAGCGCCGGCCGCTCCTCCGCGTCGGCAAAGTCGCGATACCGCCCGGCGTTCAACGCGGCGAGCTTGGGCGAAATCCGCATCAGGCTGGCCAGCTTCGCCGCGCCCAGCCGCGCCGCGCCGCGTGCGATCTGCCCGGATTCCTCGGGAAAACGCGGCGCGCTCCACGACAGGTCGGGCAGCGTGCTCGTATAGTCGAGCGTCTTGGCGGGGGACAGGATCGCGATCATCGCTTGGCCGCCTATCGGCCCGAACCGGACACGTCAAAGGGGGTTCGTTTGGTCCGCTCACGCGGACGCGGTGCCGGCCCGCTCCCCCACCCGGCCACCCAATCAGGATACGCTGTGGGTGGCCGGGTGGGGGAGCGGGCGGAACAGCCCAAGGTTCCGGCGATGCGTAGCATCGGTGGAAAGGCTGTGGAGGGCGGCACCGCTGTATCACATCGACGGACCCGAACCGTTCAACGCGCGTTCAGCGCAGGTCCGGCAACGCATCGTTACGTGCGTGTGCTTGTGCGGACGCATGGTTCGACCTAGATGGGCCGCGCCTGCCGGGCGCTTACGTCCAGCACCAGTTTTCGGGAGAATTCACGGCATGACGTTCGTTTCCAAGGCTGCCCTGGCTGCCCTCCTTGGCATGGGTGCGACCCTGGCCGTCGCCGCGCCGGCCGATGCCCAGCGCAAGAAGAAGGACGAAGCGCCCGCCGCGCCGCAGATCCAGGTCGGCGAAGCGTTCCGCACCGCCGCGCTCGCCGCCGATGCCGCGATCAAGGCGAAGAACTACGCCGTCGCCGATCAGCAGATCGCCGCGATGCAGGCGGCGATGACCGCCGGCAACCAGGACGAGGCCTATTTCCTCGCCCAGCTGAAGGTGTCGAACGCGCAGGCGAAGAACGACCGCCCCGGCCTCGCCACCGCGATCGACGAGCTGCTCGCCAGCCCCAAGCTGAAGCCGGAAGAGCGCGGCAGCCTCTATTACAACCGCGGCGTCCTCGCGCTCGACACCAAGCAAACCGATGTCGCGGTGCAGAATTTCGAACGCGCCAAGCAGGCCGGCTATAACGAGCCGGACCTCGAACTGCGCCTCGCCAGCATCGCGATCCAGAAGGGTCAGGTCGATCAGGGCCTCGCCAGCCTGGAAAAGGTGATGGCCGCGCGCAAGGCCGCCGGTCAGCCGGTCCCGCCGGGCTGGTACGACCTCGCCATTTCGCAGCTCTATCGCTCGAACCGTCCGGTCGAGGCCGGGCAGTGGGCGCGCCGCAAGCTGGCCGAATATCCGACGCAGGCGAACTGGCGCACCGTGCTGGCGCTGTTCCGCGACCGCGCCGACAACAAGGGCGCGACGCTGGGCAACCAGGCGCGCGTCGACGTCCTGCGCCTGATGCGCGATACCAAGTCGCTGGCCGACCAGAACGACTATCGCGATTATGTGCAGACGACGCAGGACATCGGCCTGCCCTATGAAACCGTCGCGGTGATCGACGAAGGGCGCGCCTCGGGCAAGATTCCGGCCTCGGCATCGATCTTCAACACGGTGCGCACGACCGCCCAGACCCAGATCAAGGCCGACGGTTCGGCCGCCGCGCTCGAAACCCGTGCGAAGTCCGGCCCGAACGGCCGTGCGGCGCTGGCGGCGGGCAACGTCTATCTGGCGACCGGCAACAACGCCAAGGCGGTCGAGCTGTACAACCTCGCGCTGCAAAAGGGCGGGATCGACGCCGACGAAGCCAACACCCGCATCGGCATCGCCCATGCCCGTGCCGGCCAGGCGGCGGAAGCCAAGGCGGCGCTGGCCAAGGTGACGACCACCGGCCCGCGCGCCGAAATCGCCAGCTTCTGGACCTTCTACGTCGACAACCCCCGTATTGTCGCCTCGACCCCGGTCGCCGGCAACAACTGATCGGGTGATTGCCCAAGCGAAGCGGCCCGGACCAGCGATGGTCCGGGCCGTTTTCGTTTGGGGCGGCGCCATGATCCCAAATCCGTTCGGTTCGAGCAGCTTCGAGCTTGTCGAGAAGCGTCCGTCGAGAACAGGTCGCTTGGGGCAACCCCTTCTCGACTTCGGTTCTCGACAGGCTCGAACCTGCGCTCGAAGCAAACGGGGTGGGTGGAAGGTAGAAGAAGTAAGGAAGGGCAGGGTGGCCAAGCCCCCCAATCACTCCCCGGCGGAAACCGGAATCCCCGGCAACGCCTTCGACGTCCGCACGGTGGGCGACGTCTTCACGCTCGCCACATTCGGCGCGGTGATCAACTGCGTCGTCAGCATCGACTGGAACGTCTCCAGGTCCGCCGCGACGATCTTCAGGATAAAGTCGATCTCGCCGTTCAGCATGTGGCATTCCCGCACCTCGGGGATCGTCGCGATATGCGCCTCGAACGCGGCAAGGTCGCTGCCCGCCTGGCTTTTCAGGCTGACCAGCGCGAACACCGTGATCGTAAAGCCCAGCAGGCGCGGATCGAGCGCGGCGTGATAGCCGCGGATCGCGCCGGCCTCTTCCAGCGCGCGGACGCGGCGCAGGCAGGGCGGGGCGGTCAGCCCGACGCGCTCGGCCAGTTCGACGTTCGTCATCCGCCCGTCCTCCTGCAACAGGGCAAGGATTTGCCGGTCGATACGATCGAAAGCCATGGTAGAGTTCCGTGATAGGGTTCGAATGATCGCCCTGCCTACAGCATTATAAAATTACGCGGAAGCGCAATTGTCCCACATTGCGACGTACCGAAAATGGGCAGTTCCGTATTAACGGGCGCGGCGTTAAGGGTCACGGGCACTCCGCATTAACGCAGGTGCGAGTAACGGGAATCCGGTGCGCTTCGACGATAGCCTCGACACGGTTTTGGCCTCCGATCTGACGGGCGAAGGCGCGCGTGCGTCGGCGTGGCGCCAGCTGGTCGACCTGATCGGGCGGGGCCGCGCCGCACCCGATCCCCGCGCGCTCGCGCTGCTCCACGACCTGCGCGACGGCGTGCCGCGTACCGTTCGCGTCGCCAGCGCCCGCGACCTCGAATATGCCCGCCCGCCCGCCGTGCTGGTCGACCTGCTCGCGACCGACGTGATCGAGGCGGCGGTCCCGGTGCTGCGCAGCGCGACGCTGTCGGTCGACGAATGGCTGGCGCTGCTCCCGCGCCTCGGATCGACGGCACGCGGCATCGTCCGCAACCGCCGCGACCTCGACCCCGCCGTCCAGCGCGCGCTCGACAGTTTCGGCAGCACCGACCTGGTGCTGGGCGATGACCGTGTGTCGCTCGTCGAAGTCCAGGATTTGCCGCAGAAGTCGGACGACGCCGACCCCGCAGAAACCGCTGTCGCAGGGACGCCGGTGGTGGAAAATCTGGCGTCATCGCCAACCCCGGATCGTCACCCCAGCGAAGGCTGGGGTCTCCCGCCGCAGTCGGACGACGCCAGCCCCACAGAGACCCCGGCCCCCGCCGGGGTGACGCCCGTCGCCGAAGCGCCCGCCGCCCCCGATCACGGCATCACCCCCCAACCGTCCCCCGTCTCCAACCAGGCCGATCTGTTCGCGCAGGACACGTCGATCGACCCCGCCGGCCCGTTCCGCATCGTCGACGTCATGGCCCGGATCGAAGCGTTCGAGCGCACGCAGGACGTCGCGCCCCCGCCGCCCGCCGCCACCGGCGCGCAGGACAGCTTCCGCTTCGAAACCGACGCCGCCGGGCTGATCCGCTGGGTCGATGGCGTCAGCCGCGCGCCGCTGGTCGGCCTCTCGCTCGATTTCGGCGCGGCGCCCGGCACCGCCCGCTTCGATGGCGTGGCCGCTGGCGCCCTGCGCCAGCGCAGCCCGTTCCGCGACGCGCGCCTCGTGATTGGCGGCGACAGCGACGCGGCGGGCGAATGGTGCGTGTCGGGCGTCCCGGCGTTCGACCATGCCAGCGGCCGCTTCACCGGCTATCGCGGCACCGCACGCCGTCCGCGCCGCGACGAACGCGCCGAACCCGTCGCCACCCGCGACGCCGGCGTCGCCCAGCTGCGCCAGCTCGTCCACGAACTGCGCACCCCGGCCGGCGCCATTGCGGGTTTCGCCGAGATGATCGAGGCGCAGCTGCTCGGTCCCGTGCCGCCGGTCTATCGCGACCGGGCCGGCGCGATCCTCAACCATTCGCGCGATCTGGTCGCGGTGATCGACGATCTCGACCTTGCCGCGCGGATCGATGGCGACGCGCTCGACCTGCGCGCCGACAGCGTGGCGCTGCGCCCGGTGCTGGAAGTGATCGCCGGCGACCTCGCCTCGCTCTGCGATCTGCGCGGGACCTTGCTGGAGATCGAGCCGACCGACCTGTCCGTCTCGGGTGATCGTCGCGCGGTCGAACGCCTCCTCGCCCGCCTGCTCGCGACTTTGGTGTCGGCGGGGGAGCCGGAGGAATCGATCTATGTCCGCATGGGGCTGGAGGGCGACGGCCATGTCGCGATCGTCCTCGACCGGCCGGCGGCACTGGACGCATGGCCCGGCGACAGCGTGTTCGACGTCGACGATGACGAGGGCGACCAGTCGCTGCTCGGCACCGGCTTCGCGCTGCGCCTCGCCCGCAATCTGGCCTGCGAGCTGGGCGGCACGCTGGTCTTCGGCACCGCCACGTTGACGCTGCGCCTGCCAGCGGCGGATGCGGTGGAAGTCGGGCAGGCGCAGCAGCGGTGACGCCCCCGTTTCGGCCCGCCGATGGTCGGCCGGTCGTCTGGCGCGACGGCTTCGGCACGCGCTTCACGGTGTTCGTCGATACCGAGGAGGAATTTGACTGGCGCGCGCCGTTCCGCCACGATGGCTGGACCGTGGTGACCACCGCCGCCTTGCCCGACGCCCATGCGCGCATGGCCGGCATGGGAGTGCGCAGCGGCTATCTGGTCGACTATCCGGTCGCGACCGATCCCGCCGCGATCGACGCCCTGCGTGCGGTCCTGGCGCAGGGTGACGCGACCATCGGCGCGCAGCTCCATCCCTGGGTCAATCCGCCGTTCGACGAAGCCCTGTCGGCGCACAGCAGCTTCGCCGGCAACCTGCCCAAGGCGCTGGAGGCGGCCAAGCTCGATCGGCTGACCGACGCGCTGACCACGCTCGCCGGCACCCGCCCGACCGTCTATCGCGCCGGCCGCTACGGCCTTGGCCCCAACACGCTCCAGCTGCTGGCGGCGCGGGGCTACGCACTCGATAGCTCGATGCGCGCCCGCTATGACTACAGCGCGCAGGGCGGGCCGGACTATCGCGCCGTCGACAACCACGCCTTCCACACCGGTCCCGACGGCGCCATCGTCGAACTGCCGCTGACCACCGTCTTCACCGGGCGGCTGCGGCGTGGTGGCGCACCGGTCTATCGCGCCGCCGGACGCGTGCCCCGTGGGCGCGGCATCCTCGCCCGCACCGGCCTGCTCCACCGCGTCGCGCTGACGCCGGAGGACATGCCGTTGGCCGACGTGCTGGAGGCGATCCGCGTGGGCGTCGGGGAGGGCACCCGCGTCCTCAACTTCGCCTATCACTCGCCCAGCCTCGTTCCCGGCCACACCCCCTATGTCCGCGACGCCGCCGACCTCGCCGCCTTTTGGGCGTGGTGGGACGCGGTGCTGGGCCTGCTCGCACGCCTCGGCGTAGCGGCCGCGTCGAGCGACGACATCCTCGCCGCCGCCGGCTGATCCTTTCGCGAACCCTGTGCGTTGGGTGGGCACAAGGGAACCCCTGCCATGCTGACGCCCCAAGACGAACACTGGATGCGACAGGCGATCGCCATCGCCCGGACCAAGGGCGACGACCCGTCCTGCTCCCCCCTCGGATCGATCATCGTTCGCGACGGGCGCGTGCTCTCCGCCGAGCCGAACCAGACCCAGGAACTACCCGACGCCACCGCGCACGCCGAAATGATGGCCATCCGCCGCGCCTGCGAAAGTGAGGGCGACATGGAGCTGCGCGGCGCCACGCTCTACTCCACGCTGCAACCCTGCGGCATGTGCACCATGGCTTCGATCTGGTCGAAGGTCGCCCGCGTCGTCTATGGCGCCGGCCGCGACGACGTGCATGAGATGTATTTCGAGGACCGCCACATCGACACGCTGACCTTCATCGCCGACGCGTACCGCGACGACATCGTGATCGAAGGCGGATGCCTGCGCGAGGAATGCGCCGCGTTATACTACGGTCCGAACGACGACGTGCCGGAGGACGAACAGGGGAATATCTGACTCCCTCTTCCTTTCAGGGGAGAGGGGAAGAGAAAAGGGGCCGGAAGCGCGAAAGCCTCCGACCCCTTGTTCTGTTTGTCGGCCGACGCGGGAGTAAATCCCGCGTCGTCGGTCGGGAGCTGTGCCCCCGCCGGCCGGTCGACAGCCGTCTCCGTTTTAGCTCACACTAAAGCGGTGCGGCTCGGGCTTACGCGCCTGCAACTTCCGTGGTGTCAACTTTAATCCCCGGACCCATCGACGAGCTGACCGCAACCTTGCGGACATACTTGCCCTTGGCGCCCGACGGCTTGGCCTTCACCACCGCGTCGACCAGTGCGTCGAAGTTTTCGCGCAGGTCGGCGGCCGAGAACGACGCCTTGCCGATGCCCGAATGGATGATGCCGGCCTTTTCGACGCGGTATTCCACCTGGCCGCCCTTGGCCGCTTCGACCGCAGCCGCCACGTTCATGGTGACCGTGCCCAGCTTCGGGTTCGGCATCAGGCCCTTCGGACCCAGGATCTTGCCGAGACGACCGACCAGGCCCATCATGTCCGGGGTCGCGATGCAGCGATCGAAATCGATCTTGCCGCCCTGGATCGCGTCCATCAGGTCCTCGGCACCGACCACATCGGCACCCGCCGCCGTGGCTTCCTCGGCCTTCGCGCCGCGCGCGAACACGCCGACGCGCACGGTCTTGCCGGTGCCCTTGGGCAGGGTCACGACGCCACGGACCATCTGGTCGGCGTGACGCGGATCGACGCCCAGGTTCAGCGCGACTTCGATCGTCTCGTCGAACTTGGCGGTCGCATGGGTGCGGGCCAGCGCGATCGCTTCATCGACACCGTACAGCTTTTCGCGATCGATCGCGGTGGCGAGGGTCTTCGCCTTCTTGGTCAGCTTGGCCACAGTCTTAACCCTCCACCACTTCGAGGCCCATCGCGCGGGCCGAACCTTCGATGATCTTCGTCGCCGCGTCGATGTCGTTGGCGTTCAGATCCTTCATCTTCATCGTGGCGATCTCGCTCAGCTGCGACCGCTTGATGCTGCCGGCCTTCACCTTGCCCGGTTCCTTCGAACCCGACTTCAGGTTGATCGCCTGCTTGATGAGGTAGGTCGCCGGCGGCGTCTTCGTCTCGAAGCTGAACGAACGGTCGGCATAGACGGTGATGATCGTGGGCAGCGGGGTGCCCTTGGCGGTGTCGCCGCTGGAGGTCTGCGCGTTGAACGCCTTGCAGAATTCCATGATGTTCACGCCGCGCTGACCCAGCGCCGGGCCGATCGGCGGCGACGGCTTGGCTTCGCCCGCCGGCACCTGCAGCTTGATATAGCCCGTAATCTTCTTGGCCATGTTCACTCTCTTTCAAGTTTAGCGGTACGTGCGGCGCGGCCCTGCCGGACCGGCCTCCCGCCATGGTTTCCAAAACTGTCGTTTGGGAAGCGGCGCGCTTACCCCAAAAGCCGCCCCCTTGCAATGTAGGATTCCGCCTGATCCTCTGGCGCCATGCCCGGACCCAGAACCCGCCCGTACCGCCGCAAACAGGCGCTGCAGAACGCCGCCTTCCTGACCGAACTGGAGCGCACCGGCAACGCCCGCGACGCCGCCCGCACCCTCGGCCTCAACCGCTCGATGCTCACCAAGCGGCGGAACGCCGACCCCGACTTCGCCCAGCGCTGGGAAGCCGCCCTGACCCTCGCCGCCGCCCGCCTCGCCAAGCCCGACCAGGCGCAAGGCCCGGCGCGCGTCGTCCGCGCGAAAGGCCGCCTGCAACTGCGCGTCGGCAAGACCCGCACCATCGACCGCGACGCCGAACAACGCTTCCTCGCCGCCTTGAGCGCCACCGCCAACGTCCGCCTCTCCGCCGCCGCCGCCGGCTTCGCCCATAGCAGCTTCTACGCCCGCGCGCGCAACCACCCCGGCTTCGCCCGCGAGATGCGGGTGGCCCTGGCGGTCGGCTCCGAACGGTTGGAGGCGGCGCTGCTCGAAAGCTCGCTGCCGGAGGCGAACGTCCACGACCATTGGCGCCACAACGATCCCCCGCCGATCCCGGCAATGACCGCGGCGCAGGCCATGCAGATGATCGCGTGGAACGACCGCCGGGCCAAGGGGCTGGCCGAACCCGACCTCGCCCCGAAGCGCGGCGAGAGCAATGCCGCGTTTATCGAGCGCAAGGCGAAGGACTATCGCGCCGGGTTGCTGCTGGCCGAGGAGGAGATGCGGATGGTGGAGTATGCGCAGTTGGAGTGGCGGCGGGGTGGACGCCGGACGCAGTGGGAGCCGGGGGGATGGGAGGTGGCGTTGGAGATTGCGTTGCGGAAGGGGTGATCTGTTCGCGGCAATACTGCTACAATAGCGACCCAAGTCCCAATGTTCGCTCAATTTGTTTCTGAAGATTAATTAGGCCTCGATAATCACTGGGCGTTTTCGGTAAAGTAAGAGCGCCTAGTCCAAAATATCCGTCTAGAGGTTCCATACGGACATGTTTGTTCTCAGATTTAGATATATAGCCGTGCTGGTTTAATAGGTACGTAAGTTCACGGCAGGCCTTCTTGGGATCCTTAACCGCTCGCGATAAGTCCAGTAGTAGCGCATCAAGTTCAGTCGATCGGGGCGTATGTTCTACTATTCGCTCGAAGATTGCACGTGACCGATCATCTAAGCCGCTTGCGTCGGCTCGCTCCAGTGCAAGTTTGGCGGCCAGCCTTAGTCGGTCAGAAATTTCTCCCTGGTATATTTCAGAACCAATTTTGTTTGAGATATTGTCGATCTGAGCCGAATCTTTTGCCGTATTATTTGCAACGGAATCGGTTGAAATCCGCTCTTTAAGAAGCCTGTTCTCTTCTTGAACGTCAGAAAGCTGGGTTACATAATCTTCGAGTAGCTTGTCAGCGTCTTCGGCCGTCAGCGAACCCCGATACGTATTACGAAATTCCCTCAGGTATTTCTCCTGAAGCTCAGTCCAATCCCAGCCCATCGACGGCATCTGACTGCGGAGCGTACTCGCTGCAGTAACTACGATATTAAGCAGATCTTGTGTATTAAGGCCATTCTTGCGGAGCACCCTCTGGAAAACAGCTCCCTGATTTGGCAATACGATACTAATCGCACCGCCAAATGGATTTTTTCCATCGCATAGTTCACGAAGTCGAAGAGAAAATAGCCGGCTAGGCTCAAGTGCGACGTGCGCAATTCCACCTAACTGATAAGCTAGGCTATTTATTTCCCGAAGGTTAAGTGGCCATTCCCCGTGACTAATTGTTGAAATATAAACAATCGGAAGCCAGGTCGATGCGTTGCCATTAATGATTTCTGCAGCCAGTTTTTCGCCCGTTGCATCGTCTTTCAGGAAGAAAGGGCGATCGGATATGGAAAAACAATGGTCTGATCCACCCCAGTTACCTTTTAATAAAGATTTTATTAAGTAAGGCTTCTTTGGAGTCTGTAGTGGGGCGGTCGGAATATTGGCAATACATTGCGTACGAATTCTTACAATGTCGCTGCAGTCTTCGTTCTCGCTGCGCGTCAAAACGCCTTCGGTCCGCCAGAGTCGGCCTAAATCATCCGGTAAATCGTGACGAAAGCCAATTGCTTTCCAAGTATCTGAGATCTTCAGTTCACGTAATTGAAGGTGTTCGCCATTGTCCGCCAAGAACTGTGCGTTTTCACCGTCAAGTTCTTTTGCAGCAGTCTCGTTAAGTACCGTACTGAAATTATTCCCTCGAAGCCATGCAACAACCTCAGCCAGAAACTCTGACGAATGGGAAGTTTTCTTTACGGGGAATTCGGTCGCGAAAGGAAGCATCTGCGCAATCGGCACCACTTTACATAGCGTGTCAAGCCTTTCGCATAGTATAATAAAAACGGCGCAGGGCCTTCGCCCTACGCCGCTAACGTCGGTCGGGTTGTACCCGCCGGCCGGTGTCCGCCGTCTCGCAGTTAGCTTTCGCTAACTGTGTGCGGACAGCAAGTAAGGCGTTTGCCTTACTTGCTTCGTTCAACTTGCTCGAAATCCAGTTCGACCGGGGTCGCGCGCCCGAAGATCGACACCGAAACCTTCACCTTCGACTTGTCGAAGTCCAGTTCCTCGACCACGCCGTTGAAGCTCGCGAACGGGCCGTCCAGCACCTTGACCGAATCGCCGATCTCGAAATCGACCTTGATCTTCTGCTTGGTGGGCGAGGCAGCGGCCTCTTCCTTGCTGTTCAGCATCCGCGTGGCTTCCGCCTCGCTGATCGCCTGCGGCTTGCCCGACGATCCCAGGAAGCCGGTGACCTTCGGCGTGTTCTTGACGAGGTGATAGACCTGATCGCTCAGGTCCAGCTTCGCCAGCACGTAACCGGGCATGAACTTGCGCTCGGACTGGACCTTCTTGCCGCGACGGACTTCGGTCACATTCTCGGTCGGGACTTCGATCGCCTCGACTGCGTGGTCAAGGCCGAGGCGCGTCGCTTCGGACAGGATCGAATCGCGGACCTTGCCCTCGAACCCGGAATAGGCGTGAATGATGTACCAGCGCGACATGGGTGTCCTTAAAGCTATTGCGGGGGGTGCGACGGCGGTTACTGCGCGAGCTTCAGCAGCGCCTTGACGATCGCGTCGAACGCCGAATCCACGCCGAGGAAGAAGACCGCGAGCAGCGAGGTCATGATGACGACCATCACCGCGGTCATCACCGTTTCCTTGCGGGTCGGCCACGTCACCTTGGCGGTTTCGGCCCGAACCTGCCGCATGAATTCGACTGGGGTAACCTTCGCCACGTCTCGCACCTTCGCATTATCGGTTCGACCGACCGCCGGACACAAGGCCCCGTCCGGTCCCTGTCAGAACCGGCGCGACCCATCCACGCTGTCGGATTGGGCATGGTATCTAGCGACTGCGCGGGCGGGAAGCAAGCGCGCGGGGCAGGGCACGCGCGGGACCCCGCCCCACCCGCGACCCGCGCCAAGGCGACGGCTGCGGGCAGGGCGACCAGCCTCCCTCAGAACCGATAGCCGACCCCGGCCACCGCATGGCGCCGGTCGAAGTTCAGCCCTTCGTAAAACCGGTCCCTGGTACGGAAATTCGTCGCGACCAGCTCGGCCTTCACGAACGCGCGGCTGCCGACCCCCATTTCGCCGCCCAGCCCGAAATGCATCCCCGCATAGGTTTCGGTCGTGCGGTCGGTGCTGACGGCGAACTCCAGCGGCATCGATGCATAGCCGACCTTGCCATAGAGCTGCGCCCGCTCGCCGACCCGCACGCCCAATCGGACGCCGCCCGACAATTCGCCCTTCGCTCGCTGGCACAATTCGGTGAACAGCCCGACATCGTCGCACCGCTTGGTCGTCGTCCCGGCATAGCCGACATAGGCGCCCAGCAGGACCCGGCTGCCGATCGCGAAATCATACCCGACCTCGCCGCCATAGCGGATGCCGTCGGCGCCATCATAATATTTGGTGTCGCCGTCGAAGTAATTGATCTCCAGCCGGTCGTACCCGCCCGCGACCTCGACCCGGAACCCGGTCATCGGGTCGCGATAGGTGACCTCCTCGCCATTGCCATAGGGGTCGAACGCCGTTTGCGACGGGGCGTCCTGTGCCCATGCCGGCGTCGTGCCCAGCATCGCCGCGATCGCGGCAACCATCATCCGTGTCATGTCATTCCCCCTGTTCAGCGCCCGTCGCGCTTCAACAGGGAATGTCCGGTTCATCGTTTCGGCAAAGTTACGATCCCGGCAATCGTATCCGAAACGGTTACAACAGGCTGACCGCCGCAAACCCGCCGACGACCGCCACGACCACCAGGATGCCGATCAGCGTCAGCCGCTTTTCGATGAAGTCCTGCACCGGCTGGCCATATTTCTTGAGCAGGAACGCGATCAGGAAGAAGCGGAACGCGCGGGTGATCGCCGCGGTCACCACGAACAGCCCGAAATTGAACTTGGCGAGGCCCGACGCGATCGTGACCAGCTTGAACGGGATCGGCGTCAACCCTTTCAGCAGGATGATCGCCGCGCCGTACTTTGCGAACGACGCCTGGAACGCGGCGGCCTTGTCCTGCAACCCGTACAGGTTGATCAGCCACGCGCCGACCGTGTCCCACAGGAAATAGCCGATGGCATAGCCGACCATCCCGCCCAGCACCGACGCGATCGTGCAGATCGCCGCGATCTGGTACGCGCGGCTGCGGTGCTGCAGGATGACCGGCACCAGCACGACATCGGGCGGGATCGGAAAGAACGAGCTTTCGCAGAACGACACGACCGCCAGGCTGCGCACCGCATGGCGATGATTGGCAAGGCGGAGCGTCCAGTCGTACAGCGCGCGGAACATCGTCGTCGAATCCAGTCCAGGAGTTTCGGGGATCGGCGCGGCGGCGCGCTGGCACGAGTGGAGGGATTCGAACCCCCGGCCCTCGGTTTTGGAGACCGATGCTCTACCAGCTGAGCTACACTCGTGTGCGGACGCGGCCTCTATCCCGGTCGAACCGGAAGGGCAAGGCCAAATCCGGGATAGGGAAGCGCGGGGCTGTAGGAAAGCGAAAAATCAGGCCGCGATGGCGTACGGCTTGATCTCCCCCTCCAGGTACAATTTGCGCGCCTTGGCCCGGCTGAGCTTGCCCGACGACGTGCGCGGCAGGGTGCGCGGCGGGACCAGTTCGATGACGCAGTTCATACCGGTAACCGACCGTACCCGCTCGCGAATTTCCTCGCGCAGCCGCTGGCGCTCGCCCTCGTCCGAGGCACGGCACTGGACCAGCACGGCGGGGGTTTCCTCTCCGCCCGGCGTCGTGATCGCGAAGGCGGCGATGTCGCCCGCCTTGAATCCGGGCAGCTGCTCGACCGCCCATTCGATGTCCTGCGGCCAGTGATTCTTGCCGTTGACGATGATCATGTCCTTGGCCCGGCCGACGATATAGACATATCCGTCAGACAGATAGCCCATGTCGCCGGTGTCCAGCCATCCGTCGACCATGCACGCCGCGGTCGCTTCGGGATCGCGGAAATACCCGCTCATCAGCGACGGGCCCTTGCACCACAATTTGCCGATGGCGCGCTCGGGCAGGGGGGTGCCGTCCTCCTCGCGGATTTCGATCGCCATGTCCTTCACCGGCTTGCCGCAATTGACGATCGCGCGATACCGCTGCGGGCGGTCGACGCGACCGGTGCCGCCGGAAAGTTCCGTTTCTTCAACCAGTTCGACGATGATCCCTTCGCCCGGCGGCATGATCGCCACCGCCAGCGTCGCCTCTGCCAGGCCATAGGACGGCAGGAACGCCGACGCCTTGAACCCGGCATCGGCAAAGGCGTCGACGAACGACTGCATCACGTCGGGCCGGATCATGTCCGCGCCGTTGCCCGCCAGCCGCCAGCGCGACAGGTCGAACCGGTCCGCCGCCTTGGTCTGACTCGACATGCGCCGTGCGCAGATGTCGTAGCCGAACGTTGGCGAGTAGGAAATCGAATTGCCGGCATTGCGGCTGATAAGATCGAGCCACGCCAGCGGACGGCGGGCGAAATCCTCGGTCTTCAGATAGTCGGTCGATACCTGGTTGGCGACGACCGACAGGAAACAGCCGACCAGCCCCATGTCGTGATACCAGGGCAGCCACGAGATGCAGCGGTCCTCTTCGCCCAATTCCATGCCATGGCTATGCGCCGACAGGTTGTTCAACAACGCGGCGTGGGTAATCTCGGTCCCGTGCGGGAACCGGGTCGAGCCGCTAGAATATTGCAGGTAGCAGATGTCGTCGGTCGACGCCTGGGGCAGATCGACGACCGGTGCCTCCGCCGCCGAAAAGCTTTCCCAATCAATGCCTTCGACGCCCGCGATGCGCGCGGCTTCCCCGGCCATCGCTTCCAGCTCGGCGGGGTAGAACAGCGACTTGGGGTCGCAGCTTGCCAGCTGCACCCGGAGCTGTTCGACATAGGCCTCGCGCCCGCCAAACGAGGTCGGCAGCGGCAGCGGCACCGGCCACGCGCCGGCATAGACGACGCCGAAAAACAGCGCGGCGAACTCCGGACCGGTCTCGGCGATCAGCGCGATGCGGTCGTTCGGGCGCACGCCCTTCGCGATCAGGCGATAAGCTTGTTGCAGCGCATCCTCGCGCATCTCGCGGAACGGATAGGGGCGTTTCAGCGTGCCGCGCGCGTCGTGGAAGTTTAGCCCGCGCGTGCCCTGCGCCGCATAGTCCATCGCGTCGCCCAGCGTCGCAAAGTCCGCGAACCGGCGCGGCAAGGCGTCCACGGTCGGGGTGGCCTCCGGCGAAACTGCAACACTTCCTTCAAGGTTCGTCGTCATTCTTGTCCAACTCTCAGGCCCGTTCGCGCGATACGCGGCGTTCGAAGCGTGTCGCCATAGCGGCAAAGGGCCGCGCGGCACAGTTGATTTCAAAATCGCCGCCCAGTGTGGCACAAACATGGCGCATGTCCCGAGACCCCCGCCGTCCGCTTCCGCCGCTCGACCAGCCTGCCCTGGAGCGTGCCGCCTTACGCTATGTTGAACGCTATGCGACGACGCGGGCGAAACTGATCCAATATCTCAACCGCAAGCTGCGCGAGCGGGGCGGGGAGGGGCCGGTCGATGTCGACGGGCTGGCCGACCGGATGGCGGAGCTGCGCTATGTCGACGATCGCGCCTTTGCCGAGGTACGGGTGGCGTCGATGACCCGGCGCGGCCTGGGTCCGCAGCGGGTGCGCGATGCGCTGCGCCAGGCCGGCGTGGGCGAAGCGGATGCGGGCGAATTTCGCGAAACGCTGGCGGAAGGAGCGGAGGCGGCGGCGCTCGCCTTTGCCCGGCGCAAACGCATCGGGCCGTTCGCGACCGCACTGGTCGAACGCGACAAGCGAGAAAAGCAGATCGCGGCGATGGTGCGCGCCGGCCATGCCCCGTCGCTCGCCCGGCGGATCGTCGGGCTGGAGGCGTCCGACGACGATACGGACTGGGACGGATAGATCGTAAAGAAATCGTCGCGTTCGTGAAACATCGTGTTAGAGTATGCGCAGGGGGAGCAAGCGACGATGCGTCTGGAAGCGCGAACGATTGCCGATGATTGCGTGACGGACCGTGCGATACCGGCCATGATCGCGGCTGCGCGCGAGGAACTGGTCCCGGCGGTGCGCGGCGCGATCAAATGGTTCGACGTGACGCGCGGCTTTGGATTCGCGGTGGCCGACGACCCGGCGATCGGCGACGTCCTGATCCATTTCTCGGTCCTCGAACCCCATGGCCGGCGGACCCTGCCCGAAGGGGCGATCGTCACCTGCAACGCGGTGCGGCGGACGCGCGGGATGCAGGCGGTCGAGATCCTCGACATCGACCTGTCGAGCGCGATCGAACCGGTGCGCCGTGTCACCGACCGCCCCGATCGCACGGCGCTGACCGATCAGGCGGGGCCGTTCGAACCGGTGACGGTCAAATGGTTCAACCGCCTGAAAGGCTATGGTTTCCTGGTCCGCGACGGCAAGCCCGGCGATGTCTTCGTCCATATGGAGACGCTGCGCCAGGGCGGGATCGAGGAAGTCGACCCCGAACAGCGGCTTGTCGCCCGGATCGTCGAGGGGCAGAAGGGGCCGTTGGCCGTGATGGTCGAAACGGGCGAGTGAACGCGTGAAGATAGTGCGATTTTCCGGGCTGGCGGCGGTCGCGCTGCTGGCATCGCTAGGCGGGTGCAAGCAAAAGGCGAGCGACGAGCCGGCGGCGCTAGCAAAGACCGACCTGACCATCACCACCGCCGACGGCACCAAACACCGCTTCACCGTGGAGGTCGCCGCCACCGAACCGCAGCAGCAGCAGGGGCTGATGTACCGCCCGCCACTGGCACCCGACGCCGGCATGTTGTTCGCGCCCTATCCTCCCGATGGCGGACCGCCCCGCGCGGCCAATTTCTGGATGAAGAACACGCCCAGCCCGCTCGACATCCTGTTCATCCGCCCCGACCACAGCATCGCGACCGTGGCCGAGAATACCGTGCCGTTTTCCGAAGCGCCGGTGCCCTCGGGGGAACCGGTGTCGGCGGTGCTGGAACTGGGCGGCGGGCGTGCGGCCGAACTGGGCATCGCGGCGGGTGACAAGGTGTCGTGGAAATGATCCACCCCATTGTCGTGCGCTTGGGGCTACGCTAAGCGGTCGCGCATGGGAATCCTCGCGAACGTCTTCACCTGGTGGAACGGTGCCACCTTCGGCACCTGGCTCGGTCTGCGCGGCAAGACGCAGGTCGGCACCGACGACCTCGGCAATGCCTATTATGAGGGCGGTCGCGACACGGCGGGCAATCCGCGCCGCTGGGTGATCTATTCCGGATCGAACGATTCGAGCCGCGTGCCGCCCGAATGGTTCAGCTGGCTGCATCACCAGATCGAGGGCACGCCCGAACAGTCGCTGCCGCCGGTGCGCCAGTGGCAGAAGCCGGCGATCCCGAACCAGACCGGCACCGCGCTCGCCTATCGCCCGCCGGGCGTGCTGGACAAGGGCGGCGCCCGTGTCCGCGCCACCGGCGATTATGAGGCGTGGAACCCCGACGCATGAATTTGCGCCGCTGGCTGGCCGGGCTGGCGATCGCCCTCCTGCTGGCGGTCGGCGGCTGGTTCGGCTGGCGTAGCTGGCAGTCGCGTCAGGCGGCGCCCGGCGGCTCCCGCGCGGAAATCCCGGTGCCCGAATCGGTCCGGCCGCGTCCCGGTGCCGCCGAAGTCGTCAGCGTCGATGCCGGCCTCGACAGCCGCCTGCTCGCCGGTGCCACGCCGATGGCGCAGCGCGTCGCGGTCGTTGGCCTGCTCAACAAGCGCAACGGCGAAACCCGCGACCTGACGCTCAAGCCCGGACAGGCGGTGCGCGTCGGCGACGTGATCGTCCGCCTGCGCGCCTGCGAACGCACCGCGCCGTGGGAGCAGGAGCAATATACCGGCGCCTTCGTGCAGATGGACGTGCGCGGCACCGATGCGAAGTGGCGGCGCGCCTTTTCCGGCTGGCTGTTCAAGGAACGCCCGGCGCTGAACGTCGTGCTGCACCCGATCTACGATGTGTGGCCCAAGAGCTGCACGATGTCCTTCCCCGACACTGGTCCCGACACCGTGTCGGCGGGGGCAGGGGCGGCGGCCCCGGCGGCGAGCGCCTCGCGCCGGTCGAGCGCGTCGAACGCGGCGGAAACCAGCCCGGTGCCCGCCGAATCGATCCCCAGCGCATCAGACAACAGCGCGGAATAGGCCTCGCGCGGGATTTCCACCGCGCCCATCGTCGCCAGATGGTCGGTCTGGAACTGGCAGTCGAGCAGATGGAAGCCGCCGACCTTCAACCGCGCCACCAGCCATGCCAGCGCCACCTTCGACGCGCTGGGCGCGCGGCTGACCATTGATTCGCCGAAGAACGCCTGCCCCAGCGCGAGACCGTAGAGACCACCGGCAAGGCGGTCGCCGTCCCACACCTCGACCGAATGGGCGAACCCCATGTCGTGCAGGCGCAGGAAGGCGCGCTCGATCGTACCGTTGATCCACGTTTCCGGCCGGTCCGATGCGTTTTCGGCGCACAGTTTGATGATGTCCTCGAACGCCACATCGGCGGTGACGCGGTAGCGGTCCGACGCGATCAGCTTGCGCAGCGACCGGGAGAGATGGAAGCCGTCGAGCGGCAACACTCCGCGCAACTTCGGTTCGACCCAATAGATGCTGGGCGCATCGCGGTCGTCCGCCATCGGGAAGATGCCGCTGGCATAGGCGCGCAGGACCGTTTGCGGGTCCAGATCGAAGTCGGGGGCCATCGGGCGCACCCTAGAGCGCCATCGCCCGCTGGCAATGGCCGATCATTCCCCGGCCAGATAGCGGGCGACCGGCTCGATCATGTCCTCCGGAATGCGGCGGGCGATGACCGGCATCGTCGCCTGGTCCTTGCGCGCGTCGACCACTTCCTTTTCGCCGCGCCAGTGGCGCAGTCGCTCGGCGATATATACCGAGCGCTGGCCGTCGATCACCGGGAAGCGCTTGACCCCGGCGGCATCGTGGCAGCTGCGACAGGCCGGGAGCTGCTTGTCGGGCAACCCGCGCTCGACGATCTGCCGTGCCGCCGCGTCACCATTGCCGCCGCGTCCCGGCGCAATGCCGGGCATGGCGGCGAAGCGCCGGGCCAGCGCCACGCGCTCCTCGGGCATCAGCTGCGCGGCGGCATTGCCCATGACCGCGCTCTGGCGTCGGCCGGTGGCATAGGCTTCGAGGGCGGCGGCGAGATAGGCGGGGTTCTGTCCGGCAAGGATCGGGATGTCGCGCTGGCCACGGCCCCGTCCGTCCTCGCCATGGCACCCGGCGCAGCTGTCGAACCGGCCGTTCGCCGATCCGAACCCCTGCGCATTGCTGCCCGCCAGCACGCGATATTCGGCCGGGGTCATCGTCGGCAGGCGGCGGACGAAGGCGACCATGCGCTTGACCTCGTCAGGCCGATCCTTCGCGGCCCAGGCGGGCATCCCGCTGAACTTCACGCCATGTTCGAGGATCCAAAACAGCTGGCGATCGGTCCATTCCTTCGCATTCTTCGACAAATCGGGGGCGGGGGGCGTCGCCGCCTGCATCAGCGGCAGCGGCCGGACGCCCGGCGCGCCGTGGCACGATGCGCAGGACGACGCATAATAGCCCGCCGCGCTGACGAGGCCGCTATCGTCCTTGGCATCCTTTGGGGTCGAGAAGGCAGCATGGGTCTGCACCGAATTGCGCATGACCCAATGCAGGAACCAGTCGCTGATCGCCCAATGGCCCGACGAGGCCGCGACGTTGAACAGCCCCGACCAGGCAAAGGCCATGCCCAGCGCAAAGATGCTGAGCAGCGTCACGATCACGCGCTTCCAGGTGAGGCGGATGGTCATGGCGTCGGCTCCGGGTGGCGTAACAGGGTGGCGAGCAGGGCAAGGCCGCCGAGGAAATAGCTGGCGGCGCCGATCATCAGCATGACCACCCCGCCCAGTTGCTGGTCGGCCAGCGTGTCGTGCATCCCATGCGCCATCGCCGGATAGAGCGGGCGCGGGGCAAGGCCGATCAGCGCGCCGAGCAGGGTCATGTGCATCGACGTCAGCAACAGCGCGCCGACGCCCGCCGCGCGCCGGTCCGGCCCGGTGCCGAGCACGGCGGCCCACAGCAACCACCCGGCGATCAGGAACATCGCCTGTTCGACGATCATGGCCGCCCGATGGGTGTCGGCCAGCATCCTGAGCGCGGGCAGATGCCAGCCCCACACCGTCGCCAGCTCGACCAGCGACATTGCCAGTGGCGTGACTGCGTGCGGCCAGCGACGTGCCGGATCGAAGCGGCTGTCGGCAAGGCCGAACGCCAGCAGCGGCGCGGCGATGGCGACGGCGATCATGTGCCCGGCCATATGCCCGACCATCCCCGCCTGCGCCGCCGCCAGCCACCCGGCGGGCAACAGCACCAACCCGGCGATCAGGCTGATCCGCCTCATCGGCAATCCGTCAGGAACAACACCGGCGCGGCGGTGAAGATCACGCCGACGAAGCTCAATGCCGCCAGCAATACGGTGGAGAAGGCGAGGAAGCGGATGCGGTCGCTGTCGGTGCCTTCCTCATGCGGTGGTGTGTCACCCGGCACCCGCGACTGGAGGTGGGCGACGATCCCCGCCGCGAGGATCAGCACCAGCGCGACCACCGTCCCGACCGTGTAGAGGATGGGAAAGCGCGCAAACCCGCCGACCTTCGCACAGTGGATCGCGGCCCAGAGATAGGAGAACAGGAAATGCGCTGCCCACACGGTCGGCGGCACGATCAGCGACCAGAGCGTGACCTTCAGCTTGGCCACCATGCCGTGCAGTCCGCGCTTCATGCGACCCCCGGAAACAGGCCGATCGTCGCATAGGTGACGATGGCGGTGAGCGCCATGAAGTGCTGATAGACCGTGATGTTGCGCAGGTCGGCGTCATGGGTCGGCGTCATCCGTCCGGCGATGATGCGTGCCAGCGTATAGGCCTGCATGATCGCGCCGACGCCGGCATGGGCGGTGGTCCAGATCACCAGCACCCACACGATCGCGGGATAGCTGTGTAGTTCCGGGTCGAGTCCGGTGGTCAGCGGCCCCTGCAACCCGGCCCAGATGCCGGCGAGGCTGGCGAGGATGCCCAGCGCCAGCAACCCGCGCGCCGCGCCCACGCCGCCGCGCCGGTTGCTCTCCCGCGCCGCCACGGTCGCGATCCAGCTGACCGCCGCGACGCCGAGCGCCACCATCGGCCAGAAGGTGCCGGGGCCATCCATGCCGGGGCCGGAGGGCGGGAATTCAGGATGCACCGTCCAGAAGAAATAATAGCCGAATACCAGCCCCGAAAAGGCGGTCGCATCGGCCATCATCGTGATGAACATCGCCCACCATCCGGGCGCGGCCGACCCGGAGACGTAGAGGGGCAGTTCGATGCCGTGGCCGATCGGCTTACTCGGCTTTTCGGGGATTTCGGCGGTGCCGGTCCACAGCCAGTAGAGGATGAAGCCGAGCGTCGCGATCGCCCCCGCCAGCGACCACCAATAGAGGTGATAGGTGGTGAGGATGAACACGCTGCCCAGCGCGATCGCGGTCAGCATCGGCACCCAGCTGGGTGTGCCGAGGCGCACGACATATAGCGGGCGGGCGTCCAACACCGTGGTCACGATCGTCTCGCGCCGGCCTTCCTCCGCATCGGGCAGGAAGAAGCGACCTTCGTCGACCTTCGCCACGAAATCCTTCTGGTCCCAGATCGGGTAGCGGCTCTCGATCAGCGGGACCGAGCGGATGCCCCAATCCTCGTCATCGGGGTGCGCCAGCCATTCGAGCGTGCCGGCGTTCCACGGATTGCGCACCGCCTTGGGCCGCCACGGCGAGCGCGCCAGATCGATGCAGACGACCAGCGTGCCCAGCGCGAAGAGATAGGCGCCCATGGTCGAGGCAAGGTTGAGGTAATCGATGCCCAGTTCGCTGGGATAGGTGAACACCCGGCGCGGCATCCCGTACAAGCCGCTGAAATGCATCGGGAAGAAGGTCAGGTTCGCGCCGACGAACAGCATCCAGAACGCGGTCCGGCCCATCCGGTCGGACAGCTTCTTGCCGGTAATCAGCGGCCAGTAATAATAGAGACCGCCGAACAGCGGCAACAGTGTGCCGCCGATCAGCACGTAATGCAGGTGCGCCACGATGAAATAGGTATCGTGCGCCTGCCAGTCGAACGGCGCGATCGCCACCATGACGCCGGTCAACCCGCCGATGACGAAGATCGCGAGCGACCCGCTGGCATAGAGCAGCGGCGTCGACCATTTCACTTTGCCCGCCCAGAGCGTCGCGATGAATGCGAAAATCTGGATGCCGGTCGGGATCGCCACCGCTTCGGACGCGGCGGAGAAGAAGGCGAGGCTGATCTTGGGCAAGCCCGTAGCGAACATGTGGTGGACCCACAGGCCGAACGACAGGAACGCGGTGCCGACCGCCGCCAGCACGATCCACGGATAGCCGAGCAGATGCCGCTGCGCGAAGGTCGGAATCATCATCGCGAACAGCGCGATGGAGGGCAGGAAGACGATATAGACTTCGGGATGGCCGAAGATCCAGAACAGGTGCTGCCACAGCAATGGATCGCCGCCGCGCGCCGCATCGAAGAACGGCCAGTTCAGCAGCCGCTCCATTTCGAACAGCACGTCGCCCGCGATCAGCGGCGGAAAGGCGAACAGGATCATCACCGCGACGACGAGGATGTACCACGCGTAGAGCGGCATCAGGTTGAGCCGCATCCCCGGCGGCCGGCACTTCAGCACGCCGACGATCAGCTCGACCGCCGCCGCCACCGACGACACCTCGATAAACGACAGCCCCAGCATCCAGATGTCGGCACCCAGTCCCGACAGGTCGGTCCGCGTGGTGAGCGGCGGGTACATGAACCACCCGCCATCGGGCGCGGCGTTGAAGAAGATCGATCCGCCGACGAACACCCCGCCCAGCAGGAACGACCAATAGCCAAAGGCCGACAGCCGCGGGAACGGCAGGTCGCGCGCGCCCAGCAGCTGGGGCAACAGGATGATCGACACCGCCTCGAACATCGGCACGGCGAACAGGAACATCATCATCGAACCGTGCAGCGTGAACAGCTGGTTGAAGCTGTTCGCCGAGACGAGGTCGTTTTCCGGCACCGCCAGCTGGGTCCGCATGATGAGCGCCAGCACGCCGGCGAACAGCATGAAGCCGAACGCGGTCAGCGTGTACCACGCCCCGACGCGGTTGTTGTTGCAGTCGGTCCAGCGCAGGAAGATGCCCTGCGGCGCCTTCCACACGGCACGCAGCCGTTCCTCCTGCGCGGTGCGGAGCGCGGGATCGTCTTGCGCGTGCAGGCTCATTTCAGGCTTTCCAGATAGGCGGCGATCGCCTGTGCGTCTTGTGCCGACAATTGCGGATAGGCGGGCATCCGCGCGCCGGGCTTGACCGCAGGCGCATCGACGATGAAGCGGACCAGCGCCTCGCGGGTCATCGGCGTCGTACCCGCGCCCAGCGACGTGCGGCTACCGATATGGGTCAGGTCGGGACCGATCAGACCGGCGGCGGGGGTGCCGGCGATGGCGTGGCAACCGGTGCAGCCATTGGCGGCGAACGCCCGCGCCCCGGCGGCGGTATCGGCGGCCGGGGCGGCGGGGCGGCGCTCGTTCGCCAGCCACGCGTCGAACGCGGCCGGCTCCATCGCCACCACGTCGAACGCCATCAATGCGTGGCTGAGGCCGCAAAATTCGGTGCAGACGCCGCGAAACTTGCCGGCCTTGGTCGCGCGGACGACCAGCGTGTTGGTACGGCCGGGAATCATGTCCATCTTGCCCGCGAGGCCCGGAATCCAGAAGCTGTGGATCACGTCACCAGCGGTCAGGTCAAACTGCACGACGCGACCGACCGGAATGCGGATTTCGTTGGCGGTGACGACCGGTGCGGCGCCCGGCGGCTGATAGCGGACGCGCCACCAGAATTGTTCGCCCTCCACCGCGATGCGTAGGTCGTTCCGCGCTACCGGCAGCGGTCGCATGGCGGGCAGGCTGTAGAGCAGCAGGCTGAGCAGCACGACGACCGGCAGCACGCCGCCCAGCCACCCGACGAGCCGCATTCCGCCCTTCAGGGTCAGCTTGCCCTCCGGCGCGCGCACGGCGGCGATCATCAGCGCAGCGACACCGGCGGCGATGACGATCGCGCCGATCAGCATGATGACGGTCAGGTGGCGGACGGTGGCGGCTTCGTCGCCGAACACGTCTAGCGCCGATTGATGCCGGTTACATGCTCCCAGCAGCAACAGCGCGGCTGTACCCAGACTGGCCTTGACGCCCCGCATATTCCCCCTTCGCCCCGCGCCGAAGTATACGACACGGTAACGAAACGAGATTTCAGCGTCGGCGTTCCATCGTCACCGTAATTGGTCCGCTCCGCGCCGGGATGTGCAGCCCGTCCCTGGCGATCCGGGCCGGTTTGCCATCGATCGTTGCGCGACCTGCTTCCCCGGTCAGCGGCCACGGCAGCACGAACCCGCCCGGCGGCATCGCCCCGCCGCCGATGGTCGCGACGACCCCGTCGCCCTCCGCCCGGATGGCGAGATCGACCGTGCCATAGGGCGTCCGCAGGCCGCGCACGTCCGATCCCTTGCCCGCCAGCCAATCGCCGTCCAGCCCGCCCGCCAGCACGATCGCCTGCTTTTCCGGTTCGACATAGGCGAACAGGTCGAGCGCGGCGCGGATATAGTCCGATGCGACCCATGCGTGCGGCACATCGCCCAGGAAGCGGATTTCGCGCGGGTCCCGCCCGACGACCTCGGCCCAGCCATTCCACCCGCCCGGACGCCGGTCGCCCATGTAGAAATCGAGCATCCGGTTTGCCCGATCGCGCCATCCCAACCGGACCATCGCCGACACGTTGCGCAGTTCATACGGCGTATAGTCCGCCCAGTCACCGCTGACCGGTCGCGCCATCACCCGGCGCCATTGCCTGTCGAAGGTATTGGCCAGCAGCGTCGGGTCGAGCCGTGCCTGTTCCCCCGCCGGGTCCAGCCCCATGGTGGTCGAGGTCGCGTCGAAATCGCCCATGCTGGTCGCGCCGGGAATATAGTCGATCTTCCAATATTTCACCGCCGCCGCGATCGCCGCGTGCAGGTCGCGCTGGAACCGGTCGCGCTGCGCCTCGATCTCCGCCGCCTCCGGCTTGCCCAGCACGCGCGCGGCAAAGGCGGCGTCCTTGTACCCGGTCAGGGCCCAGAAATCGTCCCACAGGCTGTACTGCGCCTTGGCTGAATAGCCTTCATGGCTGATCGACGGCGGCATCAGCCCGTACAGCATCCGCCGTTCGGGGGTCTGGTTGGCGGCCGTCCGTTCGGACTGGGCAAGGCTTTCCATATAGCGCCGCGCCGCGTCCAGCTTCGGCCAGTCACGCGCCAGCGCGGCCTTGTCCCCGGTATAGCGATACAGGTCGGCGACGAGGTGGATATACTGGCCGTGGCTGTCATTCTCCGGCACCGGATCCGGCCCGCGCGCATCGACGCAGCACGGCACCTTGCCGTTCGCGAACAGGTTCGGCCCGTACCAGTCGGCAAAGGCGCGGCCGGGCGCGACGACGCCCATCCGCAACATCGTCTCCGTCATCATCGCGCCGTCGCGGATCCAGCTACGGTCGTAGGAGCGGGTGCCGGGCTTGAGCGCCGGGCCATCGCGGCTCATCAACACCTGCGCCAGCGCCGATTTGACGGTATCGGCCAGTGGCTGCTTCATCGTGGGCACGGTCATCGTCACCGCGCCCAGCGTCCGTTGCCAGCTGGCGCGGGTCGCGACGTGCGCAGCGTCCAGCGCGCCCTGCGTCACCGGCGCATCGCCGCCCAGCGCCATCGCCGTCGTCCAGCTTTCGCCCGGTGCCAGCGTGACGTCATAGGCGAGGCCACCCGAGGCGAGCTGGGTCGGGTCGTCTACCTGCGTCGCCTTGCCCGGCACGGCGGGATCGGCCAGCGCCCCCCGGTCGAACGGCGTCGCCCAGGCCTGTGCCGGGGCGGTGATCGGGAACAGCCGCCGGGTGACCGCCGCATCGCCGGCGATCGCGCCGGGCGTCGTCACCGCCATCGCGCCGCCATCCCATGCCAGCGCCGAAATCGGGCTGACGCCACCGCGCTGGCTGAGGAACTGCGCGGGTGGGTTCACCTGGAACGGCCGCACCGCCAGTACCAGACGCAGGGTGCATGGCGTGTCGCCGGTGTTCTTCAGCGTCCAGCGCGCGATCAGCCGCTTGGCATCGGCATCGGCGAACAGGCTGGTATCGAGCGTCCACCCGGTGGCGGTCCACAGCGCGTGGGGGATGGGCAGATAGCCGTCCTCAAGGCTGTGGCCGGTCGCGACATCGCTCCATGCGATCGTCCGGCCGTTGTCGACCACGAAGGGTTCGATCGAGAAACCGCCCTTGGCGATCTCGACCGCGCCATCTTCGCCGATCAATCCGCTCACCGCGCCGCCGTCGCTGGCGACCAATGTCCAATAGCTTTGTTCGGTAAAGCCGCGCGGGAAGCGACCGCGCGGGGCGTTGCGGGCGAGGTCGGCGATGAACGCGTTGGGTGTTTCCGCCCAGGCGCGATCCTTCACCTCGACCTCGGCCAGCCCCCTGGCACCACTGAGCCGCAGATAGCGCGTCTCGGTATCGGGCAGAGCTACGGGATCGCTGCCGCCATCGCCTTGGCGAACGCTGCGCAATGTGCGCCAGTGGCGGCGGTCGTCGCTCGCCTCGATTGCGTAGGCCGGCGCGGCGCCTGCCCAGTGCAGCACCACCCCGCCCAGTTCGCGTTGGCCGCCGAAGTCGATCGTCACCGGCCCCTTCGCCACGGTCGTCCGGTCGCCATCGATCGCGTGGGGCTGGTTCGCCACCGGGGCAGGCAGCGGGCGGGGCGGGGGCAGGGGTTCGAAGGTCCAGTCGTCGACCTCGATCGTGCCCGCACCGCCATGGCGACCGCGCACGACGACGATCTCCACCGCCTGCGTGGATTTCAGCGCCTTGTCGGTCGTCGGCCCCCATGCGAACTGCACGTCGCGCGGGCGGATACGCAGCTCTTGCCAGTCGGCCGAGGGGCGGAAATTGGGCTTGGTCACCCACCACACATTGGTGCCGTCGGCATCGGTGAACTTGATCTGCAGGTCGTTGACCCCGCCGGTCCCGCGCACCTTCAGCCGCATTTCCCAATTGGCCGGAAAGGTAATCGGCAGCGTCCGCCGCACGAACGCATAGCCCGACACCTTGGCGAAGTCGTAGCGAAGTTGCAGCGCCTTGTCCGTCACGCCCGGCACGGCGGTCGCCGTCGCGCCGACCCCGTCCGACGATGCCGCGCGCCATGCCGCCACATCGTCGAAACGGTCGACCGGCTGGGCTTGCGCCGCCGCCGCCAGCAGGACCAGCGGGATCACGCCAGCCAGCCCCCCGTGAACCCGGCGCGCTCCAGCCCGCGCCGGATATGCGGGTTGCGGCGCATTACCTCCCAGATCAGCCCGGAGCGCACATTCTCGATCATCAGCACGATCGGCCCCTGATCGATCCCCAGATAATCGCCATCGACCCAGCCCACGCCCGGCACCAGCCTGCCATGCTGCAACGGCTTGTCGGCGCGGGTCAGCGTCGGGTTGAAGCTGTCGAGGAAGCCATATTTGTCATAGATGCCGGCACCATAGCGCGCGTGCATCTTTCCGATCATCGGCTCGACGATCTCGGGTGCAAACGCGATCGATCCGAGCGCGGCGGTCGGTGCCAGCGTCCCGTCGTCGCGCTCACCGGGGCCGCGCGCGGAATAGCTGAAGAATTCGCGTTCCCGCCCGTCGATCGTCATCGTGAAATCGCCCGGCCCGTCGCAGGCGGTCAGTCCCCAGCAATCGTCGCCATAGCCGACCTTGCCCCCCGGATTCTCGTTGGCATAGGCACGCTGCACATAGGTCGCGCGGCGGCTGTTCTCGAAATAATCTATGCCCTTGGACGCGATATAGGGGTCGCGGATGCCGCGGAAATCGATCCACACATGGCTGTACTGGTGGCCGAACATCGGTGCGAACTGCAGATGCGGTTCCCCCCAGCGATTGCCCCAGCTCTTGTCGAACTGCTGCGTCAGCGCGCCCCAGGTCGCGGGCGGCAGCGGGTGCGTCGGGCTGGCCAGCGCCAGCACGTACAGGATCATGCCCTCGTTATAGGTGTTCCAGTCGGAGCGGATGAACCCGCTCTCGGGATGCCAGCCCATCGACACGAAGGGCGGGCGCGGCACGATCCAGTCCCATTCGACGGCGCGGTACAATTGCTCGGCCAGCTCGCGGATGCGCGCTTCGGCCGGATCGGCGCGGTCGAACCAGCTCTGCGCGAACAGCACGCCGCCCAGCAGCAGCGACGTGTCGATCGTCGACAATTCGGTGCGGCCATAGCGCGTGCCGGTCTTCGCATCGAGGAAGTGGTAGAAGAAACCCTTATAGCCGCTCACGCCGGTCGCGGCGGGGCCGGAGGGCGCTCTGGCCAGGAATTCGAGGCTGGCGAGCGTGCGGTCGCGGTGCTGCTGGCGGGTGATCCAGCCATGTTTCTCACCGACGCCATAGGCGGTCAGCGCAAAGCCGATCGCGGCGATCGAGGCGAAGCTGGGCGTCGGCCAGCGATCGGGCGCAAGGCCGGTCGCGGCATCGGTCGTGTCCCAGAAGAAGCGGAACGTCCGCTCCTGGATGTCGGAAAGCAGGTCGGGATTGCGGGCGGATGCAGGCGCGATCCCGGTCCGTGGCGTGCAGGCCCCGACAAGCGCGGCGGTGCTGGCGGCAAGGAAGAAACGGCGATCGATCACGGGCAAACCCCTTTGGTCAAGCAGTCACAAAAAAGCCGGGACAGGCGGGGAAGCCTGTCCCGGCAGGGGAGGGAAGGGTTTAGAAGTTGAAGCCCGCCGACAGCTTGACGGTCCGCGGCTGGTTGCCGCCGATGCTGAAGGAGGAACGCTCGCCATAGACTGACTGCGATCCGTCGGTCCGGCTGTTGTCGAGCGCGTTGTTGTTAAAGTCGATATAGTTGCGATCGTTCATCAGGTTGATGATGTCGACACGGAAGCGGATCCGCGCGGTATCGTTGACGAAGCGGATCGGCACATATTTCGTGGCGGCGAAGTCGAGCTGACGACGGCCCCACTGATCACCCAGGCTGTCGCGGAACCGGCCGACGAAGTTGCGCTGATACGGGTTCGAGCTGTCGAACGACGTGACCATGAACATCGGCGATTCGATCGAGAACTTGCTCGACAGCGTCAGTCCGATCGGCGTGTCGACGCTACCCGCCATGACGAAGCGGTGGCGCGGCACGCCGGCCGACCGCAGCGTCGGGTAGTCGTTGATCGACGGGAAATCGAGGCTGAAGGTTTCGCCGAACTGACGGTTTTCCGACGCTTCGGTGAAGGTGTAGGTCGCATCGAGGCTCCACGGCGAGGTCGGCGAATAGGGCTTGGTCAGCTTGACATAGGCCGAGTCCGCGTCGGTCTTGAGACCATTGTCGCCGATGATGATCGAACCGAAGCCCGGCGGCGTGAAGCCGAACGGGGACTGCGGCGTCGGGTTCTGTGCCGTGGGGGCAGGGGCGAAGAACGACCCGTCGGGGCGGCGATTGCCCAGCAGATAGACGAAGCCGTCGCGGCTCGAGATATGCTGATAGCCGACTTCGAGTTCGATCGGGTTGAAGCGCGACCGGAAGCCCAGCGAGAACTGGTCCGAATAGGGCATCTTCAGATCGTTCTTAATGAAGCGCAGTTCGCGCCCGCCGCCGGTGCTGCTCGATGCCAACTGCGCGCGGCCTTCCGCGGTCAGGTAGATCGGATTCCACGCGATACAGGTCGACGACGGGGTGCAGGGGTTCAGCTGGTCCGCGCCCTGGAACAGGAAGGTCCGCTGCTGGAAGGCGCCGACCGACAATTCCTGCTGCAGGAAATCGAACTGGTTGCGGTCGTACGACCGGCCGAACCCGCCGAAGACCGTGAAGCGACCATCCTCATCGATGCGATAGGTGAAGCCGACGCGCGGCTGGATGGCGCCCATGAACGCCTTCCGGTTGTTGCCGGTCGAGATATAGTCGTTGATGTTGTAATCGGCGTTCTGCAGGTTCGGATATTGCGCGGCCGAGATCGCGGTCAGGTTCGACTGCGGCGTCACGAAGTCGAGGAACGCCGGGGTGCGTTCGTAATCCCAACGGACGCCGAGGTTCAGCGTCAGGCGGTCGGTAACGTCCCAGTCGTCCTGCAAATAAATGCCGAACTGGAAGTTCTTCGATTCGATGGTCGAACTGCCGAAGCCGCTGGGGGCGCCGAAGACGAGGCGGTAGGGGACGCTGGTCTGGAAGCCGGTCGGGCTGTTGAGGTTCACATCATAGGTGTAGGAACCGTTGATGTTGTTCTGTTCGAGCGTGGTGAGGTTGACCCACTTCGCCTTCACGCCGGTCTTGAAGGTGTGCCCTTCGAGGCCGGTGTAGGTGAAGTCGTTCTGGACGGTCCAGCCCTTCTGGCCCTTTTCCTGGAAATTGGTGCCGCCGCCGATGCGCAGCAGGTCGATACGCCGCGAACCGGTGCCGGTGATTTCGGTACGCTGGAAGAACTGGTTGATCTCCTGTTCGACCGGGCGCGGCGACCACAGCACATCCTCGTACGACACGCGGAAATCGTTGATCCAGTTGTCGGCGGTGTGCTGCCACCGGGCCAGACCACGCACGTCCTTGACCGAATTGTTGGTGCGCGTCGAAAACGCGCTGATCCCGCTGCCCAGGTCGTCGCCGCTTTCCTTGCGATACTTGCCCGAGAATTCGAACAGGTCCTCGGCGGTCGGCGAAATGTCGATCTTGCCGAAGATCAGGTCTTCGTTGAACGTGTTGGTAAAGTTGCCGAAACGCGAACGCAGGTCGGCAGGGATCACGCTGATGTCGACGCCGTTGCCCGGCAGTACGTCGACCGGGCGTTCCTGCCGCTTGCCTTCGTAGCTGACGAAGAAGTGCGCGATGTCCTTGATGATCGGGCCGCCCAGCGCGACGCCGTACTGCATGTCCTTCGTATCGACCTTTTTCACCCGCGTTGGGAACAATTCGGTCGGACGACGGTCGCGCAGGTCCTGGTTGGTGTAGTCGACAAAGCCTTCGCCGTGGAATTCGTTCGTGCCCGACTTGGTGCCGGCAACGATCGCGACCGAGCTGACCTGGTCGAACTCCGCCTTATAGTTCGACGACAGCACCTGATATTCGCCGATGGCGAGCTGCGGAAACGGGTTGCCGGGCGACGAATCCTGACCGGTCACGCCGTTCTTCAGGACATAGTCCTTCTGGCTGACGCCATCGATGAACACGTTGACCGAGTTCGACCGCTGCGCGCCACCCTGCAGGCGGGCCTGGCCGTTGGCGCCTTCCTCGACGAAGCGCACGCCCGGTGCCAGATCGGCGAAGGCGAGGAAGTTGCGGTTGTTCTGCGGCAGCTGTTCGATCAGCCGTTGGGTGATGTTGATGCCGACCTGGCCACCCGACATGGTGCGGATGCGGCTGCCGGTGACGATGATCTCTTCATCGTTCGACGCGACGCTGCCGGGATCGGTTTCGGTCGTCTCACCCGCCGGCGCCGCCGCTGCGGTGGTCAGATCGAGGTCGAGGCCAGCGTTCTGGCCGACGCGCAGCGTGAACTCATCCGAATTGCGCGTGCCGTTGGCCAGCTGGATTTCCAGCCGATAGGTGCCGGCGCGCAGCGAGGCGAAGTTGTACGTCCCGTCCGCCCCGATGGTGGCGGTACGGCGGATGCCGGTGGCGACTTCGACGGCGGTGACCTGCGTCGCCTTGTTATCGGCCGGCGACGTGATCGTGCCGCGCAGCGATGCCTGCCCGACCTGCGCATAGGCCGCAACCGGTGCGAGCACCGCCCCCGTCGCCAGCGTCGTCGCCGCGGCAAGCGCCGCGCGGATCATGGTCTTCCTCATGCGTATATTCCCCTTGTTTCCCGGTTTTCCGGGTCTTCCCTTGGTGAAGTGGTATCGCGCACCACCAGCATGGGTGCGCGCAGCTCGACGCTATGGTCGTCGCCGCCGTCGATCTGTTCGATCAGGCGGGCGACCGCACGTTCGCCCAGGCTGGCGATGTCGATGCGCAGCGTGGTGAGCGATGGTGAAATGAGGCGGGCGAGCGGGATGTCGTCGAACCCGGCAACGGCGATCCGGTCGGGCACGGCGATGCCGGCGCGGCGAAATGCCATCAGCGCGCCGATCGCCATCATGTCGTTGGCGGCGAATACCGCATCGACATTCTCCCCCTCTCGAACGAGTCTTTCCGCTACGGAAACGCCCGACTCTTCGAGAAAGGTTCCACGTTCGACGACCGGATCGAGGCCGGCGGCGGCCATCGCCGCGCGGTATCCGCCAAGCCGTTCTTCGGCATCGATATTTCCCGCCGGTCCCGCCAGATGAAAAATGCGCCGCCGTCCGGTCGCGACCAGATGTTCGACCATCGTCCGCGCGCCGGCGGCGTTGTCGATGCGCAATTCGGGGCGCGGCTGACGATGCGGCGCGCAGTTGAGCAGCACCGCGGGCACGCCGGGCGGCAGGTGGGCGAACAGCTGATCCGGGTCGATATGCGGCGCCATCACCACCAGCCCGTCGACCCGCCCGCGCATCGTGTGCAGCGCCTCCACGCCGCGCGCCGGGTCGGCGTGCATGTTCGACAGCAGCAGCTGCAAGCCGCGCTCCGATGCCTCGCGGTCCATGCCGCGCAACAGTTCGGAGAAGAATTCGCCGTGCAGGTCGGGCAGGACCACGCCGATCGCGTTCGACCGGGCAAGGCTGAGCGAGCGCGCACCGGCATGAGGGACATAGCCCAGCGCCCGCGCGGCAGCCTCCACCCGTTCGCGCAGGGCGGGGCGGACATTATCGTGCCGGTTGAGGACGCGCGAGACCGAGGCGACGGACACGTCCGCCGCGCGAGCCACATCGCGGATGGTGGCATTCGCCATGCGCTTTTCAGTCCACTCCCTTCGATCGCCACGCCCATCGCAGCGAATCCGACGGCTGCCTGCCGTTCGCTCTTGATGTAACCGGTTACAAGAATCTACAACGCGCTTCAACAACAGATTCGAAGCAGCGAATTTGAAACACAGGCGCGACAGGATCGTTGCGCAAACGACACAGAGGGGATCGCATGGAAGACATCCGCATTTCGCGCCGGGCGCTGATGATGGGCGCAGGCGCCGTGGCCGCGTGGAGCGCGTCGCCGGCCAGGGCGCTGCTGGCGCAGGCGGGCGAACGCCTGCCGGCATCGGTCGAGGCGCTGATCGGCCAGATGACGGTCGAGGAGAAGTGCGGACAGCTGACGCTGATGGCCGCCGCCTGGGCCGGGGGTGCCGCCAATGCGCTGAACCCGATCAGCGCGACGGCGACGTTCGACGAACAGCTGGCACAGGTCCGCGCAGGCAAGCTGACCGGCGTGTTCAACGGCAATGGCGCGGAAATGGCGCGGCGGATGCAGCTGGTCGCGATGCGCGAACAGCGGCTGAAGGTGCCGTTGCTGTTCGCCGCCGACATCATCCACGGCTTCCGTACCGTATTTCCGATGCCGCTGGCGGAGGCGGGCAGCTTCGACGCCGACCTGGCCGAACGCACCGCGCGCGCGGCGGCGGTCGAGGCTTCGGCGGCGGGCATCGACTGGACCTTCGCGCCGATGGTCGACATCGCCCGCGACCAGCGCTGGGGCCGGGGGATCGAAGGGGCGGGCGAGGACCTGCTGCTCGGCAAGGCCATGGCCGATGCGCGGGTGCGCGGGTTCCAGGGCCGTCGCGGGCTGACCGCCGACGATGCCGTCGCCGCCTGTGCTAAGCATTTCGCGGCGTACGGCGCGGCGGAGGCCGGGCTGGACTATAACACGGTCGACATTTCCGAACGGACGCTCCGCGAAACCTATTTCCCGCCGTTCCAGACCGCCTTTGCCGCCGGTGCGCCGACGACGATGGCGTCGTTCAACGAATTGTCGGGCGTGCCGGCGACCGCGAACCCGTGGCTGCTCGACACCATCCTGCGCAAGGAATGGGGGTTCGGTGGGCTGGTCGTGTCGGATTACACCGGCGACGAGGAACTGATCGCGCACGGCTTTGCCGCCGATGCGCGCGAGGCGACGAAGCTCGCCTTCCTCGCGGGCGTCGACATGTCGATGCAGTCGGGTTTCTACATCAAGCACCTCCCCGATCTGGTGGCGAAGGGCGAGGTGCCGATGGCCCGGCTCGACCAGGCGGTGCGCCGCGTGCTGGCGCTGAAGGCGCAGCTCGGCCTGTTCGACGACCCGTTCCGTCGCATCGATCCGCGCCGCGAAAAGCAGCGGGTGCGGACGCCTGCCCATCTCAAGCTGTCGCGCGAGGCGGGTGCGCGCTCGATCGTGATGCTGAAGAACGACGGCGACCTGCTGCCGCTGCCGAAGTCGGGCAAGAAGATCGCGCTGATCGGCCCGTTCGTACAGGGACAGCGCGAGCTGATCGGGACGTGGAACGTCTATGGTTCGGATGCCGAGGCGGTCGACCTGCTGACCGGGGTGCGCGCCGCCGTCACCGACCCGTCGCTGGTCACCGCCGTCGACGGGTCGGGCATCACCGACGCGATTCCCGGCGGGATCGAGGCGGCGGTGATCGCCGCGTCGCAGGCCGATGTGATCCTGCTGGCGATCGGCGAATCGCAGCGCATGTCGGGCGAGGCGCAGTCGCGCGTCGACATCGGCATCCCGCAGGCGCAACTCGACCTGGCGGAAGCAGTGCTGGCGACGGGCAAGCCGACCGTCATCCTGCTACGCAACGGCCGGGCGATGGTGCTGGAAAAGCCGGTGCTGGATGCGCGCGCGATCCTCGTCACCTGGTTCCTGGGGTCGCAGAGCGGTCCGGCGACCGCCGACATCCTGTTCGGCGACATGTCGCCCTCGGCACGACTGCCGGTCAGCTTCCCCTATTCGACCGGACAGCAGCCTTATTATTACGCGCATAAGACCACCGGCCGTCCCAACCCGCCGGGGCCGTTGGCCGAGTATAAGGCGCGTTACCGCGAGGGGCCGAACGCGGCGCTGTTCCCGTTCGGCCACGGGCTGACCTATGGCCGGATCGCCTATAGCGACCTCGATTTGGGCGCCGGGCGGCTCAACACCGATGGCGCGCTGAAGGTCCGGGCGCGTGTGACCAACAGCGGCACCCGCGCCGCGACCGAAGTGGTGCAGCTCTATATCCACGACGTCGCCGCCAGCATCACCCGCCCGGTGCGCGAGTTGAAGGCGTTTCAGCGGGTAGCGCTGGCGCCAGGGGAATCGAAGGTCGTGGAGTTCACCCTGCGCGCGGACGACCTGCGCTTTATCGGTACGCAGAACCGCCCGACCGTCGAACCGGGCAGTTTCCGCATCTGGGTCGCCCCCTCGGCGCAGGCAGACGGCGTCAACGGCAGCTTCGTACTGGCCTGACCGTCACGCACCCCTGGTCGGCCGTCGCGCGTTAAACCCCTTGAATAGAAGGAGGATCGCGCGATGGCTGACAAGGACAAGCAACCGGTGCAGGCAAGCGGGCAGGGACGGGACGCCGCCACGCCTGACGGCGTCAACAACCCGGCGGGTGGCGGCGAATCGGGCGGCGGGGCTTATCCCAATCCGCATGACGACACGGACGCAGGCCGCTTCGACGGCGGACAAAGCGGGCAGGACTATCATGGCGGTCCGGGCGGTGCGGACAATGCCGCCACCGGGACCGATTAAGGCATTTGTCACTCCCGCGAAGGCGGGAGTCCATAAGCGCGCACGTTGCGGCTGCATTCGAACAGACCGCAGCTATGGATGCTGCGTCCCCGGAAATTGACATGCCGTGAAACGGTCGACCCTCAGGCCAACACCCCCTGCGCCATGACCAACGTACCGAGCGGGCCGGCTTCGTCGCCCAAGCCCGCCGGTACAATCCGCTCACCGATCGATCGGTCGTCGACGAACCCAAGATAGCCCGCGAGCGCCGCGACGGTGCGTTCGCGCACCATTGGCAGCACGTGCGGCTGGCCCAGTCCGACCCCGCCGCCGACGATGATGCGGGCAGGGGACAGGGTGAGGAACAGCGTGGCGAATGCCTCGCCCAGCGCATCGGCCACGTCGCGCCATGCCGGATCGTCGGCGCCCAGCAGATGTGCCGGCTTCCCCGCCCGCGCCGCGATCGCCGGGCCGCTGACCAGTCCTTCCAGGCAGTCGCCATGGAACGGGCAGGCTCCGGCGAACGCGTCCCCCGCACGGCGGCGGACGCGGATATGGCCGGCCTCCGGATGCATCATCCCGGTCACCGGCTGGCCGTTGACGATGATCCCCATGCCAACGCCGGTGCCGACCGTGACATACAGGAAATCCGACAGGCCGACGCCCGCGCCATGCCGACCCTCGCCCAGCGCCGCGCCGGTCACATCGGTGTGGAACGCCACGCGATCGAACCCGACCGCCAGCGGCCCGACGATGTCGGCGCCAGCCCAATGCGGCTTGGGCGTCGGCAGCATCCGCCCGTCCGCGACCGAGATCGGGCCGAAGCTGGCGATGCCGATCGCTTCCGGCCGGTGTTCGTCCCGCCACTCGGCCAGCTTCTGTGCCAGCGCGCCCAGCGTTTCATCGGGGGTCGTGGTGGGAACGCGGAACCGGTCGAGGATCGTGTCGCCATGGCCGATCACCGCGATCGATTTGGTCCCGCCCAGCTCGACACCGGCAACCATCCTGTTCGCAACCATCGCTCGACCCTCTCCGCGTAAACCCCGATCCTGCCGCACCGACGATGGTCGCGGCAAGCCGGGCTGTTGGCCGCCGCCGTTACCGGCTTTCGCAATCGTTTGCAATTCTTTGGCTGGCGCTGCACATAATGCTGGCAGAGCACGGGAATATGTTCGTACAAGCACGCTCATGGACGACAATACCGCTTCCCCGGTCCGCGTACGGACGATCGCCGATCTTGCCCGGCTGGCGGGCGTGTCCCCCGGCACGGTGTCGCGCGCGCTGGCCGGCAAATCGCTGGTCAATGCCGAAACCCGCGACCGTATCCAGGCGCTGGCCACCGAACATAGTTTCCGCCCGAACCAGATGGCCAGCCGCCTGCGGACCCAGCGGACCGGGGTGATCGGGGTGGTCGTGCCGCTGGGCCATGAACGGCGGCAGCATCTGTCCGACCCGTTCTTCATGACGATGCTCGGCTTCCTAGCCGACCGGCTGACTGAGGACGGCTATGACCTGATGCTGTCGCGGGTCATTCCGGATGCGACCGACTGGCTGGAGCGGATCGTCGATTCCGGGATGCTCGACGGCGTGCTGCTGATCGGCCAGTCGGACCAGTTCCACACGATCGAACGCGTCGCCCGCCGCTATCGCCCGCTGGTGGCGTGGGGCAGCAGCAACCTGCCCGGCCAGGTCCATTGTGCGGTCGGCACCGACAATATCGCCGGCGGTCGGCTGGCGGGCGAGCGGCTGATCGAACGCGGCGCGCGGCGCATCGCCTTCCTCGGCGAACTGCGCGCGCCCGAAATCCGCCAGCGGTGCGAGGGCGTGGCACAGGCGCTGGCGATGGCCGGGATCGCCCATCCGCCGATCCAGCTCGACACCCATCTGGCATCCGACGTCATGGAGCAGGAGATTGCCGCGCATCTTGACCGGGTCGGTGGCGAGATTGACGGAATCGCTGCCGCGTCCGACGTGATCGCGCTCACCGCGCTGCGCGTCCTGGCCGACCGGGGCATCCGCGTGCCCGCCGACATGCCGGTGGTCGGCTATGACGACCTGCCGCTCGCGGTCAGCGCCGTGCCGCGCATCACCACCGTCCGTCAGGATATTGCCAGCGGTGCGAACGAGATGGTGTCCGCGCTGTTCCGCCGCATCGCGGGCGAGGATGCGCCGTCGGTGGTGATGACGCCGATGCTGGTCGAACGCGATTCGGCCTGATCGCGGGGCGGGGCAGGGGCATCAACGCCCTTGCGCAGCCCCCGCGCCCGACGCTATCGCACGCTTGCGCAAGCGTGGGGCCTGTAGCTCAATGGTTAGAGCTGGCCGCTCATAACGGCTAGGTTGCGGGTTCGAGTCCTGCCGGGCCCACCAACGCTTGAACCGCGCGGCATTTGCGACTAGGGCCGCGCTTCGCGTCGGGGAGTGGCGCAGTCTGGTAGCGCGCCTGCTTTGGGAGCAGGATGTCGCAGGTTCGAATCCTGTCTCCCCGACCACCCTTCCGCCACCGCTACACTCCCACCAGGCTCGACCGGTCGATCTCCGCGATCGAGCGCGCGCCGGTCAGGGCCATGGCGACGCGCATTTCGCTGTCGAACAGGTTCAGCAGGCGGGTAACGCCGGCTTCTCCCGCGGCGGCGAGGGCGTAGATGAAGGCGCGGCCGATCATCGTTGCGTCCGCGCCCAGCGCCAGCATCCGCACCACGTCCAGCCCGGAACGGATGCCGGAATCGGCGAGGATCCTGATCTCCCCCTTTACCGCATCGGCGATGGCGGGAAGCGCGCGGGCGGTGGAAAGGACGCCGTCCAATTGCCGCCCGCCATGGTTCGACACGACGATGCCGTCCGCGCCGAAACGGACCGCGTCGCGGGCGTCGTCTGCGTCCAAGATGCCCTTGATGACCATCGGACCCTGCCACAAATCCCGAATCCATTCGAGGTCGCGCCACGCGATCGACGGGTCGAAGTTGGCGCCTAGCCAGCCGATATAGTCGGCCAGCGCAGTGGGCGTGCCGCGATAGGCGGAGATATTGCCCAGGTCGTGCGGCCGCCCGAACATGCCGACATCCCATGCCCAGCGGGGATGGGTGACCGCCTGCATCATCCGGCGCAGCGGTGCTCCCGGTCCCGACATGCCCGAATGCGTGTCGCGATAGCGGGCGCCCGGCACCGGCATGTCGACGGTGAAGACTAGCGTCGTCACCCCCGCCGCCCGTGCGCGTTCGAGCGCGTCGCGCATGAAGCCGCGATCCTTCAGCACATAGAGCTGAAACCAGATCGGGGCGGGGGAGGCGGCCTGCACCTCGCGGATCGGGCAGACGGAGACGGTGGACAGGGTGAAGGGCACGCCCTTGGCCGCTGCCGCGCGTGCCGCCTGCACCTCGCCCCGGCGCGCATACATGCCGGTCAGCCCGACCGGTGCCAGCACCACCGGCATCGCCATGCGCGTGCCGAACAATTCGGTTTCGAGGCTCAGGTCGGCGACGTCGCGCAACACCCGCTGGCGCAGCGCCACGTCGGACAGGTCGTCGACGTTCCGGCGCAGCGTATGTTCGGCATAGGCGCCGCCATCGATATAGTGGAACAGGAACGGCGGCAGGCGGCGGCGCGCGGCGGCGCGAAAATCGGTGGGCGCGGACACGATCATGGCAACGGCCTTTAGCGGTGGACGGTCAAGGGGGAGGGGATGGCAGCCGCGCGACCACGCCGTGCCGCATCGTCGTCGATCGCGCGCACCGTCCGCGCGACGAAGGCGAGGTGGTCGTCCGACGCACGCCGCGCCGCATCGGCATCGCCCGCGACGATCGCATCGCGCAGCCGGGCATGTTGGTCGAGCAGCCGTTCGGCGGTGTGGGGCACGGTGTAGAGCCGGGCGAGGCTCTGCGAGATACTGGCCTGCAACAGGTCGAACATGCTCGCCATGACCGATCGCAGCACCGCATTGTGCGACGCTTCGGCGATGGCGAGGTGGAAGGCGGCGTCGCACCGCGCATCGGCGGCGGCATCGCCCTGTCCGTGACAGGCGGCCATCGCATCGAACCGCGCGCGGATGGTGGCAAGGTCGTCCGGCCCGGCACGCAGCGCGGCATAATAGGCGGCCTGCCCCTCCAGCCCGTCGCGGACCTCCAGCACGTCGTGGCCGAACCCGGAATCGGCGCCGATGATCGACGCCAGCGGCGCGGCGATCGTCGCCTGCGTCCATGCCTGGGCCGGGGACGCGGGCGGGTTGGCGACGAGGTTGCCGCCCTTGCGCAGCGTGATCCGTTCGCGCGCCGCGAGGCGGGTCAGCGCTTCGCGGAGGCTGTTGCGCGAGGCGCCGAGCATTGCGGCGAGGTCGCGTTCGGTGGGGAGGCGATCGCCCGGTGACAGGCCATGTTCGCGGATCAGCGCCTCGATCGCGCTTTCCACGCGTTCGGCGACACTTGTCGGCGAGGTAGGACCAGATGGCGGCTGCATGGTGCGGATAAGCCATCGCTTATGAACTGGGTCAAGGGAGTTTGTCGGTATATGGTCCTACCAAGGAGATGAATGTCGTCAAGCTGGAAGACTTTGACCATGGGCTTGGGTTTCCATTATATGACGTATAATTCCATAATACGGAGAGAATGCGTATGGCCGGCTGGAACCGCAGGGACTTCCTGATGTCGAGTTCGGCGGCGTTGGCGCTGCCGTCGGGGGCGGCAATCGCTGCTCCTTCAACTCCTGTTGCACAGGACGCGAAGGCGTCGGGCGGCACCGCGGCGTGGCTCGATGGCGGGTCGCCGGAACACCATGAAGGGGTGAGTTGGGGCCAGCCCTGGCCGCGCGGCACGCGTATGGCGCGCGACTATCGGCTGGCTGGCGGTGGCGAGGCGCAGGCGTTGCAAAGCTGGCCGCTCGCCTGGTGGCCCGATGGGTCGATCAAATGGACCGGCCACGCCGCGGCGGCCGGTGCGGGTGGTACTGCCGCGCTGCGGGTCGAGGCGGGGCGTGGCCGCGCGCCTGCCGCCACCGTGCAGGTGCGAGAAACCGCTGACACGCTGGTCGTCACCGTCGGCGACACCGTCTGGACGATCGGGCGACAAGGCGCGGCGATCCTGCGCGAGGCGACGGTCGGCGGGACGGTGGTGCTGCGCAACGTCGCGCTGACCGCCACCGCGCTCGACCGGTCGGAGGATGATGGCGAGCCGCCGGCGCGGCAGTTGCGCTATGCCGGGCGGATCGAACGGGCGGTGGTCGAGCAGGCTGGTCCGGTCCGCGCGGTCGTTCGCGTCGAGGGGCGACATGCGGGGGAGGGCGAGCAATGGCTGCCGTTTTCGCTGCGGCTCTATTTCCATGCCGGGTCGGCATCGGTGCGGATCGTCCACAGCCTGATCTTCGACGGCGATCCGGCGCATCGTTTCCTCCGGGGGCTGGGGTTGCAGGGCGACGTGCCGATGCGCGACGCGGCTGTAGACCGGCATGTGCGCTTCGCCGGGCAGGATGGCGGGCTGTGGGCGGAGGCGGTTCGCCCGCTGACCGGGCTGCGGCGCGATCCGGGTCAGGCGTTTCGGGAAGCGCAGGTCGCGGGGCGGGCCGTCCCGCCGATCGCGACGATGGCCGCGACCGTGCGCGACAAGCTCGACTATATTCCGGCCTGGGGCGATTTCCGCCTGCGCCAACCAAATGCCGACGGCTTTGCGATCACCAAGCGGACCGGGCCGGGCCATGGCTGGATCGATGTCGATGGTGGCACGCGGGCGGCGGGCCTCGGCTATATCGGCGGGGTGGGGGGCGGCGTCGCCTTTGCCATGCAGGATTTCTGGCAGCGGCATCCGGTCGGGCTGGACGTGACCGGCGCGGCCGGCGACATGGCGCGCTTCAGCCTGTGGTATCACGCGCCCGACGGCCCGGCGATGGACCTGCGTTTCTATCATGACACGATGGGCATGGCCGATCACGCCCATCAGAATCTCGGCCTCGACATCACCTATGAGGATTATGAGCCGGGCTGGGGCGATGCGCGCGGGATCGCCCGGACGACCGAGTTCCGCCTGTGGGCGCTCCCCGCCACGCCGCCGCGCGCCCGGCTGGTGCAGATGGCCGCGCAGGTCGTCGCTCCGCCGCGGATCGTGCCGACGACCGCCGCGATCCATGCCGCCGGGGTGTTCGGCATCTGGGACCGCGCCGGTCCCGCCGGAGCGGGCCTCAGCGGCACGATCGAGGCGCGGGCGTCGCGCGAACTGGATTTCTATATCGGGCAGGTCGAGCAGCGCCGCTGGTACGGTTTCTGGAACTATGGCGACGTCATGCACAGCTATGACGACGACCGGCATGTCTGGCGCTATGACATTGGCGGGTTCGCGTGGGACAACAGCGAATTGTCCACCGACCTGTGGCTCTGGTACGCCTATCTACGCACCGGCCGGGCCGATGTGTTCCGCATGGCGGAGGCGATGACCCGGCATACGGGCGAGGTCGATGTCTATCACCTTGGCAGGTTCAAGGGGTTCGGTACGCGCCACGGGGTGCAGCACTGGGGCGACAGTTCGAAACAGCCGCGCATCTCCAACGCCGCCTATCGCCGCATCTTCTACTACCTGACCGCCGATGAGCGCTGTGGCGACCTGATGCACGCGCTGGTCGATTGCGACCAGACGCTGCGCCATGTGGAGATCGGGCGTAAGGTCGCGGCGCGGGTCGACGGGTCCGCCCCGCCCGGCGGCACCGGCGCGGTGGTCGCGGAGAAGCCGTTGCCGGAGGGGCAGGTCTTCGTCCAGTTCGGCACCGTCTGGGGTCCGCTGGTCGCGGCATGGATGACCGAGTGGGAACGGACCCGTGACACGCGCTGGCGCGACCGGATCGTGGCGGGAATGCAGTCGCTGGCCGCGCTGCCCAAACAGTGGTTCGCGGGCGGGGCGCCGTTCGACCTGGCCTCCGGACGCTTTGTCGGCGGCGGTGACCGGGTCAGCATGAGCCATTTGAACGGCGTGTTCGGTGTGTTCGAAACCATGGCCGAACTGCTCGAACTGGTCGACGTGCCGGCCTATCGCGCGGCCTGGCTCGACTATTGCGCCTATTACAACGCCTCCGAAGCGGCGTTCCGCGCAAAGACGGGGGAGGCAGGCAAGGGGCGCGGGCTAACCCAGGCGCATTCGCGCTTCACCGCCTATGCCGCCGTCCAGCGCAAGGACCCGGCGCTCGCCCGGCGGGCCTGGGCCGAGTTCACCGGGGCGGGCGACCGTGCCGGGCGTGACCAGCGTCGCGGCGTGACGAAGATCGTGCCGCCCGCCGTGCTGAACCCGGTCGACGAACTGGCCGACGTGTCGACCAATGATGCCGCGCAATGGGGGCTGGCGGCAACCGCCAATCTGGTGCTGCTGGCGCCGTTGCTGGCGGGTGACGCATGATCCGCCCGCTGGTCGCGCTGGCGGTGGCGATCGTCCCTACGGCGTGGCAGGCGGATGCGTTCCGGGGCAATGACCTGTCCCGCTGGCGGATCGAGGCGGAGCCGGGCGCGCAGGTTTCCGCGCGGCACGGCATCCTCGACATCGAAGCCGCCGACGGCGTGACCCTGTGGTATGCCCGCGAGCTGACCGGGCCGGTGGCGATCGACTATGACGTGATGGCGGTGCAGGCCGGCGGGCCGCATGATGCGGTGAGCGACGTCAACGCCTTCTGGATGGCGCGCGATCCGGATGCGCCCGATGGCTCGATCCTCGCCCGGCCGCGCGACGGACGCTTCGCCAGCTATGACCGGCTACAGACCTATTATGTCGGGATCGGCGGCAACCGCAACACGACCACCCGGATGCGCCGCTATGTCGGGCGCCCCGGGGATCGCCCGCTGTTGCCGGAACATGATCGGGGCGACGCGGCGGCGATGCTGGTGCCCAATCGCTGGACCCATATCCGCCTGATCGCCAGCGGGACCGAGATCGCGGTCGAGCGCGACGGCCGGCGGCTGTTCACGATGCGGGACGCCGCACCCTATCGCCGCGGCTGGTTCGGCCTGCGCACGACGCGCAGCCATTTGCGGGTGCGCAACCTGCGGATCACGCCCCTGAAAGGCTGACGCAAAAAGGGGCCGGATCGCGATGATCCGGCCCCTTGCAGGTTGGGGAACGTCAGAACTTCAGCTGGAACCCTGCGAAGAAGCGCTGCCCCGGATAGTAGAGATCGACCGGCATCGACTTGTTGATGTAGAGTTCGGAATATTCCTTCCCGATGTTCTGCATTTCCATGAACAGCTGATAATGCCATTTCGGGAAGCGGAACACGACCTTCGCGTCGAGATAGCCCTCGCCCTTGCGATAGAGCGGGTTGTTGCCGTTGGTGGCGCTGGCAACCGTGTCCAGCCAGTCCGAGCGGTAATTGTAGCTTAGGCGCGCGTTCAACCAGCCCTTGTCGTAGAACATGCTGGCGTTCCACGTCCATTTCGACAGGCCGGGATATTCGGTCAGCGCGGCATTGGTCGCGTTGTTGATAAGGTTGGTCCGGATCGCGCGGGCGAAGGTCACGTTACCGCTGGCACCGAAGCCGTCGAACGGCTGTGGGAGGAAGGTGAAGGCGGTCTGCGCCGTCGCCTCGATCCCGTCCAGCAGCGCGCCCTGCCCATTGACCGGCTGACGCACGGTATAGGTGATGCCGTCCCGGAACAGATCTACGCCGCTGCGCGTGATATTCTCGATGACGAAGCTGCTGATGTCCTTCTTGTAATAGCCTAGGCTGACCATCGTATCCTTGTTGGGATACCAGGCCAGGTTCGCTTCCCACTGGGACACGCGATAGGGCTTCAAGTCCGGGTTGCCCGCGCTGCACACGTCGTCGGCCGCGGAGACGGTTTGGTCGTCGAGGCAGTTGATGTTGGGCACGAGGCTAAGCGGCCGGGGGCGGGCGACGTTCTTCGCCCAGTTGCCGCGCAGGACCAGGTCGGGTGTGATCTCCAACAGTGCGTTGAAGGTCGGCAGAATGTCGACATAGTTGGTGCTGAGCGACAGTTCCTGTGCCGCCAGCACTACCGTCTCCGTACCGCCCGTGGCGGTGCGACGGGTGACCCGGCTGATGTTGGTGCCGGTGCCTGCATCGCGGGTATAGACGTAACGGATGCCGGCATTGCCGCTCAACCGCATCCCGAGGACCTGCGTTTCCATATCCGCCTGCAAGTAACCAGCGGCGACGGTTTCCTTGATCCGCGCGTTCGGAATCTGTGGCAGGCCATCGGCGGACAGGACCAAATCCTGATCGAAGCCTGACAAGTCGTAATATTGCGACAGCGCCTGCGAATTGAACTCTGGAATGGCGAGGCGCGACGGTATGCTGGAGGGCGCGCCCTGCAACCCGCTGAACAGCGGTGCGCCGCCGGTCTGGGTGGAGTTGCCATTGACCAGAGCGACATATTCCGCAGGCGTCAGGAAGAAGGTGTTGCCGTTGCGGCGCGTCGTCACGTTGTTCACGATGTTGGTCGTGAACGAAACATTGGCAGTCGACTGGTACTTTGCCGGTGTCGATCCGACGGCCGGGGTGATCAGGCGCGATCCACCACCCATATAGTTTAGGAATTCCAGCCAGCGCAGCTGCGCGCCATATTGGATCGTTTTCAGGAACGGCAGCCCGGTGTCCCAGTCGGCGTCCAGCTTCAGCTGGTTTTCACTGTTTTCGAGCTGACCCGGACGATATTGCAGGGTCGGTCCGGCAGGCACCAGCAGCTGGCCATTGGCACCGCGGCGGGTGAAGTCGGTATAGATGCTGGGGTCAGCGGGATTGACGGTGGTCGGGAAATTGAAGACCGGAATGCCTTGATCGTTGCGACGGTCGACGGTGACCCCCGAAACACCGGTTGCATAGGCAAGCAGGTTTGTTTCCTGGATCGTTTTGCCGGTGGCGCGCGACGCGAGGAACTTCAGGTTCAGCCGGTCGATGTCCCAGTTGAAGCCGGTCGTGTAATATTTCGACTTCTGGTCATAGCTGAAATTGCGCCGCTGCACGCTCAGGATATTGCTCGCGCCGTTGAACACAGGCGCGGCAGCCGTCCCGATGTTGACCGAATTGTCGGCCGTACGGAAGCTGGTGACGACATGGTCGGCGCCGACCGTCGCCGTGCCGGCGGTAATCTGGGGCCGCGAGGTCGCACCGTTCAGCCCGGCGGGCAGCGCGGAGTCGTAGTTGAACCGTTCGAACCGGCTGGTATCGAGCGAATAGTTAGCGTCCTGCAGGTTTTGGTCGCGATTGTTGATCTGCGCACTTGCGAATGCGCGGAAATTGCGAGCGAATTCATACTGCAGCTGGAAATCGGCTGAGATGCGTTTATCGCGGCGGACCCAGTTGCGATAGCGCGGAACGGTCGGCACCCAGTCGAAGAACTGCGTCTCGCACGCGAGGCGACGCGCGGTTGCCGCCGCCGTGGTGGCGCCGCCGACACCGGCGCAGCTGGCATAGGTATTGAAGTTCGCGTAATTCGGGTCGGCAACCGTTTTCTGATCCGACCGATCGAAGTCGGCAATACGCTGCCAGTTGGTGTTGCTGATATAATCCTGGCGCGTCGTCTTGTCGTCATAGGTGACGTTCGCCAGCACGCCGAGGCCATCGAGCAGGAAGTGCGGCGTGCCCAGCACCAGCGTCGCGCGCGGCTTCCAGTCCTGCGTCGTATCGAGATGCTGGGCGGAAGCGACCAGCGTCGCCAGCGGCTTCTTCAAATCCAGCGGGCGGCGCGTCTCGATCGATACGGTGCCGCCCAGGCCGCCTTCGGTCAGGTTCGCCGAATAGCCCTTGTACACGTCGATCGACTTGACCAGTTCGGTCGCCAGTTCGCGGAAATCGCCCGATCGTTCGCCGGTGGCCGACATCTGGCTGACGCCGTTGATCTCGACGCGGTTCAGGTCGGGTTCGACGCCGCGGATCGACACCTTCACGCCTTCGCCGAAATCGCGGCTGAGCTGGACGCCGGTGATGCGCGCCAGGCTGTCGCCGACATTCTTGTCGGGGAAGCTGGCGATGTCGTCGGCGACGATCGAATCGACCACCGTCTCCGCCTTGCGCTTGCGGGCGATCGCCGATTGCAGCGAGGCGCGGGTGCCGACGACCAGGATTTCGCCGATGCCGGCTTCTTCGGGCGTCTGGGCCGACGGCTGGCCCGGTGCCGGTGCGGCGGTGTCCTGTGCCAATGCCGGTGCGCCCAGCGTCAACCCGGCGGCCAGCACGCCCCATGCCGATGTCCGCAACATGCGGCGGACGATCCGCCGATCTGCCGACCGGCCCGACCCGGTGATTGTGACGAAACCCGTCATGCCATCCTCCCTATCGCCCCGATGTCGCCGATGTTTTTCAGCTGACGATCCTGGGGCCCCTCCAGAATATGGCGGATGTATATAACCACAATGTGGAATGCAATCATATAGATTGGAATTTTGTCGGATAGGGCTATGCTGGCTTTAAGTGGCGGAAAGCATCGCCAAACGGCGCCGGATCGGGCGTTGGTCGACGGGAGAGGACGGGACATGGCAGGCAGGCAGGGTATCGGCGGCGGTGTCGCCTTATGGGTCATGGTCGCGGCGATCGCCCCGGCCGGGGCTGCTCCGGCGCCGACTCGACAGGCGGAAACGCTGGACCGCGGCGTCGTCGCGGTGCCGGCGGCTGGGGGCGGGGTGCTGGTCAGCTGGCGATCGCTGGACAGCGATGCGCGGGGCGCCGCGTTCGAGGTCTATCGCGACGGGCGCAGGATCACGCCGCGCGGCGTGACCGACTCCACCAATTTCCGCGATGCCGCCGGAACGCCGGCCAGCCGCTATGCGGTGCGGATGATCACCGCCGGGCCGGCGGGCATGCGGACCGCCGATGTGCCGGTCTGGGCGAAAGGCTATGCCACGATCCCGCTCGACCCGCCGCCCGGCGGTGTCACGCCGGATGGCGAGGTCTATCGCTATACCGCCAACGATGTCGGGATGGGCGACCTCGATGGGGACGGGCGGCCCGATCTGGTGCTGAAATGGGACCCGACCAATGCCCATGACAACAGCCAGGGGGGCTATACCGGGCCAGTCTATCTCGACGGCTATACGCTTGCGGGCAAACGGCTATGGCGGATCGACCTCGGCCGCAACATCCGCGCCGGGGCGCATTATACCCAGTTCCTGGTGCAGGATTTCGACGGCGATGGCCGCGCCGAAGTGGCGATGAAGACCGCCGACGGAACGGTCGACGGCACCGGGCAGGTGATCGGCGATGCGAAGGCCGACTGGCGCCAGCATGACGGCGAAGTGCCGCAGGCGGACAAGACCGGCGCGCATGTCACCGCCGACGGACGCAGGGTGGCGAAGCTTGCCGGGCGCATCCTGACCGGGCCGGAATATCTGACGGTGTTCGACGGGCGGACCGGCCGCGCGCTGGCGACCGCGCCCTATGATCCGCCGCGCGGGCCCCGCAACGATCCGGGCTTTGCGCAGATGGCGGCGCTGTGGGGAGATGGCTATGGCAATCGCGTCGACCGGTTCCTGGCCGGCGTCGCCTATCTCGACGGGCGGCATCCCAGCATGATCTTCGGGCGCGGCTATTATGCGCGGACCGCGATCGCGGCATGGGACTATCGGAACGGCAAGCTGACCAAACGCTGGCTGTTCGACACGAACCAGCCGGGCAACCAGGACTATGCCGGCCGCGGCAACCACCAGCTGAGCATCGCCGACGTGAACGGCGATGGCCGCGACGAGGTGATCTATGGATCGATGGCGGTCGATGCCGACGGCAAGGGGCTGTGGACGCAGCCGCTCTATCATGGCGACACGATGCATGTCGGCGACCTCGATCCGACCCGGCCGGGGCTGGAGAAGTTCGGCGTGTTCGAAGAGGTCCGGCGCAATGGCGGCATCGGGTCGGCGCTGCTGGATGCGCGGACCGGCAGGGTCCTGTGGTCCAAGCCGGCCACGACCGACACCGGGCGCGGCCTGTCCGCCGACATCGACCCGCGCCATGTCGGCGAGGAGATGTGGGGCGCGAACCACCCTGACCTCTTCGACGTGCAGGGCCAGGCGATCGGCCCGCGCCCGAAACAGGCGAACTTCGCGATCTGGTGGGATGGCGACCTGCTGCGCGAGCTGCTCGACGGCACGACCATTTCCAAGTGGAACTGGACGACGGGCAGGACCGAGCCGCTGCTGGTGACCGAAGGCACCGCGTCGAACAACGGGACCAAGGCGACACCGGCCCTCCAAGCCGACCTGATCGGCGACTGGCGCGAGGAGGTGGTGTGGCGCAGCGCCGACAATCGCGAGTTGCGCATCTACACCACCCCGTGGCCGACCACCCACCGGATCACGACGCTGTTGCAGGACCCGGTCTATCGCGCCGGGATCGCGTGGCAGAACACTGCCTATAACCAGCCGCCGCATACCGGCTTCTATCTCGGCATGACGAAGGCGTCGGATAAGGCGGAGTAAGGGGAAAGTGTAACCCGGTCAAAGGACCGGGTTACGTCCCCATAGCTGGTCGTAGCGCCAGCCGGACAGGTCCTCGACCACCGCCTGCGCCTGCGGGCTGGCGGGTTCGCGCGCACCGGCGCGCAGCCGTTCGATCTCGTCCATCAGCACCGCGTGGGATGCAGGATCGAGCCGGAAGCGCAGCGACACCCAGAAGCCGAACGCGAGCAGGACCAGCGTACCGCCGATCATCACCGCCACAATGGCATGGATGGTCTGTGGCGACTGGCTGGTCGCGCCGGTGACGAAGCCCGAGGCTTGCAAGATCTGGCCGACCATGATGAGCGCGGCGGCCTGCGACATTTTCCGCACGAAGGTCATCACCCCGGCAAAGGCGCCCTCGCGGCGGCGGGCGGTCACGATCTCGTCGACATCGGCCATATAATTGTACGTCGCCCATGGGATATAGTTCAGCGCCCCGCGTCCCAGCCCCGCGAACGCCACCGGCAGCACGAAGATCCAGCCATTAGCCCCATGCCCGCTCCACCACAGGCCGAGGAACAGCAGCACGCCCAGCGCGAAGCTGCCGACCGCGATCCGATAGGCGCGGGCGGGGGAGGCGCGCAGCGCGAAGTTGATCGCGAGCAGCACGGCGACCGTCTGCACGGCATAGGTCAGCCCCGCCAGGTTCGACACCGCCAGCGTCGTGCCGCCGAGCGCGAAGACCACGAAATAAGCGAAGGCCGCGTTGAAGATATCCTGGCTGATATATCCGCCCAGATACATGCCCAGGTGCAGCCGGAAGGCGCGGATGCGCAGCGTCGAGAACAGGTTGCGATACAGGTCGCGGATCGCGGCCAGCGGCGTCATGCGCTCCCTGGCCAGCGCCACCGTCTCCGCCGACCGCGGCCGTTCCCAGCTGAACAGGTACAGCATCGTCGCCGACGCCATGAACAGCAGCGAGAACAATATGCCCATATACAGGTAGGTGTCGGGCGAATCCTTGCCGAGATGCTCGATCAGCCGGCCGGGCAGGATTGCGGCGAGGATCGCCGAAATCTGGCCGCACATGATCCGCCAGCCGGCGAACTTCGCCTTGCTGCGATAATCGCTCGCCATTTCGGCGGCCAGCGTCTCGTAGGGGATGATCTCCAGCGCATAGACCAGTTCGAACAGGACATAGGTGACGAGGTAGAACCAGAAGGTCTGGCCCGAAACCCACATGATCGCGAACGACGGCAGCAAGGGAATCGCGGCAAGGATGAACGCCCGCCGCCGCCCGAACTTGCGGCCCGCCCAGGTGTTGCCGAACCGGTCGGAGATATAGCCGATGGTCGGGCTGGCCACCGCGTCGAGGACGCGGGCGATGCCGAAGATCAGCGTCGCCTGCGCCGCCGACAGGCCGCAGAAGGTCGTGTAGAAGAACAGCACCCAGGTGCTGATGACCGCCATCGACCCGGCGCCGAGGATGTCGTTCGATCCATAGGCGGCGAAATTGTACCAGTGGACCGGACGGGCGGGGGCGATGGCGGCGGACATCAGATGTACGTCCGCAGGAATTCGCCGAGCGCGCAGATCGCGAGGCTCTGGCCATAGGGCATCGAGGTGAGGGCGATATCCTTGTAGAACTGCATCGTGTCGCCCATCGCGGTGCCGAAGCTGACCTGCTTCAACTCGCCCTTGTCATCGATATTGGCCAGCACCGCGCGGATCGCCTTGATCCCGACCGCCTCGTAATGGCGCGGTAGGTATCCCTTCCGCACGGCTTTCAGGATGCCATAGGCGAAGCCCGCCGTCGCCGATGCCTCCAGATAGCTGGTCGGATCGACGATCAGCGTATGCCACAGCCCGCTTGCGTCCTGATGCTCGGCCAGCGTCTTTACCTGCGCCGCCAGCGTGTCGATCAGGAAGGTGCGGAACGCGTCGCCCGGCGGCAGATCGAGCATCTCGATCATTTCGGGGATCGCGATCGTCACCCAGCAATTGCCGCGCGCCCACAATGCGCCCGCGAAATTGTGGCGGCCGTCGAAGGTCCAGCCGTGATACCAAAGCCCGGTCTGGCGATCGAACAGATATTTGATGTGGATGAGGAACTGGCGCTTGGCCTCCTCGATATAGTGCGGGCGATCCAGGATCTGGCCGATGCGGGCGAGCGGCAGCACGCTCATCATCAGCGTGTCGTCCCACATCTCCTGCGGGTTCTCGTCGTTGAAGACGATATGCTGGAAGCCGCCCTCCTCGGTCTTGGGCAGGCCGTCATCGGCCATCAGCCATTCGGCCCAGATGTCGAGATAGGGCAGATAGGTCTGGTCGCCGGTCTGCTCGTACAGGTTGGCGAGCGTCAGGAAGGGCGACATGGTGTTGATGTTCTTGGTCGGCGTGCCCGCGGCGAAGCGGTCCTCGAACCATTTCAGCATCACGTCCCAGGCGGCCTGGTCGCCGGTCTGCTCCCAATAGCGGTACAGGCCGAACAGGCCGATGCCGTGCGTCCATTCCCAGTCGTTCCACCCCTTGGTGTCGATCACCCGGCCGTCCTCCAAGCGGAGCAGGAACTCGCCGGTCTCGTCCTTGATGTTGACCAGATTGTCGATCAGCTTGGCGATCTGCGCCGTCACCTCGGCGCGGGGAATGTCGTGATTGAGGGCTGCCACGGGAAATCGTCTCCGTAAGGATCAAGGGGTTGGATAGAGGTCGCGGTAATCGGGGGCGGCCACGTCGGTGACGCCCACGCCGCCGCGCGCGTGATGGAGGGTGACGAGCTTGACCGGCTCGATGCTGTTGCCGGGCGCGCCATCGCTGGTGACGGCCAGCGCCAGCGTGTTGCGGCCGCGATGGTGCAGGATGCCCTCCGGGATCGGAAAGACCCGCTGCGGCCCGACATTGGCGACGAACTGGCCCATCTGCCAGCCGTTGACGAAGATCAGCACGCGGTAACGGCCGGGTGAACGCGGGGTCGTGGGATCGCCGATCTGGAGGCCGATCGTTGCGTCTTCGCCCTTGGGGACGGACAGGTCGAAGCCGGTGCGATACCAGCCGGTGCCGGTATAGGGTTTCGCGTCCGTCAGCTTCATCGATGCCCACGCGCCGTCGGCAAAGCCCGGCAGCGTCCAGCCCATCCGCTCGCCGTAGAGGCCACCATTGTTGCTGGGGCCGCGCGCGACATCCTTCAGATCCTCGCCGCCTGCGCGACCCTGGATCTTCCAGGCGATCGGCACGGCGAAGCTGTCGCCGCCCGCCTGCGCCAGCGAGACGGAGATCAGCCCGCGCGGTTCCTTGTGCGCGTCGTCGACGTCGAGGTCCCAGTTATGGCCGTTCACCCGCACCATTGCGGCAAGGACATGCTCGCCGGGAGCCTGCGCTTCGGGGGGCAGGGCGAATTCGGCGACGCCGGTGGTGATCGGGCGGGGCAGGCCGCCCGCCAGCTCATGCTGGCCGACCAGCTTTCCGTCGAGGAAGAGTTGCAGCATCCCGGCACCACCCGCGCCGTAATGGATCGTCGCGGTCTTCGCCTGCGGAGAGCCGGTGAAGCGCCCGCGATACCAGACGTCGCCGTCATGGAAGCCATAGGCATCCGCGCCGAGATTGGGCTGGCCGGTCGGCGGGCGGATGGTCGCGACGTTGCGCGCCGTGCCGGCGACGGTCCAGTCGGAGTCGTTGAAGTCGGGTCGTGTTTCGGGCGAACCCTCGGCATAGCGCCATGTGGCTGCCGTCAGGTCTGGCAACGTCAGGCTCTGCGGCGCGGGCAGGGGACGCCGGGCGATCAGGCTGCCGCTTGGCGACACGGTGACGGGCACGGCCTGTCCGTTCCAGCGGATCGAACGAACCGGACCCCAGACCTCCAGCGGTGCCGCCGTCTCGGTATCGCCGGTCAGGTCGAGCGTGGTCCCGCGTATCGTCGCATGACGGACCAGCGCGGGGCCGCGTTCGAGCAGGCCGTCCTGCCGAAAGAAGCTTTGCCCCGCCGTGACGTCGCCGATCAGCAGCAGCAGCGGCGCGCGACCGCCCCCCTCGATCCGCACGCGGGCGAGGCGCCGATGGGTGTAGGTCAGGCGCAGGTCGCCCTTGGCGGGATCGAAGGCGCTCGCCACCTGCCCCTCGATCACCGAGACCTTCGGCGCGCTGGCATAGCGCAGCACCGTCTCGCCCGGTTCGCCCGCGCGGCCGTAGAACAGCGCGACATCCTCCGCGCCATGGCGGATCGTCGTCTGGAGTTCGGACGACGAATAGACCAGCCGCTGCCGTTCGAGATTCACCCCCGCCACCAGCAGCTTGGCGTCGCGGCCATGGAGTTCGCTGGCGAAGCTGTAGCGCCCATCGGGCAGGTCGGCGGTGATGGTGAAACGCGCGTCGCCGGTGGCGTTGGACGGCTTGGGTGCGATGAACAGCAGGCGCGCGTCGGTGTCGGGATTGCGGTCGTGATAGACCTGCACCGCCTCGCTGCCGGTGACGGCGACCGGCGGTGCTTTCTCCAGCCGGGCGAGGTCGGGCACCGCGGTCAGGAACTGGCCGATCTGCTTCAGCTCCAGCGCTTTGGGTCGGAGGTTGCGCGCCTCGTCGATCGCCGAGCCGTAATCATAGGAGGTGTAGACGACCGGCGCGGGCAGCCATCCCCAGCTCGTCCCGCCATAGCCCATATAGATGCTCTGGATGGCGATGCCGTTGGCGATGTTGGTGCCGTAGAAGACGCGCTGATAGCCGCTGCCGCGCTGGACAGCGTTGCACGGATACATGCCGTTCGACCCCCAATAGTCGAACCAGCCGCCGCCGAACTCCGCGATGAAGCCGGGCGTGTGCGGCGAGGCGCTGGCCCCGCCCTTCGCGCCGCCGGGCCCGTAGAGGCCCCAGTCGGGGGCGGGCGCGCCCCTGGTCGGCTTGTTGTCGACGCCGCACACGCCGCCGGGATAGCCGTCGAACGCATACAGCTCCTGCGGCCCCTCGACGGTCAGCGGCACGCCCGAACTCTTGGGCACCCAGTATCCGTTGCGACCCTGATCGTTATGGAACATCGGCACGGTGATGCCGTCGGCACGGGCCTTGTCGTACAGATGCTGCATATAGCGGCCCTGCGCGGGCGTGGTCAGCGCCAGTTCGTTCTCGATCTGATGCAGGATGACGCTGCCGCCGCGGCCCAGCTGATGCTTGGCGATGATCGGGTTGATCCGGCTCAGCCATTCGTCGACGGCGGCCAGATATTCGGGATCGTCGGTGCGCGCCTTGCCCGGCTGGTTGACCAGCCAGCCCGGAAAGCCGCCGCGCGACAGTTCGGCGTTCACATACGGCCCGGCGCGGGTGATGACGTAGAGGCCCTCCTCCTGCGCCATGGTCAGCAGCCGGTCGATGTCGCGGATGCCGGTGAAATCGTAGACGCCCTTTTTCGGGCTGTGGAATCCCCAGTCGATATAGATGGCGACGGTGTTGAACCCGCTAGCCTTCATCTTCTGAAGGATGTCGCGCCACAGGTCGGGCGAGGGCAGGCGGAAGGGGTGGAACTCGCTCGACCAGATCAGCGTCGGCTTGCCGTCGATGCGCAGCGAATAGCGGTCGAAGGTGACGCGAGCCGGCGGCGGCGCGGCCTGCACCGCGCCCGCACTCGCCAGCAGCAGGGCGGCGGCAAGGGTCATGGCAGATGGAACATCGGGGTCAACGCCGCCTCGACCGGGCGGTTGCCGGGCCGCACCTCCATCAGGTCGGCCATATAGTCCCACCAGCGCTGCATGACCGGCTGGGCGGGCAGGGTGTCGCGCGTGTCGTTCGGGTGCAGGCGCAGCACGGCGAACAGCGCGTTCGTCTCTTCGTCGAGGAAGATCGAATAGTCGTATATGCCCGCCACCCGTAGCGCCTCGGCGAGGTCCGGCCAGATCGCGTCGTGGCGGCGGCGATATTCCTCCGCCATGCCGGGCTTCAGCATCATGCGGAATGCGATGGGCGGGGTCATTCGTCCTCTCCGGGAATGTTCAGGCCGTGGCGGCGGGCGAAGGTCGCGAAGCGGGATAGCCAGAGATGCGGCTTGCCATCCGCACCGATCAGGCGCGCGCCATGGCCGCCCTTTTCGACGATATGCAGTTCGGCCGGGCGGGGCAGGGCGTGCACCGCCTGGAACATCGCGATGCTGTTGGCGACCGGCACCACGGCATCGTCGGCGGCATGGCCGAGGAACGTCGGCGGCATGTCGGCAGGCAGGTCCAGCTCGGCGGAATAGGGCGACGCATCGCCCTTGCCCCCCAGCAGCTCCCGCTTCGACTGACCATGGGCGAAGGCCTGCGTCATGGTGATGACCGGAAAGAGCAGGCCGACCGCCTTGATCGTCGTCGGCTGGCGGTCCGCCGCGTCGACCGGTTCATAGGTCTTCAGTGCCGATCGTGCGGCAAGGCGTGCGGCCAGATGTCCGCCCGCCGAAAAGCCCATCGCCGCGACATTGGTCGGATCGATGCCCCATTCCCCGGCCCGCGCCCGGATCACCCGCAGCGCGCGCTGCGCATCCTGCAACGGCGCGTCCGGCCCGACGGCCCAGCCGTCATGCGGCAGGCGATAGAGCAGATCGAACGCGGTCACCCCCTGCGACGCGAACCAGCGCGCGACCGCCGACGGCTCGCGCCCCACCGCGACACGGGCATAGCCGCCGCCGGGGATCAGCAGCACCGCCGCGCCGGTCGGCTTGGGCGCAGGGCATACGGTCAGCATCGGCGTCGCGACATGCGGCCATGCGATATTGTCGGCGGGGCCATCGGGCGAACGCAGCACGAATTGGTCGACCACTGGCGGGGTCGGCATACCGGGCGGCGTGGCGGGCCAGATCGGGAAGCGGTTGGCCGCCGGGGCCGCGATGGCAACGCGCGGGGCGGCGGACAGCGCCAGTCCAGCAGCGATCAGGGTGCGTCGGTCTAGCGTCATCGTCAGTTCCCCGCCGGTCGTTCGCTGCTGCGCATCGTGCTGGCCGCCAGACGGAAGTTCTCGGGCGCAGGCGGCTGGCCCGGATCGAACGCCGGTAGGTTGCGCGCCACGAATCGGGCGAGCGAAGGGATCGCCCGCATCCGCTCCGCCACGTCGCGCGCCAGCACCCATGCGCCGTAATTGTCGTGATGCGTCGCGTCGCGGCCCTGATCGTTAAACGCGAGCGGCGCGCGAGCCGGACCCAGCGCTTCGTAGAAACGGATCGAGTCCGCGTTCAGGTCGATCACCGGCACATGCTCTTCCGCACCGACCGCGCGTACCGCAGCGGGGTAGTCGCCCAAAGTCGGACGGATGCGCCCGCCCGCCGTCCATTGCCGCCGCTCGGGGGAGGTGACGAGGATCGGCGTCACGCCCCGCCGCCGCAACTCGGCGATATAGGTGCGCAGATAGCTGCGATAGGTCGTCGCGGCGTCGGCATAGGTTTGCGGCCACTGCGCCTTCTGGTCGTTATGACCGAACTGGATCATCGCGACGTCGCCGAGCTTCGCGCTGGCCAGCACCTTGTCCAGCCGCAGCTCGGTCAGGAAGGATTTCAGCGTCTCGCCCGATTCCGCATGGTTCGCGACCGCGATCGTCGGCGACAGGAAGGCGGGCAGCATCTGGCCCCAGCTCGCCGCCGGTTCGGCCGGCTGGTCGGTCACGGTGGAATCGCCCAGCAGGAACAGCGTCGGCACGGTTACGGGCGCGATGGAGACGCTGCGCAGGGCAGGCGATTCTCCCAGGATTTCCAGCGTCAGCCGGTCGTCCCAGTTGAACGAACCGACCTCGCGCGGCTTCAGCCGCACTTCACTGCCCCCCGGCGCATTAGCAGGCGGCGCGGCCAGTTGCGCATCGCGGACATTCACGATGAAGCGGCGCGTCACGATCTCCCCCGGCCGGGTACGGACGGCGTCCAGCATCAGCCGGCGGTTCTCCGCCTTGATCGTCGTGTCGGTCGCGCGGGTCGCATCGCCCAACGTCACCGTCACCGCATAATTGCCGGGCGGCACCGCGACCGAGAACAGGTGCGGATCGCCTTCGTACCCATGATCCCCGTCGAAGCGATGGCCCGCCTGCGCGATCAGGTCGAAGCTGCGCGACGGCGGCGGCGACGACTGGGCCGGTGCGATGGTCGCCATGCCCAGCGCCGCCACCGCGATCAGCCGGCGCATGACGGCCCGCCGACGGGCGTCGCGCGGGTCAACGCCGGGCGATCCTTCAGCACGTGGCGCGCGATCGGCAGATGCGTCTTCGTCAGGCCGCCCGCGATCAGTTCGGCGATCCGCCGCGCGCCCAGTTCGCTGAAATGCGTGTCGTCGTCGACCGCCTCGGTATAACCGGGCAGTCCTTCGCCCTTGGCATAATGGAGGTAATAGCCGCGCGAGCCGTCGAGGCCGATCGCGTCGATCCAGCGTTCGGACAGCCGGGCGAGATCGATCAGCGGCACATGCTCCGCCTTCGCCACGCGCTTGGCGGCCTCCGCATAGGTCGGGAAGCTCGGCACGACATGGCCGTCCTTGAAGGCGCGGCGGGTGACCGGGGTCAGCAACACCGGCTTCGCCCTGGCCGCGCGGGCGACGGCGATGAAGCGCTTCAGGTTCGCCTCATAGTCGGGGATCGGGGTGTAGCGTTCGGGCTTGGCCTGGTTCGCGTCGTTATGGCCGAACTGGATCAGCAGCGTGTCGCCCGGCTGCAGGTCCTTGGCGATCGCGTCGAGCCGCCCCTCCGCCATGAAGCTCTTGGTGCTGCGCCCGCCGATCGCGCGATTGACGATCGTGACCTCCGGCCCGACCGCGCAGCGCAGCATCGAACCCCAACCCGACAGCGGATATTTGTCCGCCTTGTAATCCTGCGCGGTCGAATCGCTGGCGATGAAGACGCGCGCGGGGGGCAGGGGGCGCGGCGCCATGCCGGTGAGCAGCAGCAGCAGACAGGCCGTCAACGCTCCGACAGACGCCCGATGACGCTTCGCCATGCACCCGCTCCCTTGTCATGCCTTGGCGGACCTGTTTCGACCCGCTTTCCCGAACTATGCGCGTATATCCCACATAGTGCAAGTCCGGCTTGGCATTTGGGATGGGATTAGCGGCGGTCGCCCTCCCGCCAGCCTAGGTCGCGGCTGATGGCGTGGGCAGTGCCCAACACGTCCTGGGTCAGTGCGGTCATGCGGTCGTCGGACATATATTGCGCCGCGCTCGACACGCTGATCGCCGCGACGATCCGGCCGCTGGCATCGCGAATGGGGGCGGCGACGCAGCGTATCTGGTCCTCGTTCTCTTCAAGGTCATAGGCGCAGCCGAGGCCGACATAGCCGCGCATCCGCTCCAGCCAGACATTGTAATCCGGCGCGTTCGGATCGCCGCCGCGTTCCTCCTCGAAGCGCTGGCTCCACGTCTTGGCGGTATCGTCGAGCATCAGCGCCTTGCCGAGGCCGGTCGAAGTCATCGGCTGGCGATCCCCCACCCGGCTGGAGATGTCGACGCGGCGGCGGCCGGGGATTTTGTCGAGATACAGCGCCTTGTCGCCATCGCGCACGCCCAGATGGACGGTATCCTCCGACGCGGCGGCCAGCGCCTCGATATGATCGCGGCCGATCTGCACGACGTCGGCCTGCTGCTGCGCGAGGAAGCCCAGTTCCAGCAGCTTCGGCCCCAGCCGATAGCCCTGGCGCGGGGTGAAGATCAGGAAGCGCCGGTCGATCAGCGCGCTGGCCAGCCGGTGCGTCGTGCTGCGCGTCAGCCCCAGCCGCTCGGCCAGTTCGGCGAGCGCGATCGGGCGGTCGGCCACCTCGTCGATCAGGTCGAGTCCGCGCAGCAGTGTCTGGCTGCCGGTCGGCCCCTTGGTTTCGCCGGCGTCCGGCTTGGCGGTCTTGGCGGATGCGGGCATCGAAATTCTCTCCTGTCGCGCCGCAGAGCCTGCCGGTGCGTACCATATTGTGGAAGTATTTGCCCGCGCCGCGCGTCGCTGTCGAGCGCAAAGCGCGAGCGGCCTGTACCCTAGGCCGGCCAGAGCGGCGTGTCCCGCACCCGCGCCCCGAGCACATCGTCGAGCAGGACGGCCACGCGCGCGTCGTCGCCCTCATGCGACAGCGACAATCGATCGACCGTCAGCCCCTGCACATGCCGCGCCCACAACCCCCAGGCGGGCAGCGTCCCGAACATGCTTGGTTCGGGATAGGCATGGGGCAGTTCGGCCGGCACCCGCGCCCGGTCTTCGCCGGTGCCGCCGCCGCGATAGAGGAGCGATACCCGCGCAATCGTCACGTCGCGGACCGGATGATCGGCCAGTCCGGCAAGGGTCAGCGGATAGCGATGGTCGATGCCGGTCGCGACGATGTCGCTCAGGGTGATGTCGCGCATCGACCCGACACCCATGCCCACCGGCCCGCGTCCGCGATGGCCGATCCGCAGGAAGACCGGGGCGCTGGTCACGTCGCGCATCGTCAGCCGCCGCGCGGTTAAGCCCGCCATCGCCCCGCCGTCGACCGTTTCCAGCGCCAGCCCCCGGCTATGATCGAACCGGCAGTCCTCGATCACGATGTCGCGAAAGCCGCCATTGCTCTCGGTGCCGATCTTGATCCGCCCGGTCGGGCCGTCGCGGTCGGGGGCGAGCAACTGTGTCGTGCTGTGCGTTCCGTCCAGCATCGTGCCGCGATCATAGCCCGACACCGCGCAGTGACGGACGACGATGTCGGTGACATCGATCGGATGGCCCATGGCGAGGCTACTTTTGATAACGATGGCGTCGTCGTTGGGGGTGTTGACCCGACAGCGCGTCACCGTCGCATGGGACACGCCGTCGAGGTCGATCCCGTCGCGCTCGGTATCGATCGTCAGCCGGTCGAGCTTGATGCGGGTGCAACCGGTCAGCAGGATCGCGATATGCCCGCCGCGGTCGATGGTCAGCCCCTCGATCTTGACGCCGTGACAATCGCGCAGGGCCACTGCCTTGTTGCCCAGCCCGCGCATCGCGTCGAATTCGGGTTCCAGCGCGGCGATGGCGTCGTCGCTCATGCCGCGCATCGACAGCGGGCGTTCGCCGCGTTGCGCCTGCCAGCGCGATCCGGGGCCGTTGCGGGTGAGGCCAATGCCTTCGATCCGGCCCGGTCCGGCGATGGCGATGTCGTGTAGCCCGTCGCCCCAGAGCAGGCTGTTGTGCCAGTGGCTGTGCCCGAAATCCTGGTAGAGCGGGTTGCCACGCGGTTCGGGATCGTCATAGCGCCCGCCATGCTGGGCGGGATCGGCGGCCTCGATCACCGCGCCGTCGCCCAGCCACAGCGCGACGCCGCTCGCCAGTCGGATCGAAAAGCAACGATAGCGCCCGGCGGGCAACGCCACCGTGCCCCCGCCGCTGCGCGCGACCTCGGCGATGGCCCGGTTGATCGCGGGGTGGTCGAGCGTCCGGCCATCGCCCCGCGCGCCGGCGTCACGCACGTCCAGCCATTGCCGGGCATGGACCGGCGCGGCGAAGGCCATGGTCAGCGCCGCGCCTTCGCCACCTCGACCGCATAGACCTGTTGCTCGCCATGCATGTTGGACCGGAACACCAGCCATTTGCCGTTGGGCGTGAAGTTCGCATTCGGTTCCAGCCGGTAATCCTGTGCGGCCATGTTGACGAGCTTCTCCGCCTCCAACACGCCGGGCTGGATCAGTGTATCGGCGTTGGCCGCGCGGATGCCGGCCACGTCGGGAATGGCGCGCGGGCGGAACAGGTAGAGCCATTTGCCGTCGGGGGCATGGGCGACCATCTCGCTATCGCCGCCATCGCCGGAGAACAGCTTTCCGTCGGGTGCGCTATGGAAATGCACCGACCATTCGTTGCGGTTCAGGTGATAGCGGGCCTGCCTGCCCGTCGCGATGTCATAGCCGGCGACCCAGAAATCCTCGCCGCGCGGGGTCTGCAGGTCGTACCACACGGTCTTCCCGTCATGGCCGAACCATTCATGCCCGGCGATTTCCATGTTCATCGTGCGGGTGTGAATCTTGCGCGGGGCCTCGCCCGGCCGGTCGACGCGCATCAGCCACAGCCGGTCGACCTTGTGCCACGGCCCCTCGTGACAAAACATCAACAGCCCCGGATCGGTCGGTGAGAATTGCAGGTGGTTCAGCCAGTCGGTCGCGCGGTGGACGATGCGCTTTTGCCCGGTGCGGGTGTCGATGACGAACATCGCCATCGGAATACGCGCCTCCAGCCGCTCGTTCATCCGCACTTCCTTCGCCTCGGCATAGGGCAGCGGCTTCCCGTCCGGGCCGGCCGCGCGGTAATCGGCCTGGTCGTAGCGGGCGTCCTTCTTCGCGAACAGCGCCAGCGTGTCGGAAGATGCGGTCGGATCGGTCTCCACCCCGCCCAGCAGCGTTTCGTCGGCGTTGATCGTCTGGATGTCGCCATGGTCGATGCTGGCGACCTTGCGCGTCCTGCCGCTGTCGACATCGGCGGCCCAGATCGTCTTGGCGCCTTGCCCGTCCGCGCCCTGCGTCTGGTAATAGACGGTCCGCGTCTTGTGGCCGGTGAACAGCAGCCGGAACGGCCCCTTGATCGGCACGATCGTCTTCAGCGCACGGGTCTTCAGGTCGACCGAGGCGATGCCCTTGGGCGTCGACAGCAGCAGCTTGTCGCCCTGCGGCGTATAGCCATTATAGTTGAAATAGAGGCTGGCACTGCCCGGCTCGTCCGACAGGCGGACGATGCGATGGCCGGTATCGGGATCGATCCACTCGCGTGGCACCACCGGGTCCGCCGCGACGGCAATCGACGGCACGACCAGCGCCAGCAACAGGGCAGCGCGCCACATCATTGCAGGTTCACATAGGCGCCGCCATCGACCAGCAGCGCCGCACCGGTGACGTACCGCGCCAGGTCGGACGCGAGGAACACCGCCGGCCCCGCCATATCCTCCGGCACGCCCAACCGCCCCAGCGGCACGCGGCCCTCCATGTACGTACGCTTGGCTTCGTCGGCGAGGTCGTCCTTGTTGATCTCGGTCAGGATGGTGCCGGGCAACAGCGAGTTGCAGCGGATATTGTGCCGCCCCAGCGCGATGGCGGCCGACTGCATCAGCGAATGCAGCCCCGCCTTGGTCGGGGTATAATGCGTCTGGAACTCGCCGCCGACCAGCGCGGAGATGGAGGAGACGGCGATGATCGACCCGCCATGGCCCTGCTCGACCATCTGCCGCGCCGCCGCCTGGCACATATAATAGCCGCCATGCAGGTTAACCCGCATCGTCCGCTCGAACGTCTCGACCGGCATGTCGAGAAAGCTGTGGAACGGGCAGATGCCGGCGTTCGACACCATCACGTCGATCTTGCCGAACGCCTCGACCGCGCGGGCGATGAAGTCGGTCGCAGTGGCGGGATCAGCGACATCGCCCTGGATCGCGATCGCGCGGCGGCCGTGCGCCTCGATCCCCTCGACGCACTTGGCGGCACCGGCCGAATCGCGCGCGTAATTGATCGCGACATCCGCGCCATGTTCCGCCGCGCCGATGGCGATCGCGCGCCCGATACCCGTCGATGCGCCGGTGACGACGACGGTTTTTCCTTCCAGCAGCTTCACGGCCTTGCTCCTCATCCTGTCGCTTGCTCCCCTTTGTCGATCGGTTTTCCCGAAACAACCGATTGACCTTCAGAGTCTCAACAATTAGCATACTATTCCATAAAGTGAGAAAGTAAACCGGGCAGAGGGGCTTGCCGTGGCATTGTCGAAGATCAAGCATGTCCGCGCCTTCGTCGCGCGCGGGGCAGGGGCGGATTATCACGATCAGGGCGCGGGCCACTGGATCGACGATCACATCGCGACCCCGATGAGCCGCTATCCCGAATATCGCCAGTCGCGGCAGAGCTTCGGCATCAACGTGCTGGGCACGCTGGTCGTGGAGATCGAGGCGGAGGACGGCACGATCGGCTTTGCGGTGACGACCGGCGGTGAACCCGCCGCCTATATCGTCGAGAAGCATCTCGCCCGCTTCCTCGAAGGCCGCTCGCCGGTCGAGGTCGAGAAGATCTGGGACCAGATGTATTTCTCGACCCAATATTATGGCCGCAAGGGTTTGGTCGTGAACGCCATTTCCGGCGTCGACCTCGCGCTGTGGGATCTGCTGGGCAAACTGCGCGGCGAGCCGGTCTATCACATGCTGGGCGGCGCGGTGCGCGACGAGCTGCAATTCTACGCCACCGGCGCTCGGCCCGACGTCGCCAAGGAACTGGGCTTCATCGGCGGCAAGCTGCCGCTCCACCACGGCCCGGCCGAGGGGCTGGAAGGGATGGAGAAGAACATCGCGCTGCTGGCCGATATGCGCGCCAAGTGCGGTGACGATTTCTGGCTGATGTACGATTGCTGGATGGCGCTCGATCTCGACTACGCCACCCGCCTTGCGCATCGCGCATGGGACGAATGCGGGCTGAAGTGGATCGAGGAGGCGCTGTCGCCCGACGACTATTGGGCCTATGCCGAACTGCGGAAGAAGGCGCCGCCGGGCCTGCTGGTGACCACCGGCGAGCATGAAGCGACACGCTGGGGTTTCCGGATGCTGATCGACATGGGCTGCTGCGACATCATCCAGCCCGATGTCGGATGGTGCGGCGGCGTGACCGAGTTGATCAAGATCGCCAACTACGCCGACAGCCGCGGCGTGATGATGATCCCGCACGGATCGTCGGTCTACAGCTATCACTTCGTCATCACCCGGCACAATTCGCCGTTCGCCGAATTCCTGATGATGCACCCCGGCCCCACCGAGGTCGTGCCGATGTTCGCGCCGCAACTGCTGGGCGAACCGGTCCCGCAGAGCGGTCGCATCCGCGCGAGCGCGCTCGACAAGCCCGGCTTCGGCGTCGAGCTGAACGCCGACGTGCCGCTGCATCGCCCCTATACGCACTGAGGATTTTTGCCATGAAGCTCTGTCGTTACGGCGCGCGCGGCGCCGAAAAGCCCGGTCTGGTCGAAGCCGATGGCCGCATCCGCGACCTGTCCGGCGTGATCGCCGACCTGACCCCTGCCGAGGTGACGCCCGAGTCGCTGGATCGCCTGCGCGGCATCGATCCCGCCAGCCTGCCGCTGGTCGAAGGCGAGCCGCGCTACGGCGTGCCGGTCGCGGGTATCGGCAAGTTCATCGCCATTGGTCTGAACTATGCCGACCATGCCAAGGAAGCCGGCCTCGCCCCGCCGCCTGAGCCGATCTTCTTTACCAAGGCGATTTCGTGCCTGACGGGTCCCAACGACCCGGTGATGATCCCCATGGATTCCGAAAAGACCGACTGGGAGGTCGAGCTGGGCATCGTGATCGGCAAGACCTGTCGCTATGTCGAACAGGCCGACGCGCTGGATCATGTCGCGGGCTATGTCCTCGCCAACGACGTCTCCGAACGCGCGTTCCAGAAGGAACTGGGCAGCCAGTGGGACAAGGGCAAGGGGTGCGACACCTTCGGTCCGGTCGGCCCTTGGCTGGTGACGCCGGACGAAGTCGGCGACTGCCAGAACCTCGACATGTTCCTCGACGTCAACGGGCGTCGGATGCAGACCGGCAATACCGCAACGATGATCTTCCCGGTTGCCGAATGCATCGCCTATGTCAGCCGCTTCATCACGCTGCACCCCGGCGACCTGCTGATCACCGGCACCCCGCCGGGGGTGGGGGAGGGGCAGAAGCCCGACAAGATCTTCCTGAAGCCCGGCGATACCATGCATCTCGGCATTTCGAAGCTCGGCGAGCAGCGCCAGACCTGCGTCCCCTTCGCGATGGAGCTGCCGGCGTGACCATCTATGGGGGGCGTTTCGCGGGACGGTCCGCGATCGTGACGGGCGCGGCATCGGGGCTGGGCTGCGAGGTCGCACGGCGGATCGTCGCCGAGGGCGGCACGGTCGCGTTGTGGGACGTCGATGCCGACAAGCTGGCGGCGGCGGCGGCCGAGGTCGGCGCGACGCATTACGAGGCGTTCGACGTTGCCGACCTGGCGGCGGTCGAGCGCGCGACGGCGGCAACGCTCGCCGCGCTGGGCAAGGTCGACATCCTGATCTGTTCGGCCGGCATCACCGGCGCGACCGCCAGCGTGCAGGACTATCCGGTCGACAGCTGGCTGCGAGTGGTCGACATCAACCTGAACGGCGTCTTCTATTGCTGCCGCTCGGTCGTGCCGCATCTGCTGGCGAACGGCTATGGCCGGATCGTCAACGTCGCCTCGGTCGCGGGCAAGGAGGGCAATCCCAATGCCTCGGCCTATTCGGCGACCAAGGCGGGGGTGATCGGCTTCACCAAGTCGCTGGGCAAGGAACTGGCTGGGCACGGGGTCATCGCCAACGCGATCACCCCGGCGACGTTCGAAAGCCCGATCCTCGCGCAACTCCCGCAAAGCCAGGTCGATTACATGCGCGGCAAGATCCCGATGGGGCGGCTGGGCGAAGTGCGCGAGACGGCGGCGATGGTGTGCTTCATGGCGTCGGAGGAATGCAGCTTCACCACGGCGGCGACCTTCGACACGTCCGGGGGCCGGACGACGTTCTGATGATCCCGTTCGTCGACGCGCATATCCACCTGTGGGACCTGGGGCGGCTGCGCTATCCGTGGCTGACCCCTCCTCACGCCGATGACGGGCCGAACGGTTCGGTCGCGGCGATCGCCCACACCTATCTCCCCGCCGACTACCGGGCGGAGATGGCGCGGTGGAATGTCGTCGGCGCGGTGCATGTCGATGCCGGCGCGCTTGTCGACGATGCGCTGGCCGAAACCGAATGGCTTTCCGGGCTGGCCGAAGCCGATGGCCTGCCCAGCGGCATCGTTGCGTTCGCCGCACTGGACGATCCCGATCTCGACGCCCGGCTGGCCGCCCATGCCCGGCACCCACGCGTGCGCGGCATCCGCCATATCGTCAACTGGCACGCCGATCCGCAGCGCAGCTACACCCCGCGCGACGTGACGCGGGACGCCGCGTGGCAGCGCGGCTTTGGCCTGCTGGCGAAGCACGGCCTGTCGTTCGACCTGCAATGCTATCCGGGGCAGATGCCCGCGCTGGCCGGGTTGATCGCGCGGCATCCCGATATTCCGGTGATCGTCAACCATGCCGGCATGGCGGTGCTGAGCGACGCCGACGGACTGGCGGAGTGGCGGCGCGGATTGGCCGCACTGGCCGCCTGTTCCCAGGTGTCGGTCAAGCTCTCCGGCTTCGGCTTTGCCCGCCGCGACTGGACGCCGGACTTCGTGCGCGACACGGTCCGCACCGTCATCGACCTGTTCGGCACCGACCGCGCGATGTTCGCCAGCGACCTGCCGACCGATCGCCTGTTCGGCGGCATCGATGCGCAGATGGCCGCGTGTCACGCCGCCGTCGCCGATTTCAGCGAAAAGGATCGCCTGGCGCTCTTCGCCCGCAACGCCAACCGCATCTATCGGCTCGGTCTCGCCCTGCCGTCCATCGAGGAACAGTGACCATGTACGACCGCACATTTTACGCGACCCACCCGGACATGATGGAATGCGTATCGAACGAGGAGTTGCGCGACCGGTATCTGATCGACGGGCTGTTTCGCGAGGGTGAGTGCGTGCTGAACTACACCCATGCCGACCGGTTCGTCATCGGCGGCGTGGCGGTGGGCGACGCACCGGTGAAGCTCCCGACCCAGACCGAGCCGAAGTCGGCGGAAGGGCATCCCTTCCTCGAACGCCGCGAGATGGCGGTGGTCAATGTCGGCGATACGGAAGGCACCGTGACCGTCGATGGCGAGGTCTTCACGCTTGGCAACAAAGACTGCGTCTACGTCACGATGGGCGCGCAGGACGTCGCGTTCGGCGGCAAGGGCGCGCGTTTCTACATCGCGTCCTGCCCGGCGCATAAGGGCTTCCAGACCCGCAAGCTCGGCATCGCAGACGCCAACGCGCTCGAACGCGGCAGCCTTGAGGAATCGAACGAGCGGACGATCTACCAGCTGGTCATTCCCGGCGTGTGCGATTCGGCGCAGCTGGTGATGGGCCTGACCGTGCTGAAGCCCGGCAGCGTGTGGAACACCATGCCGCCGCACATCCACGAACGCCGCAGCGAAATCTATTTCTACTTCGAACTGCCGACCGACAACGACAAGGTGTTCCATTACATGGGCGAGGGCGAAGCGATGCGCCACATCGTCATGGGCAATGAGGAAGCGGTGATCTCGCCGCCATGGTCGGTGCATATGGGATCGGGCACCCGCGCCTATGCCTTCATCTGGGCGATGGCCGGCGAGAACCAGGACTATACCGACATGCAGGTCCTCGACATCTGCCAGCTGGCGTAAGGGCGATGGCCAATCCCTTCGATCTTTCGGGCCGGGTCGCGGCCGTGACCGGGGCCAATACCGGCATCGGACAGGCGATTGCGGTCGCGCTGGCTGCGGCCGGGGCGGATGTCGCGCTAATCGGGCGCACCCCGGCGACCGATACCGCCGAGCAGGTGCGTTCGCTCGGCCGGCGCGCGGCGATCGTCTCCGCCGACCTGTCGACGATCGAGCCGGTCGAGCGGGTCGTTGCCGAGACGCTGGACGCGCTCGGGCGGCTCGACATCCTGGTCAACAATGCCGGGATCATCCGCCGCGCCGATGCGGTCGACTTTACCGAGGAAGACTGGGACGCGGTGGTCGACACCAACCTGAAGTCGGTGTTCTTCCTCGCCCAAGCCGCCGGGCGGCACATGATCGCGCAAGGGAGCGGGCGGATCATCAACATCGCCTCGATGCTGACCTTTCAGGGCGGGGTGCGCGTGCCGAGCTATACCGCGTCGAAATCGGGCATCGGCGGGCTGACCAAGCTGCTGGCGAACGAATGGGCCAAGCACGGCGTCACGGTCAACGCGATCGCGCCGGGCTATATCGCCACCAACAACACCGCTGCGCTACAGGCCGATCGGTCACGCAATGCCGCGATCCTCGATCGCATCCCGGCGGGGCGCTGGGGCGATCCCAGCGATCTGGGCGGGGCGGCGGTGTTCCTTGCGTCCGATGCCGCCGCCTATGTCCAAGGGCATATCCTCGCCGTCGATGGCGGCTGGCTGGCGCGATAAGCGGCTAGAGCGGTATGTACTGCCCGCATCAGAGGTGAGGCGGGCAGTACGCGTCGCAGGGCACGCATTCTGTCCTGCGACGTCCCCTTCGGCTTGTTCAAACGCCGATCTACCCGGCATCTTGCCGCGTTGCAGCGCGCAACATTCGCTCACCGCCATGTCGCAAAGGTGCCGCAATCGCGCCACCGTCGTGCTGGGCGCGTAACGATCGGTATCGCGCATGAAAAAAGGGGCGCCACCGTTGCCGGGGCGCCCCTTTTCCGAATTCCGGTTTCCCGCGCAGCTTGGCGACGCGGGAACGGGAATTACATGCCGTTGTGCTCGGCTGCGTTCTCGATCGCGTCCGAAGCGTCTTCGGCGTTTTCCGAAGCGTTCATCAGGTCGGCCGCAACGGCTTCGTTCGAGGTGTTTTCAGCCTGGGCTTCCAGGTTGTCCGCCAGCATTTCCAGGTTGTCCGAAGCTGCGTCGGCAGCGTTGTCGGTCGGGGTGTTCTTGCAAGCGGCGACCGAGAGGAGGCCAACGGCGGCGGCGACGAGCATGATCTTCTTCATTCGGGTTACTCCCAGAAAATTTCATTTCGCGAATATCCCGGCGTCACCGCCGTCGCGAGATTGCCGCAATAGCGCCTTGCGCAGCGCCGTCAATGTCCAATTGTGGCAGGAATGCGGCTTTGCGACCAATGGTGGAGCGTGGCAGGCCCATGACGAACCGCAGGAATGCCCGATTTCCGCGCCGGAAACGGCGTGTGACGCAGCGTCATGCTGCATATGCGAATTGTGCTGCGCATATCCTTATCGATCCGTCCGCGCACTGTAGATTGCCATATCGACGTATTCTGCGGGGCGGGGCAGGGACCGTTCCGAATCGCCCCGGCGCCGGCACCGTTCGGTCCATGGCGGCCGCGTTGCCAATTCGCCGCCCCAACGCTACATCGCGCCAGAAGCATTCATACCACCCCAGATATTCGAAACGGAGCCTTCGGCAATGGCCGTGCAGTACAGCTATGTGATGAAGGGTCTGACCAAGACCTTCCCCGGCGCCAACAAGCCGGTCCTGAACAACATCCACCTTCAGTTCCTGCCCGACGCGAAGATCGCGATCATCGGTCCGAACGGCGCGGGCAAGTCGACGCTGATGAAGGTCATGGCCGGCATGGACACCGAATTCACCGGTGAGGCGTGGGCGGCCGAAGGCGTCAAGGTCGGCTATCTGGCGCAGGAGCCGAAGCTCGACAACACCAAGACGGTGATGGAGAACGTCAAGGACGGTGTGCGCCCGGTCGCCGACCTGGTCGACCGGTTCAACGCCATCTCGGCCGAAATGGGCGATCCCAAGGACGACACCGATTTCGACAAGCTGCTCGAGGAAATGGGCGAGCTGCAGGCGAAGATCGACGCGGTCGACGGCTGGAGCCTCGACAACCAGCTCGAAATCGCGATGGAGGCCCTGCGTTGCCCGCCGGGCGATGCCTCGGTCGAAAACCTGTCCGGCGGTGAAAAGCGCCGCGTGGCGCTGTGCAAGCTGCTGCTCGAAAAGCCGCAGATCCTGCTGCTCGACGAACCGACCAACCACTTGGACGCCGAAAGCGTCGGCTGGCTGGAAAACTACCTCAAGGAATATACCGGCAACGTCATTCTCGTGACCCACGACCGCTACTTCCTCGATAACGTGGTCAACTGGGTCCTCGAGCTCGATCGCGGGCGCTATTACACCTACGAAGCCAATTATTCGGGCTATCTGGAGAAGAAGGCCAAGCGCCTCGAACAGGAAGAGCGCGACGAGGCCGGCAAGGCCAAGGCGATCCAGGACGAGCTGGCATGGATGCGGCAGACGCCCAAGGCGCGCCAGACCAAGTCCAAGGCGCGTATCCGGGCGTTCGACGAACTGGTCAAGAACCAGGAAAATCGTGCGGTCGGCAAGGCGCAGATCCTGATCCAGATTCCCGAACGCCTCGGCGGCAAGGTGATTGAGGCCAAGGGGCTGAGCAAGGCCTATGGCGACAAGCTGCTGTTCGAAGGGCTCGACTTCATGCTGCCGCCCGGCGGCATCGTCGGCGTGATCGGGCCGAACGGCGCGGGCAAGTCGACGCTGTTCAAGCTGATCACCGGGCAGGAACAGCCCGATGGCGGCACGATCGAGGTCGGGCAGACGGTGAAGCTCGGCTATGTCGACCAGAGCCGCGATGACCTCGACCCCAACAAGAACGTCTGGGAAGAAGTGTCGGACGGACTCGACGTGTTCCGCTTCGGCAAGCAGGAACTGGGCACGCGGGCTTATGTCGGCGCGTTCAACTTCAAGGGGCAGGACCAGCAGAAGAAGGTCGGCCAGCTGTCGGGCGGTGAGCGCAACCGCGTGCATATCGCCAAGATGCTGAAGGAGGGTGGCAACGTCCTGCTGCTCGACGAACCGACCAACGACCTCGACGTCGAGACGCTACGCGCGCTCGAAGAGGCGCTGGAATCGTTCGCGGGCTGCGCCGTGGTCATCAGCCACGATCGCTTCTTCCTCGATCGCCTGTGCACCCACATCCTCGCGTTCGAAGGCGACAGCCATGTCGAATGGTTCGAGGGCAATTTCGAGGCCTACGAGGAAGACAAGCGCCGCCGCATGGGCGACGCGGCGGATCGTCCGACCCGTCTGGCGTACAAGAAGCTGACGCGCTGAGCCGATGCCTGTGGTCGAGGAAAATGGGGCGGGGTCGGACGATCCCGCCGATGCGATCCGCTATCGCCTCGACCAGCAACGCATTCTGGCCGAATTCGGCGGCATCGCGCTGCGCAGCCGCGACATCGACGAGATCGTGCGCGCATCGGTCGAACTGGTCGCGCGCGGGATGCGCACCCGGCTCGCCAAATTCCTGCACCATGATGCGGCGCGTGGCGGGCTGATCGTCCGTGCCGGTATCGGCTGGAACGAAGGCGTCGTCGGCGGCGCGGAGATGGGCGACGACATGGCTTCGCCCGCCGGCTTCGCGTTCCAGACCGGCGAGGCGGTGATCTCCAACCACCTGCGCGACGAAAAGCGTTTCCGCACTCCCGGCTTCATGGCCGAGCACGGCGTCAAGCGCGCGATCAACGTGCTGGTCGAGGCGAACGGCAACCGCTTCGGCGTGCTGGAGGTCGACAGCCGGTCGGACGGCCGGTTCGAGGAAGACGACCTGGCCTTCATGCAGGGGTTCGCCAACCTGATCGGTGTCGCGATCGAGCGGTTGGAGGCGGAAAACAGCCTGCGCGCCGCGATCGAGCACCAGGAACTGCTGACGCGCGAGGCATCGCACCGGGTCAAGAACAGCCTTGCGATGGTGTCCGCGATGCTGAACCTGCAGATGCGCGAGGACGACGATCCGCGCGTGCAGCGGATGCTGGGCGACGCACAGGCGCGGATCGTCGCCATCGGGCAGGCGCACGACCAGCTGTGGCAGGGCGACCGGGTCGGCGTCGTCGCGCTCGACCGGCTGTTGTGCGGCATCGTCGACGGCCTGCGCGAACAGGCGCCCGACCATGCGATCGACTGCGCGATCGAACCACTGGTGGTGAGCGGCGACACTGCCATCCCGCTGGGGCTGTTGCTGACCGAACTGGTCACCAACGCGATCAAATATGCCTATGGCGACGGCGGCGGTCCGGTGCGGATCGAGACACGCTGCGACGACGGGCAGCTCTGGCTGGAGGTCGTGGATCGCGGGCAGGGGCTACCCGCCGGATTCGATCCGACCGCCGCGCGGCCGACCAGCTTGGGGATGCGGATGGTGACCAGCCTGGCGCGCCAGCTGGGCGGGACGTTGCGGTTTGAGGATGCTGGACCTGGGACGCAGGTGATCTTTGCGATGCCGTTGCCCGAGGCGGTGTAGGGCACTTCCTATCCTCGAATCCTCCCGTTTGCTTCGAGCAGGTTCGAGCTTGTCGAGAACCGTCTGTCGAGAAGGGGTGGCGATAGTCCGCGACGCCCGCCCACCAACCCCGTTTGTGCTGAGTAGGGGCTGAGCTTGTCGAAGATTCGTATCGAAGCACCATTGGCGGTCCTTCGATACGCTGCTTCGACAAGCTCAGCAGCTACTCAGGACGAACGGTGGGAATCGTCAAGGCGGCTTCTCGACGGACGGTTCTCGACAAGCTCGAACCTGCTCGAAGTGAACGGGGGAGGGTGGGGCTGGGGTGGTCGCCCCCCTCAAACGAGCTTGACGAACACCCCGGTATCGCGCCGTTCCACCTCGAACGCCTTCACCTTTTCGATCAGGTCCGACAGCCGCTTGAACCCGTAATTCCGCGTGTCGAAGCTCGACCGGTTCGCGGCGCGCTGGCCGACTTCGGACAGGCTGGCAAAGCCGCGCTTGTCGACCTTTGATGCGTCATAGGCGTCGGACAGCAGCTTCACGAGCGCGGCGTCGACCTTCTGGCTCTTGCGCGCCGGGGTGGGGTCGGGCTTCGTCGCCGGCGTCGCGGCCACTGGCGCCACGCCGCCGATCGCCGGGGGCAGCGGCATGTTCGCCACATCCTCGACGTCCAGCGAGGCGACGTCGATGAAGCGGGTGCAGCTTTCGCGGAACCCCTCGGGCGTGCGGTCGGTGCCGAAGCCATAGACCGGCACCCCTTCCTGGCGGATGCGCTGGGCCAGCGGCATGAAGTCGCTGTCCGACGACATGATGCCGAACCCGGTAATCCGCCCGCGCAACAACAGGTCCATCGCGTCGATGGTCATGCGCATGTCGGTGGCGTTCTTGCCCTTGGTGATGTCGAACTGCTGGAACGGTTCGATGCCGTGGCGCATCAACAGGGCCTTCCAGCTTTTGAGGCCGGGCTTCTCCCAATTGCCATAGGCGCGCCGCACGTTGACGGTGCCGAATTCGGCCAGCACCGTCAGCACGGAATCGAGATAGGCGGCGCCGGCATTGTCGGCATCGATCAGCAACGCGACGTTGCCGGTAGGAGCATGATGGTTGGCCATGGCGCCGGTCTATCGCACGCGGTGCCGGCTGGCGACCGAAACCGTCAGTCGCGGTGCCGGTGCCTTAAGTCCTGCCACTGGCCGTTGCCCAAGCGTAATGATCGAACGGTCAGTTGCGTCGGGCGACGTGGAGGCGTTGCCTATGCCACGTCGCGGTAATCCGGCGATCCGATCGACTTGCTCCAACGTGGATCGCTCCGAGGAACGTACCCCGGCGAAGGCCGGGGCCCAGTTGGAAGACGCAAGTAACTCACGGACAAGCCTTCCCAACTGGACCCCGGCCTTCGCCGGGGTACGGTAAGGCTTGAAAGGCACGCGAAGCTATTTGGAAAACCGGCCGTACCCCCGCGCAGGCGGGGGTCCAGAGCCAAGAAGAAGAACGACTTGTGCTTGGAACCCTGGACCCCCGCCTGCGCGGGGGTACGCTTTGGGGCGGGAGGCGGTGCTTTCGCAAGGTCTTCGCCAAGCGCAAAATGACGAGCGCCAGAAGTTACGCCACCGTCACCCACGGGAAGCCATCACGGATAGGTGATCGCCATCACCTCATACTCCTTCGTCCCCGCCGGCAGCGCAACCGTACGCACATCGCCGACCGCGCTGCCACGCAGTGCGCGCGCCATCGGCGAGTTCCAGCCGATCCGCCCGCGACCGGCATCGGCCTCGTCATCGCCGACCAGTTCCAGCACGCGGTGGTTGTCGTCTTCGTCGGCGATGGTGACGGTCGCGCCGAACCATGCCCGGCCACGCTCGGTCTGGGCGGCGGGGTCGACCACCCGCGCCGCCTTCATCCGCTTGGCGAGGAAGCCCAGCCGCCGGTCGATTTCGCGCAGACGCTTGCGCCCATAGATATAGTCGCCATTCTCCGACCGGTCGCCATTGCCCGCGGCCCAGGCGATGACGTCGACCAGCTTCGGGCGTTCCTCGCCCAGCAACTGGTCATATTCGGCCTTCAACACGGCATAGCCCGCCGGCGTGATGTAGTTCGGACGCGGCTCGCTCATCCCGGTCGGTTCTTCCCCAGATACCAGCTGAGGTTGTTCGGCCCCCGCGACCGCGCTTTGTCGGCATGGATCAGGTCATAGACGACCGCGTTTTCCAACACCCGCTGCACATAGCCGCGCGTCTCGCTGTACGGGATCTTCTCGACCCAATCGACCACGTCGACCCCTGGCGTGCGCGGGTCGCCATTGGCGCGCAGCCATTTGTTCACGTTACCCGGCCCGGCATTGTACGCCGCCACCGCCAGCGGATAGCTGCCGCCATAATAATCGAGCATCCGCTGGATGAAGCTCGACCCCAGCGCCATGTTGTACGACGGGTCGTTGAGCGAGGTCGGGCTGTACGACAGCCCCAGCTTCCCCGCCGTTTCCTTGGCGGTGGCGGGCATCAGCTGCATCAGCCCGCGCGCGCCGGTGCGGCTGACGGCGGTGCGGTCGAACTGGCTTTCCTGCCGCGCGATGGCATGGATCAGCGTGAACTGGTCGCGCTGCGCCCCGCTGACCGGCACCGACGGATAGCCCGCCAGCGTATAGTCGCTATGCCCGTTCACCAGCGCGCTGCGCCCGACCATCACCGAGAGGTCGGGCCGGTCGATCGCCTGCGCCAGCTCGACCGCCAGCGCATGATCGGTGTCGCTGCGCGCATCCTCCGCGATCTTGCGGACGAACAGCCCCTGATCGCCATATTGGCCCGTGCGGCCCAGATAGCGCGTCGCCTTCACGACATCGCTGTTCATATAGGCCGCGCGCACCGCCGGCGGGATCGCCGCCGGATCGGCGGTGTTGCTCGGTGCGCGCAGCGGGCGGCCGATGCGTTCGCTGGCAAGCTGCCCGTAATAGAGGTCGCCCAGATCGGCGGCCTGCGCATACCAGCGATCGGCGGTCGGCCGGTCGCCCGCCACCTCCGCCGCGCGACCGGCCCAGTAATATCCCTTGGTCCGCACCGTCGGCGTGCGCGATCCGCTGGCATAGCGGGCGAACATCCCCGTCGCATCGCTCGGCCGGTTCAGCTTCTGCAACGCCAATGTGCCCGCCAGCCAGGCGAGGCTGGTATAGTCGTCGCGCTCGCCATAGGCGGCGTCGGCGATGACCGTGCCGGCGGGAAAGGCGTCGTCGATCTGCGACGCGATGCGATAGGCGAGGTCGAACTGGCTGTCCGCCTGTGCCGCCTTGGCATTGGTCAGCAGGACTTCGAGCCATTCCTCGACATCGCCCGGCGTCCGCGACAATCGGCGCGGCTGGGCGAGGTAGGAGCGCGCCGCCACCGATTGCCCGGTCGCGCGCAGCCAGCTGGCGCGATCGGCGATATAGCCCGGATCGGCGCGGTCGACGCCCGGCTGTTCGCCGCGCACGCTGGCATCGGCCGCGCTGGTGCGGAACGCCATCCGCGCGTCGAAGGTCGGGCGCATCGCCGCCGAGACATAGCCGACCTGCCGGCCCGCCGCGCTGGTCGCCCCCTGCCACAACAGCCGGTCCATCCGCGCGTCGTGATCCTGCGGGGTGAGCGCGGCGGCGAACCGGCCGAGCAGCTTCGTTTCGTCATTGGTGCGCAGCGCACCGCGGCGCCACGCCGCACGCGCCGCCTCCTGCGCCTCCGCCATCCGCCCGGTGGCTGCCAGCGCCTCGGCCATGCGCAGCCGCCCGGCGGCGGTCAGCGGCGGGTATCGGTCGAAGAATCGCAGCACGGTCGCCGGGTCCTGCGCACCATCGGCCAGGATCGTCTCCGCCGCCGCGCGCCGGCTGGTTTCCCCCGGAAAGCCGGGATGTGCCAGCAGGAACCGGGCATAGTCGGTGAAGGGGTAGTTGTCCGATTGCTGCAACCGTTTCCAGTCGGCCAGTACCGGCTGGATCGGGTCATACGCCGGCGCCTGCGTTACCGGCTGGACGATCGGTCGGGCGGGGGCCGGCACCGGCTGCACCATCGGCGCCGGTTGGGGTTGGACGGTAATTTGCTCGGCGGAATGGAACATTCCGGCGGCCATGGCGGCGCTCGTGACGCCGGTGAGCAGGAACGCGCTCTTGAACACGGTGGTCAGCATACTGGACATGATATGGAAGCCCGCCCTATCTGTCGCCACCTTTTCGGCCCAAATCCCTGTCTGTGGAGCGCGTTTTCCATGTTTTCCGGTTCGATTCCCGCGCTCGTCACCCCGTTTGCCGACGGCCGGTTCGACGAAGCGTCGTTCCGCGCGCTCGTCGACTGGCAGATCGAAAGCGGGTCCAGCGCGCTGGTCCCCTGCGGCACCACCGGCGAAGCGGCGACGATGACGATCGAGGAGCATGACCATGTCGTGCGCGTCTGCGTCGATCAGGCGCAGGGGCGCGTGCCGGTGATCGCGGGCTGCGGATCGAACGACACCGCCGTCGCGCTGCATCATATCCACGCGGCGAAGGCGGCGGGCGCCACCGCGGCGCTGCTGGTCCCGCCCTATTACAACCGCCCCAACCAGGAGGGCGTGTTCCGCCATTTCGAGGTGCTGGCATCGCGGGGCGGCTTGCCGATCGTCCTCTACAATGTACCCGGCCGTACCATCACCGACATCAACGTCGAAACGGTCGAGCGTATCGTGAAGGCGTTCCCCGACGTCGTGGTCGGCATCAAGGACGCGACCGGGCAGATGGCGCGGGTCGCCGAACACCGGATGCGCTGCGGCACCGGCTTTGCCCAGCTGTCGGGCAATGACGACATGACACTGGCCTTCATGGCGATGGGCGGGGTCGGCGCGATCTCGGTCACCGCCAATGTCGCGCCCGCTTTGTGCGCCGAGTTCCAGGACGCCTGCGCCGCCGGCGATTTCGCCCGCGCGCTGACCATCCAGGACCGGCTGTTCCCGCTCCACGCCGCGCTGTTCAGCGACGCCTCGCCCGGCCCGGTCAAATATGCGCTGGGTCGGGTGCGTCCGGGTTTCCCCACCGACCTGCGCCTGCCGATGACGCCCGCGTCCGAAGCATCGCGCGCCGCCGTCGATGCCGCACTCGCTTACGCCGGGCTGGTACGCTGAGGGGCACGTCCATTGCCGTAGCGGGGGCAGCGGGGTAACACGCGGGCCATATGCCAAACGGACCTCTTTCAGTACAAACGGTTACCGGCGCGGAAATTGCCGCCCACGACTGGTCGGCCCATCCGCTGGGGCCGATCGACGGGTGGCCGGTATCGCTGCGGTCGTTGCTGGGGATGATGCTGTCCTGTCCGACGCCGATGTTCCTGGCATGGGGGCCGGAGCTGCACTGCTTCTACAACGACGCCTATCGCCCGCTGCTGGGCGTACGCATCGCCGGGGCGCTGGGCGAACGGTTCGATGTCGTCTGGTCGAACATCTGGAACGAACTGATCCCGCTGGTCGACAAGACCATGGCCGGCGGCAATGTCGTCGCGACCGACATGAAGCTCGACCTGGCCCGCACCGGGGAGCCGGAGGACAGCTGGTGGAGCTTCACCTATTCCCCGGTCTTCGACGATGCCGGCCACATCGCCGGGCTGTTCTGCGTGACCGGGGAAACGACCGCGCGCGTCGTCGCGGAGCGGGAGCGTGCCGCCGCCGACGAACGGCTGCAACTGGCGCTGTCGGCCGGGCGCAATATCGGCGCGTGGGACTGGGACGTGCAGGCGGACCTGATTCGCGCCGATACCCGCTTCGCGCTGCTCTATGGCGTCGATCCGGCGCTGGCGGAGAAGGGCGCGTCGATCGCGACCTTTTTCGAAGGAATCCACCCCGACGACCTCCCCAAGGCGCAGCGCGCCATCGAACGGGCGATGGACCCTTCGGGCGACGGGACGTTCATTTCCGAATATCGCGTCGTCGACCGGGACGGCGGCAGCCGCTGGGTGTCGGCGCAGGGGCGCTGCACCTTTGACGATGCCGGGCGTCCGGTACGGTTTCCCGGCGTCAGCTATGACATCGACGATCGCAAGCGGGCCGAGCTGGCCGCGTTGACGGCGAAGGCGGAGCGCGAATTCGTCTTGCAACTGAGCGCGCGCCAGCGTGCCGCGACCGATCCGGATGCGATCATGCGCTTCACCGCCCGTGCGCTGGGCGAATGGCTGCGGCTCGACCGGGTCGGGTTCGCGCGGGTCGCGGCGAACCGGGTGCGGTACATGGGCGGGTGGAACGACGGGGCGCTGCCGCCGCTGATCGGCGAACATTCGCTCGACCGGTTCGGGCAGGACAATACCGCGCTGCTGCGTGCCGGGCGGACGATCGTGTCCGACGAATTCGCGCGCGACCCCGCCTTCGTCGCCAGCGAGGCGTCGTCCTATTCCGCGGTGTCCGGGCTGTGCGTGCCGCTGCGCCACGACGGCCGGTTGGAAGGGTTGCTGATCGTCGGCCAGGGTGCCCCGCGCCACTGGCTGTCCGGCGAGATCGCGCTGTTGCAGGAAGTGGCCGAGATCAGCTGGGTCACCGTCCAGCGCGCCGACGCGCTGGTCCGGCTGGAGGCCAAGGTCGGGCGGCAGGACGCACAGCTCGAACGTGTCGCCACCGAACTGCACAACGCCGCCTCCGCCCGCGCCGCCGCCGAAACGCAGGTGCGCCAGTTGCAGAAGATGGAGGCGGTCGGCCAGCTGACCGGCGGCATCGCGCATGATTTCAACAACATGCTGGCGGTTGTTATCGGCGGATTGGACATGATCGAACGTCGCATCGCCGCCGGGCGCGGCGATGTGGAACGCTATGTCGAGGCGGCGAAGGACGGCGCCACCCGCGCCGCCGCGCTGACCCAGCGGCTGCTCGCCTTTTCGCGCCAGTCGCCGCTGTCGCCCGAACCGGTCGAGGGCAACCGGCTGGTCGCCGACCTGACCGAACTGCTCACCCGGACGCTGGGCGAACCGATCGCGGTCGAAACGGTGCTGAGCGCCGGGCTATGGCGGGCGGAGGCCGATCGCGGACAGCTGGAGAATGCCATCGTCAACCTCGCGGTCAACGCCCGCGACGCGATGCCCGACGGCGGCAAGCTGACCATCGAGACCGCCAACGCCCATGTCGGCGACGATTACGCGCGGGAGGCCGACATGGCCGCCGGGCAATATGTGATGATCGCCGTCACCGACACCGGCACCGGCATGGCGCCCGACGTGCTGGCCAAGGCGTTCGAACCGTTCTTCACCACCAAGCCGGTCGGGCGCGGCACGGGGCTGGGGCTCAGCCAGGTCTTCGGCTTCGTCCGACAATCGCGCGGCCATGTCCGCATCTATTCCGAACCTGGCGTCGGCACGACCGTCCGCCTGTACCTGCCGCGCTTCTATGGCGCCGAACCGACCCCGACGCCGCGTGCCACGGTGGAGCCGGTCCGCCGCGGCAACCCGGACGAAACGGTGCTGGTGGTCGAGGACGAATCGCGCGTCCGCAGCTTCTCGGTCGAGGTGCTGCGCGACCTGGGCTATGCCGTGCTCCACGCGTCGAACGGGCCGGAGGCGCTGGCGCTGCTCGAACAGGGGATACGCGTCACCTTGCTGTTCACCGATGTCGTGATGCCCGGCATGACCGGCCGTGAACTGGCCGACCGGGCGCTGGTCATGCGGCCCGACCTGCGCGTGCTGTATACGACCGGCTATACGCGCAATGCCGTCGTGCATAACGGCGTGCTCGATCCGGGCACGCGGTTGCTGCCGAAGCCGTTCGGCGTGGACGAACTGGCGCGCAAGGTGCGCGAGACCCTCGACGCCTGAAGATCCTCCCCGCTATGCGGGGAGGAGGACCAGCCGCAGGCTGGTGGAGGGGTGCCGCCGCACACACACCGGCAGCGTTCGCGGCCAACCCCCTCCACCACCGCTTCGCGGCGGTCCCCCTCCCCATATATGGGGAGGAGCCGTTGCGGAGCTTCCCCTTCGCTCCCCGACACCCTATGTCCCGCGCATGAGCCGTCCGCGCCCCCAATTGTTCGACAAGAAGAAAACCGTCGCCGAAAACCGCCGTGCGCGGTTCGATTACGAGATCGACACGGTGTACGAGGCCGGCATCGCCCTGACCGGCACCGAGGTGAAGGCGCTGCGTTTCGGCGAAGGGTCGATCGCCGAAAGCTATGCCGATGTCCGCGACGGGCAGGTGTGGCTGATCAATTCGAACGTCCCCGAATTCAGCCACGGCAACCGGTTCAACCACGAACCGCGCCGCCCGCGTAAACTGCTGCTTCACGAACGTGAGATAAACAAGATGCACGGCGCGGTGGCGCGCGACGGCATGACGCTGATCGCGCTCTCCGTCTATTTCAACGGCAAGGGGCGGGCGAAGGTCGAACTGGCATTGGCCAAGGGGCGCAAGACCCACGACAAGCGCGAGCATATCAAGGAACGGGACTGGAAGCGTGAACAGGGAAGGTTGCTCCGCGACCGTGGCTGAACCGGGGGACGACGACCGGCGGCTGGGTGCCCGTGCGCTGCGCTGGATCGCGGCCAATCTGCCGACCCGCGAATCGATGGAGGCGAACCGCTTCCTGCGGCCCGTCGCGCACCGTGTCCTCGCCCCCGAACTCTGGCGCTTCACCCGCCGCTCGGTCCCGCGCGGCGTGGCGCTGGGCATGTTCACCGGCATCCTGATCCCGCTCGGCCAGATTCCGGCGTCCGCCGTCCTCGCGCTGCCCTTGCGTGCAAACGTGCCGGCGGCGGCGCTGACGACCTTCTTCACCAACCCGATCACGACGCCGCTGCTGTTCATCCTGTACTATAAAGTCGGGGCATGGCTGCTGCACCTCGACCGCGTCGTACCGGGCGACCCGATCGGCAACGCGGTCGCCGCCCCGCCGGGCTGGCTCGAATGGCTGGTGGCGGAGGTCGGACCCGCGACGGCGCTGGGCATGGTGGTGTGTTCGGTGGTCGGAGCGGTGCTGGGCTATGCCATCGCGGCGCTCGGCTGGCGGGCGTGGATCGGCGCCAAGTGGAAGCGGCGCGGGCATGGGGGGCGGGGCTGATCCTGCCCTCCGACTAACCACCCGTTCCATTCCCCCTCCGTTTGCTTCGAGCGCAGGTTCGAGCCTGTCGAGAACCGTAGTCGAGAAGGGGTTGCCCCAAACGCGGCGTTCTCGACAGACGCTTCTCGACAAGCTCGAAGCTGCTCGAACCGAACGGGAAAGGATGTGCAGCAAACCAGATATTGACGATCGATAAGCCGGGGTGCAGCATTGCCGTATCACCCGATACGAAAAGGCTTCCAACGATGCGGCGTAGTTTCGTCCTCACCACCTTGCTCGCGGCGTCCGCCCTGTCGGCCTGCGCGACCACCCCGCGGCCTGCAGCAGGCAATGCCGAATCGATCCCGGTGACCGAAACCGCCGCGCCCGCGCCCAAGCCCGAGATCGGCGATTTCGGCTTCGACGTCGCCGGCATGGACCGCAGCGTGAAGCCCGGCGACAATTTCTACAAATATGCCAACGGCACCTGGGAAAAGATCACGCCGATCCCGGCCGACAAGTCGAACTATGGCATGTTCACCGCGCTCGACGACCTGTCGAAGACCCGCACCCGCGAACTGCTCGACGCGGCGAAGGGCGATCCCAATTCGAAGATCGGCGTCGCCTATTCGACCTATCTCGACCAGTCGGCGATCGAGGCGAAGGGCCTCGCCCCGATCCAGCCATGGCTGAACGAGATCAAGGGCCTGTCGTCGAAGGCCGGCTATGCCGCGCTGGCGGCCAAGGCGTCGCAGTCGGGCGTCGGCGCGCCGTTCGGTGCCTATGTCGGCCCGGACGACAAGCAGCCGACCGTCTATGCGCTGCAGACCGCGCAGGGCGGCTTGGGGATGCCCGACCGCGACTATTATCTGTCGACCGACGCCAAGCTGGTCGAACAGCGCAAGGCCTATGAGGCGCATCTCGCCAAGATGATGACGCTGGCGGGTGAGCAGAACGCCGCCGCCCGCGCCGCCGCGATCGTCGCGTTCGAAACCCAGATCGCCAAGGCGCACTGGACGCGGATCGAAAGCCGCGATGCGAACAAGACCTATAACAAGATGACCGTCGCCGAGCTGCAGCGCCGAGCGCCGGGCTTCGACTTCGCGACCTATTTCCGGTCGCTGGGCGCCAACACGACCGACGTGATCGTCGCACAGCCGACCGCCTTCACCGGCATGGCCAAGGTCATCGGCGCCGCGCCGCTAGGCGTGCTGAAGGACCAGATGCTGGTCCGCTCGCTCGACAGCTTCGCCAGCGTCCTGCCCAAGGCGTTCGACCAGGAGAGCTTCGCCTTCTTCGGCACCGTCCTGTCGGGCACGCCGCAGCAGGAGGAACGCTGGAAGCGCGCGGTCGACTTCACCGCCGATGCGGTCGCCGACGATGTCAGCAAGGCCTATGTCGCGAAATACTTCCCGCCCGCGACCAAGGCGGCGGCCGACGAACTGGTACGCAACGTGACCGAGGCGATGGGCCGCCGGATCGACAATCTCGACTGGATGGCGCCGGAGACCAAGGCAAAGGCGCGCGCCAAGCTCGCCGCGTTCACGCCCAAGATCGGCTATCCCGACCAGTGGCGCGATATGAGTGGCCTGACGATCACGTCGGGCGATGCCTATGGCAACATGGTCCGCGCGAACCAGTGGCAGCAGCGCTACAACGTGCAGCATCTGGGCAAGCCGATCCAGAAGTGGGAATGGTTCATGACCCCCATGACCGTGAACGCGTATGCGAACCCGGTGATGAACGAGATCGTGTTCCCCGCCGCGATCCTGCAGCCGCCCTTCTTCGACCCGAACGCCGATCCGGCGGTCAATTACGGCGCGATCGGCGCGGTGATCGGGCATGAGATCAGCCACCATTTCGACGATCAAGGCCGCAAGTACGACGTCAACGGCAGCCTCACCGACTGGTGGACCGCCGAGGACGTGAAGCGCTTCGACGAACGCACCGCCGCGCTGGTCAAGCAGTATGACGCGTACGAACCGCTGCCGGGCCTGCACGTGAAGGGCGAACTGACGCTCGGCGAAAACATCGCCGACCTCGCCGGCCTGACCGCCGCATGGGATGCCTACACCCATGCCTATCCGAACGACCGGAAGGTGATCGACGGCTTCGGCCCCGAACAGCGCTTCTACCTCGGCTGGGCACAGGTATGGCGGCGCAGCTACCGCGAGGCGAACCTGCGCCAGCGGCTGCTTACCGACCCGCACAGCCCGTCCGAACAGCGCGCGTGGGTCGTCCGCAACCTGGACCCGTGGTATCAGGGCTACCAGCCGGCGACGGGCGAATATCTGTTCCTCCCGCCCGAAAAGCGCGTCCGCATCTGGTAAGGGCAGGGGCGTTCCTCAACTGCGACCGTACCCCGGCGAAGGCCGGGGTCCAGTTACGGAGCGCCGCTTGTCTCTCAGGACCGTTAGCCAACTAGCCCCCGGCCTCCGCCGGGGTACGGTGAGGGGAGAAGGACTTCCCTAAACCAAACCCGTACCCCCGCGCAGGCGGGGGCCCAGGGCCAAGCAAACCGACGTTGGCGTTCCTGGCCCTGGACCCCCGCCTGCGCGGGGGTATGCTATGCCGATTATGGCCAAGGGTATCAGTTCATCCTGAACCCCGCCTGCGCAGGGGTACGGCGGTGAGGAGGGACCGGAAGCGTCCCACCCGCGAAACCCCACCCGCCCCCTCCGCGCGACGGATCGCCCGAACCGCCGCTTGACGCCGCCCCCCGAACCACCCCAACAGCCTTATCATGCCGTCGAAATCCCCGTCCGCCGTTTCATCGATCCTGCCGCTCGCCATCGCGCTGGTTGCGGGCGGTATCGCGGCGGCGTTGATCCTGTGGACGATCGGCAGCATCCCCGTCGCGATCGGCTTCGTCGCGGCGGCGATCGTGCTTGCGGGTGTCGCGCTGGGCCTGCGCCACTGGACCGGCGGCGGTGAGGTAGCGGAGCCGGTGGTCGACTGGTCGCTGGCGCAGACCCTCGCCTCGGTCAGCCCGCACGCGCTGGCGGTCACCGATCGCGCCGGGCGGCTGGTATGCGCCAACGACCGCTATGCCGCGCTGTTCGGCGGCTATCCCACTCCGCCGGGGGTGCTGGGCGACGGTATCGATGCCAGCACGCTGGCCGGTGCCGCCCGTGCCGCATGGCGCGATGGCGAGGCGAAGGTGACCGTGCGACAGGGCGACGCCCCTGTCGTGGCGACGCTGGTCCGTGCCGGCGAATCGATGCTCGTCTGGCGCTTCGAAGGGGGGCAGGCGATCGCCGAGGCAGTGACGATGCGCGCGATGATCGCGGGCGATGCCGGCGAGCGGCTGGGCACGGCCGGCGTCATGGTCGCGCTGCTCAGCGCCGATGGCCGCATCCGCGCCGCCAACCGCGTGTTCCGCGCCCGCGCCGTCGGTAACGAGGACGCCGCGATCGAGGGGCGCGACTTTGCCCGCTTCCTCGTCACCGACAATCGCGGCCGGGTCCGCTTCGAACGCGAAGGGCTGGGCGGCGACCCGTTGCGTATCGTGCAGGTGCCGTTCGTCGACGATCCCGCCGGCCCGATGCTGGTCGCGATGCTCGACGAAGAGGAAGCGCCGGTCGGACTGATGCCAATCGCCGCGCCGGGATCGGCGGCACAGGTCCGCGCGCTCGTCTCGCTGCTGCCGGTCGGCATGGCGCTGGTCGATCGCGACGGGCGCTTCCTGCACATGAACGACGCCTTCGTCCGCGCGACCGGCGTCAATCCGGTCGCCCCGCCGCTCTATCCGGGCGACCTGGTGGTGCGCGAGGACAAGGCCGCGCTGGCCGATGCCGTCCGCCGCTTTGCCGGCGGGGCGCAGCACAGCGCCGACATGGCCGTCCGCCTTAACGACCGGTCCGACGAACCGATCGCGCTGTCGATCGCCGGCGCGCGGGGGCTGGGCGAGGCCGCTGTCGTCCTCTCGCTGCGCGACACGGGCGAGGAGGGCAAGCTCAAGCGGCAGGTGGCACAGGCGACCAAAATGCAGGCGGTCGGCCAGCTCGCCGGTGGCGTCGCGCATGATTTCAACAACATCCTGACCGCGATCATCGGGCATTGCGACCTGATGCTGATGCGCCATTCGCCCGGCGACAGCGATTACGACGACATCCAGCAGATTCGCGCCAATTCGAACCGCGCCGCGAGTCTCACTCGCCAGCTGCTCGCCTTCTCCCGCCAGCAGACGCTGCGCCCGCAGGTGCTGCAGCTGCCCGACGTCATCTCGGAAGTCTCGAACCTGCTGAAGCGTCTGCTCGGCGAGACGGTGCAGCTGGTCGTCAACCACGGCCGTGGCCTTGGCTCGGTCCGCGCCGATCCGGGGCAGCTCGAACAGGTCGTCGTCAACCTCGCGGTCAATGCGCGCGACGCGATGCTGGCGCAGGGCGGCCGGAACAGCGTGCTGACCATCGAGACGCTGGCGACCAGCGCGCAGGAAGTGCGCGCGATGGACGACGACGTGCTGCCGGTCGGCGATTATGTGACGCTGAAAGTATCCGACACCGGCACCGGCATCCCGCCCGACGTCCTGCCGAAGATTTTCGAACCGTTCTTCACGACCAAGGAAGTGGGCAAGGGCACCGGCCTTGGCCTGTCGACCGTCTATGGCATCATCAAGCAGTCGGGCGGCTATATCTTTGCCGAATCGCGCGCGGGACAGGGATCGACCTTCGTCATCCACCTGCCGGTCCATGCCGCCGCCGCCGAACCGCCGCGGCTCGGCACCAATCCGAAGCTCAAGAGCGAGCCGGCCGAACCCGCGTGGGGCACCGGCACGATCCTGCTGGTCGAGGACGAGGACATGGTCCGCGCCATCGCCGAACGCGCGCTGACGCGGCAGGGCTATACCGTGATGACCGCCGAACATGGCGAAGCGGCGCTGGAACTGCTCGCCGACCGGCCGCATATCGACCTGCTGATCTCGGATGTCGTCATGCCGACGATGGATGGTCCGACGATGGTCGGCCATGTCCGCAAAGTCTATCCGACACTACCGATCCTGTTCATGTCGGGTTACGCCGAGGAACAGCTGCGCCGTTCGATTGACCTGGATCAAGTATCGTTCCTGCCAAAGCCGTTTTCCGTGCAACAATTAGCCACCGCCGCGCGCGATGCGTTGGCAAAGTCCTGAACGGCTTGCGAATTGGGTTGCGGTGTTCCTGCTTTGACCGCTAAGGAACGTGCAATATGACCTCACCCGCGCGTATCCTCTTGGTTGAGGACGAACCCCTGATCGCCATGATGCTCGAGGATTTCCTCGACATGCTCGGCCGCACCGTCGCCGGCACCGCCGACAGCGTGGCCGCCGCCGTGTCGGCGATCGACAAGGGCGGCGTCGACGGCGCGATCCTCGACGTCCATCTGCGCGGCGGGGAAAAGAGCTGGCCGGTCGCGGACAAGCTGGCGGCGGCGGGCATCCCGTTCGTGCTGGCGACCGGCGGATCGGGCGACACCATCGAACCCGCCCACCGCGACCGCCCGGTCCTGTCGAAGCCGTTCACGATGGACGCGGTGGAAAAGGCGCTGAACGACCTGGGGTGAGGGGCGTTTCACTGACGCCGCGCCAGCAGATTGACAGGATTTGACGGGTAGGACAGCATGACGTCATGCTGTCCACGATCCTTCTTGTGGTCGCACAGGCGACCGTTCCGACGCCGCCTGCTGCGGCAAGCGACGAGATTGTCGTGGTCGGTCACCGTGCGACGGACGCTCTGGCTGCCTGTCTTGCACGACAATGTCCGCCGGCCGAGGATGTCGAGGCGTCGCTCCAGGCGTCCGTTGAGCAATTTTCCGCCGGCCGCTACGATGTGTCTCGCGAGACGCTGCAACGCTCGATCCGCCGCAACCGTGCCCATGCCGCGCAATTGCCGGGACCGGTGTCCAGTCTTTATGCGACCCTTGCGACCGTTGCCGAGCATCTGGGCGACAGCAATCTTTGGCGGTCTTCCGCGCGCACCAATGTCGAATTGCTCCGCCGGTATGCGGGGCCGAGCGTACCAGGAACCTTGCTCGAAGAGATCAGCTTTGCGGATGCCATGATCGGGACGGGCAAGCTGTCCACGGCGTCCGAGACCTTGGGCAAGGCCGAACGCCGCGCGCTGGACGCCGGGCATCGCGATCTTGCCGCCGGGGCCGCGTTTCGCCGGGCGTGGCTCGCCTTTGCACAGCGGGATGACAAGCGGGCGATGCTACTGGCGGATCATGCCGTCGCCATCGCCGGCGCCGCCAGGACCGAGGTCGCCAAGCTGCGGGATATTCTGAACAGCCGCATCGCGCTCCGCCGGGGAGATAAAGGTGCGATCGATGCCTTGGCTGCGCGAATAGGGCGGGAGGATACGCAGCGACCCGTCCTGCTGTTTTCCAAGCCAGTCGAGGACATCAACGCCGACACTGGTCTCGTCTCGAACGGCTGGAACGATTCCCGCATTCGATTTGCCAATGTCGGTTATTGGATACGTCCCGACGGCACGACGGCAGGTGCCGAAATACTGCAGACGTCAGGGCTCGGGCAGTGGGAGGGGGCTGTGTTGCGACAGGTTGGCACGCGTCGCTATGCCGGTCTGGCAGTGCCGGCCGGGCATCCGGGCGTCTACCGGGTGGACCGGTTTACCGTCCGGGCGACCCTCGGCGTTCCCACCGGCTCGCGCATCAAACAACGGATCGGACGGCTGACCACCCACATCGTAGACCTGACCGAGACCGAAGCGATGACCGCGGCGCAGAAGCGGCGCGTTGCCGAGGCGAGCAGCACCAGCAGTTGACGGCGCGGCGCCATTGCCTCGGCGACCGTCGATCCGTTACGCTTCACCAATGATCGCCCCGCTGCTCGCCGCCCTGATCGCGCTGACCACCACCCCGGCCGACGATGATTTCGACCCGACGACCGTCAGCGAAGTCGACGCGCTGCAATGCAGGCTCGACGTGCCCAGCTATAACGGCTTCGCTTTCGCTATAACCGGCGAGGAACAGATTGCCCGCAAGCGCGGCTGGCGCAAGGTCGACAGCGGTAACCCGATGCTCGACGAATATGAACTGCCCGCGCCGATCCGCATCGGCAGCTGGTCGACCCGGCGCATCGCCTTTTCGTCGTCGGGCATCGTCGCGATCCTCGACGTCGCCGACCCGGCGGTGGTGGCGAAGGGGGAGGGGATTGCGAACGCCTATGACGGCGACGCGATGTACCGCGACGTGGGCATCGCCCCGCCCGAAAACGGCTTTCGCAAGTTCCTGGGCGAGAAGGTGATCGTCGACAAAACCGTGCCGGCGACCGCCGACGATCCGTTCGGTTCCCATGTCACCATCGCCCGGTCGGTCAGCAATGTCAGCACCCTGCCGGGCAAGACGCTCTACGGCTGTTCCTATCGCATGGAATTGCTGGGCAAGGACGGAAAACCGCTCTGAGGCATCGTTCCACGGCCCTTGCGGATCGGGAACAAAACGAATACATGCAAATCCAACAAGGCGCGTTGAACCCTCGGCGCGGTTGCTCTACGCGAAAGGCTGGACATGGCGGCAAATCTGAAGGCGGTCGATAGCAAGATGGCGGCAGCGAACGACAAGGCGGCGGGCGAACGGCAAAAGGCGCTGGACGCCGCGCTGGCGCAGATCGACCGGGCATTCGGCAAGGGTTCGGCGATGAAGCTGGGCCAGAAGGAAGCGATGCAGGTCGAGGCGATCTCGACCGGGTCGCTGGGCCTCGACATCGCGCTTGGCGTCGGCGGCCTGCCGCGCGGCCGCGTGATCGAAGTGTACGGGCCGGAATCGTCGGGCAAGACGACGCTCGCGCTGCACGTACTGGCAGAGGCGCAGAAGGGCGGCGGCACCGTCGCCTTCGTCGACGCCGAACACGCGCTCGACCCGGTCTATGCGAAGAAGCTGGGCGTCAACATCGACGAACTGATCGTGTCGCAGCCCGATACCGGGGAACAGGCGCTGGAGATCGTCGATACGCTGGTCCGTTCGAATGCGATCGACGTGCTGGTGGTCGATTCGGTCGCCGCGCTGGTGCCGCGCGCCGAAATCGAGGGCGAGATGGGCGACAGCCATGTCGGCCTTCAGGCGCGCCTGATGTCGCAGAGCCTGCGCAAGCTGACCGGCTCGATCAGCCGTTCGCGCTGCATGGTGATCTTCATCAACCAGCTGCGCATGAAGATCGGCGTGATGTACGGCAACCCGGAAACCACGACCGGCGGCAACGCCCTGAAATTCTACGCGTCGGTCCGTCTCGACATCCGTCGCACAGGACAGATCAAGGATCGCGACGAGATCATCGGCAACACCACCCGCGTGAAGGTGGTGAAGAACAAGGTCGCGCCGCCGTTCAAGCAGGTCGAATTCGACATCATGTACGGGCAGGGCATTTCGAAGATCGGCGAGATCCTCGACCTGGGCGTCAAGGCCGGCTTGGTCGAGAAATCGGGCGCGTGGTTCAGCTATGACAGCGTGCGGATCGGGCAGGGGCGTGAGAACGCCAAGAACTTCCTGACCGAACATCCCGAACTGCGCGACAAGCTGGAGGCGGCGATCCGGCAGCGGACCGAAAAGGTCGCCGAGGAAATGATGACCGGCCCCGATGCCGAGGACGGCGACGAGGATATGTGACGATCGGGGCGGCAACCTACGGGTTGCCGCCCGCTTTCGTCACGGCTGGTCGCCTTTGCGTCGAGTGTGACGGATCGTTTGGCGAGTGTGAACTTTGTGAACTTTGCCATTCGCACGGTCCACTATTGGGGGTTGCATGATCGTCGTCCATCACCTTGAAAATTCCCGGTCGCAGCGGGTCCTGTGGCTGCTGGAGGAACTGGGTCTGCTCTATGCGGTGAAACGCTATGAGCGGAACAAGGCGACGATGCTGGCCCCGCCCGAGCTGCGCCGCATCCATCCGTTGGGCAAGTCGCCGGTGATCGAGGACAGCGACGCGGGCAGTGCCGGCGGATCGCTGGTCGTCGCCGAAACCGGGGCGATCGTCGAATATCTGGTGGAAAAGGCGGATGGCCGGCTGGGCACCCCGGCGCATCGCCGCAACGCGCTGCATTACCGCCATTTCCTGCACTATGCCGAAGGCTCGCTGATGCCGCCGCTGCTGGTGAAGCTGGTGCTGGGTCGCGTGCCGTTCCTCGGCAAGGCCGCACAGAAGAAGGTGCAGCCGATGATCGATGTCCATCTCGACTATGTTGAATCGCATCTGGCCAGCCATGACTGGTTCGCCGGCGATGCGATGACCGCCGCCGACATCATGATGAGCTTTCCGCTGGAGGCGGCGCGCAACCGCGCCGGGCTCGACGCCTCGCGCCCGCATACCATCGCCTGGCTCGACCGCATCCATGCCCGCCCGGCCTATCGCGCCGCGCTCGCCGCCGGCGGGGAATATGCCTATGCCTGATCGATCCGCCGCAGATGGTCGGCGATCAGCGCCGCCAGTCGATCGGGCTGTTCCAAGGGTATGAGGTGCGCGGCCTCCGCCACCACCTCGACCCGCCCGGCCGGATAATGCGGCAGGTTCAACCGCCGCTGCGCCGCCTCGTCCAGATCGCCATCCTCGGCCCCCGCCACGATCAGCGCCGGCATCGCCAGCGTCCCGACCCGCGCCCGCCAATCCTCTCGACTGCCCCGCGCCAGCCACCCGGTCCACGCCGCTCGGTCGCTTCGAACCACATCGGCGATCGCCCGATCCCGCAGCGCCTGGGGTAGCGGCGCGGCGCAATTCGCATCGACGAACGCCGCCGCATCCGCCGCCGCGATACCACCATCGGCGAACCAGCCGATCATCCGTGCCCGACGCGCTTCGTCCATCGGCTCGGGCGCAGGCGGTGACGCCGCGACCAGCACGACCCCGGCGACCGCGTCCCCCGTCTCGGCAGCGAGGATCGTCGCGATCTTGCCGCCCATGCTATGCCCGACCAGCACGCACCGCCCGGCTTCCGCCACGACAGGCCGCACCGCCGCGACCATCGCCGCAACGTCGCCGGTCCCGCCAGCGCTGTTCGCCCCGAACCCCGGCAGGTCGAGCGCGACCGTCGGAACATTCCCCAGCCGCTCCCGCACCAGCGCCCAAGAGGCTGCACTCATCCCGAGGGCATGGAGGAAGATCAGCGTGGGAAGGGGCATGGCGACTCGCAAATGGCGGACGGGACCCGACCTCAAACCGCCGCCACGCCGCCGGTTCCGCCAGAATCGCTGTCCGGTGTGCGGCACCCTGTTCGAACTGGCGGGGCATCCTCCGCCTTTTTCCCGTAAAGCCCTGCTGGATAGAGGCGCCTGATCCTGGCCGGGTCGGCCACTGCTCATGGGTTTCGCTGCCCGCGATGCGATCCGTCGGCAAGCGCGGGGTGTCCGATCGCGACGTCCAGGGACATAGCGTTACCGACCTCCACGGTCGGCGAGACGCAAACGCCCAACGTCTTTCAGCCCCGTCCCACCCATGAACGCACCATCGCCGGCACTGGCGAATGTCGTGCAAGGCTCGCACCAGGACCGATCGACATTCAGCCGAAGAATTCCGGCAGTGGCGACCTTGCTCCCTTCCCTGACAAGGGAGGGGGCTGAATTTTGATCGGCGTTAGACCGACAAGGCGCGCCTCCGGCAGATCGTGCAGGACCGAATCGCACCGGATATTCAGCTTGAAAGGGAAACGGCCCGGCCACTCGCCGCGAAATACCAAGCTGCGACATCGCGAGCATCCGGCCGAAATCTCTCTGGTCGGGGCGACAGGATTCGAACCTGCGACCCCCACACCCCCAGTGTGATGCGCTACCAGGCTGCGCTACGCCCCGATCAGAGAGGGCGTGCCTTTAGGCCCGGTTTCGTCGCCATGCAAGCCCGAAGCGTCGACAAGGGCAAATGTTGCGTGGGGACCGTGCAGATGATAGCTGCCCGCAGTTGACAGGATGCCGTGTTCGCGGCGTCCGCTTTTTCGGACATTCAGGCCAGCAATGCTCGTACCTTCCGCTTTCGCCCAGACCGCTGCCGCCCCTGCGGCTTCGGGTGGTTTCCTCGGCACGCTCGTCGGCATCGCGCCGCTGCTGCTGATCTTCGTCGCCTTCTACTTCCTGCTGATCCGTCCGCAGTCGAAGCGGATGAAGACGCTGCAGGCGTCGATCGCCGCCGTGAAGCGCGGCGACCAGGTCGTCACCGCCGGCGGTATCATCGGCCGGGTCATCAAGGTCGAGGACGCGTTCGTCGAGGTGGAGATCGCCGCCAACACCCGCGTCCGCGTGGTGAAGGCGACCATCGCCGAAGTCACGCCGCCCGCCGGCGCCAAGCCCGCGAACGACTGATGCTCGACTTTCCCCGCTGGAAACGGATCGCCATCTGGGCATCCGTGATCCTGTTGTCGCTGTTCGCGGTGCCCAGCCTGTTGCCGGAATCGGTGCGGGCGAAGTTGCCGAACTGGTACGCGTCGCAGACGATCAACCTCGGCCTCGATCTCGCCGGCGGCAGCTACATCCTGCTCGAAGCGCAGACGCAGGACGTCGCGGCGACGCGGGTCGAAGCGATGCGCGAGATGATCGCGACCGAGATGCGCCGTAACCCGCGCGTCGCGGTTGGCGACATTTCGACGCGCGGCGGGCAGATCAGCTTCATGGTCCGCGACGCGGCCCAGGTCGACGCCGCGCGCGAAAAGCTCCTCGGCCTGACCGGCGGCGGGGCGGGGATGACCGGCCAGCGTGAATGGGACATCGAGGTGCGCGACACCACGCGCTTCGTGCTGACCCCGACCCAGGCCGGGCTGAAGCTGGCGGTCGAAAATGCGATGAAGGACGCGACCGAGGTCGTGCGCCGCCGCATTGACGAACTGGGCACGCGCGAACCGACGATTATCCAGCAGGGCAGCAACCGCATCGTCGTGCAGGTGCCGGGCCTGTCCGATCCGAAGGCGCTGAAGGACCTGCTCGGCAAGACCGCGCGGCTCGAATTCAAGCTGGTCGACCTGACCGCCGATCCCGCCGCCGTCGCACGCGGACAGGCTCCGGCGGGTAGCCAGATCCTGCCCTATCCGGCGCAGGGCGGTGGCATCGCGGTCAAGCGTACCACGATCATCTCGGGCGATCAGCTGGCCGATGCGCGTCAAACCTATGACCAGAACGGCCAGCCCAACGTCACGATCAACTTCAATGCGGAGGGCGGTCGCCGCTTCGCGAAGGTGACGCAGGAAAATACCGGCAAGCCGTTCGCGATCATCGTCGACAATTCGGTCATCTCTGCGCCGAACATCAACGAACCGATCCTCGGCGGCAGTGCCACGATCAGCGGCGGCTTCACCGTCGATTCGGCCAACCAGCTGTCGATCGCGCTGCGGTCGGGCAAGCTGCCGGTCGACCTGACCGTGGTGCAGGAAAGCACGGTCAGCCCCGAACTGGGCGCTGATTCGATCAAGGCGGGCGTCACCGCCGCGATCATCGCGACCGTCGCCGTCATCGCGTTCATGGTGATGACCTATGGCCGCTTCGGCATCTATTCGACCATCGCGGTCGTGCTGAACATCCTGATGATCCTGGCGGTCATGGCGTTCCTGAAGGCGACACTGACGCTGCCCGGTATCGCCGGCTTCGTGCTGACCATCGGCACCGCAGTCGACGCCAACGTGCTGATCAACGAACGCATCCGGGAAGAACGGCGACGCGGGCGCAGCGTGCTGCAATCGCTGGAGCTGGGCTACAAGGAAGCGAGCCGGACGATCTTCGAGGCGAACGTGACCCACGCCATTGCGGGGTTCATCATGCTGATCCTCGGCTCCGGCCCGATTCGCGGATTCGCGGTCGTGCTGCTGCTGGGCATTGCCAGCTCGGTGTTCACCGCCGTCACCTTCACGCGGATGCTGGTTGCCGGATGGATGCGCCGCCATCGTCCGACCGACATCACCATTTAAGGCCCCAGCGTCATGCGTCTCATCAAGCTGGTTCCCGACAACACCAACATCCGCTTCGTCGCGGTGCGCAAACTGGCGTTCACCGTGACGCTGATCCTCAGCATCCTGGCGGTCGGGCTGGTGTTCGTGCGGGGTCTGAACTTCGGCGTCGACTTCATGGGCGGCGTCGCGATCGAGGAAAAGTTCGCCTCGCCCCCCGCGATCGACAAGGTCCGCGCGACCATAGAACGGCTCGGGGTGGGCGAACCCGCCATCCAGCAGTTCGGCGACCCGACGCTGGTATCGATCCGCCTGCCGGTGCCTGAGGGTGATTCGGGTGCGACCGACCGGCTGGTCGAACGGGTGAAGTCGGCGCTGTCTACCGAATTTCCGGGTGCGACCTTCAGCAACTATTCGACCGTGTCGGGTAAGGTGTCCGACGAACTGGTGACGAACGGCGTGCTGGCGGTGTTGCTGGCGATCGTCGGCATCGCGGTATTTTCGTGGTTCCGCTATGAATGGCAGTTCGGCGTGTCGACCGCCGTCGCGATCATCCACGACGTGCTGATGACGCTCGGCTTCTTCGCGTTGACGCAGATGCCGTTCGACCTGACGATCGTCGCCGCCGTGCTGACCATCATCGGCTATTCGATCAACGACAAAATGGTGATCGACGACCGTATCCGCGAAAACATGCGCAAGTTCCGCAAGATGGAGATGCGCGAGCTGATCGATCTGTCGGTCAACGAAACGCTGCCGCGGACGGTGATGACCTCGCTGACCATCCTGCTGGCGCTGACCGCGCTGATCGTGTTCGGCGGCCATGTGCTGCGCGGCTTCACCGCCGCGATGATCCTGGGCGTGATCGTCGGCACCTATTCGTCGATCTACGTGTCGTCGTCGCTGCTCATCACGCTGGGGCTGAAGCCCGGTGCGCCGGTGGGTGAGGGCACGGTCAAGGACATCGTGCCGGGTAAGGCGCCGCGGTGAAGATCGACCGGGTCCGCAAGGGCGACGGCCCGGTCGTCTCCGGCCTGACCACGGCCGGGTTTCGCGTCGATGACGGCATCTATCCCGCGCTGCTGATGACCCCGCAGCGCGCGGATTTGTGGGAGCCGCCGGCGTTCGACGCGCTCGACGCCGATGCGCTGGCATCGGTGCTGGCGATGCAGCCGGAGTTCCTGCTGCTCGGCACCGGCGCGACGCTACGCCAGCCGCCGCGCGCGCTGGTTCGCCAGCTCGACGCGCTGGGGCTGGGGATCGAGGCGATGGACAGCCGCGCCGCCGCCCGTGCCTGGGGCGTGCTACGCGACGAAGGGCGGCAGATCGCGGCGGCGTTCTACCCGCTGTAACTGGGGGGCGACGGCGCAAGGCGCTGTCGTCATCCCGGCGGAGGCGGCCATCTCTTGCACACAGCGTACAGCAGTAGCCCCCAGCGTCCGCGGGGGCGACGTTTCGGTATCTAGCTGGTCGGTGCCGATCCGCCGTGCTGCCCCGCCACCAGCCCCGCCAGATGCGCCCGCAGCTCCACCGCATTGCGCTCCCAACTGAATGCATCGACCACCGCCCGCGTGGCCGCCGGATCGACCGGCTGCGACAGGATCGCGGCGATCCCCTGCGCAAAGGCGCTCGATTCGCGCGCCACGATCCGCCCCGCCGCCGGGCCGGTCACGACCTCGCGCGCAGCGCCGGCATCCGGAATGACGATCGGCGTGCCGCTGGCCAGCGCCTCGACCCAGGCATTGGCCAGTCCTTCCGACGATGACGCCAATGCCATGACGTCGGCCGCCGCCAGCAGGTCAGGCAGGTCGCCATGCGGCATCGCCCCGCACAGCCGCACCCGGTCCCCTACGCCCAGCTCGGCGATCCGTCCCGCCAGTGCCGCCTGATCCGGCCCGCCCCCGACGATCCAGAGGCCGACGCCGGGCAATGCCGCCACCGCATCCAGCACGATTCGATGTCCTTTACGCGGAATCAGCGCACCCAGCGATACGACCAGCGGGCCGGTGATCCCCAGCCGTTGTCGCGCACTGGCACGGTCGATGCTGCCGAATCGGCTGCGGTCGATGCCGGTGCGATGGACGCGGACCGGTCGGTGGATCCCGGCGGCGGCGATGTCGTCGGCCATCGACTGCGACACCGCCAGCAGCCCGTCGGCGGCCTGTCCGGCGGCGCGAACCTTCGCGGCGGTGGCGGGCGCGTGGCCCCAATGGTGGATGTCGGCCCCACGCGCCTTGATCGACACCGGCACGCCGAACCGCTTGCCCAGTTCGACGGCGGCGGGTCCGTCGGGAAAGAAGAATTCCGCATCGATGACATCGAAGGCAAAGGTCTCGCGCAGCCGGGTCAGGTGCGGCACCAGCCGCCGTACCAGCGCCGGGACATGGAACCGCCCCTGCGTCGCCGGCAGGTTCAGGAACCGGGGCCGGTCGATGTTCAGCCCCTTCCACACCTCCCGATCGGGCAGCGCGGACAAGGCACGATAGCTCGGATGCAGCGTCAGCGGGAACGGCGGCAGGCCGATCGGCGCGACGACCTGCACCGCCACATCGTCCAGCGCGGCCAGCCCCAGCGTCTGGCGTTCGACGAACACCCCAAAATTCGGCCGCACGGCATCGGGGAACAGGGTGGCGAGGGTCAGGACGCGCAACATCGCGGACAGGTGTAGCGCGGAAAGGGTGAAGGCTTTGCGAAAACATCGTATCCCCGCGCAGGCCGGGATACGGTTGACGTGGAAGGTGGCGCACCCGCCTCCCGGCCGATGCGCGCACCTTATGGGAGGCTTACGCCGTCAGCGTATGCTCCAGCGTGATTTCCGCATTCAGCAGCTTGGAAATCGGGCAACCGGCCTTGGCACCGGCGGCAATCTCCTCGAACTTCGCCTGGTCGATGCCGGGGACGTTGGCGGTCAGCGTCAGCGCCGACTTGGTCACCTTGAACCCGTCGCCATCCTTGTCGAGCGTCACCTTCGCGGTCGTCTCCAGCGTGCCGTCGCTGAACCCCGCGCCGGCCAGCGCAAAGCTCAGCGCCATGGTGAAGCAGCTGGCATGGGCGGCGGCGATCAGTTCCTCGGGGTTGGTGCCCTTGCCGTCCTCGAACCGGGTGTTGAAGCCATATTGCTGCTCGGACAGCACGCCCGACTGGGTCGATACGTGGCCCTTGCCGTCCTTGCCGAGACCTTCGTAGCGGGCGGATGCACTGCGGATCATGCGGGAAACCTTTGCGAATGAAAAAGGGGCGGGCCCGTCGCCGGACCCGCCCCTCAAAATCCATCAAACCGGTTAAGGTTCAACGGCAACGGCTACGGCTGCCGCTGCGCTCGATCTCGCGACCGGCCAGCGCGCCCGCGCCGGCGCCCAGCAGCGTGCCGAGCGTACGGTCGCCGCGCGTGTCGATCGTCCGACCGACCAGCGCACCGGCCACGCCGCCGACGACCAGGCCGGTGGTGCCGTTTTCCTTGCGGCAATAGCGGCGACCGTCACGACCGCGCCATTCGCGATACTTGTGGCGGCGCTGTGCTTCGGCTTCCGTCTTGCCGATCGAAATGCCGTGCTTCGAGAAGGTCGGGCCGACCGGGGCCAGCAGCGATGCTGCGGCGAGTGCCATGATGATGGTGCGCATGGGTTCTTCCTTTCGTCCGTAATCCTGATGTGGCCCCTTAACGCATCCTCGCGCTGACGGTTTCATGAACGAAACGACAGGCTCCCGTTCAGGTTCGGGACGCGTAAGCGCAGTGGATAGCGGACGATCGGTTCGTACCATGCGCCGTCGGTCCCCAGATGGCTCTCGTACAGCGTCATATGATCGAAGCGCATCGGCGGGGAGGTGAGCGCGGCGTGTTCGGCCAGGAACCTCTCGACCGGTCCCGATGCGCGGTTCAGCCGGGCGATCGTGATATGCGGCAGGAAGGCGCGGCCCTCGGGCGGCAGGCCGATGCGGACGAGCGCATGGTCGACCTTGCGATGCAACGCCGCGACCGCATCGTGCGGCGCGACCCCGGCCCATAGCGCGCGGCCGCGCGATCCGGTGTCGAATCGCCCGACCCCGGACAGCGCCAGGTCGAGTGCCGGGGCATGAACCGCCTGCAGTGCGACGGCGATGTCCTCGGCGACCGGGCGCTCGACCGCGCCGATATAGCGCAGCGTGACGTGCAGCTGCGCCTCGTCCTGCCACCGCGCACCCTCGACACCGTCCATGATGTCCAGCAATTTCCGGCGCATGGCACCCGGCGGGCGAAGGGCGACGAACAGGCGGTGCAAGCGTTGATCCTCTCAGTGGCGTAACAAAATGTTGCTATCCGCGTTTGCCTTGAAATCGCCCGTGCGGCGGACGATATTTCGATGATCCGGCATGTGTGCCGGGAAGAGGAGTTTACAATGGCGAACTGGTCCGATCCCCGGACGACGGCCGCACCGATCACCCGCAACCGCACCACCGATACGGCGCGCGATGCGGGGCTGCGGTCCTACATGCTTTCGGTTTACAACTACATGGCTTCGGGCGTGCTGTTGACCGGCATCGTCGCGCTGTTGTTCTCGTGGGGTGGCGACGCTTCGCCCGCCGCACAGGTCTTCTACCAGCCGGGCGCGCTGAAGTACCTGATCATGTTCTCGCCGCTGATCTTCGTGATGGTGATGAGCTTCGGCATCAACCGCCTGTCGACCGGCGCGGCGCAGGGGCTGTTCTGGGCGTTCGCGGCGGTGATGGGTCTGTCGATGTCGACGATCTTCCTGCGCTATACCGGCCCGTCGATCGCGCTGACCTTCTTCTCGACCGCCACCGCGTTCCTCGCGCTCAGCCTGTACGGCTACACGACCAAGCGTGACCTGACCGGCTTCGGCACGTTCCTGATCATGGGTCTGGTCGGGTTGATCGTCGCGTCGCTGCTGAACCTGTTCTTCCAGTCGGGCATGTTCAGCCTGGTCATCAGCGCGGTCGGCGTGCTGCTGTTCGCAGGTCTGACGGCTTATGATACGCAGCGGATCAAGGCGATGTATTTCCAGGTCGCCGGCACCGATTTCGCGGGCAAGGCCGTGATCCTCGGCGCGCTGTCGCTCTATCTCGACTTCGTGAACATGTTCCAGTTCCTGCTGTCGTTCATGGGCAACCGCGACTGATCCCATAACGCACCAGCTTAACGACGAAGGCCCGGCAGGCGACTGCCGGGCCTTTTCGCATGGGCGGAACGCCGGGCGCGGTCGGGTCGTTGGAAGGGGGAAGGAGTGAGGGATTATGACCAACGAAACCAATGGTATCGATGACAAGGCCATCGCATCGCTGTCGGTCGCACCGGACGGCGACGAGAGCGAGGCGAACCCGGCGCGCGGCGATGCCGGTGCCGGCGGCGACCGCGACGACGCGGCGGACAGCGACGCACGGCTCGACCGCGGCCTCGACGAATCGATGGACGCCTCCGACCCGCCCAGCGCGGTCCAGCCGGGCAGCGACGGTCCGGCGCCGTCGTCGGGCTATGACGCTGATCACGAAGCCAAGCTGGCCGGACAGAATAGCGGCGATTGATCGCGGGCCGGATGGTACGGTTCGGGCGGCGCGTCGGGTAGTCCCGGCGCGCCGCTTTTGGTAGGAAGCCGCATGACGATCGACCGCCTGCTCCGCCCGATGCTGCGCTCGCTCGCGCTGTTGCTGCTGGCGCTGGGATCGATCGTGCCGGCCCAGGCGGCGGTGACGATCACCTTCTGGTCGCAGGAGTTCGGCCAGAATTTCCCCCATGCCTTCTTCACCTTTTCCGGCGCGCCCGATGCCGGCGGCCAGGCGGTGAACGAAAGCTATGGCTTCACGGCAAAGGCGATCACGCCCGCGCTGTTGATGGGATCGGTCGGCGGCCGGATCGACCGGCCCAAGCCCTCCTATATCGCCAAGAGCAACGCCCATTTCTCGGTCGTGCTGAGCGATGCGCAATATGCCTCGGTCCGCGCGCTGATCGACGAATGGGGGGAGCAGGGCGATTCGCACTACAACCTCAACCGCCGCAACTGCGTGCACTTCGTCGCCGAGGCCGCACGGCGATCCGGCCTGAATGTGGTCGAGGACAAGAAGCTGATGAAGAAACCGCGCTCCTTCATCCAGTCGGTCGAACATGCCAATGCCGGGCGGGTGACGGTGGTCGAACTGCCGGCCAAGGCCTTTTTTGCGACATTGCCGCCCCCGGCGGTGACCGACGATACGCCCGATGGCGACGCGGCGACCGTCCCGCACTGACCGGCGCACTGCCCCTTTTCGTGGAGGCCCGATTGCGGCAGTCGTGACGGCGAGCAGCAGCGGGAGAAACGGAATGCGGCGTTGGACGACGGCCATACTGGCAATGCTGGCCGGATGCGGCCAGGCGGATGAGGCGCCCACGCCGGCCAATGTGACGCAGGACGAACCTGTACTGCCATCGCCCACACCGACCCCGGAGGCGCTGGTGACCGTCCCGACCCGCTTCGTCGGGACATGGGACAGCGACGGCACCGCCTGCGCCGCCAATCCCGCCGGCGCCAACCGCCTCGTCATCGCCGCCAATGCGGTGCGGATGGGTGATCGCGACCTGCCGACTCGCGCGATCACCGCCGCCGATGCGGGCGCGGTCGATGTCGATGTGATCGGCGACCGTAGCGGCATCACCGAACAGCGCCGCTATCGCCTCGCGCTGGGCAGCGGCGGCAGCCTCGAACTGACCGGCGTCGACGGTCCCGCCCGCCTCGTCCGCTGCGATGCGCCGGCCGGGGCGGAGGCGGCGGCGCGCAACGCCATCGCGCTGAACCTCGCCCCCGACGGGTTGCAGACGGTCGCCGGCGCCAGCAGCCGCGCGGTGCCGTTCGGCACGCCGGCGGAGGTCGTGCTGCGCGTGGTAGAGGCCGCGACCCAGACCCTCCCCGAGAAGTCGCGCAATGCCGACTGCGGCGAAGGTCCGCTCGACATCGCCACCTATCCGCGCGTCGCGGTGTATTTTCAGGACGGGCGCTTCGTCGGCTGGTCGGCACGCGGCCGCGGGCTGACGACGATGGCTGGGGTCGGCATCGGATCGAAGCGCACCGCCGTCGACGGCGTGATCGTCGCGCCGGTCGAGGACACCAGCCTCGGTCGCGAATTTACCAGCGGCGGCTTGTCCGGGCTGTACGACGCCAAGGACAATGTCAGCGCGCTGTGGGCCGGCAGTACGTGCATCGCCCGGTGATCGTCGACGCGCGGGCGGACGATGCGGCGGCGGTCGTCGCGCTGTGGCACGCCTGCGGTCTCACCCGGCCATGGAATGATCCCGACGCCGATTTCGCCCGCGCGCTGGACGGGGCGACCTCGACGATCCTCGTCGCGCGGCAGGGGGATGCGTCGGTCGGCAGCGTCATGGTCGGCCATGACGGCCATCGCGGCTGGCTCTATTATCTCGCGGTCCTGCCCGAGCGGCAGGGGCAGGGGATCGGCACCGCGCTGTTCCATGCGGCCGAACGCTGGCTGCGCGCGCGGTCGGTGCCCAAGGTGCAGTTGATGGTGCGTGAGGGCAACTCCGCCGCCCTGGCATTTTACAACCGGATCGGGCTGGAGCGGCAGGGGGTGGTGGTCCTCGGTCGGCTCCTGACGAACCCCGTTGAACCATCCTAACGGGCTACTGATAGTCACTTGCAAAAGCAGTAATGACGGCGTAGCGGACGCGAAACATCACAGGGACCGTTTCGCATGTCGTCTATCGCGCTTCTCCTCGCCGCAACCGCGCTCACGCCCAACCCGGCTGTTGCGGATGATCCGCAACCGCGTAGCGAAGAGATTGTTGTCACCGGCCTGCGGACCGAGGGGAGCGACGATTATGCGGTAAAGGCGCAGAGCACCGCGACCCGCCTGCCGCTGTCGCTGCGCGAGACGCCGCAATCGGTCAGTGTCGTGACCCGTGCGCAGATCGAGGATTTCCAGCTCAACGACATCAACGCGCTGCTGGCGACGGTGCCGGGCGTGAACGTGCAGGCGCAGGAAACCGACCGCTATTACTACTCGGCGCGCGGCTTCGATATTCAGACGTTCCAGATCGACGGCGTCGGCCTGCCATTCCCGTTCGGCATCCAGAACGGATCGGTCGACACCGCGATGTACGACCGGATCGAGGTGGTGCGCGGTGCCCCCGGCCTGCTGTCGTCGACCGGCAACCCCTCGGCGGTCATCAACTTCATCCGCAAGCGTCCGACCCGCGACCTCACCGCCTCGGCCAGCGCACAGTATGGCTCGTTCGACACGCTGCGCCTCGACGGCGATGTCAGCGTACCGCTGACCAGGGGGGGCGGTGTACGCGCCCGCGCGGTCGGCTCGTATCTCGACGGGGACAGCTATCTCGATCGCTACGGCCTGCGCCGCTGGACCGGCTATGGCATCGTCGAGGCGGACCTTGGCCCCGACACGGTGGTGAGTGCCGGCTATGGCTATCAGAACCACAAGAGCCGGGGCGCGATGTGGGGCGCGATCCCGCTCTATTACACCGACGGCACCCGCATCGACCTGGCCCGGTCGAGCAACCCGGCGCCCGAATGGTCCAGCTTCGACGTCACCGACCGGCAGATCTTCGGCGACATCACCCATCGCTTCGGTAACTGGACCGCCAAGCTGACCGTGCAGCGCCGCGCGATCGACGAGGATGACCGGCTGTTCTACGTCTATGGCAATCCAGTGCGCGCGACCGGCCTCGGTATGGCCAGCTATCCGGGGGCGTTCCAGTCGTTCGCCCGCAACCTGATGATCGATGCCACGATCAGCGGCACCGTGTCGCTGTTCGGTCGCAGCCATGACGTGATGTTCGGCGCGAACCGCTCGGCCCAGCGCTACACGCAGGATTCGGCCTATGACTTCACCCAGGTCGGCGTGTCGCTGCCGCTGGCGACGTTGTTCGACGGCAATTTCGCCGAACCCGCGTTCCCGGCCTTCACCCGCAGCCTCGACACGCATAGCCGGCGCGAGACGGTGTACGGCCTGCTCCGCCTGAACCCCGCCGACCAGCTGAAGGTGATGATCGGCGCCAACGCCACCCGCGCGTTCAGCGAGGGCGAGTCCTACGGCGCACCGACCAATTACGATCGCGCGCGGTTCCTGCCGTTCGTCGGCGCGACCTATGACCTGACCGCCAAAATCAGCGCCTATGCGAGCTTCGCGACGATCTTCAATCCGCAGGACCAGATCGGCGCCGACCGCCGCGTCCTCGATCCGATCGAGGGCGACAATCTGGAGGCGGGGCTGAAGGGCGAATGGCTCGGCGGCCGGCTGAACGCCAGCGTCGCGCTGTTCCAGGCGCGGCAGAAGAACACGGCGGAATCGGCCGGCTTCAACCCGGACATCGGCCAGATCGCCTATCGCGGCGTCGACGCCACCTCGCGGGGGATCGAGCTGGAGGTCAGCGGACAGCTGGCGCCGGGCGTACAGGCGACCGGCGGCTTCACCGCGATGCGCATCCGCGGCGAACGCGACGAAGCGGTCCGCACCTTCGTACCGCGCAACACCGGGCGGCTGAACATCGTCTGGGCGCCGGTGACGCTGCCGGCGCTCAAGCTCGGCGTATCGGGCCAGTATCAGAGCCGCATCTATATCGAACCGATGGACATCGTGTCGTCGACCACCGGACAGCAGGTCCGCGTCACCCAGAACGGGTTCGCGACGGTCGACCTGATGGCCCGCTACGACCTGACGCCGCGGGTGTCGCTCAGCGCCAATGTCCGCAACGTCAACAATGCGAAGGCGCTGACCGCGCTGAACTTCGACCAGGGCTATTACAACGCCCCGCGCACGGTGCTGGGCACGGTGCGGGTCAGCTACTGACACGAAAAAGGGGGCGGTGGTGGCCGCCCCCTTCATATCGTACCCGTTCGGTTCGAGCAGCTTCGAGCTTGTCGAGAAGCGTCCGTCGAGAACGCCCGTCCAGCGGAACCGCGTTCTCGATACGCGCTCTCGACTTCGCTCGATCGCTACTCGAACCGAACGGATTTGAAGGTTGGTGAGGCCAAGGCGTCCGGCCTTACCCCACGAACGCCCGCTCGATCACATAATCGCCCGGCTTCGCGTTCGACCCTTCCTCGAACCCGATCCCCTCGAGATATTCCGAAAAGTCCCGGATCATCTCGGTCGACCCGCACAGCATGATGCGGTCGGTCGCCGGGTCGAACGCCTGCGCGCCACCGATGCGGGCCGAGAACAGCGTGCCATTGTCGACCAGCGCGTCGATGCGGCCGGTGGTGTGGAACTCCTCGCGGGTCACCGTCGGGACATAGGTGAACTGCGCCGCCGCCTGATCCTCGACCAGCGGGTCGCCCGACAGGTGCGATTCCAGCGTGGTGCGGAACGCCAGGTCGGATACGCGGCGCACCGAATGCACGACCACGATCGACGAATACATCTCATACACGTCCGGATCGCGGATCAGCGACAGGAACGGCGCGAGGCCGGTGCCGGTCGACAGCATGAACAGCCGCTCGCCGGGCTTCAGCGCGTCGGTGACCAGCGTGCCGGTCGGCTTCTTGCCGAGGAAGATTTCGTCGCCGGGCACGATCTGCTGCAGCTTCGACGTCAGCGGGCCGTCCGGCACCTTGATCGACAGGAACTCCAGCTCCTCGGCATAGGCCGGGCTGGCGATCGAATAGGCGCGCAGCAGCGGCTTGCCGTTGTCGCCGGGCAGGCCGATCATCACGAATTCGCCCGAACGGAAGCGGAAGCTGGGCGGGCGGGTGATGGTGAAGCTGAAGAGATGCTCGTTCCAGTGGCGCACCGAACGCACGCGCTCGACGCTCAGCGCGTTGGTGGGTTCGAGGCCGTGGACAACGGCGGTGCGGTCGGTCATCGATAATCCTTACGTCCTGACGTTGGTCCCCGGCGGCAGCCCGACCTGTCCGAGCATTGCCGCCGTCCGGGCCAGCGCGCAAAAAGTGGGGGCGATCGCCTCTTCGGCGACCAGCAGCGAAAGCGTGGTCCGCGCCTTTGCATCGCGCCCCGTTACGAGATCACGCGCCAAGGTCAAGAGAACCGATTCATCGTCGGTCACAAGCCCGCATTTACAATTGATCTGGATCGGCACGCGGGCATGGGTCGACAGCTGCGTCATCCACCCGTCGAAATCGCCCAGCGCGTCGAGCGCGCCCGACTGGGCAAAGCGCGCCGCCAGCAGCGCGGCAGGACATTGGCAGGCACCGCGCGCCGCCACCCACAGCCGGATCGCATCGATCAGGAAACGGTCGCCGGGGGACAGGGCCGTTACCGGCCGGTCGATCAGATCGTACATAGAGCCTCGCTATTGATACTCATTCGCATTGGCTATCGTGGATCGGACGGGGCGTCAATGGGCCGTGGCGACGATTGCGACGGGTGCCGAACTTCGCGCGACGACGTGCTTTCGGGACCTGTCTGGAAACGCGCGAAAGTGCGCGTTTCGAGGCGGTGCCAGCCCGCTCCCCCACCCGACCACCCACAGCGTATCCTGAATGGGTGGTCGGGTGGGGGAGCGGGCTGGCACCGCAAAACGTGCCGGCGGCACGTTTCCCAACAGATTCTTAAACGCGATGTTCAGGTTTTTGCGACAGACCCGGCGCGAAATGGCGGGGATGGCATCGATGCAGTTGAAGGTTCGTGGTCGGGTCAATCTGATCGGGGTGGTCGCCGCCCTCGGAATGGTCGCGCTGCTGTGCATCAGCCTGTTCCACCTGTCGTCGGTCATGCACCGCGACGTCGAACGCAGCACCCGCCAGGCGGTCGAGGCCGCACGCTCGGTCGTCGCGCATTACCATGCCGAAGAGGTCGCGGGCCGCATGACCCGTGCGCAGGCGCAGCGGGCGGCGCTGGGCGCGGTACAGGCGATGCGCTACGACGGCACCGAATATTTCTGGATCAACGACCTGCATCCCACGATGCTGATGCACCCGACCAAGCCGGAGATGAACGGCACCGACCTGACCAATTACCGCGATCCGACCGGCAAGGCGCATTTCGTCGAAATGGCGCGGATCGCAAAGACCAGCGGGGCCGGGTTCCTCACCTATCGCTGGACGAAGCCGGGACAGAAGGAAGCGCAGCCCAAGCTGTCCTATGTCTCGGGCTTCGCGCCATGGGGCTGGGTCATCGGGTCGGGCGTCTTCATCGACCGGATCGACGGCGCGATCTTCGACGCGGCGCTGTATCTCAGCGCGCTGGCGCTGGCGGTGATGTTGCTGGTCGCGTTCTGCGCGCATCGCATCGGGCGGTCGATCTCGCTGCCGGTGGAGGCGGTGTCGGGCCGGATGCGCGCGCTGGCGGCGGGCGATACCGCCTCGGCCATTCCGGGGCGGGAGCGGCATGACGAAATCGGCGCGATGGCGGCGGCGCTCGAAACCTTCCGCGACGCTGCGATCGTTTCGGCCGAGCGCGAGGCGGAGCAGAAGCGTACCGTCGACACCGTCGGCGGCGGGCTGGCGGCGTTGGCGCGGGGGCATCTCGACACCCGGCTGGGCGACACGCTGACCGGATCGTTCCGCACGCTCGGCAGCGATTTCGATTCGGCGATGGGCGCGCTGAACGACGCGATGCGCGCGGTGGTCCATTCGACCGGCGGTATCCGCAGCAGTGCGTCGGACATCAGCAGCGCATCGGACGACCTGTCGCGGCGCACCGAACAACAGGCCGCCAGCCTGGAGGAGACGGCGGCGGCCCTTGACCAGATTACCGCGACCGTCCGCCGCACCGCGTCCGGCGCGGCACAGGCCAACACGACGATGGCGGCTACCCGTGGCGATGCGGAGGAGGGCGTGCGCATCGTCCGCCAGGCGGTCGACGCGATGGGCGCGATCAAGCGCGCCTCGGACGAGATTTCGGACATCATCTCGGTCATCGACGGCATCGCCTTCCAGACCAATTTGCTGGCGCTCAACGCCGGCGTCGAAGCGGCGCGGGCGGGGGACGCGGGCAAGGGCTTCGCGGTCGTCGCCTCCGAAGTTCGCGCGCTGGCGCAGCGTTCGGCCAATGCGGCCAGCGACGTGAAGAGCCGCATCCTCGCCAGCGGCAGCCAGGTCGAAGTCGGGGTAAACCTGGTCGGCGAAACCGGCGGCGCGCTGGAACGGATCGTCGGGCGCATCGCCGAACTGGCCGATCTGGTCGCCGCGATCGCCAAGGGGGCGGACGAACAATCCTCCGGCCTGCAACAGGTCAACATCGCGGTCGGCGAGATGGATTCGGTCACGCAGCAGAACGCGGCGATGGTCGAACAAGCCACCGCCGCCGCCCGCGGCCTCGCCGACCAGGCCGCCGCGCTGGCCGACCATGTCGACCGCTTCCACCTCTCGGAAGAGGCCCGCCGACCGCTCCCCTATCGCGCGGCGGCGTGAGGGGGGCAAGGCAGTCCCACCCGTCATCCCAGCGGAGGCTGGGATCTCCTGGTTGTAGCGCGCTCCTTGCCGCATGAGGCCCCAGCCTGCGCTGGGGTGACGGCCTCTCCGGAGCATCTGACCATTTGGCGAACGCCCTCCAATGACCCCGACCCTGTGCGTCATTCCCTATTGCGAGCAACTTGTCAGGGCGTTAGCCGGATGATCCAGTTCGCCGACCTTCGATTATGTGCGCTGCCGTAGCAGGCGCGCGCGTCGAAAACAGTATAGCGTTACGGGGATTGGTGAGAGTGACAACGCGCTGCACACCAACATGCCGCCGATGTCTATAGCCTTCCAGTCAGAGCCAAAGAACGCGAAGGTGAACCAAATCATCCACCCGATGAGCGCGACATAGAGTACTGCTACGATGACGAGCATTGTAGGGACCAGTTTTGCCATATTCCGGATTTTATGCTGATCCGGACAAATCGCAATGGCCAGCGGCAAGAGCCATGTTTGGGGTTTCGTTGGTTGGCAATAGGGAGCAATCATGTCATTAAATATGTACGGAATCCCCAATTGCGACACGATGAAGAAGGCCCGCATTTGGCTAGACGCGCAGGGCATCGCCTACAGCTTCCACGACTATAAAAAGGTCGGGATCGACCGCGCGACGCTGACCGGCTGGGTCGATGCGCTCGGCTGGCAAACGCTCCTCAACCGCAGCGGCACGACGTTCCGCAAGCTGCCCGATACCGACAAGGCCGATCTGGACGCCGCGCGGGCGATCGATCTGATGCTGGCCCAGCCATCGATGATCCGCCGCCCGGTGCTGGTGGGCGATGGCTGGATCGAAACCGGGTTCAAGCCCGAACGCTATGCGGAGCGATTCGCCATCGCCGGATAAGTGCGTTAACCACACGGGACAGAGCATCATTACGATGCCGTATCGAATCAGTTGTGGGGAGCAGCATGGCACCGACGTTCGTCCGCACCCCGCCGCCATGGTTCCGCATCGTCGCCATCCTGTTCCTGCTGTGGGGCGCCGTCGGCGTCTTCGCCTTCTACAGCCAGGTGACGATGAACCCCGCCACGCTCAGCGACTTTGATCGCCGCTTCTATGCGTCGCTGCCGCGCTGGTTCAACTGGGTCTATGGCATTGCCACCTGGGGCGGCTTGCTGGGCAGCGTGGCGTTGTTGCTCGGCCGGCGTTGGGCAGGGGGGCTGTTCGCCGCGTCGCTGCTGGCGGTCGCGATCCAGTTCGGCTGGGTCTTCGCCGCGACCGATCTGGTGGCGCGAAAGGGGGCGGCGGCGACCGTGCCGTTCCCGCTGGTGATCTTTGCCGTCGCCTTGTGGCAGCTGGCGGTGGCGCGGCACGGCATCGCGCGCGGGTGGCTTCGCTGACCGGCTTTCGCTAGACCGCGCCCATGTCCACGACCTTCACCATCGACACCGCCACCAGCCGCGCGACGCCCACCCCGGCGCCGATGAAGCGGCTAACCATCCCCGCGATCCGCGCCGCCAAGGGCAAGACCCCGCTGGTGATGCTCACCGCCTATACCGTGCGCATGGCGCAGCTGATGGATGCGCAGTGTGACATGCTGCTGGTCGGCGACAGTCTGGGGCAGGTGATCTACGGCCTGCCGTCGACCGTGCCGGTCACGCTCGACATGATGGCGGCGCATGGCGCGGCGGTAGTGCGCGGCTCCTATCATGCGCTGGTCGTCATCGACCTGCCGTTCGGCAGCTATGAGGCCAGCCCGCAACAGGCGTTCGAAAGCGCGGCGATGCTGCTGAAGGCCACTGGTGCTGCGGCGGTGAAGCTGGAGGGCGGCACGGCGATGGCCGAAACCGTCGCCTTCCTGTCGCAGCGCGGGATTCCGGTGATGGGCCATGTCGGCCTGACGCCGCAGGCGGTGAACCAGCTGGGCGGTTACGGCGCACGCGGGCGCAGCGCGGCGGAGGCGGAAAAGATCGTCGCCGATGCGGTGGCGGTCGCGGACGCCGGCGCGTTCTCGGTCGTGATCGAGGGCGTGGTCGAACCGATCGCGGTCGACATCACCCGCCGCATCGCCTGTCCCACCATCGGCATCGGCGCCTCGGCACAGTGCGACGGACAGGTGCTGGTGGCGGAGGACATGCTCGGCCTGTTCGAACGCACGCCGCGCTTCGTGAAGACGTTCGGCGACATGGCCGGGCAGATCGAGGCGGCGGTCACGACCTATGCCGAGGAGGTCCGCGCGCGGACCTTCCCCGGCCCGGCGCAACTCTACGCGCCGAAGGAGTAGGGCGCGATCTCCCACCGTCATTCCCGCGAAGGCGGGAATCCATAGACGCAGCGTCAGCGATTCTTGCCTGAACGTCGGCGTGTATGGATCCCCACCTGCGCGGGGACGACGATTGTGGGAGTGTTGTTCATCCCCCGCACAGCTTCGCCCGCCCATGGTCCCGCCCCGAAACCAGCCCCACGACCATTCGCTTTCGTTTCGTCCGGCGCTCGGCTAAAGGAGCGCGCTTGATCTATCCCCTGGAGCTGTTCCCTTGGCGTTGACCCCGCAGAACAACGAAGCCTTCATCCGCGAAGTCGATGAAGAGCTGCGCCGTGAGCAGATGTCGAATATCGGCAAGCGCTATGGCCTGTGGATCATCGTCGCGGTCCTCGTCGCGCTCGCCGCGTTCGGTGGCTGGACGTGGTGGAACCACCATCAGAACACGCTGGCCGGGCAGCAGGGCGAACAGCTCGCCACCGCGCTCGACGACATCCAGTCGGGCCGCGTCGCACAGGCGACCGAGCTGGTGGGCAAGCTGACCAGTTCGGACAAGGACGCGGTGCGCGCCACCGCGCTGCTGACCCAGGCCGACATGCTGCTGACCAAGAACGATACCAAGGGCGCGGCCGCCGCCTTCGGCAAGGTCGCCGCCGACGAAACCCTCGCCCAGCCGTTCCGCGACATGGCCCTCGTCCGCCAGACCGCGGTCGAATATGATTCGTTGCAGCCGCAGCAGGTGATCGACCGCCTGCGCGGCCTCGCCGACAAGGGCAGCCCGTGGCTGGGCAGCGCGGGCGAGATGGTCGCCATCGCCTATCTCCGCCAGAACAAGCTGCAACAGGCCGGACAGACCTTTGCCCTGATCGCGCAGACCGATGGCGTGCCCGAAAGCGTGCGCGCGCGGGCGGTGCAGATGGCCGGCTCGCTCGGCGTCGACGCCGCGCCCGCCGCACCGCTCTCCGCGCAATAACTTCCTTTCGATACCGGAACCCCTTTCCCATGAAGACGCATCTGAAACTCTCGGCAGCGGTTGCGGCGTTGGCGCTGCTGGGCGGTTGCAGCGCCCTCAAGGGCAAGGGCCCGGCACGCACCCCCGTCGTCGGACAGCGCGTGCCGATCCTCGCGTCGGAAAACCTGGCGGAGGTCGATCCGGCGCTGGCGAACCTTCAGGTCGTGCTGCCGATCGCCGAAACCAATGCCGACTGGTCGCAGCCGGGCGGCAACGCGTCGAAATCGATGAGCCACGTCGCGCTCGGCGACACGCTGACCCAGGCGTGGAGCGCGCGGATCGAGGGTGGCAACACCCGCACCCGCCTTGCCGCCGCGCCGGTCGTGGTCGGCGGCCGGCTGTACGTGATCGACGTCAACGGCATGGTCACTGCGATGGACGCCAGCAACGGCGCGACCGTGTGGACCGCGCAGACCGTGAAGGGCGACGGCAACCCGCGCGCTCGCTTCGGCGGCGGCGTGTCGGTCGAGGGCAATCGCGCCTTCGCCACCGACGGCCTGGGCGATGTCGTCGCGTTCGACACGGCGGACGGCAAGGAAGTGTGGCGCGCCAAGCCCGGCGGCCCGCTGCGCGGTGCGCCGTCGCTGTCGAACGGACAGGTCTATGTCGTCAGCCAGGACAACCAGCTGTTCGCGCTCGACCAGGCCGATGGCAAGGTCGTGTGGACCCAATCGGGCAGCATTGAAGCGCAGGGCGTGTTCGGCGTCGCCGCGCCCGCATCGGCACAGGGGACGGTCGTCGCCGGCTTCTCGTCGGGCGAACTGAACGCCTATCGCTATGAAAACGGCCGCTCGGTGTGGGGCGACAGCCTGTCGCGCACTTCGGCCTCGACCTCGGTGTCGGCGCTGGCGGACATCGATGCCGAACCGGTGATCGACAATGGCCGCGTCTATGCGGTCGGGCAGGGCGGGCGCATGGTCGCGCTCGAACTCGTGTCGGGCCAGCGGCTGTGGGAACAGAATCTCGCCGGCATCTCGACGCCTTGGGTCGCGGGCGAATGGATCTTCGTCGTGACCGACGACGCCCGCCTGCTGTGCATCTCGCGCGGCAGCGGCAAGCTGCGCTGGGTCCAGCAGCTCCCCGGCTTCCGCAACGTCAAGAAGCGCAAGGGCCCGATCAGCTGGGTCGGCCCGATCCTGGCCGGCAACCGCCTGATCCTCGCCAATTCCGAAGGGCAGCTGGTATCGGCCTCGACCGCCGATGGCAGCATCACGACGACGCAGGAAACTCGGTCGAAGGCGGGGTACAACCTGTCGCCGATCGTGGCGAACGGGATGCTGTACCTGCTCGACGATGCCGGGCAGCTGACCGCCTGGAAGTAACAACATTCTTCGTCATCCCCGCGCAGGCGGGGATTCATAGACGCAGCGCTTCGGATAGAGGCGCTGCGTCGGCGTATATGGGTTCCCGCCTGCGCGGGAACGACGAGCGGGGCCAACACCCTCGACCCCCCGACCCCATTCCCCTACACTCGGCGGCAACCCGCCACCCCAGGAATCCCCATGCCCCTTCCCGTCGTCGCCATTATCGGCCGTCCCAATGTCGGCAAGTCGACGCTCTTCAACCGGCTGGTCGGCAAGCGGCTGGCGCTGGTCGATGACCAGCCGGGCGTGACCCGCGACCGGCGGGAGGGGCAGGCCAACCTGCTCGGCCTCGACTTCACCATCGTCGATACGGCCGGGTTCGAGGATGAGGACGCCGCGACCCTGCCGGGGCGGATGCGGATGCAGACGCAGGCGGCGGTCGAAATGGCCGATGTCGCGCTGTTCATGATCGACGCCCGCGCCGGCATCACGCCCTTGGACGAGGAAATCGCCCGCTGGCTGCGCTCGGCCGACGGCACCGTCGTGCTGGTCGCGAACAAGGCCGAGGGCCGCGCGGGAGAAAACGGCGTCCTCGAATCGCTGGCGCTGGGCTTTGGCGATCCGGTCCAGATGTCGGCCGAACATGGCGAGGGCGTCGCCGACCTGTTCGACGCGCTGCGCCCGTTCGTCGAGCGCGAGGACGAACCGGAACCGGAGGACGAAGGCGAGTTCGACCCCGAAACCGCCGTTCTGAAACTGGCGATCGTCGGCCGCCCGAATGCGGGCAAATCGACGCTGATCAACCGCTTCCTCGGCGAAGACCGCCTGATTACCGGCCCCGAAGCCGGCATCACCCGCGATTCGATCGCGGTCGACTGGAACTGGACCGCGCCCGATGGCCGGGTGCGTCCCGTCCGGCTGATCGACACCGCCGGGATGCGCAAGAAGGCGCGGGTGCAGGAAAAGCTCGAAAAGCTCTCCGTCGCCGACGCGCTGCACGCGATCGACTTTGCCGAGGTCGTCGTGCTGCTGCTGGACGGCACACGCGGGCTGGAACTGCAGGACATCAAGATCGCTGACCGCGTCCTGCAAGAGGGCCGCGCGCTGGTGATCGCGCTCAACAAATGGGACATCGCTGAACACGCTTCGTCGCTGTTCAACGGGGTGAAGGGGGCGCTCGACGAAGGGTTGGCACAAGCGCGCGGCGTGCCGCTGCTAACCGTCTCCGCCGCGACCGGCAAGGGGCTGGACGTGCTGATGCAGGCGGCGTTCGAAACGCGCGAAGCCTGGGGCCGCCGCGTCTCGACCGGACAGCTCAACCGCTGGTTCGACCGCGCGCTGGAGGCCAACCCGCCGCCCGCGCCCGGCGGCAAGCGGATCAAGATGCGCTACATCACGCAGAACAATATCCGCCCGCCCAGCTTCGTGCTGTTCGGCACCCGCGTCGACGACCTGCCCGAAAGCTACAAGCGCTACCTGATCAATGGCATCCGCAAGGAATTCGGCTTCGGCGCGGTCCCGGTCCGCCTGAACCTGCGCGCGCCGAAGAACCCCTTCGACCATAGCAAGTGACCCGCATCGACGCCCGCGGGATGCGCTGCCCCTGGCCCGCCATCCGGCTGGCCAAGGCGCTGCGCGACGGGGCGACGATGGTGGAGATCGCAGCCGACGACCCCCGCGCGGCGGGCGAACTCGCCAGCGCGGCGGCGGCGGTCGGCGCGCGGCTGGACGTGGTGGGCGAGGGTGTGTTCCGCGTGACGCGGTGACGCTCCGATGACGGAGGACGCGCCCTACGAACCGACGTCCGGCTTCCTGATCGATGTGGTGAACGAAACGGTGCCGCTGTCCGGCAGCGAGTTTGCCGACCATAATCTGCGGCGGGTCATCGACTATCTGACGGATGCGGAGGCGGTGAACCGGGATTGGGCGGCGTTCATCCTGGGCGATCCCGACCTCGATTCCCCGATGATCCGCGAAGCGTTGCTGAGCGCTGCGACAACGGATCGCTCGCCGCTCGTAAGGGCAGAGGCGTTACGCGGTCTCGCCCAACTCTCCCCGGCGCTGGCGCTGCCCCATGTCCACCACGCCCTGTCCGCCGACATGGTTCTCCTCAACGTTTTCGAGGCGGCGGAAATCATCGCCCATCCGTCGCTGGTCGATGCGCTGCGGCCATGGACCGATCCCTCGGACGACCCGTACCTCGATGATCTTGTAGCGGCCGCTATCACCGCTTGCGAACGGGGCAAGGCGGAGGAGTACCCCGCCTGACCCAGACGTCATCCCAGCGAAGGCTGGGATCTCTCCATGGTAGCACGGCAGCAGGAGCCGCTTGAGGCCCCAGCCTCCGCTGGGGCGACGTTTCCGGTCAAATGGATCAATCCCCGACGCGGCGCCCAGCCACCGTCCATCGGGGCTGTCCTACAACCGTCCGACCATGCCATGCTCCGCCCGGTTCTTTCCCATCGCCGGAATATCGCGCGTCGCACACGGCGCGAACCGCACGACGCGCAAACCGCGCACGAGTGTGAACTTTGTGAACTTTGGCGCGGCCTACGGCTTCGCTTCCCACGGTTTATCCCGTAAATTCAGATGGGTAATCCCCCGCGCCTTCAACCGCGGCCCCAGGAAGCGATAGAAGAACCAGTCCTTCGCCGCGAACGGCGTCGCATGGTACAAAATCCGCTCCGCCAGCGTCCAGCGCACCCGCCGCCGGTCCGACCGGCGCGGCGAGGGCTTGGCCCAGAACGCATAGGGATAGACGACGCGGCCCAGCTTCGCGACGCGCTGCATGATCTCGTGATCCAGCAGCACATAGGGCCATAGACGCTCCGAAAAGCCGCCTGCCTGCACCAGCGCCGATGTTCGAAACGCCTGTCCATAACCGCCGGTATGCGTCTGTTTCGACAGCAATTTCGTGACGAACCCGGCATAGAGCGCGCGGCGCAGCTTTTGCCCCGACGCATCGACGCCCAGCGCCATCACCGCCACCGTGCGCGGATCGGCGTCGAACGCCCGCTCGGCCTCCGCCAGATAGTGCGGCGGGTAGTAAGTGTCGGCATCGCCGAACGCGCAAAACTCGGTGGTCAGCTCCGCCATCGCCGTTTCCAGCGCATGGATCTTGCCCGGCCGCGCCTCCGACAGGGTCACCACCTCGACCCCAGGCGCGGCAAAGGCGCGGGCGATCGCATCCGACCCGTCGGTCGATCCATTGTCGACCAGCACCAGCCGGAACGGCACCGTCTGCGCCGCCAGCGCGGCCAGCGTCGCGGGGAGGAAGTCCGCCTCGTTGTAATAGGCGATCACGAACGTCCAGCGGGTCATGCGGCCAACTCCATCAACCGGCGGCAGGCGGCCTCCGACGACCGGCTCCCATGCGTCGCCACCGCATGGGCACGCGCCGCCGCGCCCATCGCCGCGACCGCCGCCGGATCGGCCAGCAGCGCGGACACCTTGTCGCGATAGTCGTTGTCGTGGACCAGCAGCCCGCACGCCTCCGGGATCACGTCCGGCCCGATCCGGTCGTCGAACGCGGCGACCGGCAGGCCGCACGCCATCGCCTCCGGGATCGCCCGCGGGAAATAGTCGCGCCGCCCGGCATGAAAGAACAGCCGCGCCTGTGCCAGCACCGACGGCACCTCCGCATTGGGCACATGGCCGAGCCACGCGACCTGCGGAAAGCGGCGGCGCAGGTCGTCGCCCTGCGGCCCGTCGCCGATCACCGCGACTCGGTGGGTTTCGCCCAGCGCCGCGATCTCGTCGAACTTCTTGTACGGCGTCAGCCGGCTGGTCGCGATGATGTCGAAGCGCTTCTCGGCCGGTTGCGGGGCGAAGCGGTCGGTATCAATCGTCTTGGGCAGCCGCTGCATCCGCGCCTCCGGGATCGCCCGCCGCCAGAACCGCCAGCCCGGCCGGGTCAGCCTGTCCTCCTGCACCCTCGATTCAGGGAACACGAACGCGGCGTGCGGCACGATCCGGCTCCACCAGTCGCCGCCGATGATGACCGCGAAGCGCCGCTGGTCCGGCCGCAACACCCGGTCGAACGGGTCGAACCCGGCGCCGCCATTGCTGCCGATCAGCACGAACAAGGTCGCCGGATCGATCCGCGCGGCGGCGACCATCGCGTCGCTCTTCTGCTCGCGCGTCTTCGCCTGGGGGTTGGACGGCGCGAACAGGCGGATGGGGTAGGGGGCGATGCCGGGCAGGGCGGACATCGTGTCCAGCGGTTCGCGCGCCAGCCCCCATAGCTCGACCTCGACGCCCAGCTCGGTCAGGATACCGGGCATCCGCCGGTCGCGATTGTCCCACCGCAACCACTCGCGCACATCGGCGACCCCGTGATGGGTGGGATAGGTCAGGACGAAGACGATCCGCATCGCTTGCCCGGCTACCAGCGCGCGCGGCCGCGCGCCACCCGATTGTCGAGGTGCCCGACTGCGGCTAAGGCGCTGGCGATGAACTGGTCCGATGACGGCGCGCGGGTGAGCTGCGTGATGGTGACCGCGAACCGTGCCGCGCTGGCGCGGCGCGCGGTCGACTGTTTCCTGCGGCAACGCTGGGCGAACCGCGAACTGGTCGTCGTCGATGACGGCGATCAGGATTACGGCCCGCTCTTCGCCGACATCCCCGCCGATCGCCTGATCTACGACCGGGTGGCCAAGACGCCCGAGACGACGCTGGGTGCCTTACGCAACCGCACGCTCGACCTGGCGCGCGGCAGCATCGTCGCGCAGTGGGACGACGACGACTGGTATCACCCCGACCGGCTGGTGCGACAGGTCGCGGTGCTCGACGGGGGCCGGGACGCCTGCGTCCTGCGCGGCACGCTGATGCATCTCGACGCGCCGGAGTGGTTCGATCACCCCTATGTCGGCACGCTGGAGCCGGGGGTGCCGGGCAGCATCGTCCACCGCGCCGATCCGACCGCGCGCTACCCCGAAAAGCGGCGCGGCGAGGATACCGATTTCCTCGGCCATTGGCCGCTGGAGCGGATCGGCGTGCTCGACGCGCCGGGCCTGTTCGTCCGTGCCTTTCACGGGGCGAACACGTGGGAGCGGACCCATTTCGAACGGCGGGTGCGCAACACGCCGCTGGCCGCGATCGAATATGCCGTGCGGCGGTTTCTGCCGGGCGGGGTATGGCGCCATTCGCGCTTCCGCCTCGACCCCGAAACCCGCGCCGCGTTCGAGGCGTTCGTCGCCGATTCGCGTGCCGCCGGAGTGTTCGCTTGACCCTGTTCGACCGTGCGCAGCGCCTGCACGCCTGGTCGCAGACGCCCGCCGCCGCGCGTCTGGGGAAGCTGTTCCGCGCGCTGTTCTTCGTCGGCGTGCTGCTGTGGCTGGTGCTGAAGGTGCGCGCGATCGGCTGGACCAACGTCGCGGCAGCACTCCCGCGGACGCCGTGGTTCTACATCCTGTTCGTCGTGATGTTCCTCGCGCTGCCGGTGTCGGAGGTATGGATCTTCCGCCTGCTGCTCGGCTGCCCGCTGCCCGGCAGCCTGCCCGTGTTCGTGCGGAAACGCGTCTTCAACTCGGCGTTCGTCGGCTATTCGGGCGAAGTCTATCTGTTCGTCTGGGCGCGCCAGCACCTCGGCATCGCGTCGAAGACCTTGCTGCTGGCGATCAAGGATAACGCAATCCTCTCCGCGCTGGCATCGGCGGCGATCACCTCGATCCTGCTGGTCGTCTTCATGGGGACGGGCCGGGCGAAGTGGATCGCCGACTGGCTGCATTCGGCGGGCGGGATGCTGCTTGCCGCCCTGCTGGTCGCGGCGTTCCTGACCCCGCTGCTGCTGCGACTGCGCAAGCAGATCTTGTCGGTCAGCTGGCGCGTCGCGGCGGCGGTGCTGGGCATCCATGTCGGGCGCATCCTGGTCGTCGTGCTGTTGCAGGCGACGCAATGGGCGGTGGTGCTGCCCGCCGAACCCTGGGGCGTGTGGGTCACGTTCCTGACGGTGCAGATGGTCATCAGCCGCCTGCCGATTGTGCCCAATCGCGACCTGCTGTTCCTGTCGGCCGCGCTGGAGATGAGTCATATCGTCGATGGCCCACGCGCCGCGATGGCCGGGCTGCTGCTGGCCGGCGGCGCGCTGACGCAGGGGTCTAACCTGCTGTTCTTCCTGCTGACCAGTTTCCAGCGGCGACGCGGCACCTTGCCTATCGCCGATGTCGATCCCGCATTCGAGGCGGAGGTCGCCACGCCCGCCGTGCCACCGGCGGGCGAGTAACGCATCAGGTCGACGCCCGCGCGCAGATGAAGCGCGACAGCTCTTGCCGCAGCGGCAGACCGGCGGTCGGGCGCAGCGGCCCGTCATGCGCGACATTGGTTTCGACATGCGCCCGCGTGTCCGCCACGCCGACGACGTGGAACAGGTCGCGCGCGCAATCCAGTTCGGTGCGGGCATAGACGAAGCGGTCGCCGCGCTGTTGCCGCAGGATCGCGATGATCGTGCCGCCGGCGGTCCGCCGCTGGCGCAGCACCTCGTAGCGTGACTGGGCATCCGATGGCGTCGGGATCTCGACCCCCTCCAGCGGATAGCGTTCGATGCCGTTCCCGGCGACCTCGGTCTCGACCAGATGGCGCAGGTCGACCATGTTGTTGGTCGTCGGATCGGGTTCGGACGTCGCCGAAGTTCCACAGGCGGCAAGCATCGCCCCGGCCAGCAGGGCCATAGTCGATCGGATCATACGCAAAACCCTTGTTCCTAAAGAAATGCCGTCTCAGGAAATGTTGCTACGCAGCAATGAAGCGGCAGTGGTGGCTCAGCGCGAGCGCAGGGCGCCCATCACCGTCATGAACGCGACGGCGCCCATGGCCAGCACGATACCTCCGACATCCTCCCATCCGATCGCCAGCAGGCGGTCGAACCGGTCGGTATGGGGAAGGATCGCACGGAGGGTTTCGAAGGGAATAGTCATGGCGCGATGCAACATAATCATGAACGGCAGCAGGAAAACCGCCAATCGGCCCAATCGGTCCGGGGACATCATATGTTACAGTATCGCAAGGGATTGGTGCCGTTCGGGCAATGGAAGCCGCTTGCACAGCCTCTGCGCACGCCATACACCTGCATTCCGTTTATCGATAATGGGTGGGGTTCCATGTTTCGTACTGTCGCTGCCGTACTGCTCGCTTCTACCGCGCTTGCCGGGACCGCCGCCCATGCACAGGCACCGGCCCGTGCCGCGCCGCCGGTAAAGGCCGCGCCGCTGTCGGCGCTCGTCGCGCCGGTGGACATCCCGTACGAAAAGTTCACGCTGGCCAACGGGCTGACCGTCATCACCCATACCGACCGCAAGGCGCCGATCGTCGCGGTGTCGGTGTGGTATGATGTCGGGTCGAAGCATGAGCCGGAGGGGAAGACCGGCTTTGCGCATTTGTTCGAACATTTGATGTTCAATGGTTCGGAAAATGCGCCGGGCGACTTCTTCGATCCGCTGCGTTCGATCGGGGCGACCGACCTGAATGGTACGACCAGCTACGACCGCACCAATTATTTCGAAACCGTGCCGAAGCCCGCGCTCGACCGCGCGCTGTTCCTCGAATCCGATCGCATGGGCTATCTGCTCGGCGCGGTGACGCAGGGCGTGCTGGATGAACAGCGCGGCGTCGTGCAGAACGAAAAGCGGCAGGGCGACAACCAGCCCTATGGCCTGGTCCGCTACAAGATGACCGAGGGCATCTTCCCGCAGGGCCACCCGTATCGCCATTCGGTGATCGGTTCGATGGCCGACCTCGACGCCGCCAGCCTGGAGGACGTGAAGAACTGGTTCCGCGGCCATTACGGCCCGAACAACGCGGTGCTGGTGCTGGCCGGCGACATCGACGCGAAGGAAGCGCGCCCCCTGGTCGAGAAATATTTCGGCAAGATCGCGCGTGGCCCGGAATCGGTCCTGCCCAAGATCGAGGTGCCGACCCTTGCCGCTCCGGCGCGCGAGGTGATGAAGGACAATGTCGCCGCGACGATGATCATGAAGGTCTGGCCGGTGCCGGGCCTGAACGATCCCGATTCGCCGGCGCTGGACGTCGCGATGAGCGCGTTCGGCGGCCTTGCTTCCTCGCGGCTCGACAACCAGCTGGTCAAGAAGGACAAGCTGGCGGTGCAGGTGTCGGCCGGCGTCCAGTCGCTGGCGCAGGCCGGGATGCTGATCGTCCGCGCGATCGTCCGTCCGGGCGTCGATGCGAAGGTGGTCGAGGCGAAGCTGGACCAGATGATCGCCGACTATCTGCGCACCGGCCCCACCGCCGACGAAGTCGCCCGCGTCGCCACGACGCAGGTGTCCAGCACGATCGGCGGGCTGGAATCGGTCGGCGGGTTCGGCGGCAAGGCGGTGACGCTGGCGTCGGGACAGCTCTATTCGAACGATCCGGGCTTCTACAAGAAGGAGCTGACCGCGCTGGCGACGATGACGCCGGACCGCGCCCGCGCCGCCGCGCAGAAGTGGATGTCGCGCCCGGCCTATACGCTGATCGTCGAGAACGGCACGCGCGAGGGCTATGAGGAGGCGAAGGCGGTTGCCGCCGCCCCCGCTGCGCCGGCCGCCGAGGTGCCGTTCAAGGGCACGCGCGGCGCCATGCCGGGCGTCGCCGACAGCGGTGCCGCGCTGCAATTCCCGAAGGTCACGCGCAGCCGCCTGTCGAACGGCATGGAGCTGGTCTATGCCCAGCGCACCGCCGTCCCAGTGACGCAGGTGTCGATGGTGTTCGACGCCGGCACCGCCGCCGATGTGGCGGGCAAGCTCGGCACCGCCGGCATGACGCTGTCGCTGATCGACGAAGGCACCACCACCCGCGATTCGATCGCGATGGCGGAGGCCAAGGAAAAGCTGGGCATGAGCATGTCCGGCGGCAATTCGCCCGACCAGACGACGATCGGGTTCGAAGTGCCCAGCGCCAATCTGGACAGCGCGACGACCTTGTTCGCCGACGTGCTGCGCAACCCGGCGTTCGATGCGAACGAGCTGGAGCGGGTGCGCGGACAGGTACTGGCCCAGATCGGCCAGCAGCGGACCCAGCCACAAGGGCTGGCCGACATGACGCTGCCGCCGCTGCTCTATGGCAAGGACAGCCCGTATGCGAAGCTGGCGGCGGGCGTGGGCGATCCCGCGGCGGTCATGGCGATGAAGCGCGACGACCTGGTCGCATGGCGCAACGCATGGCTGCGTCCGGACAAGGCGAAGGTGTTCGTGGTGTCCGACCGTCCGCTGGCGCAGGTGCAGGCGGCACTGAACGCCGCGCTCGGCAACTGGCAGGCGACCGGTGCGGCAGGCACCAAGCGCTTCCCGGCACAGCGCGCGACCACCAGCCCGAAGATCGTGCTGGTCGACCGTCCCAATTCGCCGCAGTCGCTGATCGTCGCCGGACAGATGACGCCGGTCCAGGCCAAGTCGGACACGCTGGCGGCGACCACCGCCAACACCGTGCTCGGCTCGGGCTTCCTCAGCCGGATCAACATGGACCTGCGCGAGGCCAAGCACTGGTCCTATGGTGCGGGCGGCGGCTATCGCCTGATGCAGAACGCGGTGCCGTACGTCATCTCCGCGCCGGTGCAGGCGGACAAGACCGGGCCGTCGATCGCGTCGCTGCGCGAACAGATCAACGGCTTCCTCGGCAAGAACGGCGTGACGCCGGTCGAATTCCGCCGCACGATCGATGGCGAGACGCGGCAGCTGGCCGGGACCTATGAAACGTCGGGCGCGGTGCTGGCGGCGATGCGGAACAACGACTTCCTCGGCCGTCCGGACGATTATCAGGCGAGCCTGCCGCAAAAATATCGTGCGCTGACCACGGCCCAGCTTGACGCTGCGGCACGCGCCGCAATCGACCCCAATCGCTTCGTCTATGTCGTGGTCGGCGATGCGAAGGTCGTCCGCCCGCAGCTTGACGGGCTGGGCCTGCCGGTGGAGGTGGTGTCGGCAACGCCGCCGTCCGCCCCGGTCGCGGCGAAGTAAGGAGAGCGAACATGGCGAATGTCGATGGCAGCTGGAACACGATCACCAAGTCGCCGATGGGCGACCAGCAGGCGACGCTGAACGTCAAGAGCGACGGCGCGACCTTTACCGGGACCTATTCCGGGGCGATGGGATCGACCGAGATCACCGACGGCAAGGTCGACGGCGACAAGCTGAGCTGGAAGGTGTCGATCGTCGTACCGATGCCGATGACGCTCGACTGCGAAGCCACGGTCGAGGGCGACACCATCTCCGGCACGGTCGGGGCGGGCGCGTTCGGCAGCTTCCCGATGGCGGGCAACCGCGCCGGCTGATCCCCGGTGACGTGACCGAAACGGCCCGTCCGCACCTGTTGCGGGCGGGCCGTTTTCGTTTTGGTGACACGCAACTCCTGCACCCCGCCGCCGGGAAATCCTGCAGCCGATCGACATTCGACCGAGGCATGAACGAACGTGCTCCCCTCCCTGGAAGGGAGGGGCTGGGGGTGGGTCGGCCCGCGAGGGAAGGTCACGCCGGCCAACGGGCCGACCCACCCCCGACCCCTCCCTTGTCAGGGAGGGGAGTAGTCGAAGTCGATCGGCCCGCGCGACTGCGCCCACGCCAGCGACCTCCGCCGCCATCCTTCAACATTCCTATTGCAGCGCAGCGGTTCGCGAACAGCCGTCACCACATAAGCTGAACACGGTGCCGCACCACGGCACGGGCTGTAACTCCAACTGACGGACCCCGTCGATCTGGCCGATCTTACAACGTCGCTGGCGCCGCGAGAACGTCATCAAAGTGGCGTAACCGCGAACGATCCACCCCCGCCTGCGCCCATCCCCGTCCGATTCGCGCTCCAGACCGCTCGCCCCGGCCCATCGCACCACACAACAGCTGCCCCGCCATCGTGCCGGTGTCGCCACAATGTCACCATGGTCCGGGCGGGTGCGCCACGGTTCGTTCATCGAAGCGACAGATACCGTTGCCCTGGGGCAACAGTATCCGATTTGATCACCGCCATGCTGCAATGCGATGCAACAACTCCCGCGCTTTTGGGTTCAGAGGGGCCACGGACAAACCGGCGCGCGTTCGACGCCGGGACCGTAAACGCTGATGAGGTTTTGTATGCGTAAGCTTTTGACCGTCGCCGCTGCCGCTGTTGCCTTCACGGCCGCGCCCGCCTTTGCGCAGGACGCCACCGTGGTGCAGGACGCCCCGACCACCGAACCCGCCCCCGCCGTGACCGCGCCCGATGGCACCCGTGGCTTCGGTTTCGAACCCTATGTCGCCGTGATGGGCGGCTGGGAGCAGTTCGACTCCGAGCGTACCAAGGCCGGCATCCCGCAGGTCGCGCGTAACGACAAACTCAACGGCGCGCTGGTCGAAGGCATCGTCGGCTTCAACGTGCCGCTGGGCCCGGTGTTCGTCGGTGCCGAAGGCAGCGTCTCGAAGGGCGTGTCGGGCGACATCGATTGGGATTACGGCGCAGCCGGTCGTTTCGGCGTCCGCGCGGGTGACTCGGGCCTGATCTACGGCAAGGTCGGCTATCGCTGGGTCAATTTCGACCGGTTCGGCAACGACAGCCGCGACTATCACGAAATGACCTATGGCGCCGGTTTCGAAGTCGGCCCGAAGGACATCGGCCTAGGCGGCATCACCGGCAACTCGGGCGTGCGCCTGCGCGGTGAAGTGTCGACCTTCGGTTCGGCCCACAGCTTCCGTCCGATGCTGGGTCTGACGACCCACTTCTAAGCATCGTGCCAGTTTCGGGCGGGTCCGGCGTATCGGGACCCGCCCCGGTAATTGCGTAAGACAAGAGGCTCCGGACGGGTTCGTCCGGGGCCTTTTGTTTTGGCGGGTTGCCGGGACCGGCCGAAGCGGCTCAAATGACCGGGCAGGGGGGATGGACGCTATGATCGGATTTGCGGCACTGCTGCTGATGGTTGGGCCGTCGCCCTATTTCCCGCCACCGGATGCCGTCGCCGTCGCGGGATGTCCGCCGGTCGTGGCTGTTGAATCGCGTGGGCGGCTCGACCGAAGCCGCGAATGGCTCGAACGGGAACTGTCCGCCACAGGAGAGGCTTCGCTCTACGGCTTGGCTCAGGCCGGCAATGCCGATGTCGTTCGCTTCGTCTGGGTGCCGAGCTTCCATCCTACGGTCCGGGTACGGATCGAAGGGCTGGCGTCGGCAGCGCCCCGACTGATCGCGGAGCAGGGAAGTGAGCGTGGTGGCCACGGATCGGCTGGCGTGGGAGCCAGGGTCGACCGACTGCTGACCCCGGATGATGCGAGCGCGATCCGCCCGTTGCTCGACGCAGGGGCGTTGTTCGTGCCGCAACCCAACCGCGCCATCGCTATGATGGATGGGGCGCAGTGGTTGGTCGAACGCGCCGTTGGGCGATGCCATACGGCGGCGATCGAACATAGCCCGGACGGTGGCGGACTCCACGCTGCTGGAGAGGCGATGGTACGGCTGACCGGGTGGGATGTGGCGCTATACTGAACAGGCCGCCGGGCGCGAACCCGACGGCCTGCTCTCCGTAGGACCGCTGTGCAGCGGTTATTCTTCGACCGTCACCCGCCCGTTGCGGACGATCATGCCGCGTTCGGCCATTTCCTTGCGGAAATCGTGGCGGGCATCGGCGATCTCGCGGCGATATTCCGCCCAGGCATCCTCGCGGTCGGCGGCATCGTCGGCGCGGGCCAGATCGCTGCGCAGCTCGCGCTTCGCTTCCGAGATGTCGGTCTTATAATCCAGATAATAGGGATTATAGTCCGAATAGACCGGGACAGTACGACGATCCTTCGCCAGCGCCGGCGTGGCGATCGACGCAACAGTCGTGGCGGCGATCAGCAATAGCTTGCGGTTCATGGGGGTTCTCCCTTTGCCTGAACTTGCGGCACTATAACCCCCGTTCGGCAACGCCGGTTCCTTCATCTGGCGTTCACCTTGGAAGAGGGCATCCAGCGCCCTTGTCAATTGTCGCGCTGCTTCCGATCTTGTCGGCCATGGCAGGACGGGTGAAGCGCAAGGCGGGACTGGCGGCGGCAGCGGTGTTGGCCGCCCGCGCCGAAGCGCCGCTCGCCTGCGCGCTCTGCGGTCGCCCGATCGGCACCCAGGTCGAATGGCACCACCGCGTGCCCAAGAGCGAGGGCGGGCGCGAGACCGTGCCGCTCCACCCGATCTGCCACCGCACCATCCACGCCAGCGCCACCAACGCCGAACTGGCCGGTCCGCTGGCAGACCTTGATGCGCTGCGGTTGGTGCCGGCAGTGGCGCGGTTCGTGGCGTGGGTCGCGGACAAGCCGGCCGACTTTCGGGCGCCGGTGCGGCGGGGGCGGTAGGGCCCACTTCGTCATCCCCGCGCAGGCGGGGATCCATATGCGCAGCGGCTGCGCTTTCATCACCACCGTCAGCGGCAATGGATTCCCGCCTGCGCGGGAATGACGGGCAGGGCGCACTCCACCCTGTCCTACATCACCGAGCTTTGCCATCGTGCTGCCGGGTCGTCGCGACCCGCGCTCTTTGACAGGTCGGACCGCATCACGCGCAAATAGCGTACGAGTGTGAACTTCGTGAACTTTGAGCGGCGGGCATGGGCAAAGCCCATGCCGTCGGTCGGCGCTTCGAGCGCCGCCGGCCGGCCGCGCCTTGTGCGGCTCGGGGTGGCTTTCGCTACCCCTTGCCCGGCGCTTACTCCGCCGCAACGCCCCCGAACATATCGCCCATGCCGGTCGCTTCCTCGTTCGCCGGGGCGGTAACCTTGGCCTTCTGGCGCTTGTCGAAGCCGTCCCAGACCTCGTTCCAGTTGCCGCGCGTCGCCGCCTTCGAATATTCCGTCGCGCGCTGTTCGAAGAAGTTGGCGTGCTCCACACCGTTCAGCAACGGCGCCAGCCACGGCAGGGGGTGTTCGTCGATCAGGTAGATCGGCTTCATGCCCAGCTGCCCCAGCCGCCAGTCGGCGATGTAGCGGATATATTTCTTGATTTCTTTCGCGGTCATCCCGTGGACCGGGCCCATTTCGAAGGCGAGATCGATGAAATTGTCCTCCAGCCGCACCGTCGTCTGGCACATGTCGGCGATGTCGTCGCGCACCGCGCGCGTCATGCAGTCGCGTTCCTTGCAGAAGGCGTGGAACAGCTTGATGATCCCCTCACAGTGCAGGCTCTCGTCGCGGACCGACCACGACACGATCTGCCCCATGCCCTTCATCTTGTTGAAGCGCGGGAAGTTCATCAGCATCGCGAACGACGCGAACAGCTGCAACCCTTCGGTAAAGCCACCGAACATCGCCAGCGTCTTGGCAATGTCCTCGTCGGTGTCGACCCCGAAATTCTGTAGATAGTCGTGCTTGTCCTTCATCTCGCTATATTCGAGGAAGGCGCCATATTCGCTCTCGGGCATCCCGATCGTGTCGAGCAGATGGCTATACGCCGCGATATGCACCGTCTCCATGTTGGAGAAGGCAGCGAGCATCATCTTGACCTCGGTCGGCTTGAAGATGCGACCATATTTCTCGTGGTAGCAGTCCTGCACCTCGACGTCCGCCTGGGTGAAGAAGCGGAAGATCTGCGTTAGCAAATTGCGCTCGTGCGGCGTCAGCTTCTGCGCCCAGTCGCGGCAATCCTCGCCCAGCGGCACCTCTTCGGGCATCCAGTGGATTTGCTGCTGACGCTTCCAGAAATCGAATGCCCAGGGGTATTCGAACGGCTTGTACTGCTTGCGGGCTTCGGTGAGCGACATGGGGTTACTCCAGGGAAACTTAGAATCGAATGGGATGAATGCCCTCGGCGGGTAGCATTCCAAATGATAAAGCGGCTGCGAAAAGCCAGAAAATCGGGGCGGCAACCATCTGCGCCAGACCGAACCGTTTGATCTGAACCATCGACCAATCGCCACCCGATACGGGCTGGCCGAAAACGATACGGTCGGCCCATGGATTGGTGCGCATCCGCATAAACCGCAACCCGTTCAAAAATGAACCAATGCAGATAAACGTGACCACCGTCAGCAACAGCGTACCGCTCATGTGCCGCTGCTCCAGGACCATTGCGCGATGCCGAAGATCGTCAGGATGATCCCCAGCGCCAGCGCCATCATCCCCGTCATGCCATGCGCATAGCGGCTCTGCGCCGTCGCACGCGACCGCAGGCGCAGCAGCAGCCACAGCCCGACCGCGCCCGACACCAGCGCGACCGACAACATGATGAGGACGTTCGCGGTCATGCGACCAACTGCCGGGACGTGCGTTTCACCGCCGCCCCCAACGGAGAAAAACCATGGCCGATCTCAGCAACATCCAAGAACATGCCGACGTCATCGGTGCCGATGGCGTCCATATCGGCACCGTCGACCGCGTCGAAGGCGACCGCATCAAGCTGACCAAGAAGGACAGCGGTGCTGAGGTCGAAGGAGCCGAAAGCAGCCATGCAGGTCATCACCATTATATCGATGGCGGCCTCGTCGCCGAGGTCGAAGGTAACACCGTCCGCCTGTCCGCCAATGCCGACGTCGCGGTGACGTTCGAAACCGAAGAGGATGGCTCGGCCATCTGATCGATCGCGTGTCGAGCGACGGGGAAGGGGGCTTCGGGCCCCCTTTTTCCTGTGCGCGACCACGCCGTCAGACGGGATCGCTACGCGACCCCGCTGCCCGCCGCGGTCTGTCCCTGCCTTGCCTGGGCAAGGCAGGGCGACCCGCTTACTGACAGGCCAGGCACTCGTCATAATCGGTCGTCTCGCCCAGGTCGAACTTGGCCAGCTCGGACGTATTGTCCGCCTCGACACCCCCGGCGAAACCGGCGCGCTGCACCGACTTCGACCGCAGGTAATAGAGCGATTTGATGCCCAGCTCCCATGCGCGATAGTGGAGCATCAGCAGGTCCCACTTCTCGACATCGGCCGGGATGAACAGGTTCAGCGACTGCGCCTGGTCGATGAACGGCGCACGATCGCCCGCCAGTTCGAGCAGCCAGCGCTGGTCGATCTCGAAGCTGGTCTTGTAGGTGTCCTTTTCTTCCTGGGTCAGGAAGTCGAGATGCTGGACCGACCCGCCGCGTTCGAGGATCGAATTCCACACCGCGTCGCTGTTCTTCGACTTCGCGATCAGCAGCTTTTCGAGATACGGGTTCTTGACCGACCACGAACCGCTGAGCGTCTTGTGGGTATAGATGTTCGCCGGGATCGGTTCGATGCAGGCGCTGGTCCCGCCGCAGATGATGCTGATCGACGCGGTCGGCGCGATCGCCATCTTGCAGCTGAACCGCTCCATCACGCCCATGTCGGCCGCGTCGGGGCAGGGGCCGCGCTCGTTGGCGAGGTGCATCGACGCCTCGTTCACCTGCGCGTTGACGTGGCGGAAGATCTTCAGGTTCCACGCCTTCGCCATCGCCCCTTCGAACGGCAGCGACCGCGCCTGCAGGAACGAGTGGAAGCCCATGACGCCCAGCCCGACCGACCGTTCCCGGCTGGCCGAATAGCGGGCGCGGGCCATTTCGTCGGGCGCACGCTCGATATAGTCGGTCAGCACATTGTCGAGAAAGCGCATCACGTCCTCGATGAAGCGCTTGTCGCCGTTCCATTCGTCCCAGGTTTCGAGGTTCAGCGACGACAGGCAGCACACGGCGGTGCGGTCGTTGCCGAGGTGGTCGGTGCCGGTCGGCAGCGTGATCTCGCTGCACAGGTTCGACGTCGACACCTTGAGGCCCAGGTCGCGGTGATGCTTGGGCATCGTGTTGTTCACATGGTCGCTGAACACGATGTACGGTTCGCCGGTCGCCAGGCGGGTTTCGACCAGCTTCTGGAACAGCGAGCGCGCGTCGACCGTCGTGCGGACCGATCCGTCCTTGGGGCTCTTCAACTCCCATTCGGCGCCGTCGCGCACCGCTTCCATGAAGGCGTCGGGGATCAGTACGCCATGGTGCAGGTTCAGCGCCTTGCGGTTGAAGTCGCCGCTGGGCTTGCGGATTTCGAGGAACTCCTCAATCTCCGGATGGCTGATGTCGAGATAGCAGGCGGCCGAACCGCGCCGCAGCGACCCCTGCGAAATGGCGAGCGTCAGCGAATCCATGACGCGGACGAACGGGATGATGCCGCTGGTCTTGCCGTTCAGCCCGACCGGCTCGCCGATGCCGCGCACGCTGCCCCAATAGGTGCCGATGCCGCCGCCGCGCGACGCCAGCCACACATTCTCGTTCCACGTCTCGACGATGCCCTCCAGGCTGTCGGGGACCGAGTTGAGATAGCAGCTGATCGGCAGGCCGCGCCCGGTGCCGCCGTTCGACAGGACCGGGGTGGCGGGCATGAACCACAGCTTCGAGATATAGTCGTACAGCCGCTGCGCATGGGCAGCGTCATCGGCATAGGCCGACGCGACGCGCACGAACAGGTCCTGGTATGATTCGCCGGGCAGGAGGTAGCGGTCCTTCAGCGTATCCTTGCCGAAATCGGTCAGCAGCGCATCGCGCGAATGGTCGACCTCGACCGCGTGCAACAGGGCGTCGACCGTGTGGCTGGTGCGCACCGGGGGCGTCGTGGCGGGGGCCGGATCGGCGAATTGCAGCTCGTTCATCTGGGCATCCTGACTGTCTTGAAAGGTCATCGTCCCGTTCCTCATGTGTTCTGGCACGGGGCGATGCCCCCGGTCTATTCCTACGGTCCGCCCGCCCACCGTACCGGATTTCGTATCCGGAACCGTCGGGCGGGGAGAGGCGGGTCGCACACTAATTGTGGGGCGTCACCCGCGTTCGCTGCTACTAATTGTAGGAAATGGCCTGTCACGCAAGTCGCTAAATCGGCGATCCCGCGCAATCGATGGGCATTGCCCCGCACCGATTACGTCCGACGCGCGGCGAACTGCCGGGTTCGTGAAATGCAAGCGAACATTTTAAGAACCGATAAAAATTTGGCCGCATGGAATTGCCTGCCGGGCGGAACCATTTCAGCCGGACCGGGTGATCCCATTGCCATGGCGACAGCGCCCGGCGACCCGCGTCTGCCACGCCAGCAACAGCGGCACGACGATCAGCTCGATGCACAGCCCGGTCAGCTGTCCGGTCGACGGGGTGCCGATCGTCGCCAGCGACAACAGCCGGGCAAAGCCACCGATGACGACCATCATGCCCAGCAGGCGGAAGCGCCCACTCTTGCGGTCGATACCGGGAATGCAGCTGGCAAAGCCGAGCGCCATCCCGAGGAACAGGCCCGACAGATAGCGAAAATGGCTGTCCATGTCGGTGGCAGGCGCCGGTTGCAGCCACGCCGCACCGTGCACGATGCCGGCCAGCGACGCGCCGAACGGCACGATACAGACCAGTGCGACCGCCGCCTGCAACAGCGTGCGTTCGCGGCGCGGGATCATGCCCGTTCCCGCTCCAGCAGTTCGGCACGCACCCGGATCGCATGGACCGACAGGCGCACCTCGAACAGGAACCACACCAGCCCGCCGATCAGCAGCAGCATCGACAGCACGAAGCTGATCGCGACCGCCTTGCCCAGCCCCAGGTCGAGCAGCTCGGCGATGAACAGCATCGCGACGACGCTGCAGTTGGCGACCGCCGACAATACGACCAAGAACACCGCATTGTTGATAATGCGAATGCGCCGGTCGAGCAGGCGCAGTTCGAACACATGGCGCGCATGTTCGGGACCGGTCGAACTGGGATGCAGCTTTTCCAGGTCGCGCGCCCGGTCGACGATCCGGGCAAGGCGGCCGACCATGACGTTCAGGATCGCCCCGATACCGGCCAGCAGGAAGACCGGCGCGATGGCGGTCTGGATCGTCTTGGCGACGGTCGACAGGACAGGTTCGAATTCCACCCGGTCGATATGCCCCGCCCACCGGACGGGGGCAAGGCGGCGGCGTCCGTCCGATCGTCCAAATTGCGCGATGTTACGGCTACCGGATCGTAAGAGGTTCGTGGCAATGCACGTTCATGTTGTCTCCGCCCGCCGCCATCGCTCCCGCCGTTCGCGCCCCCGTCGTTCGGGTCGTCGACGGCATCGCCGAAGCCGTCGATGCGGTTGCCACCGTGGCGGCGCCGACGCACCGTTTCCTGCGCCGGCAATGGTTCGCGGCGGCGGTCGACAGCTATGGCGGCACGGCCCGGACCGTGGTGGTCGAACGCGACGGCCGCCCGGTCATCGCGCTGCCGCTGACCGGACTGGGGCCGGCGATACTGGGCCTGCGGCAGGTGCCGGGATGCTATTGGCCGTTTCGCAGCGGCCCGGTGGCGGAGAATGCGCAGGCGGCCGACTTCGCCGCGCTGCTCGACGGCATCCGGCGGGAAACGCGCGGCTTCCGGCTGGGGCCGATCTATGACGGTGATCCGCTGCTCGAAGGATTGCAGGCCGCCGCCGCGACCAGGGGGTGGCGCGCCTTGCCGCGCTTCATCGCCGATAGCTATCTGCTCGACATGGCGGCCGCGCAGGCGGAGGGGCCTTGGCCGCGCAATTCGACGCTGCGCAAGAACCGGTTCAACGAAAAGCATCTGGCGACCCATGGCGCGCCGGACTGGTCCTTTCTGTCCGGGCGCGACTGGACGCCAGACGCGTTCGATTCGCTGGCGGCGGTCGAGGATGCGAGCTGGATCGCGGAGCGGACCGATGGCAGCGATGCGAAGTTCACTGCGGGCGGCCATGGCGATTTCTGGCGCAAGGCGGCCGAAGACCCCGTCATCGCCGACATGCTGTGGGCGGCGCTGCTGCGGGTGGACGGACAACCGGCGGCATTCTCGTTCGACCTGAATGCCGGCGCGCTGAAATATGCGATCGCGAACAGCTACGACGTCCGCTTCGCCAAGCATTCGCCCGGACGGCTGCTCTATTATCGCAACCTCGTCCGCGCGCTGGAAGACGGGATCACGCGGGTCGACTGGGGGGCGGGCGACAGCGGGTACAAGCGGGCCATCGGCGCCGATCGCGGCCCGGCGATCCGCGACTGGCTGTTCCTGCCGCCCGGACTGCCGGCGCTGGCCGGGCGCCTGCTCGCGGGGCGCTGGGCGGGCGACCGCCAGGCTGCGGTGCCCGACGACGCGCCGCCCGCCGTCTGATGGCGCATCGCCTGCCGGCTGCATCCTAAGTAGCATTGAATATGACCGGCGAATCAGGAACATCCGACGCCATGGCATCGCGGCGGCAGGCATGGACCCTCTCGTCCGCTCGGCGTCTCGCGACGTTGCGGCTGGCCGGAATGACGGTCGCCTATGGCCTGCTGATCTACGGCCTTGCCGTCATCACGCTGTGCGGAGGCCGGTGGTTCGGCGGCTGCGAGTTGATGTGGGTCGCCAACCCGATCGCCATCGCCACGCTGATCCGCCGCCCCCGCGCGCAATGGCCGTTGCTGCTGTGCGTCACCGGCGTCGCGCTCGTCCTGGCGAACGGGTGGCGCTATTCGGACCTGACGCCGGTGGTCGGCCATGGCCTGATCGACCTGATCGGCATCACCGTCGTCGCGTCGATGATCCGGCTGGCCCATCCCGATCCGCGCCTGCTGCGCGGCTATGCGACGATCGTGCTGATCGCGCTGGCAGGGGCGGCATTGATCACTGCGATGTTCATCCAGTTCCGGCTGCTGACGTTCGGCACCGTTACCGGCCTGGCCGCGGTCCAGTGGTTTGCTGCCAACGCGATGGGCCTGATCGTATTGCTGCCCGCGCTGAAGGCGACGCGGCGCGCGCTCACGGAGGAGTTCGACGTCCTGTCGCCGGGGATCATCCTGGTGATCGCGCTGACTGCCGCCCTGACCGGGCTGTTGTTCACCATGAACAGCTATCCGGTGCTGTTCCTGCTGCTGCCCTGCGGCGTGTTTTCCGCCCTGCTGTATCGGTTCGCCGGGGCGGCGGCCTCGACGATCACGGTCAGCATCGTCGCGACGGTCTGCACCCTGCGGGAACTGGGGCCGATCTCCGACCTCGTGGTGTCCCGGCCGGACCGCATCCTGTACCTCCAGCTGTTCGTCGGCGCCTTTACCCTGACCGCCTTTCCCGTCGCCGCGCTGGTCTATGAACAATGGCTGGGGCTGAAGGAAATCCGCGACAACGAACGGCATCTGCGGTTGCTGGCCGATCACTCGACCGACCTGATCATACGGCTGGGGCCGGACGGCCTGCGGCGTTATGCGTCGTCGGGGTCGCAGCAGCTGCTGGGCTATCCCCCCGAACAGATGGTGGGGCAGAGTCCGTTCCAGATGATCCATCCCGACGATCGCGATCGGGTGCGACGATGCCTCGCGACGCTGAGCCCGACCGGCGGCAGCGCGGTCGTCCGCTATCGGATGCGGCACCACGATGGCCATTATCTGTGGCTGGAAGGGGCGTTCCGGCTGGTCGGCGACGATCCCGCCTGTGCCGAGGTGATCGGTTCGATCCGCGACATCGCGGACCGGCGCGCGGCCGAGGGGGAGGTGGCGACCTCGTTCGATGAGTTGAAGGAAAAGCAGCGGTTGCTGGCGATGGCCGAGAGTGCGGCGGGGATCGGCCATTGGCGGCTGAACCTGGCCGACTGGCGGTTGTTCTGGTCGCCGGAGGTCTTTCGCATCCACGGCGTGGGGGGAGACCGCGAGCCGGGCATCGCCGAAGCGATCCGCTATTATCACCCCGACGACCGGGAAAAGGTACGCGACTGGATCGGCACGGCGATCGCCAATGGCGGGTCGTTCGAATTCGATGCCCGCGTGGTGCGTCCGGATGGCCAGCTCCGCTGGGTCCGGTCGCGCGGTCAGGCGGAAAGCGCGCCGGGGGCGGGGATCGTCGGCCTGTTCGGCGTGTTCCAGGACATCACCGAACATGTCACGGCGATGACCGACCTGCGCGCCGCGCGCGAAGAGGCGGAACGTGCGCTGGCGGCAAAGGCGACCTTCACCGCGACGATCAGCCACGAGATCCGCACCCCGCTGACCTCCATCCTCGCGGCGGTACAGCTGTTGCGCGACACGCCGGACCGGGCGGAGCGGATGCGGCATCTCGACTCGCTGGAAACCGCCGGGCGCACGCTGTCGGACATCGTCGACGACGTGCTGACCTTTTCGAAGCTGGAGGGCGGGCATGGCAATCCGGAGGCGATCGCCTTCGAACCGCGACAATTGTTGCAGACCGTGGCCGGGCTGTTCGCGGCCGAGGCGCGCAACCATGCGCTGTCGATCGAGGTGGACGCCCCGGCCGGCCACGTGATCGGCGATCCGGCGCGGTTGCAGCGCGTGCTGACCAACCTGGTCGGCAATGCGGTGAAGTTCACCCGCACCGGATGGGTCCGCATCTGCGCTGCTCGCGAAGGGGGCGATGTGTGGCGGTTCGAGGTGACCGACACCGGCGTCGGCATCCGCAGCGACCGGCTGGACGCGATCTTCGAACCCTTTGTCCAGGCCGATGCATCGACCACGCGCAGCTATGGCGGCACTGGCCTCGGCCTCAGCATCAGCCGGATGCTGGTCGAATCGATGCGGGGCACGATCAAAGTCGCCAGCCGGCCCGGTGCCGGGTCGCGTTTCTGGTTCGACATTCCGCTGCCCGTGGCCCCCGATGCGGCAGGCGCCGGCAGGACCGACCTGGCCGAAGGCGGCATCGCCGCGGAGGCGAGCGGCCACCCCCCGATGACCGTGCTGGTGGCCGAGGACAACGACGTCAACCGCTACCTGCTGGCGGAGATCGTCCGGCGGCTGGGGCACGCGGTGGTGACGGTCGAAAACGGGGCGCGGGCGGTCGAATATGTCACCGCGCCGGCCGGCAATCCCGTCGACCTGGTGCTGATGGACATCCAGATGCCGGTGATGGACGGCATCGCCGCGACACGCGCGATCCGTGCGTGGAGCGGGGCGGGGGCGACGGTGCCGATCCATGCCATCACTGCCGACCTTTCCGAGGAACGCCGCGCCGACATCACCCAGGGGGGGATGAACGGCGTGCTGACCAAGCCGGTCGACATGGCGCAGTTGAGCGCCTTGCTCAACCAGACCGCGCTGGCGCCGCAGCGGCCATCGGCAGCGGCGCCGGTGGCCAGCGTGATCGATCCGCTGCGCATCCGCGCGCTGACTGATGCGCTGGGCGCCGAACAGCGCGACACGCTGCTCGCCCTGCTGATCGAGGATGCGCGGCGGGTGCCGGGGCGGTTGCGGACGCTGCTGGCGCATGGCCGCAACAACCTGGCCCGGCGGGAGGCCCATGCCTTTCACGGCGCGGCGGCCAGCATGGGGGCGGCAAGGTTGCTCGCGGCCCTGGCGGAGATCGAGGGGATTGCCGACGACGCCACGGTCGATCCAACGGTCGTCGACCGGCTGGACCGTTGCGCGCAGGAGGTGATCGACGCGGCGCGCTCCGCCATGCGCAGCGCGGCCTGACCGGATCAGTTCTCCGCGTCGAACGCCTGTAGCGCCAGCACCGCCTGGGTCCGGTTGTTGACCCCCAGCTTGCGGAAGATCGCCGACAGATGCGACTTCACCGTCGGTTCGGCGAGTTGCAGGTCATAGGCGATCTGCTTGTTCTGATGCCCGTTCACGATCGCGCGCAGCACGCGCAGCTGCGCGATCGACAAGGTGCCCATCCGTTCGGCCAGGTCGACCCGGCGGTCCTCCTGATTGGCGTCGGCGATGCCGTCCGGCAACCAGTCCTGCCCGTCCAGCAGCGCGCGGATCGCCGCGATCATCTGATCGATCGTAGAGGATTTGGGGATGAAGCCTCTGGCGCCCAGCGCATGGGACTGTGCGACGACGGCGGGTTCCTCGCGCCCCGATACGATGGCGATGGTCGCCCCCGGACGAATCGCCCGCAGCATCGCCAGACCGGCAAAGCCCTGTACGTCGGGCAGCATCAGGTCGAGCAGGATCAGGTCATATTCGGTCCGGCGGACCAGTTCTTCCGCCTCCGCCAGGGTCGTCACGCAATCCTTGGTAAGCGCCGGATCGACCGCCCGCGCCGCCATGCCCAATGCGGTCGCACACATCGGGTGATCGTCTGCGACGAGAATGTGCGGCATTAACAATACCTTGTTGGCGGTCTGACGAACAAGCGATGGCCCTTATCACACCAAGATACAAGACGCACTATCAACAACTTGCCAGAATTGAGTTAAGGCAAATTCATTATTTCGACACGGGACGTCCCACGAAATCCTCCCGAAGTACCTGTTCGATCGGCCGATCTATTCCGCGCGTGAGAGGGGCGGGAACGACGACGGTAAATCCACGGGCGATCAACCCGTCGATGGCCCAGCGCACGCAATAGTCGGCGGCGACCCCGACGACGATCGCGCGGTCGATGCCTTGGTCGCGCAGATCGGCGAAGAAAGCGTCGCGCGGGACCGGCGGCAATGTCCCGCGCGGGTCGTCGAGGTGCAGACCGTCCTCTGCCCACATGTCGAACACTCCCTTCTCCATCGTCCGGCAGGGAATGGTCGGTGGCACCGACAGCGGGTCGAGCAGGTTGCGCCATCCCGGCGTCCCCTTGACGCAGTGGATCGGGAAGAGTTGGGCTTCGGCGCTGTCCGGATAGCTGTCGGTAAAATGCGTGTCGAAGGTGAACACGATCGCCGCGGTATCGGCCGCCGTGCGCCCGGCCAGCCATTCCCGCAGCGGCGCGACGATCGCATCGGCGCCGGCGACCGGCAGCGCGCCGTCCGGCAGCATGAAATCGGCCTGGGTATCCACGACCACGATCAGGTCACGCATGGCTCATCTCCTTCACGACCGCTTGCATATGTTCGATATGGATATATGTAAAGGGCATGGAAGAAGCGGCTTTCCTGCAAGGCTATGACCCGACCGGCTATGACCGGCCCTCGGTCGCGGTCGATTGCGTTGCGTTCGGGCTGCACGAGGGGCGGCTGGCCGTACTGCTCGCCCGGAGGGACCAGCCGCCGTTCGCGGGCGACTGGTCATTGCCCGGCGGGTTCGTCGCGATCGACGAAGCGCTGGAAGCGGCGGCGGAGCGGGTGTTGCGCGACAAGGCGGGACTGGCGGGCGTGGCGCCCGAACAGGTCCACTGCTTCGGCGCGGTCGATCGCGATCCCCGGATGCGGATCATCGCCATCGCCTATCGCGTGCTGCTCGATCCGGCGCGGATGGCGGCGCTCACTCTGCGCGCTGGGCAGTGCTTGGCGACCATCGCTCCGGCGGGCATCGTGTCGCAGGACGGCCAGAAGCTGCGGCTGGCGTTCGACCATGACCATATCGTGCGGCTGACGCTGGAGCGGCTCCGCGCGGCGATCGACGATGCCGCCTTTGCCCTGTTGCCCGACCGCTTCACTTTGCGCGAATTGCAGGCGGTGCATGAAGCGGTGCTGGGCCGGTCGCTGAACAAGCCCGCCTTCCGCCGCCGGATGCTGGAGCGTGGCGGGTTGCGGGCGACCGGCGACTATGAGGCGGGGCGCGCGTTCCGTCCGGCCGAACTCTATGTCCAGCGTCCGAAAGGCTGACCGATGGTGATGACCGATATTGCGACTCGGGTGTGGAACCATGGCTGGCGGCTGGACCCGGTCGTGCGCAGCCTGCTCGACACGGATTTCTACAAGCTGCTGATGGTGCAGATGATCCGCGAGGTGCACCCGGACGTCCGCGCGACCTTTGCCGTCATCAACCGCAGCAAGTCGGTGCGACTGGCCGAGGTGATCGACGAAGGCGAATTGCGCGCGCAGCTGGACCATGCCCGCACCGTCGCCTTTTCGAAGCAGGAGCTGATCTGGTTGGCGGGCAACAGCTTCTACGGCATCGAACGGATGTTCGCGCCGGGGTTCATCGACTGGCTCGGTCGGTTCCGCCTGCCGGAATATGAACTGTCGGTCCGCGACGGGCAGTATGAGCTGCACTTCGACGGACCATGGGCCGAGACGTCGCTATGGGAAATCCCGGCGCTCACCATCCTCAACGAACTGCGCGCGCGGGCGGCCCTGCGCGACCATGGCCGCTTCGCGCTGGACGTCACCTATGCGCGGGCCAAGGCGCGGTTGTGGGACAAGGTGGAGCGGTTGCGCGAGCTGCCCGATCTGGTGCTGTCCGACTTCGGCACGCGGCGGCGGCATGGCTTCCTGTGGCAGCGCTGGTGCGTGGAGGCGTTGCAGGAGGGGCTGGGCGAGCGGTTCGTCGGCACCTCCAACGTGCTGCTAGCGATGCAGGCGGGCGTCGAGGCGATCGGCACCAATGCGCACGAACTACCGATGGTCGAGGCGGCGCTGGCCGAGGACGATGCCGGCATCGCCGCTGCGCCCTATCGGGTGCTGGAAGAGTGGCGGCGGCATTATGGCGGAAACCTGCTGATCGCCTTGCCCGATGCGTTCGGCACCACCGCCTTCCTGCGCAATGCGCCGCACTGGCTGGCCGACTGGACCGGCTTTCGGCCCGACAGTATGCCGCCGATCGAGGGGGGCGAGCAGATCCTGCGCTGGTGGCAGGAACAGGGCGTCGATCCCCGATCCAGGCTGCTGATCTTTTCCGACGGGATGGACGTGGACAGCATCCTCGCGACCTATCGCCATTTCCACGGGCGGGTGCGGATGAGCTTCGGCTGGGGCACCAACCTGACCAACGATTTCCGCGGCTGCGACCCGCTGGGGGGCGAGGGGCTGGAGCCGATCTCGCTGGTGTGCAAGGTCATCAGCGCCAATGGCCGCCCGGCGGTCAAGCTGTCCGACAACCCGGCCAAGGCGACCGGCGACCCCGCCGACATCGCCCGCTACCTGCGCATCTTCGGCGAAGGCGGCCGGGTCGCCAGCCCGGTCGCGGTGTGATCCGTCAGACCCGCACGTAGCGGAAATACCAGACCTCATGCCCCTGCCGCCGGGCTTTCCGTTCATAGCGGGTTTCGGGCCAGTCGGCGGGGCGGGTGAGGAAGTCGGCCGCCGTCTGCGCCTGCCACACGAAGTCGCGGCGCTGGTCCATGATCATCATCGCCCAGCGGCAATAGGTCGGGTCGTCGGTCCCTAGGCGAAACTCGCCGCCCGGTCGCAGCTTCTTCGCGATCAGGTCCATCGGGCCGTGGTTCATCATCCGCCGCTTGGCATGGCGCGCCTTGGGCCAGGGGTCGGGGTGGAGCAGATAGACCCGCTCCAGCGCGCCATCGGGAAAGCGCTCGATCACCTCCAGCGCGTCGCCCATGTGCAGGCGGACATTGGCGAGTTCGTCGTCGCGGATATGGTTCAGCGCGCCGACCACGCCGTTGAGGAACGGTTCGCAGCCGATGAAGCCGTGGTGCGGTCGGGCGCCGGCCTGTCCCGCCAGATGCTCGCCCGCGCCGAAGCCGATTTCCACCTCGACCGGGCGATCGTCGCCGAACAGGACCTGCGAGTTGAGCGGCCCGCTGTCGGGGACCGAGACCCGCGGCAACAGGTCCTCGACCAGCGCGGCCTGTCCCAGGCGGAGCTTGTGGCCCTGACGACGGCCATAGAGGCGGCGGATGGTAGTGGGATCGTTCATCGCGGCGCTCCTACCCGCCAAGCCGGCGTGTCGACAAGCCGTGTCGACCGGGAGCTTCCTCGATGCCCAGGGGTTGGAGGGCGATGGGCAAGAAGAAGCAGGCCAAGCGCGAGGCCAAACGCGGTGCGAAGCAGCTGGTCGATGCCGACATCGATGTCGGGCATGGCGTGGCGGCGGAGCTCCATCGCAATCCGGTGGTGAAGGTCGCCGGCGCGCTGAGCGAGGTGGCCGACCAGCCGCCAATGGTCGCGATCAACCTGGCCACCATCGCCGCCGGGCTGATCGCGCAGGACAAGCGGCTGACACGAACCGGGGTGCGAATGCTGGCGGCGCATGGTCTCGCCACGCTGGTCAAGGCGGCGATCAAGCATCGCATCGATCGGGCGCGGCCCAACCAGTTCAGCGACCGCGATGATCACCGCCCGACCCCCGGCGACCGCGACGAAGGGCCGCAAAACTCGTTTCCCTCCGGCCACACGGCCGGGGCGATCGCGGTCGCGCGGGCGGTGGCGCGCGAATATCCGGCGGCGGCGGTGCCGGTGCAGGGCGCGGCGGTCGCTATCGCGGCGATCCAGGTGCCGCGCGGCACGCACTTTCCGATCGACGTCGCGGTCGGGGCGGTCATCGGCTGGGCGGCGGAGGCGATCGTGGCACGGGTGATGCCGGCGGCGGAGTAGGAGGGGCGCCTCGAGACTCAAGCCGTACCCCCGCGCAGGCGGGGGTCCAGAGCCACAGACGTCATCCTCTCGTCGCCCTGGACCCCCGCCTGCGCGGGGGTACGGTGTCTTGTTGATTTGGAATAAAAAAGCTGTTTTATTCCAGATAGTTGCCTCGAATATGGCCGCCAAAGTTCACAAAGTTCACACTCGCCACGTTTTGCGTATGACATCGGTCGGTCGTGGTGCCGCACGGCGGTTGCGCGAAGTCAAAGAGCATCGGCGAGCATGTCAGGCCGACGGTATGTAGGAAAGTCGAGCGCTGCCGGCCCTCCCGCTATTTGAACACTTCGGGGTTGATCGAGACGTTGCGCTTCTTGCCCCAGGTGGTCGTCCGCGCGAGGATCGGGCGGTTTAGGTTGGCGAGGACCGCGTCGGGGCCGGGCAGGCCGGTCATCGGGGCATAGGTGGCGATCGATCCCGGTTCGTAGAGCGCGACGGACCATTGCTGCACCGTCCGGCCCTCCGCCTGGCCCAGTTCGCGGGCGATGACGTCGGGCTCGACCGCGATGCCGCGTCCGCTGTCGCTGATCGCCAGCAGATAATTGTCGCTCGCGCCATCGCGGCGATAGGCCGCACCGATCTGGGCGGGGGCCGGGTCGCGACACCAGATGGGCGGCGGCGTGGTCGCGGCGGCTTTCTTTTCCCCCTCGGCGGCGGCGACCAGTCCGCCGGTGAGCGCGGCGGATTGCAGCATTTTCGCATCGGTCACGGGCGCGGCGGTGGCGGCAAAGGCGAGCGGCGTCGCGCAGTCGGCGACCGGCGCGGCGGCGGGGCCGGACGGGATGCTCTTCGGCCATGCAAGCGCGCCCAGCACCGCCGGGATGCGCGCCGCCACGCCCGCGCCGTCCAGCGTGGTCGAGCTGTAACGGACTTTGACCAGCCATTCGCCGATCGGCAGGATGGCGAGCGCGGTGCCGCGATAGGGTGGCTTGGTCAACGTCCACCCGGCCATCAGTCCGCTGGTGCTCGACTGGCCGGGGGGCGTGAAGGCGGTGGGTACGACCGGGGTCACGGTGCCGAACATTTCGCGGCGCTGTTCGACCGAGGCGCGGGCGCGGTCGAACCAGACCGGCACGCTGCCGGCGAGGCTGCGATAGACATAGACGGTGATCGCGTCGGACCCGTTCTGATAGACGGCGAACACGTCCAGTTCGTCCGCGCCCAGCTGGCGCACGTCGACGCGGCGCATCCCGTCCAGCTCGGCGGGCGCGACGATGCCGCTCTGTTTGAAGCGATAGGGCTTGCCCGCCTTCGCGCCGACCGGCGCGCCGATCGGTTGCGCGGCGACCGGCGTCGCGACCATCATCCCCGCCGCCAGCGCAGCCATCCATTTCCGCATGTCATCCCCCCTGTGGCGGCCGTTCGTGGGGCCGTCTGTCACGGCGGACCTTTTCGCAGTTTCATGGCGATGTCGAGAGCGGTTGGCGGGATCGGTGCCGTGCCTACGACTTAGGGGCGTTGCCGGGCTTGGGGGCGGTCAGCGCGAAAGCGCTGATTGGTGCGCCGGGTATGAGGGTGAAGGCGCGGTCAGGCGTGCCGGGAACCAGCACTACCAGCTGCCGCTGATACGCCTCCACCGCGAAGCTGTGCGTTTCGTTGGGGAGCGGTGCGGTGAGTGTCGTGACGAAACCGACCGCATCGCGCTGCCCCTTGGGCGGCGGGGGAAGGGTCATGCAACCCTTCGAAAAGGCATAAGGCGCACTGGCGCGACCGTCGGTTGCAACGTCCACCCGGAAATGACCGCCGATCGGCATGTCGTCCGCCTTGGTCTGTGCCGACAGGAAATAGACCGACGTGACGTCGCCGGGGGTGGTCGGGGGCACGACCACGGTATTGAACGCCGGGCCGCAGGGGCGCAGGCCGGCGGCGCCCATCGCCGCACCCGCCGCGTCGCGCGCCGCGATCAGTTGGAGTTGGGCCGGCGACAGGACGGCCGCGTCGCCGGTCACAAGCCGCGCATCGGCCAGCTTTCCGCCCACCAGCCGGGCGGTATAGAGCGCGCGCTGCGGTTGCGACCGGTCGTGGAAGGTCAGCGTCGGCGACGCGGCAGGCCCTTCGACGATCCAGCCGCCGAGCTTCTGCCGCCAATCGGGCAGGCGTCGCTGCACATCGTCGGTACCGAGCCATGCCACCCGGTCATAGGCGGCGAGGAGGCGTCCGCGTTCGGCGGTGCGGTCCAGCGCCGCGCGCTCTTCGGCAGAAACGGTATCGGCGGGTGCCTGCGCCACGACCGGCGCGGTGATCGCCATCGCCAGCGCTGCCATCACGGTTCGCATCGCATTCCCCTCAGGTAGCGGACATGAAAACGGGAGGTCCGCCCCATTGGCGAACCTCCCGCATTTCGTACACCCTGTCGACCGGAAATCAGGCGGCGAGCGCGGCCTTCAGGTCGTCGACCAGATCGGTCTTTTCCCACGGGAACAGGTCGCCTTCCGGCTTGCGGCCGAAATGGCCATAGGCGGCGGTCGGCTGATAGATCGGCTTGTTCAGCGACAGGTGGGTGCGGATGCCGCGCGGGGTCAGGCCGCCCAGCTTCGCGATGCCGGCGATCGCGGTTTCGATCGCATCGTCGGCGACGGTGCCGGTGCCGTGGGTGTTGACGTAGAGCGACAGCGGCTTCGACACGCCGATCGCATAGGCGAGCTGGATCGTGCAGCGCTTGGCGAGGCCGGCGGCGACGATGTTCTTCGCCAGATAGCGGGTGATATACGCCGCCGAGCGATCGACCTTGGTCGGGTCTTTGCCGCTGAACGCGCCGCCGCCGTGCGGGGCTGCGCCGCCGTACGTGTCGACGATGATCTTGCGACCGGTCAGGCCGGCGTCGCCGTCCGGGCCGCCGATTTCGAAGCTGCCGGTCGGGTTGATGTGATATTCGGTGGCGTCCGACAGGAGGTCGGCGGGCAGCACGTCGGCGACGACCGACTTCACATAATTGTGAAGCTCGGCTTCCTTGTCGCCATTGTCATAGCCCGGCGCGTGCTGGGTCGACACGACGATCGCGGTCGCGGCGACCGGCTTGCCGTTTTCGAAGCGCAGCGTGACCTGGCTCTTGGCATCGGGTTCGAGGAACGGCGCGGTGCCGGCGTGGCGATCCGCCGCCATCTTCGCGAGGATCTTGTGGCTATAGTCCAGCGTCGCCGGCATCAGGTCCGGCGTTTCGTCACAGGCGAAGCCGAACATGATGCCCTGGTCGCCGGCGCCTTCGTCCTTGTTGCCCGACGCGTCGACGCCCTGCGCGATATGCGCCGACTGCGCGTGCAGGTTGTTTTCGAAGCGGAAGGTTTCCCAGTGGAAGCCCGACTGTTCATAGCCGATCTTCTTCACGGTCTGACGCACGGTGCGTTCGATCTCGGCCTGGGCGCCTTCGGCCCATTCGCCGTTCTCGAACACGCCCTTGCAGCGGATTTCACCGGCAAGGACGACGAGCTGGGTCGTGGTCAGCGTTTCGCAGGCGATGCGCGCCTCGGGGTCCTTCGACAGGAACAGGTCGACGATCGAATCGGAAATCTGGTCCGCGACCTTGTCGGGATGGCCTTCGGAAACCGATTCCGAGGTGAAGAGATAATTGGAACGCATGGACTTCCTCTAGGCTAGAGGGAAAGCGTACGGCCGTTGCCATGCCGCATATAAAGCTTTCCTTATGTCGATGCCCTAGCGCGCGCGGCGGCGGAAGGCAATCGCGAGGCCGCACAGCAAAACTATCGCCAGCAATGCCATCGCGTTGCCGACCCGCGCGAACAGGGTCGGGGCGTGCGGGGCGGGCAGCGGCACCTCGATCGCGTCGGCGCGGTTCGCGGGGATCGTCGCGACCAGCGCGCCCGATGCGTCGATCACCGCCGAGATGCCGGTGGGGGTGGCGCGCAGGATCGGCAGCCCTTCCTCGGTCGCGCGCAGGCGGGCTTGGGCGAGGTGCTGCGGCGGGCCCCAGGTGCCGAACCACGCATCGTTCGACGGGTTGAACAGGAAGGCGGGGCGGTGTGCGCGGTCGACGACCTGGCCGGAAAAGATGATCTCGTAGCAGATTTGCATCCCGACCTGTCCGAAGCCGGGCAGGGTCAGCGTCGCCGGGCCGGGGCCGGGGGCGAAGTCGATGTCGCCCATCACGAGGCGGGAGAGGCCGAGCGGCTGGAGCAGCGAACGCATCGGGAGGTATTCGCCGCCGGGGACCAGATGCGCCTTGTCATACCGCCCGGCGATGCGGGTGTCGGGAGTGAGGGCGAAGACCGAGTTGCCCGCGCCGACCAGTTGACGATTGCGGTCGAAGTTCAGCGCGGTGCCGCCGACCAAGGCGACGTCGCGCGGTCCAAGCACGCTGGCGATCTTTGCGCGGAGCAGCGACGGCGACTGGCGATACCAGTCGAAGGGATAGCCGTCCTCGAGGTAGAAATTGACCGTGCCTTCGGGCCAGACGACCAGCCGCGGAGCGGGGACGGGGGTGCCGGACAGCTCGACCTGTTTGTCGAGCAGCCGTTCGTCGTAGCCGGGGCTGCGTACCGCCTCTTGCGGGAAGTTCGGCTGGACCACGCGGACGCGGGGGGCGGTGGCGGCGACCGTCGCGGGCTTTGCCGCCGGATCGGGCACCAGCATCAGCAGGGCGAGCGCGACGATCACGCCGGCGCGCACCTTGGGCCGGGGCAGCAGCAGCGCGGCGCTCGCGAGGACGGTCAGGCCGGACAGCGCATAGGTGCCGGTGACGGTGGCGACCGCGCGGAGCGGCGTCGGGACCCAGATCACGCCGATCGGGTTCCACGCATAGCCCGTGAAGACCACGGCGCGCAGATATTCGGTCGCGATCCAGGCGGCGGCGGCGACCGCGACATAGGCCAGATCGGGGCGGGCACTGCGCCGGCCGAGCTTCCACGCGATCCCGCCCGCGAGCATCGGATAGATCGCCAGATACAGCGCCAGCCCGACCACCGCGACATAGCCGAGCGCGGGCGGCATCCGGTCCTGGAAATCGAACGCGTGCTGGATCCAGTTGTTGCCGACCGTGAAATGCGCGACGCCGAACAGCCACGACCGCCACAGCGCGCCCTTCAGCGTCGGTGCGCGGTGGACGACCCACAGCCACAGCGCCAGCGCGGCGAGCGTTACCGGCCACCAGTCGAGCGGCGCGAAACCAAGGGCCGAGGTCAGGCCGGCGAGCAGGGCGAGAAGAGCGGGCACGGTGTCGCATATCCTAGGTGCCGGGGGCGGGTGCAAGGGGGGCTGCGATACGCTTCCAACCAATCCCGTTTGGTTCGAGCTTGTCGAGAACGGGGCGCTGCTGGGCAGGAGTTCTCGACTGACGCTTCTCGACAGGCTCGAAGCTGCTCGAACCGAACAGGGTGGGTTGGGGGTGGCGTACCTCACGCACCCCCGTTCCGTTCGAGCTTGTCGAGAACCACGCGCGACCTCCGCGCTTCCGTGCTATCGCCACCCCATGACCGCCTATACTTGGCTCGCCATCGCGATCGTCGCCGAAGTGATCGCCACCTCGACGATGCGCGCGACCGCTGGCTTCACGAAGTTGGAGCCGTCGATCGTCACCGTCGTGGGCTATGCGGTCGCGTTCTATTGCCTGTCGCTGGCGCTGCGCACCCTGCCGACCGGGATCGCCTACGCCATCTGGTCCGGGGTCGGGATCGTGCTGGTCGCCGGGATCGCGTGGGGCTGGCAAGGGCAGCGGCTGGACGGGGCGGCGGTGCTGGGCATGGGCCTCATCGTCGCCGGTGTTCTGGTGATGAACCTGTTTTCGAAGAGCGTCGCGCACTAGATGCGATGCGAAAAGGAGTTTTGCATGACGCAACCGGTCGAAGTCGACATTCCCCACCAACTCGGCCGCGCGGGCGTGCGGCACCGGATCGATGGCGGCATCGACAAGCTGGCGAACATGATCCCCGGCGGCGTGATGCAGGAAAAGCGCTGGGACGGCGACACGCTGCACTTCACGGTAAGCGGCATGGGGCAGGTGGTGAAGGCGCGCTGCGAGATGCACGACGCCCATGTCCATGCGGTGCTGGACCTGCCGCCGATGCTGGCGATGTTCGCTAACAAGATCAAGGAGAAGCTGGGCCGCGATGGGCCGGCGTTGCTGAAGTAGGCCGTTCCCCTGGCCCCAAACGTCACCCCAGCGCAGGCTGGGGTCTCTCTCGGCTCCTGCAGCGAGCTATGACCGGGAGACCCCAGCCTGCGCTGGGGTGACGCCTGGGGAGGGTTGATGTGTCAGCGCGCCGACAGCGGCTGGCTGACCCGCCAGATCACGTTGCCGACATCGTCCGCGACCAGCATCGCGCCGGTGCGGTCGGCGATGACGCCCACCGGGCGGCCGAATACCTGCTTGCCATCGGCCGAAAGGAATCCGGTGAGCAGGTCGACCGGCTTCGCATCCTTGGCGGGGAAGCTGCCATCGGCGGCGAAGGGGACGTAGATCACCTTGTAGCCCGACGGCGGCACACGGTTCCACGATCCGTGCAGCCCGATCACCGCGCCGTTGCCGAACCGATCGCCCAGCCGCATGTCGTCGGTGAACGAAAGGCCGAGCGGGGCGACATGCGCGCCCAGCGCATAATCGGGGCGGGCGACGTACTGGCGGAGGTCGGGGCGCTGCGGCTGGACGCGGTCGTCGATATAGCCGCCCCAATAATGCCACGGCCAGCCATAGTTGCCGCCGAATTCGACCTTGGTCAGGTAATCGGGCGGCATGTCCGACCCCAGCATGTCGCGTTCGTTGACGACCGCCCAGAGGTCCTTGGTCCGCGGTTCGAACGCCATGCCGTTGGCGTTGCGCAGGCCGGTCGCATAGATGCGGAAGCTCTTCTTTGCGGGATCCACCTGCCAGATGGCGGCGCGGTTCTTTTCGATCTCCAGCCCGTTTTCGGCAATGTTGGAGGCCGAACCGACGCTGACGTACAGCGACTTGCCATCGGGGTCGGCGACGACGTTGCGCGCCCAATGGTTGCCGCCGCCGGGCAGGGCGACGATCTTTTCGGGCGATGCCGTGATCCGGGTCTGCCCGACGCGGAAGGGGTAGCGGACCAGCGCGTCGGTGTTGGCGACGTACAGCCAGTCACCAACCACCGCCATGCCGAACGGCGAGTTCAGCCCGCTGAGCAGGGTCGAGCGCCCCTCCGCCACGCCGTCGCCATTGGCATCGCGCAGCAGGGTGATGCGGTTGGCCGACGGGCTGCCGGCGCCCGCTTCGTCCATGAACAGCCGCATGAACCAGCCGGTGATGCCGCCGCCCTCGCGCGGCGGGCTGTTGGTCTCGGCGACCAGCACGTCGCCATTGGCAAGGCGGTAGAGCCAGCGCGGATGGTCGAGGCCCTTGGCGAACGCCTGTACCTGCAGCCCCGCCGGGGCGGTCGGGGTCTGGCCGTCCTTCCAGCCGGTCGGCTCGGCGATGCGGACGGTGGGGATGGTCTGCTTGCGGACCTGCGACAGCTGCGGCGCGCGGCCGGCAACGGCATTTTCGCTCAGCTGTGCCCGGTCGGGCCGGGTAAGGTAGAAGACGAGTCCCGCGATCAGGACCAGCAGGACGATTCCAAAACGGACGGCATGTTTGCGCATGGAGCGTGGATACAAGCGTGCCCGCGTCGCGGAAAGCGAAAAGGGCCGCCGATGCCAAGGGAGTAGCATCGGCGGCCCGTCGGTGGGAGCAGGAAAGGGCGCGACCTTGGTCGTCGCCGCTTGCCCGCCACTCCAGCCGATTCGTTTTGCGTGGGAAGACCCCGCCATGTGCGATGGTTTCGGTTCCAACCATCCCTTCGCGATGTTCGTACCGTACGTAAACAATACGTTCGGATCATGGCATTGGGGAAACGGGGAATTTTCGGCGCTGTGATCGGGTGGGGCGATCAGTGGAGGTCTTTGATCGCGTTTGATCGCCGCTCGGGGCTTGGTCGCAAATTCGCCGTACCCCCGCGCAGGCGGGGGTCCAGCGCCAAGCAATATGGCGGCCTGCACTTTGCCCCTGGACCCCCGCCTGCGCGGGGGTACGGTTCGTTGGCGGGAGGGATGGCAGGCTTGCGCAACGGCGCGGAGGGGGGGTTATTCCTCGACCGATGGCAACGGCGGATGCAAGCGCAGGCGCAGGACGCGGCGGGTGTCAGCGGCGACGATCTCGATCTTCCAGCCCGAGGGGTGGTCGAGGCAGGTGCCCTGTTTCGGCACTTCGCCCGCCAGCACGAACGCGAGGCCGCCCAGCGTCTCGACATCCTCGTCGACCTCGCCCAGGCGCGGGTCGATCAGTTCGGCAGCGTCCTCCAGCTCGGCGCGCGCATCGGCTTCCCATGCGCCGCCGTCCAGCGGCACGAACAGGTCGGTCGGCGCCTCGTCATGCTCGTCCTCGATCTCGCCGACGATTTCTTCGACCAGGTCCTCGATCGTGATGAGGCCGTCGGTGCCCGAATATTCGTCGAGCACGATGGCGAGATGGGTGCGGCTGGCCTGCATCTGCGCGAGCAGGTCGAGCGTGCCCATCGATTGCGGGACATAGAGCGGCTGGCGTAGCAGGCTGATGACCGTCGGGGGATGCTCCTCCCCCTTGGCGAGGATCGCGAACACGTCCTTCACATGGACCATGCCGACGATGGTATCGAGCTTTTCGCGGTACACCGGCAGGCGGCTGTGGCCGGCTTCGGCGAACAGCTTCACCACGTCGGCGAAGGGGGTGTTCTCCTCCAGCGCGACGATGTCGGCGCGCGGCACGCCCATGTCGCCGGCGTCCCTTTCGCCGAAATGCAGGATGTTGCGCAGCATCTTGCGCTCGATCGGCGACAAATCCCCCGCGACCGGCGCGTCGTTTTCGTCCTCATGCGCCGCGATCACCTCCTCGATCCGTTCGCGCAGCGTCTCGCTGGCGTCGGTGCCGAAGATCAGCGAGCGCAGGCCCCGCCATATGCCCCCTTCGGAGCTGCTACTGTCGCCGGGCGTGGTGCTGGTCGAAACGTCGGCCATGATGGTCGTGTCAGTCCTCTGTAACGGGATAGGGGTCGTGCAGGCCGAGTCCGGCGAGCGTCGAACGCTCGATCGCCTCCATGGCTTCCGCCTCGCCATCATTTTGATGGTCATGGCCTAGCAAATGCAAGCAGCCATGGACAATCAGGTGCGTGGCATGGTCGGCAACGGAAATGCCGCGCTCCGCCGCCTCCGCCGCACATACGCCGTGGGCGAGGACGATGTCGCCCAGCAGCACTTCGCCATCGTCGCTGTTCTGCGTGACGGTGTCGAGCAAGTCGGGCTGGATCATCGGAAAGGACAGGACGTTGGTCGGCTTGTCCTTCTGCCGATATTGCCGGTTGAGCGTCTGCACCTCGTCATCCGAGGTCAGCCGGATCGCGACCTCGATCGACGCGGGGTCGGTCAGCCAGACGCCCTGCGGCGTGCGGCCAATCGCGGCGGTGGCGGCGCGGGTGGCCAGCGCCTCCCAGTCGAGGTCCTGCGGCCATTCGGCCTCTGCCTGTACGGCGATGTCGATCATGCGAGGTCGGTCCTTGCGAAGTCGTCGCCCTTGTAGAGCAATGTGGCGTTGTTGGTACGGGCGCAGGCATAGGCGAAGCAATCGCCCATGTTGAGTTTCGCTTCGTGGCGACCCTTGCCGTAGCGGCGATGCGCTTCGGTGGCGAGGCGTGCTTCGGCCTCGCCGATCGGGACCATCTCGAACCCGTTCTCGGTGGCGAAGGCGTCGGTGATCTCGGTGGACAGGGCGTCGCCATAGGTCGTCGCCCGCGCCACGCCGCCGATCGCTTCCCAGCGGGAAAGGGGCGACCACAGCAGATGGTCGTACGACGACATACGGTCATTCTGCTCGATATAGTCCGATTCGCGCGCCAGGATCGCCACCAGCACCGATGCGTCGACGAACGCGCTCACAGATCGTCGGACAGTTCGTCGAAGAACGCCTTGTCGGCGGGCCGTCCGCTCGATTCGGGCAGCGGATAGCGGCGGTAGAAATCTTCCAGCCGTTCGCGGGGGGGGGCCGCACGGCGACTGCGGGCGAGTTCGGCCTCGACCGCATTGCGCACGGCTTCGGTCTTGCTGGTGCCGCGCAGCCGGGCCAGCTGGTCGACCAGCGCGCTGGTCCGCTCGTCCTTGATATACAGCGACGCCATGGCGACCTCCGAAACGGTATATCCCGCAAACTAATGCGGGATATACTGCGGTTCAAGCATCCTTGCCCTCATAGGCCTCGACGATCCGCCCGACGATCGGGTGGCGCACGACGTCGCCGGCGCCGAAGCGGGCGAAGGCCATGCCCTCGATCCCCTCCAGCCGGCGGGTGGCGTCCGCCAGGCCCGATGCCTGTACGCCGCCGGGCAGGTCGGTCTGGTTCGGGTCGCCGCACACCACCATGCGGCTGTTCTGACCGAAACGGGTAAGGAACATCTTCATCTGCGCGGGCGTGGTGTTCTGCGCTTCGTCGAGGATGACGAAGGCGTCGGCCAGCGTCCGGCCGCGCATGAAGGCGATCGGCGCGATTTCGATCTCGCCCGACAGGATGCGGCGTTCGACCTGTTCGGCGGGCAGACAGTCGTTCAGCGCGTCGTAGAGCGGACGCAGATACGGATCGACCTTCTCCTTCATGTCGCCGGGCAGGAAGCCGAGCTTTTCGCCCGCCTCCACCGCCGGGCGCGACAGGATCAGGCGCTGGACGCTGCCGGTGATGAGCTGCGCCACCGCCTGCGCGACGGCAATATAGGTCTTGCCGGTGCCTGCCGGCCCGAGCGCGAAGATGATGTCGTTCGACAGCAGCTGGTGCATGTAGCTGGCCTGCGCGGCGGTGCGCGGCACGATCGTCTTCTTGCGCGTACGGATCATGATCGACGGTGCGCCCTGGCCGCTTTCGGCACGGAAGATGCCGTCGAGCGCCGGCTGGGTCGACATCGCGATCACCGCGTCGATCAGCCCCGGATCGACCTCCTCGCCGCGCAGGATGCGGCGGTGCAGTTCGTTCAGCACTTCGCGGGCATGGGCCACCGCCTCCGCCGAGCCTTCGATCCCGACCCGGTCGCCGCGTGCGGTGATATATACGCCCAGCCGTTCCTCCAGCGCCAGCAGATTGGCGTCGAATTCGCCGAACAGGCGCGAGAGAAGCTGCGGTTTGTCGAAGCTGATCTCGGCGCGGGCGCGCTGACCGGCTTGGGCGGGGACGGGCTTGCGGCTCATGCGATCCTTTCGCGAAACGGCCGAAGCGCGACGCGCGCCCGGCCGGGGAGAAGCACGGAAACAAGGTGGAGGTCGCGCATCACCCTTTCAACGCACAAGGGCGGCAAGGAGAGCCAGAGGCGGCGCGACTGCATCGTGGGCGAGTGTGGCAGAGCCGGCGGCGGCGGAACAGCGATAAATGCGTAGGGGATGCCGGTTTGCCGACATCCCCCGAACGGCATCAGCCGAGCGTCGCCATGTCGATGACGAAGCGGTACTTCACGTCGCTCTTCGCCATCCGGTCATAGCCGGTTTCGATCTCGGCCATGTCGAGCATCTCGATGTCGGCGGTCAGGCCGTGCTTGTGGCAGAAATCGAGCATCTCCTGCGTCTCGGCGATGCCGCCGATCAGCGACCCGGCGAGCGAGCGGCGGCCGAACACGAGGGTGCCGACCGAGGGCGACGGGTGCGGCGTTTCCGGCACGCCGACCAGCGTCATCGTGCCGTCGCGCTTGAGCAGGCCGAGGAACTGGTCGAGGTCGTGGCTGGCGGCGACGGTGTTGAGGATGAAGTCGAAGCTGCCGGCATGGGCGGCCATCGCGTCGGCATCCTTCGATACGATCAGGTCCTTGGCACCCAGCCGGATCGCGTCGTCGCGCTTGTTGGGGGAGGTCGAGAAGACATGGACCTCGGCGCCCATCGCCGCCGCGATCTTCACGCCCATATGGCCAAGGCCGCCCAGGCCGACGATGCCGACCTTCTGCCCCGGCCCGACGCCCCAGTGCTTGAGCGGCGAGTAGGTCGTGATCCCGGCGCACAGCAGGGGCGCGACGGCGGCGAGGTCGCCTTCGTCATGGCGGACCTTCAGCACGAAATCCTGGTCGACGACGATGTGATCCGAATAGCCGCCGAAGGTGTGGCCGCCCAGCACCGGGTCGGGACCGTTATAGGTGCCGACGAAGCCGCCGCCGGTGCAATATTGCTCCTCGCCCTCGTGACAGGACGGGCAGTGGCCGCAGCTGTCGACCATGCAGCCGACGCCGACGGTGTCGCCGACCTGGAACCGCGTCACGTCGCTGCCGACGGCGGTCACCGTGCCGACGATCTCATGCCCCGGTACGCAGGGGTAGAGCGTGCCCGGCCATTCGCCGCGCGCGGTGTGCAGGTCGCTATGGCATACGCCGCAATAGCGGATGTCGATCGCGACGTCGGTCGCCTGCGGATCGCGGCGTTCGAACGAGAAGGGGGCGAGCTTGGCATCGGCCGACGGTGCGGCATAGCCCTTGGCTGGGGTCGTCATGAGGGGATTTTTCCGTGCATGGGGAGTATTCCGCGGCGTGCAATGCGAGCCAGACGGATTGGTTGCCGATACACTATATCAAATTGCTGATTAATTTGACGAAGCGTTCATCCGACGCGGCGTTCTCCATGTTCGAGCATCGCCGGGATCACCAAGTCCTCCTCATCGGCCAGGTGGCGCAGCAGCATCGCGGTCAGCGTCGCGGCATGGGTGGCATGGGTTTCCGCCGCGCGGGCATCCGCGCCGGGCTGGGTCAGGCTGGCGAGCAGGCCGCGCGCGCTGCCGACCGTGGTTTCCAGTGCCGTGTGGATGGCGTGATGATCCGCCTCCAACAGGTCGAAGCCGCGCGCCATGCGCGGGTCGAGCGCGCGGAACTTGGGGAAATAGACCGCATCCTCGATCCGGTGATGCCCGTCGAGATGCCCCAGAAACTGGTTCAGCGCGGGGACGAAGCGGTGCGGAAAGGCGTTGCCGTCGATCCGACCGTCGCGAAAGTCGGCGATGATCCGCTCGACCGCCGCGCCCTCGGTCCGCAGCGACTGGTGGACGTGCAGCCAGAAGTTGCACAGCTCGCCGAAATTGACGTGCTTCGCCCAGTCGCCCTTGGGATACCGGCCACGCAGATAGGCGATGTCGTCGGTTATGCCGTCGCGCGTCGCCAGCGCATGGGGGTCGCTCACGCCGCCGCCCGCATCCGTTCGACGCCGGACAGCGACACCGGGCCGGCGGCGACGATCTCCACCTCGACCATGTCGCCGATGCGGGCGTCGGTGTCGAAATGGACCGATTGCAGCCAGGGCGACTTGCCCAGCATCTGACCGGCATGGCGGCCGGCGCGTTCGACCAGCACGTGGCAGGTGCGGCCGATGCTGGCGTCGTTGAACGCCTTCTGATCGCGCAGCAGCGACGCCTGCAACCGTTGCAGCCGGTCGTCCATCACCTCCATCGGCACCTCGCCCGCCATGTCGGCGGCGGGGGTGCCGGGGCGGGGGCTGTATTTGAAGCTGTAGGCCTGCGCATAGCCGACCGCATCGACCAGGTGCAGCGTCTCCTGAAACTCCGCTTCGGTTTCGCCGGGAAAACCGACGATGAAGTCGCCCGACAGCGCGATGTCGGGGCGGACGGCGCGGACGCGGTCGAGCAGGCGCAGATAGCTGTCAGCGGTGTGGCTGCGGTTCATCGCTTTCAGCACCCGGTCGCTGCCCGCCTGTACCGGCAGGTGCAGGAACGGCATCAGCTTTTCGACATCGCCGTGCGCGTCGATCAGCCCCTGCGTCATGTCGTTGGGGTGGCTGGTGGTATAGCGGATACGCTCCAGCGCGGGCAGGCGGTCGAGAGCGCGGATCAGTGCGTCGAGACCGCGGCCATCGGCATCGGTCCAGGCGTTGACGTTCTGCCCCAGCAGGGTGATCTCGCGCGCGCCGGCATCGACCAGCGCCTTGGCCTCATCGATGATCCGGTCGAACGAGCGGCTGATCTCCGCCCCGCGCGTGTAGGGCACGACGCAATAGGTGCAGAATTTGTCGCATCCTTCCTGCACGGTCAGGAACGCGGTCGGGCCGCTGCGGCGGCGGGCGGGCAGGTGGCCGAACTTGGATTCGGGCGGCATGTCGGTGTCGAGCGCGGGCTTGCCCGCCGCCGCATCGGCGACCAGCTTCGGCAGGTTGTGATAGGCCTGCGGGCCGACGACCACATCGACCTTGGCGCGGCGGATGATCTCGTCGCCCTCCGCCTGCGCGACGCAACCGGCGATGGCGATCATCGGGTCGGCGCCATGTTTGCGCAGGCGGCCGATATCCGAATAGACCTTCTCGGTCGCCTTTTCGCGGATGTGGCAGGTGTTGAGCACGACCAGATCGGCGGCATTGGCGTCGTCGGTCGCGGTCATGCCCTGCGCCGCCATCAGTTCGGCCATGCGTTCGCCGTCATAGACGTTCATCTGGCAGCCGAACGATTTGACGTGGAAGGTTTTCGGGGTGGTCATGGCCGCGCCCTTACCGGATTTCGGCTTTGGTCGGAAGGGTGGGGAAATCTAGTGGCCATCATCGTCATCCCAGCGAAGGCTGGGATCTCCCGGTAAGGAAGGGCGCTCCTCGCCGCGGGAGACCCCAGCCTGCGCTGGGGTGACGACATTTTTTACTGTTCTGCCAGGACCTCGGCGATCAGGTCCTTGCGGCTCAGTTTCCCGATCATCGTCTTGGGCAGGGTCAGGCGGACGACGACCTCGTCCACCCGCTCATGCTTGCCGAGTTGCGGGTTAAGCCACGCCTTCAGCGCCTCGCCGGTCACATCGGCATCGTCGGCCAGCGTGACATAGGCGTGCGGGCTTTCGCCGCGATAGTCGTTGGGCAGGCCGACGACCAACGCCTCGCGGATGGCGGGGTGGTGGTAGAGGATGCGTTCGATCTCGCTCGGGAACACCTTGAACCCGCCGACCGCGATCATGTCCTTCAGCCGGTCGACGATGCGGATGAAGCCGTTGGCGTCGATCGTGCCGACATCGCCGGTGCGCAGCCACTTCGTGCCATCGGCGTCGGTGCAGAAGGTCGTGTCGTCGGCGTCGGGGCGATGCCAGTATCCGCCCATGATCTGTGGCCCGGCGACGACGATCTCGCCCGGTTCGCCGTCCGGCGCGGGACGGGTCGGGTCCTCCTTGTCGACCAGCCGCACGCGGGTCTGCGCGATCGGTTGCCCGATGCTGCCCGCCTGTTGCGGCCCCGCATAGGGGTTGCACGACACCACGCCCGAGCTTTCGGACAGGCCGTATCCTTCGACCAGCGTCGCCTTCGTCGCGGTTTCGAAGCGTTCCTTCAGTTCCGGCGGCATCGGCGCACCGCCCGAAATGCAGAATTTCAGCGAGGAAAAGTCGGTCTCGGCCAGGCGCGGATGGTCGAGCAGCGCGCGGTACATGGTCGGCACGCCCGGCATCGCGGTGGCGCGGGTGCGGGTGATCGCGGCCAGCACCTGTCCGGCATCGAAGCGGGGCAGCATCACGATCTCCCCGCCGGTGACGACGGTGCGGTTGAGGACGCAGGTATTGGCGAAGACGTGGAACATCGGCAGCGCGCCGATGATGCGTTCCCCCGGTGCCGGTCCATCGGGATCGAGCCACGCGACCTGCCGCGCATTGGCCGACAGATTGGCATGGCTGAGCATCGCGCCCTTGGGACTGCCGGTCGTGCCGCCGGTATATTGGATCAGCGCGAGGTCGCGTTCCGGGTCGATGGTCGGCGTGCCGCAGCCGCCGCCATTGGCGATCAGCGCGGAAAAGGCGGTGACGCGCGGATCGGTCGGGCGGGGGGTTACCTCCTTCGACCGGAACCAGCGGTAGAACAGCGACTTGGCCGGGGGCAGGGCGCCCGCCACCGACCCGACGACCAGCCGTTCGAGCGAACTGTTCTCCAGCACCTTCAGCGCGGTCGGTAATAGCGCGGAGGCCGACAGGGTGAAGAGCAGCTTCGTGCCCGAATCCTCGACCTGCGCGGCCAGCTCTTGGGGCGTGTAGAGCGGCGAGAAGTTCACCACCGTCGCGCCGAGTTTGAGGATGCCGTAATAGGCCGCGACATAATGGGGCACGTTGGGCAGGAACAGCCCGATGCGATCGCCCGGACCATAGCCCATCGCGGCGAGGCCGCAGGCGACCCGGTCCGCGCCGTTCTTGGTTTCGGCATAGCTGTAGTGGCGGCCGAGGAAATCGATCAGCGGGGCATCGCCGCGCCGCGCGGCCGATTCCTCGAACAGGGTGACCATCGACATCGGCGGCAGCGGCGTGTCCCAGGCGACGGGGTGGGCATAGCGGTCGGGGACGGGGGCGGCGCTGCTCATTGACACAGGTGTAAGCAGCGGTTGCGGATCGTGCAAGCCGGGTTGCGTTACAAGTAATTGCTGGCGATCCGGCCTATGCGGCGATCGCCAGCGGTTCGGCACGGCCGGCACGGTCGCGGCCGGCCGCCTTGGCCTGGAACAGCGCCTTGTCGGCCATGCGATACAGCCGCTTCCAGTCGTTCTCGTCGGTCAGCGGGCCATGGCAGATGCCGATGCTGCTGGTGATGCGCAGGTCGAACGGCAGGCGCACCGCGCGCACGCTGGCCAGCATCATGTCGACGTCGGGCAGCATCGCTTCCTCGCCCAGCAGCGCGAACTCCTCGCCACCCATGCGCGCCACCAGCACGCCGGGCGGCGCGTGGTAGCGCAGCGTGCGGGCGAACAGGCGCAGCACCTCGTCGCCGCCATCATGGCCGATCGTGTCGTTGACCTGCTTGAAATGGTCGATGTCGAACAGCATCAGCGTCCGGGGGCCATCGGACGGCATGGCCCGCGCCAGGAACGCGCGCCGGTTGAGCAGCCCGGTCAGCGGGTCGGTATCGGCCAGTTCGCGGCTGATCGCTTCCTGCCGCACCGCCTCGTCGCGCTCATGGCTCAGCATTCGCATCCGATAGGCGATGGCGACGCTGGCCAGCAGCGTTTCGAGGCTCATGGAGAGGATAGTCGAATTGTCGACCCAGAAGCTCCACGGCAGGAAACCGAGATTGTAGAGCGACCGCGCGACCAGCATCGTCAGCGGCGCGGCCCAGCTGAGCGCGAACAGCGACAGGAAGACGCTGTTCCGCCGCCACGCGCGCACCAGGACCGCGAGCACGACCAGCGGCGACAGCAGCATCGTCACCGAGAACGCCCGGTCGAGGAACGCGATATGTTGCGACCCCACCGCCATGAGGATGATCGCCAGTCCGCAGAAGGCGCAGGTGACGATGCGGATCGCCCGCAACGGCCAGCCTTCCAGCACATGCGTTTCGAAGAAACAGGCGCAGAAGGTGAGCGCGGTGGCCATGCCGCTGGACAGCATGATGTAGCTGAGCAGGATGCGCCGGTTGTTCGACATCTCCGGCAGCACCCATGCCAGCGCCCCCGACGAACTGAGGGCGTATAGCAGCAGGCACGCGAGCAGCCCGCAATAGGCGAGCTGGAAATCGTGGCGCAGCACCCGCCACAGTGCGAGATTATAGACCAGCAGGCCCAGCGCCAGTCCGGCAAAGGCGGAATAGAGCGCGGCAAGCAGCACATCGGAGCGAATGCTCTGCGCATCGGTCGCCAGCCGCGGCCCGAGGACGATTCCGCGCAGATTGCTCGCGCCATCGATCCGCCACAGCAGGCGATCGAACGGCGCGCCGGCAGGCACGAAGCGATGTTCGATCACCGCGCCCAGTTGCAGCCGCCGGCCGATGCCGAATTCGTCGGCGAATTGTCCGACGATCCGGCCATTGGCCGACCGGGCATAGAGCGTCATCTGCCGCTGCCACAGGCTGACCTGCCGCACGCGGATCGGGGCACTGGCATCGGCGGGCGGCGGCAGGGCGGCGGACATGACCCAGAAATCGCCCGAACCCAGCGCCGTCTGGGGCGAGGTGCAGTCGAACCGTTCGGGATGCGCGAACACCCCGCGCACCGTGTCGCCCGGCTGTACCCGGCTGACGCAGACCGCGATCGAGCTGCCGATATTGCCCATGGTGCCGACCTGCGCATGGGCCGACGGCGCACATACGGCACCCACTGCCAACAGCAGCGCCATCCACACCGTGCGACACAACCCGATCATGGTGCCGACATCGCATTCGATGCACCAAGAAAGGGTTAATCAGGGCCTCGGTTCGTCGCGGCTGCCGGGCCGGACCATGCGTCAGTGGCCGGCGACGATCGCGGTGGTCAGTCCCGCCCCGCTGGCCTGTCGCACCACCGACTGCATCGTCGCGGCACCGGTGCCGGCCGGGAGCATCACCCGCGCGCGCGATTTGCCGTCGCCGATGGTTTCGGGAAAGGTCGTCGCGCGGCTGGGGATCTGGGCCCCCTGTTGCCGGACGAAGGCCGCCACCGCTTCGCTGGGGCCGGTCACCAGCAGTTCCGGCCCTGCGGTCGCCGGGCCGAAGCCGCATCCCGCCAGCAGCATCGTCGCCGCGATCGTCGCGTAAAGTCGCATCCTACCCCCAATGTCGCGCGCCGCGTGGTCGCGGTCGTCTCGGGCGGCAAGCTGGCACGGGCGGGCGCGCGGCGCAATGGCCGGGCGCGGATGGTTCAGCCGAGCGCTTCGTCGAGCAGCCGGGCGAGGCGCAGGCCGCCCTTCTTCACCTGATCCTGCGCGATCGGCACCAGCCGGGCGATGGTGGCATCGTCGAGATGGACGCGTTCCTTGCTCTTGGGCGCGCAGGCGTCGCCGCCAAAGGCCGGGGCATAGGCATAGTCGCGGCTCACTTCCCAGCTGTCGCGGCTCCAGTCCTCGACGCTGCCGGCCTGGACGGGGGCGCGCTCGGCGGCGGTGTAGGTGCGCAGGATCGACGGCGGGGTGGTGATCGCGCGTTCGGCCAGCGGCCCGTCCCAGATCGAATGCAGGTTGAAGCGTTCGGGGCCATAGGCGCCGTAGTCCGCCTTCACCCGGTTCCCGCCCAGGTCGCCGCGATCGCCGGCATGGAGCGGCATGTGCAGGTCGCCGACGAAATGGACGAGGAAGGCGAGCGCCATCACCTTTTCGCGCATCGGGACCTTCGGGTCCTTCAGCAGCTTCACGTCGCGTTCGACCTGCGCCGACACGCAATTGCCGTCCTTGCACGCCGACTTCAGGTCGAACGGCTTGCACACGTCGATATTCTGGTAATGCCACGCATAGGCATAGCTGAAGCGTTCGCCGAGCGGCTTGACGCAATCGGCCCATACGCTCGCCTGCTCGATGGTGCGTGCGGGGCAGGTCGGCGTTTCGAGCAGCGCCTGATGCTGCAGGATACGCTCGATCGCCTTGCGGGTTTCGGGGCGGACGTTCAGCCGCGCGATCGTCGCCACGCTTTCATGGCCGAATTCCCAATAGGCATAGGCCGGGGAGGTGGCGAACAGGCAGGCGAGCGCGAAGAGGAGGCGACGAATCATGCCCGCCGGGATGACGCGCTTTGCCCGCCGTCGCAAGCGCGCAGGATTATGCGCGACGTGTTTCGTAGAGTTCGAGCGGCAGGCCGTCGGGATCGGCGAAGAAGGTGAAGCGCTGTCCGGTATGTTCGTCGACCCGGACGGGCTCGCAGGCGATGCCATGCCCCGCCAGCCGGGCGACCTCCGCCACGATGTCGTCGACGGTGAAGGCGAGGTGGCGCAGGCCCATCGCCTCCGGGTGCGAGGGGCGGGGCGGGGCGCCGGGAAAGGTGAATAGTTCGATCTGCGCACCCGGCATGGTCAGGTCGCATTTCCACGACCGGCGCTCGGCACGCCATACTTCGCGCAGAATGCTGAAGCCCAGCGCGCCGACATAAAAGGCTTTCGACCGGTCATAGTCCGACGCGATGATCGCGACATGGTGGAGGCCGGTCAGGCCGCTCATCCTTCGTCGCCGTAAATGGCAACCTGGCGTTCGCCGCCCTGCGAAACGCGGCCGCGGAACATGCCCGGCGTGGTAAGGCTCCACGTCGCGTCGCCATCGGGGCCGACGACGATGACGCCGCCGGTGCCGCCCATCGCCTGCGTCTCCGCCAGCACCGTGTCGGCGGCCGCCTGGATCGATTCGCCGGCGAAGCGGATGCGCGCGGCGATCTCATGCCCCACACCGACCCGGATGAAGAATTCGCCCGACCCAGTGGCCGACATGGCGCAGGCGCGGTCGTCGGCATAGGTGCCAGCACCGATCAGCGGCGAATCACCGATCCGGCCCCAGCGCTTGCCGGTCACGCCACCGGTCGAGGTCGCGGCGGCGACATGGCCCTCGGCGTCGACCGCGACCGCGCCGACCGTGCCATATTTCATATCGACATCGAACCAGCCATCGGGGTTCGCCTTCATCGCGTGGAGCTGTGTGCGGCGGTCGGGGGTCATGAACCAGTCGGGATCGGCGGCCTCGACCCCCTGTTCGGCGGCGAAGGTGTCGGCACCCTTGCCGGCCAGCAGGACATGGGGGCTGTGGTCTTTCACGGCCCGCGCGAGGGTGACCGGATGGCGGCTGCGCGTGACGCCGGCGACGGCGCCGGCCGAACGGTCGCGGCCGTCCATGATCGCCGCGTCCAGCTCGATCGTGCCGTCGAAGGTGAACACCGCGCCGCGCCCGGAATTGAAGGTCGGGTCGTCCTCCAGCACGCGTACCGCCGCCTCGACCGCATCGATCGCGGCACCCCCGGCGGCAAGGACCGCTTCACCGGCGGCGAGCGCGGCGTCGAGGCCGGCACGGGCGGCGGCATCGGTTTCGGCGCTGACTGTCTCGCGGGTCAGGATACCAGCGCCGCCATGTACCAGCAGCGTCCAGGGGCGGGGGGAATCGGTCGGCATGTCGTTGTCCTGCTTGGGCGGGCGGCCGACCTAGCAGATCGCCGGGCGGCTGCCACCCTTTGGGACCGGGGCGGGTACGCCGAGCAGGGTGCCGACCGCTGGCACCGCGCGGGCCAGCAGATAGGCAGCGGCACAGGCGAACAGGGTGGCGGCGAGCAGCAGCGCGGCTTCGCTCCACGGGTCGAGCGCCAGCGGCAGGGTGAACCACGTCACCAGCACGATCACCGGATGGTGGACGATATAGGCCGGGAACACCGCACGGCCCAGCGTCCCGCGCCAGCGATGCTCGCGGTTGATATAGCGGTCGGCGAGGTGGAACAGCGCGACGACCATCGCCCATGCCATCACCGACCGCGCCGCGCGATTGGCGGCCATGGCAAGGTGCGGCGGCACCACGTCGCCGGGATAGCGCAGCTCGACCATGACGACGATCCCGCCCGCGATCACCGCCAGCAGCATGGCGGCGGTGGCGTGGCGGTGGAGCGATCGCCATAGCGCGGGACGCTGCGCGATCAGGAAGCCGAGTGCGAACAGCGGCAGATATTGCGAATGGCCGGCGACGTCGTGCAGCAGCCCCTGACCCTCCGGCACCACGAACAGCGCGGCGAGGCGGACGACCGTCATCAGCGCGATCGGCGCCCATAGCAGCCGCGTGCCCTGCGCCAGCCAGTTCGCGAGCCGCTCCATCCGCCGCGCCGCGCCACCGCTCGCGACGAAGGCGGCGAGCAGCATCGAATAGGCCCAGAGATAGACGAGGAACCAGAGATGCTCCCAGCTGGGAAACTCGACGCCGTAGAAGGTGCCGACCCGCCACCCATCGACCAGCCAGAAGCGGAGATAGCCATGGGGGTAGCCCCCCTCCAGCACCCGCACCCACATTTCCAGCGGCACGATCGCCAGCATCCCGAAGGCGAGCGGGACGAGCAGCCGGCGCGATCGTTCGGCGGCGAAGCCGGACGGGCCGGCCGCGCGCGTCACCAACGTCGCGCTGGCATAGCCCGATACCGCGAACAGCAGCCCCAGCCGCCACGGCGTCACCGCCGCCATCGGCGCGATCAGCGCGCCATAGGCATGGCCGGTGGTGACAACCCAGTGCCACGGGCTGAACGCCATCGCGATATGATACAGGATCAGCACGCCGAACGCGGCGATGCGCAGCCAGTCCAGCCCGTAATGCCGCCTCGACGCTATCCCGACCCCCTCTGGCACCCGTAGTTTCCCGTTCGACTTTCGCGTGAAGCAATGCGGGGCTATATCGCGTCTTAAGTAACCCAATTGTTAGCGAGACTGTTCATGTCGATCCGCCCGTGGCGCGATATTCACCGCCGCCAGAGCCGCAAGATCATGGTCGGCAATGTGCCGGTCGGCGGCGATGCCCCGGTGACGGTGCAGACGATGACCAACACCGACACGTCGGATGCGGTCGCGACGATCGACCAAATCCGCCGCTGCGAAGAGGCGGGCGCCGACATCATCCGCGTGTCGTGCCCCGATGTCGAAAGCACCGCCGCGTTGCGCCAGATCACCCGCGCGGCGCGTGTGCCGATCGTCGCCGATATCCATTTCCACTATAAGCGCGCGCTGGAAGCTGCCGATGCCGGCGCCGCGTGCCTGCGGATCAATCCGGGCAATATCGGATCGAACGAGCGCGTCGCCGAGGTCGTGCGCGCGGCCAAGGCCAATGGCTGCGCGATTCGCATCGGCGTGAATGGCGGGAGCCTCGAAAAGCATCTGCTCGAAAAATATGGCGAGCCGTGCCCCGACGCGCTGGTCGAGTCGGCGATGGATCATATCAAGCTGTTGCAGGACCATGACTTTCACGAGTTCAAGGTCGCGGTGAAGGCATCCGACCTGTTCCTGGCGGTCGCGGCCTATCAGCAGCTGGCCGAGATGGTCGACTGCCCGCTGCACCTGGGGATTACCGAGGCGGGCGGGTTCGTCGGCGGCACGGTCAAGTCGTCGATCGGCATCGGATCGCTGCTGTGGTTTGGGATCGGCGACACGATCCGCGTCTCGCTGTCGGCCGAGCCGGAAGAGGAAGTACGCGTCGGGTTCGAAATCCTGAAGGCGCTGGGCATTCGCAACCGCGGCGTGCGCGTGGTGTCGTGCCCGTCCTGCGCGCGGCAGGGCTTCGACGTGATCCGCACCGTACAGGCGCTGGAGGAACGGTTGCAGCATATCCGCACGCCGATGTCGCTGTCGGTGCTGGGCTGCGTCGTCAACGGCCCCGGCGAAGCGCGCGAGACCGACATCGGCATCACCGGCGGCGGCAACGGCAAGCACATGGTCTATCTGTCGGGCGTCACCGATCATCATGTGCAGGACGCCGACATGATCGAGCATATCGTCAAGCTGGTCGAGGCGAAGGCGGCGGAGATCGACGCGGCGAGTGCGGTGGTCCGCCAAGCGGCAGAGTAAACGAGGAACTCGTATCCCCGCCTGCGCGGGGATACCGGTGCGGCGTGGGTTATGATCCCCCCAGCACATTTACGCTGAACGCCACCACGCCCAGGTTGAACACGAACGCGATGAGGCAATGCCCGGTCACCGTACGGCGCATCGTGCGCGACGTGATCTGCACGTCGGACGTCTGGAACGTCATGCCCAGCGTGAAGGCGAAATAGACGAAATCCCAATAATCCGGCTCGTCGGTGCCGGGCATGTCGATGCCGCCGCTGTCCTTGCCGGCATCGTCGGCGGTGTAGAACAGATGCGCATAATGCAGCGCATAGATGGTGTTGGCGAAGGTCCAGGCGAGCAGCAGCGTCGCGACGACCAGCACCACGATCCCCGCGCTGGGCGTGCCGCGCTGGCCCAGCTCGATCGCGATCGCGGTCAGCAGGACGATGGCGATCGCCGCGCACAGCACCAGCAGCAGTCCGCGATTGGCATCGTTGCGGATCGCCGCCTGCCGCATCCGGTCGGCCGATGCGCCGAGCAGCGACAGGCACGACAGCAGGAACACGACCGCACCGATGTCGAACGCCAGTGGAATGCCGATCCGCCAGCCGAGCGCGGGGACCGACCAGCATCCGGCAGCGACCGCCACGGCGGCAAAGGCGACGAAGCGGGCGGGGGCGAGGCGCTGGCCGAGATGCAGGGGCATGGGGGCGGTGTATCCTGCCGAGAGCGCGACGCAAAGCTCCTCCCCACATAGTGGGAAGGGGGACCGCGCCCTCAAGGGCGTGGTGGAGGGGCATGGCGGCATACGGAACGGCTGCGCGTGCGGCGCTGCCCCTCCACCATCCTGCGGATGGTCCCCCTCCCCACCCTGTGGGGAGGATCGGGTTGCATCGCTTGGCCAGCTACGCGACACGGGCACGGTCGCCCGCAACCCGAAAGGTCCCCATGTCCGCCGCCCCGTCTTCGCTGCGCGCCTTCCTCGTCGCGGGGGGCGGGATCATGGTCTATACGGTCATGGACGCGTTGATGAAGCAGCTGTCGATCGACAGCGGGGCGTATAACGCGGTGCTGTGGCGGTCGCTGGTCGGCGCGTTTCTCTGCGGCATTTTGTTCGTTGCGCGGGGGCGGCGCTGGCCGGCATGGGGCGTGCTGAAGCTGCATATCGGGCGCGGCGTCGCCGGGGGCGCGTCGGTCGTGCTGTTCTTCTGGGGACTGGCGCGGGTGCCGATGGCGCAGGGGGTGGCGCTAACGTTCCTCGCGCCGCTGATCGCGCTGTATCTGGCGGCACTGTTCCTGGGCGAGACGATCCGCCGCACGGCGATCATCGGGTCGCTGGTCGCGTCGCTCGGCGTGCTGGTGATCGCAGGCGGCGAGGTGCAGGCCGATGCGTCGACGCAGGCGGTGCTGGGCAGTCTCGCCTGCGTCGCTGCATCGATCCTCTATGCCGTCAGCCTGATCGTGCTCCGGCGACAGGCGCAGGCGGCCGATCCGCTGGAGGTCGCGCTGTTCTCCAGCCTGGTGATGGGCGTCCTGCTGCTGCCCGCCGCGCCGTGGCTGGGCGCGCTGCCCGCGCCGTCGCAATATGGCGCGCTGCTGGGGGCGGTCCTGTTGGGAACGGCATCGATGATGGCGCTCGCCTGGGCCTATGCGCGGGCGGAGGCGCAGGTATTGGCGCCGGTCGAATATAGCGCGTTCGTGTGGGCGGCGGTGACCGGGTGGATCGTGTTCGGCGAAACCGTGTCGCCCTATACGGTGGTCGGCGCGCTGTTGATCGTGGCGGGGTGTATCGTTGCCGTCCGGCGGCGGGTGCCGGCGGTGCAGAGCGAGGCGGGGGCATGAGCGTCGATACCGGATTGATCGACTGGGTTGAGGAAGCGATGGCGCCGCTGGGCCGGGTCAGCTTTCGCCGGATGATGGGCGGGGCGACGCTGTATCTGGACGGGACGGTGTTCGCGATCGTGCTGGACGATGCGCTGTGGTTCAAATCGGATGCGGCGGCTGATGCGACATGGGACGCGGCCGGCTGCCAGCGCTTCACCTATGATCGCAAGGATGGGACGACCGCGACGATGAACTATCGCCGGGCGCCCGACGACGTGCTGGACGATGCCGACGCGCTGCGCGAATGGGCCGCGCTGGCGGTCGAGGCCGGGCGTCGGGCGCCGGTCAAGCGCAGGCGGGCGAAGGGGTGATCGCCTGCTCATGTCCCGTCATCCCCGCAAAGGCCGGAATCCCTATGCTCCTGCGGTGGTGCAGGATCGTTGACGGCCGCGTCTATGGACTCCCGGCCTCGCGGGAGTGACGAGGGGGCTACGAAGCGCTGTCCCCCAAAACGAAACGGGCGGGGAAATCCCCGCCCGCCCGACAAGATCACAGGATCAGCGACCCGGCACGTCGTATTCGTGCGGTTCCTCGCCCTTGGCCTTGGCTTCCTTGTAGCGCTCGATCGCCTCGAGGGTGATCTGCTTGGCTTCCTCGGCGCCGCCCCACGTACCGATCCGGACCCACTTCTTCTTTTCGAGGTCCTTATAGTGGGTGAAGAAATGTTCGATCTGTTCGAACACGATCTCCGGCAGATCGGCGCGTTCGCCGACGTTGCTGTAGTATGGGAAGGTCGAGTCGACCGGCACGCACACCAGCTTTTCGTCGCCGCCGGCCTCGTCCTCGAGGTTCAGCACCGCGATCGGACGCGCGCGGACGACGCAGCCGGGGATGAAGGGCGAGCGCGACACGACCAGCGCGTCGAGCGGATCGCCATCGGGCGACAGGGTGTGCGGCACGAAGCCGTAATTCGCCGGATAGCGCATCGGCGTGTGCAGGATGCGATCGACGAAGAGGGCGCCCGACGCCTTGTCGAATTCATACTTCACCGGTTCGCCGCCGGTGGGCACTTCGATGATGACGTTCAGGCTGTTGGGCGGATCGTCGCCGACCGGCACCATGTCGATGCGCATTGATATTACTCCCTCATCTCGCGCTGCAGCGCGGTAGACGCGCCCTTTACCCTTTATTTACGGAGGGTGAAGCCGCTTTTCCTTGGAATCGTTACGGACACGCCCAACCGGTCCCGATGTGGGACCGGTCGGCGCGGCCCTTACTTGGCCGTCAGCAGCCGGTCGAGGCCGTTTTCGCCGTTGCCGACCTTCTCAAGACGCGGATAGCGATGCCCTTCGTTATAGGGGATCGCGATCTCGCGCACTGCATCGTCCATGCGTACGGTCAGGCGGATCGAGTCCTTCGACCCCTTTGCCGCGCCGACCGCATCGCGCAGGCGATCGGGGGTATAGGCGGTGCCGTTGACCGCGACGATCGTCGTGCCGGTTTCGAAGCCCGCCTTGAACGCCGGGCTGCCCCAGATCACGGTGCCGACCTTGCCTTCCTTGTTCGCGGTCAGGCCCAGCGAATAGGGCACCGACACGCCGCCGCCGCTCTTTTCGCGGCCCTTCAGGTACGGCGTCGGGGTGTCGGTATAGACGATGCGATAGCCATTGGCGGCAAAGCCGTCGATCGGCGCGCGATCGGTGCGGGCGTTCAGCCGCTTGTCGAGGAAACCGGCCCAGTCATAGGGCTGGATCGTGTTCAGCGTCTTGACCACATCGGCCAGCGTATAGGGCAGCACGCCCCAGTCGCCGTCGCGCACGCCGAAGAAGGCGCGGGCGAAATCGTCCATCGATTTCGTGCCGCCCGACTGCTTGCGCAGCATCGAGTCGACCTCCATCCACACCAGCAGGCCTTCGTTGTAATAATCCTCCGACCGCTGCCAGCTGACCCAGCCCTTGGGACGACGCGCGGTGATGACCGGATCGTTGGTGGTGTCGATCAGCGGGCGCCACTGGCGACCCTCGCGGGCGTCCAGCGCGGCGGCGATGTCGGCATAGGCGTCGAGCGTATCCTGCTTCGACACCAGCCCCGAGCGCGCCTGCAGCACATAGCCCCAGAACTGGGTCTGCCCTTCATAGACCCACAGCATCGAATTGCGCATCGGCATACGGAAATCGGGCGTGAACAGGTCCGCGCCACGGCGATACTTGCCGTCCCAGCTATGGGTGAATTCGTGCGGCAACAGGTTGCGTTCGCCCGGACCCGCATTCCAGTCGGTGAAATAGCCCGGATCTACGCCGTTTTCCGAGCTGCGGTGATGTTCGAGGCCGATCGAACCCATCTTGTCGGTGATCGACAGCAGGAACTCGTATTTGTCGTAATGCTGCGCGCCGAACAGCTTCACCGCCTGTTCGACCAGCCGGGTGTGTGCCGCGATCTGTTCGGGGGTGGCGGCCAGTTCGGACGGCTTGTCGGCGACGACGTTCAGCCCGACGCGATCGGTCAGCGGGAATCGCTTGAAATATTTGCCGGCGAACACCGGCGAATCGACCAGCGTTTCGTAGCTGGTGCGGTCATAGCGATAGACGCCGCCCTGCACCTTCGACGGCAGGCCCGACGCGGCGGTCCAGCCGGTCGGGTACTTCACGCTCGCCTCGATCGGGATACGACGGGTGTAATAGCCCGCCGGATACAGGCTGACCGATTCGAACTGCAGGTTCAGCATTTCGGGGGTGACGACGATGCGGCCCTGGTCCGGCTGCGTCGCGGTCAGGAACTGGAACTGCACGTCCAGGTTCTTCGCGCCCGCCGGCACGTCGAGGTGGAAGGCGAACATGTCGAGCGTGTCGCGGGTCCACGGCAGTTCGCGACCATTGGCGCGCACGACGAGGCCGGCCAGCTTCTCGATCTCGCCACGCGGACCATGCTTGCCCGGCAGCCATTTCGGCATCAGCAGCACCATATGGCCGCTGCGGGCGACCGGAATGGTTTCCTTGACACGGAAGATGCCCTGGGTCGTGTCGGTCGCATCGACGTCCAGCTTGATCGTACCGGGATAATCGACGTCGCGCGCGGCGGGGACGGTATCCACGATCGGCAGCGGCTGGGGCAGGGTGTTACCCGGCGGGTTGATCTGCTGTGCGGCGGCGGGAAGGGCGGTGGTGGTCAGCAGCAACGCGGCAAGAACGATACGCAAGGGCAGATACTTCCTTTTGAAAAGGATATGCTTCACCGGATGCTTACCATCGCGGGTGTAGCGGATTGCCCATGTATCAGCCCAACTCGATCAGTGCGCAAGCCGAACCCGACCAGCGCCCGCCATCGGCAGTGTCGTCCGGCGTCGGGCTGGCGGGACTGGCCGGGCTGCTCGCCTGGGTCGCGGTGGCGTGGCATTACGGGATGGACGGGCCCTATGCGGCGCTGGTCAACGTCGCGGCCTGTGCGCTGCCGATGGTGCTGTGGTCGCTGCTGGTCGACAAGGTGCATCGCAATCCGTCGACGGGCATCGACTGGGCGAATGTGCGGCCGTGGCGCGAAACGGTCGAGATCAGCCTGACCAAGCTCGCCGGCCTCTGGATTACCTGGGCGGGGATCGCGGCGATCTATGCCACCGGGCGGTTCTACTGGGAGGGCGGGTTCGCCTTTTCGATGTGGGTGTTCGGGATGGCAGCGGTGCCGCTGTTCCTGCTGTCGATCCCGTACATGCTATGGATCGACCGGCGGCTGGTCGAGCCGAAGGATGGCTGCTGGGCGCTGGGCGCATGGGCGATGCATCTGGACGAGCCGATCGACAAGGACGCCATCTGGAACCACTTGCGCGGATGGGCGGTGAAGGCGTTCTTCCTCGCCTTCATGCTCGCCATCGTGCCGCCGGGGTTCGGCGAGTTCATCCGGACGCAGCGGTCGGCGGTGCTGACCGGGCCGGTGCCGCTGGCGAACTGGCTCATCACCTTCATGTTCGTGATCGACGTGGCGTTCGCGACGGCGGGCTATATCCTCGCGATGCGTCCGCTCGACAGCCATATCCGCAGCGCCACGCCCTATGCGGCGGGGTGGTCGGCGGCGCTGATCTGCTATCCGCCGTTCATCCTGATGGCGAATGGCGGCCCACTGGATTATCATCCGGGGACGGCGGACTGGACCTATTGGCTTGCCGGTTATCCGCTACTGTTGTGGATCGTCGGCGCGGTGCTGGTGGGACTGACCGCGATCTATGCGTGGGCGACGATGGCGTTCGGGTTGCGGTTTTCGAACCTGACGCATCGCGGGATTTTGACCCATGGTCCGTATGCGTTCAGCCGGCATCCGGCCTATCTGTCGAAGAATTTGTTCTGGTGGATTTCGACCATACCGGTGCTGACGACGGCGGACAGCTGGACCTCTGCGGCGCGCAGTACCGCGATTCTGGCATGTGTCAGCGGGGTTTATTACTGGCGTGCCCGGACCGAGGAATGGCATTTGGGGCAGGACCCGGCGTACCGGGCGTATAGCGACTGGATGGTGCGGCGCGGGTTGGTGACCAGCCTCTTCAGATCCTCCCCGCTTCGCGGGGAGGGGGACCATGCGCAGCATGGTGGAGGGGTATAGCCACGGGCGCAGCGCTTGCGGCGTTGCCCCTCCACCATCCGCTGCGCGGACGGTTCCCCTCCCGATGGAATGGGGAGGACCTGAAAGCTAGAAACTATACTCGCCGTACACCTTCGACAGGTCGCCGCTCCATTCGCCGGCGAACTTGTCGAGCAGCACCTGCGCCGGCACCTTGCCCGAGCGCACCACTTCGCGCAGCGGTTCGATAAAGCCGCTCTCGTCCTCGCCCGACAAACTGAGACGACGGCGAGCGCTGAGGCCCCGTCCGGCGATGTCGAGCACTTCGCCCGCCACGTCGCGCAAGGTGCCGCCACCGGGTAGCGGCGCGTCGAGGCCGAGTGCGGGCACGCTGTCGCGCAGCCGCTGACGGTCGTCGATCGACCAGCCCTTCACGAGGTCCCACGCCGCATCCAATGCGCCCTGATCGTAGAGCAGCCCGACCCACAAGGCCGGCAGCGCGCAGATGCGGCCCCACGGCCCGCCATCGGCACCGCGCATCTCTAGGAAGGTCTTCAACCGCACTTCGGGGAAGGCGGTCGACAGGTGATCGGCCCAGTCGTCGATCGTCGGCTTTTCGCCCGGCAGGACCGACAATTCGCCCTTCAGGAAGTCGCGGAACGAGAGGCCGGCGGCGTCGATATAGCGGCCGTCGCGATAGACGAAGTACATCGGCACATCGAGCGCATAGTCGGTGTAGCGGTCGTATCCGAACCCGTCCTCGAACACGAACGGCAACATGCCGGTGCGCGCGGGATCGGTGTCGGACCAGATGTGCGAGCGGTAGGAGAGCTGGCCGTTGGGCAGGCCGTTGGTGAACGGCGAATTGGCGAACAGCGCGGTCGCCAGCGGCTGCAGCGCGAGGCCGACGCGGAATTTCTGCACCATGTCGGCCTCGCTCGAATAATCGAGGTTCACCTGGATGGTGCAGGTGCGCAGCATCATGTCGAGACCCATCGTGCCGACGCGCGGCATATGGTTCAGCATGATGCCATAGCGACCCTTGGGCATGATCGGCAGTTCGTCGCGGCGCTTGTCGGGCCACATGCCGAGGCCGAGGAATCCGAGGCCCAGTTCGTCGCCGACCGCCTTTACCTGATCGAGATGGCGGCCGGTTTCGGCGCAGGTCTGGTGCAGGTTTTCGAGCGGCGCGCCCGACAGTTCGAACTGCCCGGCGGGTTCGAGGCTGACCGATCCGTCCTTGCCGGTCAGCGCGATGACTTTGCCGCCTTCGACCACCGGCTGCCAGCCGAAGCGTTCGAGGCCGGCGAGCAGGTCGCGAATGCCGCCGGGTTCGTCATAGGACGGGGCGGCATGGTCGCTGGTGCGATAGACGAACTTCTCATGCTCGGTGCCGATCCGCCAGCGTTCCGCAGGCTTCTCGCCCCCGGCGAAATAGGCGATCAGTTGCGAGCGGTCCTCGATGACCGCTGCGTGGCTGTCCGAAACGGTCTTCGTGCTCATGGTCGCGCCCATACGCCGCGCGGGCGGGCCGCGCTAGGGGGCTGTGATGGTTCGCGCGATAGCCCGACTACCAGTCGCCCGCCGCCGCCATCCACAGCGCTGTCGCCGCCGCCGCCGCCGTCTCGGCGCGCAGGATCCGGGGGCCGAGCGCCATGCCGACCGCCGGGGGATGCGCGCGGATCGAGTCGCGTTCTTCGGGATCGAAGCCGCCCTCCGGCCCGATCAGGATCGCCGCTGGCCCCGGCCGGGCGCGCATCGCATCGAGCGCGGGCACGCCGCCGGTCTCATCGGCGAAGAACAGCGCGCGCTCGGCCGGCCAGTCGCGCAGCAGCGCGGGCAGCTTCACCGGCTCGACCAGCGCAGGGAGCGCGGTGCGGCCGCATTGCTCCGCCGCCTCGATCGCATGGGCGCGCAGCCGGTCGAGGTTGAGGCGGTCGACCACCGTCCGCCGGGTCAGCACCGGCACGATGCGGTCGACGCCCAGCTCGCACGCCTTTTCGATGACCCAGTCGATCCGGCCCTTCTTGGTCGGGGCGATGCAGAGCCACAGGTCGGGCACCGTCTCGCGCGGGCGCAGATGGTCCGTGACGGCGAGGGTCAGGTCGCGCTTGCGGACGTCGGTGGCGTGGGCGAGCCATTCGCCGGAGACGTCGTCGAACAGGCGGACGACGTCGCCGTCCTTCACCCGCATCACCGACAGCAGGTAATGCGCCTGCGCCCCGTCGAGGCGGATGTGGGCGTGGTCGCCCAGCGGCTGGTCGACGAACAGGCGGGGCGACGAATCGGGCGGCCAGGCGGGGGTAGCGGGCATGGGGCGGCGGTAGAGCCGAATGCGGTCGGGTTCAAATATCCATGAACCGCCGTATCCCCGCCTGCGCGGGGATACGCTGATCTACCGGGAGGGTTGTCCGATCACGACGCCAGCTTCATCAACACCAGCCCGCCCAGCAGCATCGCCGCCGCGATCAGCCGCAGCGGGGTGACGCTCTCCCCCATCAGCACCATGCCGACCACGAACGCGCCCAGCGCGCCGATCCCGGTCCACACCATGTAGCTGGTGCCGAGTGGCAGTTGTTTCATCGCCAGCGACAACAGCCCGAAGCTGGCGAACATCGCGACGAAGGTGGCGACCGTCGGCCAGGGTTTCGAAAACCCGTCGGACAGCTTCATGTAATAGGCCCACACGATCTCCAGCAGCCCGGCGATCGTCAGCAGCACCCACGGCATCAATCGGGCGTCCCGTCGCGCTCGACCCGGTAGGCGGCGTCGAGATAGCGGTCGGCCGCCGCGCGCAGTGCCGGCTCCTTCTCGAACGCCTCGGCCGGGGGCGGGGCGAAGCCGAACGCGTCCATCAGCGTCCACAGCGCGAAGCGGCGCGACGGATCGCGCTCCACGCCGAAGTCGATGGCCATGCGCTCGCGCGCGGCATCCTGTTCGGCGGCGGTCGACAGGTCGGGATCGGTCGAACCGAAATAGTGGCGGAGCAGCTGGTCGAGGTCCATGCGACCCTCCGTAGCGGCCCCGGAGACATGACGAAAGTTTAACGCAACCGGCGGGGGCCGTCCGCCGTATAAGCATCCTCGTTATAATAGAAGGAGACGGGACATGCGGTTCGTTTCTCTGTTCGCCCTGCCAATCGCGATGATCGCGGCACAGCCGGCCCTGGCCAAGGGGTGCATCCGGGGCGCCGTCGCGGGCGGGGTCGCCGGGCACATGGTCGGCAAGGGCCATGGCAAGATGGGCGCGGTCGCCGGCTGCATCGTGATGCACCATCATTACGCCAAGCAGGCGAAGGCGCAGAAGGCCGCTGCGCAGCGCTGATCGATCGCTGGCGGCTGACGAACGCCCTGTGCAAGCCGCCCTGTCCGTGGCAGCAGGGGCGGCATGTCGTCCCCCGCCTCTCCGCACGTCGCCGATACCGAATATCGTGGGCTGATCGCCATCCTGCCGGCGGCGGCGCGGCCGTTCGCGTTGCTTGCCCGGTTCGACCGGCCGATCGGTTGGTGGCTGCTTTATTGGCCTGGTGCGTGGGCGATCGCGCTGTCGGGCCGGGCGGTCGAGCGGTGGGACATGCTGCTGTGGTTCCTGCTCGGCAGCATCGCGATGCGCGGCGCGGGCTGCGTCTATAACGACATCGTCGACCGCGATCTCGACCGGCAGGTGGCGCGCACCGCGAACCGCCCGCTGGCGAGCGGCGCGGTGTCGGTCCGGGCGGCGTGGGTGTGGCTGGTCGTGTTGAGCCTGATCGGCTTCGTCGTCCTGCTGCAGCTAAACTTCATCGCCGCCATCGTCGCGCTGGCCAGCCTGGTGCTGGTCGCCGCCTATCCGTTCATGAAGCGGATCACCTGGTGGCCGCAGGCGTGGCTGGGCATGGTGTTCTCATGGGCCGCGCCGGTCGCGTGGGCGCAGATGGCGGTGGCGGGCTGGACCCCGCTGGCGTTGCTGTACGCCGGGTCGATCGCGTGGGTGATCGGCTACGACACGATCTATGCGTGCCAGGACATCGAGGATGACGCGATGGTCGGCGTGCGATCGTCGGCGCGGGCGATGGGCACGCGGGTGCGGCCGGGTGTGACGCTGCTCTATGCCGTCGCCATTGCGTGCTGGGCGGGCGCGGTGTGGCGGGTGTTTCCGACGCCGCTGGCGCTCGCCGCGCTCCTGCCCGCCGCGCTGCACCTGCTGTGGCAGGTCGCGACCCTTAAACCGGAGGACGGCGCCAACACGCTGCGCCGGTTCCGGTCGAACCGCGATGCCGGGTTGCTGCTGTTCCTGGGCCTGTTGACCGTGGGACAGGCGGCATGAGCGTTGCCGTGGTGGCCGGGGCTTCCCATCTCGCCCCCATGATCGATCCCCAGACCGCCACCGACCGCGCCCAATCCGCCATCGCCCGTGCCCTTGGCCATGGTGCCGATGCCGCCGATGCGATCCTCGTTGCCGATACCGCGCTGTCGGTGTCGGTGCGGCTGAGCCAGCTGGAGGATGTCGGCCGGTCCGAAGGGGCCGAGTTGGGCCTGCGCGTATTCGTCGGGCAGCGGTCCGCCAGTGTCTCTACCTCCGACCTGTCCGAAACCGGCCTTGCCGCGCTTGCCGAGCGGGTGGTGGCGATGGCTCGCGCCGCGCCGGAGGATCGCTGGGCAGGCCTCGCCCCGGCCGAGCGGCTGATGCATGGCGCGCCGCCGCTGCTCGACCTCGACGATGGCGGCGAAGTCCCGCCGCAGTTGCTGCGCGAGGCGGCGCTGGCGGTCGAGGATGCCGCGCGCTCGGTGGCCGGGGTCAGCAATTCCGAGGGCGGGTCGGCCGGGTATAGCCGCGCCATCGTCGCGCTGGCGACCAGCCATGGCTTTGCGCAGGGCTATGCCGTGACCAGCCACGGCATTTCGGCCAGCGTGCTGGCAGGCGAGGGCGCGGCGATGCAGCGCGACTATGCCCATCATTCGGCGCGGCATCGCGCGATGCTGGAAGCCCCGGACGTCGTCGGACGGCGCGCGGGCGGACGGGCCGTGGCGCGGCTGAACCCGGTGAAGATCGATGGCGGGGCGATGCCGGTGGTGTTCGACCCGCGTGTCGGCGGCAGCCTGGTCGGCCATGTGCTGGGCGCGATTTCCGGCCCGTCGATCGCACGCGGCACCAGCTTTCTGCGCGAGAGCCTCGGCCATGCGATCCTGCCCGACGCACTGTCGATCATTGACGATCCGCACCGCCCGCACGGGCTGCGCGCGCGGCCGTTCGATGGCGAGGGGCTGGCGGTGTCACCGATGGCGCTGGTCGAGCGCGGGGTGTTGCAGACGTGGCTGCTCGACAGCGCGTCGGCGCGGCAGCTGGGGCTGGAGCCGACCGGCCATGCCTCGCGGGGGTTGAGCGGTCCGCCGGGGGTGACGACCGGCAACGTCCATCTGGCGGGCGGCGCGGGCAGCGTCGCGGCGCTGATCGAGGACATCGAGCGCGGCGTGTTGGTTACCGAGCTGATCGGGCAGGGGGTGAACGGGGTCACCGGCGATTACAGCCGGGGGGCGTCGGGCTTCCTGATCGAACGCGGAGAAATCACGAAGGCGGTGTCGGGCATCACCATCGCCGGCAATCTGCGCCCGATGCTGCTGTCGATGCGCGCGGCGGGCGATCTGGAGCATAAGCAGGGGGTCAACGTGCCGACGATCCGCGTCGATGGCATGACGGTGGCGAGTGGCTGACGGCGCGCTGCTCGAACAGGTGACGGCGATCGCGGCCGAGGCGGCGGCGCTGGCGCTGGCGAGCTGGCGCGGGGATTTCCAGACCTGGGAAAAGGCGCCGGGCAATCCGGTGTGCGAGATCGACCTGAGCGTCGACCGGCTGCTGCGCGACCGGCTGAGCGCGCTGTTGCCCGATGCCGGGTGGCTGTCGGAGGAGACGGCGGACGATGCGATCCGGCTGTCGCGGCGGCGGCTGTGGATCGTCGACCCGATCGACGGCACGCGCGACTATATCCGTGGGCGCGACGGCTGGGCAGTGTCGGTCGCGCTGATCGAGGATGGGCAGCCGGTGCTGGGCGTGCTGGACGCGCCGGTGCGGCGGCAACGCTGGACGGCGGCGGCGGGGCAGGGCGCGCGGATGAACGGTGAGCGGCTGGCGGTCAGCCCGCGCGTCGACTTCGCCGGCAGCCGCACGCCGGTCGACGCCCTGCCCAAGGCGGATCGCGACCTGTTGATGGTGCCCAAGCCCAATTCGATCGCGCTGCGCATGGCGATGGTGGCGGCGGGCGAGGCGGATTTCCTCGCCACGCTGCGCTGGGGCAATGAATGGGACGTGGCGGCCAGCATCCTGATCGCGCGCGAGGCGGGGGCGACCGTCACCGACGCGATCGGGCGGAAGCTGCGCTTCAATCAGCCGCGCCCGCAGTTCTTTGGCGTGATGGCGGCGGCGCCGGGTATCCACGGCGCGGCGGTGGAGCGGTTGCGCGAGCGGGCGATCGTGGCGTTGGGGAAGCGGTAGGATGGGGTGGTTATCGGGCGTCTTTCGACGAAGGGTTGCCCCGATCGCGAAGTCTGACCTTTCCGCGCTTGAAGCGGTCGGCGCCGGTCCCGATCGCGCCTGGCAGTTGCTCAACCTGTGGTGGCAAGCGACCGACAGCGATGTCGCCATCGGCGCCAATCCATTGGATGCAGTTTCCGCGCTGGCCGGGCACTATGACGTAGCGCTGCCCGCTGATTTCCGCGCCTATCTGTTGCGGGGCTGCCCGGCCGCCGATCACGGGATGGACGAAGAACTGGGTACTTGGTGGCCGTTGAAAAGGGTCCGCAACCTGCTGGACGAAGAAGGTTGTGGCCCGGCACCGAAACTGCCGGGAAACGGTGCGCGCTACCTGTTGTTCGCGGACCATCTGATCTGGTGTTGGGCATGGGCGATCTGCTGCGAGCCGGGACCGACCTATGGTCAGGTCGTCCGGGTCAGTGACACGATTCGGGTCGTAGCGGACAGCTTCACCGATTTCGTCGAGCGTTATATCCGGGATTGGCATTCGATCGGCTAACCCGCCGGATCACCCGCCATTCATCGGCGTTGTGCCAGCACGATGGCGATGACGACGACCCTGCCCGACCGGAGCCGTATCGGCGCGATGGTGGTGACCGTCGCGTTGCATGTGCTGCTGGGCTGGGCGTTGATCGTCGGGTTGGGGGTGGATGTGGCGCGGACGGCGCAGAGTGCGCTGGCGACGTTCGACATATTGCCGCCGCCGCCCGATCCGCCACCCCCGCCGCCGGTGCCGCAGGTCGTGCGGCAGGGCCGGCCCGAAGGGCGCGCCGCGCCGCCCAATATCCGATCGAAGGCGACCGAGATCGTCGCGACCCCGCCGGTCGTGCCGCTGCCGGTGCCGCCGCCGGTCGTCACCGCGCCGGTCGCCGGGCCGGGCAACGACGCGTCGTCGGGTGCGACCGATATGATCGGGCCGGGCACCGGCGCGGGCGGGGTCGGCGATGGGCTGGGCAGCGGTGGCGAAGGGGACGGCGATGGCGGCGGCGGGGGCGATACCCCGCCCCAACAGATCGGCGGGTCGTTGCAGGGCGCGCGGCTGCCGGCCGAGCTGGAGGAGAATGGCTTCGAAGGATCGGTCGAGGTCCGCTATATCGTGGAGACCAACGGGCGGGCGAGCGAGTGCCAGATCATGCGCTCCAGCGGCAATCGCGCGATCGACGCCGCGACCTGTCGGCAGGTGGAACGCGCGTTCCGGTTCCGTCCGTCGCTGGACGGGCGTGGGCGGCCGGTGCCGTCGGTGATGGTCCAGCGGCATTATTGGGACGTCGAGCGCGACCGCGAATAGCGCGGTTTTCTGCCGGATTTGGCGCCAAAGTTCACAAAGTTCACACTCGTGGCGCTTTCGTGCAGCGTATGGTTTTCGCGCGGCGGACGCGGGCGTGGGTCGACGGTGAGAAAGAGCCGGGCGGAGGCTAGGCTCGGCTGCGCGCTGTAGGAAAGTGGTTCCTGCGACCAACGCGTCGTTTCCACAAACGGGGAAGCCGTTGGCGCAGCGGGGTCGGGTTCAGCACTGTCGTCGGCGAGTATGGATTCCCGCCTTCGCGGGAATGACGATGGTGCGGGTCAGTCCTGAATTTTCAACGACATCCGGATCGAGGGAATTTCGGTCCCGGCGGCCAGACACGGCTGCATCCTACGTTCGGTTTCGCGGAAGCCCAGTTTGGCCAGCACCCGGCCCGACGCCGGATTGTCCTGCGCATGGCCGGACGTCAGGTGCGAAACGCCCAGCGTATCGAAGGCGAAGGCGATGACGGCGGTTGCCGCCTCGGTCGCGAAACCCTTGCCCCAGCTATCCGGTGCGAGCCAGTAGCCGAGTTCGGCGGCGTCGCCGGCAGCATTCGGAAGCAAGCCGATCGTCCCGAACAGGGCGTCGACGTTCGGCAGCGTCAATGCCCAGACCCATTCGTTGGCGACGATGTGGTCGAGAAAGAAGCGTGCGTCGTCCAATCCATAGGGATGCGGCACACGGGCGAGGCGACGGGCGACCTGCCAGTCACCGGCGATGGCTGCGATTGCCGGCAAATCCCGCTCGACCGGACGGCGCAGGACCAGTCGGTCGGTGACGATCGTCGGGGCATTCCCCAACGCGGGAGGGGTGGTCATCGCTTGTCCGACCGGGAGGTCACGCGAGTCCTATTCCTCCCCCTGATACTTGATCTGCAGGAACCGTTCGCGCGTCGCGAGACTGTCGAGGTCGCCTTGTGCCAGTTGCTGGGTCATCGCGGCGATTTCGGTGTCGATGATCTTCAGCCCGTCGACCAGTTGCTGGTCCGGCGTGCGGCCGTTGCGTTCGACGCGGCGGAGGGGTTCGGGGACGCGTTGATAGCCGCGGACCAGTTCGGGGAGCTGTTCGCCGACCAGCTTGCGCACCTCGGCGGCGGCGGGTTCGTCGTCGGGCAGGGTGGCGAGTTGCGCCGAGAGCGTGTCGAGCTTCACCCCGATCGCATCGGCCAGCGTGATCGCGGGTGCGGGCAAAGCGGGGCGCTGGGTGGCGAGCCAGCGTTCGGTCTGGGCGGGGAGCGACTTGATCGGGGCCTGCACCAGCGCTTCGACCGCGACCTCGCGCGTGACCGGCATCAGCGCGAACAGCGCGGTGGCGGCGATCAGCAGTGCCATGACCAGCATAGCGCCGCCGAGGCCCAACGGCACGAACCAGCCGAACACCAACGCCGCCAGCAGGATCGCGCCATCGGCGGCGGCGATGCGGCCGAGACGCCGCAGCACCTCCGCCTCGCGCCGGCGCCGGGCGCGCGGGGCGACGACGCCGTGCCGTTCGCGGGCGCGCTCCAGCGTCAGGTTGGCGCGTTCGAGGACCTCGTCGCTGCGCGACATCGCGTTACATCGCCTCCAGCTTGAAGGTCTCGCCGCCCTGCGCATTTTGCGATGCGCCTTCGGCCCGCGCGATATAGCCGCGCGATTTCTCGACCTCGTTCGACAGCGTGCCGATGGTGGTCTTCATCGAATCCAGCGCCTTCAGCTTGAAGGTGTCGATCGCGTCCATCGTGTCATAGACGTTCTGGAAGGCGCGCTGAAGGACCTCGACCGGAATGGTTGAGGCGGCGGCCTGTTCGTGGATCGTCGCGGTCTGCGACCGCAGCAGCTTGCCCGTGGAATCGATGATGTTGGCGGTGGTGGTGTTGAGCGCGGTGATCTGTTCGAGCACCAACTTCTGGTTGGTCAGCGCCTGCGCGACGGTCACCGCGGTGCGCAGCGCGCCGACCGTGGTGGTGCTGGCGCGGTCGACGCCCTTTACCAGCTCGACATTGTTCTTCTTAACCAGATCGAGCGCGAGATAGCCCTGCACCGTGACCGCCATCTGGGTCAGCAGGTCCTGGCTGCGCTGGCGGACATAGAAGAGCGCGGTTTCGCGGATCGCCTTGGCCTTGGCCGGGTCGCTATGGTCGAGTTCGTTGGCGCGATCCTCCAGCTTCTGGTCCATCTCCTTCGACAGATAAATCATCTGTTCGAGGCGGCCCATCGCGGTCCACAGGTTCGCGCGTTCGGTGTCGATGGCGGCATTGTCCATCAACAACTCGTCCTTGCCGGACTGGAGCCGCTTCAGGATCGAGGCGATGTGGCTCTGCGCGGACTTGTACCCGTCGAAATAGTCGCGGACCTTGTTGCCGAACGGGATCATGCCGAACAGCTTCTTCGGCTCGAGCAGATTGCCTTGGCGGCCGGGATCGAGGTCCTCGATCGTGCGGCGCAGCTGGGCGAGGTCGGCGCCGACGCCCGATTCCTGGTCCATCGCCTTTACGGGCCGATCGAGGAAGCGGTTCGACTGGCCGGCGGCTTCGCGGATTTCGCGGGCGCCGAGGTTGCTGATCGCATCGACCCGCTTGCCGAATTCCGGCGAGTTTGCGTCCTGTGCCACCAGCTGGTCGATGAAGTCGTCGACGCGGCGCTGGAGTTCGGTGCGCTTGGTATCGTCCACCGGGACCAGCCCGGCGGCCTTGGCCGGCGCGACGGTCGGCACCGGATCGGGCGGGGTCAGCACCAGTGCTGGCTCTTCGGTCGTCTGCGTTGCCATACATCCTCCAACGGTCTTCCCCCATTGATGGCGGGGAACGGAGGGCGGTTCAAGTGTGCTGTTGGAATAATACAGTTTGGCGGTGTCGGTAGATGGGCGATAAAGGCAAGGTAGTGGTTCGCGCAGAGACGCGGAGGCGCAGAGATGTCTTGCCCGTGGCAGGTCGATCGCGACCGGGAGACGCCTTCCGCGCTGAACCAGTAGGATAAAGGCCGCTTGCGCGGGTGCGATATGAGCTTGGCGCACCATCTCTGCGTCTCCGCGTCTCTGCGCGAACCGCTACCTTCTTCTGCTCACCCCGCCGCAGCGCAGCAAAGGGGGGACTTCCGGTTTCGCACGAAATGCGGTAAGCGCGCGGCCAATTGCACTCCCGCATGATCCAGGAAATACCATGAGCCTTCGCAACGTGGCGATCATCGCCCACGTCGATCACGGCAAAACCACGCTCGTCGATCAGTTGTTCCGTCAGTCCGGCACGTTCCGCGACAACCAGCGCGTCGAAGAGCGCGCGATGGATTCGAACGACCTCGAAAAGGAGCGTGGGATCACCATTCTCGCCAAGCCGACCTCGGTCGACTGGACCCCGCCGGGCAGCGATGAATCGATCCGCATCAACATCGTCGACACCCCCGGCCACGCCGATTTCGGCGGCGAAGTCGAACGCATCCTGTCGATGGTCGACGGCGTCGTCCTGCTGGTCGATTCGTCGGAAGGCGCGATGCCGCAGACGAAGTTCGTGACCGGCAAGGCGCTGGCGCTGGGCCTGAAGCCGATCGTCGTGGTCAACAAGGTCGACCGTAGCGACGCGCGTATCCAGGAAGTGTTGGACGAAGTGTTCGACCTGTTCGTGTCGCTGGACGCCAACGACGAACAGCTCGATTTCCCGGTGCTCTATGCGTCGGGCCGCAACGGCTATGCCTCGACCGACATGGACGCGCGCGAAGGCACGCTGATCCCGATGTTCGAGACGATCGTTTCGCACGTTCCGGCGCCGAAGGTGGAAGTGGAGGACGTTCCGTTCACCTTCCTCGTCACGCTGCTCGACCGCGACAACTTCCTCGGCCGCATCCTGACCGGCCGCGTCAATTCGGGCACGGTGAAGCTGAACCAGCCGATCCACGCGCTGGATAACGACGGCAACATCGTCGAAACCGGCCGCGCGTCGAAGATCATGTCGTTCCGTGGCCTCGACCGCGTGCCGGTCGACGAAGCCAAGGCGGGCGACATCATCTCGCTGGCCGGCCTGACCGTCGCCACGGTGTCGAACACGATCTGCGACCCGCAGGTCACCGAGCCGCTGCACGCGCAGCCGATCGATCCGCCGACGCTGTCGATGCGCTTCGCCGTCAACGATTCGCCGATGGCGGGCCGTGAGGGCACCAAGGTCACGTCGCGCATGATCCGCGACCGCCTGTTCCGCGAAGCCGAATCGAACGTCGCCGTGAAGGTGACCGAAGCGGCCGATCGCGACAGCTACGAAGTCGCGGGCCGCGGCGAATTGCAGCTGGGCGTGCTGATCGAAACGATGCGCCGCGAAGGGTTCGAACTGGGCATCAGCCGCCCGCGCGTGCTGTTCGGCGAGGACGAGGACGGCAAGAAGACCGAGCCGTACGAAACCGTCATCATCGACGTGGACGAGGAATATTCGGGCACGGTCGTCGAGAAGATGAACCTGCGCAAGGCCGAGATGACCGACATGCGTCCGTCGGGTGGCGGCAAGACGCGCATCACCTTCTCCGCCCCGTCGCGCGGCATGATCGGCTATCACGGCGAGTTCCTGTCGGACACGCGCGGCACCGGCATCATGAACCGGCTGTTCGAGAAGTACGGTCCGCACAAGGGGCAGATCGAAGGCCGCAAGAACGGCGTGCTGATCTCGAACGGTGCCGGCGAAGCGCAGGGCTATGCGCTGGGTCCGCTCGAAGAGCGCGGCATCCTGTTCGTCGGGCATGGCGAGGCGCTGTACGAAGGCATGATCATCGGCGAGAACGCCAAGACGGATGACCTCGAAGTCAATCCGATGAAGGCGAAGCAGCTGACGAACTTCCGCGCATCGGGCGGCAAGGACGACGCGATCCGCCTGACCCCGCCGAAGAAGATGACGCTGGAACAGGCGATTGCGTATATCGACGATGACGAGATGGTCGAAGTGACGCCGAAGAACATTCGCCTGCGCAAGCGGCATCTGGACCCGCACGAGCGGAAGAAGGCGAGCCGGGCGAAGGCGGCAGCGTAAGCTCCGCCGAGCCTCAAGGCTCGCCCGGCCGGCCTTGCTTGAGGCAAGGACCGACGACGTGGCTTTGCCACGTCGGGCCACCAGAAACAGAAACGGCCCCGGAAGCGATTCCGGGGCCGTTTCTGTTTGGCAGGGTCCGTCCCCGAGTTTCTCGAACGTGTCCATTTCCCTGCGTTGGCGCCACTGTCTGGCCGTACCCCGGCGAAGGCCGGGGTCCAGTTTGGGAGGGCGTGGGTGAGGTACGGCAAAGCCTTCCCGACTGGACCCCGGCCTTCGCCGGGGTACGATCAGGCTGATCTTGGCTCGCGTCTTGTAACGTTCGGTGTAACGGTCGCTGCGAAGAATCGCCTATGCGCCGGGCACCGGCTCCCGCAACAACGGGATCAGCTCCCGATTGAGATCGTCCAAATCCATCGCCCCGGCCTTGGCGTAGCGGACGATGCCTTGCCGATCGATGATGTAGTTGGTCGGCACCGCCGGGACGCTGCGGTCGATGCCCTTGATCCCCTTGGCCGGGGTGATCGCCAGCGCGGCGAACAGCGCCTTCATCTTGTAGATCGGCACCGATCCTTCGGTCGTGACCGCAAAGACGCGGGCACCGTGCTTGCTGATCTTGCGATAATAAGCGTCGAGCAGCGGCAATTCGACGCGACACGGCACGCACCACGTCGCCCAGAAATTGACGAGGATCACCTCGCCGCGATGCTCGGCGATGGTGGTCTTCGTCCCGTCGGCGAGCGTCAGTTCGATCGGCGGCGCGGGCTGGCCGACCTTCAGTTCCTTCGCAGCAGCAGGTGTGGCCGCCAGCATTGCGGCGGCAAGCGGCAGAATCCAGTGGCGCATCGATCGTCTCCCCCCGCGGCAGTGTTCTTCGCGGCGGGAGGGACGTCAAGCGGATGTCACGATACCGCCCACCCGACCACCGCCCCCAACGCGACGATCACCGGCGTCACCCAGCCGCCCTTCAACCGCCAAGCCATCGCCAGCGCCACCGCGAACAGCGCGATCGCGACCACAGGCATATCGACTCGCCCGCCGGTGGCGAGCGCCAGCTGCACGAAGGTCGCGGCGATGATCCCGACGACCGCCGCCGCCACGCCGGTCAGTGCATGGCGCAGCGAGGGCGCATCGACGATTCCCTCCAGCCGTTCGAAGAACAGCAGCGAAAAGGCGAAGGCGGGGAGGAACATGCCGAGCGTGATGGCAAGCGCGCCGGTCAGGCCGCCCGCGACGAAACCGACGAACGTCGCGAAGATGACCAGCGGCGCGGGGATGACATTGGCGAAGGCGACCCCGTCGAGGAACGCCGCATCACCGATCCAGCCGCGCCCGACCGTATCGGCGCGGACATAGGGGATGGCGGTATAGGCGCCGCCAAAGGTCAGCAGCCCACCCTTCAACCCGGCGAGGAACAGCGCCAGCACCGTCAGCGGCTGCGCGGCTTGCGCGACCGGGGCGGCGGTGCCGGTCATCGTCAGCGCGGCAAAGGCGGCGGCGATACCGGCAAGGCCGATGGCAATGGTCGCAATCGGGCAATCCTTGGCGGCATAGGCGCCGCCACCGACCAGGAGCGGTATCCAGAACGGTACGCCCGCCAGCGTCGCCCCCGCCGCCGCCAGCGCGATGACCGCCAGCAACCGGTCCTCGATCACATGCTGCCCGATCCGCACGACCGCCCGCAGGATCACGGCAAGGATCGCGACCTGGATGCCAAGCAGCAGGCCGCCCAGCGCCAGGCTTCCCTGCACCATGTCGACATAGAGCCAGCCGACCAGCAGCACCAGGCAGAAGCCGGGCAACATGAAGCCCAACCCGGCGAGCAGTCCGCCGATCCGCCCGCGCGCCAGCACGCCGAAATGGACGCAGAGTTCGTGCGCCTCCGGTCCCGGCAACACCTGCAACACCGCCAGCAACCGGTTGAACCGCCCCCGGTCGATCCAGCGTTCTTCCTCGACCAGCGCCTGTCGCAGCATCGCGATCTGCGCGACCGGTCCGCCAAAGGCGAGGCAGCCGAAGCGCAGGAATTTCAGGAACAGCGGTAGCAGGCCGATGGCCGGGGGACGGGACGGGGCAATTTCCATCAGGCAACGCTCCTAAAGGCCGCGAACGCGACCGGTGGAGCGGAACTTGGACGATACCCGTCTGAACGGGCGTCCGCGCCGGCCCGTGGCGATACTCCGCCACAACGACGCGGACGTGTCAATCCGGTCGCGCTACCCCCTGCGCGCGGTGGCGGTGAAGGCGTCGACGATCGACTGCCGCATCGGTTTGGCGCCGTAATCGGATGCATAGGGCAGCGGGCGCTTGGGCAGGCCATCGGCGCGGGTGCCGAACTCGCTCGACTGCAGCCAGCTATATTTGTCGACCAGCCCCCAGGTCAGCACCTCGGTCATCTGCGGATAGCCCATCATCAGGTCGAGCCAGGCGCGGACCAGCACCGCCGAATCGTCATCGCGCTGGCTGACCGTGCCCGCGCGCCTTGTGTCGTCGACGTCCAGTTCGGTGACCTTCAGCTTGTAGCCCATGGCCACGACCTGATCGAGGAACGGCTTCATATTGTCGACATTGTACGCGGCGATCGCCTTGGCACTGTCGTTCGAATAGAAGCCCAGATGCGACTGGATGCCGAGCGTGTCGACCGGCACCCCGCGATCGCGAAAGCCCTTCAACAGGGTCAGCACCCCCTTCATATGGTTGGGCAGGCCGGGGTTCATGAAGTCGTTATAGACCAGTTCGGCGTTGGGCAGTTCCTGCCGCGCGGTGACGAAGGCGAGGTCGAGCAGCGTCGTGTCGTTGCCGACCGCGTTCGACAGCGCGTTGGTGCGCAAGGCCCCGGTCGACTCGTTGATCGCTTCGTTGACCACGTCCCAGCTGGTGATCTTGCCGGCGAAGCGGCGGGCGACGGTCTGGACATGTTCGCGGATCAGGCGGCTGGCCTCCGTCTTGGGGCTGCTGCCGAAGTCATAGTTGCGCAGCCAGGTCGGCAGTACCTCCTGCTTGTACCACAGCAGCGTGTGGCCGCGGACCGGGATGCCGGCGCCTTGCGCCGCGGCCAGCATCGTGTCGATCTGGGTAAAGTCGTAGGTCGTGGCGCTCGGCCGGACAAACTGCATCTTCAGCTCGTTTTCGGGGACGAGGATGTTGCAGTCGAGCTTCAGCAGTTTCGCGAAGTCGGGATTGCTGAACGAGGCCGCATCCGTCCCGGCATTGTTGAAGCACGACCCGAACCGCATGTTGCGCGTCGCCGCGACCGTGGCGATGCCCGTCGTCGGGCTGGCGCTGGGCGATGGGGTCGGGGTGGGCGTCGGTGTCGGGGTGGGCGTCGGGGCAGGGGTCACCGATACGGTGCCGCCCCCCGATCCGCCAGAACCGCCGCAGGCCGACAATGCGGCACCCAGCCCAAGGACCATCGCGTCGCGACGCGAAACCTGATTCGCCATACATCCTCCCCATGCCGGAATTTTCCCGGTCGAGCGGAATGGTAGCGCGAACATTCGGCGTGGCAATACCGCCGGGACCCCGGTCCATCACGACACGGGGCAGCGTTCCCCCTCGCGCGACGGCGTCGGCGCTGCTATCCCGCCGTCATGCCTCATCTTTATCTCGTCGACGGTTCCGGCTATATTTTTCGCGCCTATCACCGGCTGCCGCCGCTGACCAATGTCCATGGCGAGCCGGTCGGGGCGGTCTATGGCTATACCAGCATGTTGTGGAAACTGGCCGACGCGCTGCACAAGGCAGATGGGCCGACGCACATGGCGGTCATCCTTGACAAATCGTCAAAGACGTTCCGTAACGACCTGTACGACCAGTATAAAGCGCATCGTCCGCCGCCGCCCGAGGACTTGGTCCCGCAGTTCCCGATGATCCGCGACGCGACGCGGGCGTTCAGCCTGCCCTGTATCGAGGAACAGGGGCTGGAGGCCGACGACATCATCGCCTGCTATACGCAGGCGGCGCTGGCGCAGGGCTGGGCGGTGACGATCGTCAGCGCCGACAAGGACCTGATGCAACTGATGACCGATCCGTCGGTCGACATGCTCGACACGATGAACAACCGGACGCTGGGACCGGAGCATGTCGTCGAGAAGTTCGGCGTGACGCCCGACAAGCTGGGCGACGTGCTGGCGCTGATGGGCGACAGCGTCGACAATGTGCCGGGCGTGCCGGGGGTCGGGCCGAAGACGGCGGCGAAGCTGATCAACGAGCATGGCAATCTGGAGGCGGTGCTGGCCGCTGCCCCGGACATGAAGAAGGGCAAGTTGCGCGACAATCTGATCGAGCACGCCGACGATGCGCGGCTGTCGAAGGTGCTGGTGACGCTGAAATGCGATGGCGGCCTGCCCGAACCGCTCGACGCGCTGGAATTACAGGGTATTCCGGAGGCGCCGCTGCGCGCGTTCCTCGAGCATCACGGCTTTCGCACGCTGCTGAACAAGCTCGGCACCGTTGCCGATACGCCGGTCGAGACGCCCGCCGCGCCGGTCGCGCAGGACGACGAACCGGCCTGCGATCACGATGCGTATGAAACGGTCGTCACGCAGGAGGCGCTCGATCGCTGGGCGGCCGAGGCGCGGTCGCAGGGCTGGGTCGCGATCGATACCGAGACGACCGGGCTGGACGCGACGCGGGCCGAACTGGTCGGGGTCAGCATGGCGCTGGCGCCGAACCGGGCCTGCTATATTCCGATCGGCCATGGCGGCACGGACATGTTCGCGGAGAAGCCCGAACAGCTGCCACGCGACGCGGTGCTGGCGACGCTGAAGCCGTTGTTCGAGGACGAGAGTGTCCTGAAGATCGGCCACAATCTGAAGTACGACATGATCGTGCTGGCGCGCGCTGGGCTGACCGTCGCGCCCTATGACGACACGATCGTGATGAGCTTCGCGCTCGACGCCGGGCTGCACGGGCATGGCATGGACGAGCTGGCGGCGACCCACCTCCAGCATAGCTGCATCGCGTATAAGGACGTGGTGGGGACGGGGAAGAAGCAGGTCGGCTTCGGCGAGATCGATCTGAAGACCGCGACCCGCTATGCCGCCGAGGATGCCGATGTGACGCTCCGGCTATGGCGGCGGTTCAAGCCGCGCCTGCCCTACGAACAGGCGACCAAGGTGTACGAGATGGTCGACCGCCCGCTGGTCCGCGTCATCGCCGACATGGAGCAGGCCGGGATCAAGGTCGATGCGGGCGTGCTGGCGAAGCTGTCGGAGGATTTCTCGACGCGCATCGCCGCGCTGGAAACCGAAATCCACGAGTTGGCCGGGACGAAGTTCACCATCGGTAGCCCCAAGCAGCTGGGCGACGTGCTGTTCGTGACGATGGGGATCAAGGGCGGACGCAAGGGCAAGTCGGGCGTCTATTCGACCGACGTCAACGAGCTGGAGCGCATCGCCGCCGACAAGGATTCGCCGGGTGCTGTGATCGCGGCGAAGGTGCTGGACTGGCGCCAGCTGTCGAAGCTGAAGAGCACCTATACCGATGCGTTGCAGGCGCAGATCAACCCGGCGACCGGACGGGTGCACACCAGCTACAGCCTGACCGGCGCGCAGACCGGGCGGCTGTCGTCGACCGATCCGAATTTGCAGAACATCCCGATCCGCACCGAAGTGGGCCGTCAAATCCGCGACGCGTTCGTGGCGGAGCCGGGCAATGTGATCCTGGCGGCCGATTATTCGCAGATCGAGCTGCGGCTGGCGGCCCATATCGCCGATGTGCCGCAGCTGCGCGACGCGTTCGCGCGGGGCGACGACATTCACAGCATCACCGCGCAGGAACTGTTCGGCGAGGTCAACCGCGACACGCGCGGGCGGGCCAAGACGATCAACTTCGCGATCCTGTACGGCATCAGCCGTTGGGGACTGGCGGGGCGGCTGGACGTCAGCGCGGACGAGGCGCAGGCGATGATCGATCGCTATTTCGACCGCTTTCCCGGCATCAACCGCTATATCGCCGAGACGACGCAGAACGTGCGGACGACCGGCTTCACCACGACGCTGTTCGGGCGCAAGACGCATTTCCCGCGCATCCAGTCGAAGGTGCAGCATGAGCGGCAGGGCGCCGAACGCGCCGCGATCAACGCGCCGATCCAGGGGACGAGCGCCGACATTATCAAGCGGGCGATGGCGCGGATGGGGCCGGCGCTGGTCGAGGCGGGCTTGGGCGAAGTGCGGATGCTGTTGCAGGTCCACGACGAACTGGTGTTCGAATTGCCGGAAGCGCTGGTCGAGGCGGCGACCCCGGTAATCCGGCGGGTGATGGAGACCGCCGCCGAACCGGTGGTGCAGCTGTCGGTGCCGCTGGGCGTGGAGATCGGGACGGGGCCGAGCTGGGGCGCGGCGCATTGATCCTGGCCGTGCTCTTGCTGCAAGCGGCGCCTACCGTTGCGGCGGTCGACCGGTTGCCGCCAGCGGACGCCGGGGTGGCGGTGCTGCGTGGCAAGGCGCATGGACCGATCGAGGCGGTGGCGGTGGTCGAACCGGGGCATCTGCCCCCGCCCGGTTTTGTCGATCGTGACCTGATCGAACGGCCGGTACGCGACGGCAGCGGTTGTGTCCGCCGACGGTGGCGGGCGAGTTTTCGTTCGCTGACACTAAGCCAGGAAGGGCCGTTCGTACTGGACTCGGTCTATGCCATGACCGAGGTCGCTTTGGCTGCGACGTCGACATGCCCGACATCGGCCTATGTCCATCTGAACCCCGGCATCGATCAGGGGATGGGATTGGCGACGTTGACGCGGGCCGAACGCATTCGCACCGGTCACATCCGCGTCGCGTTCGATTGCAAGGACCAAACCGGCGATGCCGGATTTTGCCGGAACCGGGCCTCCATCCTGCGCGAGCTTCGCACCCGTCGACCCTGGATCATGACACGCGAAAAAGGCGGGTTGGCCGTTTCGATGAAAGGGCAAACGCCCGGCGTCGTCACAATGCGGTTCGATCCGCAGGCGCCGGATCGCGTAAACGTCGTAAAGGCTTATCCGTCGCCCTTCTGACAACGTGCTATACGACCGGACCGTTGCTCCAGCAAAGGCTGGAGCATCGCGGGTATGCTATGCCTACCTCCGTCATCTCCGCGATAGTCGTCGGGATCAATCATCCGATGGCTTCATCGTTCCGACCGTTGCCCGCAAGCCGCACCCTGCGCCCAAAGCGCAACAGGGGGCTATGGAGAGCGAGCGGCGTCGCGTAAGAGGCCGCGATGATCGATCCTTCGCGCGTCGCATGACCGACGCGCCGACCCCGCCGACCGACGACATCGCCGCCCTGGCCAAGGGTGGGCGGACGAACGTGTTCGGTTTCGTCCTGCGCCTGGTCGCGCGGTTGCCGTTCCTGTTCATCGCCGGGCGCATCTATGGTCCCGAAATCGTCGGGCGGTTCGCGCTGGCGGTGCTGGTGGTCGAACTGGCGGCGTTGATCGCGACGCTGGGGCTGAAGCGCGGGCTGGCGCAGGCATTGTCGGACACCGACCGGCCGCACGCGCATGTCGTGTGGGATGCGCTGGCGGTCGCGTTCATCCTGTCGGTCGCGGCCAGCGCGGTGCTGTTCGTGTTCCCGCAGATCATGTACCCGAACAGCGAGGTGATCGGGTTCGAGCGCCTGCTGCCGCTGATCGTGTTCGCGATCGCGTGGTCGGACGTCAGCCTTGCGGCGCTCGCCTACCGGTTGAACGTCAAGGCGGCGGTGACGGCGCGCGCGGTGGTGGAGCCGTGGACGATCTCGATCGCGGCATGGGGCTTAAGCTATTATTCGACCCGCGACGGGCTGATCATGTCCTATGTGCTGGCGATGGCGGCGGCGCTGGTCGCGTCGATCGTGCCGTTCATCCGCAGCTATGGCCTGCCACAGGGCTGGTCGCCGCATCTGCGCCCGATGCTGGCGCTGGTGAAGCGCAACATGCCGCTGGCCGGGGCCGATGCGATCGAATGGGGCACGCGCAACGTCGACCGCTTCATCCTGGGGCTGTTGTTCGGGCCGGCGATCGTCGGCATCTATTACATGGCGCAGCAGGTCGCGTCGCTGCCGCAGAAGCTGAAGACCAGTTTCGACCCCGTGCTGGGCCCGGTCATCACCCAGAGCCTGGCCGCGAACGACAAGGCGGCGATCGCGCGACAGGTGCGGCAGGTCGGGTTCTGGATCGTGACGGCACAGGCGGCGCTGGCGCTGGCGGGCAGCATCCCCGCCTCGGGCGTGATGGGCGTGGTCGGGCGCGAGTTCGTGAGCGGGGCGGGCGCGCTGTCGTTCCTGCTGATCGCCGAAGTGCTGGCGGCGAAGGGCGCGGTATCGGAAGCGGCGCTGGTCTATATCGCGCGGCACCGCAACCTGATGATCTCGATCGGGCTGTTGTCGTTCCAGGTCGTGTTGAGCTTCGCGCTGGTATTCGCGATGCGCTCGCTCGCCCTGCCGCAAAATTATGCGGCGGTCGGGCCGGCGATGGCGCTGTCGATCTCGGTCGGGCTGGGGTCGGTCATCAAGTCGGGGCTGTTGTCGAAGCTGCTCGGCCACAGCGTGCGCGATTTCCGGCCGGCGTTCCTGTGGGCGGTGCTGGCCGCGACGGTCGTCGGGTCGGCGATCATGCAGCTGCCCAAGCGGTTCGAATGGGCCGAAATGCTGTTCGGCATCCCGATCATCCTCGCCACCTATTTCGCGATCCTGTGGCGCTGGGCGTTCCGGCCGGAGGACAAGGCGCTGTTCCACAAGAGCGCGGCGGCGAGCGAGGCGCAACTGCCGACGGACCGGTTCCGGGTGTAGCGCCCTTTTCGCTCGCTTGACCGGGGGGCGCTTTTTTCTTCAAGACGCCGATCACGTCGCCCCAGCGAAGGCTGGGGCCTCAAGCGACTCCTGCTGCGCGCCATCACCGGGAGATCCCAGCCTTCGCTGGGATGACGCTGTTGGCGGGCCGGAAGAAACCGGACCTCGGGTCAAGCCCCAGGGTGACGGGGTTCGCGCGTTCTTACCGGAACGGCGGTTCGTTGAATGCGCGCAGCTTGCGGCTGTGCAGGCGGGCGCCTTCCAGTCGCAGCTGTTCGCAGGCTTCGATGCCGATGCGCATATGTTCGTTGATCGCGCGTTCGTAGAAGCGGTTGGCCTGACCGGGCAGCTTCAGTTCGCCGTGCAGCGGCTTGTCCGACACGCATAGCAGCGTGCCGTAGGGAACGCGGAAGCGATAGCCCTGCGCGGCGATCGTCGCCGATTCCATGTCGATGCCGACCGCCCGCGACAGCGAGAAGCGCAACGCCGAGCGGCTGAAGCGCAATTCCCAGTTGCGGTCGTCGGTGGTGACGATGGTGCCGGTGCGCAGGCGGCGCTTGAGTTCGTCGCCCGACTGGCCCGACACGATTTCCGCCGCGCGGGCCATCGCGACCTGCACTTCGGCGATCGCCGGGACCGGGATTTCGGGCGGCAGCACGTCGTCGAGGACATGGTCGTCGCGCAGATAGGCATGGGCCAGCACATAGTCGCCGATCCGCTGACTGGGGCGGAGACCCCCGCAATGGCCGATCATCAGCCACGCCTCGGGCCGCATCACCGCCAGGTGGTCGCAGATCGTCTTCGCGTTCGACGGGCCGACGCCGATATTGACCAGCGTGATGCCGGTGCCGTCGGGCGCGACCAGGTGATAGGCGGGCATCTGGTGCCGCCGCCACGCGCTGTCGCTGACCATCCGTTCGGCATCGTCGCCGGCGGTCGCCAGCACGCCGCCTGCGCCCGACAGCGCGGTATAGCGGCTGGGCGTGCCATCGGCGGCGGGCTTCAGCTGCTCCCCGGCCCAGCGGACGAATTCGTCGACATAGCGGTGATAGTTGGTGAACAGCACGTACTGCTGGATATGTTCGGGGGGGGTGCCGGTATAATGCCGCAGCCGCGCGAGCGAGAAGTCGGTGCGCAGGCCATCGAACAGCGCCAGCGGGCGATGCGCGTCATGGCTGACCCACAGGCCATCGGCGATCTCGTCGCCGATATGCGCCAGTTCGGTCGCGGGAAAATGGCGGGCGAGTTCGGTCGCCGACACCGCGTCGAGGCTGAGCGCATGGCCCGCGTCGAGGACATAGGGAAAGGGAATTTCCTGCCGCCCCGCGACCGCCTCGACCGTCACGTCGTGGTTCTCGATCAGCAGGTCGAGCTGTTCGGTCAGATAGGCGGCGAACATCGCCGGCTTGGTCACGCTGATGCGATAGTCGCCGGGCGTCGTCAGCCGGCCATAGGCGCGCGATGGCGTCGGCCGCTCGCTGCTGCCGCGATAGGTCAGGCGGATTTCAGGATAGGCGAACGATCCGTCGACCCGTGCGGAAGCGGGCGGGGGCGTGCCATCGGTGAGATAGAGGTCCAGGGCGGCGCGAAGGCGCGCGACCGAGGCGGTGTAGAGCCGATCGAGTTCGGCGACGATCTGGGATGCCTGCGTCATCGACCGTGGCTAAGGCGGCTTGGCGTCCAACGCAAGCCCCCGGCGCGTGGGCCACGCGCCGGGGAAGCGGCCTCAGGTGGCCGAGGGCGGAACCTTCGGCAGGGCGTCGGCCTCGCGCTTCTTTTCGATCAGCTTCGACGCGCCGAACGCGGCACCGGCGATCGCGGCGGCGGCCCCGGCGACGATCGCGGCGGTGGCGCCGGGATGCGCCTTCACGGTTTCGGCGGTCGACTTGGCGGCGCTGGTCACCGCGTCGCGCGACTTGGCGGCGGCATCGGCCACCACGTCGCGGGACTTGGCGGCGGCGTCGCTCACGCTTTCCTTGGCCGACGCATAAGTCGCCGATGCCTTTTCGGCGAGCGTGCCCGACGTTTCGGCGACGTCGTTCGCGACGTCCTTCGCGGTGTCGTTGGTGATCGTCGTGTTGGTCATGACGTTCCCTTTCCTGATCGATATGGCTGCGTAACTACCGACTAACTCGAACGGCCGCCGCCGGTTCCGTTACGGCCGGCGGCAAACCGCGTTCCCGTGTCAGAGCGACGCGAGCAGGCTTTCGGCCGAACTGACCTTGAACTCGCCGGGCGCTTCGACATGCAGCGCCTCGACCACGCCGTCGTTGACCAGCATCGCATAGCGTTTGGACCGGGTGCCCATGCCATAGGCAGAACTGTCCATGTCCAGCCCGATCGCCTTGGCGAATTCGGCATTGCCGTCGGCCAGCATCGTCACCTTGTCGCCCGCATCGCCGGACTTGGCCCAGGCGGACAGGACAAAGGCGTCGTTGACGGCGGTACAGGCGATCTCGTCCACGCCCTTGTCGTGGAACGCCTGTGCCTGTTCGACATAGCCAGGCAGGTGGCGGGCCGAGCAGGTGGGGGTGAAGGCGCCCGGCACCGCAAACACCGCGACGCGGCGGCCGGCGAAGAAATCCTCGGTCGATACTTGGTCCGGCCCGTCGGGCGTAACCTTGGCGAGGTTGGCATGGGGCAGGCGGTCGCCGACCTTGATCGTCATGATATTCTCCGCTTCGGACGTGGCGCGTCACGCGCGCCGCCTTGCAGGTTGGGAGCGCGCACGGACCTTTTCAACCATGGCGCTCGGACGCGGGCGGGGTTAGCGTCGTCGCCATGATGGACCAGACGCGATTCCTTGCCGGACAGATATTGCTTGCCATGCCCGGAATCGGCGACCGACGGTTCGACCATGCCGTGATCGCGATGTGCACCCATGACGAGGATGGGGCGATGGGCGTCGGCATCGGCGACACGATCGATGGCCTGGGGCTGCACGCGTTGCTGAAGCAGCTCGACATCGAGCCCGGCGATGCACCTGATGCGCCGATCCATCTGGGCGGCCCGGTCGAAACGCGGCGCGGCTTCGTGCTGCACGACGACAGCTGGGGCGGGCAGGATACGATCGACGTGGCGGGCAAATGGGCGCTGTCGGGGTCGATCGACGTGCTGCGCGCCATCGCCGCGGGCACCGGGCCGGCGCACTATCTGATCGCGCTGGGCTATGCCGGCTGGGAAGCGGGGCAGCTGGAGAGCGAGCTGTCGCGCCATGGCTGGATGAACGTCGATGGCGATGCCGCGTTGTTGTTCGACGTGCCGACGACCGGGCGGTGGCGCGGCGGGTTCGAGACCGCCGGGATCGATCCCCGGCTGCTGGCACTGGGGGCCGGCACCGCCTGACCGTGGGATATAAGGAAATCTTTATATAGGAATTGCGTTTCGGCAGGCGGCTGGGTAGAGGCGTGCCATCCGCCATGGGTGCGCCCATGGCCCTATGCAGGAGCTACCCCATGGCCACCGCCATTGCCGACAAGCAGACCGATTACGTCATCAAGGACATCGGCCTCGCCGATTTCGGTCGCAAGGAAATCGAGATCGCCGAAACCGAGATGCCGGGCCTGATGGCGCTGCGCAGCGAGTTCGGCGCGTCGCAGCCGCTGAAGGGTGCGCGCATCACCGGCTCGCTGCACATGACGATCCAGACCGCGGTGCTGATCGAGACGCTGACCGCGCTGGGCGCGGACGTCCGCTGGGCGACGTGCAACATCTTCTCGACGCAGGACCATGCCGCCGCCGCCATCGCGGCCAAGGGCATTCCGGTGTTCGCGATCAAGGGCGAGAGCCTGGCCGACTATTGGGACTATGTCGGCGACATCTTCAACTGGGGCGACGAAACCGCCAACATCATCCTCGACGATGGCGGCGACGCCACCATGTTCGCGCTGTGGGGCGCGAAGCTCGAAGCCGGCGCGACGCTGGGCGAGCCGGAGAATGAAGAGGAAGTCGAGTTCCAGCGCGCGCTGAAGGCGTTTATCGCCAAGCGTCCGGGCTACCTGACCGAGACGGTCAAGAACCTGAAGGGCGTGTCGGAAGAAACGACGACCGGCGTCCACCGCCTGTACGAAATCGCCAAGAAGGGCGAGCTGCCGTTCCCGGCGATCAACGTCAACGACAGCGTCACCAAGTCGAAGTTCGACAATCTGTACGGCTGCAAGGAATCGCTGGTCGACGCGATCCGTCGCGCGACCGACGTGATGCTGGCCGGCAAGGTCGCCTGCGTCGCGGGCTTCGGTGACGTCGGCAAGGGCTCGGCTCAGTCGCTGCGCAACGGCGGCGCGCGCGTCATGGTGACCGAAGTCGATCCGATCTGCGCGCTGCAGGCGGCGATGGAAGGGTTCGAGGTCGTGACGATGGACGAAGCGGTAACCCGCGCCGACATCTTCTGCACCGCAACCGGCAATGCCGACGTCATCACCGCCGAGCATATGGCGGCGATGAAGCCGATGAGCATCGTCTGCAACATCGGCCACTTCGACAGCGAGATCCAGATCGCCGCCCTGTCGAACTATGAATGGGACGAAGTGAAGCCGGGCACCGACCTGGTGAAGTTCCCCGATGGCAAGCAGATCATCGTGCTGGCCAAGGGCCGCCTGGTGAACCTCGGCTGCGCCACCGGCCACCCGTCGTTCGTGATGTCGTCGTCGTTCACCAACCAGGTGCTGGCGCAGATCGAACTGTGGACCAAGGGCGAGAACTACAAGAACGAAGTGTACGTCCTCCCCAAGCACCTCGACGAAAAGGTCGCGGCGCTGCACCTCGAAAAGCTGGGCGTAAAGTTGTCGAAGCTGACCCCGAAGCAGGCGTCGTACATCGGCGTGCCGGTCGAAGGGCCGTTCAAGCCGGACCATTACCGCTACTGATCGCATCCGCGACATTGGCGTCGAAAAGAGGGGCGGGCATCCATCGGGTGCCCGCCCCTCTTTTTTGTTGCGTGTTTGCAACGCTCCTGCGGGAAACGGTACCGATCGGACCCCGGCAATCAATCCATACGTTGCAATTGATACAAAGCACGTATCGTAAGAATACGCGTAAAATGTAAAATAAGGGGTCCGTTCCATGAACCAGTCAACGTCGCGTTTGCGTGCCGGTGTCGCGCGCAGTGCCGTTGTCATCGCCGCGCTGATGGCGTCGGCGTCCGCCGTCGCGCAGACTGCCGCGCCCGGCAACAGCAGCAATATCCCGATTCCTGCGGACCCCGCCGCCCAAACGCCCGAAGATGCGAGCAACGGCGAAGAAATCGTCGTTACCGGTACGCGCATCCGGCGCCCCGATTTCGAATCGCCCAGCCCGGTCGTCTCGGTCAGCGGCGCCGCGATCCAGCAATCGGGCAGCACCAACCTGACCGACATCATCGCCCAGATTCCGGCATTGCAGGGATCGACCACCTCGGCCGATACTGCGGGTAGCGGCGTCGGGATCGGCCTGTCGGGCCTGAACCTGCTGAACCTGCGCAACCTAGGCGAGGATCGCACGCTGGTGCTGATCGACGGGCGCCGCCAGGTCGCCTCGCTGCCAGGATCGCAGGCGGTCGACGTCAGCACCATTCCGACCGACTTGCTCGAGCGCGTCGACGTGCTGACCGGCGGCGCATCGGCGGTGTATGGCGCCGACGCGGTGACCGGCGTGGTCAACTTCATCCTGAAGCGCAATTTCGAAGGGATCACCGCCCGCGCCCAGGCCGGCATTTCCGAATATGGGGATGCAGGCAAGCGGCTGCTGGCGGTGACCGCCGGCAAGAACTTCGCCGACGGGCGCGGCAATGTCGCGCTCGCCTATGAATATGGGTCGGAAAGCCGGCTGGAATCGCGCGATCGGTCGCGACTGCGCGGCAGTGGGTTCGTCACCTTCCAGCGCAACCCGAATGACCCGGAATTTAAGCCGGGCTATACCGGCGGTGCCAGCAACGGCATCCCCGACAATATCCCGACCACCGACGTCCGCTACAACGACACCGCGCGCCAGGGCGGCATCGACGTCGATTTCGACGGTCAGCCCGACTTCTTCGTCAACGCCGCCGGTCAGCTGGTCCCGTTCCAGCTCGGCACCGTGCTGCGCCCCGGTTTCTCGCAGGGCGGCAGCGGCACCAGCATCGCCGATTACCAGAACGACCTGCTACCGCGCATCGACCGCCATGTCGTGAACCTGATCACGCATTACGACGTGTCGCCCGCGCTGACGCTGTTCGCCGAGGGCAAATATGCCCGCAGCAAGTCGTTCACCGTCGGCCAGCCGTCATTCGACTATTATCTGCTGGCTGAGGACGGCAATCCGTACCTGCCCGCCGGCCTGCCCAATCTGGGCAATGGCGGCGTGCTGATCACCCGTGACAATTTCGACATCGGCCAGCGGGGTGAGACGATCACCCGCGAAACCTATCGCGCAGTCGTCGGCGCGCGAGGCAAGATCAACGACCATGCCAGCTACGAACTGTCCTATGTCTTCGGCCAGTCGGACATCGCCAACCGCTACGTCAACAACACCTATAACGACCGCTTCTTCGCGGCGCTGGACGCGGTGCGCAATCCGGCCAACGGGCAGATCACCTGCCGCGTGAACCTCGATCCGACCTGGATCCCGAACCAGCCTTATGCCAGCCGCACCGTCGTCAACCCGACGACCTTCCAACCGGGCGAGTGCGTGCCGCTGAACCTGTTCGGCGACGGCGCGCCCAGCCAGGCGGCACTGGACTTCGTCCGCGCCACCACCACCGACCGGTCGCGCCTGCGCCAGCATGTCGTGTCGGGATCGGTCGCGGGTGATTTCGGCCAGTTCTTCGAACTGCCCGGCGGCGCGATCAATTTCGTGCTGGGCGGCGAATATCGCAAGGAAGAGAGCCGGTTCGTGCCCGATGCGATCGCGGCACAGGGACTGACCTTCACCAACTCGCTGGGCCGTGAGCAAGGCAGCTTCGACGTGAAGGAAGGGTTCGCCGAACTCGACGCGCCGATCCTGAAGGACATGGCTTTTGCCCACCGGCTGAGCGTCGGCGCGGCGATCCGCATCTCCGATTATTCGACGATCGGTCGGACGACGACGTGGAAGGTTAACGGCACCTATGCGCCGGTGAAGGACATCACCTTCAACGGTACCTATTCGAAGGCGGTGCGCGCGCCGAACATCGGCGAGCTGTTCGCCGGTCAGTCGCAGACCTTCGCCTTCATCACCGATCCGTGCGACCGGGCCGAGTTGCAGAACGGCACCGCCACCCGCGCGGCCAATTGCCGTACGCTGCTGAGCGGTCTGGGGGTCGCCGATCCGGCGAACTATGTCGATGCGCGGACCACCAACATATCGGGCTTCTCGGGCGGCAATCGCAACCTGCGCGAGGAAGAGGCGACGACGTGGACGGCAGGGGCCGTGGTACAGCCGCGCTTTATTCCCGGCCTGTCGCTGCGCGCCGACTGGTATGACATCAACCTGCAAGGGGCGATCAACACCGTCGCGGCGAACGAAGTCGCCCGGCTGTGCGTCGATCAGGCGACCCTGGACAATGTCTTCTGTCGCTCGATCACCCGCACCAACGTCGCCAGCAACACGGCGGCGGTCGGCAACATCACCAGCTTCGTCGTCGCCCCGCAGAATGTCGCGCGGTTCAGCACGGCGGGTCTGGACGTGAACGTAAACTATGCGTTCGATGCTGGTTCGGTCGGGCGATTCAACCTGCGCGTCGTGGGCAACTATCTCGACAAGCTGGAATTCATCGGCACGCCGGGCGCCCCGGTCACCGATCGCCGCCAAGAGGCTGGCTTCCGCGCGCCCAAGTACAGCGCCAACGCCGACCTCACCTGGTCGCTGGAGAATGTCACCGTGAACTATGGTGTCAATTTCATGGACAAGACGCTGCGTTATTCCAACCTGCAGAACCAGAGCAATCCGGACATCGTCGCGCCGGAGTACAAGTACATCAAGCAGATGTGGCAGCACGACCTCTATGTCAGCGTTGATGCAACCGACCGCTTCCAATTCTATGGCGGCGTGAACAACGTGTTCGGTCAGAAGGCCGACATCGCCGATGTGACCTATATCCAGCAGATCATCGGCCGCTATTTCTTCGCCGGTGCGCGGGTGAAGATGTAACGACCTGCCCAACGGGCGGCGGTGATGCGTCGCCCGGATGCGACGAAGGGGCGGTGCCGTGCGGCGCTGCCCCTTTTTTATGGTCGCCGTAGCGACTAGGCAGGAGGTGTGCCCATCTTTGCCGTTCCATCGTCTGCCCGCGAGGCGCTCGCTTGATCACCCTGACCCTGATGACCGCCGTCCTGTGCGGTGTCGTGCTGGCGTTGCTGGTCGGCGTCAGCGCGTGGATGCTGCACACCGGCCTGTCCGCCCGGCGACGCGCGACGGCGGACAGTGCGCTGTTCGATTCGCTGAGCGCCACGCTGTCGGCGTCGCCTGCGCTGGCGATGGTGGTGCGGGCCGATGGCCGGTTGCTGCTCGACCGGCCGCTGGCCGATCGGCTGGGGCGCAGCGACCTGCCGGCATCGGTCGCCGATCTGGGCAATGCCGATAGCGGGCTGGAACCGGGCAGCGCCGACCGGCTGGTCGATGCGATCACTGCTGCGCTGCGTGGGGGCAAGCCGTTCCGCACCGTCGTCCGCGCGACCGGGTCGGCGCGGTCGCTGTTCGCCATTGGGGAACGCGCACCCGCCGCCCTCAACACGCCGGGCGGGGTGCTGGTCTGGTTCTTCGACGCGACCGAATTTCATAATGAAATCGCGACGCTGGGCGCGGAGGCGGAGGAATATCGCGCCGCGTTCGATGCGCTGTCCAGCCTGATCGAGGCGGCGCCGATGCCGATGTGGTATCGCGACGACACGCTGCGCCTTGCGATGGTCAACACCGCCTATGTCCGCGCGGTCGATGCGGGCGACGCGGGCGAGGTGATCGCGCGGCAGGTCGAGCTGGTCGAGGGCGTCGGCATGGGCGGCCCGCTCGCCAGTGCGGCGATCGCGCGGGACACCGGACAGCCGCAGGCGGCGGCGATGCCGGCGACGATCGGCGGCGAACGGCGGATGCTGCGCGTCCACGACATGCCGCTACGCGACGGCGGCACCGGCGGCTTCGCGATCGACGTGCACGAGATCGAGGAAGCGCGCGGCCGGCTGAAGCGCAGCCGCGAGGCGCAGCGGGCGATGCTCGACCGGCTGTCGGCGGGGGTGGCGCAGTTCGCGCCCGACCGCACGCTCGTCTTCTACAACCAGCCGTTCGGCCGCACCTTTGCGATGAAGCCCGAATGGCTGGCCGACAGGCCCGAGTTCGACCGGGTGCTCGACCGGATGCGCGAGGCCAAGCGCCTGCCCGAGGTCCGCGATTTTCCGGGGTGGAAGGCGGAGCGGCGCGACTGGTTCCGCGCGGCCGAGGGCGCGATCGAGGAGCAATGGCATCTGCCCGGCGGCACGCATTTGCGCGTCGTCGCGCAGCCGCTGCCCGAAGGTGGCCTGCTGCTGATTTTCGAGGATCGTACCGAACAGGTGCAGCTGGCCAGCGCGCGCGACACGCTGTTGCGCGTCCGCACCGCGACGTTCGACAATCTGTTCGAGGCGCTGGGCGTGTTCGCCGCCGATGGCCGGTTGCAGATCTGGAACGCGAAGTTCCGGCAGGTGTGGGGGCTGGACGATGCGTTCCTCGACAGCCATCCGCGCGTCGATGCGCTGGCCGAACGGGTCGCCGACAGCCTGGCCAGTCCGGGCAAGGCGGCGCTGATCCCCGAACTGGTCCGCTTCGCCACGCAGCAGCGGATGCAGCGCTCCGGCCGGTTCGCGATGGCTGATGGGCGGCATTATGAATTCGGCGCGGTGCCGTTGCCCGATGGCAATGCGCTGCTGACCATGCTCGACATTTCCGACAGCCGCCGGATGGAGCAGGCGCTGCGCGATCGGAACGAGGCGCTGGAGGCGGCGGACCGGGTGAAGACCGCGTTCGTCGCGTCGATGAGCTATGAACTGCGCACGCCGCTCACCTCGATCAAGGGCTTCGCCGAGATGTTGCAGGCGGGCTATGCCGGCAAGCTGACGGCGGATGGCGCGCGCTATACCGATGCCATCCTCGAATCGGTCGAGCGGCTGGGCGGGTTGATCGACGATACGCTCGACCTGACCGCCAACGAAACCACGCCGGTCGCGCGGGCGACGGTGCCGTTGAAGATGATCGCCGGCGAAGCGGCCGATGCGGCGCGCGCGGCGGCGGCGGCGCGCGGCGTCGAGCTGGCGGTGGAGATCGCGCCATCGGCGGGTGTGATGCTGGGCGATGCGCGGCGGTTGCGGCAGGCGGTCGGCCATCTGCTTGACCACGCCATCGGCGGCCTGCGACAGGGCGGGCGCGTGCTGCTGCATGTCGATGGCGATACCCAGCGGGCGCGCATCGTGGTGTCGGACGATGGCCCCGGCATGTCGAAGGACGCGGTGGCGCGGGCGTTCGATCGCTTTGCGCAGGCCGGGGCGACGCGGGTCGGCGAACGCGCGCTCAGCCTCGACCTGCCGCTCGCCAGGCAAGCGGTCGAGGCGCATGGCGGTACGATCGAGCTGGTGTCGGAAAAGGGCGTCGGCACGCTGGTCACCATCGACCTGCCGCGCGAGCCGTGATGCACCTGCCCGACGAAGCGGCGGCGCACGCGTTCGGCGCGCAGCTGGCGGCGGTGGTGCGTCCGGGGGATGTCATCGCGCTGTCGGGGCCGCTGGGTGCCGGCAAGACCAGTATCGCGCGGGGTGTCCTTGCCGCTATGGGGCTGGCGGGGGAGGCGCCGTCGCCCAGCTTTGCCATTGTCCAGCCCTATGACCCGCCGGAGGTGCGGTTGAGCGTGCTGCATGTCGATCTCTATCGGATCGAGGACCCGGAAGAAGCGCGGGAGCTGGGGCTGGACGAGGCGGACGACGCGTTGTTGCTGGTCGAATGGCCCGAGAGGCTGGGTGAAGCGCATTGGCGGGACGCGCTGTGGCTGACGCTCGCGTTCGATGAAGCCGGCGGGCGGCGCTTGACAGCGCGCGTGCCGGACGCTTGGGAAGGGCGATGGCCGCTGACCTGAACCCGCGCGATGCGGCTGTCCCTTTCCTGACCCACGCCGGCTGGGGCGATGCGCAGATTTTGCCGCTGGCGGTCGATGCGTCGTTCCGGCGGTACTACCGGGTGATCGAGGCGGGGCGCAGCGCCGTGCTGATGGACGCGCCGCCGCCGGAGGATACCCGCAAGTTCGCGCATATGGCGGCGTGGCTGGGCGAACGCGGCTTTTCCGCGCCCGCGATCCTGGCCGACGATGCCGCCGAGGGCTTCATGCTGCTGGAGGATTTCGGCGACATGCGGATGCGCGAGACGGTCGACGCCGCGCCGGAGAGCGAAGGCCGGCTGTACGCCGCCGCCGTCGACCAGCTGCTGCGCCTGCAACGCCATGATGCCGCCCCGGTCCCGCCGTACGACCGCGCGTTCATCCTGCGCGAGGCCAACCTGCTGATCGAATGGTATTGCGATGCGCTGGGGCTGTCGGTCGATACCGCAGGGTATGAGGCGGCGTGGAATGCGGCGTTCGATGCGCTGCCCGACATGCCGGTGGTCACCGTGCTGCGCGACTATCATGCCGAAAACCTGATGCTGCTCGACGATGCGCGGCTGGGGCTGCTCGATTTCCAGGACGCGCTGGCCGGGCATCCCGCCTATGACCTCGTGTCGCTGTTGCAGGATGCGCGGCGCGACGTGCCGGCGGTGGTCGAGGCGTCGATGCTCGCCCGCTATCGGGAGTCGACCGGGGTGGGGGAGGGGTTCGACGCCGCTTATCACCTGTTCGGCGCGCAGCGGAATGCGAAGATCCTCGGCATCTTTACCCGGCTGTGGCGGCGCGACGGCAAGCCGCGCTATGGCGCGCTGTGCCCGCGCGTCTGGCGCTATCTGGAGCGTGACCTGACCCATCCGGCACTGGCCGGGGTCGCGCGCTGGTTCGATCTCAACATCCCGTCGCCCAAGCGCGGCGATCCGCAGGAACTCGCATGACCACGCTCCGTTCGATCCGCCCCCATCCGCAGGCAGCGGTGCCCGAAACCGCGATGGTGATGGCGGCGGGGCTGGGCAAGCGGATGCGCCCGCTGACCGCGATGCGGCCGAAACCGCTGGTCGAGGTCGCGGGCAAGCCGTTGATCGACCACGTCTTCGACCGGCTGCGCGGGGCGGGGGTCAAGCGCGCGGTGGTCAACGTCCATTACCTCGCCGATGCGATGGAAGCGCATCTGAAGCACCGGGTGAAGGGCATCGACATCGCCGTGTCCGACGAACGCGCGAAGCTGCTGGAGACCGGCGGCGGGCTGGTGCAGGCGCGCGACCTGATCGGCGACCAGCCGTTCGTGTGCGTCAATTCAGACAATCTGTGGGTCGATGGCCCGGTCGATTCGATCAAGCTGCTCAGCAGCCTGTGGGACGATGCGAAGATGGACGCGCTGCTGCTGCTGGTGCCGCAGGCGCTGGCGCATGGCCATCGCGGCCAGGGCGATTTCCATATCGACGCGATGGGCCGCATCACCGGGCGGCGCAAGCCCGGCCGGCTGGCTCCCTATGTCTTTACCGGCGTGCAGATATTGTCGCCGCGCGTCATCGCGGACTGGCCCGAAGGCGCGTTTTCGACCAACCTGTTCTGGAACCGCGCGATCGAGGCGGGGCGCGCCTACGGCGTCGCGCATCAGGGGCTGTGGTTCGATGTCGGCACCCCGTCGGCGGTCGGCATGACCGAAGCCGTCCTCGCCGATGGCTGAGGGCGCCCGCCTCAGCCTCTACACCATCCCGATCCACCGGGCGTTCGCCGATGCGCTGGCCGTCGGGCTGATCCGCCGGTTCGGGGGCGATCGGCTGGGCCTCGCGCAGGGCATGGTGCTGGTGCCGACCAATCGCGCCAAGCGGACCGTGCAGGAGGCGTTCGTGCGCGCCAGCGGCGGCGGACTGTTGCTGCCGCGCCTCGTCGCGATCGGCGATCCCGAACTGGACGAAGGGATCGGCAGTTTCGCCGACCCGGCCGATCAGGTGCCGATTCCGCCCGCGATCGATCCGCTGGCCCGGCGGATGATCCTCGCGCGGCTGGTGACCGAGGAGCGCCAGCGCGCCGGACGTCCGGTCGACGCGGCGGAGGCGGTGCGGCTGGCGGGCGACCTTGCCGCGACGCTCGACCAGTTGCTGGTGGAGGAGGTCGATCCGGCGAAGTTGCGTACCCTCGACCTCGACGAAACGCTGTCGGCGCATTGGGAACGGTCGCTGGAGCTGTTCCGCATCGTGCTGGACCGCTGGCCGGGGGAATTGGCGGCGCTGGGGCGGATCGATCTGGCCGACCGGCGCACCCGGTTGCTCGGACGGCTGGGCGCGCGTTGGACGGTCGATCCGCCGAAAGGCTTCGTCTGCGCGGCGGGCATCGCGACCAACGCACCGGCCATTGCCCGCATCCAGCGCTGCGTCGCGGGACTGCCGCGCGGGATGGTGGTGCTGCCGGGCCTCGACCTCGCGATGGAGGACGAGGCGTGGGAGTCGCTTGGGCCGCACGCGCCCGATCCGGTTACCGGGCGGCGCAGGCGGTCGATCGAGACGCATCCGCAATATCACCTCAAGCTGCTGCTCGACCGGATGGGCGTCAACCGCCGCGAGTTCGTGCGGTGGCAGGCGGCGAGCGAGCATGACGCGACGCCGACGCGCAGCCGCGCCATCGCCACGGCGCTGAGTCCAGCCGACCGGACCCATCACTGGATCGACGTCCCCGCAGCCGACCGTCGCCTGTCCGGGGTGCGGATGGTCGAGCTTGCGACCCCGGCGGAAGAGGCACAGGCGATCGCGGTGGCGCTGCGCGAGGCGCTGGAGACGCCCGGCCGCACCGCCGCGCTGGTCACGCCCGACCGGATGCTGGCGCGGCGGGTCGCGGCGCACATGGCGCGCTGGGGCGTCAGCGTCGACGATTCCGCCGGGCAGCCGCTGTCGCTGCTGGCGCCGGGCACGCTGCTGCTGGCGCTGGTCGAGGCGGCGGCGCAGGCGTTCGCGCCTGTCGCGTTGCTGTCGCTGCTGAAGCATCCGCTGGTGCAGAGTGGCGAGGCGGAAGCGCGGGTGCAGTGGCTCGACGGCGTGCGCCGGCTTGACCGCGCACTGCGTGGGCCACGCCCCGCGCCGGGGCTGGCCGGGATCGACCGCCACCTGTGCGAGGGTGAGCCGCGCGACGCCGCGATCCGCGCGAAGGCGGCGAGCTTCTGGGACGTCGCCTGTCCATTGCTGACCCCGCTGGCCGATGTCTTTGCCGCCGGGCCGCAGCCGCTGGTCCGCCTGCTGACCGTACTGCGCGAAGCGGCAAGTGCGCTGGCGGGCGATGCGGCATGGAGCCGGCCCGAAGGCCGCGCCGCCGCCGAACTGATCGCCGCGCTGGAGGAACAGGCGGCGATCGGCCCGCCTTTGGTCGATCCGCGCGTGTTGCCTGCGTTGCTCCGCACCCTGCTGGACGAGGTGGCGGTGCGCCCGCCACAGGGCGCGCATCCACGGCTCGCGATCCTGGGTCTGCTGGAGGCGCGGTTGCAGACCGCCGACCTGATGATCCTCGGCGGGCTGAACGAAGGGGTGTGGCCCGCGCTGCCGTCGCCCGACCCGTGGCTCGCGCCGCGCATCCGCGCCGATCTGGGGCTGCCGGGCCTCGAACGTCGCATCGGGCTGGCCGCGCACGACTTTGCCGGGGCGATGGGCGCGCCCGATGTCGTATTGACCCGTGCCGCGCGCGACGCGACCGCGCCGACCATCGCGTCGCGGTTATGGCTGCGGTTGCAGGCGCTGGACGACAATCTGGAGCGGGCCGGGCACTTACGCGACTGGGCGCGGGCGATCGATCGGCCCGCGACCTATGCCGCCGCGTCGCGCCCCGCGCCGCGCCCGCCGGTGGCGCTGCGCCCGCGTCGCATCTCGGTGACCGAAGTCGACCGGATGAAGGCCGACCCCTACGCCTTCTATGCCCGCCGGATGCTGCGCCTGTCGCCGATGGACGCGGTCGATGCCGATGCGACGGCCGCGTGGCGCGGGACGGCGGTGCATGGCGTGCTGGAACGCTGGGCGCGCGAGGACGGGCTGGACCCGGCGAAGCTGCGGCGGCGGTTGCAGGCGCTGTCGGACGACCCGCGTACCCATCCGCTGCTGCGTGCGCTGTGGGTGCCGCGTCTGCGCGAGGCGATCGACTGGGTCGCGGCGCTGACCCATGAGAAGCTGGCCGAGGGACGCGATGTCGTCGGCGTCGAATGCGACGGCGTGCTCGACATCGCCGGCGTCGAGCTGTCGGGCAAGGCCGACCGGATCGATCGCGCCGCCGACGGGACGCTGGCAATCATCGACTACAAGACCGGCAAGGCGCCGAGCGGCAAGGCGGTGGCCGCCGGCTACAGTCTGCAATTGGGGCTGTTGGGGCTGATGGCCGAGCGCGGATGTTTCGAGCGCGTGCGCGGTACGGCGGCGGCGTTCGAATATTGGTCGCTCATCAAGGACAAGGACAGTTTCGGCAAGATGACCACCCCGGTCAACGCCAACGGCACCGGCGGACGGATCGCGACCGGCGAGTTCGTCGCGCTCGCCAAGCGCCATCTCGAAGACGCTGTCGCCCGGTTCCTGACCGGGGACGAGGCGTTCGTCGCGAAACTGGTGCCCGAATACGCGCCCTATGCCGATTACGACCAGCTGATGCGCCGCGACGAATGGTATGGCCGTGAGTGAGGTTCGCGCGCTCCAGCGGTTGAAGAACGACCAGGCGGCGGCGAGCGACCCGCACTGCCATGTCTGGCTGTCGGCCTCCGCCGGCACCGGCAAGACGCATGTGCTGTCGGCTCGCGTGTTCCGCCTGTTGCTGCGCGGGGTCGATCCCGCCGCGATCCTGTGCCTGACCTTTACCAAGGCCGGGGCGGCGGAAATGGCGGAGCGCGTCGCCAGCCGTCTGGCGCGCTGGGTCCGCCTGCCGACCGCCGAGCTGAAGGCCGACCTGTTCGCGCTGGGCGAGGATGTGAACGACGCGGCGCTGCTGGCGCGGGCGCGTACCTTGTTCGCCCGCGTGCTCGATGCGCCGGGCGGGGGCGTGCGGATCCAGACGATCCATGGTTTCTGCCAAAGCCTGCTCGCCGGTTTCCCGGTCGAGGCGGGGCTGGTCCCCGGTTTCCGCCCGCTGGAGGAGCCCGAGGAAGCGGGCATGGCGCGCGAGGCGCTGGCCGAATTGCTGGTCGAGGAACAGCGCACCGGTTCCACTCGGATCGGCGACGCCATCGCCGCCATGTCGCTGCGCATGGGCGAGGGCGCGGCCGAGAATTTCCTGCGCGAATGTGCCAAGCGGCCGCAGGCGATGGCCGAACTGCCGAGCGGCATTCAGCCATTCCTGCGCCGCGCGCTCGACCTGCCGTCGGGGCCGATCGACGAGATGTTGGCCGAGGCGTGCAGCGACGACGACTTCGACTGCGACGCGCTCGAACGGCTGGCGGCCGCCAATCTCGCCTGGGGCACCGCGACGGGGAAAAAGACCCATGCCGCGATCATGGGCTGGCTGGCGCGTGCGCCGGTCAAGCGCGCCGCGCGGGTCCGCGACATCCGCAAGATCTTCTTCACGACCGAGGATACGCTGCGCAAGGCATCGGCCAAGCTGATCGCCGCCGAGCCGGACTATGACGAACTTGCCGATGCGGTGGGCGGTCGCGCGGGCGAACTGATCGAACTGGCCGGGCGCATGGGCTATGCCGATGCGCTGGCCGATGCGCTGGAGGCCGGGCGGGCCTATGCCGATGCCTATGTCCGTGCGAAGCGGCGGGCGGGGGCGGTCGATTTCGACGACCTGATCCGCGAAACGCTGAACCTGCTGGCGCAACCCGGCATCGGCGACTGGGTCCGCTTCAAGCTGGACCAGAGTACCGAACATGTCCTGATCGACGAGGCGCAGGACACCAACCCGCAGCAATGGGCGATCGTCCGGTCGCTGGTGGAGGAATTTTTCAGCGGCGACGCGGTGCGCGCGGCGGGGATGCGGACGCTGTTCGTCGTCGGCGATTACAAGCAGGCGATCTTCGGGTTTCAGGGCACCGACCCGATCTATTTCCGCGCGGCGCATGTCGATTTCGAGCGGCGCGCTGCGCTGCCGAGCGAATATCATGGCGATGCGCGAGAACTCGATACGCTCTCGCTGACCCACAGCTTTCGCACCACCCGCCCGGTGCTGGAGTTCGTCGACGCCGCCATCGCCGCCTTGCCCGAACCGGCCATGGGCATCGACGCGCCCGACACCCATGACAGCGAAGTGCCCGGCCCCGGCACCGTCACCCTGTGGGCGCCGACCGTGGTGGATGCGCCCGACGATGCCGAGGAAGGCTGGGTCGATGACGTCACGCGAGTGATCGCGGCGAAGATCGCGCGCGAGATCGCCGGCTGGATCGGCAAGCTGCCGCTGGAATCCAAGGGGCGGATGCTCCAGCCCGGCGACATCATGGTGCTGGTCAAGCGGCGCGGCGACCTCGCCTCGCTGATCGTCGCGCGGCTCTATGCCGAAGGGGTGCCGGTCGCGGGTGTCGACCGGCTGCGGCTCGACGCACCCTTGGCGGTCAAGGACCTGCTCGCCGCGATCCGCTTCGCGTTGCAGCCCGAGGATGACCTGAGCCTCGCCAGCCTGCTTGTTTCCCCGCTGATCGGCTGGACGCAGGACCAGTTGCTGGCCGGAGCGCTGCGCGAGGGCGGGAGCCTGTGGCGGCATCTGCGCCAGACGAACAGCGACGCGGTCGAGCCGCTGTCGCGCATCCTGCGCCGTGCCGACTTCGCGACGCCCTATCGCTTTCTCGAAGAGCTGCTGTCGGGCGAGATGGACGGGCGGCGCAAGCTGATCGCACGGCTGGGCGAGGAGGCGCGCGATCCGATCGATGAACTGCTCAACGCCGCGCTGTCGTTCGAAAGCGTCGCTACGCCGTCGCTGCAACGCTTCGTCGAATGGTTCGACCGGGGCGAGGTGGAGATCAAGCGCGACGCGGGCGGTGCGGGCGGCGCGGTGCGGGTGATGACCGCGCACGGGTCGAAGGGGTTGCAGGCGCCGCTGGTGCTGCTCGCCGATGCCGCGATCGATCCGGCCAACAGTAAGCGCGATGTCGTCTATTGGGCGCCCGATGGCCATGACGGCACCGCCTTTCCGCTGTTCCGGCCGCGCGCGACCGAACGCGGCACGCCGGTCGACGATGCCTTTGCCGCGCGCGACCGCAGCGACCTGGAGGAGCATTGGCGGCTGTTCTACGTCGCCGCGACCCGTGCCGAGGAACGGCTGGTCATCGCCGGCGCGCCCAGTCCGAAGCAAAAGGGCGTGCCACCGCCGCTCAGCTGGTACAGCGCCGCTGCCGCCGCGTTCGACGCGCTGGGCGTGGCCGGGGGGGAGGACGGGGACCGCGTGTTCACCGGCCTGACCCCGCAACCACCGATCGCGGCGAGGGCGCGGCCGGGGACCGGTCCGGCCGGCACCGCACCCGCGCCCGCATGGCTGCGCGCGCCGGCCCCGGCAGAGGCACGCCCGCCGCGTCCGCTGGCTCCTTCGGCGGTGGGCGAGGACGAGGTGTCCGACCCGCCGCCCACCGCGACGATGCGCGCGGCGGCGGAGCGGGGGCGGCTGCTCCACCAGCTGTTCGAACGCCTGCCCGACCTGCCGCGTGGCGATCGCGCCGCTGCCGCCGAACGCTGGCTGGCGGGGGCTGCGGGCGTGGAGGACGCGGCGCTGCGTCGGCGGGTAACGCGCGACGCGATGGCGGTGCTCGACGATCCGGATTTCGCCGACCTGTTCGGCCCCGACGCGCTGGCCGAGGCACCGATCGCCGCCGTGGTCGGTACGCAGGTCGTGGCCGGCACCGTCGACCGGCTGTGCATCGGCGCGGACACGGTGCGCGTGGTCGATTTCAAGACCGGCCGCCGCGTGCCGGACGATGTGAGCGACATCCCGGTCTATCACCTGCGCCAGATGGCGGCCTATGCCGCGGCGCTCCGCGTGATCTTCCCCGATCACCGCGTGGAGGCGGCGCTGCTCTACACCGCCGGGCCACGGATGTTCGTGCTGCCCGACGCGCTGCTCGATATGCACAAGCCCGGCTTGGGGGCGGGGGAACAAAGCTTGCCCCGCGAAGCTTGAGGTGCCGACCCCCAGACCATAGATACCGAGAGAACAAGGAGATACCCATGCCGACCAAGACCGTTACCGACGCCAGCTTTTCCGCCGACGTCCTGCAATCCGACAAGCCGGTGCTGGTCGATTTCTGGGCGGACTGGTGCGGTCCGTGCAAGATGATCGCCCCGGCGCTGGAGGAAATCGCCGACGAACTGGGTGACAAGGTGACGATCGCCAAGATCGACATCATGGCCAACCCCGACACCGCCGGATCGATGGGCGTGCAGTCGATCCCGCTGCTCAAGCTGTTCAAGAACGGCCAGCCTGTCGCCGACCTGCTCGGCGCGCGGCCGAAAAGCCAGCTGAAGGCGTGGCTTGAGGGTGAACTGGGCTGATGCTGCTGGCGGCGGCACCATCGCCGCCGCCGACTGGAACGCCATGGCCGTCGTCGCCCCGGATCAGGCTCGGGGTGACGGGGATGGGTCGGGAGGACATCGATCCTCCCCACGCAGGCGGGACATTTCCGGTCAGAGGCTGGTCCCGCTCACCGCGACCGTCGCCCCAGCGAAGGCTGGGGCCTCAGCCGGCTCCCGTCGCGCGCTACCCGCAAGAGATCCCAGCCTTCGCTGGGATGACGCTTGGTTCAATGGAAAGACGCTGGCCCCAGGCCCCCCTCAACTCCGATAATCGGCGTTGATCGAGATATACCCATGCGTCAGGTCGCAGGTCCACACGGTGGCGTGGCCTTCGCCCAGGTGCAGGTCGACGCCGATCTCGACCTCCTGACCCTTCAGATGCGCGGCAACCGGCGCTTCGTCATAGCCGGCGACCGCCAGCCCGCCTTCGGCCACCTGCGTCGTGCCGAAGCGGATCGACAGCTTGTCGCGCTCGGCCGGTTCGCCCGCCTTGCCGACGGCCATCACCACGCGGCCCCAGTTCGCGTCCTCTCCGGCGATCGCGGTCTTCACCAGTGGCGAGTTGGCGATGCTCATCGCGATACGGTGGGCACTGCCGTCGCTCTCCGCGCCTTCGACGGTGACGGCGATGAACTTCGTCGCGCCCTCTCCGTCACGCACCACCAGATGCGCGAGTTGCCGACACAGGTCATGCAAGGCCGCTGCGAACGCATCGGCCCCGTCGTCGTCGAATGACGCGATCACATCGTTGCCCGCCGCGCCGGTGGCAAAGGCCAGCACCGTATCGCTGGTCGAGGTATCGCCATCGACCGTGATGCACGAAAAGGTCCGCCGGTTGGCCGCTTCCAGTGCGCTTTGCAGGAACGCCGGATCGACCGCGGCGTCGGTGAAGATGAAGCCGAGCATCGTCGCCATGTCGGGCGCGATCATTCCCGACCCCTTGATGACGCCGGACAGCTTGACCGTGCGGTCGCCGATCTTCGCGGTGGTGAACGCACCCTTGGTAAAGGTGTCCGTCGTGCCGATCGTCTCGGCCACCGCTTCCCAGCCGCAGGGTTCGGCGACGAATGCGGCGTCGAGGCCGGCTTCGGCCTTGTCGATCGGCAGCGGCACGCCGATCACGCCCGTAGAGGCGACGAAGACGTCGGACGGCTGGCACGCCATCGCCTGTGCGGTGCGCGCCGCGATCGCCTCGACGGCGGCACGACCCCGTTCGCCGGTAAAGGCGTTGGAGTTGCCCGCATTGACCACCAGCGCCCGTGCCCACCCCAGCACCAGCGCCCGGCGACACCATTCGACCTCGGGCGAGGGGCATTTGCTGTTGGTTAGCACGCCGGCGACCGCCGTCCCTTCGGTGAGCGTCACGAAGGTCAGGTCGCACCGATCCCACGCCTTATACTGCGCCCGCGCGACGCGCAGCGTGACGCCGCCGATCGGCGGCAGCGCAGGGAACGGCGTGGCGAGCGGGGATACGGCAGTCGACATGGGCGCTGTGTCCGGTCTAGCCTGCTCCGGGTTCGGGGCAGGGGGTGGATATGCGACGGTTCCTACGCATGAGCGCGGCGGTTGCAACGCTTTGTTGCGGCGGCGGGGCGTTGGCGCAGACGGGGCCGGTGCCGATCGATCCGGCGAGTTGGGTGACGAACGACGATTATCCGGTGGGCGCGCTGCGTAAGGATGAAAAGGGGATCGTGAAATTCGCGCTGTCGGTGAATCCAGCCGGTCGCCCGACAGGTTGCCGTATCGTCGAAACCAGCGGTAGCGCCACACTGGACCAGACGACCTGCCGGGTGATGGTGCTGCGAGGTGCTTTCAAACCCGCTACCGACAAACGCGGCAGGCCGGTGACGGGTGAATGGGAACAGCGAGTAAATTGGCAACCGCCATCCGAATCTCGTCAGCCATTGCTGCCTTTCCGATCGATCAGCAGGATCGTCATCGGGCCGAACGGAGACGTGACCGACTGCACCAGCCGCCTTGCCGGTGACCCCAGCGTCCAGTTCGACGTTTGCACCAGATACGGCGAATCCTACCCCGCGCGCGATGTCGCCAAGGGATACGGGCCGGGGGTGCTTACCTTTACGCTGTCACAGACGGTGGATGGAGTCGGCGCTTCGCCGACCTCGCCGACCTCCGAAATCCCGCCGAACTGGACTGTTGAGGAGCAGCTGACGATCGATCCATCCGGGGCGGTGCAGACCTGTCGAAAAATCAGCTCGACTGATGGAACGACGGATTGTCCTGTCGGTGATCGTTACATGGCCCCCGAAAGCGGCAAACCGGTAAGGATTGTGAAGACGACCTCCACCGCCTTTCAACCCGCGAAGTAGCGCGCGCCGCTGGACGCCGGCCCACCCATTCCCTATGTCTCGCGCGACTGCGGCTGGGCATCCCGTCGCGAAACCAAACCGTCTGGACGTATCGCTTGCGTTTGCTGCTGTTCCTCTCCGCGCTGCTGACGGGCCTGACCGGCCTGCTCCCCGGCGTGGGAGTCGCGAATGCGCGGCAGGTCGCGCAGGCGCAGGTCGTCGCCGGACAGATCGCGGTCGCGGTGGTCGAGGCCGGATCGGCCACGACCGTCCGCCCCGAACAGCCGCGCTTACGCGATCCGCAGCCGCTGTTCCTGACGGCCGAGCCGCTGGTCGTGGTCCGCGCGCGCACGCTGCGCACCCACGAATAGCGCTCTCCCGCGCTTTCCCGACCTGTTTCATCTTGCGCAGCCGCCGGACTTCGGCGCGGCGCGCACGCCCAATTTCAAGGAAATTCGCCCATGTTCGGTGGCCTCGCCAAATCGCTGTTCGGGTCGTCCAACGACCGTTACGTCAAGTCGCTCGGTTCGATCGTCGACAAGATCAACGGCTTCGAACCCACGCTGACCGCCATGTCCGACGCGGAACTCGCCGCGCAGACGCCGAAGTTCCGCGAGCAGCTGGCGAACGGCGCCAAGCTCGATTCGCTGCTGCCCGAAGCGTTCGCGACCGTCCGTGAAACCGCGCGCCGCGTGCTGGGGATGCGCCATTTCGACGTGCAGATGGTCGGCGGAATCGTGCTGCACCGGGGCGAGATCGCCGAAATGCGCACGGGCGAAGGCAAGACGCTGGTCGCGACGCTCGCCTGTTATCTCAACGCGCTGCCGGGCGACGGCGTGCATGTCGTCACCGTCAACGACTATCTGGCGCGACGCGACGCGGCACAGATGGGGCAGGTGTACGGCTTCCTGGGTCTCACCACCGGCGTGATCGTGCCCAACATCGCCGATCACCAGCGCCGCGAAGCCTATGCCGCCGACATCACCTATGGCACCAACAACGAATTCGGCTTCGACTATCTGCGCGACAATATGAAGTTCGACCGCGCGTCGATGACGCAGCGGCCGTTCAACTTCGCCATCGTCGATGAAGTCGATTCGATCCTGATCGACGAAGCGCGTACCCCGCTGATCATCTCGGGTCCCACCGACGACAAGTCCGACCTGTACCGTTCGGTCAACGAAGTCGTGCAGCGGCTGTCGGCCGACGATTACGAAAAGGACGAGAAGCAGAAGTCGATCGTGCTGACGGAGGACGGCACGGAGAAGGTCGAACGGATGCTGGAGGATGCCGGGCTGCTGGTCGGCGCGAACCTCTATGACTTTGAAAACACGCAGGTCGTGCATCACGTGAACCAGGCGCTGCGCGCCAACGTGATGTTCAAGCGCGACACCGACTACATCGTGAAGGACGGCAAGGTCGTCATCATCGACGAATTCACCGGCCGCATGATGGACGGGCGTCGCTGGTCGGACGGCCTGCACCAGGCGACCGAGGCAAAGGAAGGCGTGACGATCGAGCCGGAGAACCAGACGCTCGCCTCGATCACCTTCCAGAATTATTTCCGCATGTATCCGAAGCTGTCGGGCATGACCGGGACGGCGGCGACCGAGGCGCCCGAATTCTTCGACATTTACAAGATGAACGTGGTGTCGATCCCGACCAACGTGCCGGTGCGCCGCGTCGACGAGGAAGACGAATTCTACAAGACGCTGGACGACAAGTTCCGCGCCATCGCCAAGAAGATCCGCGACCATGCATCGCAGGGGCAGCCGGTGCTGGTCGGCACCGTCTCGATCGAAAAGTCGGAACTGCTGTCGGAATTCCTCACGCAGGAAGGCGTCGATCACAAGGTCCTGAACGCCCGCTACCACGAATCCGAAGCGCATATCGTGGCGCAGGCGGGGCGGCTGGGCGCGGTGACCATCGCCACCAACATGGCCGGGCGCGGCACCGACATTCAGCTGGGCGGCAACCTCGAATTCCGGATGCTCGACGAACATCCCGACCTGGTCGAGGGCACGAGCGAATATGACGCCGCCGCCGCGCGCATCCGGGCGGAGATCATCGAGGAAAAGCAGAAGGTGCTGGATGCCGGCGGCCTGTTCGTGCTGGGCACCGAACGCCACGAAAGCCGCCGCATCGACAACCAGCTGCGCGGCCGTTCGGGGCGTCAGGGCGATCCGGGCCTGTCGCGCTTCTACCTGTGCCTCGACGACGATCTGCTGCGGATTTTCGGGCCGGACACGCTGTTCGCCAAGATGATGCGCAACAATATCGAGGATGGCGAGGCGATCGGCAGCAAGTGGCTGAGCCGTGCGATCGAAACCGCGCAGCGCAAGGTCGAGGCGCGCAACTATGACGTGCGCAAGCAGGTCGTCGAATATGACGACGTGATGAACGACCAGCGCAAGGTCATCTATGAACAGCGCGCCGACATCATGGATGCCGATGCGGTCGGCGACGTCGTGATCGACATGCGCCACGCGGTGGTCAACACCGTCGTCGGCGGCGCGGTCCCGCCCGACAGCTATCCCGAACAGTGGAACGTCGAGGGCCTGCGCGAACAGGCGCAGGAGCTGCTGGGCGTCGATGCGCCGGTGGCCGAATGGATCGCGAACGAGGACGGCCTCGACGCCGAGACGCTCGAAGAGCGTATCCGTACGGAAGCCGACGCGCTGGTCGATGCAAAGTCGGCCGAGCTGGATTCCGACAGCTGGACCCAGATCGAGAAGTCGATCCTGCTCCAGACGCTGGACCACCACTGGAAGGAGCATCTGGCGATGCTCGACGCGCTGCGCGCCGTCATCCACCTGCGCGCCTATGCCCAGAAGACGCCGATCAACGAGTATAAGCAGGAGGCGTTCGCGCTGTTCGAACGGATGCTGGGCAGCATCCGCGAGGACGTGACCCGGACGATGGCGCACGCGAACTTCAATTTCCAGGCGCCGCCCGAACTGCCGGAACTGCCCGATTTCCTGACGATGCACATCGACCCGCTGACCGGCGAGGACGACAGCTGGGGCGGGGAGGGCACGCCGGGCCTGATCACGACCCGCGTGCCGATGTTGCAGATGGCCGCCCCGCAGCCCGACGAGGAACTGGGCGACGACCCGGCAAGCTGGGAAGGCCGCGTCAGCCGTAATGCGCCGTGCCCGTGCGGGTCGGGGCGCAAGTACAAGCATTGCCACGGGGTGCTGGTGGCGTAAGGCGCGCCTCACACCGATAAGAGCAAAAGCGTATCCCCGCGGAGGCGGGGATCCAGGGTTACAGGCGACGGTGTTCGCGGCTCTGGATCCCCGCCTGCGCGGGGATACGTGTATCTGCGGTTAAGCTGTCGCGCTCCGCAACTGCCGTCATCCCAGCGCAGGTTGGACAGGCGCGCCAGCGGGGAGAGGCCCCAGCCTGCGCTGGGGCGACGTGGTACGGTGACACAAACAAAAAGGCCGCCGCTCCCCCACGGGAACGGCGGCCTTTGGCATTCAGACCATCACGCCCCTTAGCGGCGCGGCTCCGGCTCCATCACGCTCGGCCCGAGGCTCTGTAGCACGGCACGGGCGTCGAACGCGCGGACGTTGTTGTTGGGCTTGGGACCGCGCCCCAGCACGATCTCCGCCATCGCCTCGTATTTGTCGACGGTACGGATGTCGACCGAGCGGTCGAAGAACGGATCGCCCCAGAACGGGTCCCAGGTGCGCCAGCCGAACGCCGGGCTGCGATAGCGCCATGCCGGGCCCCAGCCGCCCCAGCCGAACCCTCCGCCCCATGCACCGAAGCCGCCGCCGACGCCGGGCGTCGTATAGGTGCGGCTGCGCAGGTTGGTGTCGCGGTCGGCCATGATGAAATAATCATAGCCGCGCTCCAGCGTCAGCTGCGCGGCGCGGTACAGCAGATACCGCTCGACCGTTTCGCGCGACGTCAGGCTGTTGCCCGAAAAGCTGACCTGATAGCGGTTCGGTTCGATCTGCTGATCGCTATAGCCGTTGCGATAGAAGCCGGAGCCTGATGCCGGCTGATAGGGCGTCGGCGTGGCGCAGGCGGCCAGCGCCAGCGCTGCGACAAGGGTGGTGCCGATCGCCTTCAGGCGGGCACGCGGGGCAGGGTGCAGCAACATCAGTTTCTCCAATGCCGCCAGGGCTACCGACCCATGGCGATGTTCCATTGCAAGAGGAACGATCCGTCGGGGGTTCGGGTCCGTGGACTTGACCCGATGGAACGTGCCCTAGGCGAGATTAGCCGTTGCTGAACGCTGGCTGACGGAATTGCACTAGTCCATCGGTCTGAAACGACCAAAGGCGGAGCCTAAGCCCCGCCTTGTCCGCCCGGTCTTGCCGGGGGTATCGCTGGCTCCCTGAGTAGGATTCGAACCTACGGCCGCTCGATTAACAGTCGAGCGTAAACCGTGCCTTTTCAACGCGCGTTCGCACATGTTCACGCTTCTACCCGCTGTTGCTACCCCTGAGGAGCATGGGTTTTGTCTGAATGGCGGCTTGCGTCGAAAGCTGCCCGCGAATCGGCGGCATCAACGCTCGACATTCGCCAGTCGATCAGCGACGGTCGTGGGTATTGATAGCAGCCGGAGTGGGCAGGGTATGGACGACAATGCCGAGCGGCTGGCGCGCATCGCCGCCATGTCCGACGCTGACCTGCGCCGCGCCTATCTGGCGACCGATGGCGTGCCCGGTGATGCTGAAGTCGATGCGCTGGACGCGGAGATTGCGCGGCGTGAGCTTGATATTTGACGGCCAGCCCGGTCGACGTCCGCGCCACGCTGCTGGCGCTGGCATCCGAGCGCGGCGAAAGCCTTTCCGCGCTCTCACGTCTGATCGGCCGCAACGCCGCCTACCTGCAGCAGTTCGTGCACCGCGGAACGCCGGAGCGGCTGGACGAGGCGGACCGGCTGGTGCTGGCCCAGCACTTCCAAGTGGACGAGCGGCGGCTGGGGGCTAGGGAGCCATGGGTGCCAGCCGCAGGCGATCAATGAGGCGCCTCGCCGTCGGTGTCGTCGCGATCGCCGTCGGACTTGCGATGGCCAGCCTCGGCTTGCTGCACTGACATCAGCTGCGACGGATAGGGCGCTATCGCCTCCAGCGCCTCACCGATTGGCGCAGTCAGCCACCGTTCCTCGTCTTCGTCATGCAAGATCACCGGCATGGCCTTGGGATGGATCGGCTTGACGATCTCGTTTGCCTCGGTCGTCAAGAAAGCGAACACCGCGCCCGCCGGCGTCATCTGCCAGATGCCGGCGAAACTGAAAATCGGCCGCGACGGCACGTCGAACCAGAACAGCGGCCGCGCGCCTTTCGCCCCCGGCCCATATTCGCTGAAGCTGCTGACCGGCACCAGGCACCGCTGGCGCGCATCTTCCAGCGTCGACCGCCAGAACGTCGATTCCAGATTGCGGACGTTGGTGACGTAGGAGGTCACGACCTTGCCACTCGCCCCCCGCATCTTGCGCGGGAAACCCCAGTCCGGGGTGGAGACAGTGCGGCGGCCCGCGATGCGATTATGCTGGATCACCACCGCCGGCCGCTTTGGAAAGACATCACCCGCCGGTAAATCGTCGTGCGACATATAGCCGGGCTGGACGCCGTAGCGCTCCAGCAACGCGGCGCGCGATGCGGTCATGCGGTAGTGGTTGCACATGGTCCATCCATTGCACGGGACATATTCACCCGCCACATCATACCCCAAGTCGCGGGCACATCGGACCAGTCTGTCGTAATTCGGCCCGACATGATGCCGGTAAAGCCCTTCGACGAAGGCGGATTGCCAGAAATCGGCCAGCAATGCCTGGTCGACCCCGACATGGGCCAAGACGCGCAGGGCCAGCCTGAGCGCGGTCGGATCCTCCGGACGGCGCCACGCCGCTTCGCGCGCGATGGCGAACGCCAGATGCGCCATGTATGATTCGCGTCCGCCCCACATGGCGAGAACATTGCAGGAACAAGCGCAGCAGAACAACCAAAGAAAATGCAACGTCACGTTACTTTTTGCTTGCGCGATGTAACGTGACGTTGCATAAAAGTCCGGTCAGACGGTGAAGGTATGGTGCCCCAGCCCGCTGACAGACCCGAAAGGATACACGATGCTCTTCGTGATCCGGTTCAGGTTCTGGCGGTTCGAGGTGAAATTCCTCGAAATTACGATCCGCTAAACCTCAACCCCCCGCCCCGGTCTGACCACCGGGGCGGGGATAGGGCCGAAAATACTGGAGGAGCATTGCCGATGCAAGCCGACGAACTGCGCGACCTGCGCAAAGCCTTGGGATTGAGCCAGCAGGAACTGGCCGACACGATCGGCATGAGCCGCAAGGCGATCAGCGAGATGGAACGCGCCGCCGCTCCGATCGAGCGGCGTACGGAACTCTCGATGCGGTATCTCGCCTTGCAGGCCGAACAGGGAAACCCCGTCCGACCCGCTGGTTGATCCCCGTGTTACAGTTCAACCCGTTCGGTCGGCGCGATCATCTCGACCCATTCGTCGACCGACTTCGACGTGAGAACACGAACGTTGCCGAACGCGACGATCGCGCCATCACCTTTGGCCTCGGCCTCGTTCACTACACAGGTAATCTGGGCTAGATTCACATACAGCCCATCGACCTGCACCAAGTTCCCCAGTCGCTCGGCCACATCCGCCGCAGGCATGATCGGCGAAATGCCGCCGCCGCCAGCAAACGCCACGTACCCGCGGTCGCTATCGACATAGGCGACCCCATCCGGATCAACCCACAACGGTTCGGGATGACTTACCAACTGTACCAGCTTCCGCGACATAGGCGCTCCTTCCAATGGGGGATTGGCCAATCTGACCGCTTACGAGATATGGGCGGAGGCCAACCGCACAAGGCGAAATCTATCCCTCCACTACACGCCGCCGCGCACCAAGCTGACGGACCACCACCGTCACCGATCCGGCAGTGAAGGCGCTGACCCGGACGTTCGCGATCAGATAGGGATAGGCCCCTGTCGCCACCGCCAGCACGACCGGCCGCGTCCGCAACGTCACTACCGCGCCGTCGTTCATCCCTTGATCGACCGGCGTCGCGGGACCGCTCATGTCGAGCGATCCAAAGCTGACCCCGCCAGCGCCGGCCGACGCGCCGCTCAGTTCCAGCTGCACCGTGGCAAGCACCGAAGGCGCCCCCACGATCTCGATCAGCGCAAACGCCTCCACTTCATCGCCCATACGCAGATTGGCGTGGTATTGTCCTCCGGGGGTGCCTGCCAGCGACTGCTCCAATCTGAAGCTGCCCGCGCCGCTGAAATCGATCACCGCCTGTACGCCGTTACCGACACCATCGCCGTTGGCGACGCTCGACAGAACGGCGCGGCCGGCACCGGCGGACATCGCCGCCGTCCAACCGGCCGGTATCGTGCCGCTGGTCGGCGTGACAGCGATGGTAACGCCGGCAGCCGAGGCGGTAGCGGATTGGCTCAGCGTGTAGTCGCCAGCCCCGCCGTTGACCGGCTGCGCGACGATGGTCGTACCGGCGGGAATCCCCGGTCCGGAGATTGCGACCCCAACCGGCAAGGTCGCCGTTGACGTAACGGTCAAGGTCGTGGACGATTTCGTCGTTGCCGTTGCATTCCATGTCGCAGCCGTACCGCCGGCGACGGTCGAGAAAACATGGTTCGTCAACAACTGGCGGCGACCGTTGGCAGGCACGTCGATCGCACCGCGTGACAGGATGCTTCTCGCCGGCACCAATCGGTCGATCACCGCTGCGAGGCTGCGCCCATGCCAGAACGCCCCGCGTCCATTCTCATGGATACCGTCATAGCTGTAGCCAGCTTTGAAGGTCGGGGCGGTCGCGCCCGGCTGCATGACCGCCGAATAGGCATCATGCACGTAGACACCGGCCGCGCGTTCGCCATAATCGGCGATCATCGCCCGCAAGTCGTTCAGCGCCGCGAGCTTTTCAACCAGGGTTAGCGTCGATCCGCCGACCTCATTCTCCAACACGACGGTCATACCCGCCCGCCGTGCCGTGTCCGCAATCTGGCGCAAGTCGCGCATCGTGGCCGCTGCGACCGTATCGATCGTGACAACCTCTCCCGTCACCGCATGAACGTAGGTGAACGCCGGATTTCCCGATGCCGTCGCGCCAATGTTGTTGATGCCGCCCTGGACATACAGCAACCCCGCGCCGGTCGCGATCGCGTCCGGCAGGCGGGCCAGCATCTGGTCGGTACGGTCGCCCGAGACACCAAAGGTCGACCCGATCGTCATCCGCTGACCCAGCAAGGCGTTCGCGTAATTCAGCGGCGACCGGGTGCCCCGGTTCTGCTTTGCCGGGTCGAGGTAGAGCGCAGCAACCCGGCTGTCGCCCAGTGCCGTCACCAGATTTGGCAGGCGACGATCCGGCAGGACGCCCAACCGCCCCAACCTGCTCACGGTCGCGCCCGACGACGATAGTCCCAGCGCGCTCACAGAACTGCATCCCGGATAGCGATTTTCTGACCGCCACCGACGCCCAGTGACCGGGTTTCCCCGTCCTGCAACAACCAGCCCTTGCCCTCTCCGGCATCGGGGTCGGCGGCGCCATCAGCCCCGACGGCCAACCAGATCGCCCCGCCTACCCCCGTCACATGACACACCAGATAAGACTGGGATGACGGCACCACTGCAACAACCTGCGATACGCCCGCACTGGCGACCGTCATCGCTTGAACCGGTATAGCGTCCGGGACCGGCAGGGTCGATCCGGTGTCGGCCCGCGCGTTCGTGCGCGACACCACGATATGGACTTTCGCCATCGTCATTCTCCTTTGGATTTATGCGGCCATGCCTCGACAGCGAGGCGGCGCTTGTCGTCGCAGGCAGCCAGATCAAACCGGCCGTCGCGAATGGTGGCGTCGTCGTCGGCCGCCGTGGCGCTACCGTCCGCCTGTCGGTGCTGCGGCGTCGGCAGGCACGGCGCGGTCGCCGCTGCCGGCGGGGGCGGCAGGCGGGGCAAGGCGGGCGTCGAGCATGTCGATCGACCACACGCGGTCAGCATCACGGCAGCGCACGCGGCCAGCATCAGTCTGTGCATATTCCCTCACGGTGTTCGTGCTTTCGAGGATGATCGGCTTGCGGTTGGCGAGCCGGTCAGCATAGGTAGCGGTGGCGACAGCGACGCGCTCGGCACCGTCGCGCTCGGCCTTCAGCTTGGCCGCTTCGGCGTCCGCCAGATCCTGCACGCGGACGATCCGCTCATTGGCGAGGGTCAGGCGGGCGTCGGCGAGCTGGCGTTCGGTCCACAGCCAGCCGGCAGCGAGGGCGGCAATCGGGATCAGCCACCAGACGCGGCGCAGCAGGGCGAGCGCGGCGCTCACCGCGCAAGCTCGAAGTGGGGGCTGTCCGTCTCGCCCCGCTCGCGCGGCTTGCCGTTCGCGTTCCAGTCCGCGCCCCAGCGGATGGCGACGCCCTCCGCCTTCGATGCGGCCATCACCAGCGCGGCCATCCTGTCGAAGCGCGTCAGGTCGGCCCAGTCGATCGGGAAGGGGGCAAGGTCGACGGCGTGGCTGTACCCGTCGGGGCGGGGGTAGTGCTTCGACGACAAGGGGTTGGCGAGCCACGTCACCTTGCTGACGGTCGGCGCGGCGAAATTGGCAGGCACGCCAGCCGGCTTGCACTGCGCGACCGTGCGCCCCTTGCCGAAGTTGATGAAGCACTGCTCGCGCGTCCGGACGCCCTCCAGCACCGTGAAGTCGTCGCGCTGATCCGCCATCTCCGCCGCGCGCTTCACCACGCGGACCAGATCCGGATGCACGCCGACGAGCCGTGCCAGCGACCGCTGGCCCAGTGTGATTGCCATTCTCTGTACCTTTCGATGATGCCGCCTGCCCGGCGGTAAGGAATTGAATACGTCCGACGTGGATAAGGGGCGGGCCGACGCTTCGGCGTTGCCGACCCCCTCAGCGTCAGCCACGGCGGCGGCACGCTTCTCCCAGGGGCGCCGAACCCCGGTCACCATCCCCCCTGTGGCCGGGGTTCAACTCGCTTCGTCGCAATTCTGGTGGGATCGTCGCAGCGCTATTGTGGATCGCGCGAAGCGTGCGACACTGGTCCTCGCGGTTGTCCTACCGTGGCCGACGGACCCCTCTGCACCCATTGCAGTCCGTCGGCCCAGCCGCCCGCAAAGCGCGCAGCGCAACGCCATATTGCTGCAACGGTTTGAACACATTCACGAAGTAGAGAGAGGGGGTTACCGCTCTGCGAGTATCTGTTGTCCTACGGTGCGACAGGGCGGCGGCATGCCTCTTTCGAGAGGCATTGAACCTCGCTCGCCCAACCAGCAGGGCGGGCGGGGTTCAATCCACTCGGTCGAGGTCGCCCTTCAGCCGGTCGATCGCCTGGCCATCGGTCTCGGGCGGCGCGGGTGGCAGGTCAGCCATGCCCTTGAAGAACTCGCCCACGCCGCTGCGCAGCGCGGCGAGCAGCTGACTCTTCCCGATCCCGATCAGGCCGTAGCCGATGCCGGCGATCGTCATTGCGCTGATCGCCGCGGGCAGCAGGTTGAGCGAATGCGCCTGCGTCCATAGCGCTGCGATCATGCAGCAAAGGAAGGTGACCGCCGCGTCCAGGAACACCTGCCGCCGGCCTTTCGTGTTGAGGTAGATGCACAGCCGCGTGATCAGCACCATGAGGACGCTGACGACGAACGGACCGGCTTCGAACGGATAGCCCAGACCGAAAAGATTCCAGACCACCGGCGGGACCGCAGCGGCCGCCCCTGCCGCCGACTGGAGTTTCACCGCAGGATCACGGCCGAGGCGGCTGCGGCGAAGCTCAGGATTACGATGCCGAGCGCACGGACCAAGGTGGGCCAGCGTGACCACATATCGACGGGCAGGGGGGCTTTGCGCAGCTGATGCTCGATCCCCGGCTCGCCGAGCATCACGATGCCCATCCATATCATGCCAGCCATCACCGCGACAGGATCGATCCAGCGCTTCGCCATCAGAACGCGCGCGACCGTTGCGGGATCGCTCGGCGCCCAGCCCCACAGATACAGCGCTTCGGCACCGCATCGCAGCGTCAGGCCGATGCCGGCCAGTACGGTGATGATGCGATAGAGGCTGACCGGGTCGAGTGGATGGTCGAACCGCCGCTGCGCCCAAATCCGGCTGACCTGTCGCGCGACCAGCATCGCGCCGAGGAACATCGCCGCTGTCATTAGGAACAGGTTGAACAGGAACAGCGACGCGCCGTCGTTGAAGCTGGGCGGCGCGATCGACGGCGGCGCGCTGGCAACCGTCTGCGCGGCGAGGCTGTTGGCGGCGGTCATAGGGACGCGCTCCCGCGCGCCCGGTCGAGCATGGTCATGATGCTGATCCTATCGGTTAACGAGCGTCCGCTATCGTACTGAGAGAATTTACGAATTTTGCGGAATTGGTCGCCCATCCCCCGCCTGTGCAATGCGCATGTTTTGTGGGGAAGTGACGATGATTACCGGTGGCGTTGTGTTGGTTCTGAGCTCAGCTGCAGCCTTCGCGGTTCGGCAAATGCAGGTCCGCCGGCGCGTGGCGCAGCAACTGGCGCGGCGGGAAGCGACGGAGCAGCGGCACGCCGCGATCTGGGAAGGAATAATCAGTGGCCGAGGTGCCTGATCATCCGCTCTGCGGATGAGATCAGCTTGCGATCAGGCCGTGCGCGCGCATGGCCGCGAGGATCAGCGCGACCTTTTCATCGGTCGTCTTGTCGTTCGCGATCGCTGGCTGCTGCTCGCCCAAGACGACCTTGCCCGCCACCAGATACCCGCTGGCCATGTCGAGGGTGCCGGTGTTCGGGTAGAAGGTCGCGCCCAGCTTGCCAGTATGGTCTCGAATGCGATGCTGGACCGCCCAGACCGTCCAGAAAGACCCGCCGACGCCGGTATCGACCCCCATGCTGGCGCCCTCGCGGCGCGCGGCGACGGCATCGCCACGGTTGAAGCCCCAGCTTCGTCCGCTGTCCCACCAGCTGGCGCCACGGCTCGCCCCCGCCGCCGCCCAGTTGTAGACGTTGCCCGCCTCGCCGCCGCCGATCTGCCGGCCGCCGCCGTGCATGACGATGTCGATGATGTCGTCGCCGGACGGTGCCAGCGGATTGAAGGTGACGCGCACCATCATGCGAGCGGGCGCGCCGGGCACTTCGGCCTGCCGCGACTGATAGATGACCGGAGCGGCGCCAGGCGCGTCGAAGCGGGTAGAGCCGAAGCGATTGGGACTGGTATCCTCGCCAGCGCTCAGCCCCCGAAGATAGCTAGGCTCTTCGCCATAGGAGGAAATGAAGGCGCTGACCTTGCCATGTGGATCGTCCAGATACCGGCGGTAGATGTCGCCCGGCGCGCGGGGGTTATTTAGCCCGGTGATGACCGAGATATTGGCGGCGCAATTGGCGCCGATCCGCACTACCGTCTCGGTATATTCCCCGGACGCATCATAGGCGGAATTGCCCCAGATTTTCCACGCCGACGCCCATTCGATGTCGATCGCGCTCTTATAGGCGTGCATCTCGAAGAGGTTGCCGATGACATTTTTGCCGACGCTGTACGTGTCGCCGCCATCCGCCGTGATTGCCGCACCCGTGCCGCTCGCATTACCGCAGGCACCCCAGATATTATTGAAGCTGAACATGATGTCGTTGGCATAGCGCCCGAAGTGCGCGGCCCGGCGGATGCCGTTGAAAAAGCAGTGCGTAACCGCCGCGCCATAGCCCTGAAATCCGCAGTCCGGCGAGCGGCGATCAAAGTCAGGCTGCGTCTCGAAATCGACCGTCCCTCCGAAGATGAAGACGTCCTGTTGGCAGTCCGGCCCGGTCTGCGGCGTGACAAACCCGCACCGCGTCACCAGCGGCGTGGTGAACGTCGTTCGCACGAACGGCTTGCTGGTCGCGGCGGCCGACGCGCCGAAGTCCAGGTCGCTGATTGTCAGCGACCCGATGCCGCGCGTATCGATCTTGGCGACCGCCTCGCCCGCCTCGCCCGTCCAGTACAGGATCGTCCGCGCCAGCCAGCGCGGCCCCTTGCCGCCATTCATCGAGCAGCCTTGACCGACGATACGGATCGCCGGCTGCGTGCCGATCTCGGTCTGCGTGCTGTCGTTCGGCAGCAGGAAGGCCTTCGTCAGGCGGTAGCGCCCGACAAGGCGAAGCTCGCCGCCGCCAGCAAGGTACAGTGCGGCGATCGCCGCCTCAAACGCGGCATCCGCCGGCGTGCCCGTGCCGGTGGCAGGATCGCAGTCGGCCACCGCGCCGAATTGCTCCAGCTGGACATGCGCGCCGGCGTTGCGATCGAGAATGAAGGCGAGCGCAGTCCCGACCTTCCGGTACACCGTCCAGTGCTGCTGCCGCGTCTCGTCCTTTAGCACTTGTACCAAGCCGCCGGCAGGGATCGCTGCCAGAGCGGCCGTGGCGTCCGCCTTCGTATCGAAAATCAGGGCACCATCAATGATGTCTAGAATCGCATCGCGCGCCTGGGCAGCGGTGGCGCTCGCCTCACTCGCTGCCTGTGCCAGCTGACCGGCGCGATCCGCCTGCGCCGATGCCGCGCTGACCAGTGGCGCGAGCGCTTCCGTGCCGTCGATCGTCACCGTCGCCGCACCGTCGGGGCTGACCGTCAGCGTCGCATTGGCGAAGGGCGCCGTGGAGGACTGCGCATATCCCGCGTCCGCTGATCGGCCGGACGGTGCCGCATCGCTATCGTATGCGTGGGCGAGCATACGGACCTGCCCGAACAGCCGGGTCCGCCCGCCCCAGACCAGCGCATATTCGAGCACGGTATCGTCGCCGATTTCACCGGCATAGGGCAGCGCCTGCCGCGTCGATTTATTCAGCCGGACCCGTAAGTCGGTGACCGGCACACCGTCTTCCTGCGCGACCCCGGCAACGCGCAGCCCCTCGGCATTGCCGTTCGTGACCTTCGCCAGCGCCACCAGCGGCAGTCCCGGCGTATCGCGGCGCAGCCGGATGTGCATGGTCATCGTGGCGAAGGTCAGGTCGACCCCGCGCACCCGGATCGGGAACTCGTACAGGTCATCGTTCCGCCAGACCGACAGGTCGAGGCGGGCAGCGGTCTGCGCCATGGGTATCTCCAGTGTCAGTTGAAGCGCCGCACCCGGCACTCGATCGAATATTTCGCGCCGATCGCCAGCAGCGGCGCTGTCAGGCCGACCGTGATGGTATTCGGCCCGGTGACGGTGACGTCATGAGTGGCATAGCCGCCGGGCACCGACACCGGGCTGACGACCAGGTCGTCGCCGACCTTCACGCCCCACGCCGCGGGCGTCGCGATCGTCAGGCGTCGCGTGCCGGCGCTGATTGCGACCGTCGCCGCCGTCTCGGTCAGCGTGACCACGCCCAGCAGCGTCGTGGCATCCTTGCCGGGCGTGCCGGCCAGCGAGGCAAGCCACTGCGTCAGCGTGCCGCCATAGCCGCTGTCGCGGGCCAGCTGGTAGGCCGACTTGCCCGCCGCGCCGATTAGCGTCGTCAGCCATTGCGTCTCGGTCCCGCCATATCCGGCGGCGCGCGCGACCTGATACGCCGATGGTCCATCGACCCCGTCGCGCGGGACCGGCAGGGTGAAGTCGAGCGTCGCCGCGCTATCGCTGCCGCTATTCACGACCTTCGGTGCCGATCCGACCGGCCCGGCCGTTACCGATCCGACCCGTAGGGTCGCCGCCTTGCCGCGAAGCGCCTCATTCTGCGTCGGGTCGCTGACTAGCAGCACACTGAAGGGCGTGCCCATCGGCATGACGCCGCGCGACAGCAGCACCAGCAGCGGCTCGTCATAGTCCGGCGGCGTCAGCGAGGCGTGCAGCTTCACCGTGCCGTCACCGGGGTAGGAGATGCGGAGGTAGATGCGCTGGATGCGGGGGGTGGTTTCCCGCATCATACAGCCTCGGCATCCGCGCGCTTGTTGTGGCTCAGCCACCACCGCCCAGCATCGTCGACCAGCACATACGTCGCGGCATCGGCGACGGTCAGCGCCACCACCTTGCCCTCGCCGGCAGCGGTGCCGATCGTGTCCGACCGAACCCAGCCCGCGTCCCACCACAGGTGCGATGGCGAGGTGAGCGGACGATCGCCGACCGCGCATAGCGGGCTGGGGAAGGTCCGCGCGAAGGTGACCTGATACGCGCCCCAGCGGTCCGATCCGGCCTCGCCCTCGCGCTGTGCCCACACCCACATGCCTGCCTCGATCCGACCGGCTTCGATCGTGTCGCTGGGGCCGTTCCGCGCGGCATTCGCGAGCAAGATGCGCGCGGTCACGATCGGGCACCCGCCGCTGCCGAAGCCCCCGCCGCCGTCGCCACCGGGGGCGGTGGGCGTGGTGGGGTACGTGCCGTCGGCGTTCGCGGTCGTCGTCTCGCGAATGATCACGTAGCGGTTCGAAGCGACCTCGGCGAGCGCGGGCGCAGAGGCGGCGATGAAGGCGGACGTCTGAAGGTCCCACAGCACGATGTAGGTCGATGCCGCCTCGAGCCCGCCAATCGTCTGCGCCGGGAATGAGAGCGTCCGCCCGTCGTCGATCGTGGCGTCGAAGGCCGCAACCGTGATGGTATCTGCCGTGCTGTCGACCGGATAGGCGACCGACTGCCGGACGATGAGATATGCCGCGCGGGGGGTCGAAAAGGCGCCAGCCGTGACCGGTCCAAGAATCAGCCGGTCGCCGATGACACCGCGCACGCGGTAGCGGATACCGACATCGTATTGCGTCCCGGGCGTGATGCCGGTGAACTCCTTCCGCGTCGTCGTCGGAGGCTCGAGCCCCCCACCGAACCAGCCCGCGTCAACCGCTTGCCCATCGATATGCACGCGCGCCTCAAACAGCACTGCGTCCACATTGCCTGCCGGGGCTTCGCCCGTCGCCACGACGGCGGGGATCGACAGCCCGTTATCGGTGAGCGTCACGCCCGCGATCGCCCAGTCATCGGCGGAAGGCGCCGATAGGTCCGGGCCCGGGTTGGTCAGGTCGGGCGTTCGGGGCGGGGTGCCGGTCTTACCGAGCGCGAACGCGTGCTTCCCCGGTGTCTCGGTCCGGCAGGTGAAGGTGACCCCCATGTTGCCCATGTCGAGCTCGCCGGTGCGGATCACGACGTCGCGATCGACGAGGTTCGCCTCGGGGATGTTGAGCGTGATGCAGTCCCCCGGCCGGTAGCCGCAGGCGTAGATTTTCGCCGGGATCACGATCCCGTCGATCTCCCGCTGGTCGAGCAGCCAGTAGAGCGCCAGCTGGGCGCCCTGATCCTTGTCCTGCACCAGCGGGAAGACATCCGCCTTCGGGCGCGGTGCGCCGTCCTCGGCGATGTACGCGTCGACCTTGACCGCATCGAGCGGCACGACCTCCCAATTGTGCGACTCCAGCCGCACTGACGGAATGAAGGTGTTGCGCCGCTTGCGGCGCGACGATGCAGACGGGGCATCGATCGTACCGGCGATGTCGGCGGTGGTAATCGTGCCGATCGACACGCGCGGCGCGCTATAGGTGCAGGTCAGCATCCCGCCGACGTTCAGGAACTCACCGCCGCCGGCCTGGGCCAGCATCTGCAGGATGTCCCACGAATTGTCGGTTGTCGCATAGACCTGCCCGCCGGCTTTCCAGCCGTTCGCGTCCGCGACGTTGGCGGCGGCAACGATCGTCGCGACGTCGATCCCGGTTACCTTGGCCCCGCCGCCGGCCATCAGGTAGCCGTTCTGCAGGAAGCCCAGCGCGAACTGCAGGCCGATCATCCATGGATTTTCACCATAGACGTGCGTCGTTGGGTCGCCTTGTCGGCAGGTACCCATGCCGCCGGGATAGGTGCTGTCGAGCCGCGGGTCCCAGCCGAATACGCCCTCGAGCACCCGCCCGCGTGGCGGCACCCCGTTGGGGAATTTCTTGCCCTTGCTGTCGAAGTCCAGCGTCCACAGGTCGGCGGCGAGACCCGACAGCTTGGAGGTCGCATCCCAGCCGGGGAAGGGGCCGCTCGGTCCCTGCAGTGCCCGCGTTTCGGGGCAGGCGCCCAGCTGCGTGTCGAGCCACATGTTGTCCGCGAAATCGCCGATCGCCGCGCCGGCGCTGTTGAACGGCACAGCCTTGTTGTCGATCAGCAGCGGGCCGATGCTCTTGACCGGACCAAGCGACAGGACCGTGACCCAACTCTCCCGCTGGTTGCGCATCTTCGATCCGGGATCGTCGTAATACTGGCGGTGGATCACGTTCCCGCCGGCCAGGGTGCGGCCGAACACGATCGGAATGCCGGCTTCCTTGTCGATCTTGAACTTGGTCGCGTTGCCGCCGATCGTGCCTTTCGGGGTTGCGACAGTTGCAGCCAGGGAGAGCGCCGCAGCTCCCGCCGAGGTTGCGGCAGCAATCGTCGCGACCGACACACCGGCAACGGTTGTGGCGGCCGCTGCCGCTGCGCCTATGGCGACGCCAACGCCCGAGGCGATCAGGGCGGCCGCGCCGACCACAATTGCAGCTGTTCGCAGGGCTTTGGCCATGCCAGTCTCCCCAGATGACGAAGACGATTCGGACTGCTTTGGCTATCGCCGCGCTAATTGCCGGACAGGCCGCAATGGCGAGCGCGAAGACCACGAAACGGGTCGACGTAGACGGGAAGATATACCGAGTGACGCGTACCGGCGACGCGGTAGTGGTGGCCCGAAAATCGTTTATCGTTTCGTACGACATCGGTGAACGCGACGCACAGCGTCGCGCTGTGCTTATCGCAACCGGTTGCCAGATCGTCGACGAACTTCCGTCAACCGATGCCCGCCTGCGAGGGAAGTTGCTATGCCCGGACGGGGCGCCTACGCCGGCCAAGCCTCAATAGGGCAGTCTCAGCCGATCAGGACGCCAGAGAGCGCAAAGCCACACCCAACGGCGAATGCGACCAGCGATACGACCGAAAGCAGAATCCCGGCTAGGTAGATCACCATCCCCTGGCGGAACAACCGCAGTTCAAGGGCGCTGATCTCGGTCGGCTGCTTTCTGATCGCCGCTTCCTGCTGACGCCATGCTTCGCGCATGGCCTGATTGAAGAACCGGTCCTGCGATAGAAACGCGCAGATGTGACAGAGCAGCGCGGCCACCAATCCGCCGACGAAGCACGCGAAGGCGACCCACAACCCTTGTGTGTCGAACGGTATTTTGCCGTTAGACGCCTTCGCCATGAGGTTGCCGATGAACGTGAAGAGCGCGACCATCGCGCCGCCATTGGCGAGCATCAGCGCCTTCATGGCAGCATCGGCAATGCCGTTCTGGAATTTAAGGCGCTCCGTCGCTTCGGCGCGTGCGGCGGTATGGTTCTCGGCAGCCAGCCGCGCGAGTTCGTCAGGCGTCATCACCGGGAATTGAGCTTGGCCATCCTCCATGTTCAAACCCTCCAAGCTGCAACGAATTCGATCGGCTGTAACACGTCCGCCCCGTCGACGTCCTCGTGATAGCCGATCGTCCGCCCATTCCCGACCGCGACGTGCAGAGCGCCGTCGAATGGCCCTTCGGCTGGCACCATGATGATGTCGCAGGGCAGCGCAGCGGCGGGTGGGATCCGCTGCAGACCCATAGCGTCCAGCGCGTCCGCGAGCGTTTCAAACCCCGCGCGGCGAAGCGCCCGATAGGCGCCCGCCATCGACTTGTACGACCCGCCGCGAGCAAGCCCCGGACGCTTCCCTCGCTGGCGCAGGACGAATGCCGCCAGCCGGACGCAGTCGTATTTGCCCGGCTGGAACGGTTGGGCGAGGAACGTCTTTACCGCCGCCTGCGCGATCGCCTGCCGCTGTTCGAGATCGGTCGGCATCAGGTGAACTGCGCCATGGCGTAGGAAGAACCGCCGCCGCCCCCGGTGCCATAGGTGACGCCCGACGGGATTTTCTCGACGCCCCAATAGGACGTCTTTTCGATCCCGGTCATATTGGCCAACCCCGTTTCGCCCGGCCACACCATCCGGTGCCACGCATCCGATAGCCGCGCGCCTTGTTCCTGGTCGTGGAACACCTCCAGCGCTGAATAGCAGCGGAGTTCAACCGTGCGCTCTCCCTTACCCACGCGCAGACGGCCGAAATCGACCTCCCCCTCGAACACCTGTTTCGGGGCGCCGATCAGCTGCCCGGTCTGACGGTTGATCGCCGCGATCCAGCCGCGCACCCGCGAGCCTTGCGTATTGGCAGCGGTCAGGTCGGCGACCGCCGTCTCGCTGGGTGGCGCAAATGTCAGCTGCCAGTCGGGTGCTTCGTTGCCAATACCGTCGCGGACGTTGCTGGCGGCCAGCAGTACACCGAACCGGACATCCCGGCCCCGAAAGACATCGCTGCCCCAGGCAACCTCGCCAGCGCCTACCATATGCGTGATTGCGTACCCGGGAAGGTCGATCCGCACGAGCGGCGCGATCGGGTGTTCGCCGGAGCGCAGGGCGGCGGCCAGCTGGGGGGATAGGCGGAAGCTCATTCGCGCTCCGTGATCGTAAAAGCGTGCGGCTCGGACCGGTTGCGCGCGAACCCCGCCCCCTTGTCGATGCCGGAAAGCCGCCCCTCGATGCGGGGCGAGGTGAAATCGACGCGGTCGCCGTCGGCGGTCAGGAACCGCAGCATTGGCCAGATCGGGATGACCACCTTGCCGTCCGCCCCCGTTGCTGGTGAGCCGGGGCCGGCGACCATGTGCAGGTACAGTCGGCCGGCGTGTTCGATGTTGAACAGATCGCCACGCCGGTAGAACTGGCCGCGCTGACCGCCGCGCACCGCCAGGCTCGATCCAGCTTGGCCGGCACCATCAACCACGGTCGACGGCGGATAGCCGCGCGTCTGGTTGGGCAGTCGCACCGGAAAGCGCGCGGTCGCATTCGAAGCCTCGAACAACGCTGCCATGAAGGCGCGGGATGACGCGTCGTTGCGCAAGCGATCGGTCTTCACGTCGATCGCCATGCGGTCGCCCATGCGGGGCAGGGGCAGCACCGGGTTACCCAGGTCACCGCCCTGCTCGCCGCTGAACAGCAACGGGCGGAGCGCGAGATTGGCGACGCGGTGGTATGGGATGTCGACGATCGTCATCCCCAACGCCCGCTGCCCAGCCGCCGCGCGCGCGCCTCGATGTTCTCGCTCTCCGCGATCGCCGCGCCGCCAGCGGCCCCCTGGACCGCCGCCTGCGCCATGGCGTCAGCCACCCACCCGCGCACCTCATCGGCGAGGACGGCGCGGTCGGCGTTGACGATAATCGTCGGGCCAGCGGCCGCCCGATTATCATTGCTGCCGAACAGGCGTCGGGTTTCGCTGGCGGTCATGACGCGGGATCCCCGAGGGGCGCTGACGAGCTCACGCCCATGCTCGCCCGCCAGCATCATGCCGCCCGACCAATGTTCTGTGCCGGCCGCATTACCCGGCGGGCCGATGAAGCCCTGCGACCCGCCCGCCGGCACCGGCGTCGCGCCGCCGCCGAACAGTCGCCCGAGGCCGCCCAGTACGCTGCCAAGCGTAGCGCCGCTCTCACCGAACAGGAGATTCTTGATCGGGTTGACCAGCGCCAGCTTGATGAACTCGCTCTTGAGCATATCGAGGATCGCCTTGCCGCCCGCGCCCCAATCCTCCCACGTTTGCCGTGACAGGACGGTATCGACAAACTGCTCGCCGAACCCGCGCATCTCTTCCCATGCGGCGCGCTGGCGATCGATCTGCGCGGCGATGGTGTCGAGCGTCGCGCTGTTAGCAAGGATGACGCGGCCCTGCTCGCTATCGGCATCGATGCCGAGGCGGGTCAGGTCGATAATCATCTGCACCTTGGAAAGGGTTGAACGGCGGACATTGTCATTGGCACCGACGACTGACAGTTCGGCCTGCGCCAGCGCGATCGCTTCTTTCTGTCCGCCGATCATGTCCGCGATCGCTTGCGCGCGGCGTTGCGCCTCATCCTTGGCTCGCTCGGCGCGACGATCATCCTCGGCCTTGATCTTGTCGGCCGCGCGCTGCTCTTCGTCGGCGCCGGCTCGGATCGCGTCGATACCGATGCGGTCGCCAAGGCTGGTCGCGCGTGCCTTTTGGAATTCTTCACGGGCGCCAGCGCGGAGGGCGTTGGCGTTGGCAGGCTTCAACCGATCGATCTCGGCCAGCGTCTTGCGGTACCGGTCGGCAGCGGCGGCTAGAGGATCGTAGCGGCCGGTCAGCACCTCCAGCGCCGCAGCGTCCTGCTGAGCGCGCTTGGCGGAATCGCTGAACTCGTCGAGGGCGAACTTCCCCTTTTTCCACGCGACATGGAAATGGTTGCTGTGGCCTTTGTCGCCTGGGCCCAGCAGTTCGGCGATCTGGATGCCGCGTGATTCGAACAGCTCTCGGACCTGCGCCTTTGTCATCGACGCCATGCCGCCCTTGGGCACGAAGTCGACCGCCTGACCCCGGTAATGATAGCTGTTCGGGACGTGCTTACCGTTGGTGGTTGCCGTGATCTGAACACCGGGGATAGCGCCCATCAGCATCTTGCGGATCGCATCGGGCGAAGCCGTCTCCGCATCGCGTGTCGTGCGCCCCGCATTACGTGCGGCCTCCTGCGCCGCTTCGAGCGCATTCTTTTCGCGCGCAACGCCAGCCTCGAACTCTTTTAGCGAGATCACGCCCTTCGCACGCTCGCCACGCAGCTTGCCGAGAGCCGCTTCATACCTCTCAGTGGCTGCCGTACCTGCATCAAGCGATGCAATGACCGACCGCTCGGCAATGGCCATCTCAGCGTCGCGGACCGCCGTGCGGGTGTCGCGCGCATCCTTGGTGCGCTGCTGAAAGTCCTCCACCTTGGACTTGAAATCTCGAAGCGCCGCCTGATAGGCGGCCTGCGCTCCGCCAGTCTCGTCTGTGGCGAAGCCTGAGGCCGCCTCCGCAGCGCGTTTCGCGTCGACAAGCCGCTTCCGGGATGCTTCAACGGCCTTTGCGGCCTCCTGAACCCCGGCCGCCTGCCGCGCGAGGGCGGCGCGCGATTCGTCCAGTCGCCCCTGCGCGACCTGCTGCGTGGTCATGCGCTCGCGCGCAAGTTCGGCGTTCAACGCCCTCTGCTTCTCGATCACCCCGTCGAGCGACCGTCCATAAATGTCCTTGGCCATAGCCGCCTTGGCGGTTTCGGAGGCGTCCTCCCTCAACTTCTTGACCAAGTCATCCGTGGTCTTTTCCGTTTCCAGCAGCTTGCCGATCAGCGGCAGCAGGGCGGCGGCGGCGACAGTCAGCCCGATACCCCAGCCGCCGCCCATGAACGCGGCAACGCCGGCCATCTTGCCGCCCAGGCCCGATACCGCTCCGGCCGCTTGCGGGAACTGCTGGATGAAGGCGGTCATTACCGACTGCCCGCTGCCGACCTGCACGAAGAAGTCCTGCAGCTGGAACCCGACATTCTGGAGCGCGGCGCGGTGCTGACCGCTCATAGCTGCGGTGCGGCCGTGGGCGGCGCCGACCATATCGAGCGCATTCTGTTCGAACCGCAGCTTGGCGACATAGTCGTCGAGCGACAGGACGCCGGCCGCGACCAACCCGCGCGCCTCGCCGATCTCGTGATTGAACCGATCCTGCGCGGCGGCGACCGGATCGATCGCCAGCATCAGCGCGCGGGCGCGGGCCTCCATCTGCTCATATGCCGCGTTGAAGATTGAGGCGGACGCCTGTGCCGACTTGCCGGTATCATCGCGATTCCCGGCAAAGCGCTCGACATTGCGGGGCGTGATCCCGCCATAGGCCATTTCGAGCTTCGCGACGGCGGCTGCGTGCCGTTGCGCCATCTGCTCGACGTCCTGCCCCGACCGTTCGACGGAGCGCGCGAGCCGCCTCATTTCCTTGTCGCCATGGTCGGCGACGTCGGTGAACAGACGCTTCACTTCCGGCGCACCTTCGCCGCCAAGCCGCAAGGAGACGTTACGCGTGGTCATTCGTCCGTCCCCCCTTCTTCGTCAGGCAGGTAGCGTCGGATGATGGCGCCCTCGGCTTCGCCCAGGACATCGGCCAGCATTTCCAGATCGACATGCAGTGCGGCGGCAACCGCCATGATCGCGCCGGCATCCAGCGCAAACGGCCGGCCCATGCCGCCGACGCGCAGCTGCCGGTCGCAGCGGTTCAGGACGTGCCAGACGCCTTCCGCTTCTTCGCTCTCGAGCGCGTGCTCGCGGTACGGGCAGGCTTGACACCGGCCGGCGGCTTCTGCGTCGCAGCTGTGATGGCAGTATCGCTCTCCAGCGTCGCCGCTTCCCCAGTGCCATTCGGCGAGGCGGCGAAGCCGTTTTTTTCCCGTTCCCGCATGGCGTAGGGTAGGACGTACGCCGCATCGAGCGCGTCGAAATAGACGGGATCGGCCAGCAGGTCCGCCAGTGCGTCGCGGCTGAACGGGATCGGCTCGAACTGCCCGTCGTCCGTCGCCTGCACCGCGCCGCGCCAGTCGCGCGCGCCTTCGAGGATCATGGCGTGGCTCAGCGCGTCGCCGAGATCTTCGAGCATGATCGTGACATCATCGGCGGACCCGACCGGTTCCGGCCCATGCTCGTCGCGGCCCAGCGCCTTCATCGCGGCGCGGCGAGCGCGGCGGACGAGCGCGCGGTCGATCGGGGCGAACAGGATCTCGCCGCCGATCACCGGCCGCCACTCCGGGCCCGCCTGGGGTTTGTGGACGACGAACATCAGTAATCCGGCACGTCATTCTTGAGGATCGCGGTGCAAACGATGCCTGCCTCGCTCGACGCGATGAAGTCGACGCTCTGCTGGATGCCCGCCGGGCCATCGATCGCACGCTTAACGCGCGGGAAGAACACGCGCGGCGCCTTGAAGATGAGCGAGGTTGTGGCGTTGATCGCCCAACCGAATTCCAAAGCACGCGGCGTCTTGTCGATGCCGGCGGCGACCAGCGGGCTGGCGAGGTCGCGCAGCACCAGGCTGCCGGTGAACGACGGCATGCCCGGATCGACATCCTCGATCTCCCCGTCGGGCTGGATCGTCTCCACCTTGTCGAGCGCATTGCTGTAGGTGAACTGCGCTGAGGCGACACCGCCGACGATGGTGCTACCCTGTTTTACCGCGCCGCGCGCCTGCGCGAACCGCTGGATGTTCGGATAGGTCGCCACGGTACCAGCGCGCGAGGTTCCTTGCGCGGCCGTCTCGCCCTTGCCGATCAGCGCGAGCGTCGCGTTTAGCAGGCCGGTGCGCTGCATCCCGACCTGCATCGTATTGCCTCGCATGCCATAGTTGGTCGTGAAGCTCGGAATGGTCGGAAGCCCGACCTCAATCGACATCGAAGGCAGTTCCTGCGCGCCCGACAGGAATTCGTGCGTGAAGGACCCCGCCGAGCCGGTCGTCGCCGGATCGCCGAAAAACAGCTTCAGCCACATGCCGATGGCGCGGGTATCGACCGGCACGACCAGGTTGCCGTCATTGACGACGACATCCTCGGTCGGATCGAAAGGCGCGCGGCCCTGGCCGAGCAGATCGCTTTCGATCCAGCCCTGCGTCGCGCCAAGCTGGTGCGACACGAAGGGCTGGCGCTGGAAACCGGTCGTCGGCTGCGTGCCATAGCCCGTTTCGAAGGAGGCGTTCAGCAGTGCGTCCGCGCCGCGCGCGCGCTTGGTGGGGGTCACGGCCATCGGGCGGTCTCCTAGGGATCGTCAGGAAAGGGGGGTGGCGGTCGCGTAGGACGCGACGACGAAGAACTCTGCGCTGCGCCCGAGGACGGCGCCGTTCTCGGTCGCCTCGCCCTCGGTGACTGGCGCCGTCGGCTCGCACCAGTCGCAACGGCCGCCGAGAGTTCGATCGGCGTCGATCGCGTCGCCGATGCGGTCGAACGCGGTCGCGAGCGACTGTTCGGTCATGGTGCTGCCGAAAAGGATCAGCGCGATCGGGATCGGGTGGTCGTAATGATAGGTGAGCGGACTCAGGTCGACCTGCGGCTCGCCGGGGTCGCCGGCGGCGATTAGCAGCCGGCCGGCGGCACGGGGGCGGGTGGCGGCTGCCTCGCTGCCATCCAGCCCGATCACGTCGACCTGCATGTCGGCCAGCGCAGTGGCGAGCAGGTCGCGCAGCGCGAGCAGGACGTCGGTGCGTTTCGTCATGCCGCCCCCATCCGCCGCGCGAACTCCGCCGCGTAATTGTCCGCCCAGCGCTGCACGGCCGCGTCGAGATCGAACAGCTTCGGCAGCCGGACCGCCGGCACCATGACGAACATCAGGATCGGCTCGACCTCGCGACCCTTCGCAACGCGGCCCTTGGTTGCCGATCGGAAGCCGCGGCGGTTCTTCGCGCGGACGACGTTCAGGAATGCCAGCACCCGGCCGCGCTTGCCGCGCCGGTAGAACAGGTCCTGGTTGAAGCTATGCTCGACCTCTGCAGGCGTCATCTTGCCGCCGCGCTTCGGGCCGTCATCAAAAATCCGGCGGCGCGTGTTCGGCACCGCGTCGGTTGGAATGGCAAGATACCGCTTGCCGTTCTTCGGCACGATCGTCGCGCCACGCGAAAAACCGTCGATGATCGCCGGGGCGTTCGACCAGATATACCCGGTCGGCGTCATGCTGCGCCGCTTCTCCGGATAGACGCGATCGCGCCACGTGTTCGCCAGCCGCTGCGACATGCCCGCGCCGGTGACCTGCCGGCGGAGGTCGAGCAGGGCCTTGTACGTCGTGCCGCGCATCGCCTCGGTTGCGGCAGTCGATATGTCGAGCTCGACGTCGCGCAGCGCCTCGCGGATGCCGGGAAGCTCGACGCTGATCCGCATCAGCTGACGGCCTCAACTGCGCAGGTCCATTCCAGCCCTTCGACGTCGGTTCGCGGCGCACCAACGACGCGCAGCTGCTCGCCGGTTTCGAGACCGAACACGTCACCCGCCACCGGGTCGGCAACCTCGGACATGCGGACGAGAATGGTGCCGGACCGTGCGACGGCGTCAGCATCGCCGAACGCCACATCTTCGTCCGCCTGCGAACGGATCACCCGCACCGGCTCCTGCGGCGCAGGGCCGATCGCGGGAAGGAAGGCCGCCGCCATGGAGCCCGGCGCATGATACTGTGCGTCGAGCGCCATGGCGAACGGGTCCATCGTTACGCCGCGATCTGCCCGGTCAGCTTGACGCGGGCGGTCGCATCGGCGGACGCTGCCGCCTGCGTAAAGGCGCCGACCAGTACGGTGCCCGATGCGTTGGTGGTGATTACGAAGGCGGTGTTGTCCCAGTACGCCTTGGCGCCGGACGTCACCGCGCCGGTTGCCTTTGGCAGGTCGAACACCCCTTCGGTAACGCCGACAACCGGCGCACCATTCGCGGCGTCTGCCGATGCGACCGCGAAGATCGCGCCGGCGAGGAAGCCGGCCCCGCTCGCCAGCGCGCGCGGGGCGGTGAGGGTGAGGTTCTCACCCTTTTGGACGAAGTTCTTCATCTATCAGCCCTCCTTGGCTTCGCGGGCCGCACGGATCACCGCGATGATGTCGGGTTTGTCGGTGGCCTCGCCGAGGTCGATTTCCTCGTCTTTGGCGATCTTTTTCAGGGCCGGCACGCCCTTGCCGTCGAGCCCATCGTCCGCGGGCGCGTCGTCGTCCGGAAGGTCCTCCGGTTCGCCGTCCAGCCGCTTGGAGTCCTCCAGCTGCTGCGCCACCTTGTCGGTGACGGTCAACGGACCTTCGATGGGGTAGCGTACGGCACCGTCGATGACGGCGGGGCCGATCAGGTTCACGATCTTCATCGTCTATTCCTTTCTCGGCTCGGCTCAGTTGCCGGGGTTCTTGTAGAAGCCGCGGAAGTCGATCGTCGCCGCACCGACGTCGAGCCGCGCCTTGGTCTTGATGCCGTCGACATCGAACCCGGCCTGGGTTTCGATGAACACGCCCTCCTGGCCTTCGAGGTGCGACAGTTCGATCGTATCGATCGAGCTCGGATCGGCGATCATGTACCAGCTGTTGTCGGTGATGCGCGGCTCGACGATCAGCTGCAGCTTGCCGACGAACGGGTTGACGTTCGACGTCTGGGTCGCAGCCACACCGGTCAGGAACTGCTCGGCCTCCGTCTGCTTCGCCGGACCGACGACGAGGAACGCAGGGCGGACGGTGATGAAACCGCCTTCCGCCGACTTCTGCTGCGCCATCTTGACCCGGCCGTCCGTGACCGAAGTGACCGAGATGGCTGCGCCGGTGCCGAGGTTGCCATGCTGCGCCGAGAACAGCGCGAATCCGTCCGCCATCGTCGGGTTGCTGATGACCAGCCCCCAGACGAGATCGCTTTCCAGATCGCGCGCCTTGAAGCCGAACTGGGTCGGGATGCGCGAGAACAGGCGCTTATCGTCGTTGATGATCGCCTGCCGGGTGATCGCGATGATGCGGCCATAGGTCTGCAGGCGGTAGGTCATCCCCGTGTCGGACATCGCGCCGTAGGTGAACTCGGCGTTTTCACGGACCAGCAGCAGCGAGGGCGCATCGCCCAGGCCGATGATGTTGGTGTCCTTGAAGTCCGGGAGCGTCCCACGCGAAACGATCGGGCCGAAGGTCTGCGGCGCCGCCTCATAAGCGGCACGGACCCGCTTTCCCGCGGCGCTCGACAGTGCGTTGGCGAAATCGCTGGTCGTGTGCGCGCCATAGCGCAGGCCGAGCGCCGCACCAGCGATTTCCAGCTTGTTACCGCCGAACACGCCGATGCCGGTGCGCTGGCAATAGTCCCGCGCCATCTCCATCATCGACATGCCGCGGAATTCGCGGGCGGCGGTCGCGTCGGCCTCCGGGACGTGCGCCGAGGGATCGGCGCGCAGCACGACGGCCGCCTCGATCGCGCGGCGATAGCCGTCGCTTTCGGTGCCCGATCGGCCGGCCCGAGCGTCGATGGTCGGCAGCGCGCGGCTTTCGATCAGGCGGTCGCTGATCGCGCGCTCGAAATCGACCTCGGTCAGCGGGGTGGTTTCATTGCGCTCGATCAGTTCGCGCGCGAAGGCATCACCCAGTTCCGGGGCGCGGCCGCAGCGCTCGAAGATGCGCGTGGCGGTAATGGTCACGCCGCGCGCTTCGGTAGCAGCCGGCGGGGCGGGAGCCGGGGCAGGGGTCTGCGCCGGGGGCGTCGTCGTGTTCGCCGGCGCGGGGTCAGCCGCCGGCTCGATCACGGGATCGGGCATTGTATTCTCCGGTTTGGGAGCGGCGGCGCCGCGGATGGTGCAGGGATGGCCGCCCTGCTCGGCGGACCGCGCGCGCACCTGCGCGGCGGGATCGAACGGCACCGCGACAAAAGAAACCTCAAACGGCTCCCAGTCGGTGGCGAGCATGTGGGGATGCTCCCCCTCGCGCTCGGTGCGGGTGAACTCGAAGACGTTGTATCCAACGCTAAGCGACCGGATATGCCCGTCGATGATCTTGGCAACGGTGTCGGCTACGTCGGGGGTGCCAGCGAAGCGGATGCGGGCGAGGCCCTGTCCGCCTTCCACCCTGACGGTACCGGGCATTATCGAGCCGATGACGCTGCCAAGCCGGTAGCTGCTGTGGCTGTCGAGAACACATGCGCCGGCGTTGAGGCGATCCAGGCGGATCGCGCCGGAATCCATCGAAAGTTCCTCGACGTAATAGGCGCCGTCATACCAGTCGAAGCGCAACCCCGCCGCGCCAACTGACCAGCACACCTCGATCGAATTATCTTCCTCGCGGTACGACGCGGGCCGAACGTCGGCGGCGCGGTACATCGTCGGTGCGGTGACGGCGCGTGTTTCCACGACCGGGGCGGGTGCCGGCATCAGCTGGTTCCTTGTGCGGGTTCGGTCTTGCCGGCGGCGGCCTGCGCGGCAGTGAAGGGATCGCCCTTGTAGAACAGGCCCTTGCCTTGCTGCGCCTTCAGATCGGCGGCGGTTTCATCCATGAACGTGTCGTGGTCGAGACCGCGCGAGTTCAGCAGACTGCGCCGGTTCTCCAGCCCTGCCTGCATCTCCAGAATGTCGGCCTCGGCGTCGCCCTTGCGGTCGATCGATTTGCGCGGCGGGGGCGTCCAGCGCATTTCGTACGATGCCGTTCGTGTTTTCCCGAACTCGTACGCTGCCTGACAGAACCAGTCCCAGATCCGGTCTAGCATCACCGGGATGATGGTGTTGTACTGGCGCTCTTCGTTGGTCGCGTCGAACTCCAGCGCACCCGCGCGGTACGAAGAGAAATTGACGTGCGACAGATCGCCTGTGCCGTGCTCGTAAGTGATGCCCATACCAGCAGCCGTCGCGAGAAGGTTGATCCGGACCGCATCGTTCAGGCCGCCGGTTGGCTTCGGATCGGCGAACTGGACGTCCTCACCGGGCGCCAAGGTCGTCATCGTGCCGGGCTCAAAATATTCGGCGGGCGGCACGTCATCGCCGCGCGATTCAATCTGACCGAATGGCTCGTCGACCCAGTCGGGATTGATACGGCGGAAGCCGACGAAGCAGGCTTCTATCTTGCGGCGGACCAAGTCTGCATCGAGCGCTTCGTCGATGTCACCGAGCCGCTTGATTACCGGCTCGAACACCGACCGTCCGCGCTTCTGCCCCGCTTCTTCCTGCTCGTAGAGATGGATTACGTCGTCGGCGGGTATCCGGACAGACGGTCGCGAACGGCGATAGTCCGAGCGGGCTCGGTGGAACCAGTAGGCCACCGCCACGCCGTCAGCGTTGTATTCGATACCATCCTCGATGCCGTCGCCAATCTTCGACGCATCGAGCAGCCCGGCATCGAGAACGTCCAGGCGGAGCGCGAGCGTTTTCGCGTCCGGCACCAGGCGGCGGATGATGAATGCCTCACCCTCCCGGAACATCGTGCGCGTCGCCAGCGCTTGCTGCCCGTAGAAGTTCAGGCGGCTGCGGTAATCGCTGACCCGCGTCCAGTCCGCCCACAGCTTCTGGACTGCTTTCGGCGCTTTCGGTGCGCCCGTGATGCCCCAGCCGATCGTACCGTTGAGAAGGGCGCGGATGGCCTTCTTCCCGAACGGGTTCTGATAGGCCAGCCGCAGCAGCGTTGCCCGATCGGTGTACCGCACCGGCCGGGCATCGCTGGGATTGCCGGTGTTGATGCCGAAGTCGGGATTTTCCTCGCGCAGTCGCATTCCCCTCGCGACCCGCTCGACCTGCACCATCTGCACGCGAGCCAAGGCGCGCTTAGCGGCGTAGCGCGGGGCGACGGACGCAATCGCCCGGTCCAGAACATTCACAGGCGTCGGATCCTGCCGACAGTCGTCCGCCGTAGGGGGCGGGTTTGCGATGCGCTGGCGGCGAGCTCCGCTTTGATGTCGGAGCGCAGCCCGCGCATCTCATCCAAGGTGTGAAACTCGGTGCGGCGACCGTCGGCGAACGTCACCGACTTGACGCCCGACAGGATGGCGGCGTCGAGCTTGTCGAGATCGTCCTGCTTGAACGCCATTATCGCCTCCGACTAGTGAATGGGTTTGGTTTCCGCGCTGGCGCGGGTCGGGACTTTGTTGCCGGCTTGCTCGCTGCCTGCTGGCGAAGCTGGGAGCCAGTCTTGGGGGGCGGCGGCTTGGGCGGCGCTGCGGGCGGGTCCGGGTGCGGTTCGGGTTCGCCCCGAACCTTGTTCCAATGCGACGGCGTCCAGCGGTCGATGCCCAAAGCGTAGGTGATGGCCCGGGCATATACGGCCATGTCGAGCGCCTCGTTACGATCCCTCGTCTTGTGCCATTCCCGCCGAAAGCCGCCGTTGCGCAGCCGCGTCATACGCAGTTCTTCGGAAACGAGCTGCTTGATCCACTCGTCGGTCGTTCCGTCGGGCAGATAGACATACCCGTCCGGGTAATCCTCACCGTCCACGGGCTTCTCGAGTGCCAGCTGCCCGTAGAGCTCGAGCTTCAGCATGGACGTGCCGACGGTCCATAGCCGCACGCCGCGCTTCACCTTTCGGCCCCGGATCGTGATGTCGACCCACGATGGCCCGGCGATCGCCTGGGCGGCGGCCAGCGTCTCCCGGCCCTTGAGCGCCATCACGAAACCGGGATGGCGACGGGCCCAATTATAGACCTCCATCGTGCTGTCGCCGTCACCGGAGTCGATGCCGACCCGTGCGAGCTTCATGCGCCGACCGTCCTCCGATCGCCATTCCCGCGCGATCTGCCGGTCAAGCTTCTCCCAAGTCGCCTTGTCCGAGGCCGAGCCTTCGACTTCGATGTGCTCCACAAGCGCACGGCGCCGACCGGGGCCGAACGCCCATATGTCGAGTTCGATGCGGCCAGCGCCTCCGCCGCCACGCTGCATGTCGGCGGCGCCAACCAGTAGCCCGGCCCACGCTGGCGGCGTTCCGATCCGCATCGCCTTCTCCCGGCGATCGTACAGGCGCTGCCATTCCGGCGCTTCGCCGCGCTCCGCCCATGCCTCACCGAGTACCTGGTTGACGAATGTCCGGAGCAGGTTGGGGTCCTTGCGGACCTCCATGAACTCGCGCGCGATTTCGAGCCAAGCGGCGCCGGGATGCTGGCTATAAGCCGCCCAGATATGGAACGATCGGTGTCGCGGGAATGCGGCGGGGTTATGCGCCCGCCACTCGCCCGCTTCGTCCATCGCCGCCTTGTCGTCTTCGGCGATGTCACAGCCGTTGACGCACCGGTACCAAGCGTGCGTCGGGTTCTCCTTCGGCTCCCATCGAATGCCCGGCCCGGTACCGTCGCCGAACACCAGCTGCTGCATCTCGCCGCAGTGAGGGCAGGGGACATATCTATATTCTTGGCTCCCCTGCTCGAACAGGGTGTCGATTCGACTGAAGCCCTTCACCTTCGGTGTCGAACCGGCGGCGCTGAACCGCCGCGGCGATGTCAGGTTACGCTTGAACGCCAGGCGGGCGGGGTCGCCTTCCTCCTTCGTCGCCCACGGGTAGCCGTCGCATTCCTCGAGCAGCACGTCGTCGGCGGTGACGCGCCGAAATTCCTTCGGGCTGTTCGCGCCCTTGATCTGGATCCAGCCGCCCTTGTAGCGCTTCGCCCGGATTTGGTTGTCGGCGTGCCGCGGCTTGAACGTCGCCACCGACCGCACGACCGGCCACTGCAACACCGGGTCGAGATCGTCGCGGCTGAACTTCTCCGCGTCATCGATCGTCGGCTGGTAGAACAGCTGCCGACGGGGATCGTGCTTGATCGCCCAGGCGACGAAGCATTGCAGGATCGTCGAATAGCCGATGCGGCTGCTCTTTCGGCAAGACACCTGCTGCGTGTTCAGGTCGGTAAAGGCGTCCGCCATATCCGACTGGAACGGGAAGGGGCGGATGCGCTGGCCGTCATCGGTACGCGCATGTTCGGCCATGAACTTCGACAGCGGCGGCCGTTCGCGCGGCTTGCATGCTGCGAACCACGACCGGGCCAGTGCAATCCCGTGAGCGCCTGGCGCTCGGTAGGTTTCAGGCCCCTTCGTTCTCGGCGGGCTCTTCTTCATCAAGGCCCCCGCCGCGCGCCTCCTCGATCCGCGTCATGCTCAGGTCGGCGAGGACGTTGTTGATCTCGGTATCGATCCGGGCGCGCAGCTTGATGTCGGCACCGGCAACGCGGGCTCCGATCTGCTGCAGCTGGGCAACGATCATGATGATGACACCCGCACCGGCAGCCATCATGTCCGGCAGCGAGGCGAGCTCGCGGCGGCGTTCGGCGTTGTCCATCGCCTTGGCGTCGGCCTGCTCCTTCGCCAGCCGGGCCTGCTCCTGCTCCTTATCGAGCGTGCCGGCCTCGTGCTCCTGTTCGTATTTTCGCGTACGGATCGCAACGAACGCCTCGACATATTCGTCGGCGGTGGCACCGGGTCGTGGCATGTCGCCGGCCTGCATCCGATCGCGGACCCAGCTGTCCGACATGCCAACAAGCCATGCGACGTCGGCGCGGGTGAGGGTGACAGACGCAATGTCCAAAACTGCCGCCTCCCCATGCTCGAAACTGGCGGAAATCAGCCGGAAACGCTGTCAAGGCGGCGGCACCCATGAGGATTTTCGTGCCTAGACGGTTTCTGCGCCTTTGCCCCCCTCATCACCCACGGGGCCGGGAAGGACCCAGCGCAGCGCCTTGTCCGCCATTGTTACAAATGATTGCCAATCGAATTGGCGCGTGTCGCAGGTAGAAATTCAGCACATCATCGCACGGCAAGTCTTCGGCTTGCTCAACGGGAGATCGATATGATTTCAGCGTTCTTAGCGATGGCGTTCGTGCAGCTTCCCAACTGCTACGAAGAGTTCAATCCGGAAAACCCACCCGCAGGAGAAGCCCCCTGCGATGATGTGGGCGACTTCCCAAACCCGCCACCTCCGACCGGGGGCGGTGACGATCCGTTCCCAGCTCCTCCTCCGCCGCCTCCGCCACCCCCGCCGCCTCCACCCCGCGAAGAATAGGCTTGGCAAATGCGATTGGGAGGGCGCCTGCTCTCTCAATCGTTTCCGGCCATCGTCGCCACAGCGCGGCGTTACTGATCAAAGGGCGGCGCTGGCGAAACTGGCGCGGCAATTGGACAGCCTTACGGAGAAGCACCGGAGCGTGCCGGTACGGTGGGGCGGGCTGGCAGTGGCACACGAGGTCCAAGATCATCAGCCCACGAGAGCCGCTCAGGCGGCACGTGTTGAGGCGGAACATATCGCGACCGGCACGAGTTGCCAAGCCTCAATCGTCCATTGCATCACGCCACCGAACCCGACCACGTACGACCGCCCATTGCCGCTGACGATCGTCCCGACCATGCCGGCGAACGCCGGTGCGTCGGTGACCGTGACCTCGGCCCCGGCGGCGATCGCCTTCACCTCGGTACGCAGCGCCTTGCGCCGCGCCTGCTCGGTGCGCAGCTGCTCGATCCGCTTCACCCGCGCCTCACCGGCATCCTTCGCTGCCACCTGCGCTTCATAGATGCGAAGCGCCCGCGCTTCCTCGGCGCGCAGCGCGCTCAGGCCAAGGTCGCTGATCTCGGGCGCTCGGCCGCCCAACTGGAGGATGTGGAAACCGGGGATATTGCTGGTGGGCAGCGAGTGCGCGCGCCACAGGTCGTCTAGCTGGCGCGCGCGGACGAACACGAACGTCGGCACGATCGGTGCCGCTCGCTCGCTAGCCGGCTTGCGCTTGGTCGCCGCGACCAGCGTCACCGCACGCGGTGACCACGCGTCGAACCCGCCAGCGGTCAGCGCGTCGACCAATGGCAGCGTCTTCGCGCCACTCGTCCGCAGGATGCACCACCCGTTGCCCATATCTTTCCGCCTTCCGCTCCCCCGGTCCATCTCTACGCCGCCTTCTCGTCTGGAACATACCTGGAACGGTCAACCTCCGACACCACGCACCCGCGCAGCGCCTCTTCGACAGCGTCCTGCGTGATGAACCCGGCCGTCACGCCCAGGCGCCGCCACTCGTCCGGCAGCGCGCGGATGCCATCGGCAGTCAGCGGCGGCGGCGGGGCCATCGCGCGGCGGCCGACGCGCAAGATGGCGCGGGCGCGGCGGATCATCGCCTCGTCCTCGCTGACCCATTCGGTCGCGCGCTCAAGGATCTGCTTCACGGTCGGCATCCAATCGAGCTCGACCATGCAGCGGCGACACGCATAGGACAGCGCGCGCTGGTCGATGCCTTCGAGCATCGTGACATAGGCGTTCAGCTTCAGCTTGCCGGCCTGCGCATCGCTCGCCTGGGCAGGCATGGCGGCGGCGAGCGTCCCGACCGACTGGCGGATCGTGCGCTCGTCGGCTGGCTCGGCAACCGCGACCGCCAAGGCTACCGGCGTGATAACCGCGATGTCCGCGTCGTTGAACGTCACCGACGGGTCAAACGCCTGCGCCAGCACGGCTCGCGCGCTCGGCGTCAAACACGGCATCGAGGAGCCCGTTGCCAGTACCACGTCGCGGCTGGTGCCCGTTTGAACCTGATCTGCCATATCGATTTTCCTGCCGTGTGAGCCATTCGGGCTCGAAGCTGATCCAGCCTCGTTCGATCATCGTGTCGACGAGCCGGCCGGGCGGCCATTCGTCGGAAGCGTGCCGGTCGAGCTTCGTCACGAGCAGCCGGTAGGCGTGGTCGGTCAGCGCCGATCGCTTCGCCTTGCGGTGGGCGATGAACCCGGCCCACTGGTCGTCGGCGACGCCCGGCGGCGGCGGCATGGTGCGCGGCCAGCGGGGCTTGTCTGGCTTCCGGCTGGCGGCGATCGCCGCTGCGCAGCCCGCCTCGATCACGGCGAGGACCGTCCGCATGGCCAGCCCTCGTGTGTACGCGTCAAACCCTACCGGGTGGGGGTGAGGGTGTGGGGTTTGTTGGGGGGTCTGGGGGGAAGAAAGGGGAGAGGGAGCGGGGGAGGAAACGTCCGCGCTGTCACGTGACATCACGTCATCAGGCGTGACATTACGTGACGCGGCATCGGCCCGGTCCCGCGCCCGCTTATTCGCCTGCCGGTCGGCATCACGGTCGCGCCGGCGCTGGATCGCGGCCGCGTCGATCTTCGCCTCGGCAAGCGCCATCGCGACCTCGGCGACGAGGTCGGCGGGCGTGCCAGCCGTGATGAGGCGAGCGAGCAGGTCCGCGTTCATGCCGCGCGCTTCCCGTACCGCTCCAGCTTGTCCGCATAGGCAACGCGACCGGCCCAAGGCGTTCCGAAATAGGCATCGAAAGGGCGGTCGTGCCGCCAGCCGTTCTGAGCGAGGCTGGTGCTGTCCGCGCTATCGAATGGATAGTCGGCCGCCACGGCGGTCCCGCGCAGCATATGGACCGTCGGCCATTCGTTGCCAAACAGCGACGCCACCTCGTCCATCCGTGCGCGCCAGGCGTCGCAGCCGACCTTGCGCTGGTCCAGCCGAATGTCGCCGATCACCGGGTCGAACTCCCCGACCCAGCCTAGACAGACGCGGTCGTACCGATCGCAGAGGCGGCCCAGCCGCTCGATAGGGCCGTCCATGTGCCACACCGGCGCGCCGCGGCAGCGACCGTGCGGCCATTCGAGCAGCAGGGCGTCGTTCAATTGCGATGGCGCAGCGATGCGATCGGGGATGATGGCCCACCGGCCGGGGTGCCAGAGCCGCGCGTCCAGCCATTCGTAATAGCTGGTCCAGTCGCGGTCGCTTTCTTCCCACTCGCGGCCGGCGCGACGCGCCTTCTTCCAGAACGAGTACGCACCGCAATCGTACATCGTGAAGGCAGCGCAGGCTTCTACGGCGGACGTCTGCCAGGGGGCGTGGTAGCTTATACAGAACGCGCGGCGGTCGAGCTCGGTCAGAACCTCCCCAGGCGTGATCGGGGTGCCGTGATAGATGAGCGCCGTCACGATTCGATGACCTCGATGTCGGGATAGCAGGCGCGGAACAGCGCCTTGCGCAGCGGCCAATCGCGCACGCGCATGCCCTTGGTGTCCTCGACGACCTGGCGGTTGTCGCGCACGCGCCGGTAGCGCCAGTCGGGGGTATAGACCGCCCGCCGGCCGTTATCGTGGAGGAGCGGCTGGCCGTTGACTTCGAAGAAGAAGCGCGGGCCGACGACCAGCGCATCGATCTCGCCCGCGCGCTGCAGAATGTGCAGGTCGGCACACCGCTTCGCCTCGCGGCGCGAAGGGTGCGGCTTGGTGCAGAATCCGCACAGGGCGGCCTTGGCGCCGTATTTATGGGCGGTTGGCAGCTTCACGCTGCGGCCCTCACAGCAGCAGCCCCTGCGCTGGCGGATCGATCGTCAGCAAATCGGACAGCATCGCCCGCTGCTGCGTCAGCCAGCAGTCCATGCAGCCGCACCCATGCGAGGGCCGCGGTGAGTGGCACGACGCCATTGCCGCAGTGTCGAAGCCGCTCAATCCTTCCGGCCACCCCATGAGCCACTCGACAAACAGCGGGTTCAAGCGACGGCGCGTCTCGGACGATTTCTGCCCAGACGGGGTCGGACGGTCCGGGAGCGAAAGGTCGGTCATGGCGAAAGCGCGGACGCCCCTCGCCCAATCCACCTCCGCCTGCCGGGAGAGCGGCCGGCCCTTTGTCCCGTAGAGGTCGACCGATGTCTGCTCGCCCGCGAGATCCGACCGGAAGTCGCGCGCCGTCGGCGTCGCCCAGTGGGCTGCCTGTGCCGGCAGCGGTATCCCGCCCGCCCCGAACGACATGTTCGGTCCGCCCTTCTCGCCGTCCGAAGCCCTCGGCGTCGACCATGTGCTGACCTGATCGTCCAAGCTGACCGTCTGACCCTTCGCAGCGCGATAGGCAGGGTCCATCGGCCCGTGATCCGCCATGCTGGCGTTCGGAGTGCGCCACTGATCCCTGGACCAAGCCTCCGCTGCACCCGCAAGGGTCGGGGTGATGACCGGCGGGTCGCGTCGCGCATCCACCTCGTACCCGCCCGACGCCACCTTTGCGGTGGGCCAAGAGGAAGAACCGCTCGCGGCGGTGGCTTGCACTGGCCTCGGCCGCGCTGAATATTCCGCACGCAACGCGGCAGCCCAACCGCTCCAATGCTGGGATGGCAACGGCAAGCTGTCCGGCGACATTCCCGACGACGTTCTCACGGAAGAAGGCGCGAGCCCCGCTTTGATCGAACACCTTGATTGCCCGGTCGAGCAGCCATCGGTCGTCATCGGCACCGAGCCGCTTTCCGGCAACGGAGTTTCCTTGACAGGGATCGCCCGACAGGACGCAATCCACTGCGCCGCGCCATGCTGGAGCGTCAAAGGTTCGCAGGTCAGACCAGACAGCAGCCGGATGAAGCCGCCCCGCCGCCATGCTCGCGACCAGGCTTGCGGCTGCAGAGGCTTCCCTCTCCACGAAAGCGACGCAGCGCGCGTCGGGTCGGGCAATTCGGACGCCGAGGTCGAGCCCTCCGACGCCGGCGCACACACTGAGGGTACGAAGAGCCATGTCACTGCGCCGCCTCGCGCATCTGGTTGGCGAGCGCAGCCAGTTCGCCAGCCCGCTGATCGATTGCCGCAGCGGCCAGCCGCAGGTCGGCGTCGTGAATGCCGCGCGTCCCGTCGATCTTGCTCTGCAACGCGCGCAGCCCGATCGCCATTGCCTCCGCCAGCGGCTGCTGCTTCAGGTGGCCAGCCGCCCGTTCGAGCAGGACCATGCGCGCGGCGGTTGCGCCGATCGTCGGGGCGTTCGCTTTTTCACGAACAGTCATGCCGCCACCCCGCCGAACAGGCCGCCTTGGCGATGCGCGTCCTCAATGCGCCGGCAGGCGGTCGCGAAATGGGCAGGATCATGCTCAATGCCGACAAACTTTCGCCCCAAGCCGAAGGCGGCAACTCCGGTGGTTCCGCTACCCATGAATGGGTCGAGCACGATGCCGTCGACATCGCTCTGCACTTTGATCAGCGCAGCCATGATCGAGACGGGCTTTTCGGTCGGATGATCGCGATCAGCGGGCATCCGCGGCGCCCGGAGTACGTTGCCGTAGCTCGCCGAGTAGTATCGCGGAGTCTCAATCGAGAAATGTAGGATGCATTCGTGCTGAGCGCGAAAGCCGGTGCCGAGGCCAGCGGCCTGCTTGTCCCAAACCGGCATTGCCTGGAAGCGAAGGCCAGCCGCTTCGATCGCTTGTGCAAGCAGCGGGACCATGCGCCAGTCGGCGAAGAAGCTGGCGGTGGCGTGCGTGCCCGCAGCGTGTGCCTTGAATGCCACCGCCACGGTACGCAGCAGCCACTGCAGGCCGCCAGCCGTCATGTTGTCGCCTCCGAACCATGCGGTATCGCGCAGAGTTTCGGACCTAAGCCCTTGGCCCTTGGCAGACCGCTTCGCAGCTTCGGTGAACCCGCCGCTGCAATAGGGCGGATCGCAGATCATCGCGTGCGCCCCGACATTCGGCAGCGACTGCATGACGTCGAGCGCATCCCCCAGATACAGGGTAGCGTTACCGATGACTTCCCGGACTGCCATCACCGCACACCCTTGGCGGCGGCGGCGCGGCCCTGCGCAATCCACTCCGCCAGCATCTGGGGCGACCGAGCGTCGCCGCTGATCTCGGCGGCGAGCAAGCGGTCGAGCGCTCCGCGCGCCGTTGCGCGGTCCCCGTTATCGATCGCTGCTGCCAAATCGACGAGATCGCTCTTATCGATCATAAGCTCGAAAAACTCAGTCATGCCGCCTTCCCCTTTGCCGGAGCCGCCTCGCGGGGCAGGTACGGCGCGACCAGCGCGCGGACCTCGCCACCAGCCGCGAGCGCGATCGTGGTCGTTTCCAGCGCACCGCCCATGCGCCACTCGATCTCGGAGTCACCGAACAGCAGCAGGGCATCGCCGACGGGCTTGAGCGCGAAGGTGATCGCCATCGGCGCGCCCGACCATTCGCCGAACAGTGCCACGACACCCTCATCCTTACCGCCAGCGCTCTTCGCATAGGCTTCGCAGGTCGCGCCCAGCCGCAGTTCGAAGTCGCCATGCTTCGGGTCCGATACAGTCGTGACCAGGTCGAACGCGGTCAGCAGGTCGTCGGCATGGGCGCGTAGCGTGTTCGGCCGGGGGCGCTGGAACTCGCTGTCGCCGCTGACCGGGCCGCCATCCAGCACGCTCGACACCAGCCGCACGTCGCCACCACGAAAGGCAATGGCGCGATCGCTGGCACCGATCTCGATCTCGCCGTCCTCGCCATCGAACAGCGCCAGGAACAGCCGGGCGGTGTCGACCGGTACGATGATGTTCGCGCCAGCCGCGCCGCCCGCCTGCAGTTCGTGGATGCGGCCATGCTGGGTCGCGAAGAACCGCAGTGCGCCCGGCTCGCCGCGCATGTGCACGCCGCCTTGCTCGACCGGCCCGCCATCCTTCGGCACCGCCACCGTCGCGTCAAAGCCGGCCCGCAGTTCGGCGAGACTGGCGAGAGCGACGCGCGGCGCTTCCCGGACCGGCGGATAGTGGCCCATCGGCGCGCAGCGCAGGGTGGCGCGCAGGCGGCCCGAGGTGAACGCGGCGTTCTCGCCGTCGACGTTCAGGTCCACCCGGTCGCTGTTGAGCTTCGACACCCACGAATGCAGCGCGGGCAGCGGCACCAGCACCGACGCCGAGCCGTCGCACGGGATCGTCACCAGCACCTGCCGGTCGAACGACGCGGCGCGGATCGTGGCGCGATCGCAGGTCGCGACGATCTCCACCATGGGCGGTCCGGCGCGCCAATGCGTCGTGCTCGTCCCGTCGTTGTTCTTGACCTGATACGTGGTCCAGCGGGGCGGCGCCCATGCCTTCACCTTGCCGGCGATCGCGAGCGCGTCGGACAAGGCCGTGCGGTCGAAGCGTACATGCGTCATGCTGCTACTGCTCCTTTGGAAAGGGGGAGGGGCGGCTGGTGCTCCATGGCGTCCAGCAACCCGCCGCGGTCGGCGGCAAGGCGGCGCTGTGCGATCGCCGCATATTCTGGGTTCAGTTCGACCAGCACCGCATTGCGCTGCATCCGATCGGCGACGAGGCCCGTGGTGCCGGCCCCGCCAAAGGGATCGAGCACCGTCCCGCCGACCGGGCACCCGGCGAGCAGGCACGGCACGACCAGCGCCGGCGGGAAGGTGGCGAAGTGCGCCTCGCTGAACGGCGCGGTCGCGATCGACCACACCTCGGGCGGTACAATCGGCGAAAGGTCCGGCTCGTAGTTGCGGAGCAGACGACCCTCGCCGCGCGGCGTCTGGTCGAGGGTCGTGTGCGAGATATGGCCAAGGTGGCGCGGCGCGAGCGTGCTGGCGCGCGGCCGCCCGCCGACGGCCTTGATCGTGCCATTCGTCTTGCGACCGCCGTTCGCGCGCGTTGAGCCGGCTTGTGCATCAACGTTCTGCGCCCAGCGCGCCTCCGACGATTCCGCCGACGGCATCCGCACCGCCAGTGCGTCGTAGTGGCTCTTCGCCGACTTCGTCAGCAGGAACACCTTCTCGTGCGCAGTCGACGGGCGGTACCGGCCGCTGCTGTCGGGCATCGGATTCGGCTTGCCCCATACGATCTCCGACCGGACCCACCAGCCGGCATCCTGCAAAGCGATCGCCAGCCGGTTCGGGATCATGCACAGATCCTTGGGCTTGAGCGTGCCGCCGATCGTGCTGAACGGCTTGTCGCGGAACGTGCGGTCGTCGGTGCCAGCCGCCTTGGTGTCCGCCGCGCTGCGCCCGTTAGGCTTGGTCGCGTAGCAGTCGCCGTAGTTCAGCCAAAGCGTGCCCTCGGGCTTGAGCACGCGGCGCACGGCGTTGAACACACGCACCATTACGTCGATATGCTCGGCCAGCGTCGGCTCGAGCCCGATCTGGCCGGCGACGCCATAGTCGCGCAGGCCCCAATAGGGCGGGGAGGTGACACAGCAGTCGACCGAGTCCGGCGCCAGGTCGGCCAGCCGGTCGAACACGTCGCCGATGAGGATCTGGACAGGCATCAGGCGGCCGCCTTCTTGGCGATGTCGTCGGCGATGATCCGCTTGCGCTCCGCCAGAGTGAAGCCGCCGCTCGTCATGCTGCTGTTCAGAGCGCGATATTCCGGCGGGCACCACGGCAGGCGGGGCTCGCGCTTCGATACCGTGGGGTCCTTGGCCGGCTTTTCAGGCAATGTGGCCTGCGGCCCCAGGTCGGCGCAGATGTCGCGCCACATCTGATGGACACGCGACTTGTCGACACCCGCGATGCCCGCGAACCCGATGAACGTCCCGCCTTCGGCCATGTGGTCGGCGAGCGCGTCCATGCGCGCCAGCACGTGCGGCTTGCGGTTCGGCTGGCACATCATGCTCGCGCTGCCTTTGCGGCTTCGGCGCGGATCATGTCCTGCCGCTCGGCCAGGCCGAACCCCTTCCGCCGCAGCGTGCTGTTCAGATCGCGGTACTCGGTCGGGCACCATGCCATCCGCTGGGCATTGGCCGCCGCAGCCTTCGCCTTGCCCTCCGGCGTGTGCGCCAGCCGGATGTTCCGCGCTCCGGTGCGGCGGCCCTGCTCGCGCAGCTTCTCGATCGCACCGGGCTTGGCCAGCTGCACCTTGCGCGCCGCGCGGGTCGCGCACGGCTTGCACATGCCGGTCGGGCCACGCCCTGTGATCGGAGCGCCGCAGGGGCAGGCGCAAGGCTTCTCGCTCGCGGAAGCGGCCCCAGCCGCGCCCGCGCCATTCGTGGCGGTCATGATCGTATCCTTCGGCCAGCGGCGGCTGGCGGTTAGAGCCTATCGATTAAGCGGGGCCGATTGTGCGATCACCCGCAGGGTTTCCTTGAGGGACGTCAGCTGGGCGACATGATCGACCAGCAGGGGGAGGAGATGCTGCGCTTCCTTCGGGTCGATCCCGTCGGGCGCTGCGGTGATGAGTTCGGACGCGCAGAGCGCTGCGCGGCTGGCCACCAGCAGCACGTCGGCGTCGGGCGCGGCCTGCGTCGGGGTCGCGCGATAGCCGACCTCGCCGAGAATACGGTTCGCGATCGCCGGTCCGTCCGACTGGATCGAGCGCAGGAGCTCGTGCACCGTCATCTGGTTGCCCGGACTGTCGGTATCCAGCCGGTTGCGGATCGTACCCTCGCCACACCCCAGCGCGTCGCCCAGGTCGGTGTTCGACCAGCCGTGCCGGGCCTTCGCTTCGGCCAGCGCGGATGCTGCAGCCTTTTTCGTACCGCTTTGCGTGATGAGGCTGCAGTTCAGCATGACGTTGCGCTCCGGGAACGAATACTATCGCTCGCATGGACAGGGATCGGATCATTGGCGGGAACGGGCGCGGCGGCCGGCGGCAAGGGGGAAGCGCCAGCCGCCGCGCTCGTCTTCGGGGCCGGCTGCCCGCGAAGCTCGCAATTCGTGGAGGTGCAGGCGCGCACCTCGGGATGCCAGGCGCTCGCGCCGCAGCGGTTCCAGGCGGTCATCGCGGCGCGCTCCGGTTCGCGGGGGCCGTCGACGCCATGATCGCAGCCATGGATGCGTTGAGGATACGCTCGTTCACGCCGCGCAGCGTTTGGCCGACCATCTCGGCAACGATCGCGCGGACCTCGGCGGCCTGCTCGGGTGTGAGCGCGCTCATGCTGCCGCTCGATCGGTACGGCGCCGCGCCGGGGTGGTGTGCATGAGCCAGTCGGCGGAAACCGCGTTGCCGACACTCGCCGCGTACGTGATAACGGACGGCCAATACTCGGGAGGTATGCGATTCCGTGCAACCCAAGCGCGGACGTTGACTGCGTGGGTCGAAATGCCAGCCGCTAAACCGGCTGCGCCGCCCAAATGCAAAATCAGCGAAGCATGATCATGGAAGTTGCTCATAGCCAAGCGCTATCATTCGTAGCGCCATATAGCAACATGATTTGTAGCGTTGCTTTATGTCACGGCGTGAAAATGGAAGAATCACCTGACACGCCCCACGAGCGTCTGGCCCTCGCCCGACAGAAGGCAGGATTTGCGGATAAGGCAGACTTCGCCCGGGCCGTAGGGATCCATGCGACGACCTATCGCGCGTACGAGAACGGGCAGAATGGCTTTGCCAAACTGGCGTCTCTCTTCGCAAGCAAGCTCGACGTTTCGACCGATTGGTTGCTGCATGGGGACAGTGCCCCAAGGTCGCCGCCAAGGAAGCAGGTGGTCGCAGCCGAGCACCCCGATCAACCGGTACTTCAAGGCGCTTCCGACGAGGATGGCGCCGTCGCAATCCGACGCGTGGACCTGAGCTATGCTATGGGAGCCGGGACGAGCATAGATGATTATCCAGATGTGGAACTCGTTCTCTACGACCCGAACTTTCTACGGCGCATCTCACGCGCTCAACCTGAGTGCCTGTTTGTGGCGGCTGGCGATGGCGACAGCATGTTTCCGACGCTCATCAATGATGACGAAGTTGTGATCGACACGTCACAGCGGATTCTAAACATGCAGGATCGCATCTGGGCGTGTTCCTACCAAGGCGCCGGCATGATCAAGCGCCTACGGGCTATCGGCGAAGGAATGGTGGAAATCCGGTCCGATAATAAGACCGTGGGGGACCAGGTCGTGCCGGCCGATGATCTCTACATCGTAGGTCGTGTCGTCTACGTCGGTCGGCGGGTATGATACCGGCGGCGCTAATCGCCATAGCCGCCACTCTGACCGCTCAGGCACCTGATGAATTCGTTGCGATACGATGCGATGGCACGGAAAAGTTCATGCCAGCCGGTACGCGCACCGAAAGCACCAAGCCAGTCCACCTGACATTCATCCTGAACGAACACGATCGGTCCGTGTCCCGATGGAATGAGGAGCTCAGCCGGGAGGAGCCAATGTGCGCCTTCGAAATGCAGAAGTGCTTCGTTGATTTTGGGCCGGTGCTCATCACGATCGATTCTGATTTGGAGGCCCCGTCGTCGATCGCCGCGACGATCGACCGTCGCGCTGGGACCTACCATTCCTTCGTTACCCACCCGGCGGCACACACCAGCACCCTCGCTGAATGCGTGCAAACGGCCTTGCCGAAGTTCGACCCCGCGACGCGGAAGTTCTAGCGCTACAAAACATGTTGACGCGCTACGTTATGTAGCGTTATGAGTGTCTCCAACGGCCCTCCCGGCCGGTGGAGCGCACATGTTGCACGATCCCATCCTTCCAGCCGCCGAGGTCGACCCAGACGTCGCGCAGGCCATCATCGATTTCCGCCCCGTCGTCGGCCGCATCCGCGACCTGAGCGGGCGTGCCATCAAGCTGCCTGTCGGCGATCGCCAGCGCGTCGGCTATGAGAAGCAGATCCGCGACGACATGGCCTCGCTGGCCGTCCGTGCCGAGCGCATCGGTGGCGGCTGGTCGGACCAGTCCCTCCTGATCGCCGTGCAGGCGGACATCGACGCCAAGGCCCGCCGCGTGGCGCACCCGTACCGCGCGACCGCCCGTGTCCACGCCGACCGGGTGCAGCAGGCGATGGCGCGGGAGCAACGAGCGGTGACCGCACTCGACGCCGCAAAACTCGAATTGGAAAGCGCCACCAGCGAGCGCCAGGCGGCCGAACATGCGGCCAAGCACTTCGAGACGCGGAGGACCGGTCGATGAAGCCCGATCCTTTCGAGCGCCGCTGGGCGATGGACCAGCAGCGCCTGCGCGACACCCATCGCCAGCGCGAGATGCAGGCCGACCGCTGGCTGGGCTGGATTTTCACGGCGGCGTTCGCGGTGCTGGTCATCATCGTCGCGCTCGGTGCGGCTGCAGCCCGCTGGCTCTGGGTCCACGCGTCGTGACCGCGCGTACCGTCCGCGCCACCGGCGCCATGGCTCGCGCCGCCACGATCGTCGTTGATACCAGCCGCGCGCCAGCCGCCCGTGGTGATGGCGGGCGCGGCGATGCTCTGGTTGCGCTGGGATACTGGATCGACGCCCGCCTTGAGGCCGCGCTGGTCCCGGTCGGCGCGTTCGCTGTCGTCTATTTCGCCGGCCGCGTCGTGTTGGCGTGGGGCAGGGGGCTGTTCTGATGGAGAAGGGTATGGAAACCACCGATCTGGCGTCGCTCATCAGCAACGCCGTTGCGGCACGCATGACGCCCGAGTTCATCGAGAAAGAGGTGATCGCGCGGACTGACAAGCTGATCGTCGAGAGCATCGACCGGGCGTTTCGGTCGTACAGCGACACCGCCAAGCTCATCGAGAAAGCGATCGAGGACGCGCTGCGCGTCGAGCGGCTCGACCTGCCGACCTATGGCACCATGGTCGCGGCCATGGTGAAATCGCAGATCGAGGCGACCGTCGCCCCGGTCATTGCCGGCCGGCTGTCCGAGGACGTCGCCGAAATCCTTAAGCTCGCGCCTGCCAGCATCAAGCTGTCCCAGATCGCCGACGACATGCGCAAGGAGCATGAAGACGGCGCGTGGGGCCAGGTCATCACCGTCATAGTCGAGCATAACGATTACGGTTCGACATGGGTGTATCTCGATGACGAGCAGGCACACGAGCGGCGCGACAAGCACCGCTGCGCCTATCGCCTGCTAATCGGCAAGGACGGCAAGATTGCCAGTGCGACCCTGCGCGAGCACGACATCAAGTCGTCGAAGCACTTCGGCAGCAGCTATGGGCTCGAGCAGAAGCTGCGCGCCTATTTCGCCTGCGGCACCGTGATCGAGATCGACGAGGACAACGTCGTGACGTCAGTCGGCGATTACTGATGGCCGACGCCGCCGACTTCGCCACCGTGCTGGAACGCCAGCACCTCGAGCGCAGCCTCGCCGCTGCCCGCCAGCCGGTACCAGCCGGCGAGCCGGGCGAGTGCGAGGTCTGCGGCGACGATAGCCCGCGCCTGATCGATGGCCGCTGCGCGCCGTGCCGCGATGCCCGCGCGCGCCTGCTGGCGCGGGGAGGTGGCCGGTGATGCGATCTGCTGACGTCCGCGCCGCGCTCGCCCGCAAGTTCGCCGCTCCGGAATACGCGCTGTTCTACGAGGTCGGTGACGCCACCGGCGGACGCTCACGGCGCTGGGCGGATGCAATTGCCATGGGACTATGGCCGTCGCGCGGCCTCGCGCTGCAGGGGTTCGAGATCAAGGTATCGCGGTCCGACTGGCTCTCCGAGATGCGCAACCCGGCGAAGGCGGAAGCAATCGCGCGATTCTGCACTTATTGGTGGATCGCCACCCCGCCCGGCATCGTGAAGGATGGCGAACTGCCGGAGGGGTGGGGGCTGTACGAGGTGCAGGCGAACGGCCTTCGCTGCGTAAAGCAGGCACCGAAGCTCGAACCCCAGCCGATCGACATGCCGTTCCTCGCCGCGCTCCTGCGACGAGCGGACGAGCACGCCAAGTCGACCGTGCATGAGGCGGTGCAGAAGCAAACCGAAGCGCTCCGCGCATCGGTCTCCTCCCGGATCAAGGATGGCATTGAGGAAGAGCGGCGCAACGTCCGGTCGCTGGATGAATCCGCGCGCTCGACGCTCGAAGCGATCAAGAAGGCGGCGGGCATCGGGCCGGGTTCAGATACCGACAACGCCCTAGCGCGGTGGTTTGACGAGGAATCGTTCGGCCGTGCTGTGGGCATGGTCCACCGGCTGGGAATTGCCAAGACATATGGCGGCCTGGCCGACGTGTCCCGCCAACTGCAACCGCTGTTGACGATGGCCGGCGCGATTGAGCCGCTCTTGGCCGCGATGAAGGCCGACAGGGATCGGGCGGCATGAGGCCCCGCGCACACGTCGGCGAAGCCTGCCCCTTCTGCCTTGGCCACCAGCCGCTCGACTGCTTTTGCCAGGGCGAGGTCGATTATCCCGGCCGCGACGGGCTTGCCGCCTATTCAACTCGCGCGCATGGCCGGTCGCTGATCGCGCTATGCTCGCTCGCGATCGATGACCCCGACGCGGACAATGCGGTCGCGGAGGGTGCGTGGTCCACGCGCGAGCGGCTGGCGGCGGAGCACGGTATGCCGGACGCCGACTGGCTGGCGCGCGAGCGGCAGTGGCTTCAGCCGCGCTACGACCGCGCCAAGCAGGCCCGCGCCCGCTTCCGCCATCTGGACGCAGCATGGGCCGCTGACCCGCACAGGGCCGGGGCGATCCCGCCCAGCTATACGGCGGCGGTATTTGACGCGATGGGCAGGGCGACCGGGATAGCGATCGAAATCAGCTATGACAGCGCGGCAGCGGGCTGATGGCTTCGCTCGCCCTTCGTGACCTGCCGGACTGGCCAGCCGCGATGCCGCGAGACATGGCGCTTGCCTATACGCAGGTCGCCGAGGCGCAACTGCGCGCATGGGAGCGCGCAGGCCGCGTCCACTTCCGCGCGCGCGGACCCCGCGGCGGCGCTCTGGCGCTCAGGTCGGAGCTCGACACCGCGCTGACCGAAATGTTTTCCGAGACCGCAGCAGAGGATATGGACTTTGGCGACTGAGCGCCTGCCTAGCTATGTCACGCCGCGCGACCTGGCGGGCGGCAAGCGGGGCTATTTCTGGACGCGCCCGTCGTGGGCGAAGCCGCCGGCCGAGCGGCACGGAAAGACGTGTCCGGTCGTGTCGACCCCCCTTGGGACCGATCTGGCGACGGCGATCACCCGCGGCAACGCTCTGAACGAGGCGTTCACGCAGTGGCGCAAGGGGGACCATGCCAAGCTCGCCCCCGGCACGGTGCGCTGGCTGTTCGACTGGTATCGCAAGCTCGAGCGCTTCACCGCGCTCCGCCACAATACCCGCGCCGGCTACAAGCTGGCGATGGAGCAGGTCTGCGGGATCGAGATGCGGTCCGGCACGCTCGGGCAGCGCCGCGCGCCGGCAATCGACGCCACGGCCGCCGACAGCCTCTACAAGAAGGCGAAGGCCAAGCACGGCGACCGGCAGAGCGCGTACATGATGCAGGTCTGCCGGCTGGTCTGGAACCAGGCGGTGCGGCACGGCAAGGCGACGGGGGTGAAGGAGAACCCCTTCGCCGGCATGGGCATCCAGTCGAGCAGCGGGACAGGGCGGGGCAACAGGGCCGCCACCCGCGCCGAGTATGACGCCTATCGGGATGCCGCGCGCGCCATGGGCAAGCAGAGCATGGCGACCGCCGCGGCGATCTGCTTCGAGGCGTGCCAGCGGGTCTATGACGCCTTCGGGTTCGTCGATCCCGATGGACGCATCACGCGCGGGGTGACGTGGGGCGGCTATGTGCCAGCCGAGCGAATCGGGCTGATCCAGTCGAAGACGGGGAACGTCGTCGACATTCCGCTGGTCGACGGGGCCGGCGAGGATCGGGTCGAGCTATACCCTGAGCTTGAGGCTGAGCTGGCGCGGATGGAGCGTGGGGCCGATGATGCGCTGATCGTGCGCGATGAGCGGACAGGCAAACCCTACACGCCGACCTATCAGGTCCAGCTGCACCGGCGCATCCGCAAGGCGGCCGGCCTACCAGCCGATCTGAAGTTCACCAGCTTCCGCCACGGCGGAATTACCGAGATCGGCGACAGCGGCACCGATGACGTGCGCGCGGTCAGCGGGCACAGCACGCTCGAAGTCACGCGGATCTACAACAAGGCCAACCAGGAAAAAGCGGTCAGGATCGCCAGCCGGCGGCGCGATCACATCGCTTTAATGGCAGACGAAGGCACAGGTTCATCCTCCGACACAAATCCGACGGGATCGACGCGACCTTCCGTATGAAAGGCGTACAGATCCTTCGCTCTTCGGTAGAAGGAGAGGGTTATCTTAGCGTACACAAGCACGTTATCGTCGCAAAGGTTGTACAATATCTGCGGATCATCGACCCCGAGGTTTGTATTTATTTCTCGGCAGAGTTGATAGACGCGATCCCGGATAACATCGGAGGGAAACTGCGTCGTTGCGTCAGCGGACCGCAGATTGCCGTCAGTCAGTATCTTGTTGACGTCAGCTACTGCCGCCTTGAGCGCAGACGTCTCAAGCCCAAACGAATCCACTACGCGAGCAATGTCCCGCAACGGTTCTTCGCTTCCTTTGAGGTCAATATGGCCCGGAGACGCGTATGCAATGCGCCGCACGCGTAATGGACTCAAGGCGAATACGCTCGAAAAGATGCGATCATAGAAACTTACATAGCTACCGCCGCCTCTCCAGGCTGCGCTTACGATGGCATCCTTGGCAACTCTTCGGGTTTCAACAGTCAGGTGGGAAGCAGCGCGCTCAGACGTTATAGCCAGCAGAGCATAAAGATCTGCCATTTTCCCGTAGAACTTTGAGAAGTCGGACGCGTCCCATGATCCATCAATTGCGAAGCTGGCGACCTTATCGCTTGCAGCGCTCATGCTTCCGAACGGGGTAGTGTGATTTCGGGCCCAAAACCCCGGTTGCGGGAACCAGGACTCATCGCGGATGTCGTCAACGGACTTGACCCTTAGCCAGCCCTGTTCATCGACCTCTCCCCATGCGCCAAGGTAGCGGCGTTTTGAGGCTTCATTGAATAGCCAGCTCAGCTGTGCCTTTTCCGACATATAGCGGCGTAGCGCTTCATCCGAAACCTCGGAGAAATGCATGAACCAGTTGCCATCGCCTTCGATCGCTACGCCGACTGCGGGAAATCCACGATCGGATTGCATCAGAACGACTTGGGGCCCATCGTAAAAGAAGAGTACCTGCTTTAAATACAGGCGTTTCGCACGACGTGGTCGGGATATCCGAGCCATCAGAACTGCCTAACTTCGACAACGGCTGCTACGGGGTCAAACGAGGCATACAACCAAGCGTCGACGTGACCCCGCCTGCCGAAGTCACCCATGCCCGCGTTGTCGTTCACGGCAACAACAAATGCGTGAGAAAACCGGCGGAATTTAGGCAGGCTTCTCATGGCTCGCAGTTGGTCCTCTGTATCCTCGTTTGGGATCGTGTACATTGAACAGCTTGCATAGCTGCACGCTGGCGCTGATCCCGATACCTTTAGACCTAACGCCGTGTACGACAGAAAGCTTTCGAAGGTGGGCGTTTCGCTTGTCGATAGCCGAAGAAGGCTGCGGTTGCCGAGGCTGACGGCTGAGTTTGGTGGGCAGTGTGGCGGCAGTTGCTCGGCAAATTTCGGTCCGCTTTGCTCGTCGTCCGCCACTCTCTACTCCCCGCCGGCTTCTGCTTTCGGCTCATTCTTATGGTTCGATAGCCGGCGGAGGTTATTGATTCGTTTGGGATCTATCACAAGCAGAACATAGCACGAATGTCTGAATATGTGTCAGAATACTTGTCTGAACGCCGAAATCGCGTCGGACCCCAGCCGGGGGAAAATCTAGGTTTTCCGGGGGTGTCGCTGGCTCCCTGAGTAGGATTCGAACCTACGGCCGCTCGATTAACAGTCGAGAGCTCTACCGCTGAGCTATCAGGGAACAACTGCGAGGCCGCGTCTTTAACAGCGGATTCAGGCCTTGCAACACCTAATTTCACTTTTTCGCGTCAACCCGCGAACTGCTCCATCGTGATCCGGTCGTCGAGCGCGTGTTCGGGGTCGAACAGCAGCGTCAGGTCGCGCACCCGGTCGACCGCGACATCGACCTGCGCGACGTCGCGGACTTCCCGCTGGTCGGCGACGGCGGATACCGGGCGCTTGTCCGGCTCAAGCACGCGCAGCGTGATGCGCGCCTTGTCCGGCAGGATCGCCCCGCGCCAGCGACGCGGGCGGAACGGGCTGATCGGTGTCAGCGCCAACATCCCCGACCCCATCGGCAGGATCGGGCCGTTCGCCGACAGGTTGTAGGCGGTCGACCCGGCGGGCGTCGCCGCCAGGATGCCGTCGCATACCAGTTCGGGCATCACGACGCGGTCGTTGACCGAAACCTCCAGCTTGGCGGTCTGGCGGGTTTCGCGCAGCAGCGACACTTCGTTGATCGCGGGCAGCACGCGCTGTTCGCCGTCCATCGTCGTGGCGGTCATGGTCAGGGGCGACACGCGGAACGGCTTGGCCCGGCCCAGCCGCCGGTCCAGTTCGTCCATGCGCCATTCGTTCATCAGGAACCCGACCGTGCCCAGGTTCATCCCGAATACCGGCACCGTGTTGCGCCGTTCCAGCAGCATGTGCAGCACCTGCAACAGGAACCCGTCGCCGCCCAGCGCCACGATCAGGTCGGCATCCTCGACCCCGACCCAGTCGTAGCGGGCGCGCAGCGTCTCCTCGGCCGCACGCGCCGGCGCGGTGGGGGAGGCCAGCAGGGCAAGGCGCGTCGTCATCCGCCGGTCACACTCATATGGCGGGCGACGGCGGGCGCCGCCCCGGTTTCGATGCGGAAGTCATGCGCGGCCGGCTTGCGCGGCAGGGCGGCGTCCAGCGCGGCATCGACCGCGGCGATCCCGCCCTCGCGCAGCGCATCCTTCAGGTCGACATGGTCGTCATGGCCGAGACACAAATACAGCTTGCCCTCGGTCGTTAGCCGTACCCGGTTGCACCCGGCACAGAAATTGGCGGTGAGCGGCGAGATCAGCCCCAGCCGGTTGCCATGCTCCCCCACCCGCCAGTAGCGCGCCGGGCCACCGGTCTGGTGCGTGTCGCGGGTCAGGGTGAAGCGGTCGGACAGCGTGTCGAACACGCGGGTCAGCGGCACGAAGCGGTCGGTGCGATCCTCGTCGATCGCGCCCAGCGGCATGGTTTCGATCAGCGACAGGTCATGCCCCTCGCGCCCGCACCAATCGAGCATGTCGCCGACATGATCCTCGTTCAGCCCTTTCAGGACCACCATGTTGATCTTGATCGCCAGCCCCGCGTCGCGCGCGGCGGCGATGCCGTCCAGCACCTGCGCGACATCGCCGTGCCGCGTGACATAGCGGAACACCTGCGGGTCGAGGCTGTCGAGGCTGACATTGATCCGGCGAATACCGGCATCGGCCAGCGCCGGGGCATGTTCGCGCAGCCGCGTGGCGTTGGTGGTCATGGTCAGCTCTGACAGGCCGTTCCCGACCATCCGCCCCAGCCGCTGGCACAATTCGGTCACGCCGCGCCGGACCAGCGGTTCGCCCCCCGACAGCCGGATCTTGTCGATGCCGCGCGCCACGAAGCGTTCGGCGATCAGCGCGATCTCCTCCAGGCTCAACAGCTTGGCGCGGGGCAGGAAGGTCATCGCCTCCGCCATGCAATAGCGACAGCGCAGGTCGCACCGGTCGGTCACGGAGATGCGGAGATAGCGGATCGTGCGGCCATGCGCGTCGATCAGGGAAGGGGCGCAGGACATTATTGGCAAGCTAGGGTGCCGGCGCGGACCATACAAGGTGTCCATTGCCGCCGCCCCCATGCTACCATACAGTCGGCGCCGATGGGTGGGAATTGACCGCATGGGCCGGCCACGATGCGGCGCAACAGCGCGCGCTGTTTGTGCTGTCGTTTCGGCAGCGTGACGAACTGGCCGCGATCCTGTCGCGTGCCGGGTGGCGGGTCGTCGCCGCCCGCCGTGCCGACGGCCTGCGGCAACGCGTCGCGGCCAGCGGGACGGCGATCGCGATCGTCGATGCGCGTGGCGCGATCGACGAGGGGATCGCCGCCACCGCCGAACTGTCGCGTATCGCCGGCCATGGCGACGCGCTGCTGGTGCTGGTGTCGCGCGGCGATGTCGACCGGCTGGCCGCGCTGCACGATGCCGGCGCGACCCATTTCCTCGTCAGCCCGATCGCCGGCGACGTGTTGTTGCAGGCGGTGCGATCGGCCGAACGCCATGTCGTGCGGATGGGCGGCGGCTGGCATGATCCGACCGCCGGCGCCGGGGCGCCGCTCGGCTGGCGGCACGATGCCGATCGCGGTTCGCTGCAACTGACGCCCGCGCTGGCGGAGGCGACGGGCTTTGCCGAGACCAGCGATCCGCGCGGCCTGCTGCGGGCGCTCGGCCCCGATGGGCGGCGCATCGCGCTGGCGGCGATCCGGCGGTTGACCGATCATCTGCCCGCCACCGCCTTTGCCCACGACCTGCCGGGGCTGGGGCGGGTGGTGCAGCATGTCGCGCGCGATCCGCATAGCGGACGGCTGCACGCGTTGATCGAGCCGCTGGCGCGGGTCGGCGACATCGGCGCGGTGGTGCGCGAGGCGCTGGGGTCGGTGCGCGACCATGCCGGGGCGGAACGCTGGCTCGACCGCCGGATGGAGGCGGGGGAGCGGCCCGGCATCCGTGTGCTGGCGGTCGGCGGGATCGATCCGGTCAACCGGCAACAGGGGCGGGTGGTCGGCGACACGCTGCTGCGCGCGGTAGAACGGCGGATCGAACAGGTGGTGCGCGACGCGGGCGGCGCACGCGCGGCGCTGGCACGGCTGGGCGGGACCGAGTTCGCGGTGCTGTTGCCGCACGGCACCGACAACGGGCTGGAGGCGGCGCTGTCGCAGGCGCTGGCGCGGCCGTTCGTCGCGGGCAGCACGATGGTGACGCTGGGGCTGCGACAGGCCTATGGCCTTGCCCGGCCGGGGGAGACGGGCGAACAGCTGATCCGGCGGGTGCAGGGCGACCTGCCCGGTGCCCGTGCCGACGATCCGCAGGGGGTGCCGGCGGCGGACAGCGCCGAACGGCTGGCGGGCGAAGTCCATCGCGCGATCGATCGCGGCGAGATCACGATCCGGTTTCAGCCGCAGGTCGACCTGCTCGCCGGGCGGATCGTCGGCGTCGAGGCGCTGGCGCGGTGGGACCATCCCGATCGCGGCGAACTGGGCGCCGAGCTGTTGTTCACCGCCGCCGGTCACGCCCGGCTGGCGGGGGTGCTGTCGGCACATGTCCAGCATCTGGCGATGCAGATCGCGGCGGGGTGGGATGCGCCACTGTCGCGGCTGCGCCTGTCGATCAACGTCACGGCGGAGGATGTGGCGCAGCCCGACTTCGCCGAAACGCTGCTGGCGGCCGCCGACGACAGCGGTTTCCCGCGCGACCGGCTGACCGTCGAGATTACCGAAAGCGGGTTGATCGTCGAACTGGGCGAGGCGGCGGGGCTGCTCGCCACGCTGCGCGCCGCCGGGTGCCGGGTCGCGATCGACGATTTCGGGACCGGCTATTCCAGCCTCGCCTATCTCAAGGCCTTGCCGCTGGATTACCTCAAGCTCGACCGGCGGCTGACGCAGGACATCGTGGGCTCGCATCGCGACCGGGTGGTGGTGCGCGGCGTGATCGACATGGCCCGCTCGCTCGACCTGACGATCATCGCCGAAGGGGTGGAGACGGTCGAGCAACGCGACGCGCTGGCGACCGAGGGGTGCCAGCTGTACCAGGGGTTCCTGTGCGCCGAACCACTGACCGTGCCGGCGTTGCGGGCGTTGCTAACGTAGGTCGCGCAAGGATCGTCATCCCCGCGAAGGCGGGGATCCATACACGCAACAGATGCGCTTCTCTCACGAACGTCAGCGTCTATGGATTCCCGCCTGCGCGGGAATGACGAAAAGATGCCTTAATAGCGCGCGATCGACAGGTCTTCCGTCTCGATCGCCGCGCGCCGCCCGGACATCAGGTCGGCGATCACCGCCGCCGATCCGCACGCCATCGTCCACCCCAGCGTGCCGTGGCCCGTGTTGAGGAACAGGTTGTCGAACTTCGTCGCGCCGACCACCGGGGTACTGTCGGGCGTCATCGGGCGCAGGCCGCTCCAATAGCTGGCCCGCGACGTATCGCCTGCGCCGGGGAACAGGCTGCCCAGCGAATATTCCAGCGTCGCCCGCCGCGCTTCGGGCAAGTCGTTGTTGAAGCCCGAAATCTCCGCCATGCCGCCGACCCGGATGCGATCGCCGAGCCGCGTGATCGCAACCTTGTAGCTTTCGTCGAGCAGCGTCGACACCGGCGCGCGGGCCTCGTCGACGATCGGCACGGTGATCGAATAGCCCTTGACCGGATAGACCGGCAGCTTGAGGCCGAGCGGCCCGACCAGTTTCGGCGAAAAACTGCCCAGCGCCACCAGATAGGAATCGCCGGTGACCATGCCGGTGTCGGTTTCCACGCCCGCGATCCGGCCGCCCTGTCGCACCAGCCGGCGGATCGTCGTGCCCATGCGGAACTCGACCCCGGCGGCGGCGGCCATCTCCGCCAGCCGGTTGGTGAACTTGAAGCAATCGCCCGTCTCATCCCCCGGCAAGCGCAGGCCCCCGGCCAACGGGATATTGCTGCCCGCCAGCCCCGGCTCGGCGGCGATACACCCGGCGCGGTCCAGCACCTCGTACGCGACGCCATCGGCCTTCAGCACGGCGATGTCCTTGTCGATGCCCGCCAGCTGCTTTTCCTCGCGGAACAGCTGCAACGTGCCCTGCGTGCGTTCGTCATAGGTGATGCCGGTGCTGGCGCGCAGCTCGATCAGCCGGTCGCGGCTATATTCGGCGAGGCGCACCATCCGCCCCTTGTTCACCGCATAGTCGCGCGCGTTGCAGTTGCCGAGCATCGCGACCAGCCAGCGCAGCATCGCCAGGTCGAGCTGTGGCCGCAGGATCAGCGGGGCGTGCTGCATGAACAGCCATTTCATCGCCTTGGCCGGTATCCCCGGCGCCGCCCAGGGGGAGGCATAGCCCGGCGAAATCTCGCCCGCATTGGCGAAGCTCGTCTCTAGCGCCGGTCCCGCCTGCCGGTCGATGACGACCACTTCGTGGCCCGCCTGTGCCAGATACCATGCGGAAGTGACGCCGATCACCCCCGCGCCCAGGATCACGATCCGCATGTTGCGTCCTCTTGTTCGCGCAAGGCCACGATCCGCCGGGCATGGCGGTGGCGCAGGTTGGTCAGGATTTCATAGGCGATGGTCCCGGCATCCGCCGCGACCTGGTCGATGCTCTGGTGCGGGCCGATCAGTTCGGCATGGCCCGCGCCGACCAGCAGATCTACGGCCACGTCGGTCACGTCGATGCAGATGCTGTCCATCGACACCCGCCCCGCGATCGGCGCGCGCACCCCGGCGACATAGGCCGCGCCCCGGTTGCTCAGCATCCGCGGCCAGCCATCGGCATAGCCATAGGACAGCGTCGCGATCCGCCGGTCGTGCGCCGCGATCGAGGTCAGTCCATAGCCGACGCCGGTCCCGGCGGGCACGTCGCGCCACTGCACGATCCGGGCGTCGATCGCGACGACCGGCTGCATCGGGTTGGGCTGGTCCTCCTGCGGCGCACCGCCGTACAGCGCGATCCCTGGCCGCACGAGATCGCCATGATACCCGCCGCCGAGGAACGCGCCCCCCGAATTGGCGAGCGATCGTGGCGCGGGCGGCAGCATCGCCGCCAGCTGCTCGAACCGCGCCCGCTGCGCCGCGTTCGCACCCGATCCCGCCACGTCGCCGCACGCCAGATGGCTCATCACCAGCACGACGTCGATGTCGGCCAGCTGCCCCGGATCGGCGGCGATGCCCGCCACTTCGTCCGGTGTCAGGCCCAGCCGCGACATGCCGCTGTCGACCTGCACCGCTGCGGGCAGGCGTCGTCCGCTGATCCGGGCTGCCGCACCCCAGCGGGCGATGTCAGCCGGACAGTTCAGCACCGGCACCGCATCGGCGGCGACCAACGCCGCTTCCTCGCCCGGCGCGATGCCGTTCAGCACGAACAGCCGCGCATCGGCGGGCAGGGCAGGGCGCAGCGCGCTCGCCTCCCCGGTCAGCGCGACGAAGAAGTCGCGGCATCCCGCCCGGTACAGCGCATCGGCGACCACGCCCGCGCCCAGGCCATAGCCATCGGCCTTCACCACGCCCGCCGCCCGCGCCGGGGCGACGGTCGCCGCGATCGTCCGGTAATTGGCGACCAGTGCGTTCAGGTCGATCGTCAGCAATGCCATCGGTTCCATGTCTCCAGCCACCAGCGTAGCGCCGAATCTATCGCAGGTTTTACGATTGTGTCGAACGTCCTGCGATATTAGCGTGGTTGCGCAACGAAATGCGACACGGACGCAACGAAGATGAATCTCGACGCCATCGACCGCAAGTTGCTCAACCTGTTGCGCCTCGACGCCCGCCGCCCGAACAATGCGCTGGCGGCGGAGGTCGGCCTCTCGCCCTCCGCCTGTCTGCGCCGCGTGCGGCTGCTGGAGGATGCCGGCGTCATCCGCGGCTATACCGTCGTCACCCGCGCCGACCCGGCCGACCATGGCGCGACCGTGATCGTGCAGGTGACGCTGGAGCGGCAGACCGAGGAATATCTCTCCCGCTTCGAAGCCGCCGTGCGCCGCCATGCCGAAATCCAGGAATGCTGGCTGATGACCGGCCAGTCCGATTACTGGCTGCGCGTCGCGGTCGAATCGGCGGCGGCCTATGAGGCGTTGCACACCGACATCCTGTCTCGCCTGCCCGGCGTGACGCGGATCAACTCGAGTTTTGCGATGCGCAACGCCTTGATGCCGCGTCGGCGGGGGTAGGGGTCACCCCCGCCCCAATAACCCCCCGTTCGGTTCGAGTAGCTTCGAGCGTAGTCGAGAAGCGTCCGTCGAGAACGCCTCGTTTGGGGTAACCCCTTCTCGACTACGGTTCTCGACAGGCTCGAACCTCCGCTCGAAGCAAACGGGAGGGGTGGGAGGAAAACGCCCCTACCGCAACGTAGCCAGCTTCTCCGCCGTCCGCACGTCATGCGCCACCACCGCGCCGCTCATCCGGTCGATCAGCCGCAGCAGTCCACCCCCGCGTACCGCGCTGTCGCCGGGCATCACCTCGCTGCCCCATTCGCGGGCCAGCGCCTCGATCCGGCCGGTGCTGTCGAGCGTCATCGACCGGAACGGCAGGAGCGTCGCGGGCGATGCGAAGCGGGTGCCGGCATCCTCGACCACCGGATCGACCAGGATCGCGCCCGCCACCCGCTGCACATAATGCGATGGCGACAGCCGCGCCCACCACGCCGCCGCGCGGCACCCGGCGCCATGCGCCAGCAGGATGACCTGCCGGTCGGCCTCTCCCACGAACCGGTCGATCTTCGCGCCCAGCAGGTTGCGCTCGCCATCGCTGACACCCCCCAGCGGCAACAGCGTCGCGCGCAGCCGGTCGACGACCTCGCGCAGCGCCGGGGGCGGCGTACCGTCGGACAGGGCAAGGATCGAATATCGGGTGGCGGCTAGTGCGACCATCACATCGTCTCCCGTTCAGCGCGTGTTGGGGAGGAGGCTATCACGTCCGCACCCCCATGCAATCACCGAAACGCGCCATGGCGACGAAGCGATCCGCCAATGCCACCGGCCGAACGACCCCGCAGACCGCAACCAGTTCTTAAGGGCCGGACGGCATAGCGGTGCCGGAGAGGACCGAACGGCATGGCAGCGAGTACCGAGATTCCGCCCTCTGGCGATGCGCGTTGGCACGACTTGCTGTCGGGGGCGGTCCGGCCGATGTACAAGTGTCTCGCGCTGCGCATCCTGATGATCCGCCTGACCCATGCCTATGACCGGTCCGATGCCGATCGTCCGGCGCTGGTCGAGGAGTTGCGCGGCTTCTTCCGCGACAATCTCCGCTTCGCCCGTGACGATTTCGCGACCATCTTCCAGGGAGCAGCACGATGATGGGCCCCAATCCGCACCGCCAGGGCCAGTCGCTGTACAGCGTGGCAGAGGTCACCGCGATGCTCGCGGCCGGCGAAACCCTGATCCTCGCCGCCGAGGAAGCGATGCTCGCCGCCCTGCCGCGCGGCGACTGGATCGGCGGCACCAGCCCCTATTTCATGACCGCCGAGGCCGGCGGCACCTATAGCCGCGACCGCATCTTCGTACAACGGATGCCCGACATCGCGTCGGTCGCATGGGTCGGGATGCTCGATCGCGCCGCGTTGCCCGACATGGCGGCGCTCGGCCCGGACAATGGCTACACCATCCTGCTGATGCCGGGGCAGAGCGAAGTGCATCGCGATTTCGCGCTTAACGGGCTGGAATGGCGCGACATGTTCCGCCGGCCGGTGGTCGGCTGGGTCACTGGCGTCGCGGGGGATGCCGCCGCGACCGACCGGCCGAAGGTGTTCGACGGTCGCAGCGGGCGCAGTGCCGACGATGCGGCGGTCGTGCTGCACGTCGCGCTGCCCGACAATGCCTTTGCAAAGGTCGACATCGTCAACCTGTTCGTGCCCGACATGGACGGCCCGGTGCTGACCTTTGCCGACGAGACCGGCTTCACCGTCGAACGGGTGCTGGTCGATGGCGTGCCGACCCGGCTGGTCGATCATATCGCCGCGAACGGCATCGACACGCGCCTGCCGCTGGTCGCCGACTATAATGGCGCGATGATCAACGTCGCGACCGCCGCGATTGACGACGCAGCGGGGAAGGTGAGCTTCTTCGCGCCCGTCCATGAAGGGATCGAATATCGCTTTGCCCGCCCGATCGGGGAATATTCGCAGCAGTTCGCCGAACAGGTCGGCACTCCCCGCGGCGAGGTCGCGTTCAGCTGCAACTGCATCCTGAACTATCTCTATGCCGGGCTGGAGGGGCAGCATACCGGCACGATGGTCGGACCGGCCACCTTTGGCGAGATCGCCTATATGCTGTTGACCCAGACGATGGTCTATCTGGTGATCGAACGGGACTGATCGCGGGTCACAGCGGCAGCGCGGTCGTCGCCTTCACCTCCTCCAGCACCGCATAGGTTCGCGTCTCGCGCACGCCGGGCACCGTGGTCAGTGTCCGGCCGAGAAACGCGCGATAGGCGTCCATATCGGCCATGCGAACCTTCAACAAATAGTCGAAACCGCCCGCAACCATATGACATTCCAACACTTCTGGCAGGTCGCGGACATGGTTGGCAAAGGCGGTGAAGACGTCGTCGGTGGTGCGGTCCAGCAGCACCTCGATAAACACCAGCAGCGACCGGTCGAGCTTCGCCGGGTCGAGCAGCGCGGCATAGCCCCGGATCACGCCGCCCTCGCGCAGTCGCCGGACGCGTTCGAAACAGGCGGCGGGCGAGATGCCGCATTGCGTCGCCAGCGCCTGGTTGGTGATCCGGCCATCGCCCTGTAGCACGCGCAGCAGTTTTCGGTCGGTCTGGTCCATCGTCCTCGTTCCCCGCACAACGCCCCGACCGTCATCCCGGCGAAGGCTGGGATTTCCCCGTGGCGCGTGCAGCACCCTCCTCCGCGAGACCCCAGCCTTCGCTGGGGTGACGTACCGGGAGGTGCTTCGGTGATTGGGGCGATCGTTGCAAGTCTCTTCGGAAGAACTGCCCAACATACGAAGCACCTTCGTCGCACTCCGCGATATACCGACGAACCGACATGGAGAGACGAATGCCCGCGATCGATTGGGACGCCCTGGACGCCGACAAGTTCACCGACGAAGCCGTGCTGCTGCCGCAATTGCTGGCGCAGGTGCCGCTGACCCAGTCCGACCGCGCCGACATCGTCACCAACGCCGCCAAGCTGGTCGAACGCACCCGCGCCGCCGCCGCCAAGCCCGGCGTGGTCGAGGGTTTCCTCCAGCAATTCTCGCTGGGCACGCAGGAGGGGCTGGCGCTGATGTGCCTGGCGGAGGCGTTGCTGCGCACCCCCGACGCGGCGACCCGCGACCGGCTGATCGCCGAGAAGGTCGGCACTGCCGATTGGGCGGCGCATCTGGGGCAATCGTCCAGCCTGTTCGTCAACGCCTCGACCATCGGCCTGACCCTGACCGGCAAGCTGGTGGGCGAGGAAGGCCCGGCGGGCATTGGCGAGACGATCCGGCGGCTGGCCGGGCGACTGGGCGAACCGGTCATCCGTCGTGCGCTGGCTGCCGCCGTCGGCATCATGGGCGACCAGTTCGTGCTGGGATCTACCATCGACGCCGCGCTGAAGCGGGCGGCGAAAGAGGGCTATCTCTGCTCGTTCGACATGCTGGGCGAGGGCGCCCGCACCCCCGAAGACGCCGAGCGCTACGAACGCATCTATGCCGCCGCGATCGAGGCGGTCGGCAATGCCCGTGCGCCGGGCAGCACCCCCGAACAGGGGCATGGCGTATCGGTCAAGCTGTCGGCGCTCTGCCCCCGCTACGAAGCGGTGCGCGAGGACGACGTGTTCGCCGACCTCTATCCGCGCATGAAGCGCCTCGCGCTGATCGGTGCGCGCCACAACCTGAACCTCGCTATCGATGCGGAGGAGGCCGATCGGCTTGCCCTGTCGCTGAAGCTGGTCGACCGGCTGGCGCGCGAAAACGAGCTGGGCGACTGGACCGGTCTGGGCGTCGTGGTGCAGGCCTATGGCAAGCGCGCGCGGGGCGTGATCGATCGCCTTGAGCGGCTGTCGCGCGATACCGGGCGGCGGATCATGGTCCGGCTGGTCAAGGGCGCCTATTGGGACAGCGAGGTGAAGCGCGCGCAGATCGCGGGGCATCCGGGCTATCCCGTATTCACATCGAAGGCCGCGACCGACCTTTCCTATCTGGTCTGCGCGCACAAGTTGATCGCCGCCGCACCGGCGCTGTACCCCCAGTTCGCGACCCACAACGCGCACAGCCTGATGGCGGTGCGCCACATGGCCGATCGCGCCGGGGTGCAGATCGAACACCAGCGTCTGCACGGCATGGGGGAGGGGCTGTACCGACAGGCGGCGGCAACTATCGGAGATAACAGCTTGATATTGCGCGCCTATGCCCCGGTCGGCGGGCATGAGGAACTGCTGCCCTATCTCGTACGCCGCCTGCTCGAAAACGGCGCGAACAGCAGCTTCGTCAACGCCCTGCTGGACGAGGAAGTGCCGGCGACGACGCTGGTCGCGGACCCGGTGGCGGCGGTCGCGGCGACCCCGCGCCAACATCCGCGCCTGCCGTCCCCGTCCGACATCTATCCCGGCCGCGCCAACCCCCTGGGCCGCGACTATTCGATCGCCGCGGTCCGCGCCACGGCGGCATCGGCGCGAGCGAGCTTCATCGACATCCACGCCGGCCCGATCGTCGGTGGCCAGACCCTGCCCGGCGCGGGCGCGGTGCCGGCGGTCAGCCCGGTCGACCACGGCCGCACCATCGGGTCGGTCACCACCGCCACCCCCGCCGAGATCGACCGCGCCGCCGCGCTGGTCCGCGCCGCCCAGCCGCGCTGGAACGCGGCGGGCGGGGTCGCTCGTGGAAAGGTGCTGCGCGCCATGGCCGACGCGCTCGATGCGCAGATGGACCGCTTCATCGCGATCCTGTCCGCCGAGGCGGGCAAGACGCTGAACGATGCCGTGGCCGAGGTGCGCGAGGCCGTGGATTTCTGCCGCTATTACGCCGTCCTCGCCGAAACCCGCTTCGCCGGGCCGACCGTGCTGCCGGGGCCGGTGGGCGAGGTGAACCAGATCGAACTCCACGGACGCGGTGTCTTCGTCTGCATCTCCCCATGGAATTTCCCGCTGGCGATCTTCACCGGACAGGTTGCCGCCGCGCTCGCCGCCGGTAACGCGGTTCTCGCCAAGCCCGCCGAGCAGACGCCGCTGGTCGCCGCCGAAGCGGTGCGCGTGTTCCACGCCGCCGGGCTGGACCCCGACCTGCTGGCGCTCCTGCCCGGTGACGGGGCGGAGGTCGGCGCGGCGCTGGTTTCGCATCCGGCGATTGCCGGCGTCGCCTTTACCGGCGGCACCGATACCGCCTGGGCGATCAACCGCAGCCTGGCCAACCGCAACGGCCCGATCCTGCCGTTCATCGCCGAAACCGGCGGGCTGAACGGCCTGTTCGTCGACACCAGTGCGCTGCGCGAACAGGTGGTCGACGACGTGCTGCTCTCCGCCTTCGGATCGGCGGGGCAGCGTTGTTCGGCACTGCGGCTGCTGTACCTGCCCAGGGATACGGCGGACGCGACGATTGAGACGCTGGTCGGGGCGGCGGGCTGTCTGGTGATCGGCGATCCGGCCGATCCGGCGACCGATGTCGGCCCGGTGATCGACCGCGAGGCGCGCGACGCGCTGGGCGCCCATGTCGAACGGCTGGAGCGCGAGGCGACGATCCTGTTCCGCGCCGATGCCCGCGGCCATGACGTACGCGGCACGTACTTCGCACCGGTGATCGCCGAAGTGCCGACCCCCGACTTCCTCGAACGCGAGGTGTTCGGGCCGGTGCTGCACATCTATCGCTACGACCCCGCCGATCTGGCGAGCGTCGCGGGCAAGCTGGCGGCGCAGGGCTATGGCCTGACGCTCGGCATCCACAGCCGAATCGACCGCTTTGCCGAAGAGGTCGCGGCACTGGTCCCGGCGGGGAACGTCTACGTCAACCGGTCGATCATCGGCGCGGTCGTCGGCGTGCAGCCCTTCGGTGGCGAAGGGCTGTCGGGCACCGGTCCCAAGGCGGGCGGCCCCGACGCGCTGCTACGCTATGCCGCCGAACGATCGACCTCGATCAACATCATGGCCAAGGGGGGCGACCCCGCGCTGCTCAACCTGTAGCAGCGCGGATCGTCACCCGGTCGCCGGCGAAGTCGAGCTGGAAGAACGGGGCGGCGGTCCCTCCGAAGCGGGCGCGGCGCAGCGCCACATCGGCACTCGCGTCCGCCCCGTTCAGACCGGCATAGTCGACAAAGGCGGCGACCTGCCCCTCGCCGGTGACCCACCAGCAATAGGCTTGCGTCGGCTCGGCCGCCGGATTGCCGGCGACGAGGCCGCTGCCGTTCACCGGGCGCCACGGGCCGTCCATGCTGTCGGCAACCATCGCGTACAGCCCGGTGGGAGCGGGCAGGCCGGGGGCGAAGCGCTTTCCTTGCGTCGACCAGAACAGGTAATACAGCCCGTCCCGCAGGATGATGTGCGGGCGCTCCAGCTCGCTGTTCACGCCGATCGCATCGATTGGCGGGATACCGAGCCGCCACGGGGCATTAGCGCTGTCCCGGCTGGCGATGCCGATCACGCCGTCGATCGGCGCATCGGTCCAGGCCGCCGACCCGACGAACAGCAGGTGATTGCGGCCGGTTGCCGGATCGTGGAAGAAGCCGGGGTCGCGAAAGCCCTTGATGCCGGTGGCGGGGGCCTCGACCTCATTGGCGATGCGGTAGCAGGTGCCATCCGTCGCGATACTCTCGATCGGTGGTGACCAGCCTTCGGTACGGGCGTCGTTACCCTCCACGGTGAAGCGACCGACCGTCTCGAACAGGCGCTGTTCGAAGCTGTGTGGCCCGTCCCGCCGACCGGCGGCGGTGAAATACATCGTCAGCGTCGTGCCATCTTCGGCCAGTACCGCCGACCCCGACCATTCGCGGCTGCCGGGGGTGAAGCCGTCGGGGAAGGTCGTGCCGTGCAGCCGCCAGCCATCGCTGCCATGGCTGGTCAGGTAGATGCGCGCGGCGTCGTGCCGCGACTCCGGATCGGCGAAGCACGGCGTGCCGAGGAAGAACCAGTAGCTGCGACCCTCGACGAACACGGTCGATCCGTCGGCCCGCGCGATCTGCCACATGTCCCAGAAGTCGTGGGCGGGATCGATCGGCACGATGTCGGCGGGCGTCAGGACGGACAGGCGGTCCGGGCCATCGGCGGCGATTCGCGCGACCTGCTCGGCCGACCAGTGCGTCACGGCGTGGGGAACGGGCGAGGGGCTCAACGCACGACTCCGACCGGCGCGCCATCGCGGTTGCGTTCCCGCACGCTCCACACCGCTGCCGCCGCGCAGAACATCAGCACGCCGCACAGGGTCAGGACGTTGCGCGGATCGCCGCCCAGCAACGGTTGGTAGAATAGCCACATCGTTGCCGAGAAGATCAGCATCGGGATGACGATCATCATGTTGAAAATGCCCATATAGACGCCGGTCCGCTCCGGGGGGATCGATCCGGCGAGGATGATGTACGGATTGCCCATCATGCTGGCCCAGCCGAGGCCAATGCCGATCGCGGGCAGGAACAGCAGCGCCTTCGACGTGACATGCGGCAGGCAGACCATGCCGATGCCGGCCGCGATCAGGCTGAGCGCGTGGAGCGGGGCCGCGCCGATGCGGCGGGCGATCGGCACCATCGCAAAGGCCGCCAGGAAGGCGACGCCGTTGTAGAAGGCGGCGACCTCCCCATTGGTCAGCACCGCCGAATGGAAACCGGACGAAGTCGGATCGGCGGTGTCGTAGACCGTGCGGCCGATCGTGTAGATGACGTAGTTCCAATAGGCCATCATGGCGTACCACTGGAACAGGCTCATCAGTGCCAGCTTGCGCATCGCCGGCGGCATGTCGCGGATCGCGCTGCCGATTTCGGCCAGCGTCGCGCCGAACGACTTGGGCTTGGCGGCGATCGCGGTCTTCTGCACCGGTGTCAGCGGCAGTTCGGGCACGCGCAGGATCGACCACAGGATCGTCGAGATCGACAGCACCGCCCCGACCATGAACGCCACGCGGGCGGTGTAGGGGATGTTGTGGGTATCGACCCAATCCTGGTTCATCCCCGCCCACACCAGCAGCGACGGGGTGAGGAACGCCAGCATCTGCGCCAGGCCGGTGAACGCGCTCTGCGTCAGGAAGCCGATCTGGTGCTGATCCTCGTTCAGCCGGTCGCTGACATAGGCGCGGTACGGCTCCATCGTGATGTTGTTGCCGGCGTCGAGGATCCACAGCAGCGACACCGCCATCAGGATCGAACTGGACAGCGGCATGAAGAACAGGCCGAGGCAGCACAGCACCGCGCCCATGATGAAATAGGGCGTACGCCGCCCCCAACGGCTGTCGGTGCGGTCGCTCAGGGCACCAATCAGCGGCTGCACCAGCAGACCGGTCAGCGGACCGGCGAGCTGCAACAGCGGTATCTGTGCCTCGTTCGCGCCCAGATAGCTGTAGATCGGCGCCATGTTCCCCTGTTGCAGCCCGAAGCTGAACTGCAGGCCGAGGAACCCCAGATTCATTTCAAGGATGCGGGGCAGCGACAGGTGCGGTTTCATCGGGGGCGCCATGGTCGGTCCTGCTCCTTGCACGTCGGTCTATCGCCGACCGCACGCTTGTCGCGCCTCCCGCCGCAAAATGCAACAATCGATTGCAGTCGTGCATACGAATGCCGGCCGTGATGGGACGACCGGCATTCGGATCAGCTAAGCGGCGCGCATTTCGCCGCCAGCCACGCGGCGGTCTCGCGGTCGAGCAGCGGGGTCAGCAACGCTTCGACCCGCGCGTGATAGGCGTCGACCCACGCGCGCTCGGCATCGGTCAGCAGCGCCGGCACGATCAGCGAGCGTTCGATCGGCACGAAGGTCAGCGTCTCGAACCCCAGCATCGGCAGGTCGCCGCCGGGAATGTCGCGTTCGACCACCAGCAGCAGGTTTTCGATGCGGATGCCGTAGTCGGCCGCCTTGTAATAGCCGGGTTCGTTGGAGAGCATCATGCCCGCGCGCAGTGGCTCCAGCGGGCCGCCGCCGGGATAATTGGGCGCGCCGATCCGCTGCGGTCCTTCATGGACCGACAGGAAGGCGCCGATGCCGTGGCCGGTGCCATGGGCGTAATCGAGACCCGCTTCCCACAGCGGCCGACGCGCGAATCCGTCGATATGCCCGCCGAGCGTCCCGTCGGGGAAGATGGCGGTGTCGATGGCGATATGCCCCTTCAGGACGCGGGTGAAGCGGTCGCGCATCTCGTCCGACACGTCCCCCACCGGCATCACGCGGGTGATGTCGGTGGTGCCGTCGGCATATTGGCCGCCCGAATCGATCAGGTAGAGCTGGCCGGGCAGGATGGCGGCGTTGCTGTCCACGGTCGCCTTGTAATGCGGGCTGGCGGCGTGGGCGCCGGTCGCGCTGATCGTGTCGAAAGACAGGTCGCGAAGCAGGCCGGTTTCGGTGCGGATCGCCTCCAGCCGGTCCGACGCCGATAGTTCGGTCAGCGTGGCGGAAGGGGCGGTTTCCTCGAACCATTTCAGGAAGCGGACCATCGCCGCACCGTCGCGGGCCTGCGCGCTGCGATGGCCGGCGATCTCGACCGGGTTCTTGATCGCCTTGGCCAGCACGGTCGGGTCGCGTTCGGCGATGATCGTCGCGCCGCCCCGGCGCAGCGCGTCGTGGATCGCGGCGACGGCGCGGTCGGGATCGGCGGCGATGCGCTTGCCGGCGAAGCTGCCGAGCGTGGCGGCGAAGTCGGCCATCGGCCGGACGGTGACGGCATTGCCCAGATGGCGGGCGACATCCTCGCCGACCTTGCCCGGCGCGGCGAAGAGTTCGGCGGTGCCGTCGGCATGGACGATGGCGTAGCTCAGCGCCACCGGGGTATGCGCCACGTCGCTGCCGCGCACGTTGAAGGTCCACGCGATCGAATCGAGCGCCGTCAGCACCACCGCATCGGCGCGGCGTTCGCTGAGCCAGTCGCCGATCGCGGCGCGCTTGTCGGCGGAGGTGCGGCCGGTCAGCGCATCGTCCTGCACCGTCATCGGCGCGGGTGAGGGGGCGGGGCGGTCGCTCCACAGCGCGTCGATCGGGTTGGCCGCGACGGGCACCAGCACCGCGCCGACATCGGCGAGCGCGCGCTGCGTCGCCGCAACCCAGTCGACCGTCGCCAGCCACGGATCGAAGCCGATCCGGTCGCCGTCGCGGGCGTTGGTCCTCAGCCAGTCGGCCATCGTGGTCGTGGGCACCTGCACGAACTGCCAGTCGGCGGCGTCGATCTGCTCGCGCACCTGCAGCGTGTAGCGGCCGTCGGTGAACATCGCGGCGGTATTACGCAGAACAACGGCGCTTCCGGCCGACCCCTTGAACCCGGTCAGCCAGGCGAGGCGCTGGGCATAGTCGCCGACATATTCGCTCATATATTCGTCGGTCAGCGGCACGACGAACCCAGTCAGGTCGAGCGTGGCGAGATGGGCGCGAAGGGCGGACAGGCGTTCGGTATGGCTGCTCATGCCCCGCTCGTATCAGTCGAAACGGCCGGGCAAAAGCCACAAGCTCGCTCGACTTCCGTAGGGCTTGGCCCCACATGGGCGGCTATGACGAAGCCCATCCCGCCGATCGCCGAACAGCGCGCCCATAGCTATGACCGTCACGGGATCACCGTGTCCGACCCATGGGCATGGCTGCGCGATCCGAACTATCCGAAGGTCGAGGACGCCGACGTCCTCGACTACCTGAAGTCCGAGAACGACTATTTCGACGCGGTGATGGCACCGCACCAGCCGCTGATCGATACGCTGTTCGCCGAGATGCGCGCGCGGATCAAGGAAGACGACGCCACCGTGCCGCAGCGGGATGGCGACTGGTGGTACTGGTCCGATTTCGAGACCGGCGGGGAATATCGCCGCTGGTGGCGTCGGCCGGTTGCAGGCGGCGCGGACGAACTGATCCTCGACGAACCGGCGCTGGCCGAGGGCAAGGAATATTTCCGGCTGGGCGCGCTGTCGGTCAGCCCCGACGGGCGGCTGCTGGCCTATGCGATCGACGACGATGGCGGCGAGCGGTTCGAGGCGCGGGTCAAGGACCTGACGACCGGCGAACTGCTGGCGGATGTCATTCCCGGCACGCTGTCCGAACTGGTGTGGACCGCCGATTCGAGCGGGTTCCTCTATGGCCTCGCCAACGAACAATGGCGGACCGACAATGCCCGGCTCCACCGCGTCGGCACGCCCGTCGAGCAGGATGTCGAGCTGTATCACGAGGCCGACGAGGGCTGGCGGGTATCGGTCGGCGAGACCCAGTCGCGGCGGTTCCTGGTCATCTCGGCGGGCGATCACGTCACTAGCGAAGTGCGGCTGATCCCGGCCGACGATCCCACCGCCGAACCGCTGCTGGTGAAGGCGCGCGAGGACGGCGTCGAATATGATGTGGAGGAGCATGACGGCACGCTGTTCATCCACACCAACGACACCCATCCGAACTTCCGCCTGGCGATCGCGCCCCTGGACGCGCCGAGCGAATGGCAGGAGCTGATTGCCGCCGACCCGCATTTCTACATGACCGGCGTCGCGACCTTTGCGCGGTTCTTCGTGGTGGAGGGGCGGCTGGACGGCCTCGACCAGATCCGGCTGCACGATTATGCCTGCGGCCCGGCGCGGCCGATCGCGTTTCCGGAGGCGAGCTTCGTCGTCGGGCTGGGCGACAACCCGGAATACGACGTCGACACGCTGCGGCTCGGCTATGAATCGATGGTCACGCCGGGCACGGTCTATGACTATGACGTCGCCAGCGGCGGCCTGACCGTCCGCAAGGTGCAGACGATCCCGTCGGGCTATGACCCCGCCAAATACGCGACCGAACGGCTGGAGATCACCGCGCGCGACGGCACCGCGATCCCGTGTTCGGTGGTGTATCCGAAGGACTTTCCGCGCGACGGGACGGGCAAGCTCTATCTCTACAGCTATGGCGCATACGGCTATGCGATCCCGCCGGGCTTTTCGACCAGCCGCATGTCGTTCCTCGACCGGGGTATGGCGTTTGCCATCGCCCATATCCGGGGTGGCGATGATCTGGGGCAGCAATGGTATCTGGATGGGAAGCTCGACAAGCGGACCAATACCTTCAACGATTTCGTCGACGTGGCGAAGGGGCTGATCGAGCTGGGCTTCACCGCCGAGGGCAAGATCGCCATCGCTGGCGGATCGGCGGGCGGCGAGCTGATGGGCGCGGTGATGAACTCCGACCCCGAGCTGTGGGGTGCGGTGGTCGCCAGCGTGCCGTTCGTTGATGTGCTGAACACGATGCTGGACGACAGCCTGCCGCTGACGCCCGGCGAATGGCCCGAATGGGGCAACCCGATCGAGGACAAGGCGGCGTTCGAACTGATCGCGTCCTATTCGCCGTACGATAACGTGACGGCTCAGGCGTACCCGCCGGTGTTCATCTCGGGCGGGCTGAACGATCCGCGCGTGACCTATTGGGAGCCGGCGAAGTGGGCGGCGCGCCTGCGTGCGACCAAGACCGACGACAATGTGCTGCTGCTCAAGACCAACATGGGCGCGGGCCATGGCGGCAAGTCGGGGCGGTGGGAGAGTTTGAAGGAAGCCGCCGAGGAGATGGGGTTCGTGTTGTGGCAGCTGGGGGTGGAGGCCTGATACTCCTCCCCGGCACGGGGAGGGGGACCGCTCGCGCTAGCGAGTGGTGGAGGGGGATCGCCTCGCAGTGCAGCGCTGGTGGAAGCCCCCCTCCACCAGCTTCGCTGGTCCCCCTCCCCGCGCAGCGGGGGGCAGCTTTTAGCGTTCTACCCGCGTCACATGGCCCATCTTGCGGCCGGGGCGGGCTTCGTGCTTGCCGTAGAGGTGGAGGTGGGCGCCTGCTTCCGTGAGCAGCGCGAGCCATTGGTCGACATCGTCGCCGATCAGGTTGGTCATCTCGACCCGCGTGGCGGTCATCGCGACGCTGCCGAGCGGCAGGCCCAGCACCGCGCGGACGTGGTTTTCGAACTGCGAGGTCTCGCTGCCCTCGATCGTCCAGTGGCCGGAGTTGTGGACGCGCGGGGCCATTTCGTTGAACACCGCGCCGTCGGCACCGCAGAAGAATTCGAGCGTCAGCACGCCGACATGGTCGAGGGCTTCGGCGACCTTGGCCGCCAGCGCCTCCGCCTCGGCACGCCATGGTTCGAGTGCCGGGGCCGGGACGGTCGAGGTGTCGAGGATGCCCGCCTTGTGGACGTTCTTCGGCGTCGGATAGGTCGCGATCGCGCCGTCGATGCCGCGGGCGAGGACGATCGAGAACTCGTCGTCGAAGTCGACGAACGCCTCCAGGATCGCCGGGCCGCCGCCGATCGCGTCCCATGCGACGTCGGCATCGGCGGGTGACAGCAGGCGGGCCTGCCCCTTGCCGTCATAGCCGAAGCGCGTGGTCTTCAGTACCGCCGGGCAGCCGACCGTCGCGATGGCGGCGTCGAGCGCGGCGCGGTCGGCGACGTCGGCCCAGTGTGCCGGACGACCGCCCAGCTGCTCGACGAAGCGCTTTTCGCGGACCCGGTCCTGCGCGACGGCGAGCGAGCGGGCCGAGGGGCGGACCTTGTCGCCCAGCGCCTCGATCGGGGCGGCGGCGATGTTTTCGAATTCATAGGTGACGACGTCGACTTGGCGCGCGAATGCCTTGAGCGCTGCGATGTCGTCATAGGCGCCACGGCTATGGGCGAAGGCGATGTCGTTCGCCGGGCCGCTGTCGGGGGCATAGACATGGATGCGATAGCCGAGCTGTGCGGCGGCGACGCCGATCATCCGGCCGAGCTGTCCCGACCCGATGATGCCGATGGTCGAACCGGGGGGCAGGGCGGTCATTGCGGGTCGATCGCCACGCTGTCGGTCTGCGCCACGCGCCACGCGTCGAGCCGTTCGGCCAGCGCAGCGTCGTGCGTCGCAAGGATCGAGGCGGCGAGCAGGCCGGCATTGATCGCGCCCGCCTTGCCGATCGCCAGCGTGCCCACGGGGACGCCGCCGGGCATCTGCACGATCGAGAGCAGGCTATCCATGCCCTTCAACGCCTTCGATTCGACCGGCACGCCCAGCACGGGGAGGCGGGTCATCGACGCGACCATGCCGGGCAGGTGCGCCGCGCCGCCGGCACCGGCGATCACGACCTTCAGGCCCCGCGCCACCGCGCCGGTGGCGTATTCGACCAGCCGCTGCGGGGTGCGGTGGGCCGATACCACCTTGGTTTCATGGGGAATGCCGAGTTTGGTGAGGACATCGGCGGCGTGCGCCATCGTATCCCAGTCGGAGGTGCTGCCCATGATGATGCCGACCACGGTCACGTCGTTCATTATCTGCCCGTAACGCTTTTGGGGGAGCCGCTGCTTAGGCAAGGGGTGCTGGCAGGGCAAGCGGAAGGATTCCGTACCGGCATATTCAGGCGCCAAAGTTCACGAAGTTCACACTAGTGGCGTTTTGGCGCGGTGCGTGTGGCGGTGGTGTCAAAGAGCGTTGGCCGCGGGATGGGGCCGGCGGGGAGTTTGGCGGGGGTGGGGCGTGTAGGAAAGGAGTTTCTGCGCCCACCTACGTCCACCTCCGTTTGCTTCGAGCGGAGGTTCGAGCTTGTCGAGAGCCGAAGTCGAGAACGGGTTGCCCCAAACGACCAAGTTCTCGACGGACGCTTCTCGACAAGCTCGAAGCTGCTCGAACCGAACGGGTTGAGGGGCAGTGCCTTACCGCTCGTTCAGATAGTACCGATCGGTCGGGGTCAGATCATCCGCCAGTTCATAGACGATCGGCTGGCCGGTCGGAATCTCCAGTCCGGTGATGTCGGCGTCGGGAATGTTCGACAGATGCTTCACCAGCGCGCGCAGCGAGTTGCCGTGGGCGGAGATCAGCACGCGCTTGCCGGCCTTCAGTTCGGGGGCGATGCGGCTGTCCCAATAGGGCAGCACGCGGTCGATCGTGTCCTTCAGGCTTTCGGTCTGCGGGATGTCGATCCCGGCATAGCGGCGGTCGGCCGACAGGTCCCACGGGCTGTCGGCTTCGGGCAGCGGCGGCGGCACGTCGAAGCTGCGGCGCCAGATCTTGACCTGTTCGTCGCCGTGGCGCGCGGCCGTCTCCGCCTTGTCGAGGCCGGTCAGCCCGCCATAGTGCCGCTCGTTCAGGCGCCAGTCCTTTTCGACCGGCAGCCACAGGCGGCCCATCGATTCCAGCGCGATGTTCAACGTCTTGATCGCACGCGTCTGGAAGCTGGTGAAGCACAGGTCGAAATCATGGCCCTTGGCGGCCAGCAGCTCGCCCGCCGCCTTGGCCTCCGCCTCGCCCTGCTCGGTCAGGTTCACGTCCCACCAGCCGGTGAAGCGGTTTTCGAGGTTCCAGGCCGATTGGCCGTGGCGGATCAGGACGAGCGTGGGCATGGGGCCTCCATTGCTATTGTTGCGCCGCACCTAGCTCAAAGCGTGCGCGAGAGGAACCGGTTGAAGGGGGTGGCGATATAGGTGCCGAAGGGCGGGCAGGGCGCGAAGCCGTTGCGCGCGTACAAGCGCTGGGCGGCGTCGAACATCGGCCCGGTGCCGGTTTCGAGCAGCAGGCGGGCGAGGCCGGCGGCACGGGCATCGGCGACGAGGCGGTCGAGTATCGCCTGTGCGACGCCCCTGCCACGCGCCACCGCATCCGTGCGCATCGACTTGATCTCGCCCATCCCGTCGCCGAGCGTCCGTAGCGCGCCGCAGCCGAGCAGCGCGTCGCCGTCCCACGCGGTGTAGAAGGCGATGTCGGGCGTCGCCAGTGCCGACAGGTCGAGCGCATAGACGCTGCCGGGCGGCGAACTGGCGTGCATATCGGCCAGATGCGCCGCCAGCAGTCGGGCGGTGGCGGGATGGTCGAGGCCGCCCGACCGGACGATCACCGGGTAAAGTCCGCCAGCACCTCCAGCCAGCTATGCGCCAAGTGCTTCGATCGCTCAGGCGACCAGCCGAATTCGGGGTCCGGGTTGGTGTCGTGATCCTTGAACGGCATTTCCAGCGTCATGCTCAGCGCGCCGAAGCGGTTGGCGAGCTGGTTGGTCGACATCGACAGGTTCGCCTGTCCGGGCGCCGACACCGGATAGCCGAGCTTCGTCTGGAACTCGGGCGTCGCCGCCGCCCAGGCCGCGCCGAACGCGGTGAAGCGGGCGCCATGGTCGTCGGTCCAGTTGGGAATGCCTTCATAGCCGGCGATGAAGTTGGCGGGGATCGCTTCGTCGCCATGGACGTCGATGGCGATGTCGACGCCGGTTTCGTCCATCCGGTTGCGCACGAACAACACTTCGGGGCTGCGTTCGGGGGTAGGGGCGTGCCATTCGCGGTTCAGGTTCACGCCGGCGGCATTGGTGCGCAGGTGGCCGCGATACGAGCCGTCGGGGTTCATGTTGGGCACGCAGTGGAAGGTCATGCGCTGGCGCAGGTCGGCAGCGAGCGCGTCGTTCGGGTCGGTTAGCCGCTCCAACAGCCCTTCCATGAACCATTCGCACATCGATTCGCCGGGATGCTGGCGGGCATAGGCCCACACGTTCAGCGGGCCTTCGCCCAGCGTCAGATAGTCGATCGCACGGCCGTCCAGCGTCTGGCCCAGTTCGCGGTGGGTGACGCCCGGCTGCGCGGCGATGCGCGCGATCAGTTCGTCGTGGCGATCCATGGTGTAGGGCGCGAAATAGGCGAACCATGCGAGGTCGGTGTCGATCGGCGCGGTGAAGGTCAGCACGCCATCGGCATAGCCGGTATCGACCTGTCGCCATGCAGTCCGGTCGGTGCTCATCCGCGTCCGATAGCCTGGCCAGCCGAACGCATAGGCCGAGCCGCCGGCATTGACGATGCGGAAGGTCAGGGTCCGCCCCCGCGCCCCGGCGACGCGGAAGTGGAACCACTGATAGAAGTCGGACTGGTGATCGGCGACGATGTCGAGGTCGATCACATCGCCCTGTATGGCGACGACGCGGATGTTGCCGCTGTCGAACGCGGCGTTGATGGTGATGCTCATTTCACCGTCGTAGTGATTCCCGACTCGCCTGGGAAGTTCCGGAACAGCGCATTGGCCAGCCGGTCGGCCTGGAACACCGGCTGGGCGCCGGGGGTGTTTTCCAGCGAATCGGTGACGGCGCGCCCTTCCCAGATGGTGGTGCCGTCGCTGCGGCGGCGAATCTGGACGCCCAGTTCGGTGCCGATCACCTCCCGCTGGCCGCCGCCGATGCCGAAGCCGACTCCGCCGCCAAGGCCCACGCCCCCGCCGCGCCAGCCGCCCCCGCCGCCGCCCGCGCCAAGGCCGATCGACACCGGCGCACGCTTTTCGACGAAGCCCTTGGTCCCGCGGGTGAAGGCGACGCCGACGATCAGGTCGGACGGCTGAGTCCCCGCGCGGGTGAAGCCGGCCTTTTCCAGCTCGCGCGCGACGGCGTTGCCATAGGTCTGGAATTCCGGGGTGGCCGATATGTTGGTCTGCACCGGTTCGATCGAGAAGCTGCCCTTCGCGATCGGTTCATTGAGGTGGAATCGGGTGACTTCGACCGGGGTGGTCCGCGATCCGGTGGTGGTGCAACCGCTCGCCAGCAATGCGACGGTCGCCGCCAGCCCAAACCCCAACGCCTTGTTCATGTCATCTACCCCGAAACTGCCACGGTTCATCAATTGGCCCAACGCGTCACACGCCATTATGGGTTCATTGCGCAAGTGTTTCGATGCGTTGCGGCGGTTGCGTCTTGACGAAGCGGGCGAGCGGCGATAGCTGGGCGCCTCTTTTCCGGCCGTGTGAGCGGCCTCTTTGCCGTTTGAGAGCCGTTCCCATGAAGATCGTCAATTCGCTGAAGTCGCTCAAGGATCGTCACCGGGACAACCGCGTGATCCGTCGCCGCGGGCGCATCTACGTCATCAACAAGACCAACCGCCGCTTCAAGGCCCGCCAGGGCTGATTCGGCATCGGGCGGGCTTCGGCCTGCCTGATGGTGTTTCGAACAGGCATCCGATCCTGATGGGTCGGGTGCCTGTTCGTGTTTGTTCGCTGCCATCGTCACTCCTGCGTAGGCGGGAGTCCATAGGCGCTGTGGTTTTGAGTCTTTCGCTGACGTTGGCGGCTATGGATTTCCGCCTTCGCGGGAATGACGAGGGTGGGGGTGAACGGCCTCGAACCGCCCGTCATCCCAGCCTGCGCTGGGGTGACGTGACGTTGCGAGTTGCGTCAGGCCGTGCCTCGATTCGCCGCCGGCACGCTCGGCACGGTGCAGGCGATCAGCACGCGCCGGACATCGGCCGATCCGAAGACCTGCGTGGCGTGGCCGGTCGGCACCTTGTCCAGCGCCCGCCGCAGTTCGACCGGGATGCGGGCGAAGGGGGCGTCGCGGCGCTGGACGATCGATCCGGAAAAGCGCCGTTCCGCCCTGTACCGCGCGGCGATCACACCTGCGTCGGCGCAGCGGCGGATGGTGCGGGTATCGGCGGCGAAAACCTCGGTCGCGGCGGCCTGCTCGCTCGGCGACAGGCCGGCGGCGAGGCGGATTTCGAACTGGAGGATCGTCGCGCGCCGCTGTTCCAGCCCGGCCGAGGGCTGCACCGCCAGCGCGAGGGCGAGCAGCGCGGCGCTCATGCCGGGACGTTCGCGGCGGAGGGCGTGTCGTCGAGCAGCGCCCAGCCGGTCGGGCCCAATACCTCCAGCGGGCGATAGCGGGTCTTGTACGTCATGCGCGGCGACCCCTGTACCCAATAGCCGAGATAGACATGCGGCAACCCGCTGGCACGGGCGCGGCGGATATGGTCGAGGATGATGAAATTGCCAAGGCCCGGACGGCTGTCGTCATCGGTTTCGAAGAAGCTGTAGACCATCGACAGCCCGTCGGCCTGTTCGTCGGTGATACACGCCCCGACCAGCCGGCCGGGCACGCCGTCGACGGCAGGCTCGCGATATTCGATCACCCAGGAGGTGACCGGCGAATGCTCGACCATGTCGGCAAAGTCCGATTCGTCCATTGCGGTCATGCCGCCGCCGGGGTGCCGCGCGGTCAGATAGCGGCGCAGCAGGCGGAATTGCTCGTCGGTCGCCCAGGGCTTGCAGGCGCGGATGTCGAGATCGGCGTGGCGGCGCATCAGCTTGCGCTGCGTCGCGTTCATCGCGAAACCGCTGGCGACGACGCGGACCGATACGCAGGCGGTGCAGCCGACGCAGCTGGGGCGGTAGGCGACCGACTGGCTGCGGCGGAACCCGATGCGGCCCAGCGCTTCGTTCAGTTCATCGGCGTTCGGGCCGTTCAGCTCGGTGAACACCTTCCGCTCCTGCCGCCCCGGCAGATAGGGGCAGGGCGCGGGCGAGGTGACGAAGAACCGGGGAAATCGAAACGGCGCGGTCACCCATTGCTCCTGCGATCGGGAGGTTCCCCCGTAGAATGACCCGGTGGATATGGCGATGACAAGACGTGGCGAAAAGCGCGTTAACCGCGAATTTTGCGGTAGCGTGGGCGGCATCCTCGTGTCGGCTGCCGCCGCGGTCGAACCGGGACCTCGCCCCAGCGAAGGCTGGGGCCTCTCGCGGTTCCTGCTGCGCGCGGTCACCGGGAGATCCCAGCCTTCGCTGGGATGACGTTCGTGTCAGCGGCGGCCGATCACGCCAGTTCGACCGTGCTGACTTCATACCCCCCGGCGCGCAGCCCCTCGACCAGGCGGTCGAGATGGGCCCGGTCGCGGGTTTCGCATTCGATGTCGGTGATCAGGCCCTTGGCCGGCAACGTCGTGAAGACGCGCTGGTGATAGACTTCGATGATGTTGACGGTGTGTTCGTGGAAGATCTTCGCGACGTGGAACAGCGCGCCGGGGCGGTCCTGCAACCGGATGCGCAGCCGGGCAAGGCGGCCCGACCGGGCGAGGTCGCGCAGCAGCACGTTGGCGAGCAGGCGGGTGTCGATATTGCCACCGCACAGCACGATGCCGACGGTCTTGCCCTTGAACCGCTGGCCATGGCCGAGCAGCGCGGCGAGGCCGGCGGCGCCGGCGCCTTCGACCACGGTCTTTTCGATCTGGACCAGCAGGCTGACGGCTTCTTCCAGTTGGCGTTCGCTGACCAGCACGATGTCGTCGACCAGCGCGGCCACGACCTGCGCGGTCAGGCCACCGGGCTGCTTGACCGCGATCCCCTCGGCCAGCGTGTCGCCGGCGCAGTCGAGGTCGGTGCCGTGCAGGCGGTTATACATCGACGGGAACAGTTCGGCCTGTACGCCGACGACTTCGATCGGCCGGTCGGCCGCCTTGGCGACGGTCGCGATGCCGCTGATCAGGCCGCCGCCGCCGATCGGCACGACCAGCGTGTCGAGTTCGGGCACGTCCGCCAGCATTTCGAGCGCCACGGTGCCTTGCCCGGCCATGATGCGCGGATCGTCGAAGGGGTGGACGAAGGTCAGCCCCTGTTCGGCCTCCAGTTTGCGGGCATGGGCATAGGCGGCGTCGAACGTCTCACCCTCCAGCACCACGGTCGCGCCGTGGCTCTGGGTCTGCATGACCTTCACGGTCGGAGTCGGCCGCGGCATGACGATGGTGACCGGCACGCCCAGCCGGTTGCCGTGATAGGCGAGGCCCTGCGCATGGTTGCCGGCCGACGCGGCGATCACGCCCTTCGCACGGGTGGCTTCGTCGAGTTGCAGCAGCGTGTTGAGCGCGCCGCGTTCCTTGTAAGCGGCGGTGAACTGGAGATTTTCGAATTTCAGATAGACGGTCGCGCCGGTCAGTTCCGACAGGGTGCGGCTGATGAGGGTCGGCGTGCGGACGATCGAACCGCCGATACGCATCGCCGCGGCACGAACATCGTCGACGGTGAGGGGCAGGGCGGGCGGAGCGATCGGGTTGGTAGCCATCGCGGGCGGGTAGCCGATTTGTACCAAGAGGGGAACCCGTGGGCGGTGGGGGCGTCTCCTGAAGACCCCCTTAGCCGGAAAGCCGAACCCCATGACCGATACCGATCGTCGCACCTTCGTGACGGGTGCCGCCCTGGCGGGCGCCGCCGCCGCCGTGCCCGCCGCTGCCCAGACCGGAGGCGGTGCCGCCGCCCCGACCAGCCCGATGGCCGCCCGGCACTCCAAGCCGCCTTTTCCGGTGCAGCGCCAGCCATGGCCGGGTCTTGCGTCGAAAATGACCCCCCGGCCCGACCATGGCGAGCAGAGCTACAGGGGATCGGGGCGCCTGGCGGGCAAGCGGGCGCTGATCACCGGTGGCGACAGCGGTATCGGCCGTGCCGCCGCCATCGCCTATGCCCGCGAGGGCGCGGACGTCGCGATCAACTATCTGCCCGCCGAGGAGCCGGACGCGCGCGAGGTCGTCGCATTGATCCGCGCGGCGGGGCGCAAGGCGGTGGCGATCCCCGGCGACCTGCGCGACGAAGGTTTCTGCCGCAAGCTGGTACAGCAGGCGACGGCGCAGCTGGGCGGGCTGGACATCCTCGTCAACAATGCCGCGCGCCAGCAGACGCGGCCCGACATCGCGTCGATCAGTTCGCAGGATTTCGACGATACGATGAAGACCAATGTCTATGCGCCGTTCTGGCTGACCAAGGCGGCGGTGGCCGTGATGGGGCCGGGGGCGGTGATCGTGAACACGTCGTCCGAACAGGCAAGCGATCCGTCGCCGGACATCGTGGATTATGCGCTGACCCGTGCGGCAGTGCTGAACTTCACCAAGGCGATGGCCAAGCAGCTGGCGTCGAAGGGCATTCGCGTCAACGCCGTGGCGCCGGGGCCGTTCTGGACGCCGTTGCAGGTGAGCGGCGGCGCGACGCCGGAGAAGCTGCAGAACTTTGGCGGCAGTTCGCCACTGGGCCGGCCGGGGCAGCCGGCGGAGATCGCCGGGCTGTATGTCGCGGCGGCCGATCCGGCGATCAGCTTTTCGACGGGGCAGATTTTCGGGGCGACCGGTGGGGGCGGGCAGCCGGCTTGAGGCGCGCCTCGCGGGAATGACGACATTAGGAAGGGTCGACACTCAGCCCGTCCATCGTCTCGCCACCGCGAGTCGGGCCGGGAGGACGGGCGGGGCGTCGCTCAAGGGGCAGCTCGTTCGGTCCGAGCCGCGCGCAATATCGGCCCTTCCCCCTGACGCACGAAGCCCATAGACCGCTGCCCCATGGCAATACTCGCATTCATCGGCACCGGCGTCATGGGCGCTCCCATGGCCGGGCATCTGGTCTCCGCCGGCCATCAGGTCACCGTCTATAACCGTACCCGTGCCAAGGCCGATGCCTGGGCGGCGAAGCATGGCGGATCGGTCGCCGATACGCCCGCCGCCGCGGCGGACGGGGCCGATGCAGTGTTCGCCTGTGTCGGCAACGACGACGACCTGCGGCAGGTGACGCTGGGCGGCGACGGGGTGTTCGGGGCGATGAAGCCCGGCGCGTTGTTCGCCGACCATACCACCGTGTCGGCAGCGATCGCGCGCGAACTGGCCGAGGCGGGGGCGGCGAAGGGGCTGCTGGTGCTCGACGCGCCGGTGTCGGGCGGGCAGGCGGGCGCCGAGAATGGCAAGCTGTCGATCATGTGCGGGGGTTCGGCGGACGCCTTTGCTGCTGTCGAGCCGTTAATGACCGCCTATGCCCAGCGGATCGTCCATGTCGGCGATGCGGGCGCCGGACAGACGACCAAGATGGTCAACCAGATTTGCATCACGGGCGTGCTGGGCGGGCTGTCGGAAGCGTTGCGCTTCGCGCAGGCGTCCGACCTCAATCTCGACAAGGTGCTGGAGGCGGTGTCGGGCGGCGCGGCGCAGAGCTGGCAGATGGTCAATCGCTGGCCGACCATGGCGCAGGACCAGTTCGACTTCGGCTTTGCGATCGACTGGATGCGCAAGGACCTCGGCCTCGCCCTCGATGAATCGCGGCGCAATGGCGCGACGCTGCCGGTGACGGCGCTGGTCGATCAATTCTATGCGCAGGTGCAGGCGATGGGTGGCGGGCGACAGGATACCAGCGCGCTGGTGCGGAGGATCGCGAAGTGATGCGGGCGGCACTCACCCTTGCCGCGCTGCTGCTGGCCGGGACCGCGCAGGCCGATGGGCTGATCGACAACGTCAATGGCGTGGCGCTGGATTCGCGGGGGCAGGTGGTGCGCTTCGGCGGCATCCTGGTCGACAAGGACGGCAAGGTCGTACGGCTGGTGCCCAAGGGCGAGAAGGCGCCGAAGAAGCTCGACTGGCGCAGCGACATGGCCGGCAAGATCGTGATGCCGGGCATGATCGACGCGCATGGCCATGTCATGTCGCTCGGCTATCGCGCGCTGGAACTCGACCTGTCGAACACGAAGTCGCTCCCGCAAGCGCAGGCGGCGATCCAGTCCTATGCGCGCGGCAACGGCAACCGCCAGTGGATCCTGGGCGGCGGCTGGAACCAGGAGGCGTGGGGGCTGGGGCGGTTCCCGACCGCCGCCGAACTGGACGCGGCGGCGGGGGACAAACCGGTGCTGCTGGAACGGGCCGACGGCCATGCGGTGTGGGCGAACAGCGCGGCGATGAAGGCGGCGGGGATTACGGCGAAGACCGTCGCGCCGGCCGGCGGGCGGATCGAATTGCTGCCCAACGGACAGCCTTCGGGCGTGTTCGTCGACAGCGCCGCCAGCCTGTTCGACGCGGCCAAGCCCAAGCCGTCGCCGCGTGAGCGCAACGCGGCGTTCCTGAAGGCGCAGGAGCTGTTGCTGTCGACCGGCATCACCGCGACGGCGGACATGGGGACGTCGGTCGACGACTGGCTGGTGTTCCGCCGGATGGGCGACATCGGCCAGTTGCGCGTACGCATCATGAGCTATGGCGCCGGACTGGAAACGGCGTTGACCGTCGCCGGGGCCGGGCCGACGCCGTGGCTGTATGGCGACCGGCTGCGCATGGGCGGGATCAAGCTGTACGCCGATGGCGCGCTGGGGTCGCGCGGGGCGTGGCTGAAGGCGCCGTATAGCGATGCGCCGAAGCAGACCGGGCTGTCGTTCATCAACGACACGACGCTGCTGAACCTGCTGAGCCGCGGCACGATGGACGGGTTCCAGTTCGCGATCCATGCGATCGGCGATCGGGCGAACCGGCAGGTGCTGGACGCGATCGACGAGCTGGCATCGTCGTACAAGGACGACCGGCGCTGGCGGATCGAACATGCGCAGGTGCTGGACCCGGCCGATCTGCCGCGGCTGGGCAAAAACGGGATCATCGCGTCGATGCAGCCGGTCCATGCCACCGGCGACCGGACGATGGCGGAGGCGCGGCTGGGGCCGGCGCGGCTGACCGGGGCATATGCGTGGGCGACGGTCCTGCGCGATGGCGGGCGGTTGGCGTTCGGGTCGGACTATCCGGTCGAAAACCCGAACCCGTTCGTCGGCTGGGCCGCGGCGTTTACCCGCGAGGATGCGAACGGGCAGCCGCCGGGCGGCTGGCGGCCCGAGGAAAAGGTGACGCGCGAACAGGCGTGGAAGGCGTTCACGCAGGACGCGGCGTTCGCGGGCTTTGCCGAACAGAGGTTCGGATCGCTGCTGCCGGGGCAGAAGGCGGACTTCATCGTGGTCGATCGCGATCCGGTGGCGGCGACGCCGACGGAATTGCGCGCGACGCGGGTGATCGAGACATGGGTCGGCGGGTACAAGGCGTGGCCGCTCAAGGATGTGCCGAAGGGGGAAGCCGGGCGGTAATATCCTCCCCGTGCCGGGGAGAATTAATGTGCCATCGTGGTACGTCCCGGATTGCCGGGGTGTGTTGCTGCTCCGCTTGCCCTACATTGGCGGCCGACAGGAGGGACGATGCGCGTTTCGTTGCGAACCGGATTGGGACTGGCGTTGCTGGTCGGCGTGGTGGGTGCCACGGCGGGCGGGGCAGCGATGCTGCTCAGCGCCGAACGCCCTGCGCCGGTCGTCGCGAAGCCGGTGGCGAAGGTCGCTGCGGCAAAGCCCGCACCGGTCGCGGTGCCGACGCCCGCCGCCGTGTCGACCCCTGCGCCCGAAGCGATGGTCGTCCGCCGGGTGCTGAAGATCGATGGCCCGTTCACCCATGGCCGCTGGGTCTGGGACGAGGACGGCGCGCCGGCCAAGGGGCCATTGGTCGTGACCATCGACCTCGATGCGCAGGTGCTGTCGGTGTTCCGCGACGGCTATGAGATCGGCGCGGCGGTGGTGCTGTACGGTGCCGATTGGAAACCGACGCCGCTGGGCGCGCTGAAGATTACCGAGAAGGATGCCGACCATGTCAGCAACCTCTATGGCGCGCCGATGCCCTATATGCTTCGGCTGACCAATGACGGCATCTCGATCCATGGCAGCGACGTGCAGGAAGGCGGCGCGACGCATGGCTGTATCGGCGTGCCGACCGCGTTCGCGAAGAAGCTGTTCGGGGTGGCGAAGCTGGGCGACCGGGTGATCATCACCAACGGCAAGCGATTGGGGATGGGCGGAGCGATTACGGCATGAGGGTGCGGGATGCGTGGTGCGCGGTTTGACATCGGTTCAATTCGCTTGCGGCACATACGTCATCCCAGCGAAGGCTGGGATCTCCCGGTGATGGCAAGGGACAAGCGCCGATGGAGACCCCAGCCTTCGCTGGGGTGACCCTTGCGCCGGAAAGTCAGATCGACGTGGCGACGTCCTACAGCGTCTTGCGCATTCGGATCAGCGGGACCGACACCCCGTCGACATCGGCATCGGCCCGTTCGATGGCGACGTATCCGCACCGGGCATAGAGCGGCTGGCCGCTGGCGGTGCTCATCAGTTCGGCGGTGCGAAATCCTTGCGTAAGCGCGGCGCGTTCGCAGGTGGCGAGGATGATACTGCCGATGCCGCGACGGGCATGGTCGGGATGGGTATACATCGCGCGGATGCGGGCCGGTTCGGTGGCGGGGTCGAGCAGGCGGACGTCGCGCGGGACCATGCCGTCATCGCCGCCATAGAGCGTCGCGCGCCGGCTCCAGCCGCCGCAGCCGACCAGGGTGCCGCCCGCTTCGCCCACGAAATAGGTGCCGTCGCTGACCAGTTGCCGGTCGAGTCCCATGACCTGCCGGCTGGCGGCGATCTGTTCGGGCGACAGGAAACCCCGTTGCAACCGGTCGATGGCAATGGCTATCAGCCCGGCGATCGCGTCGAGATCGTCGGCTTGGGCGAGGCGAACGGCGATCCCGTCGTTCAGGCGACCGCCGCCTCGACCATCTCATCGGGTTCGCGCAGCACATAGCCCCGGCCCCAGACGGTCTCGATATAATTGTCGCCTTCGCACGCCATGCTGAGCTTCTTGCGCAGCTTGCAGATGAAGACGTCGATGATCTTGAGTTCCGGCTCGTCCATCCCGCCATAGAGATGGTTGAGGAACATTTCCTTGGTGAGCGTCGTGCCCTTGCGGAGCGAGAGCAGCTCCAGCATCGCATATTCCTTGCCCGTCAGGTGGACCCGCGCGCCGTCGACGTCGACCGTCTTGGCATCGAGGTTTACCGAGAGCTTGCCGGTACGGATGACCGACTGCGAATGCCCCTTCGATCGGCGGACGACGGCGTGGATACGCGCGATCAGTTCCTCGCGGTGGAACGGCTTGGTCACGTAGTCGTCGGCACCGAAGCCGAACGAGCGGACCTTCGAATCCATCTCGTCGATGCCCGACAGGATCAGGACCGGGGTCTGGACCCGCGCGACGCGCAGCTTCTTCAGAACGTCATACCCGTGCATGTCGGGCAGGTTCAGGTCGAGCAATATGATGTCGTAATCGTACAACTTGCCCAGATCGAGGCCTTCTTCGCCCAGATCGGTCGTGTAGATGTTGAACCCCTCGGTCGTGAGCATCAGCTCGATCGCCTTGGCGGTCGTCGGCTCGTCCTCGATCAACAGCACGCGCATCGGCCTACATCCCCCGTTTCGCGGCGCGCTGTCGTCCTTGAGCGGCGCGCAACAAAAACATTACCGTAAACACCTATGAAGGCAAAAGGTTAATTTCTGCCTAATCGAAAACACTTCGTAAATTCCGTTGGTTAAGCGGAGTGAAGGGTTCTGTGATGGTAAACGGCAGGGCCAGCGACAGGTTTAGGAAAATTAACGCGGATTGCAGCTTCGGCGGAAACGGTCGGACAGATAGTCGATCAGCGCCTCGACGCGGGCGGGCCGCAGGGTGCCGGGCGGGGTCAGCAGGTGCAGCGCGACGCTGCCGCTGTTCCAGTCGGGCAGCACCGCTTCCAGCCGGCCGGCGGCGATGTCGGCATCGACCAGGAAATCGGGCAACCGCGCGACGCCGAGGCCGGCGCACAGGGCGGGCAGCAGCGCTTCGCCATTGTTGGTCGCCAGCGGCCCGGTCGGGCGGACCGCGACCTCCTCTTCACCGCGTCGGAAATGCCAGATGGCGCTGGGCAGGTTGGTGTAGCCGAAACAGTCATGGTCACCGAGGTCGGCGGGATGCGCCGGGCGCCCGCGTTTGTCCCAATAGGCGGGCGCGGCGACAATATGGATCGCGACGGGGGCAAGGCGGCGCGCGCGCAGCGAGCTGTCGGGCAGGTCGGCGATGCGCAGCGCGACGTCGATGCCGTCGGCAACGATGTCGACCTTCGCATCCGACAGGGTCAGGTCGATTTCCACGCCGGGATGCGCCGCAAGAAAGTCGGCGATCGCGGGGGCGACATGGGCGAGGCCGAACGACATCGGCGCCGCCATGCGGACGAGGCCGGTCGGCGCGGCGGCGGCGTCGCGCGCCTGCTCCTCCGCCGCCTGCGCCTCCGCCAGGATGCGGCCGGCGCGCTCGGCGAGCGACTGCCCGGCATCGGTCAGCGTCAGCCGGCGCGAGGTGCGGTGGAACAGCGTGGTGCCGAGCGAGGTTTCCAGCCGGGCGACTGCCTTGGACACCGTCGCCTTTGACACGCCGATCGACTGGGCCGCGGCGCTGAACGATCGGTGTTCGACGACACAGGCGAACATGGCCCAGGCTTCGAAATCGGGAAGTCGCATGGCTGCTCCATATCGAAACGATCGGTTTCCGACGTTTCCATTTACGGCATGATCGCGCGGCCTATCTTGGGGGTCAAGCAAGGAGATCGACCATGATCGACAAACGCGCATTCGACAGCCTGGGCCATGCCGACCACGGATGGCTGAACGCCCGCCATCATTTCAGCTTCGCCAATTATTACGACCCCGCCCGCATGGGATGGGGCGCGATCCGGGTGTGGAACGACGACGAGATCGCCGCGAACAGCGGGTTTCCGCCGCACCCGCACAAGGACATGGAGATCATCACCTATGTCCGGTCGGGCGCGATCACGCACCAGGACTCGCTGGGCAACAAGGGCCGGACGACGGCGGGCGACGTGCAGGTGATGAGCGCAGGCACGGGCGTGCGCCACGCCGAATATAACCTCGAGCCGGAAACGACCCGCATCTTCCAGATATGGATCGAACCGCGCCAGAAGGGCGGCGCGCCGGCCTGGGGTGCCAAGCCGTTTCCGAAGGGCGAGCGGTCGGGCAGGTTCGTCACGCTGGCCAGCGGGTTCGACGACGACGGCGACGCGCTGCGCATCCGGGCGGAGGCACGGGTGCTGGGCGCGACGCTGAACGCCGGGGAAAGCGTGGAACATAGCGTGGGGGCAGGGCGTCACGCCTATCTCGTCGCCGCGACCGGCGCGATCACCATCGACGGCGTCGCCTTTCAGGCGCGCGACGGGGCCGCATTGTCGGGCGGGCAGACCGTCACCATCACCGCGACCGATGACGCCGAAATCGTCCTGGTCGATTCCGAATAATTCCAAGGGAGTAGCTGCACATGTCGAAGGTTCTGGTTCTCTATTATTCGTCCTATGGCCATATCGCGAAGATGGCCGACGCCGTTGCCGAGGGCGCCCGCGCCGCCGGTGCCGAGGTCGATGTCCGCCGGGTGCGCGAGACCGCGCCGGACGAGGTCGCCAAGTCGGCCGGCTTCGTCGTCGCCGACCATCATGCCGAACTGACCGATCCCAACGAACTGACCAACTATGACGCGATCATCGTCGGCACCGGCACCCGCTATGGCCGGATGTCGAGCCAGATGGCGGCGTTCTGGGACACGACCGGCGGCGTGTGGGCCAAGGGCGGGCTGGTCAACAAGATCGGCGGCGCCTTCACCTCGACCGCGACGCAGCATGGCGGGCAGGAAACGACGCTGTTCTCGATCATCACCAACCTGATGCATCATGGCATGACCATCGTCGGCCTCGATTACGCCTATGAAGGCCATACCGGGCTGGACGAAGTGAACGGCAGCACCCCCTATGGTGCGTCGACCATCGCCGGCGGCGACGGCAGCCGCCAGCCGAGCGAGATCGAACTGGGCGGCGCGCGCCATCAGGGCAAGCGCATCGCCGAACTGGCCGCCAAGGTCTTCGGTTGATGCAGGGCGGGGCGGCCGAAGGGTCGCCCCGTTTTTGCCGCCGCAACCAGTTGGATTGTTAGCGCTATCGTCTATCATCGTCGGAAAGAACGATGATGGAGAGGCGGATGCGCGGAATTGCATTATGGGGTGCGTTGCTGGTCGCGGGCGTGGCCGGGGCGCAGGAACGACCCGTGCCGGTGGCTGGCAGCAACCCGATCATCCGCGACAAGTTCACCGCCGACCCCGCGCCACTGGTCGTCGGCGACCGCCTGTATCTGTATGTCGGGCACGACCAGGCCGAACGCGACCAGATGTTCAATATGCGCGAATGGATGGTCTATTCGACCACCGACATGCGCCATTGGACCGATCATGGCCCGATCATGAATGTCGCCGATTTCAAATGGGCCAAGGCCGATGCCTGGGCATCCCAAGCGATCTTCAAGAACGGCAAATACTGGTTCTATGCCGCCGTCGAGCATGACGACAGCCATCCGGGCAAGGCGATCGCCGTGGCGGTGTCGGACAAGCCGACCGGACCGTTCGTCGATGCCAAGGGGTCGGCGCTGATCACCAACCAGATGACGCCCAAGGGCACGCATAGCTGGGAAGACATCGACCCGACCGTGTGGACCGATCGCGACGGGACGACGTGGATCGCGTGGGGCAACCGGCAATGCTATATCGCCAAGCTGAAGCCCAACATGATCGAGATCGACGGCCCGATCACCGAGATCACCCCGCCGCATTTCGAAGAGGGGCCGTGGCTGCATGAGCGCAACGGCACCTATTACCTGACCTATGCCTCGCTCGACCGGTCGAAGCATCGCGACGAACGCGTGTCCTATGCGACGGCCGAGTCGATCAAGGGGCCGTGGACCTATCGCGGGGAGCTTACGGGCTCGGGCAAGTACAGCTTCACCATCCATCCGGGCATCGTGCAGTATAAGGGCGACTGGTATCTGTTCCTGCACAATGCGTCGCTGGCGATTGGCGACCTGAACGGCGCGATCGGGCGGCGGGCGGTGACGGTCGAGCGGCTTTATTATAACGCGGACGGGACGATGAAGCCTGTGGTGCAGACCGAGGCGGGGTTACGGCTTCGAAGTAGAAGGCTTAGTTCACGCGAAGGCGCGATGACGCGAAGAAGAAGATAGGGGTTCGCGCGGAGGCGCGGAGGCGCGGAGAGTTGCGCTCGGGGAGGGCGCGCGCGAGCGGGAGACGCCTCGTTCGTTGCAGCGATCGATGAGGCCGCTGGCGCGGGTGTCTTCGCCCCGAACGCAACCCCTCCGCGTCTCCGCGTCTCCGCGCGAACCAACTTTTCTGCTCGTCACCCCAGCGGAGGCTGGGGTCTCCTGCTGCTAGGCGGGCGCTCTAGTAACGGGGAGATCCCAGCCTTCGCTGGGATGACGTTTGTGCGCTGGGATGACGTGGGTGGCTGACCGGTCAGTCGACCTTCGGTTCCGCCGGAAACCGCGTCCGCGCCTGCAAGAAGATCGAGCGCGCCGGTGCCGCGCCGGCTTCGCTGGTCGCCGTGCCGACCCAGCGCCAGTGCCACGGCTCCCACTTCACCTGCTGCTTGTTGCCCGCCGGGAACGACATTTCGAAGCCGAAGCGCGCGGCGTTGGCGCGGAGCCAGCGGCCGGCGAGGGTGGCGGCGAAGCAGGCCTCGGCATGGCAGGCGGGCGACGTGCTGGTGCCGAAGTCGATGACATAGCCGGTCGAATGCTCGCTATGTCCCGGCGGGGCGGAGGCCCAGGCGCGTTCGGCGAAGCTGCCCGATCCGTTCACGCCGATCCCGCCGCAAAAGGTGATGCGCTGCAACGCTTCGGACCGATGGCACGACACCGCGCGCAGCGTGCCGGCAATGGCGGGATCGCCATCGGCGGCGGCGAGCAGGCGGGTGAGGTCGGCGGCCATCGCCGGATGGACCTTGCACGACCCGCCCAGCGTCGCGGGGGCATCGACCAGCGCGGTCGCGGGCATGTCGGGATAGGGGAAATGGTTGAACAGCCGGCCATCGGCGGTCCGCTGCACCGTGCCGCGCCCGCATAGTTCGACCGGACCGGTCGGGCCGGCGGGGGGCAGCGCGGTGACGCGCGGCGGCGCGACCGGCATGGGGGTGGCGACCGGCGTCGGCACCGCGACCGGCGGGGCGGGCGCGGTGGTCGGTGCGCAGGCGGCAAGCAGCCCCAGCGGCGGCAACAGGCGGGCGAGGGTGGTTCGGCGCACAAAAGTCTCCGGCTGGATCAACAGGACGCCCCAAGCGCACTGGCATGGCGTCGCCAACGATGGCAAGGGAGCGGAATGCTTGACGACCTGGTCCTGTTCATCGACGGCGAAGCGATCGTCCTCGACAAACCCGCCGGCCTGCCGGTCGATCCGCCCCGTGACGGTTCGCCCAGCATCGTGTCCCGCGCCGACGAACTCCGCTTCACCTTTCAACGCGAACCGACGCCGGTCCACCGGCTGGACCGCGACACCAGCGGGTGCCTGCTCCTTGCGCGCAATCCCAAGGCGCACGCGCGGTTCCAGCAGGCGTTCGAACAGGGGCGGGTGACGAAACGCTATCTGGCGATCCTCGACGGCATTCCGGCGGGGGAATCGGGCGAGATCGACATGGCACTGGCCAAGGTCAGCACCGCCGAGGCCGGATGGCGGATGGTCGGCGATGCGAAGGGCAAGCCGGCGCGGACCAACTGGCGCGTCCTCCGGACGGCCGGCGACCGCGCGCTGGTCGCGCTGTTCCCCGAAACGGGGCGCACGCACCAGATTCGCGTGCATATGGCCGAGGGGCTGGGGTGCCCGGTGGCGGGCGATCCGGTCTATGGCCGGGACGCCGGGCGAAGCGGGCCGCACGGCATGTTGCTGCACGCCATCGGGCTGATGGTGCCGCGCGACAACAAGCCGGCGATCGACGTCACCGCGCCGTGGCCGAGAAGCTTCGTGGCGGCGGGGTTCGACGAGGCCTGACGTGCCGCTAATCCCGATCACCCGGTCGATTTCGATCGATAGCGGCGAGCTGGTCGAGAGCTTTACGCGGGCGTCGGGGCCGGGCGGGCAGCATGTGAACACGACCGACAGCGCGGTGCTGTTGCGGTTCGACGTGGTGGCGTCGCCGGGGCTGCCGGAGGCGGTGAAGCATCGGCTGGCGGTGCTGGCCGGATCGCGGCTGACCAAGGAGGGTGTGCTGACGCTGCGCGCCGATGCGTCGCGCTCGCAGGAGATGAACCGGCGCGAGGTGCGCGAGCGGCTGTTCGAGCTGATCCGCGAGGCGACGATCGTTCCGAAGAAACGCCGCGCGACCAAGCCGACCAGGGCGTCGCAGGTGCGCCGCGTCGATGCGAAGAAGGGCCGGTCGCAGGTGAAGGCGGGGCGGGGGAAGGTTCGATTCGATTGAATCCTCCCCGCTACGGGGAGGATTGTGCGGGGCGTCTCCGGCGCTACATACACCCCCATGTACCAGTTCGATATTGCCGCCGGCGCCAAGGGCGACCTGTACCGTGACCTGCTCTCCGCGCTCGATGCGCTGACGGCGGAGGAGGGCGATGCCGTCGCCAATATGGCGAATGCGTCGGCGCTGCTGATGCAATATCTGCCCGACCTGAACTGGTCCGGCTTCTATCGGCTGGTCGCGGACGAGCTGGTGCTGGGGCCGTTTCAGGGCAAGGCGGCGTGCATCCGGATCGCGCTGGGGCAGGGCGTTTGCGGCACGGCGGCGGCGACGCGGACGACGCAGCTGGTCGCCGATGTCCATGCGTTTCCCGGCCATATCGCCTGCGATGCCGACAGCCGTAGCGAGCTGGTGGTGCCGATCGTCGTCGGCGATAGCCTGATCGGGGTCCTTGATCTCGACAGCCCGCTGCCCGGCCGCTTCGATGCCGAGGATCAGGCGGGGTGCGAGGCGCTGGTCGCGTTGCTGGGGCCGCGGATCGGCTGATCTGCCCCGGTGCGGGACGGTCGGTGCGGCAATCGCCGGATTGGCCGGGAACCGGGGGGCATGGTAAGGTTTGGGCAACCATATCCACGCGGGCGAAACCGCGACCCAGGGAGCCGACCCGACGATGCGAACGCCAACCCTTGCCGCCATCGCGGCGATCCTTGCCGCCACCGGTGCCGTTCAGGCGCAGCCGCGCGTCGGCCAGTCGCCGGAAGCACGTCCCGGGCGCCCGGCGCTCTATCCCGGTCAGCCGCGGGTGAACCTGCCGGGACCGCGCTGGGGCGGGAAGGTGCGCGGGCGCTGGTATGGCGGCTATTATGCGCCGGGCGGCTGGGCGGCGTATCGGATGCCGGTGCGTGGCTGGATCATGCCGCGCTACTGGGTCGCGCCCAGCTTCTTCATTCAGGATTGGCCCGCCTATGGCCTGACCCGGCCGCAGCCGGGCTATGGCTGGTATCGCTATTATGACGATGCGGTGCTGGCCGACCGCGACGGGCGGGTGTTCGACACCCGCAGCGGCATCGATTGGGATGCGCGCGACAATGGCCGCTATATCCGCGACGACCGCGCCTATGACCGCTATGTTGCGCAGGACGACCGGCTGCCGCCGCCACCCCCGCCGCCGGTCGCGCGGCGGGATAATGGCGTCGGCGGCGCGGTGATCGGCGGCGTCGTCGGTGGCGCGGCGGGCAATGTCATCGCCGGACGGGGCAACCGGCTGGGCGGGACGCTGATTGGGGCGGGAGTCGGTGCGCTGGCCGGGACCGCGATCGACCGGGCCGAGGATCGCCGCGCTCCGCCGCCGCCGCCGCCCGTCCGCCAGGGGTACGGCGCCGACTATCCGTTGCCGGGCGAGGGCGTGCCGATCGCGCCCGACGATGGCTATTATGACGAAGCGCCCGGTGTGGTGTTCGGTCCGATGCGCGAAGAGGTGCAGCCGATCGGTCCGCGTCCGCGCGGTGGCTATGTCGAGCGGCACATCGGCGCGCCGCCGGTCGCGCGCAGCTATACCACGACCACCACGACCGAGGGGCCGGGCGGCTACATCGCCAATGGCTATTATTATCCGCCGCGCACCGTGACCACGGTGACGGTGCAGAATGCGCCGGTGACGACGACCACTACCGAGGAAGTCGTCACCTATGAACCGCAGCGCCGCGCGCCACGGCGGGTGCATCGCTCCAAGCTGCTGCGGCGGTAGGGATCAGCGCGGGGCGCGGCCGGCGAAGGTCGGCACGCTCTCCGCGCCCGATGGCGACAGGGCGGAGACGGCGACGAAATGGTCGTCGACGATCACGCCCTGCAGCACCGTTTGCGTGGCCGTGACGTCGCGGCTGTTCGTCCAGTCCTGCGCATCGTTGCGCCGCCAGCGGATGCGATAGCCCGCCGCATTCGCCACCGGTTGCCAGCGGACGTTGGTGTCGGTCGCCAGCGCCCCCTCGATCGACACACCCGCCGGTGCGGCGGGGGCGGCGGCAAGGCGGGCAAGGGTCGCGGCGTTGATCGCGGTGACCTTGGCCAGATAGGCGAAGTCCATCCGGTCGATCGTGTCGCCATAGACGCGCTTGCCCTCGCTGCGCAGGTCCTGGTGCTGGGCATCGTAATTCTCGACCCCGACCGAGAAGCGGATCGCGGGATAGCCGAGCTTTAGGAACGGTTCGTGGTCGCCGCCGCGCCCGAACCGATCGGGCCGCCGGTCGAGAAATACGTCCAGCCCGCCGGGAATGCCGGTGGCAACCGCGTCGACCGTTTTCGCCAGCGCGCGCGACGGGCCATCGTCCTCGCCCCCCGCCGCACGGCGGGCGATCTGCTGCTCGATCGATTCGGAGGCGCGGATGCCTTCGGAAAAGACGCGGACGCGGTCGGCGACCTTGCGGCCGTCCTGCCCGATGGTGTTGCCGACGATGTCGTTGTTGAGGACGGCGGTGACGGTCCAGCCGCGTTCCCTTGCGGTGTCGGCCAGCAGTTGCGCGCCCCACAGTCCCTGTTCCTCGCCCGACAGTGCGGCATAGACGATCGTCGCGTCGAACTTTTCCTTGGACAGGATGCGCGCGGTTTCCAGCACCAGCGCGACGCCCGAGGCATCGTCATTGGCGCCGGAGGCATCGCTTTTCGCGTCCATCACGTCGCTGACGCGGCTGTCGATATGGCCCATCACGATCACGACCCGCTTGGGATCGCGACCTTGCTGAAAGCCCAGCACGTCGACGACGTTGACGCCGGTCGGTGCGCGCGGGCCGGTGAAGCCGCGCGCGATATTGGCAACGGTGATGCAATTGCCGCATCCGCTGCCGATCCGGGTCAGTTCGTTCGCGAACCAGCGCCGCGCCGCGCCGATCCCGCGCGTCGGATGGTCGGGATTGGAGGCGGTGTGGCGCGTGCCGAACCCGACCAGGGTCGCGACGTCGGCGCGCAGCCGGTCGGGGCGGGGGGTATCGCGCGCGCCTACGGCGGTGGTGGCGAGCAGGGCGGGCAGGAGCAAAATCATGCGCATTTCCGGGAGGATGCCGCGTTCCGCAGATCCACTCAACCGGTTTCATGCGATACCCATCGCCGGGTAAAACCTACTCCATGAGTGGGTTTGATGCAGAAACTGAATGTTTGGTTTCGTTTTTTGCAATTGCTAACGGATCGGTTGCGATGCACAACGACTGTGCCTTTCAGGCATCCTCTCCTAAAACTTTTCAGGGTCGGTTCGCCGGCCCTTTTTTTTGTGCCCAGCCCGCGCTAACGGACCTCCACCAGCGCTGCGCTGAATTATAAGAGAGGATGTGCCGGACACCCGGCGAACAGCAGCAGCTCACGGGGGATCGAGCGCGAATCGCAGCTCTCCCCCGTACGGTACTTCCCAATTTGCCTGTGGAGCCGCCCGGCTGAACGGCGGCTGTACGTTCGAATCGGTTTGGGCGAATCAGCTCAGCCGATCGATGCCCGCACGGTCGAGGCTGCCGGGGATGATCATCAGCGGCACGGGCAGGGCGCCCGCATCGGTGCCGGCAAAGTGCGTGACGAGCGGTCCGGGCGATCCGGTTGCGGCGGCGCCCAGCACCAGCGCGGCGATGTCCGGATTGGCGGCGATCATGTCGCGCACGATTCGCGGGCCGTCGCCGATCTTCACCGTCAGATGCGGTTGCAGCCCCGATTCGGCGATCAGCGTGCCCGCCGCCGCCTGCACCAGCGCCTCGGCGCGCTCCTTCGCCTCTTCCTCGATCGTGGCCTGCACCCCGCCCCACGGCGCGAATTCCTGCGGCTCGACCAGTGCCAGCACCTCGACGCCGCCATTGGTCTTCACCGCACGGCGCGCGGCGAAACGTAACGCGACCGCGCTTTCCGGACTTTCGTCGACGACCACCAGATATGTCCGCATCGCATCTTCCCCTGACGCTACGGTTCATGCGCCGGTTCGTGCCGGTCACGCAAGATCGTGCCGGGGCTTGACCGGGAGCCGTCCGGCGGCGAAGAGGCGCGACGAGCCTGAGAGGACCACTCTGCCCCATGCCGATCGAGATCAAGATGCCCGCCCTGTCCCCCACCATGGAAGAGGGGACGCTGGCCAAATGGCTGGTGAAGGAAGGTGATACCGTCAAGTCCGGCGACATCATGGCGGAAATCGAAACCGACAAGGCGACGATGGAATTCGAAGCCGTTGACGAAGGCACGATCGGCAAGGTGCTGATCGCCGAAGGCACCGACAATGTGAAGGTCGGCGCGGTCATCGCGATCCTGCTCGAAGAGGGTGAGGACGCGTCGGCGATCGGCAGCGCGCCGGCCAAGGCCGATGCGCCGAAGGAAGAAGCGCCCAAGGCCGATGCGCCTGCCGCCGCTGCCCCTGAAGCGAAGCCGGCCCCTGCCGCCGCTGCCCCCAGCGACGGTAGCCGCGTGAAGGCCAGCCCGCTGGCCCGCCGCATCGCCGCCGACAAGGGCCTCGACCTATCGGGCGTCACCGGCAGCGGCCCGAACGGCCGCATCGTCAAGGCGGACGTCGAGAGCGCCAAGCCGGGTCAGGCGAGTGCGCCCAAGGCCGAAGCCGCTGCGCCGGCACCGACCGCCGCGGTATCGGCCCCGGCCGCCGAAGCGCCCAAGCCCGCCACGGTGTGGTTCGACGATTCGATCCCGCACACGGTCGAGAAGCTGTCGAACATCCGCAAGACGATCGCGCGTCGCCTGACCGAATCGAAGCAGCAGGTGCCGCACATCTATCTGACGGTCGACATCCGTCTGGATGCGCTGCTCAAGCTGCGCGGCGACCTGAACAAGTCGCTCGACGCGCGCGGCGTGAAGCTGTCGGTCAACGACCTGCTCATCAAGGCGCTGGGCGTCGCGCTGGAAAACAGCCCGAAGTGCAACGTCACCTTCCTCGGCAACGAGATGGTGCAGTATGCCCGCGCCGACGTGTCGGTGGCGGTGTCGACGCCGACCGGCCTCATCACCCCGATCATCCGCGACGCCGCCAACAAGGGCGTGGCGAAGATCAGCAGCGAGATGAAGGACCTGGCCGGTCGCGCCAAGGAGAACAAGCTGACGCCCGAGGAATATCAGGGCGGCACCGCGTCGCTTTCCAACATGGGCATGTTCGGCATCAAGCAGTTCGAAGCGGTCATCAACCCGCCGCAGGGCATGATCATGGCGGTCGGTGCCGGTGAGAAGCGCCCGTACATCGTCGACGACGCGCTGGGCGTGGCGACGGTGATGACCGCGACCGGCAGCTTCGACCACCGCGCCATCGACGGTGCGGACGGTGCGGAAATGCTCAAGCTGTTCAAGGCGCTGGTGGAGTCGCCGCTCGGCCTGATCGCGTAAATGCGTATCCGGCTGCTGACCGAAATCGTGCATGTCGTCGCGGGGATCGCGGCGGCATGGGCGATCGGTTCGCTGTCTGCGTGGTCGTATCCGCTGGGGCGGCACGACATCTGGCGGGTGACATGGGTGGCGATGGCGGTCGTGCTGGTGCTGGGCGTCCGGCAGGTGCGGCGCGCCATGGCCGAGGAACGCGCGAAGGGGGCGTCGCATGATCGTTGAGAATTCCACGACGCCGCCGAGCGACCAGCCCGCGCTGCGCGTCACGGCGATGCCGGCCGACACCAATCCTTACGGCGACATCTTCGGCGGCTGGATCATGTCGCAGATGGACATGGCCGCCGGGCTGGTCGCCGCGCGCCATGCCAAGGGGCGGGCGGTGACGATCGCCGTCGACGCCATGCAGTTCCACGCGCCCGTAGCGGTCGGCGACGAATTGTCGGTCTATGCCGATCTGATCAAGGTCGGCCGGACATCGATGACGATCAAGGTCGAAACCTGGCGCCGCGACCGCTTCGGCGAGGCGACGTGCCGGGTGACCGAGGCGCAGTTCGTGTTCGTCGCGATCGACGAGCATCGCAAGCCACGGGCGATCGAGGGCTAACGCACGACTGTCGTGCTGCAACATATTCAGCTGCTCGACCGGGCAGCAGCGAGCGAAAAGGCAAAGTGATGGCTGAATCTTACGACCTCATCGTGCTCGGTTCCGGCCCCGGCGGTTATGTCGCGGCGATCCGGGCGAGCCAGCTTGGCCTGAAGGTCGCGATCGTCGAGCGCGAGCGGCTGGGCGGCATCTGCCTCAACTGGGGCTGTATCCCGACCAAGGCGCTGCTGCGCTCGGCTGAAATCTATCATTACATGATGCACGCCGCGCAATACGGCCTGTCGGCCGAGAAGCCGGCATTCGACCTGGCGAAGGTGGTCGATCGCAGTCGCAAGGTCGCGGGCCAGCTGAACGCGGGCGTCAAGGGCCTGATGAAGAAGAACAAGGTGACGGTGCACGAGGGCGTCGGCACCATCACCGCCAAGGGCAAGCTGTCGGTCAAGCAGGGCGACAAGACGACCGAGCTGGAAGCCAAGCACATCATCATCGCGACCGGCGCGCGCGCCCGCGACCTGCCGTTCGCCAAGGCCGATGGCGCCAAGATCTGGACCTATCGCCACGCGATGGTGCCGCCCGAAATGCCGACCAAGCTGCTGGTCATCGGGTCGGGCGCGATCGGCGTCGAGTTCGCCAGCTTCTACAACGACATGGGCGCCGACGTGACCATCGTCGAGATGCTCGACCGGATCATGCCGGTCGAGGATGCCGAAGTCAGCGAGTTCATGCACAAGGCGCTGACGAAGCAGGGCATGACGATCAAGACCAAGTCGGGCCTCGAAAAGCTGGAAGCGACCCCGGCGGGCGTGAAGGCCGCGATCAAGGGGCCGGACGGCAAGGTCGAGCAGGTCGAGTTCAGCCACGCGATCGTCGCGATCGGCATCGTGCCCAACACCGAGAATATCGGCATGGAAGCGCTGAAGATCGAGGCCGAGCGCGGCCACATCAAGACCGACGGCTATGGCAAGACCAATGTCGACGGCATCTGGGCGATCGGCGACGTGACCGGCGCCCCGTGGCTGGCGCACAAGGCGAGCCACGAGGGCGTGATCGCCGCCGAAGCCATTGCCAAGGCGCTGGGCAACAAGGACGTCCATCCGCACGCGATGGACAAGAACAACATCCCCGGCTGCACCTATGCCCGGCCGCAGGTCGCCAGCGTCGGCTTTACCGAGGCGAAGGCCAAGGAAGCGGGCTACAGCGTCAAGGTCGGCAAGTTCCCGTTCATCGGCAATGGCAAGGCGATCGCGCTGGGCGAGGCCGAGGGCTTCGTGAAGACGGTGTTCGACGCCAAGACCGGCGAGCTGCTGGGCGCGCACATGGTCGGTGCGGAAGTGACCGAGATGATCCAGGGCTATGTCGTCGCCCGCCAGCTGGAGACGACCGAGACCGAACTGACCCAGACGGTGTTCGCGCATCCGACCATTTCGGAATCGATGCACGAATCGGTGCTGGCCGCTTACGGACGCGCCATTCACATCTGAGGCGTCACCGAACCGTCATAAACTTCGCTTGACCCGCGCCGTGCCCGAGCGGCATGGCGCGGGTCCATGCAGCAGCTCTTTCCGGCGATCGTCGCCACGTCGTTTCTGGTCGCACCGCCCGCCGCCGCGCAGACGGTGCAGGAACTGCAACGCCAGATCGATGAGCTGAAGGCGGTCATCGCCGAGATGAAGGCGGTGCAGACGGCGGCCCGCGTACCCGTCCCGGCAGTGTCCGCCGCGCCGTCTTCGCAGGTTGCCACGACGCCGGCACCCGCACCCGCCGCCGCTCCGACCCAGCTTGCCGCCGTCGCGCCATCGGCCAGGCGCGAGAAATGGTATGATCGCATCCGGTTGCGCGGCTATACCCAGCTGCGGCTGAACGAGATCATCTCCGGCGAACGGACCGCGCCCGCCGGCGTCGCGCGGCTGCGATCGGTGCATGACAGCGGGATCGGCGACAATACCGGCTTTACCTTTCGCCGGATCCGCCTGGTGCTGCAGGGCGACCTCGGCGACCGGGTGTCCTTCTATCTCCAGCCCGATTTCGCGACATCGGTCAGCAACCAGTCGGTCGGCGAGCGACGCGAGGGGTTCCTGCAACTGCGCGACGCCTATTTCGATGCGTTCCTCGACCCGGACAAGCGGTTCCGGCTGCGCTTCGGCCAGTCTAAGGTGCCGTTCGGGTGGGAGAATATGCAGTCGTCATCGAACCGGCTGACGCTCGACCGCAGCGATGCGATCAACAGCGGGGTGCCGAGCGAACGCGACATCGGCGTCGTCGCCTATTACACGCCCGCTTATGTCGACGACATCTGGGAACGGCTGACCAAGGACGGCCAGAAGCTGTTCGGCAATTACGGCGCGTTCGGGCTGGGCATCTATAACGGGCAGGGGACCAACCGCGAGGAAACGAATGACGCGGTGATGGCGGTCGCGCTGGCGACGTGGCCGTTTGAGATCGGCGGGGGACAGGTGCTGGAGATTGGCGGCAGCGCCTATACCAATCGCGTCCAGCCCGAAATCCGCACCGGCGGGGTCAGCCCGGTCGCGTTTACCGACGAGCGGGTCGGACTGCACGCGATCCTGTATCCCCAGCCGTTCGGGGTGCAGGCCGAATGGAACTGGGGGCGCGGGCCGGAATATGACCCGGTGCTGCGCGGCATCGCGACCAGGGCGCTGCACGGCGGCTATGTGCAGGGGACGGCGCGGGTGAAGCAGTCGCCGGTCGGGCCGTTCATGCCCTATGTCCGCTGGCAGACCTATCGCGGCGGGTGGAAGGCGGCGGTCAACGCGCCCCGGCTGGAAACCGACGAGGTCGAACTGGGCATCGAATTCCAGCCGGTGCCGGCGCTGGAATTGACGCTGGCCTATGCCCGGATGGAGCGGGCGGAGGCCGATGAACGGCGAGCGGGGCGCGCGGAGGGTGATGTGTTCCGGACGCAGCTGCAGTTGAATTATTAGGGTTTTTTTGGCGCGGGGGCGTCAAAGTTCACGAAGTTCACACTCGTGCGCTATTTGCGCGGGAGGTGGCGCGGCGGTGTCAAAGAGCGGCGGCAGGCTGCGACCCGCAATCTGGCAAGGGTGACGATTGTAGGAAAGCGACAAACCAAGCACCCGGTCGCGACCGTGCCAACGCGGTGGCAGACGTTCCCCGAAACCGGGTTGCCGGAGGCGCGATCGCCGGGATACCGGTTAGTGAGCGGCAAGCCAGCCTGATCGGAACAACAAGATGCGCATACTCGTGATCGGATTGGGCGATATTGCCCGCAAGGCGTATCTTCCCGTCCTGTCGCGGCGGCCCGATCTCGAAATCCATCTGGCGACGCGGGACAGGGCCGTTCTGGCGGAGGTCGGCGGCGCGTTTCGCATCGCCCACCTCCATGGCAGCGCCGCCGATGCGCTGTCCGTCGCATCGTTCGACGCGGCGTTCGTCCATGCCGCGACGGCAGCCCATGCCGAACTCGTCCGGTTGCTGCTGGCGCACGACGTTCCCACCTTTGTGGACAAGCCGCTCGCCGACAATCTGCGCGATGTCGAGGCCTTGGTCGCCCTCGCTGAGGAGCGTGGCACGCCGCTCGCCATGGGTTTCAACCGGCGGTTTGCGCCCGATTATGTCGCCCTGCGCAGGAGCAATGCCAGCCTGATCGTCATGGAAAAACACCGTCGCGCCCAACCCGACCTGCCGCGACGGGTCGTTTTCGACGATTTCATTCATGTCGTCGACAGCCTGCATTTCCTTGCCCCGGCCCCGGTTCGTCGCCATGCGATCGAGACCCATGTCGTGGACGGGATGCTCCACGCCATCACCCTGACGATGGCGGGCGATGGGTTCAGCGCGGTCGGGACGATGCATCGCGACAGCGGGCTGGACGAGGAACGTGTGGACGTGATCGGTGGCGGCGCGCGCCATGCCGTGCTCAATCTGGCCGATCGTATCGAGACGTGCGGGACCACGATCGTAAGCCGTCGGGGCGATTGGGTCCCGGTGGGGCGGCAGCGCGGATTCGAGGCGATGTGCGACGATTTCCTCTGCGCGGCGCGGGAGCGGCGCGCGGTCGATGCTGCCGCCATCCTGGCGACGCATCGCGTTTGCGAGGCCATCGTTCGTCACGCGGAACGATAGAGCGTTCGAGGCCGGGCAGGCCGCGATCGGCGTTCCCGGCAACCGGCAGGATTGCCGTCGTCGCGGGAACCCGGCTGCTTTACCCCGCCGCCTTCGCCAGCCCGCGCGAAATTTGGAGCGCGGCGTTGAGGCGGGCTTGCGGGTCGCCGAAGCTGCGGCTGATGACCAGTTTCATGTCGGGGCGCAGCTTGGCGGTGCCGGCCAGCTTGTCGACATAGGCGAGCAGCCCTTCGACACTGGGGAACTTGTCCTCGTGGAAGCTGACGATCGCGCCTTTCGCGCCGACGTCGATCTTGGCGACGCAGGCCTTTTTCGCGTTCAGCTTGGCCTCGATCAGTTGCAGCAGGTTGGCGGTGGCGACCGGCAGCTTGCCGAAGCGGTCGATCAGTTCGGTGGCGAAGGCGTCGATGCCGGCGCGGTCCTCGACATCGTTGAGGCGGCGATACAGGCCCATGCGCAGGTCGAGGTCGGGGACATAATCCTCCGGGATCAGGATCGGCGCGTCGACGGTGATCGCGGGGGAGAAGTCCTTGGGCTTGTCGTCGCGCAGGCCCCCGGCCTTGGCGTCGAGGATCGCTTCCTCCAGCATCGACTGGTAGAGTTCGAACCCTACTTCCTTGATATGGCCCGATTGTTCGTCGCCGAGCATGTTGCCGGCACCGCGAATGTCGAGGTCGTGGCTGGCGAGCTGGAAGCCGGCGCCCAGCGATTCGAGGTCGGAGAGGACCTTCAGCCGCTTTTCCGCTGCCTCGCTGACCAGCCGTTCGGGGGGCGTGGTCATGTACGCATAGGCGCGGGTCTTCGACCGGCCGACGCGGCCGCGCAGCTGGTAGAGTTGCGCCAGGCCGAACTTGTCGGCTCGGTTGATGATGAGGGTGTTGGCCGAGGGGATGTCGAGGCCGCTCTCGACGATGGTGGTCGATACCAGCAGGTCGTAGCGCTTGTCGTAGAAGGCCGACATGCGTTCCTCGACCTCGGTCGGGGCCATCTGGCCATGCGCCACGACGTAGCGGATTTCGGGGACTTCCTCGGTCAGGAATTTCTCAATGTCGGGCAGGTCGGCGATGCGCGGCGTGACGAAATAGGCCTGGCCGCCGCGATAATGTTCGCGCAGCAGCGCCTCGCGCAGCACCACCGGATCCCATGGCATGATGTAGGTGCGGACCGCGAGGCGATCGACCGGCGGGGTCTGGATCACCGACAGTTCGCGCAGGCCCGACATCGCCATCTGCAACGTGCGCGGGATCGGGGTGGCGGTAAGGGTCAGGACGTGGACGTCGGCCTTCATCGCCTTCAACCGTTCCTTGTGCGTGACGCCGAAGCGCTGTTCCTCGTCGACGATGACGAGACCAAGGCGTTTGAAATCGACCTGCTTCGACAGCACGGCATGGGTGCCGACGACGACGTCGATCGTGCCGTCGGTCAGGCCGTCGCGGACCTTCTTCGCCTCGGTCGCGGTGACGAGGCGGCTGAGGCGGCCGATCTCGATCGGGAAGCCTTCGAAGCGGGCCTTGAAGTTGTTGTAATGCTGGCGGGCGAGGAGCGTCGTGGGGCAGACGATCGCGACCTGCATTCCGGCCATGGCGGCGACGAAGGCGGCGCGGAGCGCGACCTCGGTCTTGCCGAAGCCGACATCGCCGACGACGAGGCGATCCATCGGGCGGCCGGCGACCAGATCGTCGAGGACGTCGGCGATGGCGCGTTCCTGATCGTCGGTCTCTTGATAGGGGAAACGGTCGACGAACGCGGGATAGCCGCCGCTGTCGGGTTCGGCGATGTCGGCGGGGCGCATCGCGCGTTTCGCGGCGGTGGCGATCAGGTCGCCCGCGATCTCGCGGATGCGATCCTTCATCCGCGCCTTGCGCCGCTGCCATGCCTCGCCGCCCAAGCGGTCGAGCGATGCGCCTTCCTCGCCCGCGCCGTAGCGGCTGAGGACTTCGAGGTTTTCGACCGGCACGTAGAGTTTGTCGCCGCCGGCATATTCGAGCTGGACGCAATCGTGCGGCGCCTTCGCCACCGGGACCTGGGTCAGCCCGACATAGCGGCCGATGCCGTGATCGGCATGGACGACGAGGTCGCCGGGGGAGAGGGTGGCGAGTTCCTGCAGGAAGGCGTCGGTATTCTTGCGGCGCTTGGCCCGGCGGACGAGGCGGTCGCCGAGCATGTCCTGTTCGGTGAGGACCGCGAGCGTCTCGCTGGTGAAGCCATGATCGAGCGGCAGGACGACGAACGAGACGGTCGACTTGGCGCCGCCCAGCGCCTGTTGCCACGTCTCGACGGTCGACACGCCGGTCAGGTCGTGGTCGGCGAGCAGGCCCATCAGCCGTTCGCGCGCACCCTCCGAATAGCTGGCGAGGATCGGCTTGCGGCCTTGTTTGCGTAGGCCCGCGATGTGATCGACGACGGCTTCGTAGATGTTGGCCTGCTGGGTGCGTTCGGGGGTGAAGTCGCGCGGGCCATCGACCTCGAAATCGAGCGAGGTGGCGCTGTCGGGGGCGTGGAACGGCGTGACCTGATGCGCGGCGGTGTCTGACAGGCGGTCGGCCCATTCGTCGGCGCTGAGGTACAGGGCGGCGGGGAGCAGTGGACGGTAGCTGCCCGGATCGTTGGTCTGCGCGCGGACGCGGTTGGTGTGATAGTCGGCGATCGATTCGAAGCGCTGTTCGGCGGCGGCGGGGACGCCCGCGTCGCGGACGATGACCGCTTCGGGGGAGAGGTGGTCGAAGAAGGTTTCGAGGCGTTCTTCGAAGAAGGGCAGCCAATGTTCCATGCCCGACAGGCGGCGGCCGTCGCTGATCGCCTGATAGATCGGGTCGCCGGTCGCGGTCGCGCCGAACTTTTCACGATAGCGGGTGCGGAAGCGCTTGATCGAATCTTCGTCGAGCAATGCTTCGGAGGCGGGGAGCAGGGTGAAGCCATCGACGCGGCCGGTGGTGCGCTGGTCTTCGGGGCTGAAGGTGCGGACGGTTTCGATCTCGTCGCCGAAGAAGTCGAGGCGGAGGCCCGAGTCGGAGCCGGACGGCCAGAGGTCGACCAGGCCGCCGCGCACCGCGAACTCACCGGCGTCGTGGACGGTGTCGACGCGGTTATAGCCGTTCGCTTGCAAGAGCGCGGAGAGGCGGGGGAGCGAGATGCGTTCGCCCGGCGCGAGGCGCGCGACCAGTTGGCGGATGCGGAACGGGGTCAGCGTGCGCTGGGTCGCGGCGTTGACGGTGGTGACGACTAGGCGCGGGCCCTTGGCGCTCGACTGGAGCGTGTGGAGCGCGGACAGGCGTTCGGCCATCGAGCGCAGCGTCGGGCTGGCGCGGTCGTAGGGGAGGCAGTCCCATGCCGGGAATTGCAGTACCGAAAGGTCGGGCGCGAAGAACGGCGCGGTCGCGGCGATCGCCCGCATCGCCGCTTCGTCGGGGGCGATGTAGATCAGGTCGCCCTTCGCCCCGCGCGCGAGGTCGGCGAGGAGGACGGGCAGGAAGCCGGCCGGTACGCCCGCAAGGGTGAGCGAACGGGGGGCGGACAGGATCTTGGAAAGGTCGGGCATCGGCTACCTAATAGCCCTCTCCCCCTTGGGGGAGAGGGTTGGGAGAGGGGGCGATTAGGTGGCGTTTGTGGCGGCCCCTCTCCCCGACCCTCTCCCCTGAAGGGGAGAGGGAGATTCAGCGGCTCACCGGCACGAAATCCATCGCGCGCATCGCGTGGAGGACCGGGTGGTCGAACTGCGCGGGCGGCGGCTGCACGCCCATCGCCCATGCCATGATGTCGACATCCTGTTCTTCGAGGAACACCTCGAACCAGTCCATGTCGGCATCGCTCCAGGTGGTGGAATGCGCGTCGAAATAGCCGCCGATCATCAGGTCGGCTTCGCGGGTGCCGCGATGCCAGCTACGGAATTTCAGGCGCTTCAGCCGGGTTTCGCGGTCCATGAGGTTCCAATGCAATTGCGCCGCCGGACGCTGGCAGCGGCCGTCGGTTGGGATATAGGACCAAGTAGTCATGCGTCCCGATCTCCTCAACCCGCTGTTTGCCGAAGTCACCTCGTTGAAAGGGGTCGGCCCCGCGCTGGCCAAGCCGCTGGAGCGGTTGAAGCTGTCGCGCGTGGTCGATGTGGCGTTCCACCTGCCGACCGGCTGGGTCGACCGGCTGAAGCGGACCGAGCTGATGGAACAGGATGCCGGGCGGGTGATCGCGATTCCGCTGGTCGCGACCGATTACCGGGTGAGTGCCGGGCGGGGGCCGACGCGGGTGCGCGCGGCGGATGCGCAGGGCAATATCGTCAGCCTGACCTATTTCGGCGGGTCGTCGGGATGGGTGAAGAAGCTGTTCCCGCTCGGCGAAACGCGGATCGTGTCGGGCAAGCTGGAGCTGTACGGGCAGGAATTGCAGATGGTCCACCCGGACCATGTCCTGCCGGTCGAGGAGGCCGACAGCCTGCCCGAACGCGAGGCGATCTATCCACTGTCGGAAGGGCTGACCTCGCGCCGGGTCGGGCAGTTGACCGCGCAGGCGGTGGAGCGCGCGCCCGACTTGCCCGAATGGATCGAGCCGAGCCTGCTCGCCAAGCATGGCTGGCCCGCGTGGAAGGCGGCAGTGGCGCGCATCCATGCCGATCCGGCCGATGCCAAGGCGCGAGAGCGGCTGGCCTATGACGAGGTGTTCGCCAACCAGCTGGCGCTGTTGCTGGTGCGGGGCGAGGCGCGGGCGCGGAAAGGGCGGGCGCTGACCGGCGACGGGCGGCTGCGTAGCAAACTGGACCTGCCGTACAAGCCCACGGGTGCGCAGTCGCGGACGATCGGCGAGATCGAGGGCGACATGGCGCAGACCCAGCCGATGCTGCGGCTGCTGCAGGGCGATGTCGGGTCGGGCAAGACGCTGGTTGCGCTGATGGCGCTGCTGATCGCGGTCGAGGGCGGTGCGCAGGGGGCGTTGCTGGCCCCGACCGAAATCCTCGCGCGGCAGCATGTCGCGACGTTGCAGCGGCAGCTGGCCGGGACCGGGGTAACCGTCGCCGCGCTGACCGGGCGCGACAAGAGGAAGGTGCGCGAGGGCGTGCTGATGGGGCTGGCCGACGGGTCGATCGACATCCTTGTCGGCACGCACGCGATCTTTCAGGAGGGCGTGACCTATCGCGACCTGGGGCTGGTGGTGGTCGACGAACAGCATCGCTTCGGCGTCGCGCAGCGGATGATGTTGCAGGCGAAGGCGGCGCGGCCGCCGCACCTGTTGGTAATGACCGCGACGCCGATCCCGCGCACGCTGACCCTCGCCCAATATGGCGAGATGGACGTCAGCCGGCTGGACGAGATGCCGCCGGGGCGCGAGCCGATCGAGACGGTCGTGATGTCGGAGGACAAGCTCGACGCGGTGATTGACGGGCTGGCGCGGCATTTGTCGGCGGGGAAGCAGGCCTATTGGGTGTGCCCGCTGGTCGAGGAGAGTGAGAAGTCCGACCTGGCCGCCGCCGAGGCGCGGGCGGAGGCGCTGCGGATGCGGTTCGGCGACAAGGTCGCGCTGGTCCATGGGCGCATGAAGCCGCTGGAAAAGGACGCGGTGATGGCCGAGTTTTCGGCCGCGCGGGCGGGCGTGCTGGTGGCGACGACGGTGATCGAGGTCGGGGTCGACGTGCCCAATGCGACGCTGATCGTGATCGAGGCGGCGGATCGTTTCGGGCTGGCGCAGCTGCACCAGCTGCGCGGGCGGGTCGGGCGCGGCGGGGGCAAGTCGGTGTGCCTGCTGCTGCGGGGGAACAGCCTGTCGGAGACGTCGCGGGCACGGCTGGCGCTGATGCGCGAGAGTAACGACGGGTTCCGCATTGCCGAGGAGGATTTGCGGCTGCGCGGTGGGGGCGAGTTGCTAGGGACGCGGCAGTCGGGGGAGGCGATGTTCCGGTTGGCCACGCCGGAAATGCTGGGCGAGTTGCTGCCGGTGGCCAATGCCGATGCGCGGTTGCTGGTGGATCGGGATGGCGGGCTGGAGGGGGCGCGGGGGCAGGCGGCGCGGGTGGCGTTGTATCTGTTCGAGCGGGATGCGGGGGTTGGGCGGTTGCGGTCGGGGTGACGCGCTTTCGTCACTCCCGCGTAGGCGGGAGGCCATTGGCGCCAACCGTTCGGCTTTATCCGCAACCTTAGCGTGTATGGATTCCCGCCTTCGCGGGAATGACGATTGGGGCGGGGGAGGTGCCCATCCACCCACACGCCGTCATTCCGGCGGAGGCCGGAATGACGGAGAGGTTGCTCCCATGGGATCAAGCCGATAGCTCCCCCGGCATGAACGCCCTTGCCCCGCTTATCGTCGCCCTGCTGGGTGGTATCGGCCTTGCCGTGCAGCCGCCGACCAATGCCGCGCTCGGGCGGAGTATCGGGTCGGTGTTGCTGGCGGCGCTGGTGTCGTTTGCGGTGGGGACGATGATTCTGATCGGGGTGTGGCTGATCGCCGATCGGACCCCGCTGGCGAACCTGCGCGAGGCGCGGCCGTGGATGTTTCTGGGCGGGGCCTATGGCGCGTTCTTCGTGTCGGCCGCCGCCTTTGCCGCGCCCCGGTTGGGGCTGGCGTCGATGTTGACGATCATGATCGCGACGCAGCTGGTCGCGGCGCTGGTGATCGATCGGTTCGGGTTGATCGGGTTGCCCAGGGCGCCGATCAGCGGGATGCGACTGGCCGGGGTGGCGCTGGTGCTGGTGGGGGTGGTGTTGGTGCGGCGGGGGTGAGCTGATTTTCCACCCACGCCCCCGTTTGCTTCGAGCGGAGGTTCGAGCTTGTCGAGAACCGTGGTCGAGAAGGGGTTGCCTCAAACGGGCGGGTTCTCGACGGACGCTTCTCGACAGGCTCGAAGCTGCTCGAACCGAACGGATTACTTATACGGATTACTCTAGGATGCCGGCGTCAGCAGCCCGTGGTGCTTCTTCCCCGCCGACACGCGCACCGGCGCCTCGACCGCGATCAGCTGTGCTTCGTCGACGACCTTCTCGCCATCGACCCGCGCGCCGCCGCCCTTGATGAGCCGGCGTGCCTCGCCCTTCGACGCCGCGAGGCCGAGCGCGACCAGCGCGTCGACCACGGTGATGCCGCCCGCGACCGCGAAGGTCGGGAGGGTGTCGCCGGCCGATCCCTCTTCGAAGGTGCGCCGTGCCGTCTCGGCGGCTTGTGCAGCGGCATCGGCGCCGCGGCACATGGCGGTGGCTTCGTTGGCGAGGATCTTCTTCGCCTCGTTGATCTCCGCGCCCTGCAACGCTTCCAGCCGGGCGATCTCGTCCAGCGGCAGGTCGGTGAACAAGCGCAGGAAGCGGCCGACGTCGCGGTCGTCGGTGTTGCGCCAGAATTGCCAGTAATCGAAATGCGGCAGCTGATCCTCGTGCAGCCACACTGCGCCCGACATGGTCTTGCCCATCTTGCCGCCGTCCGCGGTGGTGATGAGCGGGGTGGTGACGCCGTATACGTCGGTCCCGTCCATGCGGCGCGACAGTTCGATGCCGTTGACGATATTGCCCCATTGGTCGCTGCCGCCCATCTGCAGGCGACAAGCATGGCGCTGCGACAATTCGCGGAAGTCATAGGCCTGCAGGATCATGTAGTTGAATTCGAGGAACGACAGCGACTGTTCGCGGTCGAGCCGGAGCTTCACCGAATCGAACGACAGCATCCGGTTGACGCTGAAATGCTGCCCGACCTCGCGCAGGAACGGGATATATTCCAGCTTGTCGAGCCAGTCGGCATTGTCGACCATGATCGCGTCCGACGGCCCGTCGCCGAACGTCAGGAAGCGTTCGAAGATGCGCTTGATCGAGGCGACGTTGGTCGCGATCCCGTCCTCGGCCAGCAGCTTGCGCGCTTCGTCCTTGAAGCTCGGGTCGCCGATCTTGCCGGTGCCGCCGCCCATCAGCACGATCGGCTTGTGCCCGGTCTGCTGCATCCGGCGCAGCAGCATGATCTGCACGAGGCTGCCGACGTGCAGCGACGGCGCGGTCGGATCGAAGCCGATATAGCCGGGGACGACCTGCTTGCTCGCCAGCGCGTCGAGGCCGGCGGCGTCGGTCAGCTGATGGATGTAGCCCCGTTCGGACAGGGTGTTGAGCAGGTCGGAAGCATAGGTCATGCACGCTCCCTTAGCGTCGCGGGCGCACCCAAGTCCACGTATCTCGACTTTGGCACGGTTCACGCGATATTGGGGGCGTCCACTGGTGCGGAGATGCCCCTTGCTTGCGATCGGCCTGATGTCTGGAACCTCGCTCGACGGGATCGACGCGGCCTTGATCGAGACCGATGGCGAGGGGGAGGTGCGGCCCGTCGCGTTCGTCGGCACGCCGTATAGCGACGAGGATCGCGCGACGCTGGCCGCCGCGACCGAACTGGCGCTGTTGCTGGACGATCCGGGCGAGCATCCGCTGATCGAGCGGGCAGAGGAACTGCTGACCCGCACCCATGCCGCCGCCGTCGCCGCGCTGCTGGAGCAGGCGGGCGTGGAGGCGCGGGCGGTCGAGGTGATCGGCTTTCACGGGCAGACCGTGGCGCATCGCCCGGACAAGGGCTGGACGTGGCAGCTGGGCGATGGTGCGGCGCTGGCGGCGGCGACCGGCATCGATGTCGTCGCCGACCTGCGCGTGGCGGACGTGAAGGCGGGCGGGCAGGGTGCGCCGCTGTTGCCGGTCTATCACGCGGCGCGGGCGGCGGGGATGGACAAGCCGGTGGCGGTGCTGAACCTCGGCGGGGTCGGCAACATCACCTATGTCGGTGAGGGCGACGAACTGATCGCGTTCGACACCGGGCCGGCGAACGGGCTGGTCGACAGCTGGGTCGAGGCGGAGAGCGGCGCGCGCTATGACGAGGACGGCGCGCTGGCGGCGAGCGGGCAGGTGGATGAGGCGGTGTTGACCGCGATGCTCGACCATCCGTTCTTCGAACTGCCGCATCCCAAATCATTGGACCGGCATGATTTTACCATCCAGCCGGCGCGCGGGCTGTCGGCGGCGGACGGGGCGGCGACGCTGACCGCCTTTACCGCCGCGTGCATCGCCGAGGCGATCGACCAGTTGCCGGCACGCCCGACGCGGCTGTTCGTCGGCGGGGGCGGGCGGCGCAATCCGGTGATGCTCAAGATGATCGGCGAGCGGTGCGGCGTCACCGCCGAACCCAGCGACGTGCTGGGGTGGGACGGCGACGCGCTGGAGGCCGAAGGGTTCGCCTATCTGGCGGTGCGGTCGCTCAAAGGGCTGCCGATCACCTTTCCCGGCACGACCGGCGTCGCCGCGCCGTTGACCGGCGGCGTGCTGTACCCGGCGCAGCGGTCGGGGCTGGCGCTTCGGCTTGTCAGCGCCTAACGGCCGGGGATGCTGACCGGCCTGATTTTCGCGACCGAAGAAGCCGAGCACCAGCCCGGCGTGCTGGCGGCGACGCTGCCCTTTGGCGGCATGACCCTGATCGAATATCAGGCGCGGCTGTTGGTCGCGGCCGGAGTGGGCCAGTTGCTGGTCGCGGTCGGACGGGTTACGCCGGCGCTGGCGGCGGCGGTCAACCGCATCGGGCGGCGCGGGGCGACGGTCGACATCGTGCGATCGGCGGAGGAAGCGAAGGCGAAGGTCCATCCGCTGGCCACCATCGTCGCGCTGGCCGACGGGCTGGTCACGACCGATGCGGTGGTGGAGGGCATGGCGCTGGAGCCGGCCGATACGCTGCTGGTGACGCCGACCGGCGATGTCGCGTCGGTCGAGCGGGTCGATGCGGAGCATTGCTGGGCCGGGGTCGCGACGCTGTCGATCGACCGGCTGGACGATGCCGCCCGCCTGCCGCGCGAATATGATTTCCAGTCGACGCTGCTGCGCGTCGCGACCCAGGCGCGCGCCGCCCATGTCCTGCTGCCGGCCAAGGCGGTGCGGTCGGGGCACGGCGTCGAGCGCGATGCGGGTACGCTGGAGGTGCGCAGCAAGGACGTGCTGGCGTCGCTGGCCGAACAGCGCACCGGCTGGATCGACCGCTATGTCTTTACCCCGGTGTCGCGGTTGCTGCTGCCGCTGTTGGTGCGGCGCAAGGTCCCCGATGTCGCGATCGGTGCCGCTGGTGGCGTGCTGGGCGTCGCCGGGCTGGCGGCGATTCCGTTCTGGAGCGCGGGTGCGGCGACGGTCCTGCTGTTCCTGGCGATGGTCGTGCTGTCGGCGGGCTCGCTGCTCGGCTGGCTGCGGGGCGAGGATGGCCATGCCGCGATGCAGGAGCGCGGGGTCGACGTGTTCGGGATCGCCGGGGTGCTGGGCGTCGGTCTGGTCCAGTCGCTGATCGTCCAGGCGGGGGCGGCGGGGGTGCTGGCGCTGGTCGGGGTGGTCGCGACGATCCTGGCCCGGCGGTCGCCCGCCGCGCGCCCGCCCTGGGCCGCGACGCCCGCCACCGCGCTGGTGCTGCTCGCACCGTTCGCGCTCGCCGGAACATCGACGATCGGGCTGGCGTTGGTCGCGCTTCATGCCGGGGCCACGCTTGCCCAGGCCATCGAAACTTTGCGGCGAGAGGCTTAGCTTCGCCTTAACCGGGTAAGGTTAAAGCCTGAACCATGTCCATCGATCCGGCCGATCCTCGCGAGGCAAGTGCTGCCGCCATCCTGCTGCTGGACCATGTCGCGGCAGCCGAACGCGCGGGCCATCGCCGGCTGCGCGCGGCGGCGGAGCATTTCCACCTGCCCGACGATGCGCGAATCGACGACCGCACCGCCGCGCAGCTGGGCGAGGCGATGCGCGCGACCGTCTTCGGCGTCGATGCGGCGGTCCGCGACCATGCGATCCGGTTGCTGACGGCGCGGGGGCAGGCGGGGCTGGCCCAGGGGCTGCGCGCGGCGGGATCGCCGTTCGACCGGGTGGTGCGTGCCGGGCTGTTCCGTGATCCGGTGCTGTTCGGTGAATTGTTCGCCCGTGTGCGGCTGGACGCGATCGCCCATGGCCTGCCGATGATGGTTGCCGATCGAGGCGACGGGCCGACGATGGTCGCGCGGCTGGCGCAGTCGAGCGACCGGCTGGTCGCTGCCGCCGCCGTCGCGATGCTGGCGGCGCAGGCGCGGCGCGGTAGCGTGGTGGAGGGGATACCGGCGGCGGTCGAACTGGCCCGGCCGCTCCACGCGCGCACGGCGTGGTGGGTCGCGGCGGCGCTGCGCGACATGGCGGGCGCAGGCGAACAGATCGCGCTACTCGACGCGGCGCTGGCCGAATCGGTCCGCCGCGCGATCGAGCCGCAGGCGGAACTGGTCCCGCTGGAGATCGCCGCGATGCGGCTGGCCCAGGCGATCGAGCCGGAGGGTGACGAGGTATCCGCGCTGCTGGCGGAGGCGATCGGCGACGGACGGCTGATCCTGTTCACCGCGCTGGTCGCGCGAGCGAGCGGGCTGGCGTTCGAGCGGGTGCGCGACCTGGTGATCGATACCGATGGCGCGCGATTGTGGGTCGTGCTGCGTGCGCTGGCGGTCGATCGGGCGACGATCGCCCGGATCGGCTTTGCGCTGGCCGAGGCCGAGCCGGTGCGCGACATCGAAGGATTCGCCGACCGGATCGACATCATCATGGAGGTGACGCCGGAGGCCGCGCGGATCGCGCTGGCGCCGATGGCGCTGGATGCCGACTATCACGCGGCGATGCTGGCACTGGGATCGGTCGCGTGAACGACCATCGCCCCGGAGCGCCGCCCGCGATCGGGCGATTGTCGGCGGACGGGCTGCTGCTCGATGCCGAGCTGCGGCTGGCCGAGCTGAACCGGCGGGCCGGGGGCGGGCCGGGGCAGCCGATCGCCGTGCCACAGATCGCGGCGTTGGTCCGGCTGGTGCAGCGGCTGGGGATCGCGCTCACCCGCCCGATCGTCGCCGCCGATGGCGACGACGACATCGCGCTGACCGTGCGCGCCGAACCCGACGAACTGGGTATCCGGCTGGAAGTCGGCGGGTGGCAGGCGGGCGCGCCGTGGGAGGCGGACCCGGCGCATCGGCGCGAGGCGGATTTCCTGCGGTCCGATGCCGACTGGCTATGGACCACCGATGCCGCGCTGCACCTGACCCATGTGTCGGACCATGCCGCCGTGCGGCTGGGCTTCGATCCGCAGGGGGTGCTGGGGCAGCCGATCACCCGGCTGTTCGCGCTCAACGACGATGGCGATGGCGGCTTTCCGATGCTGCGCGCGCTGGCGGCGCAGGCATGGTTCGACGGGCAGGAGGCGGCGGTCCGCGGCACGGCGCGCCGTGTCCGGCTGTCGGCGGTGCCGCGGGTCGACGCAAACGGCCAGTTCGCCGGGTTCGACGGCGCGGCCCGCGACCTGTCGCCCGAGGATGTGGCGCATCCGGCCGAGGTCGCGTCCGACCTGCCCGACGGGTTCAGCCGGCGGATCGGGCGGGCGCTGCGCGATCCGCTGGGCCGGATCATCGCCAATGCCGACAGCATGTCGGCGCAGACCGACGGGCCGCTGCGCGACGATTACGTCGCCTATGCCGCCGACATCGCCAGCGCCGGCCGGCACCTGTTGGGCCTTGTCGACGATCTGGAGGATTTGTCGGCGATCGAGCGCGCCGACTTCGTGGTGGCGATCGAGGACCTCGACCTTGCCGATGTCGCGCGGCGTGCGGCGGGGTTGCTGGCGGTGCGTGCGGCGCAGGGCGATGTGCGGATCGACCGGCCGTCGTTCGACGAGGTGATGCCGGCCAGCGGCGAATTTCGCCGGGTGCTGCAGATCCTGGTCAACCTGATCGGCAATGCGGTGCGCTATTCGCCGCCGGGCGGCACGGTGTGGATTCGGCTGGAGCGCGACGCCGACGATGCCTGCGTCATCGTCGGCGATCAGGGCAAGGGCATCGCGGCCGCCGATCAGGAGCGCATCTTTGCCAAGTTCGGCCGGGTCGACCCGACCGAGGCGGGGGGCAGCGGCCTGGGGCTGTATATCGCCCGGCGGCTGGCGCGGGCGATGCAAGGCGACATTCTGGTCGACAGCGCGCCGGGGCAGGGGGCGCGGTTCGTGCTGCTGCTGCCGGGGCGGTTTGTGGCGGCGGGTTGATCCGGGCGGTTCGTAGTCCGGATGTGGGACCGCCGTACGAAATGTTTGATCCATCCGCCCGGAACCGTCGCCCCAGCGAAGGCTGGGGCCTCAAACGGCTCCTGTCCCGGACTATCATGGGGAGATCCCAGCCTGCGCTGGGATGACGTCTGGCTCAAAGTGGTCGGATCACACTCCAACGTCATCCGCCGTCAATATTCCCGAACCGGTCACGCAAATGCCGCATCGGCCAGCGCGCGGAAGCGGGCGAAGGCGTCGCGGGCGGCGGCGATCATGCGGCCCTCTTCTTCCGGGGTCATCTGGGCCGCGTCGATCTGCGCGGTGAAGCGTCGCCAATGCGCCGCGCGGCCCTCTGCATGGCCGGCGAGGTGGCGCGCGCCGTGGTCGGTCGACAGGCCGATTTGTTGCGCGGCCTTTAGCAGGAACGCGGCGCCGAGCGACGATCCCTCGGCCACGTACAGCCACCCCAGTGATGTCGACAGGTCGACAGGCTCGATCGCCGCACCATCGGCAACGGGCGGCGACGGGAGGTCGAGGTCGGCGAGGTCCGCCGCGATCGCCGCCGACCGGTCGCGTTCGGCAAGGTCGGGGATCAGCGCGCGGAGCTGCGGCGCGGCATAGAGCGGGGCCAGCGCGGCATGGAACGCCTGTTGCGCGCGCAGGAAGCGGACATAGCGTTCGGGCGAGGAAAAGGGATCGAGCGCCATGATCCGCTGGTCCAGCGTGTCATGGATCGTCGCGGTCGCGGCCTTCAAGCGCTGCGACCGGGTGGGGGCGGGGGGGATGGTCACCCGCCACCCTAACCGCTTTGGCCGGGGGCGCAAAGTCGCACCGCCCGGCGGCCGGCATTACGGACAATCAGAACAGGCCGTCGTCGTCATCCTCTTCCTCGACCGCCGCACTGGCGACGGCGAAGGCGGCGGGGACGTTGGCGGCGTGGACCTCGCGCTCCTGCGCCATGGTGTAGAGCGCGAAGATGCGCGGCAGCAGGTCGCCGAGCGCGGCGCTGGCTTCGTCCGACAGCGCATGGACCGGCGGCGTCGCCGACAGCACGATCGCCGCCTGGCGCATGGTCGCGCCCAGTTGCAGCTCGGCCCCGATCTCGTCGCCGGCGATCGCCAGCAGCTCGATCAGCTGGCGGGCATCGTCGCCGCCTTCGCGGACGGCGAGGTCGGTGCGCTGGCACCCTTCACGGATCACGACCAGTGCCTGCGACAGCTTGGCGCCCATGTCGCCTTCGCCCTCCGCGCTGCGCTTCCGGGCGAGGAGCGCGTTGACGTCCGACAGTTCGCGGATCGGCTGGCCGATGCCGCGCATCGCATTGCCCAGCGAATGGGCATAGATGTCGACTTCGCCCGCCACGACCGACACCGCCTTGCCCAGGTCGCCGTGGCGACGGCACAGCAGGCGGGTGTTGGTGGCGATGTCCTGCACGTTGAACTGAACCCGTTGCAGCTGTTCGAGCCGCCCGGTCAGTTCGGTGACGGTTTCGGTGATGAGGCTCAGCATGGCGCCGGAACGCTGATCGGCTTCCTGCAACTGCACGGTGATGACCGCGACCTCGCCGACGGCTTCCTCGATCTGGATCAGGAACGGGCGGCCGTTGCGGCCGGCATCGTCCTCGATCAGGTCGAGCAGCGCGGCGGTATCGGGTTGCAGCGCCTTGATCGATGCGACCAGCAGCGCGGCGTCGCGATCGAAATCGGCGGCGCTGGTTTCCAGCAGCGCGGCGAGCAGCCGATGGACCACCGACGCGACCTCGGCCTGCACCGCTTCGGGCAGGCTGTGGTCGCAGCCATCGAGCAGTTGCAGCGCGGAGACGACATGTTCCAGCCGCTGCCGCGTGCTGTCGCCGACCTGCAACGCGCCGAGCATGGTGGCGACGCGACCCTGCACGGTGCGGGCGATCTCCGCCACCTGTCGCGCCATCGACGCGACATCGCCCAGATGGGCGTGCAGCGCATCGGCGTCGCGGGTCAGCCGCACCGGCACGGCGGGCAGGATCTTGCGCGCTTCGGCGGCGAGCAGGCGCCCCGCCTGCTGCACGCTGCCGACGCTGCTCGACAGTTCCTTCAGCTTGGCGAGGAACCCTTCAAGATGTTCTTCGCCGGTGGCAAGACGTTGCCCCATGTCATTGACGAAGCCCACGAAAGCGGCCTCGCCCGATGCCGCGATCTTGATGTTCATGCCATAGATGTGCAGCACGCGCAGCGCCTGTCGCATGTCCATCACATGGTCGCGCAGCACGCGGGAGGCCGACCCGATCCGGGTCATGTCCGCTTCGCGCCCCGCCTGTACCACCGGCAGCGCGTCGAGCTGTCCGGCGACCGATTTCAGGCTCGACACGGCGATGCCCGCCACGCTTTCGTCGAGTGCGCCGGTCACCCCCTCAATCGAGGTGATGATGCGGTCGATCGTCTCGATCGCGGTCGACAAGGTGGTTCCGGCGCGGACGAACCGCGCGTCCATGCCGGCGGCGACCAGCGCCAGCGTGCGTTTCAGGTCGGACAGGTCGATCGCCTGCGCAATGTCGGTATCGATGCGGATATGGTGCATGGCGTCAGTCCTGAACGAAGGGGTGGGCAGGGTGCGGCGCGAACGTCATCGCGCGGTCGCCTGCAACAATTCGCGGGCGATGGCGCTGAGCGGGACCACCCGATCGGCCGCGCCGCGCGCGATGGCTTCCTTGGGCATCCCGAACACGACCGAGCTGGCCTCGTCCTGGGCAAAGGTGCGGGCGCCGGCCTGCTTCATTTCCAGCAGTCCGCGCGCACCGTCGTCGCCCATGCCGGTCATGATGATGCCGACCGCGTTCGACCCGGCGTTGCGCGCGGCGGAGCGGAACAGCACGTCGACCGACGGGCGGTGGCGCGACACCAGCGGGCCTTCCTTGACCGCGACGACATAGCGCGCGCCCTGTCGCTCCAGCATCATGTGGCGCAGGCCGCCGGGCGCGATCAGCACATGGCCGCGCATGACGGTGTCGCCGTCCTCGGCCTCCTTCACGTCGACCTGGCACAGCCCGTTCAGTCGCTTGGCGAAGGCGCGGGTGAAGCTCTCGGGCATATGCTGGACGATGACGATGCCGGGCGAATTGGCGGGCAGCGCCTCCAGCACCTCGCGCAACGCCTCGGTCCCGCCGGTCGATGCGCCGATGCACACGACCATCTCGGTCGTGCGGCTCATCGCGCGGCCGGAGGGCGGGGGCAGGACGGCGTCGGCGGTCAGCTTGGCGGGGGTGGCTGCCACGCGGCCCGTCGCCGGCCGACCGCGAACCCGCGCGCGGGCGGCACCCTTTACCGTTTCACGGATGCGCATCTTGGCATCGTTCAGATGGTCGGCAACGCCCATGCGCGGTTTCAGGATGACGTCCACCGCGCCGGCCTCCAGCGCCTGGAGCAGGGTTTCCGACCCTTCCTCGACCAGCGACGAACACATCACCACCGGGATCGGCTTCTGGCTCATCAGCTTGCGCAGAAAGGTGACGCCGTCCATGCGCGGCATTTCCACGTCCAGCGTGATGACGTCGGGCACCTCCTCCTGGATATAGCGTGCGGCGGCGAAGGGGTCCGCGGCGGCGGCGATCACCTGGATCGCGGGGTCTTCGCTCAGGATCGCGGTCATCGCCTGGCGGACGCTGGCGCTGTCGTCGATGATCAGGACGCGGATCTTGCCCATGTCAGTCCTTCGTGAAAACGGTGTAGGACGCGGTTCGCACCGGCAGGTCCATGCCGGCGATCGATTCCGAATGGCCAAGGAACAGGTAGCCGCCGGGGCGCAGATTGTCGCACAGCCGGCGCACGACGCGCTCCTGCGTCTCCTTGTCGAAATAGATCAGCACGTTGCGACAGAAGATGATGTCCATCGGTTCGCCGACCGGATAGCGGGCATCCATCAGGTTCAGCCGGGCGAAACCGATCGCGGAACGCAGCGCCGGTACGATCCGCACCTCGCTGGACCCCCGGTCGACCGCCGTCGCGACATAGCGCTGCCTGAGCGTCGCGGGCACCGGTTCGACCAGTTCGGCCGGATAGATGCCGCGTCGCGCCGTTTCGAGCACGACGGTATCGATGTCGGTGGCGAGGATGCCATAGTCGATCCCGCTCTTCTGCGCGAACTGGTCCAGCACCATCGCCATCGTGTACGGCTCCGCTCCGGTCGAGCAGGCCGCGCTCCAGGCCCGGATGCGGCGCCGGCCATTGTCGGCCAGCGTCGGCAGGGCCGTCTTGGCCATGAAGTCGAAATGGCCGGGTTCGCGGAAGAAATCGGTCTTGTTGGTGGTCACTGCGTTGATGAGATGGATCATCTCATCGGGATCGGCGCTGCCGTCGAACAGATGGTCGCAATAACCGTCCAGCGTCCGGATGCCGATCTCGCGCATCCGCCGCTGCAACCGACCCTGCAGCATCGTGGTCTTGGTCGACGGCATCTTGATGCCGGTCTTGTCGAAGATCAGCGCCGACAGCTTGGCGAACTTGTGCGGGCTGAGGCGATCGAGGTCGGGAGAGGGGACGGATAGTGCGGACATGAAGCGGGTTCCAATCGATCGACGCGGCAGCGACGGTCACGTCGTCGGAGCAGGGAAGGGGGCCAGGGCGGCGGCTATGCCGCCCGGCCGAAATTGGCGTCTTCGTCGTCGCCGCCGCCCTGCGACAGGTCGAGGGCGAAGCCGCGAACGCGGGACTGTTGTTCGGCAACGCTGCCGGCGCGCGCCTTGACGGGGGCCTTGGCCTTTTTGGCCTTCTTGACCTCCGGCTTGACGGCGGCGCGTTTGCCGACCGGCGTCGCGGCGCGCGCGGTATCGGCCAGCTGGAAGAAGGCGATGCTGGCCTGTAGTTCCTCGGCCTGACCGGCCAGTTCGTCGGCGGTCGACGAGATCTGTTCGGATGCCGACGCGTTCTGCTGCGTCACGCTGTCGAGCTGTTGCAGCGCCTGATTGATCTGGCTGGCGCCAATGTCCTGTTCGCGGCACGCGGCGCTGATTTCGGATACCAGTTCGGCGGTACGGCGGATGTCGGGCACCAGCTTGGTCAGCATCTCGCCCGCTTGTCCCGCGGCCTTGACCGTGTCCGACGATACCGCGTTGATTTCGGCAGCGGCGCTCTGGCTGCGCTCGGCGAGCTTGCGGACTTCCGATGCGACGACCGCGAAGCCGCGCCCATGTTCGCCGGCGCGCGCCGCTTCCACCGCGGCGTTCAGCGCCAGCAGGTCGGTCTGCCGCGCGATTTCCTGTACGATGCCGATCTTTTCGGCGATCGTCCGCATCGCGGTGACGGCGCGTTCGACCGCGACGCCGCTCGCCTCGGCATCCTTCGACGACTGGCGGGCGATCTTCTCGGTCTGGGCGGCGTTATCGGCGTTCTGCTTGATGTTGGCGGCCATCTCCTCCATCGAGGCGGAGGCTTCCTCGGCGGCGGCGGCCTGTTCGGTCGCGCCTTCGCTGACCTGTTCCGACGACGACGACAGCTGCTGGCTGCCCGCCGCGACCTGATCGGAGGCCGAGGCGACTTCGCCTGCGAAGTTCGACAGATTGTCGACCAGGCGGTTGATCGCGTCCTTCATCCGCTGGTGATCGCCATCGCACGCGATCTCGACCCGGCCGGTCAGGTCGCCGGTGCTGACGCGGTCGAGGACGCGATTGCCCTCGGCGATCGGCAGGATGATCGCGTCGAGCATTCCGTTGATGCCATCGACCATCGCCGCGTAATCGCCGGAGAATCGCGACGCGTCGCCGCGCTCGTTCAGCCTGCCGGCGGTGGCCGCCGTGATCAGGCGCTGGATTTCGCCGGAAATCTGCTTGAAGTTGTGGCGCAGCGTTTCGACAGTGTCGTTGATGAACGCCTTCTTGCCGGGGAAGGGTTCGAGCGTGGCGTCGAAATCACCTTCGCCGAACGCCTTGATACAGGCCATCGCCTTTTTCTTCACCGCGATATGGCCGCCGACCATCTTGTTGATGCCGGTCGCCATCGTGCGGAAATCGCCGGGGAATTTGTCGGCGGGCACTTCGACGTCGATGTCGCCGCGGTCATGTTCCTCCGACATGTGGTTCATTTCGGCGATCAAGGTGCGCAGGTTGCCGCGCAGCGTCTCGATCGTGTCGTTGATGAATGCCTTCTTGCCGGGCAAGCGATCGAACGGTGCATCGAACTGACCGTTGGCCAGTTCGCGGATGCAGGCCATCGCCGCCTTCTTGGTGTCGATATGCGATCCGACCAGGTGGTTCACCTTGCCGGCGATCCGGCCGACATCGCCGGGAAAGCTGTCCGTCACCAGCATGACGTCGATGTCGCCGCGATCATGTTCGGTCAGGACGTGGTGCATCGCCGCGTCGAGCCGTGCGACCGGGCCGAGCGCGGTGTCGAGCAGCGCGTTCACCGCCGCCAGCATCTCGCGCGCGTCATCCGTCGCGACATCCTCGCGCAGGCGTTGCGACAGATCGCCGGTGGCGATCGAACGGGTGAGCGCGTGGATCTCGGCGATCGCCGTGGCGGGCCGGGAGGAGCGCTTGAACTGCGAGAGCATTGACATGATGGGCATCCTTTATTTTGTTATCGGCCGGCCATGGGGGGATCACCGGCCGCACCGCATCCCGCCGGAGGATGCGATGCGGCCATCGGGTCAGGCGGCGTGGGCGACCGTGGCGATCGCGTCGTCGTCGTTGGAGAATATCTCCGCCGCGTCGATCACCACGACGAAGCCGTCGGGTTCGCGCACCACGCCGGCGATATAGTCGGACCGCCAGCGCAGCCCGATGTCGGGTGCGGATTCCAGCCGGTCGCGTTCGAAGCTGGCGACCGCGATCACCCGGTCGACGACCAGCCCCAGCGACAACATCCGGTCGGCCAGCACCACGTCGACGATCAGCACCCGCGTCGCCAGCGTCGGTTCGACCGGCGCCAGGCCAAGGCGCATCCGCAGGTCGATCATCGGCACGCCCTGTCCGCGGACATCGGTGATCCCCAGCATCCACGCCGGGCCGTTGGGCACGCGGAATGCGGGACGATAGTCGAGGATTTCGCGAACCATGGTCACGGGAACCGCGAACACTTCATCCCCCATGCCGAAGGTTACGACCTGCACCGGCGCCTTGTCGTTCATGCTGCTTCTCCAAAAGCCGCGTCGTCACCGTCCGGACCACCCTGCGCCAGGTCGAGCGCGAAACCGCGCGCGCGGGCCTGCTGGTCGGAAATCGAGTTCGGTTTTGCGCGGAGGGTGGGTGCCTTGGCACGGGCCGCCGACTTGCGCGTCGCGGCGGGCTTGCGTTCGCCACGGGCGTGTTCGACGCGGAAGAAGGCGATGCTCTGCTGCAGTTCGTTCGCCTGCCCGGCCAGTTCCTCGGAGGTCGAGGTGATCTGTTCCGACGCCGATGCGTTCTGCTGCGTCACGCTGTCGAGCTGTTGCAGCGCCTGGTTGATCTGGCTGGCGCCGATGTCCTGCTCGCGACAGGCCGCGCTGATTTCCGACACCAGTTCGGCTGTACGACGGATGTCGGGGACCAGCTTGGTCAGCATCTCGCCTGCCTGTGCCGCGGCCTGCACCGTGTCGCCCGACACCGCGCTGATTTCGGCAGCGGCGGTCTGGCTGCGTTCGGCCAGCTTGCGCACTTCCGAAGCGACGACCGCGAAGCCGCGACCATGTTCGCCGGCACGGGCCGCCTCGACCGCCGCGTTCAGTGCCAGCAGGTCGGTCTGGCGGGCGATTTCCTGCACGATGCCGATCTTCTGGGCGATGGTGCGCATCGCGACGACGGCCTTGTCGACGGCGACACCGCTCGCCTCGGCATCCTTCGACGACTGGCGGGCGATCTTCTCGGTCTGCGCGGCGTTATCGGCGTTCTGCTTGATGTTGGCCGCCATCTGCTCCATCGATGCGGAGGCTTCCTCGGCGGCGGCGGCCTGTTCGGTCGCGCCCTGGCTCACCTGTTCCGACGATGCGGACAGCTGCTGGCTGCCGGCGGCGACATTGTCGGCCGCACCCGATGCATCGCCCACCACGCCGCGCAGCCGTTCGACCATCGCGACCAGTGCATGGCCCAGCTTGTCCTTGTCCGACGCCGGGGTGTGGTTGACGGTCAGGTCGCCATTGGCGATCGTGTCCGCAAGTGCCGCCGACTTGCGCAGCGCGACGGTCATGCGGTTGACGGTGTCGACCAGGTCCTTGATCTCGTCGTTGCTCTTGACCGTCACTTCGTTGTCGAGGTCGCCGATCGCCACCGCGTCCAGTGCGACGCTGACCCGCTTCAGCCCGCGCGATACGGTCAGGCTGATCCAGATCGCGCCCGCGATCGCCACCAGCATCGCAACGATTGCCGTAGCAACCAGCGTCGTGCGAGCTTCAGCGTACAGGACGTTGGTATCGCTGTCCGCCTGCTTCATCTGACTGCGCTGCATCTCGGCAAGTTCTTCGACCGACTTGCTCATCGACATAACGCGGTCGCGACCTTCACCCATTGAGAGCGCCAACGCTTCGGCATTCTTGTTCGCAAGCGCGAAGACGCGCAGCCGGTCATTGACGTCCTTGTATGCCGTCCATTGGTCGACAACCGCGCGCCAGGTCGGCAGTTCGTCCGGTTCGGCGATGGCCATGCCCTCCGTCAGCAACTGATCGACATGCTTTCGCTGTGTCATCATCCGCTCATCGAAGTTCTTGGTAGCCACCCCGTCAGTAGTGGTAGCCATGTTCTTTTCATTGCGGACCACGCGTCCCGCTTCGCCGTCGATGGTCAGCGCGATGTCCAGAGACTTGGCAGGACCGGCGATGACGTCGCTGATCGCGGTGTTCAGGGTCCCCATCTTCGAGATGCCGACGCCGATCACGACGGCGAGCAACAGGATGACGGCGGCGAAAGTAGCGGCCAGTTTGGCCTTGATCGTTGCACGCATAGGGCGGTCCCCCCCGGGATGTTCAGTTGATCGATGCAGCCGCGATGTCGCGGCGTGCGATGGTCTCGAAAATGGCATTCAGGTCTGGCAGCACGACGATGTCGTTACCGTGCCGGACAAGCGTCCTGATAAATTCACGGCGCCAGCGCAGCCCGACGACGGGCGCCCCCTCGCTGGTGGCCGCGTCGAACGTGGCGACTTCATGGACCTTGTCGGTGCGCAGGCCGATCATCATCGCCTCGCCGTCCAGATCGATTTCGATCACCACGATCCGGCTGTCGGGCGTCGTCGTGGGGACCGCCATGCCGAAGGCGAGGTGGAGATTGGCGAGCGGGATGATCCGGCCCCGGAAATTCACGACATGGCTGACCAGCGGCGGCGCGCCCGGCACCCGCGTTTCGGGCATCATGTCGAGGATCTCGCGGACCAGCACCGCTTCCAGCGCGAAGCTCTGTCCGCCAAGGTCGAAGACGAGGACTTCGAGCTGGTTGTCCGGGTTCCACGGGACGGTGGTCGGTTGCACGTCATCCGGCTGCACGCAGCGTCTCCTCATGCGGTTGGCCAAGCGCGATCAGCTGGGCGATGTCGAGGATCAGCGCGACCTCGCCGTCGCCCAGGATGGTCGCACCGGCAAAGGTGGTGGCGTCGCGGTGCAGCGCGGTCATCGGCTTGATGACGGTCTGATGGTTGCCGATGATCTGGTCGACGACCAACCCGACGCGGCCCTGCGGCGTGGCGACGACCACGATCTTCTGGAACGGATCGGGCCGGGAGTCGGTCGCGAACAGTTCGCGCAGGCGCAGGAACGGCACCAGCTTTTCGCGCAGCGTGATCAGGCTGCGACCGCGATGGCGCAGATCGTCTTCCAGCGACAGTTCGATGCATTCCTCGACGGCGGTCAGCGGAATGACGTAGCGGCCGGTGCCGACCCGCACGAGCAGGCCGTCGATGATCGCCAGCGTAAGGGGAATGCGCAGCGCGATCAGCGAGCCTTCGCCCTCGGTCGACTGGACGTCGATCGATCCGCGCAACCCTTCGATCGTGCGCTTCACCACGTCCATGCCGACGCCGCGGCCCGACAGGTTGGTGACGGTCGCGGCGGTCGAGAAACCGGGCGCGAAGATCATCTGCAACAGGTCATGGTCGGACAGCGGCTGATCGGGCTGGATCAGGCCGTTGGCCTCCGCCTTCGCCCGGACGCGGGCGCGGCTGATGCCCCGGCCATCGTCGCGGATGGTGATGACGACCTCGCCCCCGGCCTGATGCGCCGCGAGGCGGACGGTGCCGGCGCTGGACTTGCCGGCGGCGGCGCGGTCCTCGGGCGTTTCGAGGCCGTGGTCGCAGCTGTTGCGGATCAGGTGGACCATCGGGTCGAACAGGCGTTCGATCACGGTCTTGTCGACCTCGGTCGCTTCGCCTTCGGTTTCGAACTCGATCGTCTTGCCGGTGTCGCGCGACAGGTCGTGGATCAGGCGGCGGAAGCGCGAGAAGAGCGATCCGACCGGCACCATGCGCAACACCATCATGGTTTCGCGCAGTTCGCCGGCCAGCCGTTCGATCTCTTCCGACACCGAACGCAGGACCAGGTCGTGGCCGTGATCGGCGATCTGCGACAGACGGCTCTGCGCGATCACCAGTTCGCCGACGCGGTCCATCAGCGAGTCGAGCCGGCCGGCGGGCACGCGGACGCTTTCCTCGGCCTTGGCGGTCGAGCGCGCGGCGGGGCTGTCACCGGTCGGGGCGGCGGCAACCGCCGCGACGGCGACCGGTTCGTCGGCCATTGCCGGCGTTTCGACGATCGGCGCATCTTCCCCGCCATCGACCGCGAGCGGTTCGATGCTGAGTTCCATGTCGTCCATCACGAAGATGAACACATCCTCGATGTCGTCGCGCTTGATGTCGCCGACCAGGGTGACGTCCCAGCCGACATGGCATTCGGTCGGCACCAGCTGCGACAGCGGCGGGATGGCGTCGGTGCGGGCGACGATGGTGCAGTCGCCCAACTCGCGCAGCTCGTCGAGCAGCATCAGCGGGTTGGTGCCGTTGGCCATCGCGTCGACCGGCAGCTTGAACGATACGTTCCAGCCGGTCCGCTTGGTCGCAACCGGTGCGGCCGGGGCGGCACCGGAGGCTTCGTCGATCGCCGCCTGCAACCGGGTGAGGATCGCGTCCCCCTCCGCCTGCGGGGCGTCGCCTTCGACCAGTGCGCGCATATGGTCCTGCGCCGACAGGATGACCGCGACCAGCCCGGCGGTGGCCGGGACCTGCCCCTTGCGGACCCGGTCGAACGCGGTTTCGCAGTGGTGGGTGAAGCCGGCCAGCGCATCGAAGCCGAACATCGCGCCCGAACCCTTCAGCGTGTGCAGGCCGCGAAAGACCGCATTGACCAGATCGGCATTGCCAAGGTCGTGACCGAGGTCGAGCAGGCCCTGTTCGACCTGGTCGAGGACCTCGCCCGCTTCGACGCGGAATGCTGCGACGGGATCGTCGGCGCTCACCGGCCCAGGACCTTGCGCGCGACCTTGACCAGCTGGTCGGGCACGAACGGCTTGACCAGCCAGCCGGTCGCCCCGGCGGCCTTGGCCTGGTTCTTCATTTCCGGATCGGACTCGGTCGTCAGGAAGATGATCGGCACGCCGGCCTGGGCGGGCTGCTTGCGCAGTTCGCGGATCATCGCCAGCCCGTCCATGTTCGGCATGTTCAGGTCGGTCACGATCAGGTCGAACTTGGTCGCGGTGGCCTTGGTCAGGCCCTCGACGCCGTCGCCGGCCTCGGTCACGGTATAGCCGGCACCGGTCAGCGCGATGCGGATCGCCATGCGCAGGCTGGCGGAATCATCTACGGCGAGAATGGAAGCGGTCATTGCAGCGGGACTCCGTGGAACCAGAAGGCGTTGTCGGCGGGGGTCATCGCGTCGGCGAAACCGCCACGATGGAGGAGGGCGGTGAGCGCTTCGCCGGCGGGGGCGGACAGGCGCACGTCGCCGCCCTGCAACCCGGCTTCGACACGAAGGCTGTAGATGAGCTGCACGACGCTCAGATCAGGTGCGGTAAGGGCCGAGGCGTCGAGGATGACGTCCGCGTCCAGCGGCAGCGCGCGCAAGTCGTCCGCCACGGCGGCGACCGTAGTCATGCTGAGCGTATCAGGCAGCAGGAAGGTACACGTCATACGATTTCGACCCCAAGGAACTGAAGCCTTGGTCGCAGACGGCACTTAATATCGATTTAAGCGAATAATTCGCAACCGAAACGGACAGGATGGATGACGGGGTCGACGATCATCGAAAACTGCCAGCGTTAACCATGGCTTGCGTGGCATAAACCCGCAGCCGGTCGGTTCGTCGACCGGTCAGGTCGCCAGGACGGTACGAAAATTAATCATACGGACCGCGAATTTTTTCATCGCAATCGATTGATGCGGCGTCGGAAACCGGCCGCGACTCGAAGAAAACGGGGTGCAGCAGATCAGCGACGCGGCAGGCGGCGTGCGATCAGGACCAGCAGCAGCCCGAGGGCGCCGACCACCGATCCGGTAACGACCCACAGATACTGGTCGATCATGAACGAACTGGCGGGCCAGCGGATGATACCCATCCCCTGACCCAGCCAGAACAGTCCGACGACCGCGAGGATCGCACCGACGATCATCAGGGTGCGCCGGACGAAGCGCATCTCAGCGCTGGCCCACGGGCACGTAGTCGCGCTGCGTCGGGCCGGTATAGAGCTGACGCGGACGGCCGATCTTCTGTTCGGGGTCCGAAATCATCTCGTTCCACTGCGCGACCCAGCCGACGGTGCGGGCGAGGGCGAACAGCGCGGTGAACATCGTGGTCGGGAAACCGATCGCCGACAGGATGACGCCCGAATAGAAATCGACGTTCGGGAACAGCTTCTTCTCGCGGAAGTAATCGTCGTTGAGCGCGATTTCCTCCAGCTGCAACGCGGTTTCGAACACCGGGTCGTTGACGCCCAGCGAGTCGAACACTTCCCGCACCGTCTTCTGCATCACCGTCGCGCGGGGATCGTAGTTCTTGTAGACGCGGTGACCGAAGCCCATCAGGCGGAACGGATCGTCCTTGTTCTTGGCACGGGCGATATATTCCGGAATGCGATCGGGCGTGCCGATCTCGCGCAGCATGTTGAGCGCGGCTTCGTTCGCGCCGCCATGCGCCGGACCCCACAGGCAGGCGATGCCCGCCGCGATGCACGCGAACGGATTGGCGCCCGACGACCCTGCCAGACGCACGGTCGAGGTCGATGCGTTCTGTTCATGGTCGGCGTGGAGGATGAAGATGCGGTCCAGCGCCTTTTCGACGACCGGGTTCACTTCATATTCCTCTGCGGGCACGCCGAAGGTCATGCGCAGGAAGTTGCCGGTGTAGCTCAGGTCGTTCTTCGGATAGATGAACGGCTGACCCACGCTGTACTTGTACGCCATGGCGGCGATCGTCGGCATCTTCGCGATCAGGCGATGCGACGCGACCATCCGCTGGTGCGGATCGGTGATGTCGGTCGAATCATGATAGAAGGCCGACAGCGCGCCGACCACACCGCACATCACCGCCATCGGGTGCGCGTCGCGACGGAAACCGCGATAGAAGCCCGCCAGCTGCTCGTGCAGCATGGTGTGGCGCGTGATCGTGCCGGTGAACTGCGTCAGTTCGTCGCCCGAGGGCAGTTCGCCGTTCAGCAACAGATAGGCGACCTCCATGAAGCTCGACTCTTCGGCCAGCTGCCCGATCGGATAACCGCGGTGCAACAGCACGCCTTCGTCGCCATCGATATAGGTCAGCGCCGAGTCGCAGCTGGCGGTCGAGGTGAAGCCCGGATCGTAGGTGAACGTGCCGGTCTGCGCATACAGCTTGCGGATGTCGATCACGTCGGGACCGATGGTGCCCGACCGTACCGGATATTGGACGTCCTTGCCCGCAACGTGCAGCTTAGCGTCTTCGGCCATTCGGCGTCTCCTGTTACGTTATGCGGCCGATGTGGCCATCTGGTCTTCGATGCGGCCAAGGCTTTCGGCGCGACCCAGCAGGGCCAGCACGTCGAAAATCCCCGGCGATGTGCGCGAACCCGTCAGCGCGGCGCGAAGCGGTTGCGCGGCGGCACCCAGCTTCAACCCCGCCGCCTCCGCCACTTCGCGTACCGCAGCTTCGATCGTCTCCGTATCCCATGCTGCGAGTGCGTCAAGCTTGGCGTGCAACTGCATGAGGATCGCGCGCGCTTCCGGCGTCAGCAGCGCGGTCGCACCGTCGTCCATCGCGAGCGGGCGCGAGCGGAAGAAGAACCCCGCATTGGCCGCCAGTTCGTTGATGTCGGCGGCACGCACCTTCAGCACCGGCATGGCGCGTTGCAGCAGATCGCGGTCGATCCCTTCCGGCAAACGCTGCGCGACCAGATCGGTCAGGCGCGCATCGTCAGCCTCGCGGATATAATGGCCGTTGAGGTTCAGCAGCTTCTTCGTGTCGAATCGCGACGGCGAACGGCCGACGCCCGACAGGTCGAACACCTCGGTCGCGCGGTCGCGGCTGATGATCTCTTCATCGCCATGGCCCCAGCCGAGGCGCAGCAGGTAGTTGTTCAGCGCTTCGGGCAGGACGCCCAGCTCGTCGCGATACGCCTCGACGCCCAGCGCGCCGTGGCGCTTGGACAGCTTGGCGCCATCGGCCCCATGGATCAGCGGCACATGGGCATAGACCGGGTCGGGCCAGCCGCCCTCGACTGCATCCATCGCGCGGATCAGCGCGAGCTGGCGGAAGGCGTTGTTGAGGTGATCGTCGCCGCGAATGACGTGGGTCACGCCCATGTCGTGATCGTCGACGACGACCGCGAGCATATAGGTCGGCGTGCCGTCCGAGCGCAGCAGCACGAAATCGTCCAGTTCGGCATTGGCGACGGTGACATCGCCCTGCACCTGGTCGGAAATCGTGACCGATCCTTCCTTCGGCGCCTTCAACCGGACGACGAAGGGCGCGCCTTCGGGGGCATCCTCGGGCGAACGGTCGCGCCAGCGGCCGTCATAACGGATCGGCTTACCGGCGGCGCGCTGTTCTTCGCGCAGCGCCGTCAGTTCTTCCGGCGTCGCGTAGCAGCGATAGGCATGGCCGGCGTCGAGCAACTGGCGTGCGACGGCGGCGTGGCGGTCGGCACGCGCGAACTGGAATACGGCATCGCCGTCCCAGTCGAGGCCGAGCCAGCGCATCCCCTCCAGGATCGCATCGATCGCCGGCTGGGTCGAGCGCGCGCGATCGGTATCCTCGATGCGCAGCAGGAACCGGCCGCCATGCCGGCGGGCATAGAGCCAGTTGAACAGCGCGGTACGCGCGCCGCCGATATGCAGAAAGCCCGTCGGGGACGGCGCGAAACGGGTGACGACAGGCGTCGCGGAATTGGTTGCGCCCAAGCGCGGATACCCCCAGACATCGGGTGAAACATGATGGCCGATTCAGCCGCGACCGCCCCTAGCATGGCACCCGGCACGCTTCAAACCGTGCGCCCCCCGCATCGGTTCCTTCAGGCTATGGAGGCGTTGGCGGAGGCGGAACGGGGGCAATTGCCGCTATGGATGCCGGTCGCGCTGGGGCTGGGGATCGCCATGTGGTTCGTGCTGCCGGGGCAGGGGGCGTGGCTCGCGTTCCTGTTGCTGGCGCTGTCGGTCGCGCTGGCCGGCATGGTGCTGCCATGGGGTACGCGCACCGCGCGGGCGGTGGCAGTAGCGGGAATCCTGGCGATGCTGGGCTGCGCGCTGGTGTGGTGGCGGGCCGAACGGGTCGCCGCGCCGGTGCTGGCCCGGCCGGTGGTGGCGGCGTTCGAGGGGGTGGTCGAGCGGGTCGAGCCGCTGCCGGCGCGCGAAGCGGTGCGGCTGACGCTGCGGCCGGTCGCCAGTGCCGAACTGCCGCCGCGCATTCGCGTCAACCTGTCCGAAAAGGACATGCCGGCGGGCGTCGTTCCCGGCGCCCGGATCGCGCTCAGGGCGCGGTTGGTGCCGCCGCCGACCGCCGCCGTGCCGGGCGCGTATGACTTTGCGCGGGCGGCGTGGTTTCAGCGGCTGGGCGCGACCGGGCGCGGCTTTGCGCCGGTACGGGTGGTGGCGGCGGGCGATCCGGGCAATGCGGCGCTGCGCGACCGGCTGACCGGCCATATCCTGTCGCGGGTGGACGGCAGCAATGGCGGGATCGCCGCCGCCTTCGTCACCGGCGACCGGGGGGCGATCGCGCAGGACGATGCCGACGCGATGCGGCGATCGGGCCTTGCCCACCTGCTGTCGATCAGCGGGTTGCACGTCACGGCGGTCGTGATCGCGACGATGACGCTCGTGCTGAAGCTGCTCGCGCTGTTCCCGCCACTGGCGCTGCGGGTGCGGTTGCCGGTCGTGGCGGCGGGGGCGGGGGCGTGCGCCGCGCTGTTCTATACCTGGCTGTCGGGGGCCGATGTGCCGACGGTGCGGTCGTGCATCGCCGCACTGCTGGTGCTGGCGGCGCTGTCGCTGGGGCGGGAGGCGATTACCCTGCGGATGATCGCGACCGGGGCGCTGCTGGTGCTGCTGGTCCTGCCCGAATCGCTGGCCGGGCCGAGCTTTCAGCTGAGCTTTGCCGCCGTTACCGCCATCGTCGCGCTTCACGAACATCCGGGGGTGCGCGGGTGGTTCCTGAAGCGGGAGGAAGCGATCGGCTGGCGGTTGCTGCGCGAATTGGGATCGCTACTGCTGACCGGTGTCGCAGTCGAGGCGGCGTTGATGCCGATCGGGCTGTATCATTTCCATACCGCCGGACTGTATGGGGCGCTGGCCAATATCGTCGCGATCCCGCTGACGACCTTTGTCACGATGCCGTTGGAGGCGCTGGCGTTGCTGCTCGACCCGATCGGATTGGGCGGGCCGGCATGGTGGGCGGTCGATCGGTCGCTGGCGCTGTTGTTGTGGATCGCGCACCTGGTATCGTCGGCGCCCGGATCGGTCGCGGCGCTGCCGGCGATGCCGGACGGGGCATTTGTGCTGATGGTTGCGGGCGGGCTGTGGATCGCGCTGTGGCGGACGGCGTGGCGGCGCTGGGGCGTGGTGCCGCTGATTGCAGGCACAATCTGGGCCTTGGCGACGCCCGCGCCGGACCTGCTGGTGACGGGCGATGGCCGGCATCTGGCGCTGGCGACCGACGATGGTGGCATGGCGATATTGCGCGACCGGGCGGGGGACTACGTGCGATCGACGCTGGGCGAGGGCGGCGGGGTGATCGGCGAACTCCCGCCGCTGTCCGAACAGCCCGGCGCGCGGTGCAGCCCCGACCTGTGCATCGCACGGCGCACCGCCGGCGGGCGGGTCTGGACGATCCTCGCCACGCGCAGCGGCTATGCAGTGCCTTGGGCCGAACTGGTCGCCGCCTGCGCCCGTACCGACATCGTGGTCAGCGAACGGCGGTTGCCCGGCAAATGTACCCCGCGCTGGCTGAAGCTCGACCGGGCGATGCTGGCGCGCACCGGCGGGGTGGCGGTGACGCTATCGACTGGGCGGGTGACGACGGTGCGGCGTGGCGGGAGGCATCCGTGGGAAGCGTCGCCGACGATCGCGCCGCCGCGTGCGCCCTATCGCGAGCGGCGGACCGGCGGAGTCTCCGACGCCCGGCGGTGATCGTTGATCGCGATCCGCGCGCAGACGAACGCGAACCATCCGATCAGTATGCTCCCGATCCCGAATGCCCAGGGCAGCGGCAATCGGGGAGCGAGCAACGCAAGGATCGGCAGCAACGCCGCCGATCGCACGACGGCGCTACGCCCGGTCCAGTTGCGCCCGATCATCGTCAGAGCCGCGGCAGGGTCACGCCGCGCTGGCCCATATATTTGCCCGCACGGTCGGCATAGCTGGTGCCACAGGGTTGGTCGCCTTTCAGGAACAGGAACTGGCACGCCCCTTCATTGGCGTAGATCTTGGCGGGCAGCGGCGTGGTGTTGGAGAACTCCAGCGTCACATGCCCTTCCCATTCCGGTTCCAGCGGGGTCACGTTCACGATGATCCCGCACCGGGCATAGGTCGACTTGCCGAGGCAGATGACCAGCACGTCGCGCGGTACGCGGAAATATTCGACCGTGCGGGCAAGGGCAAAGCTGTTGGGCGGGATGATGCACACGTCGGTCTTGCGATCGACGAAGCTGTTCTGGGCAAAGTCCTTGGGGTCCACCACCGCCGAATCGACATTGGTGAAAATCTTGAACTCGTCCGACACCCGCGCGTCATAGCCATAGGACGACAGGCCGTAGCTGATGCAGCCCTCGCGCCGCTGCGATTCGACGAAGGGTTCGATCATCCCCGTCGCCAGCGCAGTCTCGCGAATCCAATGGTCCGACAGGATGCTCATGCTTTTCCCCCAATGCCCAGATCACCCGGCCCGAAGGCGTGCGGCAACAGATCGGACAGCCGATGCGTCTCGATCGCTCCGCCACCCAGGCCGGAACAATATACCGCCAGATCGCGCCCGCCCATCTGCGCCGCTTCGTTCAGCACCTGCCGGCAACGGCCGCAGGGACGGATCGGAGCGGTATCGCCTTCGCCCATCCGCCCGCCGACGATGCCGACCGCGACGATCTGGTCGAGCTTGCCCGCGCCGCTGGCGGTCGCGGTCGCGACCGTTTCGGCGCAGAGCGACAGGCCGTAGCTGGCATTCTCGAAATTGGTGCCGGTGACGATCGACCCGTCTTCCAGCAACAGCGCGGCCCCGACCGCGAAGCGCGAATAGGGCGCGTGGGCATGGGCGGCGGCGGCACGCGCCGCCTCGATCAACTGGACGGGTTCGGTCATTGGGCGGCTACACTCCACGCGACAGGGTTGGCGACGCCGTCGATGGTGCGCGCCGGGGTCGCCTGCCACATCCGCCACGGCCGCGCCAGATAGTCGGGTTCGAAGAAGCGGCGCGTCGCCCAGAGCGGACGGACGATCGCCTCGCTCACCCGATATTCGCGTTCGAACGCGGGGGAGATGCGCAGCATCATCGGCCGCCCGTCATGATATTCGGCGGGGTTCAGGAACCCGCGAATGGCGGTCAGCACCTGCGCCCGCGTCGGTCGCGCGTCGCAGCCATCGGTGATGTCGAGTGCCAGCGCGGCGGGCAGCGCATCGGCGGCACGCGGCACGGTGGTCAGATAGGCGGTCACCTGATCGGCGGTCGGCTCGCACAGCGAAAAGACATGGAGCGCGCCGTGGCGCAGCCCGGCATCGTGCGCGCCGTTCCAGTTCGCCTCGAACGACGGATCGCGGGTCGTGCCGTTCGATGCGGTGACGAAGGCGAAGTCGGCGCCGCGCGCCCGCACCGTCGCCCAGTCGATGGCGCCATCCCCTGCGGCGACTGTCAGCCCCTGCACCGGGAAGCGCCCGGCATCGGGCTGCCAGCCCAGCGACCAGCGCCATGCCACGACGGCGGCGATCGCCAGCACCGCCAGCGCGCCCAGGATCAACCGATTGCGCATCATCCCTTGATATGCAGCACGCAGATCAGGGTGAACAGCCGGCGCGCGGTGTCGAAATCGATCTCCACCTTGCCGTCGAGCCGTTCGCGCAGTGCCTCCGCCGCGTCGTTGTGGATGCCGCGCCTGGCCATGTCGATCGTCTCGATCTCGTGCGGGGTCGCCTGGCGGATGGCTTTGTAATAGCTGTCGCAGATCGCGAAATAGTCGCGGATCGGGCGGCGCAGCCGCGCCATGCCCAGCACCAGCGTTTCGACCAGCGTGCCGTCTTCCCGCGATATGTCGATCGCCAGCCGCCCTTCCGGCACCGACAGCGCGACGCGATAGGGGCCGGCATAATTGTCCGGCGTCTCGCGCTGCGGGGCGAAGTGATTCGCCTCCAGCAGGTCGAAGATCGCGATGCGGCGTTCCTGCTCGATGTCGGCACTGCGCCACAGGATCGTGCGCTCGTCGAGGGTGACATCGATGATCCGTGGGTCGGCCATCCGCCGCACTTAGCGAGTTGTCGGTCGTTTCCCCAGCCCCTTTCGCTTGCCGCCACACGCCGGGAATGGGAGAGGGGGATATGGCTACTGTTCACAGCATCGGCGGGGGTACCCCCCCGCAACCCCCGCGCGTGCCCCACAATGTCGATGCGGAGGCCGCGTTGCTGGGCGCGATGCTGATCGACAACGGCCTGGCCGACGACATGGTCGAGCGGCTGGACATCGAGCATTTCTACGATCCGGCGCACGCCCGCATCTTCGAACGCATCCGCGACGTGCGGCGCACCGGGATGATCGCCAGCCCCGTGACGCTCCGGCCGATGTTCGACGGCGACGAACTGCTCGCCCCGCGCGGCGGCACGCAATATCTGGTGGAGATTACCGGCAGCAATGCCAGCCTGATCGGTGCGCGACAGTTCGCGCAGCAAATCTATGACCTCGCGCAGCTCCGCGCGCTCATCACCGTCGGGCGGACGCTGGTGGAGAATGCCACCGACACCTCGACCGAGGTCGATCCCAAGAAGCAGATTGAGGCGGCGGAAGAAGCGCTGTTCAAGGTCGCGGCGGAGGGCACCACCGCCAATGCGGTCAAGTCGTTCGCGCAGGCGACGACGATGGCGGTCCGCATGGCCGAACGCGCGATGAACTCGGGTGGCGGCTTGTCGGGCGTCACGACCGGGCTCGATTCGGTCAACGGCCGGATCGGCGGTATGCACCATAGCGATCTCATCATCCTCGCCGGCCGTCCCGGCATGGGCAAGACGTCGCTGGCCACTAACATCGCCTTCAACGCCGCGCAGCGCTACATGGACGACCAGCGTGCGGGGATGGAAAAGGGCAAGTCGGTCGGCGCGAAGGTCGCGTTCTTCTCGCTCGAAATGTCCGCCGACCAGCTCGCCACGCGTATCATGGCGGAGCAGGCGGCGATCAGTTCCGAAGCGTTGCGCATGGGCAAGATCCGCAAGGAGGATTTCACCCGCCTCGCCAACGCCGCCGCCGATCTGGAGCAGTTGCCGCTCTATATCGACGATACCGCCGGCCTCTCCATCTCCGGCCTGCACACCCGCGTCCGCCGGTTGCAGCGCAAGCTGGACGGCGAACTGGGGCTGGTCGTGGTCGACTATCTCCAGCTGTTGCAGGGGTCGGGCAAGGGCAGCGATAACCGCGTGCAGGAAATCTCGGAGATTTCGCGCGGACTGAAGACGCTGGCCAAGGACATCGGCGTGCCGGTGATGGCGCTGTCGCAGCTGTCGCGTGCCGTCGAACAGCGCGAGGACAAGCGTCCGCAGCTGTCCGATCTTCGCGAGTCCGGCTCGATCGAGCAGGACGCCGACATGGTGTGGTTCGTGTACCGCGAGGATTATTACGTCGCGGCCAAGGAGCCGAAGCGCCCGCGCGATGGCGACGATGCGCGGGTGTTCGAGGATCACGCAAAGTGGGCGATGGACATGGAGCGGGTCTACGGCCTTGCCGAACTTATCATCGCCAAGCAGCGGCACGGCGCGACGGGTAAGGTCACGCTGAAGTTCGAGCCGCATATTACCAAGTTCAGCGACTATGCCGGTGGCGGGTTCAGCGGGCTGGAGGAATAGGGCGGGCAGTAACCAAGCACGTCATTCCCGCGCGGGCGGGAATCCATAGCCGCGGACGGCAATGCTGGAAGCGCAACCTCCGCGCATATGGACTCCCGCCTGCGCGGGAGTGACGAGGTGTCTTGGAAGGTCGGACGTCGATCTTGTCTTAGCCCCAAACGTCATTCCAGCGAAGGCTGGGATCTCCGGGTAAGGCAGCGGAACGAGAGCCGCTTGAAACCCCAGCCTTCGCTGGGATGACGAACGATTGGCGATCGTCCGGAATGGTTCCCCAAAAAGAAATGGGGAGGCGCCGCAAGGCACCTCCCCAGTCGTTCCGCTCCGGGGTTTAGATGCGGAACAGCACGCCGACCACGATGCGACGATCGTTCAGGAAGCTGAACCGGTCGTACATCTGTCCGCTCGCATCGATATAGGACCGCGCCTTGCTCTTCGTATCGAGGATGTTCGCGATCGACCCGCGGATCTGCAAATTGTCGATGTTGAACTTCAGCGAGGCGTCGAGGAAGCCGGCGGCCGAGTTGTAGATCGGGTTGCCCGTCACATAGTCGCGATAGGTCGTCAGGTAGGACGAGCGCCAGTTATAGGCGAGCCGCGCTTCGACGATCTTGTCTTGGTAGATGCCGACCGCGTTGGCGATGTGCTTCGACTGGCCGAGCAGATCGTCGACGCCCCAGCGGAACACGGTGGTCACGTCGTCCGGCACGCCGTCGCCGTCGCTGTCCACGCCATTGGCGGGCGGCGTCGTCTTGGCATCGATGAATGTGTAGTTCCCCTGGAAACCCAGATGCTTGAGCGGTCCGGGCAGGAAGTCGAAGAACTGCTGATAGCCGATTTCGACGCCCTTCACGGTCGCCTTCGCCTGGTTGACCGGACCGTTATAGATGATCGGCACCTGCCGGCCATCCAGCGTCACCGACCCCAGCGGCAGGTCGCCGTTGGAAATGATGTTGCGCAGGTCCTTGTAGAAGCCCGCCACCGACAGATAGCCGCCCTTGAAATACCATTCGTACGACAGGTCGAAGCTGTCGGCGGTGGTCGGTTTCAGGAACGGGTTGCCGCGGCTGACCCGGATTTCCGCCGGCGTGATGTTCTGCGCACCGCGATCGATGCCGAACAGCGGATCGTTGCGATCGGTGATCTGCGGGAAGGCGATGCGGGTGACCGTCGGGACATATTCCTGCGACGCGCGCAGGTCCTGCACGTTCGGCCGGCTCAGTCCCTTGCTGTACGCCGCGCGGAACAGCATCTCGCGGTTCAGGTTCCACTTGATGTTGACCGACGGCAGCCAATGCTCGTCCTTCAGCTTGAGCGTGCGTGCGACCGGGTTCTGTGCGGCATAGGCCACCGTCTGCGGCAGGAAGTCGCGCGGATCGTCGCGGCTTTCCGCATCATCGGTACGGGTACGCACGCCGTTCACGACGGCCGGTGACTGAATGTCGGCGACGAACGGACGGAACGCCTGGAAGCCCGCCGAGTCCAGATCGGTGCGGACATAGCGAACGCCGATATTGCCATCGACCGACATGTCGTTGTCGAATTCATGCTTGAAGTCGACGCGGACATAGGCGTTGCGCGTCTTTTCGGTGATGTTCGACGTGTCCTCCGGACGGAAGATCGGGTTGCCGAAGCGTGACCCGTCCGACGTACCGCGCGGAACCCAGCCGTAATTGTTGTTCGCCAGCTGCGGCTCGGTGTTCAGGTAATTGCGGAAATTTGCATAGCTCGACAGCAGGTCCTGGTTCACGAACACGAACGAATTGTTCGCGCCCTTGACCACGCCGCCACGGAAGAAGTTCGAGAAATCGACCGCCTCGAAGCCCTTGGACGGGTTCTGGAACGTGCCGGCGACGGCGAAGCCGCCGCGACCGTCCCATGCCGGTGCGATCGAACCCCAGTTGAGTGCCATTTCCGAATTGACCTGGCTGCGTTCCGAATAGCGCGCGCCGAACTTCACGCTGTCGAACCAGCTGGCAAGGCCTTCGCCGCCCGACACGTCATAGGCGAGATCGCCGCGGAACGCCTTGAGGTCGCCGGTGCCGACCTGGAACTGGTCGGCGGCGAACTGCCACGTCGATCCGTTGAAGTCGGCGGTGCTCGTCGGGGTGGGGATGAACACGCCGGCGGTGGTCCCGCTTGCCGCGCTGTCGCCGGCGAAGCGCGTATTGCCCGGATTGAAGCGGTGCTGCGGATCGATCAGGAATTCGATCGACGGATTGTCGAGGTCGTGCCGGATCTTCCAGTTGAGGTAGGTGTTCATCCCGCCCCAGATCGACCGCTGGCGGGCGTCCGCCTTGGTGTATTGACCATCGAGGACGATGAACAGGCGGTCGGTCGCGTTCCACTTCAGGTTGAGGCTGAAATCCTCGGTGGTCGCTTCCTCGATCTTGCCGATGCCGAGCGAGCCGACCGGGGCGCCGCGTGCGCCGGTCCACGAATCGATGTTGTTGGTGACGTAGCCCGATTCCATTAGGCCGCCGCGAATCGGGATCAGCCGTTCGCAATCACCGGGGTTGGACGGGAAGCCGCCGGGGCCGCTGCACATCGAGGTGCCGGCCGTGCTCCAGTTCTTGTCGATCACGATGTCCGACACGCCAGCGGTGGTGCCGGTGTCATGCTCCGGGAACCATTCGAAGGTCCGTTCGGTGCTGTTGATCTTGTTTTCGGCGCGGATGTACTTGCCGGTCAGCTGCAGGCCGTCGCGCTTCCACTGCGCCGCCAGATAGTAGCTGATGCGTTCGCGATCGACGTCGTTGGTGCGCAACTGGAAGCCGGGCGTGATGCCGACGATGCGCGAGGGATCGACGCCGGTGAACTCGTTCACCTTGTTCGCGCCGGTGAAAGTGGTTTCGGGCACCTGTCCGGCGGCGTTCAGCACGCGCGGCATCGGCGCGTTCTGCTGCCAGCCATGGATGCGCGAATCGAGGCGCGAGCGCGAATAGGAGCCGAGGATGCCGAATTCGCCGATGTCGGTGTTCCAGCGCTTGCCGGCGGTGATGCTGGCCTGCGGCGACCACTTCTTGCGCAGGTCGGAATAGGTGCCGTCGACCGCGACGACGAACAGGTCCTTCTTGCTGTCGAACGGTTCCAGCGTGCGCAGGTTGATCGACCCGCCGATGCCGCCTTCGATCAGGTCGGCGCTCTGGTTCTTGTACACGTCGACGCCGCCGACCAGTTCGGGCGGGATGCTGGAGAAGTCGAGCGAGCGGCCGCCATTGGCGCTGAACGCGTCACGACCGTTGAATTCCGACCGGACGAAGCCGAGGCCGCGCACCAGGTTGCCGCGACCTTCGGGCGAGGGGAAATCGGGGCTGGCGCCGCCGGTGGGGAAACGCGAGATGGTGACGCCGGGGATGCGGCCGATGGCTTCGGCGACCGACAGGTCGGGCAGGGTCGCGATGTCCGATGCGGTGATCGAATCGACGAAGGTCGACGACTTGCGCTTGATTTCCTTGGCTGATTCCAGCGCGGCGCGGATACCGGTGACGACGATTTCGGTGTCGGTGGTCGTCTGCGGCCCCTGCGAGGTGACGGCCGGTTCACCCTCCGGATCGGTCGCGGCGGTCTGTGCCGAGGCAATCGACGGCGTCAGTGCCAAGGTGAGCGCCGACGTCGCCATCAGCAGGCACTTGGCCGAGCCCGATCGAATGCGGATTCCCTGTGTTCTCATCGCAATATCCCCTCCCTGAAGCGGTCCGTTGTTCCGGCCGTTCTGGTTTCCCCTGTGTCCGGCCCCGACCGGTCGTCTATCGTGACGTGGCACGACATCGACCGACAGGATCGGCTACGATTCACCGCATAACTGATCCAATTTAGTCGGACAAGATAGCGGTAACATTTTTCGTGACCGCGTTGACAATTTCGTACGAAACCGCCCTTTCATAGGGGGATAACAGTGATTTCTACTGTAACGATTGTTGCGATGCGGCGAAGTTCGGCGATCGTTATTAAAAGTATCGTGTATTGTTAAAACGGGCGGGCGGGGATCGAATGATGCTGAGGCGGCGATTTGTCGGGGTTGATGCCGTATGACCGGCCGCCGGATCTCCTCGGTCTGCATCGTCGGCGGCGGCACGGCGGGGTGGATGACCGCCGCTGCGCTTGCGAACAGGCTGGCCGGCCTGAACGTCGCCGTGCGGCTGATCGAGTCGGAGGAGATCGGCACGGTTGGCGTCGGCGAAGCGACGCTGCCGCATATCCGCGCGTTCAACACCACGCTGGGCATTGCCGAGCCGGAGCTGATGCGTGCGACCGAGGCGACCTACAAGCTCGGCATCGAGTTTTGCGACTGGGGGCGAATCGGCGACCGCTATATCCACCCGTTCGGCAATTACGGGCCGAGCGACGACGCCATTCCCTTCTACCACCAGTGGCTGCGACTGCGAGGCCTGGGCGACACCAGCCGGCTGGACGAGTATTCCTATCCGATCATCGCCGCCGAACAGAACCGGTTCCGCCATCCCGCCAGCGAACCCGGCCGGGTCGAATCGAGCTTCGGCTATGCCTATCAGTTCGACGCGTCGCTCTATGCCAAATTCCTGCGCCGCTATGCCGAGGCGCGGGGCGTCGAGCGGATCGAGGGCAAGGTGGTCGATGTCGCGCTGGACGGCGAGAACGGCTTCGTCCGCACCGTAAAGCTGGCCGATGGGCGCGTGGTCGGCGGCGACCTGTTCATCGACTGTTCGGGGTTTCGCGGGCTGTTGATCGAGGGCGCGTTGCAGTCGGGCTATGACGACTGGAGTCGCTGGCTGCCGTGCAACCGCGCGGTGGCGGTGCCGACCGAGAGTCGCGGGCCGCTCGGCCCCTATACGCGGGCGACGGCGCGGACGGCGGGGTGGCAGTGGCGCATCCCGTTGCAGCACCGGGTCGGCAACGGCCATGTCTATTGCAGCGACTTCATCTCCGACGACGATGCGCAGCAGCAGCTGATCGACCATCTCGACGCGCCGATGCAGGCGGAGCCGCGCCGGTTGCGCTTTACGACGGGGCGGCGGCGCGATTTCTGGAAGCGCAACGTCGTGGCGATCGGGCTGTCCGGCGGGTTCCTCGAACCGCTCGAATCGACGTCGATCCATTTGATCCAGGACGGGATTACCGAGTTGCTGGGCCTGTTCCCCGACCAAGGGTTCGCGGCGGAGGATGTCGACGAATATAACCGGCGCATGGCGCTGCATTTCGAACGGGTGCGCGATTTCCTGCTGCTGCATTATGTCGCCACCCAGCGCGACGACAGCCCGATGTGGCGCCATTTCCGCGCCCTGACCCTGCCCGACAGCTTGCAGCACAAGATCGATATGTGGCGGACGCGTGGGTACATCGTGCCCTATCAGTTCGGATTGTTCCTGCCGCCCAGCTGGGTCGCGGTGATGCTGGGGCAGGGGTTGGTGCCCGACGCCTATGACCCGCGATTGGCCGGGATCGAGGCCGGCGCGCTGGCGAAGCGGGCGGCGGCGTTGCGGGCGGAGGTCGCGGGCGCGGTGCGCGCGACGCCGGACCATGCCGACTATATCCGGCAGTCGCCCGCCGCCGCCGGGCTGGCCGCGTGATGACTAACATAGGAAGCGGTGCGCCGGTCGGGCGGGTGCTGGTGTGCGGCGACGGGCTGGCGGCGTGGATGGCGCTGGCGGCGCTGGCGCGGCAATTGCCGGCGTCGACCGCGATTGTGTGGGTCCGGGCGGGCGAGCAGGGATCGAGCGACCTGTTCTATGGCAATGTCACCGGACCGTCGGCCTATGCCTTCAACCTGTCGGTCGGGGTGGATGAGCGGCAGGTGATGCTCGACAGCGCGACCGCCTTTTCATGGGGCACGCGCTATGCCAGCTGGGGCGCGGGGCGGTCGTGGATGCAGTCGTTCGCGCTGCCCTTTCCGGTGATCGACGGCGTGCAGTTCCACCAGTATCTTGGGCTGGCCGGGGCGGGCGGGATCGATCCGTTCGTTGCCGGATTGCAGGCAGCGCGGCGGGGCGTGTTCGTCCATCCGCCCCGCGCGGCGGCGAACGGCACGCCGCATCCGCTGTCGCGGGCCGAATATGGCTATCAGTTCGATCCGGCGGATTATGCGCGGTTGTTCGCGGTGGCCGACCGGGTCGAACGGGTGGCGGGAACGCTCGCGTCGGTCGAGACGGCGGACGGCCGGGTCACAGGCGTGACGCTGGACGATGGGCGCGTCGTGACCGCCGACCTGTATGTCGATGTCTCGGGGCCGGATGCGCGGTTGCTGTCCGTCGTGGCGGACGATGCCCCGACCGGCCGCCGGATCGCGATTGCCGCGAGCGACCTCCCGGCCGACGATCAGGCGCCGTTGCGGACGGTGCGCGCGACAGCGCAGGGATGGGAGAGCGACACCCCGCTGAAAGGGCGCACGCGCCGGACGGTCGTCGGCGCGCCGGGCGATGTCGTCGGGGCGGAAGCGACCTTGGGCCGCCGGTCGCAGGCTTGGGTCGGCAATTGCGTGGGGTTGGGGCAGGCGGCGGGCGTGGTCGAGCCGCTGACCCCGGCGCCGATGCTGCTGCTGGAGCGGGACATCGAGCGACTGCTGGCGCTGATCCCGGTGTCGGGCACGATGGCGGTCGAGGCGGCGGAATATAATCGCCGCTTTGCCGAGGATCACGACCATGCCGCGCTGTTCCAGCAGGCGCTGTTCGTTGCGGGGGGGATGCCCGACGGTGCTTATTGGCAGGAGGCACGCGACGAACCCGTTTCCGAGAAGCTGGCGCGCAAGCTGACGATGTTCGAACGGCGCGGGGTGCTGGTCGCCTATGACCTCGAACCCTTTCATCCGGAGGACTGGTTGATCCTGCATATGGGCATGGGGCGTCGCCCGGCGCGGCACGATCCGCTGGCGACCCGCGCGGACACCGCGCAGGTCGTGCCGTTCCTGACCGGCATGGCGCGGGAGATCGAACAGGGGGTGGCGACGCTGCCCCCGGCGCGGGTCTATCGTACGCAGCTGGAGCAATATCTGCGAAAGGCCGCATCGTGAGCGCAGCCCTGCTTCGCCGGATCGTGATCGTCGGCGGCGGGTCGGCGGGGTGGATGACCGCCGCTGCACTCTCCAGCCTGCTGGACCCGAAGGACGTCGTGATCACGCTGGTCGAATCCGACGCGATCGGCACGGTCGGGGTGGGCGAGGCGACGATTCCCGACATCCTAGCCTTCAACCAGATGCTGGGCGTGAACGAGGCCGAGTTCATGGCCGCGACGCAGGCGACGTTCAAACTGGGGATCGAGTTCGTCGACTGGGGCGCGAAGGGCGATCGCTATTTCCATCCCTTCGGCCAGCATGGCGTCGACATGCAGGGGATCGATTTCCACCAATATTGGCTGCGTGCCCGCGAGGACGGCGCGACCGACCCTATCGAGTCGTACAGCCTGTGCGCGGTCGCGGCGCAGGCCGGGCGGTTCGTGCTGCCCGATCCCAACCCGCGATCGGTGCTGTCGCAGATCCGCTATGCCTATCATTTCGACGCGACGCTCTATGCTGCCTTCCTGCGGCGTTATGCCGAGGCGCGCGGCGTGGTGCGGGTCGAGGGGATGGTGGGCGAGGTCCGCCAGGACGCGCGCGGGGACATTGCCGGGCTGACCCTGTCCGATGGGCGCATGGTCGACGGCGATTTCTTCTTCGACTGCACCGGCTTTCGCGCGCTACTGGCCGGGGAGGCGCTCGGTGCCGGGTTCGTCGACTGGAACCACTGGCTGCCGTGCGACACTGCGCTCGCGGTGCCGAGCGGCCATGCCGGGCCGCCGACGCCCTATACCCGGTCGACCGCGCGCGATGCCGGGTGGCAATGGCGCATCCCGACGCAGCGCCGGGTCGGCAACGGGCATATCTTTTCCAGCGCCTTCCAGTCGGACGCGGACGCGCGGGACGTGCTGCTCGCAAACCTCGACGCGCCGCCGCTGGCCGATCCGCGCCGGATCGCGTTCAGGGCCGGATGCCGCGATGCGTTCTGGCAGGGCAATTGCATCGCGATCGGGCTGGCGGCGGGGTTCCTCGAACCGCTCGAATCCACGTCGATCTATCTGATTCAGGAGGGGATCAGCCGGTTCATCTCGCTATTCCCGCGCGGCGACATTCCCGACATCCTGCGCACCGAATATAACCGTCATATGCGGACCGAGTTCGAACAGGTGCGCGACTTCATCATCCTGCACTATGCAGCGACAACGCGCGACGACACGCCGTTCTGGAACTATTGCCGGACCATGACCCTGCCCGACACGCTGCTTCACAAGATCGAGCTGTTCCGTGAGACGGGGCGGGTGTTCCGCTATAATGACGAGCTGTTCGCGCGACCGAGCTGGGTCGCGGTGATGCTGGGGCAGGGGATCGTGCCCGCCGCGTGCGATCCGATCGTGGCGACGTTGCCGGGCAGCGAGGTGGCGCACAGCCTGGCGTCGATGCGTAGCGCCATGGCGGCGGCGGTGCAGCGGATGCCGACGCACGGCGAGTTCCTGGCGCGCTATTGCCCGGCGGTCGCAGCATGACGGACGGCAATATCCGCAGCATCACCATCGTCGGCGGCGGCACCGCCGGATGGATGGCCGCCGCCGCCTTTTCTCGCATCCTGTCGGGCAGCGGCATGGCGATCTGCGTGGTGGAATCCGAAGCGATCGGGACGGTCGGCGTCGGCGAGGCGACGATCCCGCATATCCAGTATTTCAACCGGCTGCTCGGCATCGACGAGGACGAGTTCGTCCGTCGCACCTGCGCGACGTTCAAGCTGGGCATCGAGTTCGTCGACTGGGGTGCGATCGGCGAACGCTATATCCACCCGTTCGGCAGCTATGGGCAGGAGATGGAGGGGCTGCACTTCCATCATTTCTGGTATCGGCAGGCGCAGATGGGCGGCGCGTTGCCGCTCGACCGCTTCAGCATCGGTGTCGGTGCGGCGCGCGCTGGCAAGTTCCAGCGGCCCGACCATAGCCGGCCGGGGTCGCCGTTGGGCGGCATCGCCTATGCCTTCCAGTTCGATGCCGCGCTGTACGCCCGGTTCCTGCGCGAACGCGCCGAGGCGGCGGGTGTCGAGCGGATCGAGGGGCGGATCGTCGATGTCGCGCTGAACGGTGCCAACGGCCATGTCGATCATGTCGTGCTGGACGATGGCCGCAGCGTCGACGGCGACCTGTTCATCGATTGCTCTGGCTTTCGCGGCCTGTTGATCGAGGGGGCGTTGAAAGCGGGGTACGACGACTGGCGCGAGTGGCTGCCATGCGACCGGGCGGTGGCGCGGCCCTGCGCACGGGTGGCCGATCCGACACCCTATACCCGCGCGACCGCGACCAGTGTCGGCTGGCGCTGGCGCATCCCGCTGCAATCGCGGACCGGCAATGGCCATGTCTATTGTTCGGACCATGCCGACGACGAAACCGCGCTGGCGATGCTCGACGCGGGGCTGGATGGCGAGGCGCTGGCCGAGCCGAATTTCCTGCGCTTTACCGCGGGCGTCCGGCGTAAGGCGTGGGACCGCAACGTGGTCGCGCTAGGGCTGGCATCGGGGTTTCTCGAACCACTCGAATCGACGTCGATCCACCTGATTCAGTCGGGCATCGCGCGGTTGCTGACCAATTTCCCCGACCGGTCGTTCAACCAGCCCGACATCGATTATTACAACCGGCGAACGCGCGCGGAATATGACCAGATCCGCGACTTCCTGATCCTGCATTACAAGGCGACGGCGCGCGACGACAGCCCGTTCTGGCGCCGGTGCCGCGACATGGCGATCCCCGATTCGCTAGCCGAACGGATCGCGATCTTTCGCGAGAATGCGCGCCTGTATCGCCACGATAACGAATTGTTCAGCGAGACGAGCTGGCTGGCGGTGCTGCATGGACAGAATATCGCGCCCAAGCGCCACCATCCGATCGCCGACCTGCTGAGCGATGCCGAGCTGGACGACCGGATGACCCGGATCGCGGCGGCGATGGATTCGGGCGTGCGGGCGATGCCGGACCATATGGCGTTCATCGACCGGTTCTGCCGCAGTCCGGACGACGGAACGCTACGGCAAGGCGGTCAGGCGACGCCCGGTCCGTTCGATGGCCGTCTAACGCAAAAGCAATGAAGACGGTTACATCCGGTCTTTACAGCGCTGTCAGAGCCACCTAGCCTCCGCTTCAATTAAGCAGACAAAACCGCGGAGGGGATGGCGCATGGCCATAGCGGAGGGTGTTGGACGTCGCAGTCGCGCGTCGGTCGATGGCGGGATGACCGCCCGGCTGAGCGCATTGATGTTCATGCAGTTTTTCATCTGGGGCGCGTGGCAGGTCACGCTCGGCCTGGTGATGCAGACGGTCGGTATCGGCAATCTGATCGGCAATGCGTTTTCGATGGGGCCGATCGCGTCGATCGTCGGGTCGCTGCTGCTCGGCATGGTCGCGACGCGCTATGTCGCGCCCAAGATGCTGATGGTGATCCTGCATCTGGTCGGCGGCGTGCTGCTGTTCCTGATGCCGTCGCTCATCACGCCCGAACGCGGTGGCACGTTCGTCTGGCTGCTGCTGGGCTATATGATCCTCTACATGCCGACCGTCGGCCTTGCGAACACCATCGCGCTGAAGAGCTTTGGCGAGCGGACCGATAATTTCCCGTTCGTCCGCGCATTCGGCACGATCGGCTGGATCGCGTCGGGGCTGATCATCGGCTGGGCCGGGCTGTCGGCCAGCCCGCAAATCTTTACCGTGGCGGCGGTCGTGTCGGTCGCACTCGGCCTGTACAGCATCACCCTGCCGACCGTCGAAGCCGATCGCCCACAAGGCGGCAGCGTGCTGGCGCAGGTGTTCTGCGTCGAGGCGTTCGGGCTGATGCGGCAGAAGTCGTTCCTGATCTTCATCCTGTGCGCCACGCTGATCTCGGTCCCGCTGGCGATGTATTATGCCTATGCCTCGCCCTATGTCGGCGCGGCGGGCATCCAGAATGTCGGCGGCACGCTAGCCATCGGGCAGATGTCCGAACTGGTCTTCATGTTCTCGATGCCGTGGCTCTATCGCCGCTTCGGGGTAAAGCCGCTGCTGCTGGTCGGCATGGCCGCCTGGGCGCTGCGCTATGCCTTGTTCGCGATCGGCGATGGCGGGTCGGGCATCTGGGCGGTGTATCTGGGCGTGGCGCTGCACGGCGTCTGCTACGACTTCTTCTTCGTCGCCGGCGCGATCTATACCGGGATCATCGCCGCGCCGAAGGGCGTGAACGCGCAGGCGCAGGGGATGCTGACACTGTTCACCTATGGCGTCGGGATGTTGCTCGGATCGCAGATCGGTGCGCTGCTCTATGCGCAACTGCCCGCCAACCCGACGATCGCCGACTGGCAGGGCATGTGGGTCTATCCCGCGATCGCCGCCGCCGCGATCGCGCTGCTGTTCCAACTTACCTTCCGCGACGACCGCAAGGAGACGCTGGCATGACGGGAATGAAGGGACCGGGCATCTTCCTCGCCCAGTTCATGGGCAACGACGCCCCGTTCGACACCTTGGAGAATATGGCCGAATGGGCCGCCAGCCTCGGCTATGTCGGGGTGCAGATTCCGTGCGACAGCCGGCTGATCGACCTGAAGACCGCGTCGGAAAGCCAGGATTATTGTGACGAACTGACCGGCAAGCTGGCGCAGCACGGCATCGAAGTGACCGAGCTGTCGACGCATTTGCAGGGGCAGCTGGTCGCGGTCCATCCCGCCTATGACACGTTGTTCGACGGCTTCGCGCCGCCCGAAGTCCATGGCAAGCCCGCCGAGCGGCAGGTGTGGGCGGTCGATCAGGTCAAGCGGGCGGCGAAGGCCAGTGCCCGGCTGGGGCTGAAGGCGCACGCGACCTTTTCCGGCGCACTCGCCTGGCCCTATGTCTATCCGTGGCCGCAGCGTCCGGCCGGTCTGGTCGAGGAAGCGTTCGCCGAACTGGCGCGGCGCTGGACCCCGATCCTCGACGTGTTCGAGGACAATGGCGTGCATTGCGCGTTCGAGGTCCATGCCGGCGAAGACCTGCATGACGGCGCCACCTGGGAGCGCTTCCTGGAGGCGGTGAAGGGGCATAATGCCGCGCGGCTGCTGTTCGATCCGTCGCATTACGTGCTGCAACAGCTCGACTATCTCGACTTCATCGACCGCTATCACGACCGGATTTCGTGCTTCCATGTGAAGGATGCCGAGTTCAACCCGACCGGTCGCTCGGGCGTTTACGGCGGGTATCAGAACTGGGTCGATCGCGCCGGGCGGTTCCGCTCGCTGGGCGATGGGCAGGTCGATTTTTCAGGCGTGTTCAGCCGCATGGCGCAATACGGCTATGATGGCTGGGCGGTGCTGGAATGGGAATGCGCGCTGAAGAATTCGGCGGATGGCGCGGCCGAAGGGGCGCCGTTCATCGAGGCGCATATGATCCGCCTGACCGATCACCCGTTCGATGACTTCGCGGCGAGCGGCGTCGACCGCGCGGCGATCCGTACGTTGATGGGGCTGTCGCCGGAATGAGCGACAAGCGACCCCTGAAGCTCGGCATGGCGGGCGGTGGCGAGGGTGCGTTCATCGGCGCGATCCACCGCCACGCCGCCGCGATGGATGGCGACTGGCAACTGGTCGCGGGCGCGTTCAGCAGCGATGCCGAGCGCAATGCGCGCAGCGGCGCGGCGCTCCACCTCGATCCTGCGCGGGTCTATGGCGACATCCATGCGCTGATCGCGGGCGAGCAGGCGCTGCCGGTTGGCGATCGGATCGACGCGCTGGCGATCGTGACCCCTAACCACCTCCACGCACCGATGGCGATTGCCGCGTTGGAAGCCGGCATCAACGTCTTCTGCGAAAAGCCGATGGCGATGAACGGCGACGAAGCCCGCGCCATCGCCGCCGCCGCACGGGCGAGCGGTGCGAAATTCTCGCTGGCGTTCACCTATAGCGGCTATCCGCTGGTCGAGGAGGCCCGCGCCCGCGTTGCGCGCGGCGATCTGGGCAAGATCCGGGTGGTGCAGGTCGAATATCTGCAGGGCTGGTTGAGCCTGCCGATCGATGGTGACGGCAACAAGCAGGCGGAATGGCGGACCGATCCGGCCAAGGCGGGGCTGGGCGGCTGTTTGGGCGACATCGGTACCCATGCCTTCCACCTGGCCGAGCATGTCGCGGGTATCCGGGTCGATACGCTGTCGGCCGATCTGACGGCGCATGTCCCCGGTCGCCGGCTGGACGACGATGTCAGCGCGCTGCTGCGTTTCGAAGGCGGCGCGCGCGGCACGCTGAAGGCCAGCCAGGTCGCGGCGGGTGAGGAAAACGGTCTGAAGCTCCGGGTGTCGGGCGAGCTGGGCACGCTCGAATGGGCGCAGATGGAGCCGAACACGCTGACGCTGCGCTGGCTCGACCGGCCGACCGAAACGGTCCGGGCCGGCGGGCCGGGGCTGGGCGCGTCGACCCAGGCGCTGCTGCGTACACCTTCGGGTCATCCGGAGGGGTATATCGAGGCATTTGCCAATCTATATCAAGGCTTTGCCGCACAGATTCGCGGTAACGACACGCGGTTCGTGCCGGGGTTGACCGACGGCCTGCGCACCATGGCCTTTATCGAGGCGATGATCGCGAACGCCGCGTCCGACGCCAAATGGACCCATGTATCGGGAGAGTATCGATGAAGTTCTTGATGGGAATGGCCATCGCCGGGGCCAGCGCGACCGTCGCGCTGCTCGCCACCGCCACGCCGACGACGGCCCAGACGCCGGCCGCCGCGCCTGCCGCATTCAACGCGTGCAAGGCGTGCCATACCGTCAACAAGGGCGGGCGCAACGGCATCGGCCCGAACCTAAACGGCGTGGTCGGACGGCCCGCTGCATCGGTCGCGGGCTTCAACTATTCGCCGGCGATGAAGGCGTCGAAGCTGCGCTGGGACGCCAAGACGCTGGACGAATATCTGGCCGGCCCGACCAAGAAGGTGCCGGGCACGCGGATGCCGATCGCCACGCCCGATGCGGCGAAGCGCGCGGCGATCATCGCCTATCTGACGTCGGCCAAATGAGCGGCGTGTCGCGCCGTACGGTGATGGCGGGCGGCGCGGCGGCGACGCTGGCCGTCGGCGTCGGCGCGGCACAGCGCCCCCCGTCCAACGCGGCCCGCTTCTCGCTGAAGTTCGCCCCGCACGAGGGCAGCTTCGCCAGTCGGGGCGGGCGGATCGAACAGATCGCCTTCGCCGCCGATCAAGGCTTTACCGCGTGGGAGGATAATGAGGCGGCCGGGCGCAGCATTGCCGAACAGACGGCGATGGCGAAGGCGCTGCAGCAGCGTGGCATGACGATGGGGGTGTTCGTCGCCGCCCCGCCGAAATGGGCGCAGCAGCTGCCGAAATTCGGATCGGGTGACAAGGCGCAGGAGGAGGAGTTCCTGGCCGGTATTCGCGCCTCGATCGACGTCGCCAAGCGGCTGTCGGCGACGCGGATGACGGTGGTGACCGGCTTCATGGACCCGAAAGTGCCGCTGGACATCCAGACCGCACGGGTGATCGACGTGATGCGCCGCGCCGGAGAGATCGTGGCGCCGCACGGCATCGCGATGGTGATGGAGCCGCTCAACACCCGCACCAACCATCCCGGCGTCTATATGCAGACGGTGGCGCAGGGCTATGCCGTCGCGCGCGGGGCGAACAGTCCGGGCGTGAAGGTGCTGGCCGACCTGTATCACGAACAGATTCAGTCGGGGAACCTGATCCCGACGCTCGACGCCTGCTGGGACGAGATCGGCTATATCCAGTTCGGCGACAATCCGGGCCGGAACGAGCCGGGCACGGGCGAAATCAACTATGCGACCATCGTCCGCTGGCTGCGCGACAAGCGCTATGCCGGGGTGATCGGCATGGAACATGGCAATTCGATCAAGGGTCGCGCGGGCGAAGAGGCGCTGGTCGCCGCCTATCGCCGGATCGATCAGGCTTAACAGGGGGAGGCGAGGATGACGCTCCGCACGATGGTCGCGCTTGGTGCGACCTTGATAACGCTCTCAACATCCGGCATCGCGCAGGACAAGCCGGGGTTCAGGGATACGCCGATGTTGCCCGGCGGGCAGTGGCGGGTTCATGATGCCGACCGGCCGGCCCCGGTGGCGGTGACTCCGGCGCAGCAGCCGGGCGGTGCGCCGTCCGATGCGGTGGTGCTGTTCGACGGGCGCTCGCTCGACGCGTGGACGCCGCAGCGGATGGCGTGGCCGATCAGGGACGGGGCGATGACCGTGCCGTCGCGCGCCAGCGCCGGTGGCGAGAATGCGCTGGTTACCAAGCAGAGCTTTGGTGACGTGCAACTCCATCTGGAGTTTCGCAGTCCCAATCCGCCGACCAAGTCGTCGCAGGATCGCGGCAATAGCGGGATCTGGTTCATGCAGCGCTACGAGGTCCAGATCCTCGATGGATACCAGAACCCGACCTATGCCGATGGTACGGTCGGCGCGGTCTATGGCTGGAAACCGCCGCTGGTGAATGCGGCGCGCGCGCCGGGTGCGTGGCAAAGCTATGACATCGTATTCGAACGGCCGCGCTTCGCCGCCGACGGGTCGCTCGTGCGCCCGGCCTATGTCACCGCGTTCCTGAACGGGGTGCTGGTCCAGAACCATCAGGCGATGCTGGGCACGACCGTGTGGCGGCAGGTCGCGAAGTACACGCCGCATGGCGATGCCGCGCCGATCCAGTTGCAGGACCATGATTCGCCGGTGTCGTTCCGCAACATCTGGGCCCGTCCCTTGCCCGAAGCAGCGATTGCGCAGGATCTAAAGGAGAACACAAAATGATCGACCGCAGGACGGCGCTGGCTGGCGTCGCGGCGATGTTCGGCACCGCGCTTTACGCCCCGCTCGCGCGCGCGGCGGGGGCCAGCGGGCCGGTCACCACGCCGGTCCCGGCCATCAGCGAAGGCCCGCCGAGTGTGGCGGTTTTCACGCCCGTACAGCGCGCGGCGATGGCGGCGCTTAGCGAACGGGTGTTGCCGACCACCGACACGCCGGGCGCGATCGCCGCTGGGGTGCCCGCCTATATCGAAAAGCTGCTGGCCGACTGGTCCTACCCGGCGGAGCGGGTGCCGATCATCGCCGGGCTGGACGCGATCGAGGCGAAGGCGATGGCCGACTATCGTGTCTCGACCGCGAAGGCGACGCCGGCGCAGCAGGATGCGCTGCTCACCCTGGCGATGAACGACGGGATCACGGGCGGCAAGACCTTCTTCGAAGCGTTCCGCCAGCTGGTCATCGCCGGCTATTACACGTCGGAAATCGGCATGACGCAGGAGCGCGAATATCTGCCGGTGCCAGGCGAATATGACGGCGCCTTTCCCTATTCCAAGGTCAATAAGGTCTATAGCGCATGATGATCGATCGCAGGAACCTCCTGATCGGGGCGGGCGGCGTCGCCGCGCTGGCCGCCACCGGCACCGCATCCGCCGCGCAGATCGGAGCGGTTGGTATCCAGCTCTATACCGTGCGCGACCTGTTCCAGAAGGACCCGGTGGCCACGCTGACCTCGATCGCCAAGATCGGCTATCGCGAGGTCGAATATGGCGGTGGCGGCTATGACGCCATGGACCACAAGATGCTGCGGCGGACGATGGACCGGCTGGGGCTGAAGTCGCCATCGGTGCATATCGGCTACGACGCGCTGCTGGGTTCGTTCGACAAGCAGGTTGCGATGGCCAAGACGCTGGGCGCCGATACGGTGATCCTGCCCTACATGACCGACGAATATCGCAACGAAGCGGGCTGGACGAAGGCGCTGCCCAATATCAACCGCTTCGCGCGCGACCTGCGCAAGGCGGGCCTCGGCTTCGCCTATCACAACCACGACTTCGAATTCACGGTGAAGCCGGGCGGGGTCAGCCTGTACGAACGGCTGCTCAAGGAAACCGACCCGGCGTTGGTGAAGGTCGAACTCGACCTCTATTGGGTCGGCCATGCCGGCGAGGATGTCGGCGGGTGGATCGACCGGCTGGGGCCGCGGCTCTATGCCTATCACGTCAAGGATATGCGCGCCGATGGCAGCATGTGCGCGGTGGGCGCGGGCAAGACCGACTTCGCCGCGCTGTTCCGCCGCCGGGGCAGCAAGGGCGTGCGCCATTTCTATGTCGAGAATGATCAGGCGCCCGCGCCCTATCTGCCCGACATCACGACCAGCTACCGGACGCTCCGCGCCCTTCGCTACTGAATAAAATCAATACCCTGGGAGGGGACATATGGCTGCCACCAACAGGTTCGACGCGATCGTCATCGGATCGGGAATCAGCGGCGGGTTCGCCGCGAAGGAACTGACCGAAAAGGGCCTGCGCGTCCTGATGCTCGACCGTGGGCGCATGGTCGAACATATCGAGGGCTATCCCTATGACGGGAAGCCGGCGTACGAGATTCCGGCGCGCAATCAGATGCCCAAGCCGCTGATGGACAGCGACTATTTCATCGCCAAGCACGGCTATGTCGCGCCCAGCAGCCGGCAATTCTACAATGACGACCGGTTGAACCCCTATGCGTTCGACGAGGGCGAGAAATTCTACTGGATTCGCCCCGGCGCGGTCGGTGGCAAGTCGCTGATCTGGGGCCGGTGGACGTTCCGCTGGAGCCCGGACGACTTCGCCGCGAACAAGCGCGAGGGGATCGATGGCGCATGGCCGATCAGCTATGACGACGTCGCGCCGTGGTACAGCTATGTCGAGAAATATATCGGCGTATCGGGATCGCGCGAGAACCTGCCATACCTGCCCGACAGCGAATTCCAGCCGCCGATGCCGATGAACGTCGCGGAGAAGTGGCTGAAGACGCGGCTGGAAACCCAGTTTCCGGGGCGCAAGCTGATCCATACCCGGCTGTCCAACATGACCGAGGACAAGCCCGGCCAGAACCGCAGCAAGTGCCAGTTTCGCAACCAGTGCGGCAATGGCTGTTCGTTCGGCGCCTATTTCTCGACGCAGGCGGTGACGTTGCCGGCGGCGCGGGCGACGGGACGGTTGACGCTGCAATCGGACGCGGTGGTCACCAACCTCGAATATGATGCCGCCCGCAAGAAGGTGACCGGGGTTCGCTTCATCGATGCGAAGACCGGGCAGGCGCAGACGGTGCAGGCCGGCATGGTGTTTCTGTGCGCGTCGGCGATGGCATCGACGCAGATCCTGATGAATTCGCGGATGGCGGGTGGTGGCCGCAGCCATTTCGACACCAGCGGGACGCTCGGCCGCTATGTCATGGATCACATCTTCCGCGTCGGCGCCGAGGGCGAGGTTCCGGGGATGACCGACCTGATCGAATTCGGGCGGCGGCCGGGCGGGGTCTATGTCCCGCGCTTCCGCAACCTGAATGGCGAGGAAGGCGTCGGTTTCCGCCGGGGCTATGGCTATCAGGGCAGCGCGCGGCGCGATCCGGCGGCGCCGGTCGGCTTCGGCAAGGACATGAAGCACGGGATGCGCCAATATGGCCCGTGGAAGTTCGGCATGGGCGCGTTCGGCGAATGCCTGCCCTATGCCGACAACCGCGTGTCGCTGCACGCGAACAAGGTCGACCGGTTCGGGGTGCCGCTGATGCGGTTCGACGTCACCTTCCGCGACAACGAGCTGAAAATGATGGCCGATGCCCGGATCGAGGGGGAGAAGATGCTGAAGGCCGCCGGGCTGATGAACGTCCGCAGCTATGAAAGCGCGCATGTTCCCGGCGACGCGATCCACGAGATGGGCGGTGCCCGCATGGGCGCCGATCCGCGCAAGTCGGTGCTGAACCAGTGGAGCCAGGCGCATGACGCGTCGAACCTGTACGTCACCGACGGCGCGCAGATGGCGTCGGTATCGTGCGTCAACCCGTCGCTGACCTTCATGGCATTGACCGCACGCGCGGCCGACCATGCGGTGCGGACGAAGTCTTGGGCGTGACCGCATTTGGGTGACGATGGAGCGCGCTCCATCGTCACCCCTTCACCGTGCCCCCGCGCAGGCGGGGGCCCAGGGTTCCGCACGCAACCGCTTATTCTGCTTGGCTCTGGACCCCCGCCTGCGCGGGGGTACGGTTGGGGATGTTTCGCGGAGGTCCGCAGCCCCGCCGATCAGTCCGCGTCGCTCGCCACGGACGCGCTGCTATCTGGTCGCAGTCTGAGCAGGACTAGCAGCGCGCCCGCAACCGCCTCCGCATCGTCGGCAGGGCTTGTGCGAACGTCGCCATCCCGCGCTTCGAAGCCGTTGTTCACGCCCAGATTGTCGAACGGCGTCAGCATGACCGTCCCATCGCGTCGCTCCAGATCGACGCGCTTCGCATCACGCATGAAGGTCTTGAAGTTCTTGACCGCCGCCGCGTCCTGAAACGGGATGAACTGGCGCTTCCACTGGTCGGGCGTGGGATCGGCCACGCCGTCCTGCGATGCGGCCAGTGCTTCGGCGATCGCCTGTGCGACGACGGCTTTCTTGGCCGATTTGCCGAACCATTTGGGGGCGGTGGCGATGGTATCGCCCGCTGCGGTGCGCGACACGGCCGCGACGATGATCCGGCCGTTGGTGAAATAGGCGACTGCCGATTGCTGCATCGCGCCGCTTTGCCCCCGAACGCCGACGGGGGCAAGCAGGCGTCAGAAGCTCGGCAGGTTCGGATCGCCGTCGGGCAGCGGCGTGTGGATGCCGCATTCGACCTTGTCCCACCCGGCCCAGCGACCCGAGCGGGGGTCTTCGCCCGGCTTCACCCGGTTGGTGCAGGGCTGGCAGCCGATCGAGGGGAAACCCTGTTCGACCAGCGGATGGCGCGGCAGGGCGTGGGCCGCGAAATAGGCATCGATGTCGGCCGGGGTCCAGGTGATGAGCGGGTTGACCTTCAACCGACCCACCGCGTCCGACGTGTCGAGTTCGAACCGGGGCAGGGCGGTGCGGGTCGCCGACTGGAACGCCTTGCGCCCGGTGAAGCTCGCGTCGAACCCGATCAGCCCGCGCGCCAGCGGTTCGACCTTGCGCAGGTCGCAGCAGCCATCGGGGTCGTAGGACCAGCGCAGCCCGGTGGCATCCTTCGCCGCCAGCAGATCGGCATCGGGCGTCAGGTTGCGGAAATCGGTAAGCCCCAGCCGCTCGACCAGCAGGTCGCGATAGGCGAGCGTCTCGGAGAAATGCTTGCCCGTTTCGAGGAACAGCACCGGCACCGACGGATCGACGGAGGCGATCAGGTGCAGCAGCACCGCCGATTCCGCACCGAACGACGACACGGCGGCGATCCGGCCGAGCAGCCCTTCGCCAAGCGCCGTCGCCAGCATCTCCTGCGTCGAGACGCCCTCGAAGCGTGCGTTCAGCGCTTCGGCATCGGCGACGGTGAAGCGTGGACCGACCGCCAGCCGGTCGCGGATGCGCAGGTCGGGATCGGCATCAGCCATGCCGCAATTTCCACACCGGCACGTGCCCGTCGGCCGCCGCCTGATACACATGGTCGTAGCGGTCGAGCGCACGGGTCAGCGCCGCCGGATCGACCGGCGCGGCGGGCGCGAAGCTGTCGAAGCCGCAGCGGCGCATCAGCGGGATCTGGTCGACCAGCACGTCGCCTTCCGCCCGCAGTTCGCCGACATAGCCCGCCTCGCGCAGGATACGCCCCGCCGAATAGCCGCGCCCGTCGCGGAACTTGGGAAAGCTGACCTCGACCAGCGACAGCCGGTCGATATGCGGCAACAGCAGGCGGGCATCGTCGCCCGCCTCGATCCGGACGGCGGTCGCGTTCGACTGGCCGAGAAAGGCGTCGAGCGTCACGGCGGGTTCGTCATGCGCGGCATCGTCGCGCAGGCGTAGCGGCTCGCTCATGCGGCGGCTCCTTCGGTGGGGATACGCGCGACGACCTTGATCTCGAACCGGAAGCCGGCGAGCCAGGTGACACCGGCGGCGGTCAGCGCAGGCAAGGGGCCTTCGCCCCAATAAGCGGGGTGATGGGCGAACAGCAGGGGAAAGACGGCATCGGGATCGGTCGTGAACAACTGCACGTCGATCACGTCGGCCGGGGTGCAACCCGCACCCGCCAGCACATCGCGCAGATTGGCAAAGGCCAGCGCGATCTCATCGGCCAGATCGGGTTCGGGCGTGCCATCGGCACGGGCACCGACCTGTCCCGACACGAACAGCAGTTCGCCGGCCCGGACCGCCGGCGAATAGCCATGATCGGCGTAGAGCACATGCGGGTTGGCCGGAAAGACGGCGTCTCGCTTAGCCATAAATGGCCTCCTTGAACGGTTCCATGCCGATACGGCGATAGGTGTCGACGAAGCGTTCGCCATCGGTACGTTCGGCGAGATAGCGGTCGGTCACGCGCTCGATCGCGTCGACCACGCCGTCCTCGGAAAAGCCGGGGCCGGTGATCTTGCCGAGCGACACGTCCTCCGCCCCCGATCCGCCGAGCAGCAGCTGGAAATTCTCGGTGCCTTTGCGGTCGACACCGAGGATGCCGATGTGGCCGGCATGATGGTGGCCGCAGGCGTTGATGCAGCCGCTGATCTTGAGCTTCAGTTCGCCCAGGTCCCGCTGGCGTACCGGATCGGCGAAGCGGGTGGCGATCTTCTGCGCGAGCGGGATCGAACGCGCATTGGCGAGGCTGCAATAATCGAGGCCGGGGCAGGCGATGATGTCGGTGATGAGGTCGAGATTGGCCTCGGCCAGCCCGATCGCGACCAGCCGGTCGTACACGGCGCGCAGATCGGCCGAGCGGACATGCGGCAGGACGATGTTCTGCGCATGGGTGACGCGCAGCTCGGCGAAGCTGTACGCTTCGGCAAGGTCGGCCATCGCGTCGATCTGATCCGCCGACGCGTCGCCGGGGATGCCGCCGGCGGGCTTCAGGCTGATCGTGACGATCGTGTAGCCGGCGCGCTTATGGGCATGGGTGTTCTGGTCGAGCCATGCGGCAAAGCCCGCGTCGCTGCGGTCGACGGGCGCGTCGGTCGCAGTGTCGGCGAAGACAGGGTCGGCGAAGAAGGCGGCGATGCGGTCGAATTCGGCCTGCGGCGGATCGATGCCCAGCGTCTTGATATGCGCGAATTCCTCGGCGACTTCGGCGCGGTATCGGTCGACGCCGATCTCGTGGATCAGGATCTTGATCCGCGCCTTGTACATGTTGTCGCGCCGGCCATAGCGGTTGTAGACCCGCAGGCACGCTTCGAGATAGCTCATCAGGTCGCCGAGCGGCACGAAGTCGTTGACCAACGGCGCGATCATCGGCGTGCGGCCCATGCCACCGCCGACATAGACCTGCGCACCCGCCACGCCGTCGCGTTCGACGATGCGCAGGCCGATGTCGTGGAGGCGCATCGCCGCGCGATCCTCTTCCGCCGCGATCACCGCGATCTTGAACTTGCGCGGCAGGTAGCTGAATTCGGGGTGGAAGGTGCTCCACTGGCGCAGCAGTTCCGCCCACGGGCGCGGGTCGGTCAGCTCGTCGGCGGCGGCACCGGCGAACTGGTCGGAACTGATGTTGCGGATGCAATTGCCGCTGGTCTGGATGGCGTGCATCTCGACCTTCGCCAGCTTTTCAAGAATGTCCGGCGTGTCGGCCAGCTTGATCCAGTTGAACTGCAGGTTCTGGCGCGTGGTGAAATGGCCATAGTCGCGATCATAGGTCCGCGCGATGTCGGCCAGCACCCGCATCTGTGTCGACGACAGCGTGCCATAGGGGATGGCGACACGCAGCATGTACGCATGCAGCTGGAGATAGAGGCCGTTCATCAGCCGCAGCGGCTTGAACTGGTCTTCGGTCAGGTGGCCCGACAGGCGGCGTTCGACCTGGTCGCGGAACTCGGCCACGCGGGCATCGACGATCGACTGGTCGTAGGTGTCGTACTGGTACATTGCTTCTTCCTAAATCCTCCCCGCCATGCGGGGAGGGGGACCGGCCGAAGGCTGGTGGAGGGGGAGTGCCGCGCAACGCAACCGTGGTGGAACCGGACAGCCCCCTCCACCATGCTGCGCATTGTCCCCCTCCCCGTGCCGGGGAGGATCTATATCACCCACGCCCCGGCATCGGGATCGGCGGGCTTGAGCGTCAGGTCGGTGCGGACCGTGGGGCCGAGCGCCCGGATGCGGTCCTTGATATGCGCCGGGCGAGGGCCTTCGGGGGTGGCCACCGCGTCGATCACATAGGGCACGTTGACCCGCCGCGCGGCTTCCTCGACCACGGCGATGCGGTCGCCGTCCGCGCCGACGTCCGCCGCGTCCTCGACATGGCGCGACCAGTCGCTGCCGGTCCACCACGTCACGTCGCCGCTGGCGAGGTCGTTTCCGGTCAACAGCTTCATGCCAAAGCCTCCGCAGCCTCTGCCCAGCTGCCGAGCTTGTCCTCGGCATCGGCCAGCTGGACCACCTCGCCGACGACGATCACCGCCGGGCTCTTCACATCCTCGCGCGCGACCATCGGCCCGAGATCGGCGAGCAGCGTCCGCAGCGCGCGGGCGTCGGCATAGGTGCCGCGCTCCAGCACCGCGACCGGCATGTCGGGGGCGACGCCATCGGCCATCAGCTTGTCGGCGATGGCTTCGGCGGTGGCGACGCCCATATAGATCACCAGCGTCCGCCCCTGTCCGGCAAGGCCCGACCAGTCCTGTTCGCTCAAGCCCTTGCACTGGCCGGCGACGAAGCTGACCGCCGACGACCAGTCGCGATGCGTCAGCGGCAGCATCGCGCCCGCGGCACAGCCGAGTGCAGCGGAGACGCCGGGGATGACCTCGACCGGCAGTCCGGCGGCGCGCACCGCTTCGACTTCCTCGCCGCCGCGCCCGAAGATGAACGGATCGCCACCCTTTAGCCGGACGACGATCGCGCCGGTCTTCACGTGCGCGACGATTAGGGCGTTGATCGATTCCTGCGGCAGGGTGTGGCGCGCGCGCTGCTTGGCGACCGAGATGCGCTGTGCCGTGGCGGGCGCGATGTCGAGGACGCGGCGGTCGATCAGCCCGTCATGGACGACGACATCGGCGGTCTTGAGCGCTTCGACGGCGCGCACGGTCAGCAGCCCCGGATCGCCCGGACCTGCGCCGACAAGGATGACGCGCCCGCGCGCGGTCGGATCGAGTAACGTAGCCATGGTGGCGTAGATGCGACCGCCATCCCGTTCAGGCAACCGACGCTTGCTTGGGCGCGGGGTAGGGATTGTTTAGGGCGGCGGCGCCCTATTCGTTGCGCAGTCCGATGCCGATCGATGCGCGCGCCTGTTCCGCTTCGGCCGACACCACCGGATAGGCGCAGTAATCGGCGGCGTAATAGGCCGAGGGGCGGTGGTTGCCCGACAGGCCGATGCCACCGAAGGGCGCACCGGAGGAGGCGCCGTTGGTCGGCCGGTTCCAGTTGACGATGCCGGCGCGGATATTGGCCCAGAACCGGTCGTAGAGTTGCGGGTCGTGGGAAATGAGCGAGGCGGACAGGCCGTAGCGGGTGTTGTTGGCCTCCGCGATGGCGTCGTCGAAACTGTCGACGCGGAATACCTGCAGCAACGGGCCGAAAAGTTCGACATCGGCGCGTTCGGTGGTGCCGGACATGTCGATGATGCCGGGCGTCAGGAACGGGCGCCCCTCGACCAGCCGCTGCATGAAGCGTAGCGGTCGTCCGCCATGCGCCGACAGCGACAGGAAACTCTCGGTCAGCTGGTCGGCGGCCTCGTTGTCGATCACTGGTCCCATGAACGGGGCCGGATCGGCATGGGGTTCGCCGATGATGAGCCGTTCGCACAGCCGGTTGATCTCGGCGAGCAGCGGTTCGGCCAGGCGGTGTTCGACGATCAGCCGCCGCGCGGCGGTGCAGCGCTGTCCGGCGGAGGTGAAGGCCGACTGCACCACCAGCACGGCGGCGGCGTACAGGTCGGGCGTGTTCCACACGATGATCGGGTTATTGCCGCCCATTTCGAGCGCGAGGATCTTGTCGGGCGTCTCGGCGAACTGCCGGTTGAGCGCGATGCCGGTGCGCGACGATCCGGTGAACAACAGGCCGTCGATGTCGGGATGCGCGGCCAGCGCCCGCCCTTCCTCCGCGCCGCCGATCAGGAGGCGGACGCAATCCTCCGGCACGCCGCTCGCGCGGTAGCAATCGACCAGGAAGGCGCCGCTGGCCGGGGTCTTCTCGGACGGCTTGAACACCACCGCGTTGCCGGCGATCAGCGCGGGAACGATATGGCCGTTGGGCAGGTGCGCCGGGAAATTATACGGCCCCAGCACCGCCAGCACGCCATGCGGCTTGTGGCGCAGCGCGGTGCGCGCGTTCATCGGCGATTCCAGCCGGCGCTGGCTGGTGCGTTCGGCATAGGCGCTGATCGAGATTTCGACCTTGTTGACGACGGTCTCGACCTCGGTCCGCGCTTCCCATAGCGGCTTGCCGGTTTCGCGGGCGATGATGTCGGCAAAGGGTTCCGACCGGCTGCGCACGACATTGGCGAAACGGCGCATCGCTTCGACGCGATAGGCGAGCGGGCGCGAAGCCCATCCGGCCCATCCGGCACGGGCGGCGGCGATTTCGGTGTCGACATTGCCGACCGGACCGCGCCACAGCGTCGCGCCGGTGGCGGGTTCGGTCGAAACGAGTTCGGGCATAGGTCAGTCGTCCGGTTTCAGCTTTGCCGCATCCTTGAACCAGAATGCGGCACGATACCAGTTTGCCGCCGCGAGCGTTTAGATCAGGTAAGCGCCGCACCCATTCGCCGGATCGCGGCGACCTTCGCATCGAACAGCGACCAGTCGTCCCGGTCCGCGATCGCCGCCCAGATCGCCTCGACCTTGTCGATCAGCATCGAACAGGGCTGCGCATCGGACCAATAGGGATGGCTGCGACCGGATCGCGGGCGATAGTCGGACAGGCGGGCGCGCACCTCCTCGAACGCGGCCCATTCCTCGCCCTCGGGCAGCCAGCCGCCAAAGGTTTGATGGTAGAAGGCGTCGATCGACATCCCGGACGTCGCCAGCGCGGTCGTCACGGCATCGGCAAGGGCGCGGTCCTCCGCGTCGTTGCGGGGCTTTACGCCCAGCCGCCACAGCACCGCCTCCGCCGCCGCCCGCACATAGCGTTCGGGGAAGGTTTCGAGGACCGCGATCAGCGGCGCGGCGTCGACGACCGTGCGCAGCGCCACCGCCAGCTGCATCGCGTTCCAGTGCATCGCATCGGGTTGCCGGCCATAGGCGTAGAGGCCGTGATGGTCGAAATAGGCGGCGGTGAAGCCGGCGTCCCAGCTCGGCGCGAACCGCCACGGGCCATAGTCGAAGCTCTCGCCCGTCAGGTTGATATTGTCGGTATTGAGCACACCGTGGACGAACCCCGCCGCCATGAACCGCGCGGCAAGCGTGGCGATACGCCCGACCGCTTCGTCGAACAGCTCGATAGCCGGATCGCTGCCGGGGGTGCGGTCGTAGAGCCGGGTCAGGACATAGTCGACCAGCCGGTGCATGGCCTCCGCATCGCGCTCATACGCCAGCCGCTGGAAGGTGCCGATGCGGACATGGCTGTGGTTCAGCCGGACCAGCACTGCCGACCGGGTGGGCGAGGGTTCGTCGCCGCGCGTCAGTGCCTCGCCGGTTTCGATCAGCGAGAAGCTGCGCGAGGTGGGGACGGCCAGCGCCTCCAGCATCTCGGTCGCCAGTACCTCGCGCACGCCGCCCTTCAACGTCAGGCGCCCGTCGCCGAAGCGGCTGTACGGCGTCTGGCCCGATCCCTTGGTGCCGAGGTCGAGCAGCCGGTCGCGGTGGTCGGTGACCTGCGCGAACAGGAACCCGCGCCCGTCGCCGATGTCGGGATTGTACGACTGGAACTGATGCCCGTGATAGCGCAGCGCGAGCGGTTCGGGGAGGCTGCCGGGGAGGGGGGTGAAGCGGCCGAAATGGTCGATCCATTCGGCGTTGGGGAGGGGGAGCAGGCCTGTCGCCGCACCCCTTCCGTCCTCACCGCGCACGTCACCCCAGCGCAGGCTGGGGTCTTCTGGTCGGGACATGTCGCGCTTGCCACCAGGAGACCCCAGCCTGCGCTGGGGTGACGATTGGGGATTGGTTGACGTCTCGGCCGCGACGATCCCGATCTCCGCCGCCGCGCGGTCGTTCCGGAACCGCAGCACATGCGCCGGAAACGCCGCCGCCGGCACGGCATCGTAGAAGGCGTCCCCCAAATCGAGAATATCGGTGCGGGGACGGTAGCGAGCGGGTTGCGGGTTTTCGGCCATGCGGCGATATGGGGTGCGATGGCGCTTTTGGACAAGCAACGCTTCACCGATGGCTATTGGTGGTCGAACGACGGCCTCCGACTGCATTATCGCGACTATGGTGGACAGGGGGGCGGCCCGCCCGACCGCCCGGCGATCCTGTGCCTGCACGGGCTGACCCGCAACGCCCGCGACTGGGAAGATGTCGCCGACCGGCTGGCCGGGCAGTGGCGGCTGATCGTGCCGGAGATGCGCGGGCGTGGCGAGAGCGGCTATGCCCGCGATCCGATGACCTATGTGCCCTTGGTCTATCTGCAGGATGTCGAGGCGCTGCTGAACCAGCTGGAGCTGCCGCGCGTCGTCGCGTTCGGCACGTCGTTGGGCGGTATCCTGACGATGCTGCTGGCGGCGACCGATCGCGACCGGATCGCGGCGGCGCTGCTCAACGATGTCGGGCCGGAACTGGACCCGGCCGGGCTGGGGCGGATTCGCGGCTATGTCGGGAAACAGGTCAGCCACCCGACCTGGATGCACGCCGCCCGCGCGCTGGCCGAGGGGAATGGCGATGCCTATCCGGCCTATGAGGTGCAGGACTGGCTGCATATGGCCAAGCGGTTGCACCGGCTGAACTCCGCCGGGCGGATCATGCTTGATTATGACATGAAGATCGCCGAGCCGTTCCGCGTGCCGGGCAATGAAGCCGGGCCGGACATGTGGCGCGCCTATGAGGCGCTGGCGGGCAAGCCGGTCGCGATCCTGCGCGGCGCCCTGTCCGACATCCTGCCCGCGCGGGTGGCCGAGGCGATGGTGACGCGGGTCGCGGGGGCGGAGCTGACGACGGTCGCCGATGTCGGCCATGCCCCGGTCCTGACCGAACCGGCGTCGGTCGCGGCGATCGATCGGCTGCTGGCGCGGGTGGCGGCGGCGTGAGCGCACCGGTCCGCATCCTGCACCTCCATTCGTCCTTTGCCTATGGTGGCAAGGAAGCGCGCGCGATCCGGCTGATGCACGCCTGGGGCGACCGGGCGGTGCATACCATCGTGTCGGGCGTGCCGGAGCGGACCGAGGCACGCTCGGCGATCGCCGATTACATCCGGTACGAAATCGCACAGAACCCGCCGCCGCTGACTGGCAAGCCGTCGGTCGCGCGGTACGAGGCGATCGCCAAGTATATGCGCCGCTTCGACCTGGTGCTGACCTATAATTGGGGCGCGATCGACGGGGTGATGGCGAAGCGCGTGTTCGCCAAGGGCACGCCGCCGGTCGTCCATCACGAGGATGGCTTCAACGAGGATGAGGCGACCCGGCTGAACCCGGTCCGCAACCTCTATCGCCGGTTCGCACTGGGCGCGGCGGAGGCGTTGGTTGTGCCGTCACAGCGACTGGTGAAAGTCGCGCGGGGGGCGTGGAAGCAGCCCGACCACCGGCTGCACCTGATCGGCAACGGCATCCCGGTCGAGCGCTATGCCGAACCGGTCGCGGCGGACGCCATACCGGGGCTGAAGCGCAAGCCGGGCGAAGTAGTGATCGGCACCGTCGCGGGCCTGCGCGAGGTGAAGGACCTGCCGCTGCTCGTCCGCGCGGTCGGCGGTATCGCGGTGAAGGTGCGGCTGGTGATCGTCGGCGAAGGGCCGGAGCGGCAGGCGATCCTCGACGCGGCGGAGGCGATGGGCATCGACGACCGGGTCGTGCTGCCCGGCTTCCTACCCGAGCCATATCGCTACATGGGACTGTTCGACATCTTCGCGCTGTCGTCACGCAGCGAGCAGCAGCCGATTTCGGTGATGGAGGCGATGGCGACCGGCCTGCCGGTGGTCGCCCCGCCGGTCGGCGACATCATGGCGATGGTCGCCGAGGAGAACCACCCGTATATGGGCATCGACCGGCATGAGGTGCACCTGCGCGACCGGCTCCAGACGCTGGCGGTCGACGCCGCCGCCCGGCATCGGGTGGGCGAAGCGAACGTCGCCAAGGCGCGCGCCGAGTTCGACGAGGCGAAGATGATCGCGGCGTACAAGGCGCTGTACGAACGGGCGATTGGGCGGCCGGGGGCGTTGGGTTAGGCGCCTTCGAACTGGTTCCGGCGTCGATTGACGCTGCACGATACCGGGTGTGCTGCCCTGCGCCACGCAATTTGCTCGCGTTCGGGCGCGGCTGGCAGTAATGACGCCCGATGTGGTGGCGTGCTGCGCCTTTCCGCTGCGAAGTTCCCGTTGGAGGTCATGTTGTTCAAAGGTCTGTCGCCCATCGTCTATAACGGCCGCGAAGTCTGGCCGCTGATCGAAGGGGGCAAGGGCGTTGCCGCTACCAACCACGCCTCGGCCGGGGCGTGGGCCGCGGCGGGCGGCATCGGCACGGTGTCGGCGGTCAACGCCGACAGCTATGACGCCGAGGGCAAGATCATCCCGCAGGTGTACAAGGCGCTGACCCGCCGCGAACGCCATGAGGAACTGATCGAATATGCGATCGAGGGCGCGGTGCAGCAGGTGCGACGCGCGTGGGAGATCGCGGGCGGCAACGGTGCGATCAACATCAACGTGCTGTGGGAAATGGGCGGTGCCCAGCGCATCCTGCACGGCGTGCTGGAGCGGACGCGTGGCCTCGTATCGGGCGTCACCTGCGGCGCGGGGATGCCGTACAAGCTGTCGGAAATCACGGCGTCCTACGGCGTCAGCTACCTGCCGATCGTGTCGTCGGGCCGTGCCTTCCGCGCGCTGTGGAAGCGGGCCTATTCGAAGGCGTCGGAATGGCTGGCGGCGGTGGTCTATGAGGACCCGTGGCTGGCCGGCGGGCATAACGGCCTGTCCAATGCCGAGAACCCGCTGGAGCCGCAGGACCCCTATCCCCGCGTCCGCGACCTGCGCGCGACGATGCGCGAGGGCGGCATTTCGGACGACGTGCCGATCGTGATGGCCGGCGGCGTATGGTATCTGCGCGACTGGAACGACTGGATCGACAATCCGGAACTCGGCAAGATCGCGTTCCAGTTCGGCACCCGCCCGCTGCTGACGCAGGAAAGCCCGATCCCGGAGGGGTGGAAGGCGAAGCTGATGGAGATCGAGGAGGGCGAGGTGCTGTTGCATCGGTTCAGCCCGACCGGTTTCTATTCGTCGGCGGTGCGCAACCCGTTCCTGCGCCAGCTGGAGGCGCGCTCGGAACGGCAGATCGCCTTTTCGACGCAGGAAGCGGGCGACCATGTGTTCCAGCTCGACGTCGGGGTGAAGGGCAAGAATTTCTGGGTGACGCAGGGCGACCTGCTGCGCGCGCGCGAATGGTTCGGCGCAGGGTTCACCGATGCGCTGAAGACCCCGGACAATACGCTGGTGTTCGTCAGCCCGGAGGAAAAGGGCATCATCCGCAAGGACCAGGCGGATTGCATGGGATGCCTGTCGCAGTGCAGCTTTTCGAGCTGGGCCGATAGCGAGACGAACTCGACCGGGCGGCTGGCCGATCCGCGCAGCTTCTGCATCCAGAAGACGCTGCAGGACATCGCCCATGGCGGGCCGACCGACCAGAATCTGATGTTTGCGGGCCATGCCGCCTACAACTTCAAGCGCGATCCGTTCTATTCCAACGGGTTCGTGCCGAGCGTGAAGCAGCTGGTCGATCGCATCCTGACCGGGGATTGATGGTTCGGCTGCCGATCGAACATCGCACAGCGCTGGCGATGGTCGTCGGCGCATTGCGGGATGCTACGGCGCCATGGTGGATCATCGCCGGGACCGCAGTCGCGCTGCACGCGCCGGTTCCGGTGGCAGTGGACGACATCGATGTCCTGATCGGGATGGCGGATGTTCCGCTCGTCTCGGCGATGCCCGGCCTGCTGATACGGACCGGCGATGGCGACGATCTATTCCGGTCGCGCTTTTATGCCGCGCTGAAGATGGGCGGCGTCGATGTCGAGTTCATGGCCGGCTTCGACCTGCGCCATGGCAGCCGCTGGGAACCGGTATGGCCGCGATCGCGAGTCATGTTGCCGCTGGGCGAAGGGCTGTCGATTCCCGTACCGGATCGCGATGAACTGGTGGCGATGCTTGCGCGGTTCGGCCGGGACAAGGATTTGGCGAGGATCGCGTTGTTGAGCGACTGACCGGGGCGACCTCGCGCCGCCCCGGCCGATCCGGCTCAATCGTCGACGGCGGTGCCGACCACCGCGCCACCGACCCCGCCGACCGCTGCGCCCTTTTCGACATTGCCGCCGGTTGCCGCAGCGATGCCGGCACCGCCCGCTGCACCGATCGCGCCGCCGCGCAGCGTCGAGCAGGCGGCAAGCGAGCTGCCGGCGGCGAGGGTGAGGGCAATAGTTGCGAGCTTCTTCATGAGGTTACTCCTGGTTACGCTATGGCCGGGCAATGATTTTCGGCGCGATCCTGTTCCCAAGCGCGGCGTTGGCAATACAAAGAAACATTGCAGGTGCCATTCAGTTTGCGCAGGATAAGCTGTGCCGATGAAGTCCGCGTTGATCGTCCGCCACGTCCCCTATGAAGGCTGCGCCGGGTATCGTGCGCCGGTCGAGGCGGCGGGCTATGCCATCGACCGGATCGACGTGACCGATCCGTCCTTTGCCACCGCCGACCTGACCCGGCCCGACCTGTTGATCGTCATGGGCGGGCCGATGGGCGTCTATGACGTCGCCGAGAATCCGTGGATACCGGGCGAGATCGCCGCGCTGTCGCGGCGGCTGGACGCCGACCGGCCGACGCTGGGCATCTGCCTGGGTGCGCAGATGGTCGCGGCGGCGCTGGGGTCGCCGGTGTATAAGGGCAGCGGGTGCGAGATCGGGTTCGGTGCGGTCGACCTGACGCCGGGCGTTCGGTCGCCGCTTGACCATGTCGCCGGGGTGCCGGTGCTGCACTGGCATGGCGATACGTTCGACCTGCCCGAGGGGACCGAATTGCTGGCGACGACCGCGCGCTATCGCCAGGGGTTTCGGCGGGGTGCCAATTTGCTGGCGCTGCAATTCCATGCCGAGATGGGTGAGGATGCACGGTTCGAGGCGTGGCTGGATTATCTCGACTGCCCGAAGCATCGCGGTGCACTGACCGAGGAATATCGGACGCTGGGTCCGGCGGCGGTGCGCGCGGGACAGGCGATGATCGGTGAATGGCTAAGTGGCTTGGAAGATTAAGGTTTTCGGCCAAAGTTCACTAAGTTCACACTCGTACGTTGTTTGCGTGGCGTGTGGAGCGGTGCTGTCAAAGAGCGGGCCGGGTGGGGGCTGGCGGTACAGCATGGCGAAGCGCGGCGGTGTAGGAAAGCGACGGCAGCTATTCCCGGATCACGCCCGGTTACGCCTCAGCCGCCAACGCGCAACCAGAGCGCGGTGGCGTCGTCGCTGACCTTGAAGCGGGGGTAGCGCAGGCAGACAGCGTCATCCTGTTCGATCGCTCGCAACTCGGCGCCGAGCGCGGCAAGTCCTTGCGTACGCACCGCGTCGAACAGGCTGTCGGCGTCATGGCGCTGATAGGCGTCGACCAGCGCGACCATGCCGTCGGTCATCAGCAGCAATTCGTCGCCGACCGCGAGGTCGAACCGGGCGTGGCTGAGGATCGCCAACGTGGCGGCTGCGTCGACGCTGAGCACACGTTGTCCGGTGCGCGAGCGGGCTCGGCGACGATCCTGCAACACCGCCTCCGTGCCGAGCTTGACCGCGCCAATGCCGGGGCCGAGTGCCGCCGCTTGCGCGCTTTCGCGGGCACGGCTGGGTGCCGGGGTCCGCCACGCGGTGCCGCCGACGGTGCGGTGGAGGACCGAGCAGTCGCTGGCCCAGGCCAGTTCCGCCTGCCCATCGACGATCTGCATCGCGGCGAAGGCGGCGCGAGGCAATTCCCATGCCTCCGGCGCGCGCCGGGCCTCGGTGGTGTAGCGTGCCTCGATCCGCTCGCAGACATGGGTGCAGGCATCGGCAAGCGTCCGAGCGTCGGCGGTCGCGAAGGCGGCGTCGGCGGTTGCCGCCAACCATGCGGCGCCGCCTTGTTCGCCCAGCAGCCCCGGCGGGCCGAGATCGGTGGCACCGTCAATCACCCATGCGCGCCGTGCCGTGCTGCCGGCGCGATCGTCGTTCGGGATCGACAGGTCGCCGCACAGGCTGAGTGACTGGATCAGGTCGAAGTGCATGGCAGGTCTCGATAGCGGGAAGTTCTGCACCGTACCGCGGATGTGTGACGGATCGCCGCGCTTGCGACGTCAGCGCAACCCGTCCAGCACCTGATCCGGCGGGCGGTGGCCATCGGCCCAGACGCGAATGTTGGTGATGACCTTTTCGCCCATCGCCACCCGGCCTTCCAGCGTGGCGGACCCCATGTGCGGGGTCATCACCACGTTGGGCAGCGCGAGCAGGCGCGGGTCGATCGCGGGCTCGTGCGCCCACACGTCGAGGCCGGCGCCGGCGAGGCGGCCGCGTTCGAGTGCGTCGACCAATGCCTCTTCATCGACGATGCCGCCGCGCGAGGCGTTGATGAGGTAGACGTGGCGGCGCAGGCGGTCGATGCGGCGCGCGTCGAGCAGGTTTTCACTGTCGGCGTTGCGCGGGGTGTGGATCGTCAGCAGGTCGATGACGCCCAGCATGGCGTCGAGATCGCCGTGCCATGTCGCACCCAGCTCCGCCTCGACCGTTTCGGGCAGGCGGTGGCGGTTGTGGTAGTGGATCGACAGGCCGAAGGCGCGGGCGCGGCGGGCGACGGCCTGGCCGATGCGGCCCATGCCGATGATGCCCAGCGCCTTGCCGCCGATACGGTGGCCGAGCATCCCGCTGGGGCTCCAGCCCTTCCATTCGCCCGAGCGGACCAGCTTCTCGCCCTCGGCCAGGCGGCGGGGCACGGCGAGGATCAGCGCCATGACCATGTCGGCGGTGTCTTCGGTCAGCACGCCCGGCGTGTTGGTGACCATGATACGGCGGGCGTGCGCCGCCTTCAGGTCGATATGGTTCACCCCTGCGCCGTAATTGGCGATCAGGCGCAGTCGATCGGGCGCGGCGGCGATCAGCTCGGCATCGATCACGTCGGTGACGGCGGGCACCAGCACGTCGCAATCCGCCATCGCGGCGGCCAGTTCGTCGCGGGAACAGGCATGGTCGTCGGCGCTGAACACCGTGTCGAACAGCGTCGCCATCCGCCCCTCGGTCGCCGCCGGCAACCGCCTGGTCACCTGGACTCGGGGGGTGCGGGGCGGGGGGGATGCTGCGGCCATGGCACAGGGATTGGCGACTGGTGCGCGCGGCGTCAACGGCTTGCGGCGGGGCGGTGCTTGCCGATACAGGCAAGGGACAGACAATCGAGGACAATATCATGCGCTTGGGCGGGCAATCGATCGCGGTGGCGGCGGTGCTGACGATGGTTGCGGCGGGAGCCGCCGATGCGCAGCGCCGCAAGACGCCCTATTATGCGTCGATCGCCGCAGGCGAGGCGCGGATGCGCAGCGGGCCGGGGAAGAATTATCCGACGCAGTGGGTCTATCGCCGCGCCGACATGCCGATCAAGGTGCTCGACATCTATCAGGACTGGCGTCGGGTCGAGGACCCCGACGGGACGCGCGGATGGTTGCAGGTCGGGCTGCTCAGCGACCGGCGCACCGCCTTTGTCGGGCGCGACATGGTCGAATTGCGCGCGTCGCCGCAATCGGGCGCGGCGGTGGTGTGGCGGGCGGCGCCGGGCGTCGTCGGGCGGCTGTCGCGGTGCAATGGCGCGTGGTGCTTCTTCGACGTGAAGGGGCGTGGCGGCTATGTCGAGCAGGCGCGGCTGTGGGGGGTCGATCCGGGGGAGACGATGTAATTCCGCGTCATTCCCGCGCAGGCGGGAATCCATAGACGCTGACGTGCCGGCAGGAAGCGCGACGTTTGCGTGTATAGGCTCCCGCCTGCGCGGGAGCGACGATGATGGTCCCAACTCAGCCATTGTCCTGCGCCGTCCCCCAAGCGATAACAATGGTTACGACCGGCGCGGAATTGCCGGACTGGGATACGGGGCACTATGGTAAAATGGTTGATGGGTGCGGCGTTGCTGGCGATGGGAACGGCCGGGATGGCGAGTGAAGCGGCAAAACCGGGTGATCTTACGCTGGAGCGGGTGTTCGCCAGCCCCGACCTGAACGGCAGCCAGCCGCAGAGCCTGAAGCTGTCGCCCGACGGCAAGTACGTTACGCTGCTGCGTAACCGCGCCGACGAGCGCGAGCGGTTCGACCTGTGGGCGATGGACACGACCACGCGCGAATGGCGGATGCTGGTCGATTCGAAAAAGGTCGGCACCGGTGCCGCGCTGTCGGAAGCGGAAAAGATGCAGCGCGAGCGCGACCGCTCGCTGACCGGCAAGCGCGGCATCCTCGCCTATGACTGGGCGCCCGATGGCCAGTCGATCCTCGTGCCGCTGGACGGCGACCTGTATCTGGCGTCGATCGGGGGCGAGGTGCGTCGGCTGACCGACAGCGACAGCGGCGAGCTGAACCCGGTGGTCAGCCCCGAGGGGCGATATGTCAGCTTCGTGCGCGACCAGAACCTCGTCGCGCTCGACCTGAAGAGCGGCAAGGAAATCGCGCTTACCACCGAGGGCAAGGACACGGTCCACTTCGGCGAGGCGGAGTTCGTCGCGCAGGAAGAAATGAGCCGCCGCACCGGTTACTGGTGGTCGCCGAACGACAAGCTGGTCGCGGTCGAGCGCTTCGATGAGGCGCCGGTCGGCATCGTCACCCGCTCGGCGATCGGGGCGGAGGGCACGAGCATCTATCAGCAGCGCTACCCGAAGGCGGGCACGCCCAACGTGGCTGTAGAGCTGTACGTGATGAAGCCGGATGGGTCGGGCAAGGTGAAGGTCGACCTCGGCCCCGATCCCGACATCTATCTGGCGCGGGTCGACTGGACCCCCGATGGCAAGGCGTTGCTGGTCCAGCGGCAGGACCGGGCGCAGACGAAGCTCGACATGCTGAAGGTCGATCCGGCGACCGGCCGGTCGAGCGTGCTGTTCACCGAGGAGTCCGGTCCCAAGAGCTGGGTCAACCTGTCCGACGCCTATCACCTGATGAAGGACGGCGGTCTGGTGTGGTGGTCGGAGCGCGACGGCTATGGCCATCTGTACCGCTGGCAGGGGGGCAAGTGGACCCAGCTGACCAAGGGACCGTGGATGGTCGCCGACCTGGCGGGCGTCGACGAGGCGAAGGGCCGCGTCTATTTCCTGGCGAACAAGGACGACGCGCTGGAGCGGCAGCTGTACCGCGTCGACCTGAACAAGCCGGGCAATGTCACGCGGATGACCGAAGGCGGTTGGTCGTACGGCGCGTCGATGGATGGCAAGGCGTCGCGGCTGATCGTCACCCGATCCAACCCCGACCAGCCGGCGCAGACCTATCTGGCGGATACGAGCGCCAAGCGGATCGCGTGGATCAACGAGAATGCGCTGACCGGCGACCACCCTTACGCCCCCTATGTCGCCAGCCACCGCCCGACCCAGTTCGGCGAGATCAAGGCCGCCGACGGGTCGGTGCTGCACTGGAACATGATTACGCCGAAGCTGGAGCCGGGGAAGCGCTATCCGGTGTTCTTCTCGCATTATGGCGGGCCGGGCAGCCAGGTCGTGCGCCGGGCATGGGGCGGGGCGCTCAGGCAATATCTGGTCGATCAGGGATGGATCTGGTTCGAGATCGACAATCGCGGGTCACCCGAACGCGGCAAGGCGTTCGAGAACCAGATTTTCCACGCGATGGGATCGGTCGAGGTCGAGGACCAGATCGCGGGCGCGAACTATCTGAAGACGCTGCCGTTCGTCGCGCCGGACAAGATCGCGACCTATGGTTGGTCCTATGGCGGCTATATGACGCTGAAGATGCTCGAAAAGGCGCCGGGGGTGTTCGCGGCGGGCGTGGCGGGCGCGCCGGTATCGCGCTGGGAGCTGTACGACACCCATTATACCGAACGCTATATGGGCGATCCGCGCACCGTGCCCGAAGCCTATGCAACGTCGGCAGCGGTGCCGGACGCGGCGAAGATCGCCGATCCGCTGCTGCTGATCCACGGCATGGCCGACGATAACGTCGTGCTGGAGCATTCGACCGCGATGATGGCGGCGATGCAGAAATCGGCGACTCCGTTCGAACTGATGCTCTATCCGGGGCAGACCCACCGCGTCGGCGGCCCCGGCGTCAGCGAGCATCTGTGGAAGACGATCCTGACCTTCCTGAACCGGCAGGTGAAGGACAAGCCGTGACGTGCCGCCACCGCCCGGACGATGCCGCCGGGCGGTGGCCGCGACTTTACAAAAGCTGCAAAAGGGCTATTCCGCGCGCAAGATTTGATCGCGGAGTAAGCAAGTGGGTTATCGGGTAGTCGTCGCGGGCGCGACCGGCAATGTCGGGCGCGAAATGCTGAACATCCTGGCGGAGCGCGAGTTTCCGATCGACGACCTAGCGGTGCTGGCGTCGTCGCGCTCCGCGGGCGAGATGGCCGACTTCGGCGAGACCGGCAAGCAGTACAAGATCCAGAATATCGAGCATTTCGATCCCGCCGGCTGGGACATGGCGCTGTTCGCGATCGGCAGCGAGGCGACCGCCGTCTATGCCCCGAAGTTCGCCGCCGCCGGCTGCACCGTGATCGACAATTCGTCGCTGTACCGCATGGACCCCGACGTGCCGCTGATCGTGCCGGAAGTGAACCCGGAGGCGATCGACGGCTATCGCGTCAAGAACATCATCGCGAACCCGAATTGTTCGACCGCGCAGATGGTCGTCGCGCTGAAACCGATCCACGATGCCGCCAAGATCACGCGCGTCGTCGTCGCCACCTATCAGTCGGTATCGGGTGCGGGCAAGGCGGGGATGGACGAGCTGTTCGAACAGAGCCGCAACATCTTCGTTGGCGACAGCGCCGAACCGAAGAAGTTCACCAAGCAGATCGCGTTCAACGTGATCCCGCACATCGACAGCTTCCTCGACGACGGGTCGACCAAGGAAGAATGGAAGATGGTGGTCGAAACCAAGAAGATCCTCGATCCCAAGATCAAGGTCGTCGCGACCTGTGTTCGCGTGCCCGTCTTCGTCGGCCATTCCGAAGCGATCAATATCGAGATGGAAAACGAATTGTCGGCGGAGGACGCGCAGAAGATCCTCCGCGAGGCGCCGGGCATCATGCTGATCGACAAGCGCGAGGACGGCGGATACGCGACGCCGATCGAATGCGTCGGCGACTTCGCGACCTATGTCAGCCGCGTACGCGAGGATTCGACCGTCGAGAACGGCCTCGCGCTGTGGTGCGTGTCGGATAACCTGCGCAAGGGTGCGGCGTTGAATGCGGTGCAGATCGCCGAACTGCTGGGCCGGCGGCACCTGAAGAAGGACTGATCGCCGATCGATCGCCCGCTCCCCGGACCTGCTCCGGGGGGCGGGCTGGCGATCCTGTCGGACGACGTTCCTGCGTTCGACCGTCGGCGGGTCGGTACGATCCGTACCGCGTTTTGCGACCGGCCGGTTTAGTTCCTAAGGCGGCGTTAACTTCGCAAGGGCGATAGTTGCGTATGGACTCGCAGAGTATCCGGGATGGCGCGCTGTACCTCGGTGCATGGGAGGCGATCTGCCGATCGCAGGCGGTGGTGGAGTTCGCGGTGGACGGCACCGTGCTGTGGGCGAACGACCTGTTCCTGAACACCATGGGCTATGCGCTGGCGCAGATCCGCGGGCAGCATCACCGGGTCTTTTGTCGCCCGGCCGACAGCAATTCGGCCGACTATGCCAAATTCTGGCGCAAGCTGGGGCAGGGCGCGTTCGACAGCGGGTTGTACCGCCGGATCGACCGGCAGGGCCGCGACGTGTGGTTGCAGGCGACCTATAACCCGATCCTCGATGCTGCGGGCCACCCGTCGTCGATCGTCAAGATCGCGACGGACATGACGCGGCAGGTGCTGCTGGAGCGCGAGGTGCAGGCGCGCTTCGACGAAGGGCAGCGGTTTCAGGCGCGGCTGGAGGGACAGGCGGAGGCGCTGCGCATGGTGATGACGCAGCTGGCGGCCATCGTCACCTCGATCAGCGACATTACCGCGCAGACCCGCCTGGTCGCGCTGAACGCCGCGATCGAGGCGGCGCGGGCGGGCGAGGCCGGCTCCGGTTTCGCGGTCGTCGCGCGCGAGGTGAAGTCGCTGGCCGAGGATATTCGCCACGCCACCGAACGCGCATCGACGATGTTGCGCGACAACGAGCTGGCAGGCGCGATCGCCGCCTGAGCGGTCAATAGCCGGTGTAGCGGCCCGGCCGATGCCACGCGATCAGGATGCCGCTGATCGCCGCCGCGCTGAGCGCCGACCAGGCGACCTTGGTCGGGGCGACGACCGCGAACGACGCGGCGAGGATGGCGAGGTCGATCGCGATCTGCGTCCGCCCCGCATTCCACCCGCGCGTCCGTTGCAGCCACAGCGTGATGACGCCGGTCCCGCCGACGCCCGCATCGTGCCGGGCAAGCGCAAGGATGCCCATGCCGATCACCGTGCCGCCGGCGATGGCGGCAAAGGCGGGATGCACCTCGACGATGCGAAAGCCATAGCGCGCCATGGTCGAAAACACCGCGATGCCGGCATTGACCGCGATGGTGCGCCACATGAAGCGCGACCCCATCGCGCGCCTGGCGAACAGGAAGAACGGCACGTTGATCAGCGTGAACAGCACGCCGGTCGGCAGCGGGACCAGATAGGATACCAGCAGCGCGACCCCGGCGATGCCGCCCGTCACCAGCCCGGCCGCGTGGAGCATCACCAAGCCGAGCGCGATCATCACGCAGCCGACGATGATCGCATAGACATCTTCGGAACGGCTATGGGGCACGGCACTATGGGGCAGGGCGGGGGCGATGGCGTGGTCTCCGGGCTGGCCGGCATCCTCTCCCGCTTGTTCTTTTGTTGCTTTGGATACTAACTTGCTTTCGCGCGCTGGTGAAGCGGCAAATGCGGTCCCGCCGGCTCGACAGGCGCGATCGGTCCGCGCATAGCCCTTGTCCGCCCCCCATCCAAGGACTGCACGACCGTGAGCCAGCCCCCCGTCACCACCCATCGTTTCGCGAGTTTCGACGGGGTCGAGATTGCTTGGCACGAACTGGGCGAGGGGCGGCCGGTCGTGCTGATCCATGGCTATTTCAGCGATGCCGCGACCAACTGGATCAAATATGGCCATGCGGCCAAGATCGCGGCGCTGGGCCGGCGGGTCATTATGCCCGACCTGCGCGCGCATGGCGACAGCGCGCGGCCGCATGAGGCGGCGGCCTATCCGCCCGACGCGCTGGCGCGCGACGGCATGGCGCTGCTCGCCCATCTGGGGCTGACCGACTATGACCTGGGCGGCTATTCGCTGGGTGCGCGGACGGTGGTGCGGATGGGTACGATGGGCGCGGCGCCGGGCAGGATCGTGCTGAGCGGCATGGGGCTGGAAGGGTTGCTCGACACCGGGCGGCGCGCGGCGCATTTCCGGCGCATCCTGACCAATCTGGGCAGTTTCGAGCGGGGATCGCCGGAGTGGATGGCGGAGGCGTTCCTGAAGACCACCGGCGGCGATCCGGTGGCGTTGCTCGGCATCCTCGACACGTTCGTCGATACGTTGCGCGAGCAGCTGGCCGAAATCGCGCAGCCGGTGCTGGTGCTGGCGGGCGAGGAGGATGACGATAATGGCAGCCACCGCGCGCTGGCGGAGCTGTTGCCGGATGCGCGATTGGTCGAGACGCCGGGTAACCATATGAGCGCGGTGGTGAAGAAAGAACTGGGCGACGCGATCGCGGCGTTTCTGGTCTGAAGCTCCTCCCCGGAACGGGGAGGGGGACCAGCGCAGCTGGTGGAGGGGGGTGTCCTGCTCCACCACGGTTGCGTTGCGCGGTGAACCCCCTCCACCCCCGCTTCGCGGCGGTCCCCCTCCCCGTGCCGGGGAGGATGTCAGGCTAGCGGCTGCTCATATTGCTCCAGCACCCATTCCTCTTCCTGCGCGCTGGCGATCCAGTCCTGCATCCACGGGTGCTGCAACAGCGTGATGATATAGCCCATTGCGAAGCGCGGGCAGGGGAGTGAATAGGTGACGATCCGCGTCGCGACCGGCGCGAACATGATGTCGACCGCACCGAATTCGCCGAACAGATAGTCACCGCCATGGCCGAACCGCGCCCGCGCCTGCGCCCATAGTTCGTAGATGCGCGACAGGTCGGCGGCGACATCGGCGTCGGGCTGGGTCGGGTCATAGACCTGGCGGACGTTCATGCTGTGCTTGCGACGCAGCGCGGCGAAGCCCGAATGCATTTCCGCCGCCATCGACCGCGCCATCGCGCGCGCCGCCGGATCGGCCGGCCAGAATTTGTCGCTGCCCGATTTCTCGTTCAGATATTCGACGATCGCCAGGCTGTCCCACACGACGATGTCGTCGCCGTCCCACAGGATCGGGACCTTGCCCGACGACGGCGCGAACTCGTCGCCCTCGCGGCGCTTGTCCCAGTCGGCGTCGTAGAGCGGCACGACGACCTCTTCGAACGGCAGGCCCGACAGCTTGGCCGCCAGCCAGCCGCGCAGCGACCAGGAGGAATAGGCCTTGTTCCCGATGATGAGCTTCAGCATGGGCCGGGTCGTGCCATGCGCGGGCGGCCATGTCGAGCGGTTGGAACCGGGGCCGGAACGATCCGTTGGCAGGTACATGGCGGACAGGGACAAAAGCGGTGATCCGCACAGCGTGGGCGAGGTGCTCGACCGGTTGCGGGAACTGGGCGAGCAGGCCGGTGACGACAAGGCGAAGCTGGGCGACGCGCTGGAGGCGCTGGGCCAGCGGGCGTACGGCCCGTTCTTCATCATCTTCCCGCTGATCGACATCTCCCCGGTCGGCGGCATCCCCGGCCTGCCGACCGCGATGGCGGTGGTGATGATCCTGCTGGCGGTGCAGCTGGTGCTGGGACGCAAGCATTTGTGGTTGCCGGGGTTTCTGGCCAATCGCGGGCTGAAGGGCGCGAAGCTGGTCAAGGTCGCGGACAAAACCCGGCCGATCGCCCGGCGGATGGACCAGTGGTTCCACGGCCGCCTGCCCGCGCTGACCAAGGGGCCGATGGTCAAGGTCGCCGGGGTGGCGGTGATCCTGCTGTGCCTGACCGTGCCGCCGCTGGAACTGCTGCCCTTTGCCAGCACCGCGCCGATGGCGGCGATCATGGCGTTCGGGATTGCCCTGCTGGTGCGCGACGGGGTGTTGATGATCGTCGCGTGCGCGCTGTCGGTCGGGGCGGTGGCGCTGGGCGCCGGGTTGTTTGCGGCGAAACAGGGATAGCAGCGCGATCGCCGGGCTTGCTGGACTTGGCGCAACCGGGCCACGCCCCGTCGTCACTCCCGCGAAGGCGGGAGTCCATATGCGCTGACGTTGCGCCTTGCATCGGAAGATCAGCGGCTATGGATTCCCGCCTTCGCGGGAATGACGCACACTTGGTATGAGGGATGGGACGTTGGTTGTCATTCCGGCCTGTGCCGGAATGACGAAGGCTCAACCGATCGATTCGATCACCGCCGCGCGTAGTTCGGCGATGCCCATGCCCTTCTCGCTCGACGTCGAGATGACATCGGGGTGCGCCGCCGGGCGCTTGCGGACCTCCTCGCCGACCGCGGCGTAGACATCTTCCAGTTCGGTCGCCTTGATCTTGTCGGTCTTGGTCAGGACGATGCGATAGCTGGTCGCCGCCTTGTCGAGCATCTCGAACACCTCGCGGTCGACATCCTTGATGCCGTGGCGCGAGTCGATCAGCACCAGCGTGCGTTTCAACACCTGCCGCCCGCGCAGATAGTCGTTCACCAGGTAGCGCCACTTGCGGACCATGTCCTTGGGCGCCTTGGCGAAACCATAGCCGGGCATGTCGACGAGGCGCAGCCGCAGCGGCGTGCCGATGTCGAAGAAGTTCAGCTCCTGCGTCCGCCCCGGCGTGACCGAGGTGCGCGCCAGCGAGGTGCGCCCGGTCAGCGCGTTGAGCAGCGACGACTTGCCGACATTCGAACGCCCGGCGAACGCGATCTCCGGGACGTCGGGTGCAGGCAGGTAATCGAGCGACGGCGCCGACTTCAGGAACTGGATCGGGCCGGCAAAGATCTTGCGTGCCGCTTCGATCTGGTCGGGATCGAAGCGGTCGTCGCCGGGCGGGGGAGGCGGCAGGTCGTTCATTTCGCGGCGGCCTGCTTCATTCCCGGATGCCGCGAATAGAGCAGCTGCTGCTGCGCGATCGTCAGCAGGTTCGACGTGATCCAGTACACCTGCAGGCCGACCGCGAACGGGGCCATGATGAACATCAGCACCCATGGCATCAGCCCGAAGACCTGCTTCTGCATGTCGTCCATCGGCGCCGGGTTCAGCTTGAACTGGAAGTACATCGAGATGCCGAGCAGCACCGGCACGATGCCGATCGCCAGGAAATGCGGCGGGGTGAAGTCGAGATAGCCGAACAGGTTCAGGATCGTCGCCGGATCGGGCGCGGACAGATCCTTGATCCAGCCGACGAACGGCTGGTGCCGCATCTCGATGGTCAGCAGCAGCACCTTGTACAGCGCGTAGAAGATCGGAATCTGGATCAGCGTCGGCAGACAGCCGGCGACCGGGTTCACCTTCTCCGTCTTGTACAGCGCCATCATCTCCTGCTGGAGGCGCGGCTTGTCGTCCTTGTAGCGTTCCTGCAGCACCTTCAGCTTGGGCTGGATGGCGCGCATGGCGGCCATCGAGGCGAACTGGCGCTGGGCGATCGGGAACATCAGGCCGCGGATGGTCAGCGTCAGCAGGATGATCGCCACGCCGAAATTGCCGACCATGCGGAACAGCCAGTCGAGATAGACGAAGATCGGTTCCTCGACGACGCGGAACCAGCCCCAGTCGATCGCGCGCGAGAAATAGGGCACGCCCTGTTCCTCATAGGCGTTCAGGACCTTGTTCTCCTTGGCACCGGCGAAGAAGCGCGCGCTCTGCGTCATCGCCTGGCCGGGGTTCAGCGTGGCGAGCGTCGGCGAGCGGTAATCCGCCTGGTGCCGCTGGTCGCCGCCCTTCAGCGACAGGCCGTGCTGCACGTTCTGATCGGGGATCAGCGCGGTCATCCAGTAATGGTCGGTGAAGCCGAGCCAGCCGCCCTTCGCATTGAAGGTCGTCGGTGCGGCGTCGATGTCCTTGTAGTCGACGTCGAACTTCACGCCGTTGCCGGCTTCGTAGATCGGGCCGACCTGGATCGTCATCGTATCCTTGTCGATCGGCGCGCCGCGACGGCTGAGCAGGCCATAGGTCGCGACCTGTACCGGCTGTGCGCCGGTGTTCACGATGCTCTGGCGCACGGTGAACATGTAGTTGGCGTCGACCGCGATCTGCATCAGGTAGCGCTGGCTGCCTGCCTGCGTCGTCAGCGTGACCGGCGTGGTCGGCGTCAGCTTGGTGCCGCTGGCGGTCCACAGCGCATCGGCGGGCGGCGGGGTGATGCCCGTTCCGCTCCATCCGAACTGCGCGAAGTAGGCATCGGCCGTGCCCGACGGGGACAGCAGCCGGACCGGCGGCGAATCCTTCGCGATGGTTTCCTTGTGCCGCAGCAGCACGAGGTCGTCGATCCGCCCGCCGCGCAGGTTGATCGACCCGCGCACCGCCGGCGTTTCGATCGCCACGCGCGGGGTCTCGCGCAGCACCTGTGCCCGGTCGCGAATCGCGTTGGCGGTGTCGGCGGCGGGGTCGGTCGCGGGATTGGCGACGGGCTTGCTCTTGCCGTCCTCCAGCTTCGTCACCGGCGGATTGGCGGCCGGGAAGAAATGGTTGGCGATGTACGGCCAGCCGAACAGCACCAGCGCAGCCAGTACCGCGAACAGCAGGAAATTCTTCTGGTCGTTCTTCACGTACAATCCTTACGGCGCAGACTCAGGGCACCGGATCGTGGCCGTGCCCACCCCAGGGGTGACAGCGCGCGATCCGTTTGGCGGCCAGCCACGCCCCCTTGATCGCGCCATAGCGGGCAAGGGCAGTGATTGCATAGGCCGAACAGGAGGGTTGATAGCGACAGGAGGGCGGCAGGATCAGCGACGGACCCAATTGCCAGCCACGGGCGACCAGCATCAGCACGCGCGCGGCGATTCCCGGTCGAGCGGAAGCGCCGGTGTCGGTCACCGGCGAACCTTGCGCAACGCCTTGGAAAGGTCGGCTTTCAGGTCGTCGAACGGGCGTTCGATGCCGCTCGCCCGGCCGATCAGCACATGATCGGCACCGGCGATACCCTGTTCGGGCAACAGCTCTGCGGTAAGCGCGCGAAAACGCCGCTTCATCCGGTTGCGGACGACGGCGTTTCCGACCTTCTTCGATACGGTAATGCCAATTCGCATCGCCTGGGGCGGCGTATCGGCCAGTTCGTCCGGCTTGCGGTTGCGCACCAGCAGGACGAAGCCGGGCATCGGTGCCCGGCGTCCGCCATTCGCCGCCAGATAATCCCGGCGGCGAAGCATTTTGGTTAGGCCGACAGCTTCTTGCGGCCGCGGGCACGACGCGCGCGGATCACATTGCGGCCGCCCGGCGTCGCCATGCGCGAGCGGAAGCCGTGACGACGTGCCCGTACCAGGTTGCTCGGCTGAAAAGTCCGCTTCATCACTCATTCCCCGGGTATTCAAAACTGCCACAACGTAAAAAGCCGCCAGTGACGGCGGCCGCGTGGTGGGTCCCTTAGCCACGGCCGCCATCCAAGTCAACGCCGACCGTCACGCACCGGCGCGCATCCGCCGCCGTTTGGCACTGGCGCGGCGCAATGCCCGGTCGGACAGCGCGCGCAGCCGGGGGTGCCGCCGCAGCCGCCGGGCAAAGCGATGCCGTGCCCAGCGGGAATTGCGCAGGATCAATGCCATGCCGGCCGCGAAGGTGAAAATGCCCGCCGGCCCCGGCAGCACCGCGACCAGCGGCGTCACCAGGATCAGCAACACACCGACGATCACCAGTGGAATCCGCATCGGATGCCGCCATGCCAGCCGTGTGTTGCCGTGACAAGACGGTCGCGACGGACCGTTCCCTATCGGCGGAAAGCGGTTATGGACGCTACCAGGGAAACGGGGACAGGGGCAGCATGGTCGCGATCGTATCGACGGCGGCGTATCTCGGGCTGGAGGCGCGGCGGGTCGAGGTGCAGGTGCAGCTGGCCAGCGGGGTGCCAGCCTTCGTCGTGGTCGGGCTGGCCGACAAGGCGGTGGGCGAGAGCCGCGAGCGGGTGCGCGCCGCGATCGCTGCCATCGGACTGTCGCTACCGCCCAAGCGGATCACGGTGAACCTGTCGCCGGCCGACCTGCCTAAGGAAGGGTCGCATTACGACCTGCCGATCGCGCTGGGCCTGTTGGCGGCGATGGGCGTGGTCGATGCGGAAACGCTGTCCGACTATCTGATCGTCGGCGAACTGAGCCTCGACGGGCGAATCGCCGGGTCGCCGGGTGTCCTGCTGGCGGCGATGCTGGCGAGCGGGGAGGGGCGGGCGCTGATCTGTCCGGCGGTACAGGGGGCGGAGGCGGCATGGGCCGGAACGCCCGTCGTGGCCGCGCCCGACCTGTTGTCGCTGCTCAACCATCTGAAGGGCGAACAGCTGCTGTCGATGCCGCAGCCGGGCGGCGCGGAGGAGGGGTGGAGCGGCACCGATCTGAAACAGGTGAAGGGGCAGGAGACCGCGAAACGCGCGCTGGAGATCGCGGCGGCGGGGAATCACAATCTGCTGATGGTCGGGCCGCCGGGGGCGGGCAAGTCGCTACTCGCCTCCTGCCTGCCCGGCATCCTGCCGCCGCTCGACCCGGCCGAGGCGCTGGAGGTGTCGATGGTGCAGTCGGTGGCGGGTACGCTGGCCGGCGGGCGGATGACGCGGATGCGGCCGTTCCGCTCACCCCATCATTCGGCGTCGATGGCGGCGCTGACCGGTGGTGGCCTGAAGGTAAAGCCGGGCGAGATCAGCATGGCGCATCTGGGCGTGCTGTTCCTCGACGAACTGCCCGAGTTCCAGCGCGCGGTGCTCGATTCGCTGCGGCAGCCGCTGGAGACCGGCGAGGTCAGCGTGGCGCGGGCCAATGCGCACGTAACCTTTCCGGCGCGGGTGCAACTGATCGCGGCGATGAACCCGTGCCGCTGCGGGCATCTGGGCGACCCGGCGCTGGCCTGCGCCCGCGCGCCGCGCTGTGCCGCCGATTATCAGGCGAAGGTATCGGGGCCGCTGCTGGATCGTATCGACCTGTCGATCGAGATGGCGGCGGTCAGCGCGGCCGACCTGGTCCTGCCGCCGCCCGCCGAGGGATCGGCAGAGGTCGCCGCGCGGGTGGCGGCGGCGCGCGACGTGCAGCGGGCGCGCTATGCCGGTGATGGCGTGCGCACCAATGCCGAGGCGGATGGTGCGGTACTGGAACGCGCCGCCGTGCTCGACGCCCCGGCACGGGCGCTGCTGGCGCAGGCGGCGGAGGCGATGCGGCTGTCGGCGCGGGGCTTCCACCGGGTGCTGCGGGTCAGCCGGACCATCGCCGATCTGGGCGGTACCGAGACGATCGGACGGGCACAGGTGGCGGAGGCGCTGAGCTATCGGCGGCGGGCACCGGTCAATTGAACGATTGCCTTCTGCACGGTGCGGCGCAACCATGCGGCATCGTTCGAGGAGGGGGATACGGGCATGTACTGGATGACGTTGCCGCTGCGTCGCTACGCCGATTTTTCCGGTCGGTCGCGGCGCAAGGAATATTGGATGTTCACGCTCGCCTATCTGATTGCCGCGTCCGTAATCGGATTGATCGCGGTGTTTTCCGGGGCATTCGGCGATTTTGAAACGGGCGCACCGCCGGCCAATGGTCTGCCGTTCCTCTGGATCCTGCTGCTGGGCATCGCGGGCCTCGCGCTTTTCATCCCGTCGCTGGCCCTGCAGGTGCGGCGGTTTCACGATCAGAATCGCACGGGCTGGCTCGTGCTGCTCGGCTTCATCCCCTATATCGGTGGTCTGATCGTGCTGGTGTTCATGTGTCTGCCCGGAACGCCGGGACCGAATCGCTATGGTCCCGATCCCAAGAATCCGACCGGCACGTACGACGTCGACAACGTCTTCTCCTGACGGTTGCGGGGGCGGGTGGGTTGCGCTAACGGAGCGTCCGCGTGCCCCTGTGGTGAAATTGGTAGACGCGTCCGACTCAAAATCGGATTCCGCAAGGAGTGCTGGTTCGAGCCCGGCCAGGGGCACCAATTTTTAGCGCTTCGCCCGGTATCTTAACCGGGCGTTAGTGCCTGATCCGATAGCATCGCGCGCATGAGCGATTCGCCAGAAGGTCCGTTTCCCCCGCGTCCGCGCCGGGACAGCGTGTTCCTGAAGGCGCGCGTCGAATCCAGTGACATCGCCATCGAATGCCGGGTGCGCAACCTGTCCGAATCGGGCGCGTGCATCGACGATCCGGTGCATTTGCCGCCCGACGGACGCGTGCTGGTGACGATGGGCACGCTCCACCATCTGGAAGGGCGGGTGCGCTGGTCGCATGACGGCCGCGCCGGGGTGATGTTCGACAGCGCGCATATCGATGTCGCGGCGGCGCGCCGGCCGCGCGGCGCGGTCGAGCCGGTGCCGCAGCATCTGGTCGGGTGGCTTTCCAACATGCACAGCCCCTATCGTCGGGGCGACGACTGACCCGTTCGGCGGCTTACGCCGCGCTCCTGCAATAGCTGTCGAGGAACTGCTGGTGCGTCGGCAGCCGCGCGACCGTGGCGGCGATCGTCGTGCGCAGCGCGTCCAGCGCCGTGCCCAGCTCGCCCGGCGGCATCGCCCGCGCCAGCGGATGCCAGGCGGCCGGCGTCAGCCGCTGGCCCAGCATCACCTGCGTCCATGATCCGGTGCGGAACAGGTCGTCGGCGGATTGATAGGTGTGCGCCCCTTCGGCGAACAGCGCGATGCGTTCGGCCAGGCTGTCGGGCGGCGCGATTTCGCGGCGTTCGCGCCAGAACGGCTCGGGCCGCTGGTTCAGATGGTAATGGAGCAGCACGAAGTCGCGCACCGCCTCTATCTCGCGCCGGGCCTGGTCGTTGAAGCGGGTGCGTGCCGCCGCGCCGGGATGGCCGAACGGGAGCAACTGCACCAGCCGGGTCAGCGCGATCATCACCAGATGCAGGCTGGTCGATTCGAGCGGCTCGACGAACCCGCTCGACAGGCTGAGCGCGACGCAGTTCCGCTCCCACATCGCCATCCGCCGCCCGGTGCGGAACCGGATCAGGCGCGGTTCGGTCAGCGGCTGCCCCTCGACCGACGCCATCAGCCGGTCGTGCGCGGCATCGTCGCCCAGATGGCGGGAGCTGTAGACCAGCCCGTTGCCGATGCGGTGCTGGAGCGGAATCTGCCAGCGCCAGCCGGCATCATGGGCGATGGCGCGGGTATAGGGCACTGCCGGGCCGGTCGCGCGGGTCTGCACCGCCAGCGCGCGGTCGGTGGGGAGCCAATGGCCCCAATCCTCGAACCCGACGCCCAGCGTCTGTTCGATCAGCAGGGCGTGGAACCCGGTGCAGTCGAGGAACAGGTCGCCCGCGATCCGTTGGCCATCGTCCAATACCAGCGCGGCGATGTCGCCGCTGTCGCCGTCGCGTTCGACGCGGGCGATGCGCCCTTCGATCCGGGTCAGCCCCTGCGTTTCGCTGCGGGCGCGCAGATAGGCGGCGTAGCGGCCGGCATCGAAATGATAGGCATAGTTGAGCGGCGTGTCGGGGCCGCCAAGGAAGCGTCCCGCCGCTGCGGCTTCGTGTTCGAGGCAATAGGCGCCGATGTCCGCCGCCGCGCCCTGTGCACGCGCCTCCAGCCAGAAATGCTGGAAATCGCCCATCCAGGTCGATCGCCCGACCTCCCCGAACGAATGGACATAGCGGTCGGCGGTGCGTGCCCAGCCTTCGAAGGAAATGCCCAGTTTGAAGCTGGCCCCGGTCGCGGCCATGAAATCGCGTTCGTCGAGGCCCAGCAGCGCGTGGAAGCTGCGGATGGTGGGGATGGTCGCTTCCCCCACGCCGACGGTGCCGATCGCATCCGATTCGACCAGCGTCACTTCGACCAGCCCGGCCAGTTGCCGCGTCAGCAGCGCCGCCGCCAGCCAGCCGGCGGTGCCGCCGCCCGCGATCACGATCCGCTTGGGGGTCATCGGTTCAGCCTCTGCAACAGTTTGGCGCGCAGGCGCCGGGCGGCTGCGGGGTCGAGCGGGGCGAGGTCGCCCTGCATGGCGGCGGGCAGGTGGGCGCGCGCGTCCTCGCCACCGCTCCAGATATAATGGTCGAACATCGCGGCCCACGCCGCGCGCTCGGCCGCCGGGCGTTCGCGCAGCGACAGCATCGCGTGGAGCAACGTCGTCATCGGGCTGTCGGCAAAGGCGGGGGCGTCGTTCCACCAATAGTTGATCATCACGTTGAAGCGGTCCAGTGCCTCGACATGGTGCCACCACAGCGCCGGGTAGAAGAGGACGTCGCCCGGCGCCAGATCGGCGACCTGTGCCTGCTCCAGCGCATCGGCGAAGCGCGGATAGCGGTCGAGGTCGGGCGCGCGCAGGTCGACCATGCTGACGACCTGTCCGCCGGGTGTCGGCTCCAGCGGGCCGGGATAGAGGTTCGCGACCTGATCGGGTGGGAACAGGGTGAAGCGGCGCTGTCCGACGAGGCAGACCGCAAGGTTGTTCGACAGGTCGTAATGGGTCGCGGCGATGGTGCGGTTGCCGATCCAGATGCTGGCCAGCGGCGCGGCATGGCCGGGGGGCGGGGGCGGCAGCGGCAGGTCGTTGTCGTGGCGCAGTCCCGGCAAGTACGTGTCGAGATCGGTCGATCCGATATAGAAGTTGGGCGGCTCCGCATCGTCCAGATGCCGGGCGATCCGGTCGAGATAGTCCGACAGCCCGACGCGGGCCGCATCGAAGTTCAGCCCCGACCAGTCGTCGCAATAGAAGAAGCGTCCGCCGATCGCCGCATCGCCGGTATAGCCGACGATCGGCCGCCCGCCGTCATAGTGCTTGAGATAGGCGATGGCGGCGTCCGCGCCCGACCGGCCCGCCGCAACCAGCGGCCAGTCGGCGGCGAGGCCGCGCAGGATGACCGGTTCGTTCGCGGCGAGGAGCGCCGGCAGGTCGACCCCTTTCGCGCCATCGATGCTGCGGACCGGGCGTACCATGGTCAGTTGCCGTGGCGCTGTTGCCGCCGGTCGATCAGCCGGGGGATATTGTCGAGCGAGGCGCTGGCCATGAACGCGGCGCGCAGCGCGCCGCTGGCGTGCAGCGACGCCAGTTGCCCGGCGTCCAGCGCATCGAGCGCGTCGTCGGCGATGACGAGGATGTCGGTAATGGCGCAGCTTTGCCCGTCGCCCAGATCGACCTCGATCGTGGTCGGGCGCAGCAGGTCGGCGGACTGCCATGCCGCGAACAGCGGGCCGTTGATCTGCTGCCCCTCATGGATCACGTCCAGCACGGCTTCGACATGCGCCAGATAGGGCGCGGTGCCGCCATGGGGCAGATAGAGCGGATTGCCGTCGCCGCCGCGCGACACGCGGGGATCGCTCAGGTCGATCGCGGTCGCGCCGCCCAGCGCATCGCGGGTAAAGGGGCCGCGCTGGCGGACGGCGGGGACATAGCTTGCCTGCCAGTCGCCGTCGCTGCCGAGGAAGAGATTGTCGTCGGGATCGAGGCCGAGCAGCGCGACGGCATAGATGACGCCCCGGTCGTCGCGGCGGAACAGGATCGGATAGTCGCGCTGGGCCGCCTCGAACTCGTTGGGGAACAGCAGCACCTGGTTGACCGCATCGCCATGGTCGGCGCCGTGCGCGACCCGCACGGTCAGGTCGTGATGATCGACGTTGTTAACGGATACGGCGGGCATCGACACGCGGACCTTTCGTTGGACGGCGGCAGGGTAGGGCATTCGCACCTGAAGAAAAGGGGCGCCCTTACGCGAAGGGTGCCCCTTTCCAGTCACTTGGCAGCGATCAGAAGCGATAGCGTGCCCCCAGCAGGAAGCGGGGTTTGAGTTCCTGTGCGAACACCAGCGCGTTGCGGTCGCGGCCATATTGCACCAGCGGCTCGCTGGTCAGGTTCACCCCTTCGATCGACAGCGCCATGCGGTCGTTCAGGTCGTAGCTGATGTTGAAGTCCAGCGTACCGAACGGGGCGACGAACAACGGGTTGCGGCTTTCCCCCTGATTGGTGGCGGCCAGGAACTTGTCGCGCCAGTTGTACGACACCCGAGCGGACAGGCCGTTCTTATCATAGATGATCGACCCGTTGGCACTGTCGCCAAGGCCCGTCAGCGCGAACACGTTGACGCTGGGGTCGGCGGCGATGTCGGCATTCACGTCGCCATACACCTTGGTATAGGACGCCTGCACGCCGAAGCCGGTGTTGCCGAAGAAATGCTGCCCCGCCAGTTCGAAGCCATAGATATGGCCGTCGCGGTTGTTCACCGGCTGCGTCACCGCGAAGTTGTACAGCGGGTCCTGCGCATTGCCGTAGATGTCGACCGCCTGCAGGATCGAATCGACGAACCCCTGGTTCAGCGCCCCGCTCGCGTTGCGGTTCGCCTGGAACGTGGCGTCCGCCTGCGTGGTGTTGCCGCCATTCTGCTGGAGGAGGGCGGTATAGGTGAACAGGTTCACGTCGCTCAGGTCCGCCGCCAGCGCGCGCAGGCGATCGGCCGCGGTGCCCGACCGGGTGCCTGCCGTCCCCGACGACGGATCGCGCAGGTCGAACAGCGTGCGGTTGAAGACGCCCGTGCCGATGAAGTTGCGCACCCGCTTGTCGAAGAAGCCGAGCGAGACATAGCTCGACGGCTTGTAATACCACTCCACCGACAGGTCGAAATTGTCGGAGACGAGCGGCAACAGCCCGGCATTGCCCGACGTACCGGTCGGCCGGCCGCCCAGCGCCGTCGGACGGGCCGGCGCGCCGGCGGTCACCGACGAGAACAGGTTGCCATAGTCCGCACGCGCGAGCGTCCGGCTGGCCGAGGCGCGGGCAATGACATTGTCAAACACCTCGATGTTGAAATCGACCGAGGGCAGCAGGTTCTGGTAATGGCCGCGCTGCGTGACGGTCGATGTCGCGGACGAGATGACCGGCGAGAAATCATTGTCCGAGTCCCACTTGATCGCGGCCGGCACCGCCTGCAACGCCAGCGAGTTCACCTTGGTCTCTTCATAGCGGGTGCCGAACACCAGGTTCGCGGTGCGTCCGGCAATCTCGCTCTTCCACGTGATCTGCCCGTACACGCCCCAGATCTTTTCGCCGACGCGGTCGTAATCATTGGCGGTCGTGTTGATCGGGTTGGCGGCGTAGAAGTTCGAGAAGATGTCATTCAGCGCGACGGCGTTGCCGCGGAAGGCGGTGCGCTTCACGTCCGCGGTGTCGAACCGGTCGAACTTGCAGTCGAGGCAGAAGGTCTTGACCACGTTCGAGGCGAGCCGCTGGACGATGCCCGGATCGGTGATGCCCCAGTCGCCCAGCTGCTGCTGCGTCTGCACCCGCGCGCTGGTCATCACCGAGTCGGTATAGGTGCCGCCGAAGTCGAACCGGCTGCCCCCGCCCAGGTCCCAGCCGAAATCGGCGCGACCGCCGTTGATCCGCTGCCGCTGGGTCGCGGTGTTGGTGCGCGCGATCTGCGTGCCGAGATCACCGATGTCGAGCACGCCGTTGCCGTTGCCGTTGATCCGGTCGTTGATCGTCTGCGTCACGCGCGGGAAGCCGCTGCTGTAATCGATCGCTTGGGAATCGATGACCGGCGCGCCGAGCGACACCAGCGTCGCCGACGTGCCGTTGGGCGCATCGGGCGTCGAGCGCGAGACGGCGTGATAGCCATCGAGGTTCAGCGTCAGACGATCGGTCATCTGCCATTTGCCGTTCAAGCCATAGGATTGCAGCTGCGTCTTGGTCGCGCGGAACTGCTGCTCGAAGCCCTGGTCCTTCACGCCGTTGATCGATTCCGAGATGAAATCGGGCGTGGCGATCACGTCGTTGCCGTTGAAGACGATGCGGCCGAACGGGCGGTTGAACCAGTTGGTCTGCTCGCTGCGCTGTTCCTCCAGCCGGTTCTGCGCGAACAGTGCGTCGGCGGTGAAGGTCAGCCGTTCGGTCGGCGCGAACTGCATTACCGCCTGCCCGTTGATCCGCTCGCGCTTGTTTTCGGAGAACTGGTAGCGGCTGTCATTGGGGATCAGCGTGAACGGCGTGCTCGGCCGGTTCTCGATCTGGGTCTGCGCGTTGACGTAGGGGCCGGCGGGATTGAGCACGGCTGCGGTCGGGATCGCCGTGAAATAATTGGGCGCGCTTTGTGCCGAGGTGCTGTCACGGCGCTGGAAGCTGCCGAAGACCGACAGGCCGAAGGTGCGCGCGTCGTTGCGCCAGCTGAGCAGCCCCGACACTTCGGGCAGGACGCGGCCGCCCACGCCGGCCATGGTGCTGACATCGTGCAACGCCTTGGCCCCGACCGATCCGGTGACGCCATCCTCGCGCGATTCCAGCGGCTTGCGGGTGACGACGTTGATCGCCGCGCCGATGCCGCCCGACGGGATGGCGGCGCGGCCGGTCTTGTAGACCTCCAGCGCCGACACGCCTTCCGAGGCGAGGTTCTGGAAATCGAACGACCGGCCGGTGCCGCGCGCGAAGTCGCCAGCACCACTGGTATCGACGTTGGAGGCGGGAAGCTGGCGGCCGTTGAGCGTGACGAGGTTGAACCCGCCCGAGAAGCCACGGACGGAGACCTGCGACCCTTCGCCGTTCACGCGGTTGATCGATACGCCGGTGATGCGCTGCAGCGACTCGGCGAGGTTGGTGTCGGGGAACTTGCCGATGTCCTCCGCGCTGATTGCGTCGACCACGCCGGCCGAATTGCGCTTGATGTCGATCGCGCGGTTGAGCGAGGCGCGGATGCCGGTGACGACGATCTCCTCGCCCTCCTGCACCGGGTCCTGACCGGTCGGTTGTACGGTGCTGCCGGTAGTGCCTTCGGTCGCGCCGGGCTGGGCATTGACGGCGGCATCGCCGGTCTGCGCGGCGGCGATGCCGGGCGCTGCCAGCAAGGCGGCAAGCGTGATGCCCGAGGCGCTGCGCGCCAGCGTGCCGAGAAGATGACCTCTCATGCGAAAACTCCCCTGATGCGTGGTGCGGTTCGATCCGCCCATCGTGTCGCCGGAACGCCCAGCGATGGTAACGCTACCACATTGTCTAGCGCTGTCAATTGAGCAAATCGGATAACATCCTGTAATAAATGGATAATATCCGGTATCTGATCTTTGCGGAAATTGTCCGTGGCGGACCGCAGGTCATCGTCGGCGCAGCGTTAACCAGAAATTATACGAACAACCGTAGCACCGTCGATTGGAGCGGACAGGGGATCCCAGGGGGGAAACGCTAGAATCGCTGGAGCTGTTACATGATGCGTTGGTTTCGCAAGACCGCCCCGATCCGGACGAAGTTCGTCGTCATGGGGTTTATCTACACGCTGCTCACCGCGATCCCGGTCGCGACGACGATCGCGGCGCTGTACGGTCTTGCATCGGCGGCGGTACTGATCGGCATCGCGTTGTCGGCAGTGGTCGTGACGATCGTGCTGGCGGCGGTGTTCCGCAGCGCGGTCTGCACCCCCTATGTCGATTCGGTCGTGGGCATGGAGGCGATCGCCGCGGGCGACCTGTCCCGCACGATCGAACATACCGAATATCAGGATTGCATCGGCCGGATGGCCCGCGCGATGCAGGTGTTCCAGGCGAACGGGCAAGTGGTCAAGGACGCGGCGCGCGCGCAGCAGCAGCTGGTCGGCCGGTTGGGCGAGGGGCTGTCGCGGCTGGCCGCCAGCGACGTCAGCTATCGCATCGTCGAATCCTTCCCCGCCGATTACGAACGGCTGCGCACTGATTTCAACGCGGCGATGGACGCGGTGTCCGAAGTGCTGGCGGCGGTGCGCGAAGCGACCAGCGGCATCAACAATGGCGCCAACGACATCCGCCAGGCATCCGACGACCTGTCGCAGCGGACCGAGCAGCAGGCCGCGAGCCTGGAGCAAACCGCCGCCGCGATGGACCAGATCACCGGCACGGTACGCGAAACGGCGGCCGGCGCGACCCGCGCCCATACCGTCGTCAGCGAAACCCGCGACGAGGCCGAACAGTCGGGTGACGTCGTGCGCCGCGCGGTCGATGCGATGCACGGGATCGAGCGCGCGTCGGGCGAGATCGGCGACATCATCACCGTCATCGACGGCATCGCGTTCCAGACGAACCTGCTGGCGCTGAACGCCGGGGTCGAGGCCGCCCGCGCCGGCGATGCGGGCAAGGGCTTTGCCGTCGTCGCGTCCGAAGTGCGGGCGCTGGCACAGCGGTCGGCGGACGCCGCCAAGGACGTGAAGGCCAAGATCAACGCATCGTCCGAACAGGTCGCGACCGGCGTCGAGCTGGTCAGCGAAACCGGCAAGGCGCTGCAACGGATCATCGCGCGTATCGGGGAAATCAGCGCGCTGGTCGGCACCATCGCGACGTCGGCCGACCAGCAGGCCACCGGACTGCAACAGGTCAATACCGCCGTCAACGAGATGGACGGCGTGACGCAGCAGAATGCCGCCATGGTCGAACAGGCCACCGCCGCCGCCCGCAGCCTGGCCGAAGAGGCGCAGGAACTGGCGCGGCAGGTGGGTCGCTTCACGCTGGCCGCCGGGACCTCTGCCGGCAGCGGGATGGCGCCGTTCCGGGGCGCACCGACGCAGAGCGCCGTCCACCGGCTGCAGGCCCGCGTGGCACAGGTCAGCCGCGACATGTCGCCGCCGGCCCGGCGAAAGGTCGCCGCTAGTGGCAGTGCCGCGGTCGCCGCGAGCGTTGATGACGACGACTGGACCGAATTCTGATCCCAACGCCCGCCTGCGACCTCCTCCCACGGGACACTCCGATGACCATCGCCCTTCCTGCCGTTCTCGATACCCCCGCCGCCGCCCCGCTCCGCCAGACGCTGCGCGATGCGATCGGCACCGGTCGCCCGATCCAGCTCGATGCGTCGGGCGTGGAGCGGATCGGGCAGGCGTGCCTGCAGGTGCTGGCCGCCGCCGAAGTCGCGGCGGAAGAGTCGGGTCAGCCATTCCGCATCGTCGGCGCAAGCCCGGTGTTCGCCGACATGGCGACGCTGGCGGCCCTCGACACCCTTATCGCCGCCTGATCCGGAGCGAAGCCCATGGACCTCGACGCAATCCAGCAGATCTTCTTCCAGGAATGTGAGGAAGGCCTTTCCGCGATGGAGAGCAACTTCGCGTTGCTGCGCGATGGCGACCGCGATTCGGAAACGATCAACGCCGTGTTCCGCTGCGTCCATTCGATCAAGGGCGGGGCGGGAGCGTTCGGCCATGAACGGTTGCAGGCCTATACCCATCAATATGAGACTCTGCTCGACCTGATCCGCAACGGCACGCTGGAGCTGACGCCCGCGCTGCTCGACGTGGTGGTGGGGGCGTTCGACGTGTTAGCCGACCATGTCGCGGCGGCGCGCGACCATGATACGCCGCCGTCCGACGCGGCGATGCTGGAGCGGCTGGTCGCGGCAGCCGGGGGCGATGCCACGCCTAAGGTCGCAGCGGCGCCGGTGGCCGATGTCGCGCCGGTGGTGGCCATTTCGGACGATTTCGACGACCTGATGTCGATGCTGGGCGATGTGGCGCAGTCGGAGGACGGCGCGGATGCCGCCAATGGCTGGCGCCTGCGCTATACGCCGGGGGCCAAGGCGTTCGAACATGGCTCCGAACCGCTGCTGCTGCTGCGCGAGCTGACGATGCTGGGGGGCAAGGTCACGCTGTGCGACCGCAGCGCGCTGCCCCCGATCGACACGATGGAGCCCGAATGCGGGTATCTGGCATGGGACGTGGCGTTGCCCGCCAGCGTCGCCGAGGACGATATTCGCGCGGTGTTCGAATTCGGTGATTCGTCCGCGATCACCCTGACGCGCGGCGATGCCGCACCGGCGATGGCCGAGGACAGCATCGACGCGCTGTTCGACCTGCTCGATTCGGTCGAGGCGGCACCGGTCACGGTCGCCCCGGAGCCGGAGGTCGCCGCACCGCCGCCGCCCCCGCCGCCCGCGCCCGTACCTGTGCCCGCGCCCGCACCGGCCCCGGTTGCGACGGAGCCGGCCGCGCCGCGCGCCGTGGCGCCGAGCGCTCCGGTGGCACCGCCGGCACAGACCATCCGCGTCGACCTCGACAAGCTCGACCGGCTGGTCAACCTGGTCGGGGAGCTGGTGATTACCCAGGCGATGCTGGCGCAACGGCTGGCCGAAAACCAGATGGGCGGCATTTCGGAACTAAGCGACCTCGAACATCTGACGCGCGAGCTGCAGGAATCGACGATGGCGATCCGCGCGCAGCCGATGAAGACGGTGTTCAGCCGCGTACCCCGCATCGTCCGCGAACTGGAGGGGGAAACCGGCAAGCGCGTCCGCCTGGAAGTCGATGGCGAGATGACCGAGGTCGACAAGACCGTGGTCGAACGCATCGGCGAACCGCTGACCCACCTCATCCGCAACGCCGTCGACCACGGGCTGGAGATGCCCGACGTCCGCGTCGCGGCGGGCAAGCCGGCGGAGGGCGTCGTCCGGCTGGCAGCGGCGCATCAGTCGGGCCGGATCGTCATCACCGTGTCCGACGATGGGCAGGGGATCAACCGCACGCGGGTGAAGTCAAAGGCGATCGAGAAGGGCATCATCCTGCCCGATGCGGTGCTGAGCGACGAGGAGATCGACAATCTGATCTTCGCACCGGGTTTCTCGACCGCGGCGGCGATCACCAACGTCTCCGGCCGCGGTGTCGGCATGGACGTGGTGCGCAAGAATATCCAGGCGCTGGGCGGCCGCATCGGCATCCAGTCGCGCGAAGGCTTCGGGTCGAGCTTCTCGCTCAGCCTGCCGCTGACGCTGGCGGTGCTGGACGGCATGATCGTGACCGTGGGCCAGCAGACCTTCGTCATTCCGCTGAGCCATATCGTCGAGAGCCTGCGGCCCGACCATGACACGCTCAGCCGGCTGGGGCCGGACGGCACGCTGCTCGACGTGCGCGGGTCCTATGTGCCGGTACTGCGCATCGCCGACTATCTCGGCATCGAGGGGGCGGAGCGGAACCCGACCAATGCCGTGCTGATCGTGGTCGAGGGCGACCATGGCCAGGCCGCGCTGCTGGTCGACACGATCCAGGACCAGCGGCAGGTGGTCGTGAAGAGCCTGGAGGCCAATTACCAGGCGATCGACGGCGTTGCGGGCGCGACGATCCTGGGCGACGGGCGCGTCGCGCTGATCGCCGATGTCGACGCGCTGACCACGCGCGGCCGCTTCGCCAACCGTCCGTCGGCGGCGCTGGCGGCATGAACCGGGCCGCCGCCCTCGACGACAGCCGCGCGCGCGAATTCGCGTTCAACGCCGGCGACCACCGCGCCATCGCGGCGCTGGTGTATGACGAGGTCGGCATCCTGCTGCCCGATGGCAAGGCGCAGCTGGTCTATGGCCGGATCGCCCCGCGCGTGCGGGCGTGCGGGCTGACCAGCTTTACCGACTATGTCGCGCATATCGGCCGCGATGCCGAGGAACGCGGCCGGGCGATCGACGCGCTGACGACGAACCACACCAGCTTCTTTCGCGAAAACCATCATTTCGAGGATTTCGTCGAGCGGATCTGGCCGCCGCTGGCCGACCGGCTGGCCAAGGGGGGCCGGGTGCGGCTGTGGTCGGCGGCGTGTTCGAGCGGCGAGGAACCCTATTCGTGGCTGATGGCGATGTTCGGCAACGACCGCGCCGGCGCCCAACGACTCTTGAAGACCGACCTGCGGATGCTGGCGACTGACGTGTCGCCCAGCGTGCTGAACACCGCACGCGCCGGCCGATATTCGAAGGAAACGATGCGGACCGTACCCGCGTCGCTGCGTTCCGTCTGGACTCGAGGGGAAGGCGACGACCTGATCGTCGATCCGGTCCTGCGCGAGGGAATAGCGTTTCGTCCGCTCAACCTGCTCGGCGACTGGCCGATCAAGGGGCGGTTCGACACGATCTTCTGTCGCAACGTCATGATCTATTTCGACGAGCCGACGAAAGAGCGCCTGCTGGCGCGGCTCGCCGACCGGCTGGAGGTGGGGGGAATGCTGTATATCGGCCATTCGGAGCGGTTGATCGGCGCGGTGCAGGACAAGTTCCGCAGCATCGGCCGCACCGCATACCAGAAGACCGCCGCGTGAGCGTCCGCACCCTGATCGTCGATGATTCGATGGCGATGCAGGCGATCATCCGCCGCCGGCTGCTGGCCGATCCGGGGATCGAGGTCGTCGGCACCGCCGCCAGTGCCGATGAAGCGCGCGCGCAGATCAAGGCGCTCGACCCCGATGTCGTGACGCTGGACATCGAGATGCCGGGGATGAGCGGGCTCGACTTCCTCGAACGGCTGATGCGGCTGCGCCCGACGCCGGTGGTGATGCTGTCGACGCTGACCGCGCAAGGGGCGGAGGCCAGCCTGACCGCGCTGGAGCGCGGCGCGTTCGACTGTTTCGACAAGACGCGGCTGATGGCCGGCACCAGTGCCGCCTGTACGTCGGAGCTGACCGAACTGGTCCGCGCCGCCGCGACGTCGCGGCCCGCCGCGCGCGCCACGCCGGTCCGCGCCGCGCCGGTGCAGGACCGGACGAGCTATACCCCGCGTCCCGGCGCGATGATCGCGATCGGCGCATCGACCGGCGGCGTCGAGGCGCTGATCGAGCTGCTGTCGACCTTTCCAGCGAACTGCCCGCCGACCGTCATCGTCCAGCATATGCCGGCGACCTTCACCCCCAGCTTTGCCGCGCGGCTGAACCGCCTGTGTGCGCCGACCGTCGAGGAAGCACGCGCGGGCGCGCCGCTGGCGGTGGGCAAGGTCTATCTCGCGCCCGGCGGCGAGCGGCATATGGAGATCGGCGGATCGGGCGACCGCCGCCATTGCCGCCTGGTCGAGGGCGACAAGGTCAACGGCCATCGCCCGTCGGTCGACCGGCTGTTCCATTCGGTCGCGCGCCTTGCGGGCCGCGATGCCACCGCCGCGATCCTGACCGGCATGGGCTGTGACGGTGCGGAGGGGATGAAGGCGATGCGCGACTGCGGATCGATGACCTTCGGCCAGGACAAGGCGACCAGCGTCGTCTACGGGATGCCCGCCATCGCGCACCAGATCGGCGCGGTCGCCGAACAGCTGCCGCTGCGCCGGATCGCCCAGCGGTTGCTGGCGGAATGTGCCGCATGAGCGCGCTGTCGGCCCGCGACGGTCTGCGCCGGCTGACGGTGGCGCAGGGCGAGATGAAGGTCAGCGACGAACGCGACGTCGTGCTGACGACCGTGCTGGGCAGCTGCGTCGCAGCGTGTTTCTATGACCCGGTCGCGCAGATCGGCGGGATCAACCATTACCTGCTGGCAGATGGCAATGCGTCGGACCCGGCATCGATGCAGCGTTACGGCGTGTATGCGATGGAAGTGCTGATCAACGCGATGCTGGCGCGCGGCGCCGCGCGGTCGCGGATGCGCACGCGTATCTTTGGCGGGGCGACGATGCGCGCGGGGTTCCGCGACATCGGCGGCGCCAACATCGCCTTTGCGCGGCAGTTCCTGCGCGACGAACGCATCGCGCTGGTCGGCGAGGATGTCGGCGGCACGCAGGCGCGCCGGGTCGAATTTCGCGCGGCGGTCGGGTTGGCGCGATGCCGCTCGGTCGTCGACACGGCACCACCGCCGATCGTGGTCCGCGCACCGCCACCGCCACCCGCCGCCGTCGGCGACGTGGAGTTTTTCTGATGACCGAATTTGCACCGAGGGAGCCTCTAACCGTGGCCAAGACGATCATGACCGTGGACGATTCGCCCAGTATGCGGATGCTGCTGCGGGTCGCGCTGACCGATCTGGGATATAGCGTCGTGGAGGCCGAGGACGGCGTCCATGCGCTGGAAAAGCTGGACGGGTTCCAGCCCGACCTGCTGATCACCGACATTAACATGCCGCGCATGGACGGGTTCGGCCTGATCGCCGAAGTCCGCGGGCAGGGGCGTCGCAGCCTGCCGATCCTCGTGCTAACTACCGAGAGTTCGGACGAAAAGAAGCAGCGCGCGCGCGACGCCGGTGCTACCGGCTGGATCGTGAAGCCGTTTCATCCCGAAAAGCTGGCCGCCGCTATCCGGCGTGTCCTGCACTGACCCCCTTGCGCGATAAGGAACCCCCCATGTCCCGCCAACTTATCACCTTTCAGCTGGGCGACCAGATCCTGGGCGTCGACATCATGGCGATCCGCGAGATTCGCGCATGGTCGCCGGCCACCCCGCTGCCGAACGTGCCCCCCTATGTCCGTGGCGTCGTCAACCTGCGCGGCGTCGTGCTGCCGGTGTTCGACCTGCGCCACCGGCTGAACTGGGGCGTGACCGATCCGTCGGCCCGCCACGTCATCATCGTCGTGCGGATCGGCGAACAGCTGCAGGGCATCATCGTCGATGCGGTGAACGACATCGTGTCGATCCACCCCGACGCGATGCAGCCGATCCCCGACATCGGCGATGCGGAGGCGTCGCGCTTCCTGGAAGGGCTGGCGACGATCGACAACCGCATGATTCTGGTGCTGGCGCTCGACCGACTGGTCGACCAACCGGTCGCCGAAGCCGCTTGAAGTAACCGCGTAATTTTTTTGGGACATTCACATCATGGCTGCTAGCACCAAGGTCCTCGTCGTCGACGACTCCCTGACCATGCGGGCGCTCATTTCGGGCGCGCTGGAACGGATTCCGGGTGTCGAGGTCGTCGGACTGGCCGATGGCGCGGCCGAGGCACGCGCGATGGTGGCGTCGCTCAAGCCGCACGTCATGACGCTCGACGTCGAGATGCCGGGGATGAGCGGCATCGAATATCTGGCCGAGATCATGGAATCGAAGCCGATGCCGGTCATCATGTTTTCGACCCGCACGACCGACGGCGCGGGCGAGACGATCGAGGCGCTGCGCCTAGGGGCGATCGACTGCCTGCCCAAGCCGCGCGTGGCCGCCCCGGCCGAACTGAACGCGATCATCGCCAAGCTGGGCAAGCGGATCAAGTCGGCCCGCAACGCGCCGGTGAAGGTGCCCAAGGTCGCGCCGGCCGCGCGGCCGATCGACTGGAACGGCCGCCTGCTGGTGGTCGGCGGCGATGCGTCGAGCACCGCGTCGATGTTCCACCTGTTCGGGCAGTTCCCGCCCAACTGCCCGCCGACGATCGTCGTCCAGCATCTGGGCCCCGGCCTGGTCGACGGCATGGTCGAGAAGCTGGGATCGCAGGTCGCGCCGAAGGTCGTGGTCGCGCAGGACGGCATGGCGATCGAACAGGGCACGATCTATTTCGCGCCGCAGGGCGATCATCACGTCGTGGTCGATGCCTGGCCCTCGGGCAAGCTGCGCCTGCTGGCGCGCGACCCGGTGGCGGGCGAGCGTCCGTCGATCTCGCTGCTGTTCGCCGCTGCCGCCAAGGCGGCGGGATCGAACGCGGCGGGCGTGCTGCTGATCGATGGCAGCGAAGACGGCGGCGGCGGGTTGAAGGCGATGCTGGGCGCGGGCGGCTATGCCTTCTCGCCCGCCGAAAGCGGCGGTGGCCACACGCTGGCCCGCGGCATGGTCACGCAGCCGGTGGCAGCCGACGCGCTGGCCGCCGGCGTCCTGAAACTGTGCTCGAAATGAGCGCCCCGGCGCTTTCCGTCGCCTCGCCCGAACTGGGCGAGGCGCTGGCCGGCGAGCTGGAGCGGGCGTCGCGCCTGCTCGGCGAGCTGGCCTTCGAGCTGGGCAGCGACGAGACGACGCTGCGCCGGCACCTTACCGGCCTGCAGTCGATCGACCATGTGACGCAGATCATGCTGAACATCGCGACCGTGCTGCGCGCGGGCGAGGGGACGGATCAGCTGGCCGGCGTGACGCTGGAGGATGTCGCGGGGCGACTGCGCGCGAGCCTCAACTGATCGGCTGGTGCCCCGTGCAGGAATCGAACCCGCGTCTCTTCGTTACAAAGGAAGCCGTTTACCATTAACGTAACGGGGCACGCCGGATGTCGCTTACCAAGCGGTGTGTCGAACCACAATCTCAAACCACGCCGAAGGTCCACCCCTCGGTCCGCGCGATGTCGGGAGATAGCGCCGGCGGCGCCCAGAGCGCCGGCTCCTGCGCCACCCGCCGCAGCCATGCGGCGCTGAGCAGCGCGTCGGTGGCGTGATCGTCATAGCGTGGCGCGGGCAGGTGCGGCGCACTGCCCAATACCGCCAGCGCGGCGTCCAGCTGATCGGCATCGCGCAGCTTGCTGCGCCCGGCACGCACCCCGGCGGCACGCGCGGCGATGGTCGTGTAAATCTCGACGATCACGGGACCTGACGCCGGCAGCGGATCGAACGGCCAGACCGGTATCCGCCCCTCCAGCCGGTGCAGCACCCGCATTCCCGTCAGGCTCGATTTGCCGACCTGCGCCGCGCCGACCAGGTTGAAGCAGCTGGTCGGGGAAAAGCCCGCCGCACGCTGTCGCTCCTCGCACAGCCGCAACCGGCCGCGCCCTGGTACGAACCGGTCGCCACACGCGCGATGCCGGCGGAAATGGCGCGACAGTTCGTCGTCGTTCACGACCGAGGTGGCTGCCAGATGCGGGTCGTCCGCCGCGATCCCGTCGACCATCGCCCATAGGGCCCGCGCGTCAGCGGGCGAGTCCGTCCAGCCGGGGAAATAACCGCCGGCATCGACGAAGGGCAGGGCGGGCGACAGGTCCAGCCCGATCAGCATGTCCGCTTGGGTCTCGGCCAGCATCGTCAGCCAGTCGAGAATGCCGTCGCGCGACCAGCCGCCGTCGCGGGCGACCAGCGCCGGGCCGCCGTCACTCGCCTCCGCCACCGCCAGCCCCGCCGGGCGGGCCACCGCCTGCCCCGACCAGTCGATCGCGGCGAACCGGGCAAAGCGCCGGGTCACGAGGTCTGCCGACGCTCGTCCCACCACGCCATCCGCTCGGCGATCCGTTGTTCGAACCCGCGCCCGGTCGGTTCGTAGAATCGCGTCGGCGGCATTTCCTCGGGCCAGTAGTTCGCGCCCGAAAACCCGTCCTGCTGGTCATGGTCATAGGCATAGCCCTTGCCATAGCCGATGTCCTTCATCAGCCGGGTGGGCGCGTTCAGGATCGAGGGCGGCGGCATCAGCGACCCCGTCTCGCGCGCCGATTTGAACGCGGCCTTCTGCGCCTTGTACGCCGCGTTCGATTTGGGCGCGGTGGCGAGGTAGAGGCAGGCCTGCACGATCGCGAGTTCGCCCTCCGGACTGCCGAGAAATTCATAGGCGTCCTTGGCGGCGAGGCATTGGACCAACGCCTGCGGATCGGCGAGGCCGATGTCCTCGCTGGCGAAGCGGGTCAGCCGGCGCAGGACATAGAGCGGTTCCTCGCCCGCCGTCAGCATCCGCGCCATATAATAGAGCGCCGCCTGCGGGTCCGATCCGCGCAGGGATTTATGCAGCGCGGAGATGAGGTTGTAATGTCCCTCGCGGTCCTTGTCATAGACCGCGACACGGCGTTGCAGCAGCGCTGACAGCCCGGCGGGGTCGAGCGGTGCGGGCAGGTTGATCGAGAACAAGGTCTCCGCCTGATTGAGCAGGAAGCGCCCATCGCCATCGGCACTGGCGACCAGCGCGGCGCGTGCGGCATCGTCGAGGGGGAGGGGGCGTTCCTCCAGCGCTTCGCCGCGCGCCAGCAATTCGTTCAGCGCATCGGCGCCCAGCCGGTGGAGGATCAGCACCTGTGACCGGCTGAGCAGCGCCGCGTTCAGTTCGAACGACGGGTTCTCGGTCGTCGCGCCGACCAGCGTGACGGTGCCATCCTCGACATAGGGCAGGAAGCCGTCCTGCTGCGCGCGATTGAAGCGGTGGATTTCGTCCACGAACAGCAAGGTCTTGCGCCCCAGCCGGCCATGGTCGCGCGCCTCGGCGAACACTTTCTTCAGGTCGGCGACGCCGGAGAAGACCGCCGAAATCTGGGCATAGCGCAGGCCGACCGCATCCGCGAGCAGCCGGGCGATGGTCGTCTTGCCGGTGCCGGGTGGTCCCCAGAGGATCATCGACGACAGTTTTCCCGCCGCCACCATCCGCCCGATCGCGCCCTCCGGCCCGGTCAGATGATCCTGCCCGACGACTTCGTTAAGCGTGGTCGGGCGCAGGCGATCGGCGAGCGGTCCGCCGGCGGGGGTCTCGGGCGCGGGCGGGGCGAAGTCGGCGAACAGGTCGGACATGGCCCTGCATATAGGGCGTGCGGAAAAACCGCCAAATACCTCTTGCGAGAATCGTTTTGAGATATATCTTATAGTTCAAGATATATCGGAGAATGAAAATGCGATTTGGAATGGGATATGCGTCTTGGACCGGTGCACCGGGGCCGGGCGGCCGCGGGCGACATGGCGGCGGCCCGCGCGGCCGGGTGCTGGGCGGTGACGAACTGAAGCTGGTGCTGCTGGCGTTGATCGCGGAGGCGCCGCGTCACGGCTATGACCTGATCCGCGCGGTCGAGGCGCGCACCGGCGGCGCCTATGCGCCCAGCCCCGGCGTCGTCTATCCGACGCTGACGCTGCTGACCGACATGGGGCTGATCGAGGAACAGGCGAGCGAAGGTGCCCGCAAGCTGTTCGCCATCAGCGACGCCGGCACCGGGCAGCTGGCGCAGGATGCCGAACAGGTCAGCGACCTGTTCGCGCGGCTGGAGGCACTGGGCGAACATCGTGCCCGCACCGATGCCGGTCCGATCCACCGCGCCCGCGCCAATCTGCGCGCGGCGCTCCACCACCGGCTCGCCGGGCCGGAGGTCGACACCGACACCCTCCACGCCATTGCCGCCATCCTCGATGAAGCGGCGCAGAAGGTAGAACGTCTATGAGCGATTACACGACCCATGCGGCGGTGCCGACCGCGAATGCCAGCCGCTATCTCCAGCAGCTGTGCAAGCATTGGCAGCATAACCTGACCGTCGAGTTCGACGCCGATCACGGCACCGTTGTTTTCCCCCGCGACGCGCGCGGGGCCAGCCATCCCGGCGATGCGCAGGTGACGTTCGATGCGGCGGCGGATGCGCTCAACGTGCGGATCGACGCGACCTCGGCCGAACAGCTCGACGGGCTGAAGGGTGCGGTGGCGCGGCATCTCGATCGCTTCGCGTTTCGCGAGGCGCCGCTCGGCTTCGACTGGCAATGATCCGGGGCGGGGTGTCGTGCGTTGGGTCGGCATGACCGATACGATCGATACCCTGCGCGCGCAGATGGAGGCCGCCGCCGCGGCGATGGATTTCGAAACCGCATCGCGACTGCGCGACCGGATCAACCTGTTGCGCGGCGGCGCCGATCCGGACGCGGCGGAAGGGGCGGATACCGCCGGGCTGACCCGGCAACGGCCCGGCGCGATGGGGCTGGGCACCAGTCGCCAGCGGGTCGATCCGCCGGCAGGCTGGACGCCGCCCAGGAAGCCGGACCTGATGGTGACGCGCAAACGCTGACCGCCCGACTATTTTTCGCGGGCGCAGAACCGAACGGCGCGGCCGGCGTTCGTCGGACATGAAACGATATGTTGTAACTTCGCGCGAATCCGGGCATAGGGTAGCGATGCGCAGCTCCGTTGCCCGTTCCTGGTTGCACGAAGGCCGACTCGACCGGTTCGGCATGATGCTGTCCGGCCTGTGCGCGGTGCATTGCGTCACGACCGTCGCGGTGATGGCGATGCTGGCGTCCGTCGGCGGGACGTTGCTGCACCCGGCCATTCACGAAGTCGGACTGGTGCTGGCGGTGCTGCTGGGTATCGTGGCGCTTGGCGCGGGCTATCTGCGCCATGGGCACAAGCTGCCGACGTTCGTCGGCGGCATGGGGCTGGCCGTCATGGCACTGGCGCTGACCCTGCCGCATGGCGTGCCGGAGGCGATCGCGACCCTGACCGGGGTCGGCCTGCTGGCGTTCGGTCATCACCTGAACCGCCGGGCGGGCTGCTGACCCGCTTGCCGCTGGGCCACCATGCGCCTATCTCGCTGACATGGCGCACGAACATCACGAACATCATGGAGCCGCCTGGAACAAGGCGGCGGAAGACGCGCTGATCCGCGCCGGCGAGCAATGGACCGCGATGCGCGCCAGCATCTTCGACGTGCTGGCATCGTTCGAAAAGCCCGCCTCCGCCTATGACATCGCCGATGCCGTGTCGAAGGCGCAGGGGCGCCGCGTCGCGCCCAACAGCGTCTATCGCATCCTCGACCTGTTCGTGAACGCCAATCTGGCGCGGCGGGTCGAAAGCGCCAATGCCTATCTGGCGAACACCCATCCCGATTGCGTCCATGACTGCATCTTCCTCGTCTGCGACAAATGCGGACAGACGACGCATATCGACGACGACAAGATCACCGGCACCGTGCGCGCCGCGGCGTCGGGGGCGGGGTTCAAGCCGGTGCGACCGGTGATCGAAGTGCGCGGGACCTGTGCAGATTGCGCGCAGGATTGACGCTTTCCTGAACCATATGCGGGGTTTGTCCGGACGCGCGCGCACCGGCAATCGACAGTCGGTTCCACCTGCGCTAGTCAGGCCGGATGGCCGACCCACTTAGCACGCCGCTGCTCGACACCGTTCAAACGCCCGCCGACCTTCGCAAGCTGGCCCCCGGTGACCTGCGGCAACTCGCCGACGAACTGCGGCAGGAAACGATCAGCGCGGTCGGCACCACCGGTGGGCATCTGGGATCCGGCCTCGGTGTCGTCGAGCTGACCGTCGCGATCCATTATGTGTTCGATACCCCGGCCGACCGGCTGGTGTGGGACGTCGGCCACCAATGTTACCCGCACAAGATCCTGACCGGCCGCCGCGACCGTATCCGCACCCTGCGCCAGGGCGGCGGCCTGTCGGGCTTCACCAAACGGTCGGAAAGCGAATATGACCCGTTCGGCGCGGCGCACAGCTCGACCTCGATCTCGGCGGCGCTGGGCTTTGCCGTCGCCAACAAGATCGCGGGCACGCCGGGCAAGGGCATTGCCGTGATCGGCGACGGCGCGATGTCGGCCGGCATGGCCTATGAAGCGATGAACAACGCCGAACAGGCGGGCAACCGCCTCGTCGTCATCCTCAACGACAACGACATGTCGATCGCCCCGCCGGTCGGTGGCCTGTCCGCGTACCTGTCGCGCATCGTGTCGAGCCGCGAGTTTCTGGGCCTGCGCGAGGCATTCAAGAAGATCGCCCGCAAGCTGCCGCGCCCGCTGCATACCGCCGCGCGCAAGACCGACGAATTCGCCCGCGGCATGGCAACCGGCGGTACGTTGTTCGAGGAACTGGGCTTTTATTATGTCGGCCCGATCGACGGCCATAACCTCGACCATCTGATCCCCGTCCTCGAAAATGTCCGCGATGCCGAGGAAGGCCCGATCCTGGTCCATGTCGTGACCAAGAAGGGCAAGGGCTATGCCCCGGCCGAAGCGGCGGCGGACAAATATCACGGCGTCCAGAAATTCGACGTCATCACCGGCACGCAGGTCAAGGCGCCCGCCGGCCCGCCGCAATATCAGAACGTGTTCGGCCATACGCTGAGCAAGCTGGCCGATACCGACACCCGCATCTGCGCGATCACCGCCGCGATGCCGTCGGGCACCGGGCTGGACCGCTTCGCCAAGGAGCATGGCGATCGCTTCTTCGACGTCGGCATCGCCGAACAGCACGCCGTGACCTTTGCCGCTGGCCTCGCCGCGCAGGGGATGCGGCCGTTCTGCGCGATCTATTCGACCTTCCTGCAGCGCGCGTACGATCAGGTCGTGCATGACGTGTGTATCCAGAACCTGCCGGTCCGCTTCGCGATCGACCGTGCCGGGCTGGTCGGGGCGGACGGCGCGACCCATGCCGGCAGCTTTGACGTGACCTATCTCGCGACCCTGCCCAACATGGTGGTGATGGCCCCGGCGGATGAGGCGGAACTGGTCCATATGACCTATACCGCCGCCGAATATGACACCGGCCCGATCGCGGTACGCTATCCGCGTGGTAACGGTATCGGCGTGGCCCTGCCGGAGGTTCCGCAGAAGCTGGAGATCGGCAAGGGGCGTCTGGTCCGCGAGGGCAACAAGATCGCCATCCTGTCGCTCGGCACCCGGTTGGAAGAGGCGCTGAAGGCCGCCGACGCGCTGGAGGCGAAGGGGCTGTCCACCACGGTCGCCGACCTGCGCTTCGCCAAGCCGCTCGACGAGGCGATGATCCGCCGCCTGCTGACCAGCCATGAAGTCGCGGTGACGGTCGAGGAAGGCGCGGTCGGTGGCCTTGGCGCGCATGTCCTGACGTTTGCCAGCGACAACGGCCTGATCGATGCCGGCCTCAAGCTGCGTACGATGCGCCTGCCCGACACCTTCCAGGATCAGGACAGCCCGCAGAAACAATATGACGAAGCCGGTCTGAACGCGCCGCAGATCGTCGACACCGTGTTGCAGGCGCTGCGCTGGAACGAGAGCGGAGCCACCGAAGTCCGCGCATGACCGGCGGGCAGAAGGCGGCGGCGATCATCGCGCTGGCGGTGATCGCGCTAGCCTGGTTCAACTGGCGGATGTGGCGGCAGTTCAGCGCGGCCAAGGCCTATCGCGCCGGGTGGAGCGCGGCGGACTTCGATGCGATGGTGGCGGAGAATGGCGTGTCGCCGGCCATCGCCGCGCTGACCCGCGAACTGGTGGCGCCCTATTACGGTGCCGGAGTCGTGCCGCATCCCGACGACGATTTCGCCCGGTTCCTGGCGATCGATGATGAAGAGGTCGCCGATCTGGTCGAGGCGGCGTGGGAACGGCTGGGACTGAAGATGCCGACCCGCGCCGATCCGGTCGAACTGCCACCGATGAAGGATGTGCGGGACTTGGCGGTGTATCTCCAATCGGTTGCCAGTCCCGCCTGATCGACCTATTTTCCCGTTAGAAGGAGAAGGCCGGTGAAGGTCGAAAAGATCGGCGACAAACTTCATGTCGTTATTCCCGCGGACGTGGCGGAAACGCTGGGCCTGCACGAAGGGGATAGCGTCGAGTTGCGGCGGACCGCTGCCCCCGAACGCTTGAGCGATGCGGAACTTGCCGACATCTGGGCACAGATGCGCGCCTTGTCCCGGCCGCTGCCCGAAGGCTTTCGGTTCGATCGCGAAGAGGCGAATGCGCGCGGGTGACAGCGTTTCTCGACACGAACATACTGCTCTATGCGTTCGCGGACGATCCTCGCCGGGCGCAGGCGCAGCCGTTGCTGGACGGCACCCCGATCATCAGCGTGCAATGCCTCAATGAGTTCGCGGCCGTATCGCTGCGCAAGCAACGCACTGCTTGGCCGGAGGTGCGGCAGCGGATCGAACTGATCCGAACCGCTACATCCGACGTCCTCCCCCTGACCGACGCGATCCATCGCGACGGCCTGCGTATCGCCGAACGCTATCGGCTTTCCATCTACGACAGCATGATCGTTGCCGCCGCCCTATCGGCCGGTTGCGATCGACTGTGGAGCGAGGACCTCCATCACGGGCTGGTCATCGATACCCGGCTGGAGGTCGCCAACCCGTTTCTCTAGCGCAGGAACTGGCCCTGCGCCGCGTCGGTCGCGTTCACCGCCAGCACCGATCGCGCGTCGCTCGGCCGGCGGACATGGCCATGCCCGTCACCCGATGCCGCGATGACCCGGTCGAGCAGTTCCTGCCCTTCCTCCCACCAGCCGATACCGCTGGCGGCGTTCAGATGCCCCTGCGGCCCGGCATCGACGAAATGGCTGCCCCAATCGACCGCCATCGAATGGGCGCGCTCGATCGACACCCACGGATCGTCGGTCGATGCGACGACCAGCGAGGGGAAGGGCAGGGCGAAACGCGGCGTTGGGGCGAACCCCTGCAACTCCACCGGCGCGCCCGCGCGATCGACGTCCGCCGGCGCGACCAGCAACGCCCCCGCCACCGGCCAGCCATAGGGCTGTCCCGACAGTTGCGCCCACCATGCCACGGCAAGGCAACCGAGCGAGTGCGCCGCCAGCACCACCGGAGCCTGCGCCTGGCGGATCGCCTGATCCAGCTTCGTCACCCACGCATTGCGCAACGGCCGCGACCACAGGCCCAGTTCGACCCGCGCGGTGTCGGGGCGCGACTGCTCCCACAGCGTCTGCCAATGCGACGGGCCGGAACCGTTCAGGCCGGGCACGGTCAGCACCGTGGGCAGGCCGGTCAGGGGAGTCGAAAACTGTGCCATCGTCACGCTCCTGCGCTTTGGGTGTTCGACAGGGTGGAAGCCGCTGGCCAGGCTTAGGGACAGGGATCGGGTCCGGGCGGCTTCCTGTGACCAATCTATTCCTACTTATCCGATAGGCAATATCCAATCGACGAGTCGATCAAGGGTTGCGACGGGCGGAAAGCCGCGCCATGCGGGGCCATGGCAAAGCAACGTGCGGACCAGATGCTCGTCGATCGCGGCCTGGCCGAAAGCCGGACGCGGGCGCAGGCGCTCATCATGGCGGGACTGGTGTTCGTCGGCGATCGCAAGGTCGACAAGCCGGGACAGCAGTTCGCCCCCGACGTCGCGCTGGACGTGCGCGGGCGCGATCATCCCTGGGTCTCGCGCGGGGGGATCAAGCTGGCGCACGGCCTCGACCATTTCGGCTGGGACGTTGCGCAAGCGGTGGCGATCGATGTGGGGTCGTCGACCGGGGGCTTTACCGACGTACTGCTGACCCGTGGCGTGGCACGGGTCTATGCCGTCGACAGCGGCACCAACCAGCTGGCGTGGAAGCTGCGCCAGGACCCGCGCGTCGTCGTCCACGAACAATTGAGCGCGCGTCTGCTGACCGAGGCGCATATCCCCGAGCCGGTCGATCTGGTGGTGTGCGACGCCAGCTTCATCGCGCTGGCCAAGGTGCTGGCGGTACCGCTGACCTTCGTGAAGCCCGGCGGCCGCTTGCTGGCGCTGATCAAGCCGCAGTTCGAGGCGGGGCGCGAGGAGGTCGGCAAGGGCGGCGTGGTTCGCGACGCGGCCGTCCATACGCGCGTATGCGATGGGGTGGCCGACTGGCTCACCGGCCTTGGCTGGCGGGTCGAGGGGGTCGATCCCAGCCCGATTACCGGTCCGGAGGGCAATATCGAGTTCCTGATCGGCGCTCGTGCGCCCGAATCGGCCGCTTTGACTTGCAATGATGCACCGCACACAGCAAGCAATGCGCCCTGAACGGCGGCGCAGCGGGCGCGGCCGGTACTGGGGTGCGGGATGAACGAGATCGCGTCGAAGTGGCAGTTGCGATCGGGGTTTCTGCGGCGTGCAGTGGTGTGCGTGCCGTTAATCCTGCTGCTGGGATTCACGTCGGGACAGCTGGTCGTCGCCGGCGATGCGAATGGTTGGTATCGGATGCTGGACCTGCCGGCGATCCGACCGCCCAACTGGGCGTTTCCGGTCGTGTGGACGATCCTGTACCTCATGCTGGGCATCGCGCTGGCCGTCGTGCTGAACGCGCGCGGCGCGCGGGGGCGGGGACTGGCGATCGCGCTGTTCGTGGCGCAGCTGGCAATGAACCTCGTCTGGTCGCCGCTGTTCTTCGGCGCGCATCAGGTGACGCTGGCGCTGTACCTGATCGTCGCGCTGTTCTTCACCGCGCTGGCGACCACCTTTGCCTTTGGCCGTATCCGGCCGCTCGCGGCGTGGCTGCTGGTGCCGTATCTGGTGTGGCTGGTCATCGCCGCGGCGCTGAACTGGCAGATCGACCGGCGCAATCCGGATGCGGAAACCCTTGTGCCGCCGGCCCATTCCACCCAAATCACGCTTTAGAGACGGTCGGCGCGACGGGCGCCTGACCAACCGGAAGGATTTTCCATGCAGTCCGACAATCGCCTGTTCGACGATTTGGCCAAGTTCGTGAACGGTGCCGCCGGCACCCTCGCCGGCATGGCGCGCGAGGGCGAGGCCGCCACGCGGGAGCGGGCCAAGGCGTTCCTGGGCGGCATGGATTTCGTCAGTCGCGACGAATTCGAAGTGGTCAAGGCCATGGCCGTCGCCGCGCGCGACGAAGCCGACGCGCTGCGCGCCCGGCTCGACGCGCTGGAGGGGAAGCCCGCCGACGCACCGGTCCCGCCGATCGACAGCACCGGCGCGGGCGAAGGCGCGCTCTGATCCGTCGTCCCGCGCCTCACGCCGTACCGCGTGACGCGGGGCACGCGAGCGGTTAAAGACGTGGGGATGATATTGGACGAAGTGGAAGAGGACGGCGACGACGCCGTGCCGATCGATACGCTGGAGCGCTATTTCGCCGCGCACGGCTGGAAACATGAGCGCGACGGCGACGAGATCGTCGCGCATGTGAAGGGCAGCTGGACCGAGTTCGAACTGCGCGCGATCTGGCGCGGCGAGGACGGGGTGCTGCAGTTCCTTGCGCTGCCCGACGTTCGCGTCGCCGACGAACGGCGCGCGGCGATCTATGAAACGATCGGCCTGATCAACGAACAGCTGTGGATCGGCCATTTCGAACTATGGTCGTCCAGCGGCATCCTGCTCTATCGCCACGCCGCGATGCTGCCGGAGGAGCCGGTGCTGACCATCGACCAGGCGGAGATGATGATCGACGCCGCGATCGACGAATGCGAACGCTTCTATCCGGTGTTCCAGTTCGTGCTGTGGGGTAGCAAGTCGCCGAAGGAAGCTATCGCCGCCTCGATGATCGAGACGCAGGGCGAGGCATGAGCGCGCTGCCCGGACCGCTGTGGCTGATCGGCTGCGGCAATATGGGCGGCGCGATGCTGGAGCGTTGGATCACCGATGGCTTCGATCCGGCTGCGATCACCGTCGTCACCCGCTCGCCGCGCGACGTGCCGGCCGGCGTGACCCATGCGACGTCGATCCCGCAGGCCGGACCGCCCGCGATCGTCGTGCTGGCGATCAAGCCGCAACAGATCGATCAGGTCGCGCCCGATCTTGCCCCGCGCATCGCGGGTGTACCGCTGCTGATCTCGATCCTCGCCGGGGTCGAGGAAGCGGCGCTGGCCCAGCGGTTTGACGCCGGCACCATCGTTCGCGCCATGCCCAACCTGCCGGTGGCGTTCGGGCAGGGGGTGGTCGCGCTGCATTCGCATGGTCGGGACGGTGCCGCCCGCGCCACCGCCGCGGGGCTGATGGCGCCGCTCGGGCTGGTCGAATGGATCGACGATGCCGCGCTGTTCGATGCGGTGACGGCACTGTCGGGCTGTGGGCCGGGGTTCGTGTTCCGCTTTATCGACGCGCTGGCTTCGGCAGGGGCGGCGCTCGGCCTGCCCGCCGATCAGGCGCAGCGCCTCGCCATCGCCACGGTACAGGGTTCCGCGACGATGGCCGCCGGATCGGATGCCTCCCCCGCGACGCTTGCCGACCGCGTCGCCAGCCCTGGTGGATCGACACGGCAGGGGCTAAACGTGTTGGACGACGGCGATGCGCTCAAGCAGCTGCTGGCGGCGACGCTGGCGGCGTCCGAACGGCGGAACGCAGAAATGGCGGCGGCGGCGCGGGGTTAGCGTCCCAACGCCGCCACCGCCGCCTTGTCCCCCGCCGGGATCAGCCCTTCCAGCACCGCCCAGAAGCCGCTGACCGCATCCTGCCCAGCACCCGAATAGGCCCGCGACAATTTCGCGTTGAGCATTTCGTACAGCCGCGCCTCTAGCGCCTGTCCTTCCGCCGTCAGCTTCAACAGCCGCTGGCGTGCATCGCGGTCACCCGCGCGGCTTTCGACCAGCCCGCGCCCCGACAGGTCGTTCAACACCCGGCCCAGCGATTGCTTGGTGATCGCCAGCAACCGCAACAGCTCGCTCACCGACAAATCCGGCCGCCGCGCGATGAAATATAGCGCGCGGTGGTGCGCACGGCCCAGATTCTGCGCAGCCAGTTCCTCGTCGATGCTCCGGGTCAAATGGCTATAGCCGAAATACAGCAGCTCGATTCCACGGCGCACCTCGGCCTCGCGCAAGAACAGGGCGGAGGCGGTCATGGGTTGCGCGGAAGATGGGGCAGTCATGTTGACCATTTGTGCCATCCGGCCTACGCCACCGCAAGCATTCATCCATGAGGACGCCATGACGCAGCCGAGCTTCGCCTTCGAACCCCATGCGACCCCGGTCGCGGCGAGCGAGCGGGCCGCGCGGATCGTAAATCCGGGTTTTGGGCGCGTCTTCACCGACCATATGGCGACGATGCGCTGGTCGGAGGACAAGGGCTGGCACGACGCGAAGATCACCGCGCGCGCGCCGATCGTCATGGACCCGGCCGCCGCCGTCCTCCATTATGCGCAGGAAATCTTCGAGGGGCTGAAGGCCTATACGCTGCCCGATGGCGGCGTCGCGCTGTTCCGTGCGGAGCAGAATGCTGCGCGCTTCCGCCGCTCTGCCCACCGCCTCGCCATGGCCGAACTGCCCGAGGATCTGTTCGTCGCCTCATGCCGCGAACTGACCCTGGCCGAACGCGACTGGATCCCGGCAGGCGAGGGCAGCGCGCTGTATCTCCGTCCGTTCATGATCGCGAGCGAGACGTTCCTCGGCGTGAAGCCCTCGGCCGAATATCTCTACTGCGTCATCGCCTCGGCGGTCGGCAATTACTGGCCGGGCGGCGCCAAGAGCGTGTCGCTGTGGGTGTCGAAGGAATTTACCCGCGCGGCCCCCGGCGGCACCGGCGATGCCAAGTGCGGCGGCAACTATGCTGCCAGCCTGCTCGCCCAGTCGGAAGCGATCCGGCAGGGTTGTGACCAGGTCGTGTTCCTCGATGCGACCGAGCGTCGCTGGGTCGAGGAGCTGGGCGGCATGAACATCTTCTTCGTGTTCGACGACGGCACGATGCTCACCCCGCCGCTGACCGGCACGATCCTGCCCGGCATCACCCGCGATTCGATCCTGACGCTGGCGCGCGATCAGGGGATCGAGGTGCGCGAGGAACGCTATTCGATCGACCAGTGGCAGGCCGATGCCGCCAGCGGTCGGCTGGTCGAGGCTTTCGCTTGCGGCACGGCGGCGGTCGTTACGCCGATCGGTAAGGTGTCGTCGGCGGATTTCCGCTTCCAGATCGGCGACGGCCAGCCGGGCGAGCGGACGCAGGCGCTGCTCAAGCAACTGACCGACATCCAGCGTGGCCGCAGCAATGACCCGCATGGCTGGATGCAGCGGATCGGGTGAGGGGGGGGCTGTGGGTTTGTAGTTTCTTACCTGACTCTTCGCCCGCCCACTCCGTTTGCTTCGAGCGCAGGTTCGAGCCTGTCGAGAACCGTAGTCGAGAAGGGGTTGCCCCACGCGACGAGTTCTCGACGGACGCTTCTCGACAAGCTCGAAGCTGCTCGAACCGAACGGATTGGGGGAGAGGGAAGCCCACCCCGCAAAGTGTCGAACATAGTCCCGTCAGATCGAAGGTGCGTCGAGCTGCACCTACTCCGTCATCCCGGCGCAGGCCGGTATCCATGGATACGGTACGGTTGCGGCTCCATCGCCAGCACCCGACACAATGGATCCCGGCCTGCGCCGGGATGACGGGCTGCCTGCTTTACAACACCTCGAACAACCCCGCCGCGCCCATGCCGCCGCCGACGCACATCGTGATGACGACATACTTCACCCCGCGCCGCTTGCCTTCGATCAGCGCATGGCCGGTCATCCGTGCGCCGGACATGCCGTAAGGGTGCCCGATCGAGATCGCGCCGCCGTTGACGTTCAACCGGTCGTTCGGGATGCCCAGCACGTCCTGGCAATGCAGCACCTGCACCGCGAACGCCTCGTTCAGCTCCCACAGGCCGATGTCGTCGACATTCAGGTCGAAGCGTTCGAGCAGCTTCGGCACTGCATAGACCGGCCCGATGCCCATTTCGTCGGGCTTGGTGCCGGCCACCGCCATGCCGATATAGCGGCCCAGCGGCTGTAGCCCGCGCGCGGCGGCGAGCGACTCCTCCATCAGCACACAGGCCGACGACCCGTCCGACAACTGGCTGGCATTGCCGGCGGTGATGACCGCCTGTTCGCCGATGACGGGCTTCAGCGCGCGCAGCCCCTCGATCGTGGTATCGGCGCGGTTGCCTTCGTCCTTGGTTAGCGTGATCTCATGGGTGGAGACTTCCTTGGTCGCCTTGTCCACCACGTTCATCGTCGCGGTGACGGGCACCAGCTCGGCGTCGAACAGGCCGGCGGCCTGCGCGGCGGCGGTGCGCTGTTGCGACTGGAGCGCATAGGCGTCCTGCCGTTCGCGCGAGATGCCGTAGCGCTCTGCCACGATCTCTGCCGTCTGGAGCATCGGCATGTAGATGTCGCCGTGCATCGCCAGCAATTCGGGGTCGGGCGCGACGCGCATCTGCGGCGTCTGCACCAGGCTGATCGACTCGACGCCCCCGGCGACGCACACCTCCATCCGGTCATGGACGATCTGTTTCGCGGCGGTCGCGATCGCCATCAGTCCGCTGGCGCATTGCCGGTCGATCGACATGCCCGACACGCTGATCGGCAGGCCGGCACGCAGGGCGGCGGTGCGCGCGATATTGTTCGCCTGATGCCCCTGTTGCAGCGCCGCGCCCAGAAGCACGTCGTCGACCTCTGCGCCATCGATCCCGGCGCGCTCCACGGCGGCGCGGATCGAATGGGCGGCAAGGGTGGGCGCGGGCAGGTTGTTGAACGCCCCGCGATAGGCGCGGCCGATGGGGGTGCGGGCGGTCGAGACGATGACGGCAGAGCGCATGGGAAATCCTCGGGGCTTCAGGTGAAGAACTGGCTGATCCATTCGGCGATCAGCGCGGGTTTGTCGGTGCCGTCGACTTCCACGGCATATTCGGTCGTCCGCTGCCACTGACCGGGGCGTTTTTCTTCCAGCGCCAGCAGGGTGAAGCGGCCACGGATGCGCGATCCGGACCGGACGGGGTTCAGGAATCGGGTGCGGTTGCCGCCATAATTGACCTCCATCCGCGTGTCGGCGATCCGGGGCTGGTCGCTCAGCGCCGCCAGCCGGGGCATCAGCGACAGCAGCAGGAAGCCATGGGCGATGGTGCCGCCGAACGGCGTGGCGGCGGCGGCTTCCGGATCGAGGTGGATGAACTGATGATCGCCGGTCGCATCGGCAAAGGCGGTGATCGTCGCCTGGTCCAGCACGATCCAGTCGGACCGCCACACGGCGCCGACCTGGCTCGTCATCTCCTGTGCCGTCGGTTCGGCCACCTGCGTCCTCTCCCGCTACTTCCCGCGATCATAGCGCGGGGCGGCGGCGTCGCAAGTATTTCCGCACCTGAAATTCCGAAAGGGATATTTTCCAAGAACGGAAGGCCAGACCCGATGTTCGAAAATGCTATGGCTGTGCCGGTGCAGGGTCGATGATCGTGCCATCGGCGCGCGCGTTCAGGTTGACCTGCGTCGGATAAGCGATCTCGATCCCCTCAGCGGCAAAGCGGCGCAGGATCGCGACGCCGACCGCAGTGCGCCCGTCATAAAAGGCGACGTAATCCGCTCCGGCCGAATCGAACAACAACTCGAAATCGATGCTCGACGCGCCGAAGCCGATCAGGCCGCAGCGGACGAACACGCGGTCCTGCGCCTCGACCACCTCCCGCAACATCGCGGGGATGCGCGCGCAGGTCTCGGGGTCAGTCTGATAGGTGACGCCGAGGACGAACGATGCCCGGCGATGCGCGCGGCGGGTGTTGTTGGTGATTTCCTTGTCGAGCAGGTTCTTGTTCGAGATAATCCGCTCTTCACCGGTGACCGATCGGATGCGGGTGGATTTCAACCCGATCTCGGCGATCGATCCGTTGGTCTGGTCGTAACTGACATTGTCGCCGCGGCGGAACGGCTTGTCGAAGATGATCGACAGTGCCGCGAACAGGTCGGCAAAGATGCCCTGTGCCGCCAGACCGATCGCGATGCCGCCGACGCCCAGCCCCGCGACCAGCCCGGTGACGTTGACCCCCAGATTGTCGAGCACGACGATCAGCGCGATGGCGAACAACGCGAACGTCACCAGCAACCGGATCAGCCCCATGGCGGAGGCCAGCGCCTCGCCATGATAGCTGTCGCTGGCCGTCCGCCGCTCGACCGCGCCCAGGATGACCTCGCGCGCCCAGATCGCGGCCTGGAACACGGCGGCGACGGTGAACAGGAACTCGATCGTCGCGGTCACCATCGGCGGCGCGCTGGCATAGCCGTCGACCAGCTTGGCGGCGAGCATCACCATGAAGAACAGCCCGGTCCGCCCGATGGCGCGGCCCGCGACGCTGCCCCAACCGGCACGATTGTCCTGCGCCAGCTTCATGCCCCAGCGGCGCAGCAGAAGCAGGACGACAACGATCAGCGTGCCGACACCCAGTGCCACCAGCACCTGCAGCCAGTTTTCCGCAATCCACCGCGCACTGTCCTGCAACAGCAGCCGGACCTGCGCCTGTGCCTGTCCGGCGTTGAATCCCTGTTCGACCGTCGCGGCGGGCGACGTGCTGTTCTTGACGCTCATATTATCCTTTCAGGCCGCCGAAGCGAGGCTGTCCTGCCCCTCCAGCAGCGCGATCAGCCCGCGTTCGTGGCGGCTGAGATATTTGGCGGTGCGCGGCAGGCGCAACGTGTCGCGAAACGCGCCTTGCCCGTCCTTGACCAGATCGATCAGCAGCGGATGGACATAGGATTTGCGCGCGATGGCCGGGGTGTTGCCCAGCGCATCGACCACCGGGCCGAGCATCGTCTTAAGGCTGATGTCGTCCTCCGCCTCGGCCAGGGTCGCAAATGCCAGCACGCTCGCGCCCCAGGTGCGGAAATGCTTGGCGGTGAAATCGCCGCCCATTGCCTCGCGGATATAGGTGTTGACGTCGCTGGAGGTGACCGGATGCGCTTCCCCCTCGGCATCGACCCAGCGGAACAAATGCTGCCCCGGCAGGTCCTGACACTTGCGCACGAAGCTTGCGAGCGAGCGGTCGGTGATGGTCAGCAGGCGCATCTTGCCCGACTTGGCGCGATATTGCAGTTTCAGCCGGGTGCCGGTCAGCTTCGCGTGGCGCTTGCGCAGCGTCGTCGCGCCGAAGCTCTTGTTGACCCGCGCATAGCCTTCGTTCCCGACGCGCACCCGTCCCAGGTCGAGCAGCCGCACCACCGCCGCCACCGCCCGGTCGCGCGACAGCGCGCGCTTGGTAAGGTCGCGTTCGACACGCGCGCGCAGCTTGGGCAGGGCATGGCCGAACGCCGCGCACCGGTCGTATTTCGCGCTTTCCTGTGCCGCGCGGAAATCAGCGTGGTAGCGATACTGCTTGCGGCCCTTTTCGTCCCAGCCGATCGCCTGAATATGGCCGATGGGATCGGGGCAGAACCATGCATCGCGATAGGCGGGGGGCAGCCCGATGGCGTTCAGCCGGTCGACTTCGTCGCGGTCGGTGATGCGGTCGCCGCCGGCATCATAATAGCCCCAGCCGTGCGTCAGTTTGCGCCGCGTGATGCCCGGCGTCTCGCAATCGGAAAAAACGCAGCCGGCGGGGCAGGGGAGGTCGTCGTCTGCTGGTTCCATCGGGCTATCCCTGCGTATGTCCCGATCAATGTTCGGCTCGTCGCTTCGTTCCGGAACCGGCGTGGAGGCGGCCAGTTACGACGGGACCACCCCGCACAGGAGTTTCCCCCATGGCCGACCTCGCCAACGCCCGCGTGCTGATCCTCGCCACCGACGGGTTCGAGGAATCCGAACTGTTCGACCCGCGGCAGGCGCTGCTGGACGCCGGCGCGACCGTGACGCTCGCATCGATCAAGACCGACCCGATCCAGGGCGTCGTCAACGACAGCGAAAAGGCACGGACGATTACCCCCGACATCACGCTGGACGATGTCGATACCGAAGAATTCGACATGCTGCTGCTGCCCGGCGGCGTCGGCAATCCCGATGCGCTGCGTATTCAGGAGCGCGCGGTCGAGATCGTCAGCGAATTCATGGACGACGACAAGATCGTCGCCGCGATCTGCCATGCGCCGTGGCTGCTGGTCGAGGCCGACGTCGTTGACGGCCGCCGCATGACCAGCTGGCCATCGGTACGCACCGATCTGGAAAATGCCGGTGCCGAAGTGGTCGATGAAGAGGTGGTGATCGACGGCAACCTGATCACCAGCCGCAAGCCCGACGACATTCCCGCCTTTTCGAAGGCGGTGATCGAGGCGTTGCAGAACGAACTGGCTGAGGCGTGAGGTGAGGGGGGCGGGTGAAGGCCCGCCCCCCCCTACCATCATCGTCATTGTCATTCCCGCGAAGGCGGGAATCCATAGACGCTACCGTCCGTGCTGAACGTGTTACCGTTGCGGCTATGGGTCCCCGCCTTCGCGGGGACGACGATATGGCAATCGGAAGGAGAGCCGTTAATCGGCGATCGCATCAGGCGCTTACCGCCACGCGCCGCCGATCCCCCAACCGGTTGAGCCAGGTCTGCGCCGGTCGTTCGACCCCGCGATACAGCAGTTCCGACGACACGATCACCGCAACGACATACAGCGCCAGTACCCACAACGGCGCGTCGGTAGCATCCTGCACCAGCACCAGCTTGAACACGAACCACAGCAGGAAATGGCCGAGATAGGTCGCATAGCTGATCTCGCCCAGCCGATAGATCGGCCGCCATTCCAACGGATTGCCACGCCGGTTCGACGTGATCCCGGCGGCCAGCAACAGGCAGGCGAGCGCGGCCGGTAGCGACTGCGCCTCCGACAGCAGCTTCAGCGCCCACGCCGCCGCCAGCCCCAGTGCCACGATCACCGCGACCACCGCGACGCGATCACGCCCCTGCCACCGCAGCCACAGCGCGCCGATCGCGGTCCCCGCCGCGAACTGGATCACGCAGCGTGCCACCGCAAAGCGTTGCAACTCGCTGCCCAGGCCATCCTGCCCACATAGCGGCAGCAGGCCGAACAGCAGCACCGCGACGAACCCGACCAGCACCACGCTCGGCAGTTTCCGCCAGTCGACCGCGACCGCCAGCAGCGGGAACAGCAGATAGGCGGCGGATTCGGCGGAGATCGACCAGGCGGGATCGTTCCACTTCAGCGGGTCGACGAACCCCCAGCTTTGCAGCAGCACGACATGCAGCGGCAGTTCGGCAAAGGGAAAGCGGTCGATATTGCGTCCGGTCACCGCCAGCACGCTCGCCAGCACCACCGCGCACGCCAGCACGAACAGGTGCAGCGGCCAGATGCGCGCCATCCGCTTCCACAGGAACCGCCCGGCGACCGGGAAACCCCCTTCGGCAAAGCGCCGGCCCCATGACAGCCAGATCACGAAGCCCGACAGCAGGAAGAAGAAATCGACCGCCAGATACCCCTTGGCGATGGCAGATTCGACCGCCGGATGCATCTCCGCCATCGATCCGCGCAGGTGGAACAGCACGACCCACCATGCCGCCAGTCCGCGCGCGCCGGTCAGCGCCTTCAATTCGTTCATGCGGTCACCGCCCCCTTCTTGCGCCGCTGGATCGGCGCCCAGGCCTGATCGGCCCGTTTGCGCGCCAGATAGGTGTCGAGGCCGATCTGCGCGCCGATCAGCATGAAGACGAACGGCTGGAACGCGATCGCCACGAAATTCGCGCCGAACAGATAGACGACGTGCCCGTTCTGCAACGCGGCGGCCAGCGGCACGACCCACGCGTCCTCCTCGCGCGCCTTCGCATAGCGCCGCCGCAGGACTTCCATGCGGAACAACCCGCCCAGATTGATCAGCAGCCAGAGCGCCAGCCCCGGATAGCCCTGTTCGCCCAGCATCTCGAAATAGGCGGAGTGATAGGCACGCCCGGCATCGACCTCCAGGCTGCGCTCGACCGTCTTGTTGCCCGCTTCACCGACCACCGCGACCTTTTCATAGCGGATGCGGTTCTGGAGATAGGCGACGAAGCCGCCACCGAACGGGTTCTGCTTCACATAGTCGAGCGTCCACATCCACACCGCCAGCCGGGTCGATGCCGATGCGTCGGACTGGTACGTGCCGATCGTCTCCATCCGCTGGGTAAAGGCCGATGGCAGGAACGGCACCGCCATCATCCCCGCCGCACCGGCCAGCGCCAGATAGGTCAGCCGCCGCTTCACATCGCGCAGCATCAGCACGCCCAGCAGGACGATGCACAGCAGCCCGGTGCGCGTCGACGTGCCGACCGGGATCAACATGCAGGAAAAGATCAGCGCATAGCAAAAGGCGCGCACCCGCCAGTCGGGTGGAAATATCGTCCCGAACTTGCTGAACCACAGGATCAGCGGGATGATCGCGATGGCGACGGTCGAGATCGTCGACCCTTCGTACAGGCCGGCATTGTTCGACACCATCAGGTTCAATTCGCCATAGCCGCCACCCGACCCCAGCGTCTTGATCCCCCCGACGATGATGATCGACGCGGCGGATAGCACCATGAACAGCAGCAGCGATTCGATGCGCAGCTTGGTGCGCAGCGTCAGCGGCAGGAAGATGGCGAAGGCCAGCGCCTTCCACACCCATTCCCATTTGAACTGCGCCTCGACCGGAAAATCGGCGGTCTTGGTCGTCCAGAAACAATAGAGCAGCAGGGCCAGCATCAGGAACTGGCGCGGCGCCATCCGCGTATCGCGCTTGTCGTCCACCGCGACCCACGCCAGCACGGCAAGGCCGCAGGCGATCAGCGAGATCGGGATCGAATTGAGCAGGATATAGGTCAGCCGCTGCGGCGACACGATGTCGATATAGACATAGGTCAGCACGAACACGAACGGCTTGCGAAACCCGGCCGCGAACAACAGTCCCAGGAAGGCGACGAAGACGAGATCACGCACCGAAGCGATCCCGTCCCTTGCGCGGGGCATCGTCCCGCATGCGTTCGTCGTCGAGGTCGGGCCGCCGCAGCAGCCGCCATGCCGCGAACAGCATCAGCAAATGGGTCAGCCCCAGCGAGAAATTGTCGATCATCGGCTTGGGCAACCCTCAACGTCACCCGCAGCACTACCGGATACGGGTTGATGCGACGTTAAGCGATCGGCGGGGCGGGGGTCGAGGGGGCAAGCCGGTCGCGGCCTATCGCCAACGTCCCTCGCCACCAACGTCATCCCAGCGCAGGCTGGGATCTCCCGGTAATGGAGCGCGCGCCTCGCCGCAGGATGCCCCAGCCTGCGCTAGGGCGACGGCGGTGGCGAATAGCTTACCCCCGAACGATCTTCAGATACGCATCCAGCACCGACTGGTTCGCGCTGTCCCAGCGATAGCCCTTCGCCGCCTCATGCCCCGCCAGCCCCATGCGCCAGCGCAGATCGGCATCCTCGCACAGCCGCGCGATCGCATCGGCATAGGCGGGGACATCGCGCGGCGGCACCAGGAAGCCGGTCGTGCGATCCTCGACCATGCCCACCGCGCCGGTCGCGCGCGCGGCGACCACCGGCACGCCGGCGGCCATCGCCTCCAGCGTGACGTTGCCGAACGTCTCGGTGATCGACGGGTTGAAGAACACGTCCATCGACGCGACCGCGCGGCCCAGGTTGTCGCCCGCCTGGAATCCCGCGAACACTGCGTGCGGCACGCGTTCGGCGAACCAGTCGCGCGCCGGGCCTTCGCCGATCACCAGGATGCGGTGCTTGACCCCGCGCCGCTGCAATTCGGTCGCGACCTCCGAAAATATGTCCAGCCCCTTCTCCAGCACCAGCCGCCCGAGGAAGCTGACCGCCACCTCGTCATCACCGATGCCCAGCGACCGCCGCCAGTCGAGATCGCGCATCGCCGGGCTGAACCGCTGGTGATCGACCCCGCGCGACCAGATGTCGATGGGCGAGGTGACGCCCCATTCGCGCAACAGGTCGGCCATGCCCCGCCCCGGCACCATCACCTGATCGGCGCGATTGTAGAACCGCTTCGACAACGCGACTGCGACCGGGCCCAGAAACCCGATGCCGTAATATTGCGGGTACGTCTCGAACCGGGTGTGCAGCGAGGCGAGCGTCGCCACCCCCTTGTCCCGGCCCCAGCTCAAGGCACGATGGCCGAGGATGTCGGGCGCGGAGACATGGATGATGTTCGGCGCGAACGCTTCCAGATCGGCCCGCGTCTTCGCGGTCAGCCCGCGCGCCAGCTTATATTCGCCGCGCCCGCCGGGCATCCCATAGGCGGGCACGCTGACCAGGTCGCCGGTCGGAGGAAAGGCCGGCTTGTCGGTCGTCGGCGAATAGACGCGCAGGGTGACGCCATGGTCGAGCAGGTGGCGCGCAAGCCGGTTCAGCGCCTGATTGGCGCCGTCACGGACGTAATTATAGTTTCCGCTGAACATCGCGACGCGGAGTTGAGAAGGCTTCATCCGCGTGCCCATAGCGCCGGAACGTTCCGTACGCCACCGGAACGCTTGGCCGCTGCAACGGGTTGACCCGCCTGACAAACAGGAGCGGACAGGATGAGCGACAGCTATAAAAAGGGTCAGACGGTAAAATGGTCGTGGGGCAACGGCACGGCAGAGGGCAAAGTCGAGGAACGCTTCGACCGCCGGGTGCAGCGCACGATCAAGGGCAGCAAGGTCGTGAAGAACGGCACCAAGGAAAACCCCGCCTATCTGATCGAACAGGAGGACGGCACCAAGGTCCTGAAAAGGGGCAGCGAACTGGACTAAGATCCTCCCCATAACATGGGGAGGGGGACCGCCGCGAAGCGGTGGTGGAGGGGAGTATCCGCAAGCGGTCCGCTAACCGGATATTCCCCTTTCGTTCCCCATCTGCTACGGCCCGCGCATGGCAAAACCCCAGAAGCGCTACGTCTGCCAGCAATGCGGATCGGTCTCCTCGAAATGGGCGGGGCAATGCGCCGATTGTGGCGACTGGAACACGCTGGTCGAGGATGCCGGCGCGGCTGTCACGCCCTTTTCGGCGCGGCATAACCTGCAAAGCGGCGGGCGGCCGATCCTGTTGTCGGGTCTCGACGCCGACATCGCGCTGCCCGAACGGCTGAAGACCGACATCGCCGAACTCGACCGCGCACTGGGCGGCGGCTTCGTCGAGGGGTCGGCGACGCTGATCGGCGGCGATCCCGGCATCGGCAAATCGACCCTGTTGCTGCAAGCCGCCGCCAAGCTCGCACTGGCGGGCAAGTCGGTCGCCTATGTCTCGGGCGAAGAGGCCGCCGATCAGGTCCGGCTGCGCGCGCGTCGCCTCGGCCTCGGCAATGCGCCGGTGCAGCTGGCGGCGGCGACGTCGGTGCGCGACATCCTGACGACCTTCGGCGGATCGGCCGTGCCCGATCTGCTGATCATCGATTCGATCCAGACGATGCATAGCGACCTGATCGAAGGGGCGCCGGGCACCGTCAGCCAGGTCCGCGCCTCGTCGGGCGAACTGATTCGCTTCGCCAAGGAACGCGGCACTGCCGTCGTGCTGGTCGGTCATGTCACCAAGGACGGGTCGATCGCCGGCCCGCGCGTCCTCGAACATATGGTCGACACGGTACTGGCGTTCGAAGGCGAGCGCAGCCACCAGTATCGCATTCTGCGCGCGGTCAAGAACCGCTTCGGCGGCACCGACGAAATCGGCGTCTTCGCGATGGAAAGCGAAGGATTGTCCGAAGTTTCAAATCCTTCGTCACTGTTCCTGACAAGCCGCGACGAAAACGTCACCGGCACTGTCGTTTTCCCCGCGCTGGAGGGGACGCGCCCGGTGCTGGTCGAGGTGCAGGCGCTGACCGTCCGCCTGGCTTCCGGCGCCACCCCCCGCCGCGCGGTCGTCGGCTGGGATTCCGGGCGGCTGGCGATGATCCTCGCCGTGCTGGAGGCACGCTGCGGTTTGGCCTTTGCCACCGCCGAAGTCTATCTCAACATCGCTGGCGGCTACCGCATCACCGACCCCGCCGCCGACCTCGCCGTCGCAGCGGCGCTGGTATCGGCGCTGTCCGAACGACCGATCCCGTCCGATGCGATCGTGTTCGGCGAAATCGCGCTGTCGGGGGAGGTGCGGCCCGTTGCCCACGGCGCGCTGCGCTTGAAGGAGGCAGGCAAGCTCGGCTTCGCCCGCGCGCTGGCCCCCGCGGTGCAGGCGGAGGGCGGGGCGATTAAGCTCTCCGGCTTCAAGGATTTGCCGAGGTTCGTCGACTATATGCTCGGCCGCTAACTCCGCCCCGTGCCGGGGAGGAGCTTCCCCACCTCGACAATCCCCCCGCCGCCCGGCATAGCCACGCCCATGGGCCTGACCTCGCTCGACATCGCCGTCCTTCTCACCGTCGGCGGCGCGGCGGTGCTGGGGTTTATGCGTGGCTTCGTCACCGAAGTCCTGTCGCTCGGCGCATGGGCGCTGGTCGTGCTGCTGCTGAAGCTGTTCCACACGCCCGTCGCCGCCGCGCTGGTCGGGCCGACCGGGACGGCGGGCGGTGCGGCGACGCTGGCGTTCGCCTTGATCGCCGGCACCGGCTATTTCGCCGGGCGGCTGGTCGCCAACGGCATCGGTGCGCGCACCCGCGCCTCGGTCCTGGGCCCCGTCGACCGGGCGCTGGGCTTCGGCTTCGGCGCGTTGAAGGGCCTGATCCTCGTCAGCCTCGCTTTCCTGCTGCTGCTGCTGGCCGCCGACTTCATCGGTGGCGGCCCGACGCGGCGGCCGCTGTGGATCAAGAACGCGCGCACCTATCCGCTGCTCAACGCGACCAGCACCAGCGCCGTCGACTTCATCGACCGCCGCCGCCGGGGCGAACCGGTGTTCGGGGAATAGAAAAAGCCGGGCATCGACTCGCCACCGTCACGATTGCGCCCTACATCCAGCGGGTGACCGCAAACCTGTATAACACCGACATCCTCCGCCTTGCCGCCGAAACCGCGCAGGCCGTCCGCCTTCCCGATCCGCACGCCTCCGTCGAAAAACGCTCGCCGATCTGCGGCAGCCGGGTGACGGTCGACATCGCACTGGGCGACGACGGTCACGTCGCGGCGGTCGGAATGCTGGTGCGCGCCTGTGCGCTGGGGCAGGCATCATCGGCGCTGCTGGCGCGCGACATCGTCGGCAAGTCGCCGGCGGACCTCGCCACCGCCCGCGATGCACTGGCCGCATGGCTGGCGGGGGAGGGTGACCTGCCCGACTGGCCTGGCCTCACCCTGTTCGAACCGGCTCGCCCGCACAGCGCCCGCCACGCCTCGATCCGGCTCGCGTTCGAAGCCGCCGCCGAGGCCGCGCGCCTGGCCGCCGACCAGCGGGCCGCCGCCTGATGGAACATGGCACCGCGTCGCTGCTCCGGGATTTCGCGCCGCTGCTGGGCGCGGCGCTGGTGTTCGTTCTCATTTTCCGCAAGCTTGGCCTCGGTGCCACACTCGGCTATCTCGTCGCCGGGTCGGTGGTCGGGCCACAGGTGCTGGGGCTGGTCGGCAATGCCGAATCGAAGCTCGCCATCGCCGAACTCGGCATTACGCTGCTGCTGTTCCTCGTCGGCCTCGAACTGTCGCCGTCGCGGCTGTGGCAGATGAAGCGCGACATTTTCGGCCTCGGCCTGATGCAGGTGGTGTTGTGCGGCGTCGCGATCACCGGCGTCGTGTGGCTGGCGACGCATTTCAGCTGGGCCGCCGCACTTGCGCTTGGCCTGCCGCTGGCCCTGTCGTCGACCGCGCAGGTCCTGCCGATGCTGCAATCGGCCGGCCGCATGAAGACGCCGTTCGGCGAACGCGCCTTTGCGATCCTGTTGTTTCAGGATTTGTCGATCGTTCCGCTGATTACCATCGTCGCCGCTCTCTCTCGCAATCCGGCCGATGCCGGTGGCCCGCCGGGTTGGCAGCTGGCGCTGTGGACCGTCGGCGCGGTCGTCGGGCTGATCCTGGCCGGCCGGTTCCTGCTGCGCCCGCTGTTCCGGCTGATCGGCAATATGGGTGAGCGCGAGATGTTCGTGTTCGCCGGGCTGTTCACCGTCATCGCCAGCGCGGCGGTGATGCAGGCGCTGGGCCTGTCGACGGCACTGGGCGCGTTCATCGCCGGCGTGATGCTGGCCGACAGTCCCTATCGCCACGAACTGGAGGCCGATGTCGAGCCGTTCCGCTCGATCCTGCTCGGCCTGTTCTTCCTTGCGGTCGGCATGATGCTCGACCTCGGCGCGATCGTCGAGCGGCCGGTGTTCGTGATCGGCATGGCGATCGCCCTGATCGCGACCAAGGGGCTGGTGATCTTCGGCCTCGGCCGCCTGTTCGGGATGCCGTGGCGCGGCGCGCTGGCGCTGGGGCTGTTGCTCAGCCAGGGCGGCGAATTCGGCTTCGTCCTGTTCGCGCAGGCGCAGAACGCGCTGCTGATCGCCCCCGAAGCCGCCAGCGTGTTCAGCGCGATCGTCACCCTGTCGATGGCGACCACCCCGTTCCTGATGATGGCGACGCGCCGGTTCCGCGCCGATCCCGACAAGAAGCGCGGCGACACGCCGGAGGGGCCGCGCCACGATGGCGCCAGCGCGGTCGTCGTCGGCTATGGCCGCTTCGGACAGACCGTGGCGCAGATGCTGCTGGCACAGGGGATCAGCGTCACCGTCATCGACCGCGATGTCGAGATGATCGAAATTGCCGGCAGCTTCGGCATGAAGGTCTATTATGGCGATGGCACCCGCATCGACCTGCTCCGCCTCGCCGGGGCGCAGGATGCCGAACTGCTGCTGTTCTGCGTCGATGGCGATCCGTTCGATGCCGAGCTGGCGGAGGTCATCCACCACGCCTTCCCCGCGCCCGGCATCTTCGTGCGCGCCTATGACCGCCGTGCCGTCGTCAAGCTGGCCGGCGCACCGGTCGAAGGAATATTCCGCGAAGTCCTTGATTCCGCCGTCTCCATGGCGCGCGCGGCGATGGCCAGCGTCGGGGTTGACGATGGCGAGATCGACCGGACCGAGGATCTGTACCGCAAGACCGACGCCAAGCGCCTGTCGCAACAGTCCGAAACCGGCGACCTGAAGCAGGGCCGCGACATGATCTTCACCCATGCTCGCGTCGGTGACGCGTCGGGTACGGTGGCGGGGAACGGGTGAAGGGGCGGCCGATCAGCGAGCGGCTGGGCTTCGCCACGGCCGGGTTGCGTGCTGCGTGGCGACGTGAGGCGAGTTTCCGGACCCATATCGGTTTCGCCGGTGCTGCCGCCGTCGCGTTGGTCGTATTGCACCCCGTGCCGATCTGGTGGGCGTTGGTCGGAATCACGATCGCGATGGTCCTTGCTCTCGAACTGCTCAACGCGGCGCTTGAGGGCGCGATCGACCTGCTGCATCCCGGCCACCACCCGGTCGTCGGCATGGTCAAGGATATGCTGGCGGGCGCGGTGCTGGTTGCTGCGTTGGCCGCCCTGATCGTCGCGGTGGCGATGGTCGTCGATACGCTGGAGTTGTTGCGATGAATTTCCTTCTCCTTGCCGCCGCGTTGTCCGGTGCGATGGCAGTTGCAGCCGGCGCGTTCGGTGCGCATGGCGCTTCGGGACCGGCGGCCGAATGGCTGAAGACCGGCGGGCAGTATCAGCTGGCCCATGCCATTGCCGCGCTGGTCGCGCTCAGCCTTGGCGCACGCGGGCCGGGCTGGTTGTTCGTTGCAGGCGGATTGCTGTTCGGCGGCTCGCTCTATGCGATGGCACTGGGCGGCCCACGCGGATTGCTGGGGCCGATCACCCCGCTGGGTGGCCTGGTGCTGATCCTCGGCTGGCTGTGGCTCGGTTGGATCGCGCTCCGGCGGTAGGGGGAGCGCCGTTTCGACCCTGAACCGCTTCAGCCGACCGCGATGGCGTAGGTGTGGAACTGCGCGTCGCGCTCCCATCCGGCGCGGACGTACAGCGCATGGGCGGCGCTGTTGTCGACCGCCGTCGACAACGTCATCCGCGCCGCGCCGACCGACCGGGCATGGTCGCACGCCGCCTCCAGCAACGCCGCCCCGACGCCCCGCCCGCGTGTGTCCGGCGCGACGAACAGGTCGTTCAGGATCAGGGTCGACTGCATCCGTACCGACGAGAAGCACGGATATAGCTGCACGAAGCCCGCGCCATTGTCCGCCAGCAGGATAACCGACTGGTCACGCTCGATCCGCGCGGTCAGGAACGCCCGCGCACCGTCCAGATCACTGTCCCGACCATAGAATTGGCGATAGGCATCGAACAACGGCACGATCCGGTCGAGATGCTGCAACGTCGCACGGCAGATATTCACCATGGCCTTCCTCGCTCACCGGGACGGAAGTGCCAGCTTCCGTCCCTTTGTCGGATGATCTCGCGACCGACGAATCAAATGATCGTCGGTCGTTGCCCGGCATCCTACCGCTGCAACATGAACGTACCGCAAATGCCGCGGATCTGGACCTATTGCCCGAAGCGTAGCTTGCCTGCCTGCGCCACCGCTTCGCGCGCGGCGGCCAGCAGGGCGCCGGCCTTCGCCTCGCACTCGCGCTGTTCATAGTTGGGGTTGCTGTCGGCGACGATCCCGGCACCCGACTGGACATGCATCGTCCCATCCTTGACCACCGCAGTGCGCAGCACGATGCACGAATCCATCGACCCGTCGGGGCTGAAATACCCGACCCCGCCGGCATAGGCACCGCGCCGTTCGCGCTCCAGTTCGGCGATGACCTGGCACGCCCGCACCTTTGGCGCGCCCGACACGGTGCCCGCCGGAAAGCCGGCGAACAGCGCGTCGAGCGCATCGGCATCCGGCCGCAGCGTGCCGACCACGTTCGACACGATGTGCATGACATGGCTGTAGAGTTCGACGGTATAGCTGTCGGTCACCCGCACGCTGCCGGCCGATGCGACCCGCCCGACATCGTTGCGGCCGAGGTCCAGCAGCATCAAATGCTCGGCGCGTTCCTTGGGATCGGCGAGGAGGCTGGTGCGGTTCGCGTCATCCTCCGCCGCCGTGGCGCCGCGCGGGCGGGTGCCGGCGATCGGGCGGATCGTGACCTCGCCATCACGCAGCCGCACTAGGATTTCCGGGCTGGACCCGGTCAGCGCAAAGCCCGGCAGGTCGAGGTGGTAGAGGAACGGCGACGGGTTGATCCGCCGCAGTGCCCGGTACAGTTCGAACGGCTCCAGCGGGAACGGCGTGGTGAAACGCTGCGCCAGTACGACCTGAAAAATGTCGCCCGCCGCGATATATTCCTTGGCCGCCGCGACCATCTCGCCATAGCGGCCGGCGGGCAGGGTGGGGGTCAGCGCCAGCTCGGGCACCTCCGTCAGCCGCGCGGGCGCAGGTAGGGCCGCCGCGTCCAGCGCCGATGCCGTTGCCTCGATCCGCTCCGCCGCCGCCTCGACGCTGGCGCCGGGCCAGACCGGCGCGACGACGAACAGCGTGTCGGACAGCCGGTCGAATACCAGCAGCACCGTCGGCCGCACGAACATCATGTCGGGCAGGCCCAGCGCGTCCTCCGCCGCCTGCGGCAGCGTCTCGACCAGCCCGACCGTCTCATAGCCGAAATAGCCGACCAGACAGGCCAGCGCACGCGGCAGCGCCGCCGGCACGTCCATCCGGCATTGACCGACCAGCGTCCGCAGCGCGGCGAGGGTGGGTTCCTCGCACGGTACGAACGCCGCGCGATCGCTCAGCCAGCTGTCGTTGATCGCCGCATCATGCCCGTCGCCACGGAACACCAGGTCGGGGGCCAGCCCCAACAGGCTGTAGCGGCCGCGGACCGATCCGCCTTCGACCGATTCCAGCAGGAAGTCGCCGCGCCCCGGCTGGATCAGCTTCAGCGCGGCGGCGACCGGCGTCTCCGTATCGGCGACGCGCGTGGTCCACAGCAGCGCCGGCTGTCCGTTGGACAGCGCGGCGCGGGCGGCTTCTACCCCTTCGATCCCGCTCATTGTGCCGGCGCGGGGGTGGCCCCACCGACCAGCTCGTTGCGGACGCGGTTGATCGCCTGCTCGTTGCGCTTCACGCCGACCTGACGGCGCACCGCCTCGACGAACTGCTCGGCATATTCGCCGCCGGTCATGCGACCCAGCTCGCGTCCGACGCCGGTGATCGCCGCCTTGTCGTTCTTGGCATCGCCGCGCTGGATGCCGTCGAGATAGACGATCAGCCAGCCTTCGCCATTCGGCGCGGCGGTCAGCTTGGCCTTTTTCGGCGCCATCGAGAACATCAGCTGCAGCGCGGCGGGCACCTGCTGCCCCAGCTGCGACAGCTGCGCGCGCGATGCCGTCACCGGACGCGGGGCGGGCAGGCGCGTGCCCGACTGGGCGACGGCGGTGCCGATCGGCATTCCGCCATTCACCTTGGTCAAGATCTGCTGCGCGACCGCGCGGGCGGCCTTCAGCGCCTGGTCCTGCTTGTACTGGCCGATCACCTGCTCGCGGATGTCCGCCAGCGGGCGCGGCGCGGCGCGGGTGACTTCGCCGGTCGAGACGAGCGCAAAGGTGCCGTCGGCGGCAGTCTGCACGATCTGCGGCGCGTCACCCGATTCGGCGGCAAAGCCCGCTTCGATGATCGGCGCCAGCGTGGGATCGGGCTGGGTGGGCTTCAGCGGATCGATGCCCTGCGCGGTGACCGGGGCGGTCGCCTGTGCCGACAGCTTGGCGTCCTTCACGATTTCGTCGAACGTCGCGCCGCCGGTGATGCCGCCGTCGATCTTTTCCTGGATCGCGCCGAGGGCGGTCGCACCCTTGGTCTTGGTCAGTTCGGCGACCAGCTCCGGGCGTGCCTGTTCGATCGTCTTGCCCGGCACCTGCGTGACGGCATCGACCTTCAGCACGACGAAGCCCAGCGGCGACTGGATCGGTCCGACGACCGTGCCCTGCTGTGCGCCGAATGCCGCGTCGGCTACGGCAGGCGAGGTCTTGCCCGCCAGCTGCCCCTTGGTCTGCCCGGCGAAGCTGGTCGCTTCGAGGCCGATCGCACGGGCGGCGGCGGTCAGCGCCGCCCCGCCGCGCACGGCCTGCGCCAGCTTGTTGGCGGCGGCCTGGTCGGCGACGACCACCTGCGACACGCTGCGCGTCTGCGACGGCGCGAATCGGGCGGCGTTGGTGCGATAGGCCGCCTGAATCTCGGCATCGGTCGGCGCCGACTGCGCAAGGACGCTGGCCGGGGTGACGATCGCGTAGCGGATCACCCGGCGTTCCGGCACGGTATAGCGCGCGCGGTTGGCGGCGTAATAGGCCTGCAGCTGCTGATCGGTCGGTGCCGCCGGCGCGGCGAATGCGGCGGTCGGCACGATCGCGACCTGTCCGCTACGCGCTTCCTTGGCGAGCGAGGCATAGGGCAGTGCCAGCTGCTGCGGCATATAGCTGCTCTCCAGCGTCCGGGCGAGCATCAGGCGGGTGAGCGTGGCGCGGCGAATATCGTCGCGCAGCTGCTGCGGCGTGATGCGCGCACGGCCCAGCGCCTGTTCGAAGGTACGCTGATCGAACTTGCCGTCCAGCCCCTGGAACGCCGGCAGGCTGGCGATCTGGCCGTCGACATAGCGGTCGGACACGACCAGCCCGTGATCCTGCGCGAACTGGCGTAGTGCCAGATCGGAAATGGCGCGGTTCAGCGACCCTTCGAACCCGCCGCGCGCGATATATTGGGCGGTGTCCAGCCCCGGCTGCCGCTGCGCCGCCTGCTGCACGTCGCCCCGGATGCGCTCGGTCAGCACCGTGTCGGTCAGCGTGTCGTCACCCACGGTCGCCACGGTCGCCCCGTTGCCGCCCAGCGCCGACGGACGCAGCCCGTTGAGGTCGGCCATGGCGAAACCGATGGCGATGACCGCCAGCAACAGCAGGCCGACAAAGATGCCGACCTTCGACTTGGTCATGCGCCTGAAGAAACCGAGCATCCGTGCAACCGATCGAAAGGAATAAGAGGATGCCGCTTTAGAAGGCGGTTGCGCCCGCTTCAAGGTTGCGCGGGCCGCCACATGCGCTATCGGCTGTAGAACATGTAAAACGCGCTGGGAGCCGTGGGTATGAGTCGTCGCAAGCTGGTGGCTGGCAATTGGAAGATGCACGGCCTGCGCGGGCAATTGGCCGAGGTCGCCGCGATCGATGCCGCCGCCGCCGCCGCGCCGGGCGTGGATGTCGCGCTGTGCGTGCCCGCCACGCTGGTCCATGCCGCGTCGGAAATCGCGCGGACGATGCAGATCGGCGGGCAGGACGTCCACGCCAATGATCGCGGCGCGCATACCGGCTGCGTTTCGGCGGAGATGCTGGTCGAATCCGGGGCGACTATCGTGATCGTCGGCCATAGCGAACGCCGCGCCGACCAGAACGAAACCAGCCACGACGCCTGGGCCAAGGCCGCCGCCGCGCGTCGCCACGGGCTGAACGTGATCCTGTGCTGTGGCGAGACCGAGGCCGAACGCGATGCCGGTCGCGCCGAGCGCGTTGTGCAGGCACAGATCGAAAAGTCGGTGCCGGAAGGGGCGAGCGGCGACTGGTTCACGCTCGCCTATGAACCACGCTGGGCGATCGGCAGCGGACGCACCCCGTCCGCCGACGAAATCGCGCAGGTCCATGCAATCGCCCGCGCCAAGCTGCGCCAGATGGTGGGCGACGCCGCCGACGCTATCCGCATCCTGTATGGTGGATCGGTGACGGGTGCCAACGCCGCATCGATCCTGTCGATCGACGATGTCGACGGCGCGCTGGTTGGCGGGGCCAGCCTTACCGCCGAAAAATTCGTGCCGATCATCGAAGCGGCCGCCGGGCTGTAACCGCCATCGGCGGAACGGTCCGTTTCAGCGTCGGTTCATGTCGCATGTGACAGGCGGGGATATTGCTCCAACCGGGATGACGACCATGCGTATCTTCAGTCTCTTGTCGGTCGCGCTGATTGCCGCCACCACGGCGCCGCTGGCGGCGCGCGAGCGTGACAATGCCGCGGGAGAGGCGGCCTTGTCGCGGATCACTGAGCGGCGCGATGCCGGCAAGCCGGTCGACTGCATCAACCTGCGCGACATCCGTTCCAGCGAGATCGTGCCGAACACCGCCATCGTCTATCGCATGAACAACGGCACGCTGTTCGTGAACCGGCCGCAGGGTGGCGCCTTTCTCGACCGCGACGACATCCTTGTCACGCGCACGATCGGCACGCAGCTGTGCCGGATCGACATCGTCAACCTGCTCGACCGCAATTCGCGCATGATGAGCGGATCCTTGTCGCTGGGCGACTTCGTGCCCTATTCGCGCTTGCCGGCGCGCAACTGATCCTCTTGCGTCCGGCGTCCGCTTCGCCCATATGGCGCGCGGGAGTCGGGCGGACGATGCCGTCGCCAACCCGGTCAGGTCCGGAAGGAAGCAGCCGCAACGATTTCGCAGCGGGTCGTCCGGCTCCCACCTCTAACGCGGCGCGGCAAGGTCCAGCGCGCGGGTCATCAATCCGGTGAATTGCAACGTGTCGATGTCCTTGTCAGGATCATTGACGCCCGCAGCCAGCGCGGTCCAGCCGCCATCGCTGGCTTGCAGCAGGAATGCCATGGTCAGCACGCCGGGTTCCGAGCCACCCTTGTAACCGACATAGCGCCAGTGTGCCGCCGCATCGGGAATGCCGGGATTCTTCGACAGGATTGCGCGCAGCTCTACCCCCGCCGCTCCGTCCATATGCCGCCGCACCCAGTCCATCGCCCGGATCAGGTCGTTCGGGCTGGCAAACCATTCCAGCTCCGCGATCCGCAGCGGCTTGCCGTTCTGGAACAGATCGCGTGGAATGGCGGCGATCGGCGTATTGCGCACCGGACCGTCGAGGAACGCCCGTCGCGCGGCCGGCGGCAGCGACAGATAGCGCGTGCCCAGCGCGCCGCCGCCCGCGCCTTTCAGCTTGAACAATTCCAGCGCGCCGAGGAACGGCACGTTGCGGGCCCCGCCATCGGTAAAGCCGACGACCGGCAGCATCGCCTCCACCTTCACCCGGCCGAGGTGAAACAGCAGGATGTCGGTCGCACTGTTATCGCTGACCGAAATCATCCGTTCGGCCAGTTCCTTGAGCGCGATGCGCGTCCCCTTGGGCTGCTGCGCATAGCCGCCGCCGGGCAGCGCCGACCCGTCGAGCGTCACCACGTCGCTCCATTTGCGCTCGTCCGCCTCGATCGAGCGGACCAGTTCGGCGAGGATCACCAGCTTGAACGCCGACCCGATCGCGATCGGTGTGGTCGCGTTGCGGGCCTTGCTCAGTTTCGGCGGCCCGTCCCCCAGTCGCGCCAGCGCGAACACGCTGGTGCCGGGTAGCCCCGCCAGTCGTTCGACCACGGTGTCCAGCGTCGCCGCCACCGGACCACGCGGTTCCGCGCCTCTGGTCAGCAGGCCGGTAATCAGATGTTCGCCGCTCGGATCGAGTGTGAGGTCGACCTTCAGTGTCCCGCGTTCAAAGGCGATGCGGACATGCGCCGTCCACGGACCGGTCGGCTCGATCGCCTCCACCCCGGTCGGCTTGCCCAGCGCGGTGGTCAGTTGGGTGGCGATCGCATCGAAGCGCGCGCGGGGCACGGCGGTGCGGAACGACGGGGCGAAGGTCGCGTCGTAATCGCCCGTCCCGCCCAATATCGCCACGACCTCGGGTGCGCGGCTGTCGATCGTCGCGGTCGCCGGTTGCCCCTGAACCGATGGTGACGCGATCGCGGCGAGCATCATCAGCGTGGCGACCATCGGCCTCTTTCCCAAACCCTCTGTTCGTTGGCAGGGTGCGGCACTGGAAGCAGGGCGTCAATCGCCGTGCGTCAGGCGTCAATCACCGCGTCGTCCAACCGTGCGGCATTTTCCTGGATGAAGGCGAAACGATGTGCCGGGTTCGTGCCCATCAGCCGGTCAACCAGGTCCTTCACCGCCGCGCGCTCTTCATATTCCTGCGGCAGGGTGATGCGGATCATGCTGCGCGATTTCGGGTCCATCGTCGTTTCGCGCAACTGGCCCGGATTCATCTCGCCCAGCCCCTTGAAGCGTCCGACCTCGACCTTCTTGCCCCGGAATGCCGTGCGTTCCAACTCGGCGCGATGGGCGTCGTCGCGGGCATAGAGCGACTTGGCGCCGACCGTCAGGCGATAGAGCGGCGGCTGCGCCAGATACAGGTGCCCTCGACGGACGATTTCCGGCATTTCCTGAAAGAAGAACGTCATCAGCAGCGTCGCGATATGCGCGCCGTCGACATCGGCGTCGGTCATGATGACGATGCGTTCGTAGCGCAGCGCGTCGGGCTGGCAGTCCTTGCGCGTGCCACAGCCCATTGCGAGGACCAGATCCGCAATTTCTTGGTTCGCAAGGATTTTCGCGCTGGTCGCCGACGCGACGTTCAGGATTTTGCCGCGGATCGGCAGGATCGCCTGCGTCTTGCGGTCGCGCGCCTGTTTGGCCGAACCGCCCGCCGAATCGCCCTCGACGATGAACAGTTCGGTCCCGGCGGGATCGTCGGACGCGCAATCGGTCAGCTTGCCCGGCAGGCGCAGCTTGCGCGACGAGGTCGCGGTCTTGCGCTTGACCTCGCGCTCGGCCTTGCGGCGCAGGCGTTCGTCCATCCGGTCGAGCACGAGGCCGAGCAGCGCCTTGCCCCGGTCCATATTGTGGCTGAGGAAATGGTCGAAATGGTCGCGCACCGCCTTTTCGACGAGGCTGGCGGCCTCGACGCTGGTCAGGCGATCCTTGGTTTGGCTCTGAAACTGCGGGTCGCGGATGAACACCGACAGCATCAGTTCGCAACTGACGGTCACGTCGTCGGCGGTCATGTCCTTGGCGCGCTTGTTGCCGACCAGATCGGCAAAGCCGCGCAGGCCGCGCACCAGTGCCTGTCGCAGGCCCTGTTCATGGGTGCCGCCATCGGGGGTCGGGATGGTGTTGCAATAATAGCTGTAGCTGCCGTCGCTCCACAGCGGCCATGCGACCGCCCATTCGACACGGCCCTGTTCGCCCGGAAAATCCTGTGTTCCGGTGAAGAAGTCGGCCGTCGCGCATTCGCGACCACCGACCTGTTCGCGTAAGTGGTCGGCAAGGCCGCCGGGGAACTGGAACACCGCCTCGGCCGGGACGTCGGTCCCCTCGACCAGTTCGGCCGCGCATTTCCAGCGGATTTCGACGCCGGCGAATAGATACGCCTTCGATCGCACCAACTTGTGCAGCCGGGCGGGCTTGAATTGCAGGTCGGCGAAGATTTCGGTGTCGGGGGTGAAGGCGACCAGCGTGCCGCGCCGGTTGGGGGCCGCGCCGACATGTTCCAGCGGGCCGATCGTTTGCCCCTGCGAGAATCGCTGGCGATAGAGCTGGCGATCGCGTGCGACCTCGACCACCGTATCGACCGACAGCGCGTTCACCACCGAGATGCCGACGCCGTGCAGGCCGCCCGACGTCGCATAGGCCTTTCCCGCGAACTTGCCGCCCGAGTGCAGCGTCGAGAGGATCACCTCGAGCGCCGATTTGTCGGGGAATTTCGGGTGCGGATCGACCGGGATGCCGCGCCCATTGTCGATGATCGTCAGCCGGTTGCCGACGTCCAGCTGCACTTCGATCCGGGTCGCATGGCCGGCGACCGCCTCGTCCATCGCATTGTCGAGGACTTCGGCGGCAAGATGGTGGAGCGCGCGTTCGTCGGTGCCGCCGATATACATGCCGGGCCGGCGACGGACCGGCTCCAGCCCCTCCAGCACCTCGATCGAGGAGGCGTCATAGGCGGGCGGGGTGGGGATGTTCGCTTCGAACAGATTTTCGACCATGGCGGGCGTATAGAACGAAACGGGGTCATCCGCAAAGCGGGGGTGGGGTGCGGGATGGCTGGTGGGCATGGGCAAAGCCCATGCCGTCGCTCGCGGCTTCTGGCCGCGCCGGCCGGCCGAGCGCCGGTGCGCGTCCGGGCTTACGCCCGGACTTGCGCGCTCGGCATCAGCGAACCCGCGGACCGCCATAAGGCAGCGGCGGCGGCGGACGGCGGTCGCGGCGGGGCAGCTGTGCCTGATAGGCATGGCCGCAATGGTCGACGCAATAGGGGAAGCCGGGGTTCACCTTGTCGCCGCAGAAGTGAAAGTCCGGCTCGCCCGGATGGCCGATCGGCCATTTGCAGATGCGGTCGTTCAGGTCGAGCAGCGTTGTCTTGCCCGCGATCGCGTCGCTCGGCCGGGCCGGCACCAGGCGGCGCGGCGGGGCGGGGGTCAGCGGGGCGCTCTGTTCGCCCGGATTCTGGCGCAGGAAGCCGCCGGGGCCGACCGACCGCATGACAGGCTCGGCACGACGCGGTGCAGCGACCGGTGCATCCTCGTCCTCTTCTTCCTCCTCGACCTCGTCCACCTGATCTTCTTCGGGAAGCGGCGTGAACGGGTCGTTCTCGACCGGGGCGGCCGCAACGGGGTCGGGCTTCGGTTCGGGGGCCGGTGCCGGCTTCGGAGCGGGCGGGGGCGGCGGCGGTGGTGCCGCGACGACGGGAGCTGGCTCCGCAGCGGCTGGCTTGGGCGCAGGTGCCGCCGCCTTGGCCGCGTCGTTCGATTTCACCGGCGACGGGCGCGACTGCAGGCCCAGGCGATGCGCCTTGCCGATCACCGCATTGCGGCTGATCCCGCCCAGTTCCTCGGCGATCTGGCTTGCGGTCATCCCCGATTCCCACATCTTGGCCAATGTCGCGATGCGTTCTTCGGTCCAGCTCATGCCCGTCTTCGTCCTTCACTTCATCATAGCGCAAACGACCATGATCCTTGCCGCCGCGCGCGCCAGCGATTAGGCGACACAGCCATGCAGGAACAATCCCCGTCGCGCGCAAAAATCATCATCGCCGACCCCGGCGTGCCGGTCATCCGGAACGTGAACTGGGGTGGGCTGCGCACGCTCTATATCAAGGAGGTGCGCCGTTTCTTCAAGGTGCAGCTTCAGACCATCTGGGCACCGGCGGTCACGACGCTGTTGTTCCTCGTGATCTTTTCGGTCGCGATGGGCGGGGCGGGGCGTACCGTGCTGGGCGTGCCCTTCCCCGATTTCGTCGCGCCGGGACTGATCGCCATGGCGATGCTGAACAACGCCTTCGCCAATTCCAGCTTCGCGCTGCTGGTCGGCAAGATCCAGGGGACGGTAGTCGATTACCTGATGCCGCCGCTGTCGACCGGCGAGCTGCTTGCGGCTCTGGTCGGGGGTGCGGTGACGCGGGCGTTTCTCGTTGGGATCGTGCTGTGGGGGGCGATGCTCCTATATCCCGGCGTCCATGTCATGCCGCGCCATCCCGGCGCCGTGCTGTGGTTCGGGCTGTTCGGATCGACCTTTCTCGCCCTCGCCGGCGTGATGACGTCGATCTGGGCGGAGAAGTTCGACCATGCCGCCGCGATCACCAACTTCGTGATCGGGCCGCTGACGCTGTTGTCGGGCACCTTCTATTCGGTCGAGGCGCTGACCCCGACCTTCCGTTCGATCAGCCATCTGAACCCGTTCTTCTACATCATCTCGGGCTTCCGCTACGGGTTCCTAGAGCGCGCCGATTCGCCGGTGCTGCTGGGCGGTGCGGTGATCCTTGCGGTCGATGTCGCGATGGCGATCGGCTGCTACGCGTTGCTGCGGTCGGGGTGGAAGCTCAAGAATTGACGCAAAGCCCCAAGGAGCGGTACAGCGCCGCTCCGGGCGGCCGGCTTGGCCGCCTTTTTGCGTTTTCAACGCCGATATTTCTCATGAAGGAGCAGTTCGATGACGACCCCCGCGCTCATGCCCGTCTATCCACGGTGCGGCGTGCGTCCGGTCCGAGGCGAGGGCTGCTATCTTTATGGTGAGGACGGCACGCAATATCTCGACTTCGCCGCCGGCATCGCCGTCAATGCGCTCGGCCATGGCCACCCGCACCTGACGAAGGCGATCCAGGAACAGGCCGCGACGCTGATGCATGTCAGCAACCTCTACGGTTCGCCGCAGGGCGAGGCGCTGGCGCAGCGGATCGTCGACAACAGCTTTGCCGACACCGTGTTCTTCACCAATTCCGGAGCCGAGGCGGTCGAGTGCGCGATCAAGACCGCGCGTCGCTTCCATTTCGCCAATGGCAATCCGCAGCGGCACACGCTGATCACCTTCAACCAAGCGTTCCATGGCCGGACGCTCGGCACCATTTCGGCCACCAACCAGGCCAAGATGCGCGACGGGTTCGAACCGTTGCTGCCCGGCTTCAAATATGCCGAGTTCAACGATCTCGAAGGTGCGCTGGCGCTGATCGACGACAGCACGGCCGGCTTCCTGGTCGAGCCGGTCCAAGGCGAGGGCGGTTTGCGCACCGCGACGCCCGAATTCCTGACCGGCCTGCGCAAGGCGTGCGACGAGCACGGCCTGTTGCTGGTGCTGGACGAAGTGCAGTGCGGCTACGGCCGGACCGGTACGCTCTTCGCGCATGAGCAGTACGGCGTGACGCCCGACATCGTGTCGGCGGCGAAGGGCATCGGCGGCGGCTTCCCGTTCGGCGCGTGCCTCGCGACCGAGGAAGCGGCAAAGGGCATGGTGTTCGGCACCCATGGCTCGACCTATGGCGGCAATCCGCTCGCCATGGCGGCGGGGCAAGCGGTGCTGGACGTGATGCTCGACCCCGGTTTCTTCGCCCATGTGAAGGCGATGGGCGACCGGCTGCGTTCCAGCCTCGAACAGATGATCCCGAACCACGATCATCTGTTTCAGGAGGTGCGCGGCATGGGGCTGATGCTGGGGCTGAAGCTTAAGTCGGACAGCCGCCGTTTCGTGGCGCATCTGCGCGATCACCATCAACTGCTGACGGTGGCGGCGGGCGACAATGTCGTCCGGGTGCTGCCGCCGCTGGTGATCGATGAAAGCCATATCGCGCAGGCGGTGGAGAAGCTGTCGGCCGCCGCACGGGTCTACGTGCCGGTCGCCGACGATTGATTGACGCTCCTCCCCGGTACGGGGAGGGGGACCATGCAAAGCATGGTGGAGGGGGACCGCCCCGAAGCGCAGCACTGGTGGAGAACCCCCTCCACCGTCCTGCGGACGGTCCCCCTCCCCGTGCCGGGGAGGATATTTACCCAGATGCGCCATTTCCTCGATCTCGCCTCGGCCGGTGCCGATGGCATCGCCGCCATTCTGAACGACGCGCTCGACGCCAAGGCAGCGCGCAAGGGCTGGCCGAAGGGCCGCGCCGATGCCGATGCGTCGCTTGCCGGCCACACGCTCGCCTGTGTGTTCGAAAAATCCTCCACGCGCACCCGCGTGTCGTTCGACATGGCGATGCGCCAGCTCGGCGGGTCGGCACTGGTGCTGGACGCGGGCACGACGCAGCTGGGACGCGGGGAGACGGTCGCCGATACCGCGCGTGTCCTGTCGGGCTATTGCGACGCGATCATGGTGCGCACCGACGATCCGGCCAAGTTGGACGAAATGGCGTGCTATGCGTCGATCCCGGTCATCAACGGCCTGACCGACCATTCGCATCCGTGCCAGATCGTCGCCGACCTGCTGACCGTGATCGAATCGGGGAAGTCGCTGCCGGGCCTGAAATGGGCATGGCTGGGCGATGGCAATAACGTGCTGCATTCGATCGTCGAGGCGGCCGCGCTGATGGGCTTCGATGTCGTCGCCGCCTGTCCCGAAGGATACGACCCTGACCCGGACGTGATCGCAGCGTCGGGTGGTCGCGCGACCATTACCCGCGATCCGGTCGCCGCAGTGCGCGATGCGGACGTGATCGTCACCGACACCTGGATCTCGATGGGGCAGGCCCATGCCGAACAGAAGCTGGCGGCGATGACTCCTTATCAGGTTGATGCCGCGCTGATGGCCCATGCAAAGCCCGATGCGGTGTTCCTGCATTGCCTGCCCGCGCATCGCGGAGAGGAAGTGACGCCGGACGTGATCGATGGCCCGCAATCTCTGATCTGGCCGGAGGCAGAGAACCGCCTGCACGCCCAGAAGGCAATCCTGCGCTGGTGCTTCGGCCTGGTCGGCTGATCTTCCCGCACACGACCGGACATTCCTGACCGGGCGGTCGGCGTTCCACGGCGGGACGCAGGCCGCCCGGTTTTTGCATGTGCGAACACCGGGCGGTTCCAAAGCGCTTGCGAAATGCCGCGCGTGCTACCATGTGAGTGATCGATCACAGTTTGCCCCGATCGGGGCAAGAGGAGCTTTCGTTTGTCCGACACCGTCCGCCTGCCCGATCTCGACCGTGCGATCGGGTTCACGCTGCCTGACCATCACGCGCGCGGTCGTGTCGTGCGGCTGGGGCCGGTCGTTCAGTCGATCCTCGCCGCCCATGCTTACCCTGCGCCGATCGAAAGGCTGCTGGCCGAGTCGCTGGCGCTGACCGCGCTGCTGGGATCGACGCTGAAGGAAGCCGAAGGGCAGTTGACGCTACAGGCGCAGACGCAGGGCGGGATCATCCGCCTGATGGTGTGCGATTACAAGAATGGCGAACTGCGCGGTTATGTCGATTACGACGCCGACCGGCTGGCCGAACTGGGCGAGGACCCGTCGCTGTTCGCGCTGTTCGGACAGGGCTATCTGGCGATCACCTTCGATCAGGTGACGTCGGGCGAGCGGTATCAGGGCATCGTACCGCTGGACGGCGAATCGATCGCCCAGGCGGCGGAAAGCTATTTCCTCCAATCCGAACAGATTCCGTCGCTGGTCCGGCTCGGCATCGGTGTCGACGACAATGGCCAGCGGATCGCGGGCGGCATCTTCCTGCAGCATCTGCCGGAGGGCGAGGAAGGGCGCGAACGGCTGCACGTGCGGCTCGACCATCCCGAATGGCATCATGTCGAGGCGCTCGGGGCGACCATGGGGGCCGACGAACTGGCCGATCCGATGCTGTCGCTGGAAACGCTGGTTTGGCGGTTGTTCAACGAAGAGCGCGAGGTTCGCGTACTGGCCAGCACCGACCTGTCGCGCGGCTGCCGTTGCGACCGCGACTATATCGCCGGGGTGATTTCGCGCTTTCCCGCTGAGGAGCGGGTGGCGATGGCGGATGAGCAGGGCATCATCACCGTCGATTGCGCCTTTTGCGCGACGAAATTCCCGCTCGCGCTGGCCGATATAGCGGCCTGAAGCGGCCAGGGGGAACAGGCGATGGGGATGGGATTACGGTGGGGGCTGGCGGCTGCGCTGGCGATCGGCTCGGCAGGCGTAGCGCAGCCCGCCGCCGCGCCGACGCTGGAGGCGATGCGTGCCGTGGCACCGGGCAACTGGTCGCTGCGCAGTCCCGGTTCGCCCGAGGCCGCGCGCGAGAGCTGCGTCGCCGATACCGCCGTCCTGTTCCGGCTGCGGCTCCGCGCGGCGCAGTGCAGCCGGTTCGTGATCGAGGATACGCCGCGTATCGCCACGGTACATTATACCTGTCCGGGTGCCGGCCATGTCCGCACCACGATCCATGTCGACACGCCGCGCACGCTCCGCATCGAGAGCGAGGGGATCATCGACGGCATGCCCTTCGCCGACGCGTTCGAGGCGCGCCGCATCGGCAGTTGCGCCGCGCGGGGGCGTTAAGCGCCTGTTTAGCCACCTTGCTGTAGGGACTACGCATGTCCTGACGGGACATGCATGTTATCCCTAAGCATGAAACTCCTCCGGGCCGCCCTTGTGCGGCCCGACCTTTCCGGGGCGGTTGCCCTGATCCCGCGAAAGCCTTAGCAAGCGCAGCATGACGAAAACTCCCCTCAGCGTGGTGCTGGTGTCGGGCGGACTGGACTCGATGGTGTCGGCGGCGCTGGCGCGTGAGGCTGGCCACCGGCTGCTCGCATTGTCGATCGATTATAACCAGCGCCATGTGGTCGAACTGGCCGCCGCACGCCGGATCGCCGTGGCGCTCGGCGCGGAACGCCATGTCGTCCTCCCGCTCGACCTGTCGGCCTTTGGTGGATCGGCGCTAACCGACGCATCGATCGCAGTGCCGAAGGATGGCGTGGAGGCGGACGTGATCCCGGTCACCTATGTCCCTGCGCGCAATACCATCTTCCTCAGCCTGGCGCTGGGATGGGCGGAGGCGGCGGGGGCACGCGATCTGTGGATCGGCGTCAACGCGCTCGACTATTCGAACTATCCCGATTGCCGCCCGGAATTCATCGCCGGGTTCGAGCATCTGGCCGAACTCGCCACCCGTGCCGGTGTCGAGGGCAAGCGGTTCCGGATTCATGCGCCGCTACAGCACATGACCAAGGCCGACATCGCGCGCGAAGCCGATCGGCTGGGCATTGATGCCGGCATGAGCTGGTCCTGCTACGACCCGGTCGGCGATCTGCATTGCGGGCGCTGCGACAGCTGCCGCCTGCGCGCGCGCGGCTTTGTCGAGGCAGGGTTGCCCGATCCGACCCGCTATGCGGAACAGCCCGACACCGGCCGATGACCTATTCGGTCAAGGAAATGTTTCTGACCCTGCAGGGGGAGGGGGTTCATGCCGGCCGTCGCGCGGTGTTCGTGCGCTTTGCCGGGTGCAATCTGTGGACCGGGCGCGAACAGGATCGAGCGACGGCGGTCTGTCGCTTCTGCGACACCGACTTTGTCGGCACCGACGGCCTAGGCGGCGGCAAGTTCGTCGACGCGGCCGCCCTGGTCGCTGCGGTGGTCGAGCAGTGGGGTGGTGGCGAAGCCCGTCGGTTCGTCGTGCTGACCGGTGGGGAGCCGATGCTCCAGGTCGACGACGCGCTGGTCGAAGCCTTGCACGACGCCGGCTTCACGATCGCGATCGAGAGCAACGGCACCATCGCCGCGCATTCCGGCATCGACTGGATCTGCGTCAGTCCCAAGGCGGGGAGCGACGTGGTCCAGCGGCAGGGCGACGAACTGAAGCTGGTCTGGCCGCAGGACGGCATCGACGTCGATGCGATCGAGCAATGGGACTTCGCCCATCATCTCGTCCAGCCGATGGACGCGATCGGCATGGAGGCGATCCACCGCGACGCCGCCGTCGATTTCGCGATGGACCGCCCGAAATGGCGCCTGTCGCTGCAAACGCACAAGCTGCTCGGCCTGCGCTGACGCCCTGGCTCAACCGGCGCGGGCGGCGATCACGATCTCATAGGCGCCGGTCAGCGGATCATGGTGCAACGGCGCGCGCAGCTGGCGTGACAGGCCGAGGATGATCCGGCCGTACCGGCTGGCGACCAAGGCCTCCAGTTCCTCGCTCTCGACCAGTGCCGGCGATGTCGCGCGCAGCACCGCGGTGTCGGTGCCGGCGACATGGCGCAGCGAGATGCCGATCTGCGCCTGCGGGTTCACCGACACCGCCAGTTCGATCAACTCGGTCAGCAGGAAGGACACGGCAACCGCAACATCCTGCGTCACCAGCACCGATTCGACGTGCAGCGTGATGCCGAGCCTGGTGGCGGTGCCCGACGCGGTGGCACGGATGTTCGACGCCAGCTCGCCGATCACCGACTTCAGTTCCAGCCCGCGATTTTCCTCCATCTCGGCGTAATGATGCCGGTGGACGACGGCCAGCGCATCCACCCGCCGCTGGATGGTGGCATAGGCGTCGGCCGCCGCTTCGCCATGCGCGCTGCGGGCGTGGAAATTGATAAGGCTGGCAATGACCTGCAGGTTGTTCTTCACCCGGTGATGCACTTCACGGGTCAGCTTCGTCTGCCGCACCAGCCCCTCCGCCATCGATTGCTCATGGCGCTCGACGGTATGGGTCAGTTGCTGGAACGTCTCGCCCAGATCGGCGATCTCCTGGGCCGGCACTGCGCCCAGATTCACGTCGGCCATCGGGTTGCCGGGGCGATAGCGTTCGATATCGTCGCGCAGCCGGCGCAGTGGCCGGATCAGCAGGCGGTCGACCACGAACCAGCCGATGCCGGTCGCCGCGATCCACATGACCAGCGGCAACAGCATCGCGATGATCGCGGAGGAGGTGAACGGCGCGCGCCGTACCGCCATGGTGAAGGCGAGGTCGTCGATCCCCAGCGGGATTTCCACCCGCTCCCGTCGGTCGAGGCCGCCTTGTTCCGGCAATTGCGACAGGAGCAGTTCGGCTGCGGTGCCGTGCAGCAGCCCGCCTTCATAGGGCGTGGCAAAGCCGCTCGGCTGGGCCAGTTCGCGGAGCATCGTGACCGGGAAAAAAGCGACGGCCCGTGCCGAACTGACGCCGCGAATGTCGAGGACCAGCCCGGCGTCGGGGATAACCTGCGCCCGGACACCGCCCGCATCGGGCGCGCCGACCATCTGCACCGGAATGGCGGTGCCGCAGACAAGCCGTCCATCGGCCGAATAGATGCCGAAGCGCGCACCGACCGAGGTCTGCTGCGCGAATACGCCCTCTACGCGGGCGCAGCTCGGTGAATTGGCCGGATCGGTCGACAGCGCGGTCATCGCGACGCGGAGCGCGGTCATGTCGCCGACCAGTTCGATCGCCAGTGCGCGCGATGCTTCGGTGGCTGCCACGCGCAACCGCGCCCGCAGATCGACATCGGCGATACGCGAGGTTTGTAGCGTGGCGAACAGCGCGATCAGCGCAAGCGGCAACAGCGCCGCACTGAGGATCAGTACCAGCTTGGCGCCGGTCGGCGCACGGCGCAACGCGGCAGCGGGGCTCGGCGGGGTGCGCCGGGCAGGAGGGGAAGTCGTCACACCGTGCGAGCTATTTCAACTTGCTCAGCAAGTCGAGCATCTCGTCCGGCACGGCCTCGCCGGCGGCATCCTGATAGACGGCGCGGAGCGCGTTCCCCAGGTTCGACGAATCCTTCTTGTCCGATGAAGGTGCCGCCGGTGGGTTCGCGCTCGACTGCCTAGCCGCCTGTTCACCATCCTTCACGAAGCAATGCCTTCCCCCGATACCCGAACCAGATTTCCGGTACGAACCTATAAAATCCTGTGCCGGACGGCTTCAAGGCGACCTTGGTTCAGCGCGTCAGGCGCACATGAAACTAAAGACGCGCTCGTTGGTTCCATGATCCGACGCGAACTCGGGGGAGGCGTCTTCTCCTTGCCGTTTCGTGGACGTTTTGAGGATTCGCACCGCCCCTCCCGTGGGCGGTGCATCGAAGGAGAATTACCTGACCATGTCGCTCGGACAGCAGCTTGCGCCGCACCTTCCCTTTCTCCGGCGCTATGCCCGGGCGCTCACCGGCAGCCAGACCGAGGGCGACCAGTATGTCCGTGCGACGCTGGAAGCGATCGTGGCAGCACCGGAAGAATTTCCGCGCGACGTCGATCCCCGTCTCGGCCTCTATCGTACCTTCCAGGCGATCTGGGCATCGTCGCAGCCGGAGGCATTCGGTGCCGCCAGCGCATCGGGCACCGACAACGAAGCCATCGCACAGGCACGGCTGGCCCGTATCGCGCCGCTGTCGCGTCAGGCGCTGCTGCTGACCGCGATGGAAGGGTTCACGACCGAGGACGCGGCCTATCTGATCGAGGCCAGCCCCGACGAGGTCGAGGAACTGGTGGCCGAGGCACTGCGCGAGATCGAACAGCAGACCCGTTCGCGCGTGATGATCATCGAGGACGAGCCGCTGATTGCCATGGACCTCGAACAGATCGTCCGCGATCTGGGCCATGACGTGACCGGCGTGGCGGTGACCCGCGACGAAGCGGTTGCGCTGGCGATGCAGGACCGGCCCGGCCTGGTGCTAGCCGACATCCAGCTGGCCGACGACAGCTCGGGCATCGATGCGGTCAAGGACATCCTGTCGGAGTTCAACGTGCCGGTGATCTTCATCACCGCCTTCCCCGAACGCCTGCTGACCGGCGAACGGCCCGAGCCGACGTTCCTGATCACCAAGCCGTTCCAGCGGTCGACGGTCAAGGCGGCGATCAGCCAAGCGCTGTTCTTCGACGAAGCGACCGTACCGGACGCAGTGGCGTAACGGTACGGACCCAAAACGACTTTCGGGGGTTGATAGGCGATGGCAGACGATAACGAACGCATCCATGTCAGCGCTACCGAAGCGCGCGCCGGCGCAACCCCCGGAGTCACCCGCTATGTGTTGGCGGTGTCCCTGATCGCGGCGATCGCGGTCATGGCGTACATCCTGCTCACCTGATGCGGCGGGCGAGTCGACTCAGGTCGGCGCGCTGCGGCTGGCAATCGGCCATCGGCAACCCTATGTTCGGGTCCGCCCCAGACCGGGCCGACTGCGTATCGAACGGATAAGAATGACTGAATCCGACATCAGCGAGGACGTGGCAGGCGAGGTGCGGGAGCATGTCGCGCTGCCGGATCCCGAGTTCAAGAAACAGCTGGCACAGGTTATTCCGCACCTGCGCGCCTTCGGCCGCTCGCTGTCGGGCAGCCGCGATCTGGCCGACGATCTCGTGCAGGAAACGCTGCTGAAGGCATGGGCGGCACGTCAGCGGTTTCAGGCCGGCACCAATATGCGCGCATGGACCTTCATCATCCTGCGCAACCTGTATCTGTCGCAGATGCGTCGCGCGCGGTTCAAGGGCGAGTGGGACGATCTGGTCGCCGACCGGATTCTGGCGGCTCCGGCCAGCCAGGACCGTCACGTCGAACTGGCCGATATGCAGCGCGCGCTGCTGCACCTGCCGCAGCCGCAGCGCGAGGCGTTGATCCTCGTCGGTGCCGGTGGCTTCGCCTATGAGGAAGCGGCCGAAATCTGCAACGTCGCGGTCGGTACGATCAAGAGCCGCGTCGCGCGTGGCCGGGTCGCGCTCGAAGCGCTGATGACCGATGGCAAGCTGCCGTCGCGCGCGGAACAGCCGGACAATAACGGCCAGACCGTCCTCGACACGATCATGGGCGAAGTGGACGACCTCAGCCGCGAACGCTGAGGTCGCTTACTGTTCGGGAAGATCGTCGAGCGACCGCAGGTAACCGTCCCAATCGCGCGGCAATGCAGCGTCCCGCCCATAGACATGACGCAAGGCGCGACCCACGCCATCGGTCGGACTGGGTGGCCGCACGATCTGCCCTGCGAAGGGCCTTTTTCCGGCGAAGAGGGTCTGCGGTGCCATATGTTTCCAACGACCGCATGGACGTTTCGTTTCATCCTTTTACCCGATAGGTATCGCGGTCCGTCGCGTTGATCGCCGGGAGGGATGATGCAGTTTTCGACCGACCTGCTGGCGCGCGTTCGTGCCGGTTCTCCGTTCCTGTCGACGCTGATCGATCGGGAAGCGGATTTCCTGACCCGGCTCGACGGGTTCGATGCCGATGTGCTGGCCGCGGTGGCGGCCGAACCCGATCTCCCCCTGGCGCGGCAGTTGCGGATCGAGCGGCGGCGGGTGGCGCTCCTCGTCGCGCTCGGCGACCTGTCCGGTGCCTATGACCTGACGCGGGTGACGCGCACGCTCAGCGACTTTGCCGATCATGCCCTGCACCGCGCGATCGTCCAGGCGATCGAGGAACGGACGCCGGGGGCCGATCCGGTCGGCTTCGCCGCCATCGCCCTTGGCAAACAAGGCAGTCGCGAACTCAACTATTCGTCCGACATCGATCCGATCCTGCTCTACGACCCGGCGGTGCTGCCCCGGCGCGAAAAGGATTCCCCGGCCGAGGCGGCGGTACGCATCGCCAAGCGTGCCGTCGAACTGCTGCAGGCGCGCGATGGCGACGGCTATGTCCTGCGGGTCGACCTCCGGTTGCGCCCGTCCCCGGAGGCCACGCCGATCGCGCTGCCGATCGATGCCGCCGTGTCCTATTATGAATCCGCCGCGCTGCCATGGGAGCGGGCGGCGTTCATCCGCGCCCGCGCGGTCGCTGGCGACATTGCGCTGGGCAATCGCTTTCTCGACGCGATCCGGCCGTTCGTCTGGCGCCGCGCGCTCGATTACGGTGCGATCGGGGAAATCCGCGAGATCACCCGCCGCATCCGCCAACATTATGCGCAGGGGCAGGCGTTCGGGCCGGGATATGACCTGAAACGCGGGCGCGGTGGCATTCGCGAGGTGGAGTTCTTCGCGCAAGTGCATCAGCTGGTCCATGGCGGCCGCGACCCGGTGCTTCGCGCGCCGGCGACCCGCGACGCGCTGGCGGCGCTGGCGGCGGGCGGGCGGATCACCGGGGAGGAGGCGGTCGTGATGGACGCCGCCTACACGCTGTTCCGCAGGATCGAACACCGGTTGCAGATGGTCGACGACCGGCAGACGCACAGCCTGCCCGATCAGAGGGATTCGCTCGACCGCGTCGCCCGGCTGCATGGCGTGGCGGACGGTGCCGCGCTGCTCGCGCTGCTCGTGCCGCATGTTACCGCAGTCGGCTCGATCTATGACCGGCTCGACGGCGCGGCGACCCCGCGCCTGCCGCCCGATCCGCAGTCGCTGGCGGATCGGCTGGAGGCGCTGGGCTTTGCGTCGGGGGAGCAGGGCGCGCGACGGATCGCCGACTGGCGGGGCGGGGGCTATCCGGCGTTGCGCAGCCCGGCGGCGCGTGCCGCGTTGGAGGACAGCCTGCCCGGACTGGTCGCGGGCCTTGCCACGGCGGCCGATCCGCAGGCGGCGTTGATGCGGCTGGACGCGATGCTGGCGCGCCTGCCGAGCGCGATCAACCTGTTCCGCCTGTTGGAGGCGCAGCCGGCGCTTGCGCGGTTGCTCAGCACGATCCTGTGCCACGCGCCGACTTTGGCCGAGGCGCTGGCCCGTCGCGCGGTCCTGCTGGATGCGCTGATCGACGCCCGCGCACTGGAACCCGTCGAGACGGTCGATGACCTCGCGGCCGAAATGCAGGCGCGGGGTGGCGATGGCTATGAACGGCTGCTCGACCATGTCCGCGACGTCGTGAACGAAAAGCGGTTCATGCTGGGCGTGCAGGTCGTCGCCGGAACCGGCGATCCGCTGGCGGTGGCGGCGGGATATGCCCGCGTGGCGGAGGCGGCGGTGCGGGTGCTGGCGGCGGCCACGATCGACGAATTCGCTCAGCGCCACGGGCGTGTGCCCGACAGCGAACTGATCGTCCTGGCGCTCGGTCGGCTGGGCGGCGGGGCGCTCACCCATGCGTCGGACCTTGACCTGATCTACTGCTTCACCGGCGATTTCGCGGCGGAATCGGACGGGGCCAAGCCGTTGGGCGCCGTCCTCTATTACAACCGCCTTGCCCAGCGGTTGACGGCGGCGCTGTCGGTACAGACTGCATCGGGACCGCTCTACGAAGTCGACACCCGCCTGCGCCCGTCCGGCGCGCAGGGGCCGCTGGTCGTCTCGCTTGCCGGGTTCGACCGCTACCAGCGCGAGGATGCGTGGACGTGGGAGCATATGGCGCTCGCCCGCGCCCGGCCGATCGTCGGATCGGCGGCGGGGCAGGGGCAGGCCGCTGCGATCATCGCCCGCGTGCTGGGTGGCGACCGTCCGCCGCGCGACATCGCGGCGGAGGCGACGGCGATGCGGGCGGAGATGGCGCGGCACAAGCCGCCGTCCGGTCCGCTAGACGCCAAGCTGGCGCCGGGTGGGCTGGTCGACCTCGAATTTGCCGTCCATGTTACGCAACTATCGACCGGGCGCGGGCTGGTCCCGCAACTAGGCGCCGCGCTCGACTCGCTGGCGAGGGAGGGGCTGTTGCCCGACACGCTGGCGACCGCGCATGATTTCCTGACCCGGCTGCTGGTGACGATGCGGCTGGTCGCCCCCGATGGGCAGGTGCCGTCGGCAGCGACACAGCCGATCCTGGCCGCTGCGCTGGGCTGTGCCGACTGGCCGGCGGCGCTTGCCCGGCTGGACGCGGTGCGGCAGATCGTCGGGGCGGCCTGGGCCGCGATAGCGACAGGAGAGCAGGATGGAGATCGGTGACACTTTACCCACGGGCGAATTGATCCGAGCCGATGGGACGCACTTCGCGCTCACCGACCGGATCGGCCAGCCGCTGGTCCTGTACTTCTACCCCAAGGCCGACACGACCGGCTGCACGCGGGAGGCGCAGGACGTTTCCGCGCTGGCCGACGCATTTCGTGCGCGCGGGACGATCGTGATCGGCGTTTCGCGCGATACCCCGGCCAAGCTGACCCGCTTTGCCGACAAACATGCGTTGACCGTCGAACTTGCCAGCGACGCGGATGGATCGGTGTGCGAGGCGTTCGGCACCTGGGTCGAAAAACAGATGTACGGGCGCCGCTATATGGGGATCGAGCGGGCGACGTTCCTGTTCGACGCGACCGGCAAGCTGGTCCGCCAATGGCGCAAGGTAAAGGTGGCCGGCCACGCCGTCGAGGTACTGGAGGCCGTTCCCGCCTGATCGGACACGAATCGATTGCACGCACCCAAATAGCGAAGCGCCCGTCGCGGAAATCCCAGTACGGTTCTATGGTTAAACGGCTCGCCGTACCTGTACGGCAGTTTAACGCGACGAACCGGCGCCCCGCTTGCGTCGCGTATCAAATTTCCGGCAAGTGCAGCCTCGGTCAGCGCGGTGGGGCATACCGTCAAGACATTGGGGATCATCGTTCGTGTCGGCTCGTCCGGCGCGCATAACGCTCGGATAGCGGGACAGAATGTCGATTACCTCCGTACTGAAAAATAACGTCGCTCCGATCACGGGGTTCCGTTCGATCTTTCGGACCCGCCATTTTATCCTGCACGACGGCAAGCAGCTGCGCCGCCACACGATTTCGGGTCGCAATCAGGCCGCGGCCGCCGGCCTCGCTGCCGTGACCATCGCCTTCTCGGCCTATGGCATGGGACAGGCGACCATCGGAACCGCGATGGCGGGTGCGGTTGGCGGTGACGACAAGGTCGCGGCGATGCAGCAGCAGGTGGCCGCGATGCGCGCCGATGTCGCCCGGCTCCACGCCGATGCCCGCGCCCATGCCGCCCGCCTCGACAAGCGACAGGCCGCGCTTGCCGCCGTCCTGACCGGTTCGGAAGACGCCAAGACGCTCGCACTCGCCGCACTCGACCAGCAGCCGGCCGGTGCCTCCAACAGCGTGACCCGCCCGTTCGACCATGTCGCGCGACAGCAGGCCGCGATTGCGGCACAGGCAAAGGCGGTTGCCGATGCGCGCTATGCGCAGACCGCCGGTTCGCTGCGCAAGCTGGGCCTGAACCCGCACCGGGTGATGCCGGCGATGGGCGGCCCCTATGAGCCGGTCGACGCCGCCACCGCCGCGGCGGCCGCTGCCGGATCGGCCACGGCGGATGCGCAGGCCGATGCCCAGTTCCGCGCGCTGTTCATGAGCTGGAAGAAGCTCGACACGATCGAACAGGCCGCGATTTCGATCCCGTCCTATCAGCCGGTGCAAAGTCTGTCCTTCACCAGCAATTTCGGCGTCCGTTCCGACCCGTTCCGCGGCACCGCCGCGATGCACGCCGGGGTCGATATTCCCGGCCCGATCGGCACGCCGATCTATGCGACCGCCGACGGTATCATCTCGCGCGCCGAACGCGCCGGCGGCTATGGCAATCTGGTCGAGGTCAATCATGGCAAGGGCATCGCGACCCGCTATGGCCACCTCTCGAAAATTCTCGTCCGCGACCATGAACGCGTGAAGCGCGGGCAGATGATCGCGCTGATGGGGTCGACCGGCCGCTCGACCGGCAGCCACCTCCACTATGAAGTCCGCATCGACGGATCGGCGGTCAACCCGGCCCCGTATCTGCAGGCCGGCCAGCTCGCCATGGCCGCCGACCGCGCCCAGCGGCAGCGTCTGGCGATGGGCGGTCCCGTCGTCGCCGAGTAAGGCGACGCGACGGCCGTTGCCGTTGCGGGGCGGCACGCCTATCTGGGCGGGATGGATATGACCATTACCGACGTCACCCTGTCCGCCGCCGCCGCCGCGCGCGTCGCGGCCATCGCCGAAAAGCAGGCCAAGCCCGCCATCCTGCGCCTGTCGGTCGAAGGGGGCGGCTGCTCCGGGTTCCAGTATCGCTTCGGCTTGGCGGACGGCATCGAATCCGATGACAGCGTCGCCGAAACCGACGGCGTGACGCTGGTCGTCGATTCGGTCAGCATCGATCTGGTCCGTGGCAGCGAAGTCGATTTCGTCGAATCGCTGGGCGGCGCGGCGTTCCGCGTGACCAATCCGCAGGCGGCGTCGGGCTGCGGTTGCGGCACGAGCTTCGCGGTCTGACGTGCGGATCGTTTCCTACAACGTCAACGGCATCAAGGCGCGCCTGCCCCGGTTGGTCGAATATCTGACCGAGGAACAGCCCGACGTGGTCTGTCTTCAGGAACTGAAGTCCAGCGACGAAACCTTTCCCGAAGCCGACATCCGTGCCGCCGGCTATGGCGCGATCTGGCATGGGCAGAAGGGCTTCAACGGCGTGGCGGTGCTGGCACGGGGCGTCGACCCGGTCGAACGGCAGCGCGGGTTGCCCGGCGAGCCGGAGGACGAGCATAGCCGCTATCTGGAGGCGGAGGTCGACGGCGTCGTGATCGCGTCGATCTATCTGCCCAACGGCAATCCGCAGCCGGGGCCGAAATTCGATTACAAGCTGCGCTGGATCGACCGGCTACGTGCGCGGGCGGCTGGCTTGCTGGCGGAGGAGCGGGCGGTCGTCCTCGCCGGCGACTATAACGTCATTCCCAACGACGACGATGTGTTCTCGGTCCGGGCGATGGCGTCCGACGCGCTGATGCAGCCCGAATCGCGCGCTGGCTATCGCGCACTCCTGGCACAGGGGTGGACGGATTCGCTGCGCACCCGCTTTCCCAAGGGCGGCGTGTGGACCTTCTGGGACTATCAGGCGGGGGCGTGGCAGCGCGACGCCGGGTTCCGCATCGATCACCTGCTGCTCAGCCCGATTGCCGCCGATCGCTTCGTCGATGCGGGCGTCGACAAAAGCCACCGGGGCCGTGAAAAGGCGAGCGATCACGCGCCAACCTGGGTTCGTCTGCGTTGAAGCGCGTCGCGTTCGCCATTATCGGCACGGCGCTCATGGTGCCATCGGTCGCCGCCGCGCGCGATTATTGCCCGACGCGGCCCAGCCTCGGGCAATCGGCCTGCACGATCGAACCCGGCCATTATGCCATCGAAACGGCGCTGTCCGATTGGGAGCGGTCGAGCGACAGCGACACCGTCCTGTTCGGCGACACACTGTTCCGGTTGGGCCTGACCGACCGGACCGAATTGCAGGTGGAGTGGACCCCGCTCGGCATCGCGCGCGACCGGCCGGCTGGGCGCAATGTCGCGCGGACCGGCGACGTGCAGATCGGCACCCGCGTCGCGCTGCGTAACCCGGACGGGAAGGGCCTGTCCTATGGTGTGCAGCCATCGGTGGTGGTGCCGGTCGGGCGCACGCCGATCGGCGGCGGGGGTTGGGGCGCGGCGATGGTCGCGCCGGTATCCTATGATCTGACCGACCGGCTCAACCTGCAATTCTCCCCCGAAGTCGCGTGGTTGCCGCGCGAGGACCGCGGCGGCAACGCGGTCGTCACCACCGCGACGCTGGGGCTGGGGGTGGCGCTCAATGACGCCTGTCAGTTCACTACCGAGGTGCAGATCGAGCATTCGGATCAAGTGACCGAGCATCGTCTCGCGCTGGCGGTCGCGTGGCAGGTATCGGACGACTTCTTCGTCGATATGGGCGGTGCGGCCGGTCTGGACGACCACACGCCCGAGCTTCGGTTGTACAGCGGCATTTCGCGGCGTTTCTGATTAGGATGACGCGCCGGTTGGCCATCCAAACATCTGGCAGAAAATACTGTGTATTAGTGGTGCATACCACCAATGCAGTAATTGGTTCAAGCTAAGTATCTGGAATCAGATGCAACACCAAATTGGCATGGTCGCTGCAACGCTCCGGGCAAGTCCGACGATCCATCGTAGGCACTACCAGGAGACACTTCATGATCGCCATCCACCTTGTCACCTCGACCGTTCTCGGCTTGGTCGTGGCAACCACGCCACCTGCGCAGCCCGAAGTCGCGCCGAGCACGACGACCCTGTCGGTGGCAGTGGCCGGGCAGGCTGCGTCCGCCCCGGCAATTCGGGCAAAGCGCTACTGCATCAAGGATCGCCGCGAAGGCGCGGACATCCGCCCCAAAATCTGCCGGACGCGCGATGAATGGCGCGCGCGGGGGTTCGATCCGGTCGTGGCGATCGGCGGAATCTGACAGCCGCTCCGCTCCACGCACATCCGATCCTGCCGGGGATCCCTCCCCGGCGGCGTCGTTCACAGCGTGCGTTCGTACATCTGATAGACGCGGTTGATCTTGCTATCGATCGTCGTCGCGATGGCGTTCATGCCCTGATTGTCGTCGAGGACCCAGCCGATCTCGCCCCGCGACGCCCCGAACTTCGCCACCGCGTCGCGACGGATATATTCGATCATCATGAAGGCCAGCTGGCTCGCCATGCGTGACGCCTGCAACCGCTTGACCACACCCATCAACGGCACGCGCATCGTCCGCGCCTTGGGCGCACGCAGCCACAGCAGCAGTTTCAGCCAGTTGAACGGCAGCAGCGATCCGCCCATCGGCTTCAGCGGCTCGTTCATGTCGGGCAGCGTGATCATGAACGCCACCGGTTCGCCATCCAGCTCGGCGATGCGGATCAGGTCCTCGAACACCAGCGGCTTGAGTTTCTTGCCGACATCGTCGACCTCCGGCTGGGTCAGCGGAACGAAGCCCCAATTGTCCGACCATGCATCGTTCAGGATCGACACGATGATCTTGGCTTCGTCGGCGAAGCGCGACTTGTCGACGCGACGGATGCGAATACGGTCGTTCTTCTCGCCCGCCGCGACGATGCGCTGCACGATGGGGGGGAAGTCCTTCGTGATGTCGAGGTCGTACGTGACCATCTGCTTGACCGGGACATACCCGGTCGCTTCGATCCAGCCCTGATAGGCGGCGAGATGGTGGCCCATCAGGACCGTCGGGCTGTGGTCATGTCCCTTGATCAGCAGGCCGGGCTCTTCCCAGACGGACAGGCCGCAAGGCCCCACAGCGCGGGTCATGCCCTTGTCCCGCAGCCATGTCTCGGCCTGCGCGATCAACGCCGATCCGACCGCCGCGTCTTCCGCTTCGAACATGCCCCAAAAGCCGACGCCGGGACCGAAGCCCTTGTCGGTCGGCATGGTCAGCGCCAGCGTGTCGATATGCGCCGATACCCGCCCGACGACCTGCCCGCCGCGCTCGGCGATGTAGAGCTGGGCTTCGGCATGGCTGAACCAGCCATTCTTTTTCGGATCGATCTGCCCGGCGACCTCACTCTTGAGCGGCGGGACCCAGTGCGGATCATTGGCATATAGCCGATAGGGGAGGGCGATGAACGCCTTCCGATCGGCAGCGGTCAGGACCGGACGGACGGTGATCGACATGGCTATCCCCCAAACAGCAACGGGGCGGCAATGCGCCGCCCCGTCTCAAACTTCAAATGACAAATCGGTCATTCGATCAATCGCGATAGCGCGGATGCCCCTTGGCGACACCGCCCGACAGCTCGGCGACCTTCGGGTATTTCTTCGCGACTTCCTCGGTATAACCGAGGTTGAAGACGGTCGGGCTCTTTTCCGGGCGTTCCGAACGCTCGTAATGAGTCCCGAAAATCTTGTCCCAGAAGAAGTTGGTGATACCGAAATTGCCATGCTCGTCATGGAAATGGTGCGCCATATGCTTGCGCTTCCATTCGACCAGCAGCTTGTTCTTGGGCTTGTACGCCAGATGCTGGATGCAGTGGCAGAATTCATAGAAACAGGTCGTCAGCAGACCGGTCGCCAGTGCCGCCATCGCGCCGCCGAACCCACCGATGGCATAGCCGATCGGCGCGGTCGCGATCGCGATCGCGGGCAGGGTGGTGTGCAGCGCACCGAACAGCACTTCGAGGTGGTTCGGGTCCTGATGATGGTCGTAGTGAATCCGCTTCCACGTCGCGGCCAGCGGCGCGAACTTGAACATCCAGTTCGAATGCAGCACCCAACGATGCAGCACGTACCAGACGAGCGGATAGGCGACGACCGCAATGCCGACCGACGCCAGCGTCGGCACCAGCGGCGCGGGGCGCCATGCGAACAGGCCGATCGCGACGAACGACAGCGCGATATAGGCGATGATCGCCGGATACTGAAAATACGCAACGACAAGCTGCCTGAAGGTCATCTTGTCGAGATGGTGCGACTGTTTCCAGAAGCCCTGCTTCTCGGTGATCGCGTTCATCGGCCTAACTTCCTCAATCCATTCCTTTAACCGGACGATTCGCCCATCGTTTCCGCTCTGCCCGCGCTTTGCGGCCAAAGTGCGACGATCACAGGGCTATTCTTCGGTCCGGATCAGCACCGCTTCGCCGATCAGGAAGAACAGCAGGAACGGCGCCCATGCCGCTAGGAACGGCGGATACGCCCCGAGGTTGCCCATCGCGAGCGCGAAATTATCCGCGACGAAATAGGTGAACCCCAACGCCATGCCGATGACCGCGCGGACGAACAGCTTGCCCGAACGGGCGACACCGAACGCCGCGACCGCCGCCAGCAGCGGCATCAGCACCGCCGACAGGGGGCCGGACAGCTTGTGCCACAGCGCGCCTTCCAATGCCTTGGTCGGGCGGCCGGCCTCGTTCAGGTCGCCGATCGCGGTCGACAACTGGCCGAAGGACAGTCCGTCGGGATCGACATTCTGCAGCGTGAACTGGTCGGGCCGCACCCCGCCGGCGATCTTGAGCGACCCCAGCCGTTCGCGGATACCCGTCGCGACGGTGAAGCGTTCGGCATTCTCGATCCGCCACGCGCCACCCTCACGCCAGCCACTGCTGGCGGTGATCAGTTCCCGCAGCGAACTGCCCTCGCGATTATAGACGGTGATGCCGCGCAGCCGGGTGGCTTCGCCGCGGCCGGCGACGCGGGCCGCCTGGATCAGATTGTCGCCGTCGCGCACCCAGACATTGGTCCGCTCGCCCCGGTCGACCGGCAGCGGGCCGTAATCGACATTGTCCCAGATGGTCAGCGTCGCGGTCGCGCGCGCCACCACCCGGTCGTTGAACGCGAACGACAGGGCCGCCACGCCGAAACTGGCGAGGATCAGCGGGGCCAGCACTTGGTGCGCCGACAGTCCGGCCGCCTTCAGGCTGATGATCTCGCTATTCTGGTTCAGCTGGGTCAGCGTCAGGATCGTGCCGAGCAGCACCGAAAAGGGCAGGAACCGGGCGATGATCTGTGGCGTGCGCAGCGAGACATAGCGCAGGATCTCAGCCTGCCCATTGCCCGGCACCGCCAGGATCTTGCCGCTCTCGCTGAGCAGGTCGAGTGCCTGCAACACCAGCACCAGCGCGAACAGGATCGCGAAGGTGCGGACCAGGAACAGCCGCGCCATGTAGATGGCGACGGTCGACGAGGGAAAGAATGCGCGCATCATGCGGCAGCCTTGCGCCGGCCGGGCAGATAGCGGCCGATGAACTTGCCGATCTTGGACGCGCCGCGTTCCAGCCCGCCGATCGGCTCACCGCCGGGCACCCGCGCGATCACCCAGTACAGGCGGAAGACCAGCGCGGCGAACAGCAGGAACGGTCCCCATAGCGCGATGATCGGATCGATCCGGCCCAGGCCGCCGACCGCTTCGCCATATTCGTTGACCTTGTGATAGGTCACGATGATCACGATCGACAGGAACACTCCCAGCGCCGACGACGACCGTTTGGGCGGCACGCCCAGCGCCAGCGCCAGCATCGGCAGCAGGAACATCGTCGCCACCTCCGCCAGGCGGAAATGGAAATTGGCCCGCGCGGCGTCGCGATCCTCTTCGCTGACCTTCGGGTTGTGGCCGGTGATCGCCAACTGCGGCAATGTCTGTTCGAGGTCACGTCCACCGCGCGGGCGGAAGCTGCCGAATTTCGGCAGGTCGATCGGCAGGTCGTGCGCGGTGAAGGTCAGCGTCCGGGGCACCCGGAAATCGGGCGCGTTATGGATCAGCGTGCCGTTGGTCAGGCGAAAGATGATCGTATTGGGATCGTCGGTGCGCAGGAACTGTCCGCGCTCCGCCGTCACGCCCAGCCACTGGCCGTTCGGGCGGCTCGCCTGCACGAAGATGCCGCGCAGGTCCGAACCCGAATTGCGGCTCTCCTCGATCCGCAGCGTCATCCGCTCGCCCAGCTTGGTGAATTCGCCGACCTTGATCGACGCGCCCAGGGCACCGGTGCGCAGTTCGAAGCGCAACGCTTCGTAATTATAGCGGGCGAGGGGCTGGATATAGCCGACGATCGCCAAGTTCGCGGCCGCCAGCACCGTCGCGTAATAGAATGGCACGCGCAGCAGCCGCCAATAGCTCATGCCGACGCCCAGCATCACGTCGAGTTCGGAACTGGTCGCGAGCTTGCGGAACGCCAGCAGGATGCCGAGCATCAGCCCGATCGGAATGCCGAGGCCCAGATATTCGGGCAGCAGGTTGGCGAGCATCCGCCACACGACGCTCACCGGCCCACCCTCCGCCGCCACGAAGTCGAACAGCCGCAGCATCCGGTCGAGGACGAGCAGCATCGCCGAAATCAGCAGCGTGGAGAACAGCGGCACCGCGATCAGCCGGGCCATGTAGCGATCGATCGATGGCATGGGCCAAGGCTATAGCGAAGGTGCGGCGGGATGCTAGTCCCTAGAAATTCTCCCCGCGGAGCGGGGAGGATTTAGGCGAGGACGCCCACAGCCTTACCGGCCGCCTCGAACATGCCGAGGATCGTCTCGACCTGCTCCGCCGTATGCTCCGCGCACAGCGAACAGCGCAGCAGGAACGTGCCCGCCGGCGTCGCGGGCGGACGGGCCATGTTCACGTACAGCCCGCCTTCGAGCAGCGCCTGCCACATCAGCACGGCCTGCTGCTGGTCCTCCAGGATCACCGCGATGATCGCCGATTGCGGGGTGTCGGTGCCGAGCTTGAAGCCCAGCTCCTTCAGCCCGCCATGCAGCCGCTTCGAATTGCGCCACAGATGCGCGCGCTTGTCGCCGGCGTGCATCAGCTTGCGGATCGAGGTCGCGGCGGTCGCGACGACCGACGGCGGCAGCGACGCGGTGAAGACGTACGGACGGCATACCAGCCGCATCACGTCGAACTTCGGATGGTTCGACACGCAGAAGCCCCCGACCGTTCCGACCGATTTGGAGAAGGTGCCGACGACGAAATCGACGTCCTTCTCGACGCCCTGTTCCTCATACACGCCGCGCCCGTTGGGGCCGAAGAACCCCATGCCGTGCGCTTCGTCGACCAGCACCATGCAGCCATGTTTCTTCGCGACCGCGACCATTTCGGGCAGCGGGGCGATGTCGCCGAGCATCGAATAGACACCCTCCAGCACGACCAGCTTGCCCGGTTCCTTGGGCAGGCGACCCAGCCGCTTGTCGAGATCCTCGACCGAATTATGGCGGAACCGCACGATTTCGGCATTGCCGAGCGCACAGCCGTCATAGATTGACGCATGGCTGTCGGCGTCGAGGATGATATATTCGCCCTTGCCCGCCAGCGTCGAGATGATGCCCAGGTTCGCCTGGTATCCGGTCGAGAACACCATGGCGTGTTCGGTGCCATAGAATTCGCGCAGCGCCGCTTCGCAATCCTTGTGCGGGTCGTAGGTGCCGTTCAGCACCCGGCTGCCGGTGGTGCCCGCGCCGAATTCGTCCAGCGCCCTCTTGCCCGCCGCCACGACGTCGGGGTCGAAGGTCATCCCCATATAGTTATAGGTGCCGAGCAGGATCGTGTCCTTGCCCCGGATCACCGCCTGGGTCGGCGACGTCACCTTGTCCATCACGATGGCGAAGGGATCGCGCACGCCCGTCGCCAGCAACGCCTCGCGTTCGGCGATCAGCGCGTCGAACTTGCTGAACAGGTCGCGTTCGGGCGCGATCGTCTCAGGCGAAGTGGGCAGGGCGTGCGGGGTGGCGGCGGCTTCGGTCATGGTGTCGGTCTTTCGGGGCCGGGCAGGGGGATCAGGCGGTCTTCAGCTTTTCGACGGAATCGGCCAGCTGGCCGATGGTTTCGATGTCCGCCTGCATGTTCATGGTGATGACGATGTCGAATTCGTCCTCGACCGCCGCGACGAAGTCCATCACGGTCAGGCTGTCCCATTCGAGATCGCCGGCAAAGGTCGTCGCCTCGGTCAGCGGTGCGCCCTTCTTGTTGAACGGTTCGATCAGGTCGGTGATCGTGGCGAAGGTGGCAGCGCGGTCGCTCATGCGGGTCTTTCCAGAATACAGGGCAAAATACGGGGTTGCGCGCGGCTATAGCAGACGATGCGCGCGATACCATGCTGCGGTGTCGGCAAGGCCACGCGCCGTGTCGACCCGTGGCTCCCACAGGTCGGGCGGCGGGCGGCGAGCGGGATCGGCGGTCCAGTCGGGATGCGCCAGATAGCTGGCCCGGTCGGGGGTCAGCTTGGCGTGGGCACCCCGCAACTTGCGGTCGATCCGCCCGCCCAGCCGCAGCAGGCCGGCGGGCAGGTGCAGCGGCAGCACGCGCTGTCCGACCGCCGCCCCGATCAGACGGGCCAGCTCGGCATGGCTCATCGGGTTGCCGTCATCGACCTCCAGCACCGCGCGCGGACCATCGCGCTCGGCCAGCGTCAGCAGCAGCCGCGCCAGGTCGTCGACCGCGACCAGCCCGACCCTACCCGGTGGAGGCAGGAGGGCTAGCCCCAGTTCCGCCATGCGGAACATGTCGCGCATCTCGGTATCGCCGGGGCCGTAGACGCCGCTGGGCCGGACGATGGTCCAGTCGCGGTCGCTTGTCCTGACCAGCTCCTCGCCCGCCCGCTTCGATGCGCCATAGGCCGACAGCTGCGGTTCGCGCGCCGACAGCGAGGAAATATGGACGAAGCGCCGCACGCCCGCCGCCCGGGCCGCGTCTAGCACCGCCTGCGTCCCCGCGACATTGCCGGCGGTGAAGTCCGCCATATCGACGGCGTTCACGACCCCGGCGACGTGCAACACCACGTTGGCCCCGGCCATCAGCTCGGTCAGGCTGTCGGGCTTGTCGAGCGCGCCGCGCACCCAGTTGACGTTCGGCTCGGCCGGTTGCGCCCGGCGGGTCAGCGCGCGGATGTGCCAGTCCTGCCCCACCGCCTGCGCGATCACGCGGCGCCCGACAAAGCCGGTCCCGCCGGTCAGTGCCATCGTTCTCACAGCAATGCCATATGGTTGCGATGGACCAGCGCGGAGCGGGGGGCATAGCCCAGCAACTCCGCCAGTTCGTCGCTGCGCCGCCCGACGATCCGCGCCGCCTCCGCCGCGTCATATTCGGCCAGGCCCCGCGCGATCGACCGGCCATCGGCATCGACGATCCGCACCAGATCGCCGCGGACGAAATCGCCGGAAACGTCCGTCGCACCGGCGGGCAGCAGGCTGCGCCCGCTCGACAGGGCGCGCGCGGCCCCGGCGTCGATCCGGATCGATCCGCGATCGGTCAACCCGCCCGACAGCCACGCCTTGCGTGCCGGGGCGTTGCCGGCGGTCGCGAAGACCGTGCCATGGCCGGTATCACCGAATTGGGCCAGCGGATGGTCGATCTTGCCGGTGGCGATAGCAAGGTTCGCGCCGGCGGCGGTGGCGATCCGTGCCGCCTCCACCTTCGACACCATCCCGCCCGATCCCATGCCGGAGGAGGACTTGCCATCGGCCATCGCCATCACGCCCGCATCGATCTGCGCGACATAGGGGATCAGCCGGGCATCCGGGTTGCTGTGCGGGTTCGAATCATACAGCCCGTCGATGTCGGACAGCAGCACGACGCCATTGGCCCGCGCCGCCGCCCCGACCCGCGCGGCCAGCCGATCATTGTCGCCGAAGCGGATTTCCTCGGTCGCGACGCTGTCATTCTCGTTCACGACCGGCACCACGCCCAGCGTCAGCAACCTGCCCAGCGTCGCCGAGACGTTCAGGTAGCGCCGGCGATCCTCCAGATCGTCGAGCGTCACCAGCAACTGCGCGGCGGTCAGGCCGTGATTGCCCAGCAGTTCGGCCCAGATGCTCGACAGCGCGATCTGTCCGGTCGCCGCCGCCGCCTGCGCATCCTCCAGGCTGGCCCGTCCGCCCTTGGGCAGGCCCAGCCGCCGCGCACCGAGCGCGATCGCGCCCGACGACACGATCACGACCTGCTGCCCGGCGGCAACGCGTACGGCGATGTCCGTCACCAGCGACGCCAGCCACGCCCGTCGCGGCTGGCCATCGGGCGCCACCAGCAGCGCCGAGCCGACCTTGACGATCAGGCGGGGGCAGGAGGCAGGGCCGAACAGGTCGCTCGCGCCTAGATCGGCGACCATTCGCGCGGTTCCTCGTCCTCGCCGGCATCCTGCGCGTGCATCTCGCCCGGCCCGATCGCCTCGATCAGCCGGTCGAGAACCGCCTCCAGCCCCTGTCCGGTCGCCCCCGACAGCGGCAGCACCTGCGCGCCGCTCTCCGCCTCCAGCTCGGCGATCAGCGCGGCGGTCAGTTCCTCGTCGAGCAGATCGGCCTTGTTGAGCGCGATCACCTCGGGCTTCTCGGCCAGGTCGGCGCCATACGCCTCCAGCTCGCCGCGCACGATGCGATAGGCGGCGACCGGATCGTCGGCATGACTGTCGATCAGGTGGAGCAGCACCCGGCAGCGTTCGATATGGCCGAGAAACCGGTCACCGATCCCGGCACCCTCCGCCGCGCCTTCGATCAGGCCGGGGATGTCCGCCACGACGAACTCGCGCTGCTTGTGGCTAACCACGCCCAGCTGCGGGCGGGTGGTGGTGAAGGCATAGGCGCCGACCTTGGCATTGGCATTGGTCACCGCGTTGATGAAGGTCGACTTGCCCGCATTGGGCAGCCCGACCAGCCCGGCATCGGCCAAGAGCTTCAGCCGCAGCCATACCCAGCCCTCGTCGCCCGGCCAGCCGGTGCCGTGCTGGCGCGGGGCGCGGTTGGTCGACGTCTTGTAGCTGGCATTGCCGCGCCCGCCGTCGCCGCCGCGCAGGAACACCTCGCGCTGGCCGGCAAAAGTGAAGTCGGCGAGGACGGTTTCCTTGTCCTCCGACAGGACCTGAGTCCCCACCGGCACGCGGATGATCAGGTCGCGGCCGCCCGGACCGGTGCGGTTGGCACCCGATCCGCCGGACCCGCGCGGCGCGCGGAAATGCTGGGTATAGCGAAAGTCGATGAGAGTGTTCAGGCCGGGCACCGCTTCGAAGATGATGTCGCCACCCTTGCCGCCATTGCCGCCATCGGGGCCGCCATATTCCATGAATTTTTCACGGCGAAAGCTGACGGCGCCGGGGCCGCCCCCGCCCGAACGGACGAAGATCTTGGCTTGATCGAGAAAATGCATGGCCTCCGCTTAGTCGGAGTCGCCCCAAACGGGAAGGGGATTGTGCTATAGCCGCCGGTACAGCACCAGCGCGTCGACCTCGCCCAACGTCGGATGATCGAACGCACCGGGCAGCAGCCCGACCTGTTCGAAGCCGAGCGACCGCCACAGCCCGACCGCGCGGGCGTTGGTGGCGATCACGAAATTATACTGCATCGCCCGGAAACTCGCGGCGCGGGCATGGTCGAACGAATGCAGCGCCATCGTCCGCGCGATGCCGCGCCCGGTCGCTTGCGGGTGGGTCGCATAGCCGCAATTGGCGACATGGGCACCGCCGCCGGCCTGGTTCGCGCGGCAATAATAGGTGCCCAGCACCCGGCCCGCGTCCTCGGCAACGAACACCGTTTTTCCGTCGCCGAACCAATAGGCTAGTATGTGTTCTTCAGACAGGTCGCGGTCGAGTGCATAGGTCTCGCCCGCCCGGACGATCGGCATCAGGATGTCGGCGATCGCTGCCCGATCGGCGGACGTCGCCGGGCGTACCGCGATCGTCACGCCTCTCCCCGCACCGCGACCAGGCTGCGCACCGCCAGCTCCCGCGCCCGTTCGCGCGGCAGGCGCAGTGCCTTTGCCATCGGCCCGCCCAGCAGCGCATCGCCCAGCGCCATCAGCACCAGTTGCAGCGTCTCGTCCGCCAGCGGCATCCCGCTCAGCGCATTTTCATCGCCCAGCCGGTCGACCAGCGTATGGATCGCATCGAGGATCGGGTCGAGCGCGTCTTCATTGCCCGACAGGATCATCCAGCTGGCCAGCGCCCCGGCCCCTTCGCGGTCGAACGCGTCGAAGGTCAGGTCGACGATCTCGCGCGGGTCATGGTCGCCGTCGCGCGCGCGCAGCACCGCCGCGCCGATCGTCGCGGTGATGGTCGTCGCCATCCGTTCGGCCAGTGCCTTTTGCAGGCCCGACGCCGACCCGAAATGGTGGAGCAGATTGGCATGGGTCCGCCCGATCCGCGTCGCCACCGCCTTCAGCGTGACCGCCTGCGGCCCCGCTTCGATCAACAGGTCGCGCGCAGCATCCAGCGCGGCATCGCGCGATGCCTCGGGCGACAAACGGCGGCGAGCTATTGACATTCGTGTAAGTAATTCGCAATTTGCATGGGATGATGTGGAGCAGAACCGTGGCGAAAGCAAAGACTCCCGACGACCTGACCATCACCCCGCGCGACGTGCGCTTCGGGCGGGAAGGTGGCTATCGGCGCTTCTGGTTGAACGACGATCCGGTCGCGACCGCCTTCTACAACGCGCTCTCGGTGACCTTTCCGAAGGGTGAGGGCTTCTTCATCGACAGCGTCCGCCAGTTTCGCGACGATGTGCCGCCGCGCCTTGCCGCCGAAATCCGGGCGTTCGTGAAGCAGGAGGTGATCCACACGCGCGAGCATGTCGCGTTCAATCGCCATGTCGCCGACCAGGGCTATGACACGTCCCGGCTGGAGGCGCGGGTCGATCACGAACTGGCGATCACGCGCGGCAAGCCGCCGATCGCCAATCTGGCGGCGACGATGGCGCTGGAACATTTCACCGCCATCCTCGCGCACCAGCTGGTCGCCAATCCGCGCCATCTGGCGGGCGGGGATCGGGCCGCCGCCGACCTGTGGCGCTGGCACGCGATCGAGGAGATCGAGCATAAGGGCGTCGCTTACGACACCTGGCTGCACGCCACGCGGGATTGGAGCCGGTTCAAGCGCTGGCGGGTCAAGGCGCTGGTCATGCTGATCGTTACCGCCAAATTCTTTCGCGGCCGGACGGCGGGGATGCTCGACCTGCTGGCGCAGGACGGCCTGACTGGCCCGCGCGTGCAATGGCGGTTGTTCGCCTATGCGTTCGGCCGGCCCGGCATGGCGCGCAAGGTGATGGGGATGTGGCTGGCGTTCTTCCTGCCGGGCTTCCACCCGTGGAACCATGACGACCGCGCGCTGATCGGGCTGGTCGACAGCGAATTCGAAGCCGCGCGGCTCGCCCGCGCCTGAACGCTTGCCGTACGTCCCGCGCCGGGGCAGGAGCATGTCCCATGCGAACAGTTTCGGAAGACGCCTCGGTCCGGCTCTATCACCTCGATGACGAGGGCGGGATCGCGACCACCATCCTGTACGGCACGCTGACCGAAGCGATGGCGGCGGCGGCGCGGGAGCCGGAGGAGATACAGGCCGGACTGTATCTGCAGACCAGCAACGACGTGGTCGGCTATCTCGACCTGCTGGAGGGATGACCGGGGCGGCGGCCGGGCCGCGCCCCGATCGCGCTCTTACTGATAACCGCCTTCTTCCTCGCGTTCCTCGGCGGCCTCTTCCTGGACCTCTTCCATTTCCTGCTCTTCGGGCGTTTCGGGATCGATCATCGGGGCGTCCTCTCGCTACGGCAGCAGCGCCGTCCGACCCTTAACCAGCCGAACCGGCGCTGCGTTCCCAAGGCCTTATGCCGCGAGCCGCCAGTCGCGCCGGCGATCGGACAGGTCGATGGCATAGTCGATCGTCTCGACCGCCATGCCGCGGCCACGCGAATGCACCGCGCTGCGGGTGCCGGTGGCCGTGAAGCCCAGCCGCCGCAGCACCGCGCCCGATGCCGGGTTGTCGACATAATGCCCGGCATCGATGCGACCGATGCCCAGCGTCGCGGCGATGTCGAGCGCGGCGCGCCCCGCCTCCGTCGCATAGCCGCGCCCCCAGGCCGACGGGGTCAGCCAATATCCCAGCATGTGCGGCACATCGCCCAGCGGCCCGATGCCGATCCCGCCGATCAGGTCGCAACGTCCGCCGTCATGCGCGAAGATCAGGAAGGTGGGACGTGGATCGCCCGTCCAGCCGCCGACGAACGCTTCGGCATCGGCCAGCGTGTACGGCCACGGCGCGCGCGACAGGTTGCGCACGACCGCCTCATGACCGATCGCAGCCAGCAAAGCGGGTGCGTCCTCGGTCCAGCCGGGGCGCAGGGTCAGGCGTTCGGTACGGGCGAACATCATCGTCTCTCCAATGCGCCACGCCTCCGCGAAGAGGCGGGCAGGGGCCGGAGAGAGCAATAAAAAAGGGAGCCGGGGTGACCCGCCTCCCTCTTGTTGGCTGGTTCCGTCGCCGGAACCCGGGTCACCCTGGTGGGCGACCCGTGTGGTAGCCCGTTATTCTGCGGCCTGGGCCAGCATCTCGACATACGCAAACTTGCGGCCGAGCTTGCCTTCCTTGAACGCGACGCGGCCATCGACCAGCGCGAACAGGGTGTGGTCCTTGCCCATCCCGACGTTCACGCCCGGATAGAACTTCGTGCCGCGCTGGCGCACGATAATGTTGCCGGCGACCACTTCCTGGCCACCGAACTTCTTTACGCCAAGGCGACGGCCGGCCGAGTCACGACCGTTACGCGACGAACCGCCTGCTTTTTTATGTGCCATGGATCAAACTCCTCGTATTCGCTCTGGCGCTCAGGCGGCGGCGCTGTCGTCGGCGCGCTTGTCGCCGATCGCGGTGATCTTCAGGATGGTGTGCTGCTGGCGATGACCGTTCTTGCGACGGTAGTTGTGCCGGCGGCGCTTCTTGAAGACGATGACCTTCTCGCCCTTCGCCTGCGCGATGATTTCTGCCGAAACCGTCAGCCCTTCGACCGACTTCAGTTCCGAACCTTCGCCAGCAAGGAGCACGTCGCCGAGCGTCACGTTGCTGCCAGCTTCGCCATCGAGCTTCTCGACGACGATCTTGTCTCCTGCGGCAACGCGATACTGCTTGCCGCCCGTGCGCACGATTGCGAACATGGCCCTTGCTTCTTTCCCAAATGCATATGTCCGCGCGGAGATACCCCACGCGGCAAGTGGATTGTGACTAGGCAACGCTGCCGCCGCTGTCAATGGCGAAGGGGCGATTCGACGACGAAAGCCGTGTTGCACCGCCGCAACGGTGTTGTGACAATCGGGCGACTCATGGATGCAAAGGCTTGCCTCAGAAAATTGCGCAAGAGAGGGTTGGGACGCAACGACCCGGTCAACTGACTGGGTCAGGGGGAGATTTTCATGCGTAAATCCGTTTTCACGGCACTGGTCCTGTCGAGCGCGCTGGTCGCCGTGCCGGCCGTCGCCCAGGTCGCCGACGCGCCGCCGCCCGCCGATCAGGTGCCCGCGGGCGAGGAGATCCTGGTCGTCGGCACCCGTGCGCAGGGGCGCACCGTCGCGGAAAGCCCGGTGCCGGTCGACGTCATCACCGGCGATGCGCTGGTCAATGCCGGCTATACCGAAACCAACAAGCTGCTGAACCAGCTGGTCCCGTCGTTCAACTTCCCGCAGCCGTCGATCACCGACGGCACCGACGTCGTGCGCCCGGCCACGCTGCGCGGCCTGTCGCCCGACCAGACGCTGGTGCTGGTCAACGGCAAGCGCCGCCACACCACCTCGCTGCTGAACGCCAACGGCTCGGTCGGACGTGGTTCGTCGGCGGTCGACCTCAACACCATCCCCAGCCTCGCGATCGAGCGGATCGACGTGCTGCGCGACGGCGCGTCGTCGCAATATGGTTCGGACGCGATCGCCGGCGTCATCAACGTTCAGCTCAAGCGCCGCGAAGGCGGTCGCGCGACGATGACCTACGGCAAATACGTCTCGTCGATGGAGGGCGTAAGCGAGGTCTCTGGCGTCGCGCGTCAGGCGAGCGGCCAGCCGCAGGTGCGCGCCGACGGCACCTATGTGCTGGAGGAAACCGGGCGCGATCGCGAAGTGCGCGATGGTCGCACGGTCACCTTTGCCGCGAACATGGGCCTGCCGATGGGCGAGACCGCCTATCTGAACCTGACCGGCGAGTATCGCGACCGCAATCCGACCGACCGTGCCGGCTATGATCCGCGCCGCATCTATCCGTTGCTGTCGACCGGCGGCGTCGATCCGCGCGAGTTCAGCGTCGACCGCGTCAACCATCGCTATGGCGATGCGAAGACGACCGATTTCAACTTCTTCCTGAACGGCGGCGTCGACATCGGCGCGACGTCCGAACTCTATATCTTCGGCAGCTACGGCGTCCGCGACGGTGAAAGCGCGGCCTTCTATCGCCGGGCCTCGGGGCGTGACAGCAACAGCAATATCCAGGACCTGCGCAACTGCACCTTCACCGGCACGGTCTGCACGCCCTTCTATGACGGTGGCTTCCTGCCGCTCATCACCAGCCAGATGGAGGATTTCTCCGGCGCGCTGGGCGTGAAGGGCGACGTGGCCGGGTTCAAATACGACCTGTCCTATGTCTATGGCACCAACAGCTTCGATTTCCGGATCGAGAACAGCTACAACGCCTCGTTCGGTCCGCAATCGCAGCGGGCGTTCAACGCGGGCGGCACGCGCTTTGGGCAGCAGACGATCAACCTCGACCTCCAGCGCGAACTGAGCGTCGGGTTCCTGTCGTCGCTGTCGCTGGCGCTGGGCGGCGAATATCGCAACGAGAACTACAAGATCGTCGCCGGCGAACTGCAAAGCTATGCCGCCGGGCCGTTCGCGTTCAGCAACGGTGCCGCCGCCGGGTCGCAGGGCTTCCCCGGCTTCTCGCCCAACAGCCGGGTCGATGCGTCGCGTGACAGCTTTGCCGGTTACGGCGAACTCGATGCGAAGGTCAGCGATGCGTTCAACGTCGTCGCCGCCGGCCGCTACGAACATTACAGCGATTTCGGTGATACGGTGAACGGCAAGCTGGCCGCGCGCTTCGCGCCGGTCGAATGGGCGGCATTGCGCGGATCGATCTCGACCGGGTTCCGCGCGCCGAGCCTGGCGCAGCAGTTCTTCTCGTCCTTCGCAACGCAGAATCTGGGCGGCACGCTGGTCGAGATCGGCACCTTCCGCGTCGGCGATCCGGTCGCCCGTGCGCTGGGGTCGCGCCAGTTGCAGGCGGAAAAGTCGGTCAATATCGGCGGGGGCCTGACGCTTACCCCGCTGCGCGGGCTGACGCTGACCGCCGATTACTACAACATCAAGATCAACGACCGCATCATCCTGTCGGAAAACCTGCAGGGTACGGCGGTCGTGGCGGTGCTGCGCGCGGCGGGGATTCAGGACATCACCTCGGCCCGCTTCTTCATCAACGGCATCGACACCCGTACCCAGGGCGTCGAAGTGGTCGGCACGTACCGCGTGCCCGACCTCGGCATCGGCAGCGTCACGCTGACCGCCGGCTACAATTATAACCAGACCGACATCACCAACCGGTCGACGCTGTCGGCGATTCCGGGCGTCACGCTGTTCGGGCGGCAGGAATCGTTGCGCCTGACGCAGGGGCAGCCGCGTTCGAAGATCAATGCCGGTCTTGACTGGTCGCAGGGCATCTTCGGGGTCACCGCGCGTACCAACCGGTTCGGCAACACCCTGTCGCCGGGCGGCGCGGCGATCACCGACGTCGAGCTGGCACCGAAGTGGCTGACCGACCTCGAAGTCCGCGCGACGCCGGGGCAGTTCGAGCTGGCGATCGGCGCGAACAACCTGTTCGACGTCTATCCGACGCGCAACCCGATCCTGGGCGCGACGGCGATCAACAACTACTTCATTCCCTATTCCAGCTTCTCGCCGTTCGGCTTCAACGGGCGGTATTTGTACGCCCGTGCCGGCGTGAAGTTCTGATCCGGGAAGGCGGGCAGGGGCATCGCGCCTGCCCGCCGCCTATTTCGCCGGTATCTTCGTTCCCAGCAGCACCAGCCGGTCGCCGGTGATCCCGAACCAGTGCGGCACCCCCGCCGGGATCAACAGGACGTCGCCGGGTTTCAACGGCCGGTCGACCGCATCCACAATACGGTCGCCCTCGACCAGTCCGGGCTGTGTCTCACGCCCGCCTTCCATCGTCTTGCCAGTCCGCAGCGTGCCTTCACCGGCGATGACGATCGCATATTCCGCCTGATTTGGATGTACCGCCGGGCGTCCGGACGCCTTCCAATATTCCAGCGCTGCGACCCGCTCCCCGTCGCGCACGACCGGCTCCCATGCAAAGCCCTGACCCGGCTGCATCGCCTTGCCCATCGCCTCGACGCGCGCGGCGATGTCCTTGCCGCTGGCGAAGTCCTGTCCCATCGCCGGTGCGGCCAGCAACAGGACCAGCGGAGCGAAACGCAACGCCCCCCTCATGCCCGGCCGTCCAGCCGGATCGTGCGCCCCTCGCGTGCCGAGCGATAGATCGCCTCGATGATCCGCATGTCGCGCAATCCTTCCTCGCCCGACACGATCGGCGTCCGCCCGGTTGCGACGCAGTTCGCCATATGATCGAGCTGTGCGGCGAACTGGGTCTTGCCCGGTCCGGCGGGCGGCGTGACGGCGCGCTCGCGACCGTTCCCGACCCACATCTGCTGCCCGGCATAGCCGGTCGCCGGCTCCAGCTCGATCCGGCCCTTGTCGCCCATCAGCAGGATATGGTTGTGATTGGCGCTATAGGACGACTGGCAACTGCCGATTGCGCCGGATGGAAATTCCAGCGTCCAGTCGATCATGTCCTCGACCTCGGCAAAGCGCGGGTCGCGGCGATCGGTCGATTCGCGCGCGGTGACCGCGATCGGTTCCTCGCCGGTCAGGTAGCGTGCCGCCTGCAGGCTGTAGATGCCCATGTCCATCAACGACCCGCCGCCCGACATCGCGCGCTTCAATCGCCACATCGTCGGATCGCCCGCAACGAAACCATGTTCGGACCGGACATAGCGGATCCTGCCCGCCGCCCCGCTGCGCGCCAGCCGCATCGCCTCCAGATTATACGGCTCGAAATGGCAACGATAGCCGATCATCAACTGGCGATCGGCCTTGCGACAGGCGGCGATCATCGCCTCGGCTTCGGCAACGGAAACCGCCATCGGTTTTTCGCACAGCACATGCTTGCCCGCCCGTGCCGCGCGGATCGTATAGTCGGCGTGCATCGCATTGGGCAGGCAGACATAGACGATGTCGACGTCCGGATTGTCGCGGATGCGGTCGAAATCGCGATAATGGTAGATCGCGTCGGGCGAGAGCTGGTGGTCGGCCGCCACCTTCGCCGCCTTGGCCCGGTCGCCGCTGACCACGGCGGCCAGGCGGCTGTGCTGGCAATTGGCGAATTCCGGAATGATCCGGCCCAACCCGTAATTGCCGAGGCCGACGATCGCATAGCCCAGCGGCCGGTCGCGGGCGGCAAGCCCCCTTGTGCTGGAGGCCAGCGACAGCGCGGCCGCACTGAGGATCAGGTCGCGGCGGGCAAGGTCCATGTCGGCGTCTCCGGCGGTTGCGGTGCGACGATGCCGCCGGAGGAAGTGCCGTTCAAGCCATTCGACTGATTATACTTTATTGATCGACCGGATCGTCTTCGCGGGCAAGGCGCAGCTTGCGCTGTTCGGTCAGCACCTGCCACCCGGTCAGGAACAGCGCCCCGGCCACCGGCCCGACTACGATCCCGCTCAGCCCCATCAGGTCGATCCCGCCCAGCGTCGTGACCAGCACCAGCCAGTCGGGCAGGCCGGTATCGCGCCCGACCAGCATCGGCCGCAGGATATTGTCGGCCAGGCCGATGACCAGCACGCCGGACAGGATCACGACCACGCCCTGCCAGATCGCGCCGGTCGCCAGCAGGTAGATCGCGACCGGGGTCCAGATCAGCGCCGGTCCGACCGCCGGCAGCAACGCGACGATCGCCATCACCACGCCCCACAGCAGCGCGGCGGGCAGGCCGACGATCCAGAAGGTGATCGCCCCCAGCGCGCCCTGCACCAGCGCGACGACGCCCGATCCCTTGATCGTGGCGCGGACGACCGCGACGAACTTGTCGGCCAGCCGCCGGGCGACGGTCGGCTCCAGCGGCAGCGCCCGGACGATCGACGGTCCGATCCGGTCGCCATCGCGTAGCAGGAAATAGGTGACGTACAGCCCGACGCCGAACGCTAGCAGGAATGCGGCGGCATTGGCCCCGATCGACAGCGCGCTGCGGGCCAGCACGCTCGCGCTGGCGCTGGCCGCCTGCGAAATCTTCAACTGGGCGCGTTCGAAACTGCCGAAGCCCGCGCTGTCGATCGTCCGCTGCAGCTTGGCGGGCAGGGCGCCATGGACCTGCTCGAAATAGGTCGCGAAATTGATCTGCCCGCTGCGCAACTGGCCGTACACACCCGCCGCCTGGTCGATCACCATGCTGACGACGATCATCGCCGGGATGACGACCGCGACGGTGATGATCAGCATCGTCAGCGCGGCGGCCAGATTGCGCTGGCCCGGCCGCCAGCGCAGCAGGCGCTGGAACAGCGGCTGGAACAGCAACGCCGCCAGCGCCGCCCACAGCAAGGCGCCGATAAAGCTCGATACGACCAGGGTAAGCGCGATGGTGACCAGCGCAAGAAAGAGTAGGAACCCGCCATTTTCGACGCGTTGACGGACGATTGCCATGCTGGACAGCCTCGGTTTCGGACATGCCGGCGCTGCTGCCGGACGATTTCGTTGCGGGGGCGGAACGCCTCGGGCGGTTCTATGCTCCCTCCGCTGGTGCCGAAAGTCCGAAATCCGTCAGGCGTCGAGGTGACAGTGGCCGCTTGAGCGTCCCTCGGCACTGCACTCGGCCGTGATCGTCGCGGATCGGACGGACAGGGCGCGCCAGTTCAGCGCATGGGCAACCGCCAGCGTGACCGCGCCGATCGAGGTCACGATCCGCTCGACCGTTTCCGCCTCGATCGCAAAGGCCCCCAGGCCGAGCAGCACCAGCCCGACCGTCGCCAGCATCGCCGGCCGATGGCGGCCGTGCCGGGTGCGACCCGATGCCATGGCGAGGATGCTGGTCGGCAGTGCGACGGCGAACGCGACCGCATGAAACGCTTCCGGCACGACCAGCATCGTCGCCAACACCGGCAGCGCGATCAACAGCATCGGCAATAACAGGCAATGGATCAGGCACAGCAGCGACGCGGTAACGGCGAACCCGTCGAGCAGCCGTTGCCGACGTTGTGCGGGCTGGGGCAGGGCGGCGGGTAGGGTACTGGGCATTTCGACTTCACCTTGGCTTTTATGATACAACATATCATATCACATGGTGGCGATGGCAACCCCCGTGCCGGTAATCCTTGTCTGTGGTTACGGTGCTGTCCGGCCTGCGGATCTCGGCCGCATCTGTGCGGAGGTACGCTCGAAAAGCGATCCGCCTTAACGCTGCCGACGCACCGAAACGCGCCGTTGCGGTGTCAGCGATGCAGGGGGAGAGCGACGCTCATCGTGCAGAGCGACCGGGTCGCTCGCAACTGCTGGTGACCCCTACGAGAATCGAACTCGTGTTTTCGCCGTGGAGCCAACTTCCTCAACAAAATCAATGTTGGTTGCCCGCTACCGGCGTTCAAACGCATCATATAATATCAATGGGTTAGCAGGGGCGGGGCACTGCTGGACTGGCCGGTTTCAGGGTGCTCCCGCATATGCTGTTGGGCTCCTTTCCCCGTCGCTTGCCTGTGCCGCGCTAAATAGATCACTGTTCGCTTCGCGCTTTCGAGTAAGGTCGTTTGCCTGCAACCGCTACGTTTCGTGTCGGACACAGGACCGGTGATACCGCTACGAGCCGACATCGATTTTTGCCTATTCAATGGATACCCTGATGATCAACCTAAACAGCGCAACCGCCGCGGAGCTGGACGAGGTACCGCAGTTGAGTGGGCACGGCTTTGAAATCGTACGATACAGGGACGAGCGCGGACGCTTCAACGAAGTGCGCCAACTCGAGGAGGTTCCGGGCCTTGCAGGAAAATGGGACGGCGCGGAGGCGAGTTTGTCGGTCGACTGACGCAAAGCGTCGCTAGATTGGCCTGACGCCCCAACTGTTTCTTGATTGCCGTCCGATCATTGTTTGGAAATCCAGAGGTCCAACGCACGAGCGTGGCGTCTGCGCTCGTCTTCCAGGATCGCCTCCGCTTTTCCTAGTTCAACGCCATGAGACCGTTCTATTTCTCGTCGCTTGCGTTCAATCTCACGACGTTGGCGGTCAATCTCAGCTTCGCGCTCGTCCAACTCATCGCTCTCGCTGCGTTGGCGGTCTTTCAACTCCGCTAAAGCGTTCTCAGCGGCTTCGAGCTTCTCCCGAGATGGTCGCGGCGGCAGTCGCTTTCGCGCCTTCGTCCGCGCCCTTCCGCTACCGCGCGCCGACTCTGAGGCATTGGCTGCCCTCTCATTTGGCGCGGAAGCTTTGGCTGCTTGGGATTTGCGTTGCCTCGGCCGATCGGTTGCCGCCAGATGTTCCGCTTCGCTACCCCGAACCCGACGGATCACTTCCCCTGGATTGGCAAGGGGTTCGGCTATCAAATCTTCGTCGGTCACGACCTCCGCAACCCTGCGGGCGAACAGGTCCGCATGACTTCCCCATGCCTGCAACGCCGCCTTCTGGCTGGGAGCCGCGACATAGGCATCGTGAAACCCGATCGGTGTGCGGAACACCTTCAGCTTTTGCTTGCGTGCCACGGGACCTCGGATTGGCGGGACAACCACGTCCTGGGATCAACACGTTGGCGACGCCGGCGGTTCAATCCGGCTTCACCTGTTCCGCCAGCGTGGTAGCTTCGACATGGACCGGAGGAAACGACCATGCGCGCCATCTTGTGGACGATATTGCTGGCAGCCGGAGTCCTGGTCGATACCGATACGATCGCCCGTCCCCCTGAAAGTCGGGTTGCGCAGCCGGTACGGCTCGAAGGACCCTTCGAGCTGCACTCAAGCATCTATCCGGGCACGGTGCGCCGCTATTGGGTTTACGTGCCGGAGGGATATGATCCGAAGCAGCCGCCGAACCTGTTGGTGTTCCAGGATGGTGAGCGTGCTGTAAATCCGGACGGATCGCTGCGCGTTCCTGCCGTCCTCGACGCGCTTATTCGCCGCCGTACGATCTCGGCCACGCTGGGAATATTCGTCACCCCGGGTCATCAGGCGCTGCGCTATCCCGATACGCTGGGAATGAGCAATCCGGATCATCGCGTCGAGGAATATGATGCGATCACCGACGACTATGCGCGCATGACGCTGGACGAACTCCTGCCGGCGGTGGCACGTCGGTGGCGCTTTACGACGGACCCGAAACGCCGCGCCATCGGCGGCACGTCGAGCGGTGCGATCGCGTCATGGACGGTCGCCTGGCGACATCCGGATGCGTTCGGTAACGTCATCAGCTTCATCGGCAGCTATACGTCGATAGGCCTGCGTCTCGATGCCCGTGGCATTCCGTCCGCTTTCGGCGGCGATATCTATCCCGGTTTGATCCGCAAATCGCCGATCCGCCCGCTGCGCATTTTCCTGCAGGACGGCCGAAACGACCTCGATAACGAACACGGCAACTGGTTCCTGGCCAACCAGCAGATGGTCAAGGCGTTCGAATGGTCGAACAGCCATGCGGACAGCCTGAGCGAAGGCGGACCGCGCTACGATGTCCGATATGCCTGGACCGATGGCGGACATTCGGATGCCGATGGCGGAGCGATGCTGCCTGATGCCCTCGAGTGGATTTGGCGCGACCAACACCCGCCATCATGAGCGTTTCAATTAGCCTTGTGCAGGCTCTGTCGAGCCGGTGTGTTGTTAGTTCGACGATCGCACTGCCAGTAAGTCGGCAAGCTGCCGTACCCATATCACTCGGTCGCAGGTCCACCTCAGACCGTCACAGATTTGCGGCCGGCTCGATGAGGTCCCAGCGGTTACCGTAGAGGTCCTCGAAGACGGCGACTGTGCCGTAGGGCTCGCGGCGTGGCGGCTCAACGAAACGGACGCCGCGCTTCGAGTAGGCGCGGTGGTCGCGGGCGAAGTCGTCCGTTTCGAGGAACAGGAACACACGGCCCCCACTTTGATCCCCGATCGCCTTCCGCTGCCGTTCGGTAACAGCTCGGGCCAAGAGCAGCCCGGCGGCGGAACCGGGGGGAGTCACCACGACCCATCGCTTACCATCGGCCAGCGCCGTATCATCGCGGAGCGCGAATCCGAGCACGCCCACAAAGAAGGCGATGGCGTCGTCATAGTTGTCGACGAGGAGGGCGGTCATGGCGAGGCTCTGCTGCATTTAACGACGCTGCCCCATCTCGAGCTGCACGCCAACCGCAGGCGCTTCCGCGAAGGGCTTGTCCTACCTCCAAGCCTTCAGGGACCGCATACCGAGACGCTCCGGTGTGGCAGATAGAAGATGGAATTGGGGTTCAGCCGCGGCGGCTGCTACACCTCTCTACAGCGGCAACTGTGCATCCTCCTGCGCCCCCGCCCGTTTGCTATCACCTTCATTCGGTAAAGGAACCGCCATGCGAGAAGTTCGACTACCATCGGGCGAGACCGTACCTGCGCTGGGGCAGGGCACGTGGATGATGGGGGAGCGGGCCGATCGCCGCGACGCCGAGATTTCGGCACTGCGCACCGGCGTTGAGCTCGGTATGACGTTGATCGACACCGCTGAGATGTACGGCGACGGTGCGGCAGAGGTTCTCGTCGATGAGGCGCTCGGGTCGGTGCGGGACGAACTGTTCCTGGTTAGCAAGGTCTACCCACAGAATGCTTCCCGGCATCGCTTGCAGGCAGCCTGCGAAGCGAGCCTGCAACGCTTGGGGACGGACCGCCTGGATCTGTACTTGCTCCATTGGCGCGGATCGGTGCCGTTGCACGAGACGGTCGAGGCGATGAACGCGCTGAAGTCCGCCGGCAAGATCCGCCAATGGGGCGTCAGCAACCTCGATGTCGACGATATGCAGGAGCTCATCGACGCGGGGGGCAGAGACTGCGCAGTGAACCAGATCCTGTACAATCTGACCCGCCGAGCTCCTGAGCACGACCTCATGCCTTGGCTCGCGGAACAGGGCATCCCAGTGATGGCATATAGTCCAGTCGAGCAGGGTCGGCTGCTCGATGATCCGACGCTGCGGCAGATTGCGGAAAGCATGGGCGCGACGCCAGCTCAGGTTGCGCTCGCGTGGACGATGCGAAGCGGCGATGTGATCGCAATTCCGAAAGCTGGCACGGTCGAGCACGTGCGGGAGAACCGACAGGCGGCGGACCTTCATCTTTCAGAGGAGAACCTCGCCGCCCTCGAGCAAGCGTTCGCTCGGCCAGTCGGCCGGCGCCCACTCGAAATGCTGTAGCGGTTGTGGCTGTTTTCTTCACGTCGGACACGCACTTTGGGGATCATCGAACGCTTAACATCCACAAGCGGCCGTTCGCGACCGTTGCGGCTATGGACCGTGAGTTGGTTTCGAGGTGGAACGCAAGCGTCACGCCGGACGACGAGGTCTGGCACCTCGGTGACGTTGCACGGCGTCCGCAGGACGTGCCGGGAATCCTGTCGGCGCTACATGGCAAGAAGCATCTCATTCGCGGGAACAACGACCCGGTCGCTACCGGGGAAGCGGCGGGCTGGTCGAGTGTTGCGGACTACGCAGAATTGTCACTGGATGGGACGGCGGTGGTTCTCTGCCACTATCCCTTCCGAAGCTGGAACGGCCAGCATCGACGTTCGATCAATCTTCACGGCCACAGTCACGGTCGCTTGACGCGAATGCTGCGGCAGTTCGACGTGGGCGTCGACGCTCAAGATTTCCGTCCTGTCACTTTGGCGTCGCTTCTCATCGGATGAGGCAGGGCAGGGAAGAGGACCCGACTCAGGCGTCCTTATTGGCGTCGGGGCCGCGGGTTGTTTGGCCAGCTGGCTGCACCCTACCACCCCGCCTCGAGCCAGAGCCGCCGCGCGGTTGGTAGGCCGGTCGACGGCCTCAAGCCGCGTCCGCGTTGCGACCCCGAATTACACGCTTTTCCCCCCGCCTCGCCCGCGCGCTTTTCGTGGCGCTTTCGACGCATGGAGCGCCCCTAGCGAAACCGGCGGGAAAGCTGGGCGGAATGCCGCCATTCTTGGTTGTACCCGCGACGCAGATCGACGCAGCTGGACGGGGTACCGGCGGCGGCCCGTGGGAACGTGTCCGGTAGCGCCAAACCCGGCGCGCGATCGCCGGCGAAAATCGGTCAGCGAGTGCCCGAAATCGTCCATATCGTGCGCGTTTTCGAAGGCGGTTTAGTAGGCAGGGGGGAGGCGGGAAACTTCTTATCCCTCGAACAGTCGTGTAATCTCAGTGACTTGGGACGTTACAAAGACGCTTATCCCATCGTTACTGATAATAGACTTAGTTTCGAATATTTTGGTTTAGGAATATCGTGTCTTTACAGTGGGATAAGTGTTTTCGCCGGGGGTATGTAGGAAGCGATAACGCCGAGCGTGTTACATCAAAAATGGCGGATTTCCGCCGATTTGTGGGGAGTAAAACCGGGGGATAAAGGAGATAAGACTTTTCCCGACCCCCTCCCAAGCCGTGTTTCCGGCGGGGGCTCGTCCTTGGCCGGCGACTGAAGCGCACAGCAGAAGGGCCGGAACGCGCATCTGCGTCCCGGCCCTTGCCTGTACTCCGTTCGCCCGTCCGGGCAAAGCTCAGTCGGTGTCGGCGAACACCCAGCAGTGGATGCCGCCGCCGGGCAGACGGCTGTTGACGGTCTTGGCCGCGATGTAGCGCGGGTCGGTTGCCCGCAGCGCCCGGCGCAGCTGAGTGTCTAGCTTCAGCGCGATGCCCGCTCGCTTGAACTCTTCTGCGAGCGCGGTTCGGTTAATGGCCAGCAGGCCGCTGGTCCGACTGTGGTTGAAGACGACGCCGCGTCGCTTCAGCTCGGCGATTCCTTCCCAGAAAGGCGCAACCGCGTCAGAGGGATGTGGGGCGTCGAAGCCCAGATCGTTCATCGCTGGCGGGGCCATGCCGATGTCGCGGCAAAGATCGCCGATCATCGTGTGGATGACGCGGCGTTCGGTGCGGTTGCGAGTGTGCTGCAGCTTTGCGGTCAGCCGCAGGACTTGGTTCTGGATCGCGATGCGCGACTGGATCGGCATCGCGGCCGGTAGCTGGCCAGTGCCGTGGAAGTGATCGAATAACACACGGAACGCGCGCTCTTGGTAGCGGATGACCAGTTCGCGCGTCATTGCATTCTGCATTCGATCGGGATGCAACGTGACAAGCCATCCATGAAAGCATTCCAGCGACAGCGTTAAACTATCCTGCTCACCACCGAGTGAAGGGATGGGCGTCACGACCATGCCTCTCGCAAGCACGGGATGATTGCGAATGCGCTTGTGTTGAGACGACCAGTCCAACCCAAGCACTTCGGCAATCGGCTTCATGACGACGTAAACGCGGCCATCGTTTCGAACGGTTGCGATCTGATAACTGTCGAATGGGACAAGCTCGACGCTGGTTGCCATAGCTGTGCTCCTGCTGATTCCGCTTCAGCCGCGGCGGCCGTGGGAGAAGGTCATGTTGTCGAGCATGGTGCCCAACCGATCGCTTAGGACCAGCATCAAAGCCGACAAGTTGTGACAGGTGATTTCCGGCGTCTCGGTCGCGCGTTCGAGACGGCCGTCGAACGCCAGCTCTGCAACACCTGCTAGAGCGTCGCGTACCAGCGTCAGGTTCATGAACTCGTTCTCGCTGATAGCGTAATGGCCTTCCTCAATAGGGGAACGGCGGGTAGTCTGTGCGGTAGCCTGTGCCATGGGGTGATCCTTGGTTCGGGTTAGGACTGGCTCAGTGTTGACGCACCGAGCTAGTCCGTTTGCTAATGTTTGCACATTGCAATCAATTAATGCGGTTGACCCCAGACGAAGTCAACGGCAAATCCGCAATCATTGATAACGGAGTGCAAACATGGTGCGTACGGCTGCGATTGGCGTGAGGGTTGAACCGGTCGTGAAAGCAGCCGCTGAGAAGGCGGCAGCAGACGATCACCGGACTGTCGCTTCGCTTCTGGAAAGGCTGTTGGTCGAACATCTGCGCGAGCGCGGGTACCTTCCAAAGTAGCGTCCGTGTGGTTGCAGCGATCCGATTGACGATCATGAAACGTCTCGATGCTGGCGGATACTGAGAGACCCCGAGGCCGTCCCCGTGTCGGCTCGATAGCTTTGTCCGTCCGTATTCCACCGGACGAATTGGCACTGCTCGACAGGGGGATTGCGGAACAGCTCGACCGGCCGTCTAGACCGGAAGCATTCCCTCGGCTTGCGAAGATGGCGATCGCGCCTCGGGAATAAGCACCAGCTGGCAGCAATTCCGGACGGCAGTCCGGGCGGTTGCCGTTGAAAGCCCCGGCTATTTTCCGAACAATCGACAAGCAACCAAACGCCCTGCCACGACGATAAAAGGGGGTCAGGAAGCACACATCACGCTGTGATGAGCAGCGCTAAGTCATTGTAGAAGTACAGTTATTATCGATTACTAGTGCGGAAAGCTGCTACGTACGTTCGCTAACAACGGAATGTTGGAGACATCCGCAGCTTTCGATCTACCTGTCGGCACCCCACGGGGGCGATACCGGGTGCGGTAACGAAGCGCCTTGGACAGAAGCGATCAAAGGACAGACCGGCGGGAACAATGTCATCTATGGTGGAGCCGGAATTGGACGACATTTGCCAATGTCCCAACCAGGCGCTCCAGGCCGACGTCGACCGCAGGATTGCCGAAACGCTGAGTAACCTTGATACCCGGAACGGCAGGCTATGGTGCTCTACGGACCGCGAAGAGAATGGAAGAGCGCCGCCCCTTCTCGCGCGGAACGACGGCTAGCTCAGCGACGCTCAGCCCCCACCGTAATGCTCCAGATTGGTGGAAAGCGTTCCGTCCGCTTTCTGGCGGTCGGCTGGTGTGAGCTGCCGCTCGTTCAGGCCTCGCAGGACGCCATTTGCGCCCGTTGATGCTGGGAAGCAGAATGGGTTCTTTTGGCTGTCAATCGTGGTGAACACCCGTTCGTTCGGGTTACCAGGACAGTGTTGCGGAGGTCAGCCAGTGGTCGACAGCAGGGTTGCCGCAGGCATCAGAGCATTGCTCGTTTGGCGTTTGCCTCGCCAATTGCGGACACGTCGATCCCGACAACTGCCATTTGCGGGCTCTTTGCATCCTCGGCACCGATCTTCTTGGCTAAGCCGTGGAGGTGCTCCACTACCCCTAGAAACTGGATGAACGCATCGCCCCGTTGCCAGCCTCGTGAGCGAGCTTTTTGATGGATCAGCAGCAGGATGCCAAAACGATTGTCACGGTCACGAAGATAGCGACCCTGCAGCTGCGCGGTCAGCGCCTCCTCGAGCTGGCTTAGCGACCAACTCTCAGCAACCTTGATCTCTATCGGCGAGCGCGCGTCCGCGATCCGTGACTGGAGCCGGATGTCGGGCTCTTTCTCTCCGGTGACGTGCGGCTCGCGCTCGAGCGAGTAGCTGCGCCCCTGCCGCTGGCGCAGCTCGTTCGCGAACCAGTTCTGGACATCCACCTCCTTTGGTAGGCGGGCGACGACCAGCCCTTGGTTGAAGTCGCCGTGGAGAAGGTGCTGTTCGATATCCTCGAGGCGCGCGACCCCGACCCGCTGCAGGTCCGCCGAGGTCGAGGGCGCCGTCTCGAAGTCGACTTCGAACGCGCGCACGTCGGCGCTGCGCCACGGCGCTGTTTCCGCGTCGGCGGCTGCGCGATTGAAGCGATGCTCTTCAAGCCGCTCGGGCGGGATCGGAAAATCTGGGACCTGCTTGAGCCGGCCAAGCGCCTCGAACGTAGCGAGCCCCGGCATCTTGGCGAGCCGGTTGAATAGCCCGTTTCGGACATCTTCCGCATCGTCGCGCTCGTCCGGCGAGTAGACTTCGCCGTTTCTGCGATCGTTGTCCGCATCCGGGTGTATTTTGGCGAACGCCTCGATCACCAGCCACTCCAGGGTCGCGAACGGGAGCTCGATCTCGCGTGCAACACCATTGACCGCCCGGCCACCGAACACCCGGGGGAGCACCGCTTGAACGAACAAGGTCTGTTCGGGGCCGGACATCGCGTCCAAAAGTCTCTCGAACACTACGAGGGCCTGCGCGGCATCTTCGACGAAGGCCGCGGCCAGATAAAGCGCCTTTACGTGTCGGTCGGTGCCCATGCGCGCGCGTTCGAGGCTGAGCGCGAGCAGCCGATCGCGGCCCGGGCCGCTGCGCCGCAAAATTCGCAGGCCAGGCTCCACGACTGCAGAGGGAGCGGCAGGATGCCTCTCCAAATAATCGAGTGTCAATTTCCCAACGGTCGCGATCACCGCGTCTGCGCTCGACGCCAAGGTCGAGAGCTGGTGGCGGTGTCCGGAATTAGCGCCGTCGTGGAGATCGCTCGACGCCGCCTGCCAGAGCACCTCGCTGGTGACGGCGGGACGATCGCAGGCGAGATCGTCGAGCCAGTCCGGGAAGCCGTTCAGCTCGAGCGTCGCGAGCTTGGTCGCCAAACGCACCTCGTCATCGCTGAGCCGCGTCATCCAGTTCCGGTCGGCCAGCGCTTCCTGCGTCACCCCGACGATGCCGATCATGTCGGTGCTGTAGATCTGGTTGCGCTCTGCCTTGGGGCGGTCGCCGATCAGCCGCGGCGCAAGCGATCGCCAGTAGCGGATGAACGCCTCACGCAACGCGTCCACAACGGCCGGACCGAGGAGCGGCACCAGCGGCGACAGATCCTTGATCGCATGGCGCGAACGGTTGTCGCCGAGCCCCTCGAGCAAGCGCCAGAGATGGAACAGGCGATAGTCGGTACCCGCTTCGGTCGGCGGGGGCAGGTGGCGCAGCTGGTCGGGATCGGCGCGCAGGCGGTCGGCCAGATCGACCCAGCTCGCATCGGCTTTCGCCTGACGCACCGAGCTCTCGGATTTGTGCTTACGATGCTCGCGCTCGTAGCGCTCCATCTCCGCCGAGGGCTCGCGCGGCGTGAACCACCGCTCGATGAGCGCGACGACGCCAGGCCGCCCCTCGGCCACAGCCTTAATCGCGGCGAGGAGATCAAGGTCCTCGCCGTCCTGTCGCCAGATCGTCAGCGCGGCATTGGCAGCGAAGCGGGCATCGTCCTCGACCGGCGCGCGCGCGATTGCGTCGATCAGCCACGGCAGATCGGCCGTGCCGAGCCGAAGATCCAGGCCGACCAGGCGCAGCTGCCACGGGTCGATGATCGGCGTGCCTTCATGCTGCGCGCGCAGCAGCGCAACCCCGCGCCAGGTCGCCGCCTGACGCCGCGTCGGCGACTGACGAAGCAGGTCGATGAGGTCGCGTTCGCCGCGACGCGTAAGTCTGCCGCGGCTGCGCCGGCTCTCGCCGATCCGCAGCGCGGCGTCGATCGCCGCCGACGGCGCATCATCGGCCGGGCTAAGCGTCAGGAGCCGGGTTGCGGCCACCTCGAGCATCTCGAGCCAAGGCTCGTCGGCCTGCGCACCGCCCGCACCGTCATCGTCGTCCTCCAGCGTGAGCCGCTGCCTTGCGATGATGGCGGTGACCAGCGCGTTGGCCTGGTCACGATCGGTGACGTTCTCCGCCAAGCGGGTGCCGTAATAGTTGAGCCCGAGACCGCCATCGCGACGCCGGTTCCGGATCCGGTCGATCAGGGCGACAGCCTGGTCGACAGTCACGCTCGCCGGGAACAGCGCCTCGAGCGCGTCCCAGACCAGGATCGGCGACAGCGCGTCGGCGTTGGCGAGCAGATACGCCACATAGTCGGCCTTGTCCGTGGCCGTGCCCACCGCGGTCATCGCGCGGCCGGCGTAAATCGGAGTGTAGCGATCGGTGAATCGGCCGAACGCCGCCTCGCGCGCCAGTTCGGCGCCCTCGCTGATCTCGCCGAGGTAGATAAGGAGCAGGATAAGAGCGCGCGCGGATGCCGACGCGTTGTGTTTCTGCCAACGCTCGCGGAGATAGGGGCCGAGATCCGGCTTGGCGAAGCGCTTCAACGCGTCGTGATCGGGCGTCCGAAACAGCTCATCGTCCTTGATCGCTGCGAGGATCGCGTCGAGCGCCGCCGTGCGGACCTCGAGCGGCAAGCTGCCCGGATCGCCCGCGTCCATCAGCAGCCGCGGGTCGACCCGCGTGACCTGCTGGGCGGTCTCGAGATCCCACAAAGCGAGCCACGCGGCGGTCTGCCGCATCGATGGGATGACGAGATCAATCCCGTAGCTCGTCGCGAACAGCAGATCGCGAATCCGCGCGGCCGGCGCATTGCCGCGTTTGAGGCGGAGCAGCCAACGCGCGGTGAGGTAGCCGCGCACCACGCCATTATTGTCGTTGTGCAGCCGGACATATCCACCGGTCGCCGGGTCGAACACCGGCCTGGTGATCAGCGCCGCGCGCTGCTCGGGTGGCAAATCCGCGAGCACGTCGTCGAGCTGCAGCGCGGGTATGCTGGCGGTCAGGTCCAGGGCCGCGTCCGGGATCGCAATCGAGTCCAGCCGCTGGAGAACGAGCGCGGCGCCGATCCGCTCGAGCGCCTCCATCGCGCGAACCTGATCAAGGCTGTCCTTCGCCCGCCGCGCGACGTTGGTTTCCTTCAGCCGCTCGGTGAGGCTGAGCTCAAGCATCTCGGCGAGCGTGCCGAACGCGTGATGCTCCCGCCAATAGGTGACGAGCCAGTCGAGATCGATCGGTCGCCGCGCGAACTCCCATAGATTCTGACGCTCGAGCGCGGCGACCATCGCGTCAACGTCAGTCACGCCCTTCGACACCGCGAAATACTCGACCCGCTCCTGATTGAGCGCGGCCATCACCACGACGATCGGCTCTTCGGCCGCCGGCGCTTCATGCCGGCCACGTTCATGAACGGCGGCGAGCAGCAGCTCGTTAGGCGTAATCGTCACCGGCGGCACGTCGGGCGGCGGCACCGCGACCTTCTTCAATAAGGTCGAGAGGTCGCGCTTGAACTCCCAGTCGCTGTGGCGCCCGGACAGCACGAGATGAACCCGGCTCGCGGCGGCATCGATCGCGTCCCGCACCTCGTCGAGCACCTCGGCGAAGGAGAAGTCCGCCTTCTTGGCCTCGTCGATCGAGTCGAGGATCAGCCAGCCAGCCGCGTCGCCGTCCTTCCAGGCTTCGAACTTCGCATATTGTGCGCGTCCCAGCGCCCGTTCAAAGCCGTTGCGGCCGATGCTCTGCAGCGTGGCGGTGAAGACCGGCGTACCCGCGGCCGTCAGCCGTTCGACCTGGTGCGTGAGCTCGGTCGACTTGCCGCTGCCCGCCTCCGCGAGGATGACGACCCGCTTGCGCGCGAGCAGGTCGGACCATTCCAGCGAGCCGCCGAACACTTCGTGGTAGCGGAAGACATCGACGTCGCTTCGTTCGGCGTGCCAGCCCACGAACCGCCGGTCGAGGTCGATATAGTCAGGGTCGCTCACGCCACAGCGCTCGTGCGCATCGCCTTGCGCGCCTCGACAATCCGCAGGAGGTGACTGGCTAGGATGAGCATCTCGCCGGCTTCGGACGCGTCCTGCAGCGCGACCGTGCGGTGGCTGACCGGGTTCTTGTAGGAGCCGATCGCGCCCGAAAACAACGCCGCGAGCGCTTGCCGCTCGGCGGGCAGCAGGGACATGTCGCTGAGTGGCCCGTCGTCGGGATGGAAGGCCTTGCGCATCAGGTCGGTTCCGATGTCGCGTGCCGAGTAGCCGGCCGCGTCCCGTACCGCCTCCTCGACCGCCTTGAACGCCTCGAACACCGCAGTGTCGTAATTACCCCGGATAAAGTTGCGCCAGGCGCTCGCCGACAGGGTCGGATGGAGCAGTTCGCGCGGCAGCAGGCTCGCCTTGCGAAAGTCGGCGAACGCCTGCGCCTCGGCCACTGCCCGGCCTCGGCGCGTAACGAACTGCCACGCGTCGCCTGTCGACGCGATCAGGCCCTGCGCCTCGAGCCATGACCATGCCTCGCCGATCGCCCGTTCAATCCGGGCGATGAAGGGGCGCGGATAGACCTCGTCCATTTGGCGCAACCCGACCACGAAATTGTGCAGGTGGACATCACCGCCGTCCTCGACGAGCGCGCGCAGGATGAACCCGCCGAGTTCCTCGGGTTGCAATTCAAGCACATCCTCCGCGTTCGGGACCCGCCGCGCCAACCGTGCAACCATTTAGCGTCATCTCCCTCAGCGCGGTCGTCCACGCTCGCCAAAAATACAAGGTCGACCCGGCTCGCGAAAGGGTCGGGTGCAGCATCGGTCTGCCGGCTCCGGTATGGTCTGCGTCGACAATCGCCATGAACGAATGGTCGCTTTGGGGAGAGATCAAGGTGATCGTGCGTAGGATGACGCGTTTGCGGCGAAAATAGCCTTCGTCGAGGGGACGCGTGCTGAACTGACGGCGCTGGAAGCGAGCGTCCGCAAATGCGAGCTGTGAGCTAGCCGCCTCGGGCTACGAAACCGTCGAGCCAGCGATTGCCTTCGAGCGATTCGCTATATGGGCGCCGGCTGGAGATGCTCGCAGCGCCATCCTTTCCCCACCGATTATATTGCGACAGATCGTCGAGCAGCGGATCAAGCCAGTGATGGCCATGGTATTGGAACTGGCGATGCTCACCATGCTGGAAGGCCTCGTTCAACTCCGGCTTGTCGTCGCGATAGAAGAGGAAATCACTGGCATAGACCTGAGTGATCGCGTTCAATCGCTCCACCTCTTCGGCCCCGAGCCGCAGCGTTACGAGACGCGGCTCAGTCGGATATTGCATCGGCGACATATAGACTATCGTCGCCGTCGGTAGGATCGGCAGGACCAGCTTAAGCCCGGAGTTGAGCGCATCCTGCGAAGCCGGGAAATTGTGCAGGAAACCATCGCCGGCGATGAACTCTCTCTCATCGCTGAATAGAATTGCCCAGCGGCCTCGCCTCATGCGGTTGCGATAGGCGTCGTAGAGCCCGCGCTGGTTAGCTGCGATCAGCGTCTTGTCGGCGGTCGGATCGGCCAAGCCGAACTCGCGCCGGTAATGTTCAGTGGTACGTTTGATCGAAGCGCGAATGCTTGGGCTGCGGGCAAGCAGCGAAGCGGCGACACGGGCGATCTGTGCCGCGCGTGTCTCGGGGAGCGGCTGCGGCAGTATCCGGTCGATCATCGGCTGGTCGGGCGGCGTCAGCGAAGCCTCGATCGTTGCCAACCACTGCACGAACGCGGCCATTTCATTGTCGGGCTCGTTGAAGATTGGCTCGAAGGTCGAATCCCACGGCCCGCCCATCTTCATATGGTGAGCATTGGTGATTGCGCCGAAGGCACCCGGCGGCGCGCGGTGCACGGTTCTATTCGGCCGGATCACCGAAACCATGCCATCACCCGCGGCCCAATGGTCTGCGAGCGTTCGCGGCCACCAATGGTGCAGCTCGGTCTTAAGCGGCTTCTGCGTCATGGCCGTAAGCTGGAGGTAAAGCCGGTCGATGTCGAGACGTCGTGGATGAGCAGGTCTGCGCTGCTGAACGGGCTTTGAAGGCGCGGGCTGCTCTGTGAACGAATGTCTGGTTCTGGAGAAATTACCATGCCGCTCCGACGTCCGGACTTGGGTCACAGCCATCCTTTATTCCGTGCGATACGTCCGGCTTCAATCCGGTTGGCAGCGCCAAGCTTGGCAGCGGCTTCGGACAGATAGTTGCGCACCGTCCCCGGCGACAACGACAAGCGTAGCCCGATCTCGCGGTTCGGCAGGCCCTCCTCTGCCAGACGCAGCGCATCGCGTTCACGATCGGTGAGCGGGTCGGGGCCTGCCTCCCATACTTCGGCCGCAAGATCGGCGGCAATTGCCCGGCCGCCACCATGCACGGTGCGGATCGCGGTGGCCAAGCGTTCGACCGGCGTGTCCTTCAGCAGATACCCGCGCACGCCGGCAGATCGCGCACGCACCAAATAACCGGGGCGGGCGAAGGTGGTGACGATAACGACGCGGGTAGCGAGGTTCTCGGCCGAAAGCGCCGCGGCGACGTCAATCCCGTTACGACCGGGCATCTCGATATCGGTCAGCAGAATGTCGGGTGCGAGATCGCGGACCAGCGCTAGCGCGGTATCGCCATCCAGTGCGCGACCAACGATCGTCATGTCGCTCTCGAACGCCAGCAGCGATGCGATGGCCCCCAAAACCATCGCTTGGTCCTCGGCGATGACGATCCGGATCATGCCGTTCCCACCGGCACGCGGGCGGCGACGCAGGTGCCTGGTCCGGTGCTCGCGACCTCAAGCGTGCCCCCCGCCGCGGCAAGCCGCTGACGCATGCCGGTCAGGCCATGCCCCTCGCGGAAGGAACCGCCACGGCCGTCGTCGACGATCCGCACGCCCGCCATCGCGGCATTGGCCGACACGTCGATGTGGCATTTGTCGGCGCCAGCATGGCGGATGACGTTGGTCACCGCCTCACGCAACGTCATCGCCAGCACAGCACCGGCATCCGGGGGAATGTCGGTGATGTCGCCGGTCACGTTCGCGGTGACTCCTGCCGCTTCCAACGCTTCGCACGACAGGGCGAGTTCATGGCCAAGACTGCCACCGGCATTGCCTGACAAGGCTGCGCGGACATCGGCGAGACCGGCACGGGCGATATCCGCCACAGCCCGCATCTCTGCCCGAGCCGCGTCGGCATCGGGCGTTACCAGCTTGGTGGCAAGATCAGCGCGCAGCGCGATCAGGGTCAGGGAGCGGCCCACGACATCGTGCAGGTCGCGCGCCATGCGTTCACGCTCCGCTGTACCCGCCAGGCGTCGCACTTCCTCCTGTGACGCGAGCAGTGCCTGCGTCCGCTTGTAGAACGCCTCGCGGGAAAAAGTGCCGAACCCGGTCATCAACGCCAGCAACACGCCCGGCAACCACCACAGCGTCATCTGCCCCAGTACGATGCCGACGACGCTCGTCAGGATTGCAATAGCCAGCACGGCCACGACCGCGTAGCGCGGTGGTTGCAGATGGCCGACCATCGCCGCCGCGTAGATCGGGAATACCGTCCAGCTCCCACCGAACGGGGCAAGTCCGCAGCCGATCGCGACGATGATCGCGGCGGCGGCCATCCGCGTGCGCTGTCCAGCACGATAGGCCTGGAGATAGACTGGCAGGAACACGGCGATCCCGACGATCGACAGGATCAGTCCGGTCTCGCTCGGCGGCTTCCAGAACCATGGCATCGCATAAAAGGGCAGATAGGCGAGCCACGGCAGTGGCCCTTCGATCCAGCTTCTGCGCGGTGTGGCTTTCATGTGGCCAGCGTTGCTAGGGGCAGGGGGCAGCGTCAAGCCGGGTTCCGCCGCCAACCGGTCCACGCCCAAACTGCCGCCGCCATCGTCATCGCGACGACGATCGCACCGTGGAGGGGCAAGCTGCCGATCGTGTCCGCACCGACGATGCCGCGCGCCACCTGGCCCAGATGATAGGAGGGCGCGAACTCGCCGACGGCTCGCATCCATGCTGGCAGCATCGTTGACGGGATCCACAGGCCACCGACCATGGCCGACCCCAGGAACAACGCGTTGGCGACCGCGACGGCGCCCTTGCCGCTCATCCGCATCCCGATGCCAAGGCCGATCAGCCCGAACGGCAGCGTCGCCGCGAAATGGAGCAGCGCCAGCACCAGCCATTGCCCGACCGACAACCGGACCCCGGCGAGGATCGCGACGCAGTAGATCAGCCCGACAGCCGCCGCGACGGCCGCGACGGCCGCGACCAGCTTGGCCGCGACGAACGCCCCGGCGGGCAGCGGCGATACGCGCTTCAGCTCGATCAACCCCTGCTCGCGCTCCATCGCGACGCCCGCGCCGAAGCCGAACAGCGCCGGGCCGATCGCGGCGAACACGCCATATCCCGCCAGGCTCGCCGCGGCGGCGGCAGGGGAAGGGGACTGGTTGATCGCCAGCGTGAATAGCGCGTAGAAGGCGGCCGGTGTCAGCACGGTCGGCAACAGGAATTGCGGCAAGCGCCACGATCGCTTGAGTTCGGCGGCGGCTTCGCGACGCCAGATACCAGCGGGCAGGGTAGCGATCATGCGGCGTTCCTTTGGTCGGCGGGAGCGAGGAGGGTCGCGATGGCGTCTTCCAGCGCGGCATCGGCGATGCGCAACTGGGAAAGGCTTGGGTCGGCGGCGCACAGCGCGCGCACCGTTGCCACGGCATCGGCGGTGACGATGCGCTGGTCGCCGCCCTCGTTCCCTGCCGCACGGACGGCAGGCAGCGCTTGCAGCATGGCAGGCGCGAGCGCGGTGCGACAGCGGATCACCGATCCCCCGGCACGGGCGCGCAGATTGGCGGGACTGTCGTCGGCGACGATGCGGCCATGGTTCATCACCAGCACACGATCGGCCAGTGCATCGGCTTCCTCGAGGTCATGGCTGGTAAGCAGTACGGCGGTGCCATCGTCGGCGGCGGCGCGGACCGTCGCCCAAAGCGCCTGCCGCGACGCGCGGTCCATCGCCGCCGTCGGTTCGTCGAGGACCAGCAGCGCCGGGCGACCGCAGATTGCCAGCGCATATTGCACCCGCCGCGCCTGCCCGCCCGACAGCGCGCCGCAACGCCGCTGCGCCAGATCGGTAAGGCTGGCGATCGCCAGCGTTTCGGCGACGGGACGCGGATCGGCATAATAGCCCGATTGCAGCGTCACCACCTCGGTCACACTCAGCACGTCGGGCAGCCCCGCCGTCTGCAACATGACCCCCATCCGCATGCGCGCCGCCGGACGGGTCGGGTCGAGCCCGAACAGTCGCGCGGTCCCCGCATCGGGTTGCAGCCGCCCGGTCAGCAACCCGACGGTCGTCGTCTTGCCCGCACCGTTGGGGCCGAGCAGCGCGGTTACCTCCCCTGCGCGAATGGCGAGCGAGAAGCGATCGAGAACGGGGGTGGACCCCAAGCTTTTGGACACGTCGGTCAGTGTCGCGATGGTAGAAAGATCGACCTGCACGGCGGCAACTCCCTGTCATGATGCCACCGTCATGGGCGGTATCACTGGGCCGTTGCAGTGCCGGCCGTCATGCGGATCGGGTGACATTTGTCACCCTCATGCCGTGCCTGAACGAGTGTCGGTTATCGGGATCGTGTAGAGCCGAGGTGAATGTCTACTTTTGGGTCAATCGCGATCAGTATGGCGGTGCCACCCGCGCACGTTGTTCTCGTGCTGCCTCCGTCCACCACGCTAAGTCGTCGGCGAACCGCGGAAACGTTTTGACGAGAGCCGCGCCGGCGTCACCGCTTGGCGCTCCCGTTGCATCTAGCGCGTGACCGATCCCGCCGACGGTCAGCGTGCTGGAGATCACGACCATCCCCATCTCGGTGAGCGTGCCATGCCAGGCCACGCTGGCATGCGCGCCCGCCAGCCGCCCGGCGGAATAGCTGGCGATCGCGGCAGGGCGCCAGAACCACTCCTCGAGGAAATGATCGGTCAGGTTCTTGAGGCCGGGCTGCTGGCCCCAATTATACTCACCTGTGACGAAAACGAAGGCGTCCGCCGCGCGGATCTTGCTGGCGAGTTCTTCCAGCGCAGCCGGCGCCTCGCCCTTCGGATATTCCTTGTACATGCGATCGAGCATCGGCAGCCCGACCGCGCGAGCGTCAATGAGTTCGGGCGTTGCGCCTCGTGCGGCGAAGGCCTGGACCAGATAATCGGCAAGCCGGATGCCCTGCCGATCAGATCGATACGAACCGTAGAAGATCAGGATACGGTCGGCCATCATGCTACTCCCCCTGGTGCAGCGGTCATATAGTCGACCTGCCGACGCCGCCTCAACCTTTGGCGGCGACTGCCCCCAACTCTTCGAGGTCGAGGTCATGTTCGAGATCGTGAAGGGTTTCGTCGTCGATCTGGCCAGCGCGATGCAGCCTGACCAGCTCGGCTCGCCCCGCTTCCACCGCAGCTATGATGACGTCGAAATGGCGAGCAATCGCGTGGGCGCGTTCATCCGCAGTGCCCTCGAATGTATCGCCCACCGTGGCGCGGGCGCGGTAGCGACGAAGAAGCTGAGGATGGATGAGTTCTCCGTCGGCGTCATGTGCTTCCCGCTCGACCGCCGAGAGTTGCGCGCGAAACATTGCGTGCTCGGCGGCATGGAGGTCGAGCGGCGGCAGTGCGGCCGGGTCTTCGGCCGGACCCGCGCGTTTGATGATCCAGCCAAGTGAGGTGCCCTGAACCAGAACAGTGACGAGGATCACGGCGAAGGCAGCGACGAGCATCAAATCACGCGCCGGCATCGCTTCCGGCAACGACAGCGCGACCGCCAGCGTCACCACGCCGCGCATACCTGCCCAGCTCATGACGAGCGCGGCGCGGCCACCCAATGGGCGGGCCGACGTCCAGCCAATACGGCGCAGGATCGTGACCATCGCGTCGGCAGCGAAGACCCATACAAAGCGGGCGACGATCACCGTCATGACGATCAGCAGCACCGGGATCGCCATCGTGTCAACGATGCGGGTGGGATCGCCAACGCGGTCGAGTATGCCGCGCAGCGACAATCCGATCAGGGTGAAAACCACCGCTTCCAGAAGGAACACAAGGACCTGCCAGAAGGCGAGCGCCCGGATCCGCACGCTGGCGCTGAACACGACATGCTGGAACCAACCACAGGTAAGACCCGCGGTCACCACGGCGATCACGCCGGAGACGTGGAGCAGCTCGCCCGCGATATAGGCGCTCCAGCACACCAGCATCGTCGCGGCGATCATCAGCGTGTCGTCGCCGAGCCGTCGCAGCAGCAATACCCAGAGTCCGCCGATAACAGCGCCGACCGCGACGCCCCCCACGACCAGCAGGAAAAAGGTGCCAGTTGCTACGCCCAGGCTGAACGTGCCGGTCAACACCGCCGCGACCGCGAAGCGGAACAGCACGAGTCCGGCGGCATCGTTGAGCAGACTCTCACCTTCGAGCAACGTCGATAAGCGGCGTGGCAACCGGACGTGCTGCAGAACAGCGCGTGCCGACACCGCATCTGGCGGCGATAGGATAGCGCCAAGCGCGACACAGGCCGCCCAAGGCAGGCCAGGGAGCAGCATCTTGGTGACCACCGCAACGACGGCGGTCGTGAAGAACACGGCGCCGACCGCCAGTGACAGGATGCCGGCCAGATGGCGACGGAACGGCGCGATCGCAGTGAACCAAGCACCGTCCATTAGCAGCGGTGGCAAAAACAGGACGAGGACCAGTTCCGGGTCGATGGCGACGGCGGGCAGGCCGGGGATGAAGGCGACTGCGCCGCCGCCGACAATGAGCGCGGCTGCGGGCGGAAGGGAGAGGTGCCGCGCGACGTAATGCAGCCCGACAATCACGAGGAACATCGCGATGATCAGCTCAAACTCCGCCGCTGCATGCATATCGCTGCTCCCCCGTTTCAACGACATAGCGAAAACGTAAAAAGGCTGATCGATCAACATGAACGTGCTGACCGTCTAACCTTGTGTCGGCGACCGGCTAGGACATGTGCCGAAACGGCGCGACGCAACATATACGAACGGCAGTTTTCGGGAAGCGCTTCGAGTGCCGCGAACGGCAGAACGTGGGTCAGAGCGCCGCGCGGCCCGATCGGCACTACCTGGCGACTTGTGAGTGCGGCGCCCGAACGGACATTATGCTGACGATGCCGCATGCTCTAGAAAGTTGACGATCTCTAGCCGCCGTAGGCGCTCTTCGGCGAAGTGACGATCAACGCCGATCCGCCAGTGCAGAGCCGGATTGTCGGGACGGTCATGGAGCGCATCAAGATCGTCGGCGCGCGCGAGAACATCGTTCTCACGCTCAGCGAGGCCCGCTGCAACCAAGTCGTTGCGTTGCGCCCTGAGAGCTGAGGCGATCTCGGCGAGCGCAAGCTCGGGATGATATTGCACTCCCCAGAACACACCATTGTCGAAGCGAACCTCAGCAGCCTGAACGCGGGTCACGTCACTGGAAGCTAGCAATATCGCGCCAGGCGGCAGTTCCTCTACCTCGTCCCCGTGGACAGCCGGTGCGTCCCAACATGCGGGCCGACCCGCCAGCAACGGATGGCTACGTCCTGCCGCCGTCGCGCTGATCCGTCGTGCGATGCCTGCTTCCATTCGGCCGGGCATCTTTCGAACCTTTCCACCCGCTGCCGTGACTGCAACCTGAAGCCCGGCGCACGAGCCGAACGAAGGAACGCCCGATGCAAATACCGATCGCATGAAGTCAAGCTGGCGTTCCACCTCAGGTGTCTGATGGTAGACGTGCATCGGCGATCCGGTCAGGAACACCGCGTCGAAGCGGGCGATGTCGTCAGCGGTAAAGTGCGTGGCGCCCTCGTCCGCTGGCGAAGCGATGTCGACGGATGCATCGGGGCGGAGCTGTTTCAGCGTCGCCTTGTACGTCTCGCCGGCACTCTTGCCGGCTCTTGCCCGTCGCTGCTCGCGCTCGTCGGGCAGTTCGCTTTGGGCAACCAGATATCGGGGCACGGCTTTCTCTCACAAATGTCGCGCGAATGCCGACGGTCCATGCAGAACGCGTTGGCCACGAGCGAGGTCCAAGCCGCGCCGGGTCGGTCGACACTGCACGACGTAAATGCGGTGCTGCCCATCAAATGTCGGCGTCTGCGTCTGGACCGACCTGAAGAACTGTGAATGGCGACATCCGGGTCGACCATTCTTATTGATCGTGTTCGCGACGCACATAGCTAACGCATTCCTCAGGTTGAATAGCCACGGCGCTTGGCGGTCAGTCCGCATATATGAACGGACGGCAGGTTTGAGGCCGCGGGGGGGCGCGTCTGAATGGCCGGGTATGGGTCCTTCCAGTCGTGCACCGCTAATGAGCATTTTTGTAGCCAGCGACGTGTACGAAGGGCTCGTGCGCGAGGGCGCACGCAAGCCAACTCGATACGGTAGATTCGCTACATCGAAAACAGTTGCCCATATTTGTGACGGAAACTGGCGCCTGAAGACTCATGGGTGTGAGAGGAGAGGTGCAACGGAACGCGAGGCGCTGGCAGAATGGGTGGGGCGCGAGATCCTGCCGCACGAACGGGACTTGCGTGGCTGGTTGCGGCGGCGGCTCGTGCCCGCCGTCGACGTGGAGGACATCGTGCAGGAATGCTATTGCCGCCTGGCCCAGCTTCGCAGCATCGACGACATCGCCTCGCCGCGCGCCTATCTCTTCACCATGGCCCGTAACCTCGCGCACCGGCAGCGCCGCCACGCGCGCGTGGTGCGGATCGAGTCGATCTCGGCCGCCGAAACCGACGAGCTCGCCAGCGACAAGCCGCTGCAGGATCGCGTCGCCGCCGGGCGGCAGGAAGTCGATCGCGTGCAACGCGCGCTGGCCACGCTGTCCGACCGTGCACGGCGCATCTTCGTCATGCGCCGGGTCGAGGGACTCAGTCAAAAGGAGATCGCGGCCGCGCTCGGCGTAACGGAGACGGTTGTAGAGAATGATGCTAGCCGCAGCCTGCGTGCAATCCTACGCCAGCTGACTGAAGAAGACGCCGATATGGCTGACAGCGCGCGTACAGGAGGCGATCGTGCCCGAGCACGGTGATGAGGCGGCCGCTTGGGCGCTGCGCCACCCTCTTGATGCTGCGGACCAGCACGCGCTCGACGCCTGGCTGGCGCGCGATCCGGGTCATGCGGGCGCATTGTTGCGCGCAATGGCGGCCCTGACTGTCGTCGACCGGGTTATGGCGGAGGAGGGCAGCTCCGCGCCCGGTCGCGCACCGCTCGGAGCACGGCCGGGGCGGCGTCGGCTACTGATCGGGCTGACCGGCGCCATCGCGGCAAGCGCGGTCGGCCTGATCGGTTGGCGTCAGTTCGCCGCCGACCACGTCACCACTGCACGAGGCGAGATTCGGCGTCTGCCGCTCGCTGACGGATCGGTCGCTACGATCGACAGCGACAGCGCGCTGCGCGTCGTGCTGGCCAGCGAGCAGCGCCGGATCGCGCTCGACCATGGCCAGGCCTGGTTCCAGGTCGCGAAGGATCGTTCGCGACCGTTCATCGTCGACGCCGGTATTGCTCAGGCGCGCGCGGTCGGCACCGCGTTCTCGGTGGAACGGCGGGAAGATGGTGTCGAGGTCGCGGTTACAGAAGGGCAGGTGGCCGTCTGGCCCAGCGCGGCCGGGGGCACGATGACGATCCTGCATGCGGGGCAATTTGCCCGCTTCCGTTCGCCGGAAGCCGCGCCAGTAACCGGCACCGCCCCCGCGGCGATCGAGCGTGCGCTGGCGTGGCGCGGTGGGGAAATCGCACTAGAGAACGAAACCGTTGCGGCGGCGGTTGCGCGCTTCAACCGGTATAATCATCGCCAACTGGTGGTCGACGACGCCATATTGGCGCAGGAAAAGCTGATCGGTCTGTTCCAGATCGACCGCCCGGAAGACTTCGCTGCCTCGCTCGCCGCGTCGTTCGATGTTGCGGTCACCAGCGGACCCGACACCATAAGGCTGGCACGGAAAAAGTCGCCGGCGCCCTGACGGAAAAGGCACGTGTCGAACTCAAGGGAGGTGAGCGCTTCGATAACAGGAGCGCCGCCTCCGGGGGAGAGTAACCACATGTCATTCACGCGTCATCGCCTGCTCGGCGCCACAGCCGTCATCCTGTCGAACGCCGCGCTCGCGACCGTTGCCGATGCGCAGACGCGGCGCTTCGACGTGCCCGCACAACCGGCACGGACCGGCATCCCACAATTCGCTCATCAGGCGGGCGTACAAATTCTGGTCTCGAGCCCGCTTGCCGAGAAGGCGACCGTCAATCGTGTGAGTGGCGCACTGGATGTTGCTGAAGCGCTTCGCATCCTGTTGGCGGGGACCGATCTGGTGCCCGTGCGTGCCGGCGGCGCGATCATCCTGCGCCGTACGACCGTTGCCGCCAGCGTGGCTCTGATCCCGGCTGCGGTCCAGGCTGAGGGTAATGGTGCGCCGCCAACACCCACGTCGGATAGCTCGGTAGAGGAGGCGCCCCCGGAGGACATCGTCGTCACCGGTATTCGCGCATCGCTGCAGCAGTCGATCACCGCCAAGCGTACCGCCTCGAATATCGTCGACGTCATCACGGCGCAGGACATTGGCAAGTTGCCGGATCAGAATGTCGCCGAATCGATGAGCCGCATCACCGGCGTCCAGATCACGCGCAGGGAAGGTGATGGATCGAACTTCACCGTGCGCGGCATCTCGCAGAACCGGCTGGAGATCAATGGCCGCACCTTCCTCGGCCCCGGCGCAGGGGGGAGTGCGTCACTCGAATCGGTCAGCCCGGAGATCATCTCGAGCATCGTCGTCGCAAAATCGCCGACCGCGGACATGCCCGAAGGCGCATTGGGCGCGACGGTCAACCTGAAGACCAAGCGGCCGCTCGATCTAGCCGACTTTGTCGTCAGCGGACGTCTTCAGGGCGCCTATACCGACCAAGCCGACCATCTGGGCTATCGAGGCTCGGCCCTGGTATCCAAGAAATTCGGTGACAGCTTCGGCGTACTGGCGAGCGTGGCCTATTCGAACACGCGGACCCGTGGCTATCAGTTCGATACCGGCGGCTGGACCCGCACCAACAACATCGACGGCAACGGCGACGGCATCAACGATCCCGGGCTGTATCGACCGAACCGCTACATGGCGCGGATCTATGATCGCTCGGAAGAGAGGCTGACGCTCAACGGTTCGGTGCAATACCGGCCGACCGACCGGATCGAGTTTATTCTCGACGGCACCCACACCTGGCTGAAGCGCGAGCGGCAAAGCGCCAACTACCAGGTGCTGTTCAACGACAATGACGCCGGTGCCGTGGCGGACGAGAACGGCACCGTGGTGCGGGGTACGTTCAATAACGTCACCGTCCGTCCGCTGATCTACGACGAACCAACCGAGTTCAAGTCGACCAATATCGGCGGGTCGGCGAAATATGAGGGCGATGTCGTAACGGTGCGCGCCGACGCTTCGTACAGCAAGGGGCGCGGCACTGACGGCGGGCCGGGGGCTTCGTTCACCTATGTCGTCGTACCCCGGGCCGGGCGCGTGGCCAATGCCACCTATGATTTCTCCCGCGGCGGCGTGGTCCCGAACCTTTCGCTGGCCTCGAATTTTGACCTGAACGACCCCGCGCAATACCAGCTGGCGTCGATCTTCGAGAACGACTTCGTCACCGACAATTCCGGCTATGACGCACGACTCGACTTCACCATCCGCACCGATTTCGGGCCGCTGCGGACGGTCGAGGTCGGCGGTCGGTTCGAAAAGATCGAATTCTATTCCGAGGCGCCACAGAACATCCCCTCCGCCGCAAGCCTGCTCGGGCGCGGCGATCGCAACGGTGATGGCATCCTGACCGTCGACGAACTGCCGGGGCTGGTCTACGACAATCGCCAGGGGAGCTTCTTCCCGGGCGTGTCGGGCGACTTCCCACGCGACATCCTGGGCGGCGGGACCGACAAGGGGGCGGCGCGCGACGCCTTCGGCCTTCCCGTGCCCCGCGCCGACACGATCCCGTTCGGCCGCGTCTCGATCAAGGATGTCGACCAGGATACGCTGGCCTTCTACGGCAAGGGCAATTTCGCCGGTACGCTGGGCAGCATGCCGATCAGCGGCAATGCCGGTGTGCGCTACATTACCTTCGAACGCGCCTCGTCCGGCTTCCTGTCCGACACGCAGCCGACCCTGTCGCGGTCGCACTTCGATTATTGGCTCCCGAGCGCCAATGCCGCGCTCGAACTGCGGCCCGACCTGACACTGCGTGCGGCGGCGGCCAAGGTGGTGGCGCGTCCCAGCCTAAGCGACGTAGGGGTCAGCTTCGTACCGCTATTCGTGTCGCGGACCGGATCGCGCGGTAATCCCGCGCTGCGTCCGTTCGAGGCGACGCAATATGACGCGACGCTCGAATGGTATTTCGCGCCGGCCAGCGCGATCACGATCGCCGGCTTCTACAAGAACGTCGATTCCTTCACAATCAACCGGACGCAGAGCGAGATCGTCCCCGGCCTGTCCGACCTGATCGATCCCAGCACCGGCCAGCCCTATGGCGCGTTCCAGATCACCCAGCCGGTCAATGGCCAGGCGGGTACGATCAAGGGCGTGGAGCTGGCGTATCAGCAGTCGCTCCGCTTCCTCCCCGGAGCCTTGCGTAACCTCGGCATCCAGGCCAACTACACGTTCGTCGACAGCGAGACCCCATTAGTGGACGAGGCGACCCAGGCAAGCCTGCCGCTGCCCGGCCTGTCCAAGCACAGCTACAACCTGATCGGCTTCTACGAGGATGCCACCGTGTCGGCGCGCGTCGCCTATATCTATCGCAGCGGCTACCTGCTCGGGCAGGGCAGCGCGGCCGCAGGCGGCAGTTCATATGTTGACGGACGCGGACAACTCGACGCCTCCGCACAACTCAACCTTACCCGATCGGTTCGGTTGACCGTCGAGGCGATCAACCTGACCCGCGCGATCGACCGGCAGTATCTGCAGACGCCGCTGCGGCTGCTGAACGCCGCGCGCGAGGATCGCCGCATCTTCTTCGGCATCGCCGCGACCTTCTGAGGAGATCCGTCATGGCACCGCTCCGCCTCGCACCGTTGCTTCTCCTGCTCGCCGGGGCGCCCGCCGCACCGCCCGAGCCGGTCGCCGACATCGTCATCTATGGTTGCACAGCCGGCGGAGTCATCGCCGCGATCGAGAGCCGGCGCCTCGGGCGCAGCGTCACGCTCGTCTGTCGCGACGGCTATATCGGCGGCATGACGACCAACGGGCTGAGCTGGTCCGACACCGGCAACCATCGCGCCATCGGCGGACTCGCGCTCGAATTCTACCGCCGGGTGAAGCGGCATTATGACGACCCTGCCGCCTGGACGCTCGCACCGCGACCCGCGCGCGCCGAGAATTTCGTCGACGACGGTGCGATGTGGCAGTTCGAACCGCACGTCGCCGAGCGCATCCTGGAGGACTGGATCGCCGAAGCCGGCGTAACGGTCGTTCGCGACCAGCCCATCGACCGGGGCCGGCACGGCGTCCAACGTGACGGGACCCGCGTAGTTTCGTTCCGCTCGTCCGGCGGTCGTCGCTTTGCCGGGCGGATGTTCATCGATGCAAGCTACGAAGGCGACCTGATGGCCGGCGCCGGTGTTTCGTTCGCCACCGGGCGCGAGGCGAATGCGACGTATGGCGAAACATTGAACGGCATACAGGCACGCAACACGACCAACCATCAATTCACGCTCGATGTCGACCCTTATCGCGTCAAGGGCGATCCCGCCAGCGGCCTGCTGCCCCGCATAAGCCCGGCACGGCTGGCGCCGGACGGCAGCGCCGACGACAAGATCCAGGCCTATACCTATCGGCTGTGCCTCACCGACGTGGCCGCCAACCGGCTACCGCTTCCGCGACCTGCGGGCTATGACGCCGGTCAATATGCGCTGCTCCAGCGCTACATTGACGCGGGCTACCGCAACTTCTTCCAGAAGTTCGATCGCATCCCTAACGGTAAGGCGGACGTGAACAATTTCGGCGCCTTCTCCACCGACAATATCGGCATGAACTACGGCTACCCGCGCGGTAGCGATGCCGAGCGTGCCGGGATCGCGGCAGAGCACCGACGCTATCAGCAAGGGCTGCTCTGGTACATGGCGAACGACCCGCGCGTCCCCGCGGAGACGCGCGCGGAGATGGGGCACTGGGGTCTCTGCAAGGACGAGTTTACCGGCAACAAGGGTTGGCCTCGCGAAATGTATGTGCGCGAGGCGAGGCGGATGCAGTCCGATTTCGTAATGGCGGAGCCCCATGTGAGAGGCCTAAAGCCGACACCGCGCCCGATCGGTATGGGCTCGTACCAGATGGACTCTCACAATGTGCAGCGCGTGGTCGACGCGCGCGGCTTTGCGCGCAACGAAGGCAATATCGAGGTCGGCGTCGCAAGACCCTATCCCATCGCCTATGACGCGATCGTGCCGCGACGGTCGGAGGCGACCAACCTGTTGGTGCCGGTCGCGTTATCCGCTTCGCACATCGCCTATGGCACGATCCGGATGGAGCCGGTCTTCATGATCCTGGGGCAGTCAGCAGCTAATGCTGCCGATCTGGCGTTGCGTTCGTCGCTTCCAGTGCAGCAGGTGCCTTACGCTGCTCTTCGCACGCGTTTGCTCGAAGAGAGGCAGGTGCTGTCGTTGCCACGGTAACGATTCTTTCGAAGCCGATTAGACGTATGTCCCGTCCGCCGACCCGGTTTGAGCGACGGCAAAAGGCGTTGGACAGGGTTGAAAGCGTGAAAGCAGTTTGACCTGAAACTTCACCCCCTTCGATCGTTGAACCAGCAACATTTCGAAAGGGAACAGCAATGTTTCGGCTATACCGGTTGGTGATCGCGTGGTGCGTGGCAGTGCTCGGCGGCTTCTTCGCAGTCGCCGGTGGCGTTCTCGCCTCGCTCGGTGGATCGCCCTACTATCTGGTCGCCGGGATCGCGATGGTGGCCAGTGGCGCGCTGCTGGGACGTCATCCGCGGTACGGGCGCCGGTTGTTTGTCTCCATCTGGATCGGCACGCTGATCTGGGCGATCTGGGAAGTCGGGTTGGACGGCTTGCAACTGGTGCCACGGCTGGTGGCGCCGACCGTCCTGCTGGGGCTGGTCGTCCTTACCGGCTGGTCTGCGCGCTCGTGGCGATCGCCTGCCCATGCCGTGCCCGCGGTCATAATGGTGCTGCTCACCCTGGGCGTTTGCGGTGTCGCCTTCAACGGTGCCGGCGTCGAGGCGCAGGAAGCGGTGAGTGTCACAACGATCCCCGGTGCGCCGACGGGCGAGGCCGACGGGGACTGGCGCGACTATGGTGGAACGCTGTCGGGACGGCGTTATTCGGCGCTCGCCGACCTCACGCCGCAGAATGTGGGCCGTCTTGAACTCGCGTGGACCCAGCGCACCGGCGACCTGCCGATGGAGGCCGAAAGCAAGGAGCATAAGCGCGAATATCACTCCGAAGCGACGCCGATCCACATCGGTGACACGCTTTACACCTGCACGCCCCATTCCTTCGTCCAGGCGATCGACGCGACCACCGGAAAGACCAGGTGGAGCTGGCATGAGGATGCGCGGATCGAGGGCAATAATTACCTCGTATGTCGCGGTGTCACCTATTTCGAGGCACCGGCAGGGACGCCGTGCCCACGCCGCATCTTTGCACCGACGTTCAACGCCCGGCTGGTTGCGCTCGATGCGGATACCGGGCGGCCGTGTCCCAGCTTTGCCAATGGCGGCGCGATCGACCTGCGCACCAATATGGGCACGTCGAGGCCGTCGGATCAGATCGGCACGACCCCGCCGGTCGTGGTGAACAATCGGCTGATCATCGGCGAACGGATCATTGACAATGTCAATCGCGACATCCCTTCCGGGGTCGTCCGGGCCTATGATCCGGTTTCGGGCGCGCCGGTCTGGGCATGGGATGTCGGTCGCTCGCCGGATGCAATCGCCCCGCTACCGGAGGGACAGACTTATACCCGCGGAACGCCCAACGTCTGGGGTGCGATCACTGCCGATGCGGCTAACGGGCTCGTCTATCTCGGCACGGGTAACGCCTCGCCCGATTACTGGATCGGCTATCGTCGGCCGTTCGACGACCGCTTCGGCTCGTCGATTGTCGCGCTCGATATCGCGACAGGCAAGCTGCGCTGGGCCCGGCAGCTCGTTCATCGCGACATGTGGGACATGGACCTGCCGATCGGTCCGTCGCTCTTCGATTATCGCGCACCCGGTGGGCAGGTGATTCCCGCGCTGATCCAGACGACGAAGATGGGGCAGGTGTTCTTCCTGAACCGCCTGACCGGAGCACCGATCGCTGCGATTACCGAACGACCAGTGCGTACGGATGGCGCCACGCCGGGCGTCCGCGTCTCACCCACGCAGCCATTCTCGACCGGCATGCCGAGCTTTACTCCCCCTGCGCCGAGCGAGGTCGCCACCTGGGGCGCGACACCCATCGACCAGCTCTTCTGTCGCATCGACATTCGCCGTTCACAGGGCACGGGCATCTACCAGCCGATGGGGTTGAAGCCGATCATCGGCCACCCCGCCTTCGATGGCGTCACCGACTGGGGAGGGGCGGCGGTCGATCCGGTGCGCGGCATCATGACCGTCAACACGATGGAGATGCCGTTCAAGCTGTGGCTGATGCGCCGCGACGATCCGCGGGTCGCGCCGTTGATGAAGCGCAAGGGGGGCGGGGAAAACGCCATGCAGGCGCAGCTGCAGACCCAGTATAATACCCCCTATGTCGCAGTGGTGAAGGCATGGGTCGGTATCTTCGGCGCACCCTGCGTCGCGCCGCCCTGGGGGCATCTGACTGCGGTGGACCTGGGCACGCGGAAGGTGCTTTGGAAGAAGGTGCTGGGCACCGCCCGCGATACCGGCCTGTTCGGATCGCACCTCGGCGTTCCGATCAAGACCGGCGTGCCGAACCTAGGCGGGTCGATCATCACCGCGGGGGGGCTCGCCTTCATCGGCGCGACGACGGATCAGTATCTGCGCGCGTTCGATCTCCATACCGGGCAAGTCGTCTGGAAGGCGAGGCTGCCTGCGGGCGCGCAGGCGACGCCGATGACCTATCGGGGGCGCGACGGGCGGCAATATGTCGTGATTACGGCCGGAGGCCATGGCGCCCTGGGCACCCGCTATGGCGACTACACCCTCGCCTTCGCCCTGCCGAAGACATGACGATAGCGCGCGGAACTCGATGTGCCGGACGTGCATTCGCCCATCTGCCGTCCTCCTGCCGCCCCCTCTGGAGAAAAGCTCATGTTACGATCCTTCCTCATCGGCCTCGTCGCTGGCCAGCGCGGCATCACGCCGTTGGCGGTGATTGCCACCGCAACGCGGCGTGAAGAGGTGCCCGCCGAACTGCCGCTCCAGAAGCTCTTCCTGAACCCGGTCATAGCGGCCGGAGCCGGCACCTTCGCGGCGGCCGAAATGGCGGGCGACAAGATGAAGAGCGCGCCCGACCGCACGGTACCGATCGGTCTGGCCGTCCGCAGCATCACCGCCGCCTATGCCGGGGCCGCGCTCGCACCGCGTGACCGCCGGGTCTTGGGTGCAGCCATCGCGGTGGGAGCGGCGCTCGCCTCATCCTATGCCGGACTTGCCGCTCGCAAATTCGCCATGCGACGCTTTGGGCAGACGGTGACCGGGTTCGTCGAAGATGCGGTGGTGTTCGGCAGCGGGCTCGTCATCGCGAACCCGTCGCTAATCGCAAAGCTTGTTTCCCGACAACCTCGGCTGTGAGTGGCAGCGACTGTGGGCTGGTGCACACGATAGGCTCGACCACGCCAAGGGCGGCGACCGCGTTCGAGGTAGTGGCATGTCGAAGAGCGTTGCTGCGAGGCCGGCAACAGCGATCATCGCCTCAGTGCGGTAGGAGTTGATGGAGGGCTGGTAGATCTCTCGTGCCGCCGGCGATGGTGATCCGATCTATCTAGCGGAGCACATGAACGAATGGCCATTCTAAGCAGGTACATGGGACATTCTGTATGGCGCACTCTGGATCATCCCAGCGATTGGTCGAAGTGGTCACCGAGCGCCATATCATGACCGCACCGGAATTTTTACTGTGATGGGTAGCTCTCTTCCGAGACATGGTGGGCGAAGGCGCGTCGGATCATAGCTAGCTTGGGATCGATATAGCGCCGGCAGAACGGTCTGGTCGGATCCGTTCGGTAATAGTTGCGGTAGCGCTGTTCCGATGACTTGAATCCAACCAACGTCAGCACCTTCGTCCGCTCTGCGGTTTCAACTGCGTCCATGAGGCCGCTTATCGCCGTGGCTGTCCGATGATGTTGCTCCGCATCTTGCACGTAGACAGCGCTGCGATAACGTCCATTCGGCGAGTAGCCGCTATTGGCTGTATGGGTGCGCAGGTGGACTTCCAATAGTATTTCCAGCGGAATGATGTCGGGATCGAAGCGGACTATTACTCCTTCGGCCCAAGAATCGTTGGGTGCCGTGGATTGAAGGAAGCCTTGATCGACCTCCGACACACCCTGAAAAATCTGGAACACGCCTTCTGTGCACCAATGACACCCACCGCCGAAGCCTACCGTTTCCATGCTACCTTCTCTCATTGGGACGACGAATTAGCGTTTTAAATTGCAGCAGTTGATGGCTGTGCCGTGTAGCGTTGGCCGAACAGTCAACTTCTAGCAGACGAGGACTCTGCACGACCCGTGCGTTTGGCGGACATTCTCAATCACCACCCGGACAACTGCGGCTCATTTATCTTCTTTCAGCACGTCTCGCGCGGCGCTTTGCAACAGTTCCTCGATGGTCGGGTGATACCATCGCTGATCGGCTAGATCGGCCACGTTCATCCCGCGGTCGATTGCCAAGGAAACCAAATGGGCGAGATGTTCGCCGTCAGGTGCGACGATCGATGCGCCGATCAGTTTACCGTCGGCCTCCGCGTACAGGCGGACCAAGCCCTGCGTTTCGCCGTCGGCTACGGCGCGCCCATTGTCACGCACCGCCGCCTCGCCAATCTGCACATCTTCCGGAAGCGAATCGAACGAAATGCCAACCTCGCTTAAGTTGGGTTCGGTAAACGCAACGGCGAACGCGGGAAGTATGCTCGGAGGGATACCGCCCATTGCAACGTCGCCGGCGATGCCGCCACCGCGCGCAGCTTCATGCAAGACCGGACGCCAAGCGTCAGCATCCCCCACGATGAAAATGTTGCTGTCGCCGCAACGGTGGTTGCTGCGGTCGAACAGCGGCGTGCCATGATCGTCGAGCGTGAGACCAGTGGCGTCAAGGTTGAGGTCTTGTATCGCCGGTGGCCGGCCGGTCGCCGCCAGCACCAGGTCGACTACAACCTCCCCGTCCGACCAAGCCAGTCGGGCGCGGTTGTCGTCGGTCAACGACGCCTCGACGCTAACCTCGAGCTTGATGCTTATCTCGTCTTCAAGGGCGTCGATGGCGGCGCTATTGGTTGCCGGGTCTTTCAACCCACCGATGCTGTTGCCTTCGTCCAGGACGGTTACATCGACGCCGAGCCTAGCGAAGGCCTGCGCCAGTTCCAGTCCCAACGGGCCGGCACCGATGACTGCCATCGCGACAGGCAGATCGTTCAGTTCGAAAATGGTTTCGTGCGTGTGGACCAAGTCTCGGACTGGGTCGAGCAGGCTGGGAATAATCGGGCGCGCACCCGTGGCGATAATTATCCCCCGTTTTGCTCTGATGCGATCGTCGCCGACGATAATCGTGTCGGGACCTGCGAAGCGGGCAGTACCGTGAATCACCTGATCCTCAGGGATGGCATGATATTCCTCAAGAACTGAGGCGACGAACCGGTCACGTTCCGCACGGACTCTCGCCCATAGTCTTGCGGGATTTACCGAAATTTCCCCCACAGTTATCCCGAAATCGTGTGCCCTGTGGACATTGTGCGCCGTTCTGGCCGCCGCAATGAGCAACTTGGATGGCATGCAGCCGACGCGTGTGCAGGTGGAACCGCCAGGCCCGCGCTCGACGATCGCTACATCGCCGTTCCGCGCTGTCGCGGCTTTATACGCCTTGAGACCAGCGGTTCCTGCACCGATAACTACGACATCGTAACACCGTTCGTTCACTGCCCGTCTCCCGAGAAAACTGTCGGGATCTTCAGGCAGAAGGGTGGCGGTATGTTCCATCGTGCCTGTGTTCGGTACGCCGGTCAGCACACAGGCTAGGTAACGCTTGATTGAGTTAAGGTCCCCGATAGGCAAGCAACCGGAACATCGTTTAAAAGACGTCAGCTCTCCAAACGACGCGCCCGATAACGCGCAGAGTTTCCGTCTCGGCGTGGTCATCCGGGACGGCCCGGTTATCCGCCATTAGCACGAAGCTGCCATCGGGTTTGGCGCGGACGCGCTTGACCGCGATCATGCCCTGGACGGCTACGACGTAGATCTCGTCCTGCATAGCGATCCGGTCCTGCGCCCGGTCGACGAGGCATAGCGTGCCGTGGCGCAACGTCGGCTCCATGACGTCGCCCTGCATCTCGAACGCGAAGACCTGGTCGAAGCGGCCGCGAATCATCGGCTCGATCCGCTCGCGCCGGAACGGCTCGAACCGCGGCGTGGCGGTGGTGTTCGGACCGCCGACGAGCTCGCTGAGGTCGAGCAGTGGCACGAACACCTGCCCGAACTGCTCGAGCACCGTTTCGAGCGTTGGCAGCGGCACGGCACCCTCGGACGGATCCTCGGTCTCGCCGATGAGGTAGGCCGGCGTGGTACTCAGCTCGCGGGCAATGCGGTGGAGGTGCGACGTGCGTTGCGAAGCGCCCGACACGAGCTTGGCGATGGTAGGCTGGGCAAGGCCAAGCCGCCGCGCCAGTTCGGCCTGCGACATGCCGACTTCGTCCATGCGCGCCTTCAGGCGAGTTGCGAGCGTCATCCCGTCCATCTATCACTCCAGTTATGGCGCGCTACTGCATAGCGGCTATTGACCAATGTATTCCTGTAGCTAATAGTGCGCCTATGCAGACGCTACCTCCCGACTCCGGTCACCTCACCCCGCATGAAGCGCTGCTGGAGGCGGTTCGCATCGCTGGCGGCCAGAACAAGATCGCCGCCGTATGCGACGTCAGCCAGCCTTCGGTGTTCCGCTGGATCCACAAGCACAAGCAGGCTCCCGCCGCCCGGGTGCTGGCGATCGAAGCACGTACCGGTGTCTCGCGTCATCTGCTGCGTCCCGACATCTATCCCCGCGATGGTGCGGCAGGGGCGGTGGTAGCGGCTGTGCCCGGCGCCGTCGCATGTAATCCGGGCGGTGTTTTCTATCGCCCGAATACCGCCAACGATAACTGCTGCTGTCCCTGCCACCGGCGGGACGACTGATCCGCTGAACCCCTGACGACTGACCGGCGCTGCCGGTCGCACTGTTGCTCTTCCGACCTTCCCCATTTTCCGCCACCCGGTAGCGAACGTGCTTTCCGGGACCGGCATCGCCTTGTCAGGATCCCATGCGCCCCGATCTGCTGTCCGATGTCACCACCAGACTGATGGCCGAGTTCGGCTTCGTCACCAATGGTGCGTGGCTGCAGAAGGGCCGTTGCCCGGAATGCTCGAAGCGCGAGGTCTACGCCAAGGCGGAAAAGCCGTGGTTGCTGAAATGCGGCCGCCTCGAGCGCTGCGGATGGGAGGTCCATGTGAAGGACCATTATCCCGAGCTCTTCGATCACTGGTCGAATCGCTATCAGGCGAACGACACCAATCCGACGGCGGCGGCCGCCTATTTGCAGCATGGCCGCGGCCTATCGCTGCTCGGCATCCGCGACGCGTACACGCAGGAGTATTTTCGCCAGGGCGATCTCGGTTCGGCGACAGTGCGCTTTGCGCTGCCGGGCGGCGGGTGGTGGGAGCGACTGATCGACCAGCCCTCGCGCTTCGACCGCAAGGCGCGCTTCGCGCCCGGCAAGAGCTATGCGGGCCACTGGTGGGCACCGCCATGGCAAACTACGGCAAAGCTCGCTGGTGCGCTCGAGATATGGATCTGCGAGGGCATCTTCGACGCGATCGCGCTCAACAACACCGGCGTGACCGCCGTGTCGGCGATGAGCTGCTACAACTACCCGGCGCTGGCGCTGTCCGAGCTGCGCAAGGCAATCGCCAACGGTCCCACACCGAACCTGCGCCCCAAGCTCATTTGGGCATTCGACGTCGGCAAAGCCGGGGCTGAGTACACCCGCCGCTTCGTGGCGCAGGCGCGGCTCGAGGGCTGGGAGTGCGGCGCGGCGCAACCGGTCGCGGAAGGCGAGGGCGGCAAGCTCGACTGGAACGACCTGGCGCTGCGTGACCGGCTCGGCGCCGACAAGCTCGATACATACCGCTGGAATGGCGACATCCTCATCGCTGGTACCGCAATCGACAAGGCCCATCTGATCTGGTGTCGGGAGGGCTGGGCGAGCTTTCCGTTCACCTTCGAGACCCGCCAGTTCTGGGCGAGCTTCGACGCCGCCCGCATTGCCGAGACCATTGCCTCCTATGCCGACAACCCGCAGGTGCGCGACCTCGACCCCGAGGCCAAGCGCGAACTGGCGGCACGCGAGGCCGGTCTGGTGCGCGAGATCGCCAACTGCACCTTCCGGGCGCTCTACTACCAGCGGGACGAAGCGACCGACGACAGCTGCTACTATCTGCGTGTCGACTTCCCCGTCCGCCAGAACCGCATCAAGGGGACCTTCTCGGGTGCGGCGCTAGCCGCCGGTGCCGAGTTCAAGAAGCGGCTCATCAGCCTCGCCCCGGGCGGCATCTGGACCGGCACCACCCAGCAGCTTGACCGGATCATGCAGCGCCAGCTCGCCGGCATCCAGACCGTCGAGGCCATCCACTTCACCGGCTACTCGGCCGAGCATGGCGCGTACGTCTTTGGCGACATCGGCGTCGCCGGCGGGCGGGTCGTCACCCGCAACGAGGACGACTATTTCGAGTTCGGCCGTCACGCGGTGAAGCTGCGCTCCAACGAGCAGCTGCTGCGCCACATCCGCTACGATCCGGACCAGCTCAACACCCAATGGGTCGAGCCGCTGGTCACCGCCTACGGGCCGAAGGGCCTCGTCACGCTCGCCTTCTGGTTCGGGGCGCTGTTTGCCGAGCAGATCCGCGCCGAGCAGCAGAGCCTCGCCTTTCTCGAGATCACCGGCATCCCGGGTTCCGGCAAGTCAACGCTCATCGAGTTCCTGTGGAAGCTGTACGGCCGAGCCGGGTTCGAGGGCAACGACCCGGCCAAGACCACCACTGCCGCGATGGCACGGATCCTCGGCAAGGTCTCCAACATGCCGGTCGTGCTGATGGAGGGCGATCGCGACGCCACCACCCCGCACGCCAAGCGCTTCGAGTGGGACGAGCTTAAGACCGCGTACAACGGCCGCTCGGTCCGTGCCCGGGGGGTGGCCAATGGCGGCATGGAAACCTTCGAGCCGCCGTTCCGCGGGGCGATCGTCATCGAGCAGAACGATCCGGTCAACGCGTCGCCCGCCATCCTCGAGCGGATCATGCACATGGAGTTCGACAAGACCGGTTGGGGACCGAACACCAAGGCGGCCGCCGAGACGCTCGCGCGGATGCCGATCGAGGACGTCTCAGGGTTCATCGTGCACGTCGCCCGGCGCGAGGCCGAGCTGCTCAAGGTTTACGGGCAGAGTTTCCACGCGGCTGAGAAGGCGATGCTGGCCCAGCCTGAGGTTCGCAACGGGCGTCTCGCCAAGAACCATGCCCAGCTCGCCGGGATGCTCGACGCACTGGCGACGGTCGTGCCGATCCAGTCGCGCGACCACCAGGCCGCGCGGCAGCTCATCGAACGGATGCTGCTTGAGCGGCAGCGGGCGATCGCCGGTGACCATCCGATGGTCGAGCTGTTCTGGGAGCGGTTCGACTACATCCAGGGCTGCGAGCCGCCGGGCTTTAGCAGTCCCATCGACCATAGCCGCAACCCGGACGTGATCGCGGTCAACCTCACCCAGTTCGAACAGATCTGCGGCGAGCGCCGGCTGCCGCTGCCGCCCATGCTCGAGCTCAAGCGCCACCTCAAGACATCGCGCATCCGCAAGTTCGTCGGTGCCAAGACCGTGAATTCGCGCGCCGATCGCATCCTGCATTGCTGGTGCTTCGAGCAGACAGGGAAGGGGAGTGCCAATGAACGTTGAGCGCCTTCGCACTTTGCCCGACTGGCCCGCGCGAATGACCGCTGATGTCGCCGCAACCTACATGGGCGTGTCCAAGACCACCTTCCTTAATCGCTTCGGCACGTGCGGCGTACGGGAGGGATCGAACGTGCTTTGGGCACGAATCCAGCTCGACCGCCTGATTGCCAAGCAGTTCGCTATCACGCAGCTTCCGCCAGGAAACGGCGGAGATGACAGTTGGGACGACTTACGTTGAAGAATGTCACCGAACGCAAAGGCTTGCTGTATTTCCGACGCAAGGTCGCCGGGAAGGACACGTACATCCGACTACCGGCGATCGACAGTCCTGACTTTGCCGCTGAATATGCTCGTCTTTCGACGCCAGATACCGATCGACCGAGGCCAGCGGCAGGAAGCATGTCGGCGTTGGTTCAAGCCTTTCGCGCCAGTCCGGAATTTCGAGCGCTCGGATCAACGACTCGCACCAACCAAGCTCGCTATCTGGATATGATCATGTTGGAGCATGGCCACCGTAGCGTAGCGGGCGTTCGGCCGGCTCATGTCTACCTGATGCGTGACAAAATGGCTGAACTTCCGGGCAAAGCGAACGCTTGGTTAAGCGTGTTTCGTTCCCTCATGAGCTATGCCACCCGTCTCGACCAGCGCGCCACGAACCCCGCTTCGGGGATTAAAATGCTTCCCTTGGGCGAGCACGAGCCATGGCCGGCCGATTTGCTTCGGGTTGCCTTGGAAGAAGCGACACCCATGACCCGCCTCGCAATTGTGACCGGCCTATGTTCAGGTCAGCGGGTCAGCGACTGCATTCGGATGCAGTATGGGTGGATCGATAGCGGCATCATGGAGCTGAACCAGCAGAAGACGGGAAAGCTCGTTGCTATTCCAATGCACGGGTTCTGGCTCGACGAGCTCCAGCAGCTGCCGCGTCGGTCCGTCACGCTTCTTTACGAGCGCAGCGGTTCACCGTTCCAGACAACCGGAGCGATCCAAGCCCGGCTTCGAGACCTGATGGCCAGTCGGGCGGTACGCGAAGTCCATGCGGACCTTGTGGCCCGGGAACTGATTGCAGCCGATTCCACCTTCTCGTTTCACGGGCTTCGAAAAAATGCCTGCTGCTACCTTCTGGAATTGGGCCTGAGCGACACGGAAGCAGGGAGCATTCTCGGCATGTCGAGCGAAATGGTACGACATTATGGGAAACGAGCTAGAGCGCTTATGATCGCCCGCGGAGCAGCTGAAAGAGTGACCGGGGGCAAAATCGTTCCGATGGCGGGGGCAACTGCCCTCAAGCGGCGCTCGGGAAATGGCTAATTTCTGCGCTTGGTGACCCCTACGAGAATCGAACTCGTGTTTTCGCCGTGAGAGGGCGACGTCCTAACCGCTAGACGAAGGGGCCGTTTGCGGGAGGGGCGCTCCTACGCCGCCACGATCACGGCGTCAAGCGACGAAGGTTCCGGATCGAACGTTCAGACCCACAGGTTTCGATTCGATACGTATATTGTTCAGCAACGCGAAACCTTTCGACCTGCCGCGCTTTGAACCCGGTGAACCATCCACCGCAAGGCGCTTCCCATGGCCAAGGCGTTTCCCGTCATCCTGTCGCTGATCCCGCTCGCTGCCGTTATCGGCGCCTGCGTGGCCTGTCCCTGACCCCCAACCGCGCGTCGTCCGCAACGGGCAAAGAAAAAGGCCACCGGATCGCTCCGGCGGCCTTTTCCGTTGGTCGAACGCGTCGGGCTTTAGCCCTGCGCTTCGTCCGTGTCCGCGTCGTCGCGGGCGATTTCGCCCGGCTCGGCGTTGGGATCGTAATCCTCGGTGAAGCCGGCGTCGTCACGCTCGAACATCGACGCCATGACGTCGACGCCCTGCGCCTGCATTTCGGCTTCTTCCGGCGAACGGGCGACGTTCACCTTGACGGTGACCGACACTTCCGGGTGGAGCGCGATCTTCACGTCGTGCAGGCCGATCGCCTTGATCGGACGGTCGAGGGCGACCTGCGACTTGTCGACCTTGTGGCCATCGGCGACCAGCGCGTCGACCAGATCGCGAACCGCGACCGAACCGTACAGCTGGCCGGTGTTCGACGCCTGACGGATCAGGGTGATCGAAACGCCTTCCAGCGTCTTGGCTTCGCCTTCGGCGTCGGTGCGACGGGCGGCGTTGTCGGCGACGATCCGCTCGCGGTTCGCCTCGAACACCTTCTTGTTGGCTTCGTTGGCGCGCAGCGCCTTCTTGCGCGGCAGCAGGAAGTTACGGGCAAAGCCGTCCTTTACCTTCACCACGTCGCCGATGGCGCCGAGCTTCTCGACGCGTTCCAGCAGAATGACGTCCATGTCGGGCGCTCCTTACTTAACGATGTAGGGCAGCAGGCCCAGATGGCGGGCGCGCTTGATGGCCTGGGCCAGTTCGCGCTGCTTCTTGGCGCTCACCGAAGTGATGCGCGACGGGACGATCTTGCCGCGTTCGGACACGAAGCCCTGCAGCAGACGAACGTCTTTGTAATCGATCCGGGGAGCATCCTTGGCGGAGAAGGGGCAGCTCTTGCGGCGGCGGAAAAACGGACGTGCCATGGGTGCTGCTCCTTACGCTTCGACTTCGGCCGACGGCTCGCGCTCACGGCGCGGACCACGGTCGTCACGGTCACGGCCACCACGACGGTCACCACGCTCCGAACGCTCGCTCTTGCGCATCATCACGGTCGGACCTTCCTCATGCGCGTCAACCTTGACGGTCATGAAGCGGATCACGTCTTCGTTGATCTGCGTCTGACGCTCCAACTCGGCCACGACGTCGCCCGGCGCGTCGATTTCGAGCATGACGTAATGCGCCTTGCGGTTCTTCGCGATGCGATAGGCGAGGCTGCGCAGGCCCCAGGTTTCGGTCTTGACGACCTTGCCGTTCATATCCTGAACGATCTTCGTGGCGGTTTCCGCCAGTGCGTCCACTTGCGCCTGTGCCAGATCCTGGCGCGCAAGGAACACATGCTCGTAGAGAGCCATGCTTCTTTCTCGTCTGTTGGCCGATCGCTGACGCCGCGCCCATCGCGGTCGCCCCTCCGGCTGTCGTCTTCAAATGCAGTCCGGGGCGACAGGACATGCCCGTCACCCCGGATGCGCTCCCCTTACCCGAATCGGGTGCGAAAGCAAGGTCAGTTGGCGATAGCGCCACCGATCACCGCGCCGATCAGCCCGCTGGCGATCGCGACCAGTACCGCGTCGTTGCCCGACTGCACCCATTGATAGCCGCGTGGCGGGGCATAGACGCCCCGCTGGCGATAGGCGCGATAATCGATCTGGCGATAATTCTGCGCCCGGTTGCGGTCGAACCGCTGGCCGCGCTGCCACTTGGCATAGCGCACCGGCTGCTGGCGGACGACGGTCTTGCGGACATTCTGACCGAAGCGGTTCTTTTCGACCACGACCGTCCGGCCGGGGCGCTCCTTGATGACGGTGCGGCTCTGCGCGGACGCGGCCATCGGTGCGGCGAGCAGCGAGGCGGTCATCGCGGCGAGGATCAGCTTCTTCATCTTGGGTCTCCTTCGATTTGCTGTTGGAGCCAAGATGGGGCGGGGCTGTAACCGGGGTTTGTCAGTCCCGCTGCGAAATGGTCGCAACCTGTCACCACGCGCCCTCTTGCGTTCAGCTTGGCCGAAGGACTACCCCGCGCGGCTTGGATTTGCAGGAGACGTCGGCGATGCGCGCATTCATCTTTCCGGGGCAGGGGAGCCAGTCGGTCGGCATGGGCGCCGCACTTGCCGCCGCCAGCCCTCATGCCCGTGAGGTGTTTCAGGAGGTTGACGAGGCGCTGGGCCAGCACCTCTTCCGCCTGATGGCCGATGGTCCCGATGCCGACCTGCTGCTGACCGAAAATGCCCAGCCCGCGATCATGGCCAACGCCATCGCGACGTTGCGCGTGCTGGAGCGGGAGGGTGGTATCCGCCTGGCCGACAAGGCCGATTTCGTGGCGGGCCATTCGCTGGGCGAATATACCGCTTTGTGTGCCGCCGGCGCGCTCGACCTGTCGACCACCGCGCGGCTGCTGAAGCTGCGCGGGCAGGCGATGCAGGCGGCGGTGCCGGTCGGCGAAGGCGCCATGGCCGCGCTGCTGGGCGCGGACCTGACCAAGGCACAGGCGCTGGCACAGGCGGCGGCCGAGGGTGAGGTCTGCACCGTCGCCAACGACAACGACCCGTCGCAGGTCGTGATTTCGGGCGCAAAGGCCGCGATCGACCGCGCCGTGCCGCTGGCGAAGGAAATGGGGATCAAGCGCGCGGTGGTGCTGCCGGTGTCGGCCCCGTTCCACTGCCCGATGATGCAGCCCGCCGCCGATGCGATGGCCGCCGCGCTCGCCGATGTCGCGCTGTCGGCGCCGGTCGTGCCGGTCTATGCCAACGTTACCGCCGCACCCGTCGCCGACCCGGAAGCCATCCGCGCGCTGCTGGTCGAGCAGGTGACCGGCATGGTCCGCTGGCGGGAATCGGTGCTGGCGATGCAGGATGCAGGCGTCGGCGACTTCGTCGAACTGGGAGGCAAAGTGCTGGGCGCGATGGTCAAGCGCATTGCCCCCGACGCGACCGCGACCAGCGTGGTGACGATGGCCGACATCGAGGCGCTGGTGGGGCGGCTCTGAGCCGGAATTTTTGGAGAATGACGATGTTCGACCTAACGGGAATGACCGCCCTCGTAACCGGCGCCAGCGGGGGCCTCGGCTCGGCGATTGCCAAGGGCCTTGCCGCGCAGGGCGCGCGGCTGGCGTTATCCGGCTCCAATGCCGGTAAGCTGGAGGCGTTCGCCGCCGAGCTGGGTGGCGACCATGTGCCGCTCGTCTGCGATCTGTCCGACGGTGCCGCGGTCGACGGGCTGGTGCCGCAGGCGGTGGCGGCGCTCGGCAAGATCGACATCCTCGTCAACAATGCCGGCGTGACGCGCGACAACCTCGCCATGCGGATGAAGGACGACGAATGGGATCAGGTGATCCGCGTCAACCTGGAGGCGGCGTTCCGCCTGTGCCGCGCCGCCGCCAAGCCGATGATGAAGGCGCGCTTCGGCCGCATCGTCTCGATCACCTCGGTCGTCGGGCAGACCGGCAATCCGGGGCAGGCCAACTATGCCGCGTCGAAGGCCGGGCTGGTCGGTATGTCGAAGGCGCTGGCCGCCGAGCTTGCCAGTCGTGGCATCACCGTCAACTGCGTCGCGCCCGGCTTCATGGCGTCGGCGATGACCGATGTGCTGCCCGATGCGCAGAAAGCCGCCCTGCTGGGCAGGATTCCGGCCGGGGCGTTGGGCACGGGCGGTGACGTGGCCGCCGCCGTCGCCTATCTCGCCAGTCGTGAGGCCGGTTATGTTACCGGTCAGACGATCCATGTGAACGGTGGGATGGCAATGATATGAGCGTGATGCTGATGGCGGCGATGCTGGCCGCGGGCGATGCCAATGTCGTCAAATGCACCGTGGCGAAGCTGCCCAAGGGCGATCTGGCCAAGATGCAGCAGGGGATGATCGTCGGCGTGCTGGAGGGCAAGAAGCCCGTGCCCGCGACCGAAGCCCTGGTGAAGGCGGCACGGCGCCACGCCGCGACCTGCCAGCCCGGCACCGGCAAGGCGGATGTGCGCGCCGGTGACATCGTCGTCACCAGCATCGCCGTCGAGGCGCTGGCATCGGGCCTGTCGGCCAAGGGCGTCGATCCGGTCGCGGTCAATCGCCGGCTTAGCCAGACGTCGCCCGCCGTGCTGAACGCCTTCCTGGCGCGCAAGCAGACGCCTGAGGTGGACGCGTTCATGGACGGCATGATGGGGCTGGCCGGTGCGAAGAAGGCGGATGTCCGGTTGCAGCGGCTGATGGGTGGTTACGCCTTCAACGCGGCCACGCTGGCCCGGCTGTTCGCTGCCAAGGGCTGACATGCGTCCGCACCGGCGCTCTTGCGCATGGGCCGGACGCGCTTTAGGGGCATTCAGGTAATAGACACCCCGGTATGTGAAGAGGGAATGAATATGAGCGAGACCGCCGAACGCGTTAAGAAGATCGTCGTCGAGCATCTCGGCGTCGAAGCGGAAAAGGTTACCGAGGACGCGAGCTTCATCGACGATCTGGGCGCGGACAGCCTCGACATCGTCGAGCTGGTCATGGCGTTCGAGGAAGAATTCGGCGTCGAGATTCCCGATGATGCCGCCGAGAAGATCACGACCGTCAAGGACGCGATCACCTATATCGACGAGCACAAGGGCTGATCCGGCGGGGGCGGCCTCGCCGTCCCGCCGCCTGGCCACAGGTTTCACGGCCCCCCGTCCCGGCGAACAGCCATGGGCGGGGGGTCGTTCGTTAAGTATCTGAACGGAGAGTAATGCCATGCGCCGCGTAGTCGTGACCGGCCTCGGCCTCGTGACCCCGCTGGGTGCCGAGGTGGAAACCGCTTGGAAGAACCTCATCGCCGGCAAATCCGGGGCGGGGCCGATCACGCATTTCGATGCGTCGAACCAGAAGTGCCAGATCGCGTGCGAGGTGAAGCCGGCCGACCATGAATATGGTTTCGACCCGAACAAGCGCGTGGATCACAAGATCCAGCGGCAGGTCGATCCGTTCATCATCTATGGCATCGACGCCGCCGGACAGGCGCTGGAAGATGCCGGGCTGACCGAGATGGACGAGGCGACGAAGCTGCGCGCCGGCGTCTCGATCGGGTCGGGCATCGGCGGCCTGCCGGGCATCGAGATCGAATCGGTCAACCTGCACGAGCGCGGCCCCGGCCGGGTCAGCCCGCACTTCGTCCATGGCCGCCTGATCAACCTGATCAGCGGGCAGGTGTCGATCAAATACGGCCTGATGGGTCCGAACCATGCCGTCGTCACCGCCTGTTCGACCGGCGCGCATTCGATCGGCGACGCGGCGCGGATGATCCGCGACGACGATGCCGACATCATGCTGGCGGGCGGTGCGGAAAGCACCGTCAACCCGCTGGGCGTCGCCGGCTTTGCCCAGGCGCGCGCGCTCAACATGAGCATGAACGACCGCCCGACCGAGGCAAGCCGCCCCTATGACAAGGGTCGCGACGGCTTCGTGATGGGCGAGGGCGCCGGCGTCGTCGTTCTCGAGGAATATGAACACGCCAAGGCGCGTGGCGCGAAAATCTATGCCGAAGTCGTCGGTTACGGTCTGTCGGGCGACGCCTATCACGTCACCGCGCCACATCCCGAGGGCAAGGGCGCCGAAAACGCCATGCGCATGGCACTGCGCAAGGCCGGCATGGAACCGTCGGATATCGATTATATCAACGCCCATGGCACCTCGACCATGGCCGATACGATCGAGCTGGCCGCTGCAAAGCGCGTGTTCGGCGACGACCTGTCGGGCGCGTCGATGTCCAGCACCAAGTCGGCGATCGGCCACCTGCTGGGCGGCGCGGGCGCGGTGGAAAGCATCTTCTGCATCCTCGCGCTGCGCGACCAGATCGTGCCGCCGACGCTGAACCTCGACGATCCGGACGACGGCACCGAAGGCGTCGACCTGGTGCCGCATGTCGCCAAGAAGCGGCAGGTGCGCGCGGTGCTGAACAACTCGTTCGGCTTCGGCGGCACCAACGCCTCGCTGGTGATGAAGGCGATCTGACGCGATGCGCCGGATCGGATGCCTTGGCCTCATCCTCGGGCTGTTCGCCATTGGCGGGCTGTTCATGGTGATGCAGAGCTGGGGCGGGGCCGGTCCGGCGGAACGCACGCTGACGGTGACCGTGCCGCAAGGGGCAAGCCTGTCCTCGGCGGCCGAACAGCTGGAGGAGGCCGGCGCGATCCGCTCGGCCGGTCGCTTCCGCCTGCTTGCCCGGTTCCTTGGCAGCGACGATCCGATCCGCGCCGGGGAATATCGCATTCCCAAGGGGCTGAGCCAGGCCGATGTGCTGAAGCTGTTGCAGGGTGGCCGCACGCTGCAACGCTTCGTGATGGTGCCGGAGGGCTGGCCTTCGGTCCTGGTGCAGGAGGCGGTGGCGAAAGCCCCGCAGATGGAAGGCTCCGCGCCGCTGCCGGCCGAAGGCAGCATCCTGCCCGACAGCTACAGCTATGAACGCGATGGCGACCGGCAGGTGCTGGTCAAGCGGATGCAGGCGGCGATGGACCGCTACCTCGCCGCTGCATGGAAGAAGCGCAAGCCGACGACCGTCGTGAAGTCACCGCGCGAGGCGATCATCCTCGCCTCGATCGTCGAGAAGGAAACCGGCAAGGCATCGGAACGCCGGATGGTCGCGGCGGTCTATTCCAACCGCCTGCGTACCGGGATGCGGCTACAGGCCGATCCGACCGTCATCTACCCGATCACCAAGGGCAAGCCGCTCGGCCGGCGCATCCGCAAGTCGGAGTTGCAGGCGAAGAACGGCTACAACACCTATGCTTCGGCCGGGCTGCCGGTCGGGCCGATCGCCAATCCCGGCAAGGCGTCGATCGACGCGGTGCTCGATCCGGCGGAGACGAAGGCGCTGTACTTCGTGGCGGATGGCACCGGCGGGCATGTGTTCGCCGACACGCTGGCCGAACATAATGCCAATGTGAAGAAATGGTACGAAATCCGCCGCGCGCGGGGCGAGATGTAGTGCGCTGGGCGGTGCTGCTGGCGGCCATGAGCGTCGTCGCGCAGCCCGCGGATGGGTGTACGATGGCGACCCCCTATCGTCCGTTGACGGCGCGACCGGCGGGAACCGAGCAGGTCTTGCTGGTGGATGTCGTCGCGCTCGACCTGCGGCGGTATCCCGCGATTGCGCGGGTGCGGGTCGTGGGAGGCGGGAAGTTCCGCTGGATCCCCTATTGGCGCGCCATCTGCGGCGGACGGCGCGATCCGGCGAAGCGGGAGCGGTTGGTCGTGTTTCTCAAAGGCAACGACGCGCTCGGTTGGGCGACTCCGGCAGAAGCCAGAGCATTCTGAAATCCTCCCCGGTACGGGGAGGAGAACCGTCGCCGAAGGCGATGGTGGAGGGGGATCGCCGCGCAACGTAACGGCGGCGTCTGTGGATAGCCCCCTCCACCATGCTACGCATGGTCCCCCTCCCCGTGCCGGGGAGGAACGCATTACCCCCGCAGGCCGGCTGCTGCGTGGGCGCGGGTTTCGGTTTCGGCGTGGGTGGCGCCGACGATCCAACTGCCGCCCACACACAGGACCGGATCGAACGCCAGCCATTCGGGCGCGCTCGCTTCGGTGATGCCGCCGGTGGGGCAGAACTTCGCCTGATAGAAGGGCGCGGCGAGTGCCTTCAGCGCCTTCAGCCCGCCCGATGCCTCGGCCGGGAAGAATTTGAAGTGGGTGAGGCCGAGGTCGAGGCCGCGCATGATGTCGCCGGCATTGGCGATGCCGGGCAGGAATGGCACGCGGCTGTCGATGATCGGGCGCGCGATGGTTTCCGTCAGGCCCGGCGAGACGATGAATTCGCTGCCGGCGTCCATCGCCTGGCGGAACTGTTCGGGGCTGACGACGGTGCCGGCACCGACGATCGCACCCTCCACCTTCTTCATCTCGGCGATCGCTTCCAGCGCGGCGGGGGTGCGCAGCGTGACCTCAAGGACGCGCAGGCCGCCCTTGACCAGTGCTTCGGCCATCGGACGGGCCTGTGCGGCGTCGTGGACGACCAGGACCGGGATGACCGGGCTGGTCTGCATGATGTCGGAAATGGTGACGGTCATCGTGCGTGCTCCTGCGCGAATGCGGCGGCGGCCCCGAACAGGCCGGGCTGGGGATGGGTGATGAGTTTGACGGAAATGCCCGCCATCAGGTTCTGGAACCGGCCCTTGGCGGTAAAGCGCGTGCCGAAGCCCGATTCGAGCAGATGGTCCTTCAACCGCAGGCCGAGGCCCCCGGCGATGACCACCGCCTTCGCGCCCTGCGCCAGCGCGAGGTCGCCGGCAACTGCGCCCAGCGTCAGGCAGAAGCGGTCGAGCGCGGCGACGGCGATGCTGTCGGTGCCGTCCAGCGCGGCGGTCCAGATCGTCTTGTCGTCGCTATGCGGCACCGACACGCCTTCGATCTCGGCGAGGGTTTCGTACCAGGCGACGATCGACGGCCCGGCACAGGCGCGTTCGGTCGAGCCACGGCCATGGGCGCGGCGCAGGCGTCGCAACAGCGCATCCTCGATCCCGTCGAGCGGGGCGAAATCCTGATGCCCGCCCTCGGTCTCCAGCACGTGATAGCGATCGGGAGTGCGCAGCAATTGGGCGACGCCGAGACCGGTGCCGGGACCGCAGATGGTCGTCACGCCCTTGTCGGGCAGCGGACCTTCGGGGCCGCACAGATGGATGAAATCGTCGTCGGCGACCTGCGCCACGGCATGGCCGACCGCGCCGAAATCGTTGATGATCGTCCAGGTTTCGACGCCCAGCCGCTCCTGCATCAGCGGCGGCCGGATGATCCATGGATTGTTGGTGAACTTGATCAGCGTGTCGTTGACCGGCGACGCGACGGCGAGGCTGGCGGCGGTGGGCAGGGGGCGGCCCAGATCGCGCTCGAACGCGCGCCACGCCAGCTGCAGGCTGCCATGTTCGGCGACCTTCTGCGTGATCGGTTCGCCCAGATGGACGACGCGGCCGTCCTCGACCTCGGCGATCGCGAAGCGGGCGTGGGTGCCGCCAATATCTACCGCAACGACTTCCATGCATCCCTCCGTCAGTCCGCATCCCCGCGCAGGCGGGGATCCAGAGTCGCGCACGCTGGCGCTTGTTGCCCTGGACCCCCGCCTGCGCGGGGGTACGGGTTTGTCCTAGGTCAAAGGCCCGCCGCGGCCAGCATCGCCGAACCGCCGGCTTCCGCCTCGCTCGCGCCCTGCCGCATCATCGCGAACAGTTCGCGACCGGTGCCGTCGGCGGGCGGGGGAACCGGCGCATGGTCGCGCGCGGCCCATTCGTCGGCCGGGACCAAAGCCTCCAGTGTGTTGGCATTCGCGTCGAGGCGGATGACGTCGCCGTCACGCAGCTTGCCGATCGGACCACCGCCCAGCGCCTCGGGCGAAAGGTGGATGGCGGCGGGCACCTTGCCCGACGCGCCCGACATGCGCCCGTCGGTGACTAGCGCCACGCGGAAACCGCGATTCTGCAGGACGCCCAGCGGCGGGGTCAGCTTGTGCAGTTCGGGCATCCCGTTGGCACGTGGCCCCTGATGGCGGACGACGACCACGACGTCGCGGTCGAGTTCCCCGGCCTTGAACGCGGTCTGCACCGCCGCTTGGTCGCTGAACACGCGGCACGGTGCCTCGATCACCCAGCGGTCTCGGTCGACCGCCGACACCTTGATGCAGGCCCGGCCGATATTGCCCTGGAGGATGCGGAAGCCGCCTTCCTCGCTGAACGGCGCATCGACGGTGCGGACGATGGTGTCGTCGCCGCTGGTCGGCGCATGGTCCTTCCACACCAGTTGGTCGTTCTCGATGGTCGACTGGCGGCCATAGGCGGCCATGCCATCCTTCGCGATGGTCAGCACGTCGCCATGCAGCAGCCCGCCGCGCAGCAGTTCGCGGATGACGAACGACGGACCGCCGGCATCCTCGAACCCGTTCACGTCGGCCGACCCGTTGGGATAGACGCGGGTGAGCAGCGGGACCACCTCCGACAGGCAGTTGAAATCGTCCCAGTCGATGATGATCCCCGCACAGCGCGCGATCGCGGGCAGGTGGATCAGATGGTTGGTCGACCCGCCGGTCGCCAGCAGCACGATCGCGGCGTTCACGATCGCCTTCTCATCGACCACCCGGCCGATCGGGCGATAATCGTCGCCGTCCCAGCCGATCTCGGCGAGGCGGTGGACGGCGTAGCGCGTCAGTTCCTGACGGCGCTTGGTGCCCGGATTAGCGAATGCCGCATCGGGAACGTGCAGGCCCATCGCCTCGACCATCATCTGGTTCGAATTGGCGGTGCCGTAGAAGGTACAGGTGCCCTTGCCATGATAGGCGGCGATTTCGGCGTCGAGCAGTTCCTCGCGGCCGACCTTGCCCTCGGCATAGGCTTCGCGGACCGCCGCCTTCTGCTTGTTGGGGATGCCCGACCGCATCGGGCCGCCGGGGATCAGCACCATCGGCAGGTGGCCGAAGCGCAGCGCGCCCATCAGCAGGCCCGGCACGATCTTGTCGCAGATGCCGAGCAGCGCCGCGCCTTCGAACGCGCCATGGCTGAGCGCCACCGCCGTCGACAGCGCGATGGTGTCGCGGCTGAACAGCGACAGCTCCATGCCCGGAAAGCCCTGCGTCACGCCGTCGCACATCGCCGGCACGCCGCCCGCGACCTGCGCGGTCACGCCCGCTTCGCGCGCCCAGACCTTCATCTGTTCGGGATAGCGGTAATAGGGGGCGTGCGCCGACAGCATGTCGTTATACGCCGTCACGATGCCGATGTTCATCCGGTTGGCCGGACGCATCGCGTCGCGATCCTCGTCGGTGCCGGCATAGGCATGGGCGAGGTTCGCGCAGCCGAGCATCGGCCGGTCGACGCCGCTCTCGCGCTCCCGGTCGATCAGCGTGAGATAGGCGGCACGCTTTTCGCGCGACGCTTCGATGATGCGGTCGGTGACGGCGGCGATCGTGGCGTTGAGGGCCATTAGCGGCTCCAATGAATATCGACGGGAAGTTCGACTTCGGCCAGCACGCGGCCGATCGGATAGGCGGACGATGCGCCCTGATCGATCGCGCGTTCAAGCACCGATTTCTTTTCGTCGCCGGTGATCGCGATCATCAGCGCGCGGGCCGAGGCGATCGCGGCATGGGTGAGCGTCACGCGGGCCACCGGCGCCTCGGGCGGCAGCGGATCGGGCATCACGCCCAGCGCGCGGCGTTCCTTGGGACCGGTCAGCGCCTCGGTCAGGTCGGGGCCGGGGAAGATCGACGCGGTATGGCCATCGGCACCCATGCCCAGCAGGCACAGGTCGAGCGGCCAGTGCAGGTCCTGCAACCGTGCGTCCGCCGCGCGGCCGGCGGCCTTGTAATCCGGGGCCTTTTCGGCGGTCAGCGGGATCACGCGCGCGCCCTTGGGCAGGAAGATCTTGGCAAGGCCGGTGACGTTCGACAGCGCGTCGCCCATCGGCACGATGCGGTCGTCGGTCGGAATGATCGTCACCCGCTTCCAGTCGAGCTTGGCCTTGACCAGCTTGTCATAGATCGGGGCGGGGGTGCGTCCCCCGGCCAGCGCGATTACCGCCGCGCCGCGCGCGTCGATCGCCGATTCGATGATGAACTGGATGTCGCCGGCAAGTGCTTCGGCAAATTCGGTGGATTCGTCATATTCCCACCATTCGATGTCGGTCATTCTATCTTCCCGTGCGTTTTCCGTTCTGTTCGCGCTTGTCGAAAACCGGTTCTCGACGGTCGCATCTCGACTTCACTCGATGCTGCTCGAACTGAACGGGACATATTTGGTGTGGAAGGGGAGCGCGTCAGCCGCTCACTCGTTCCACGTCACCCCGTCGCGTTCGGTCAGCGCGACGCTGGCATTCGGTCCCCAGCTGCCCGAAGCATAGCCCTTCGGCTTGGTGCCGTTCGCCTGCCAGCCTTCGCGGATCGCGTCGATCCAGGTCCACTGCGCCTCCACCTCGTCGCGGCGGACGAACAGCGTCGGGTCGCCCTCGATCAGGTCGAGCAGCAGCCGTTCGTAGGCGATGCGGCGGCGGGTGCCGGCAAAGGCGGTGGTCAGCGACAGGTCGAGCGGCACCTCGCGCAGGCGGACGCCGTCGCGGTCGAGGCCGGGTTCCTTGGCCATCACCAGCAGGCGGACATATTCCTCCGGCTGGAGACGGATGACCAGCGTGTTCGGCTGCAGCTGTCCACCGCGATCGGCGAAGATCGAATGCGGCACCGGCTTGAACTGGATCGAGATTTCCGAATGGCGATCGGTCATCCGCTTGCCGGTGCGCAGGTAGAAGGGGACCCCCTGCCAGCGCCAGTTGTCGACATGCGCCTTTACCGCGACGAAGGTTTCGGTGTTCGAATCCTTGCCCAGTTCCTCGTCATAGCCGCGGACGATCTCCCCCTTCACCGCGCCGGCGTCATACTGGCCGGTGACGGTGTGGCTGTTGACCTCTTCGGGGCCGATCATGCGCAGCGAACGCAGGACCTTGACCTTTTCGTCGCGGATCGACGTGCCGTCGAAACGGGCGGGCGGCTCCATCGCGATCAGCGCGACCAGTTGCAGGACATGGTTCTGCACCATGTCGCGCAGGGCGCCGACCTCATCATAATAGCCCGCGCGCCCTTCGAGGCCGACGGTTTCCGAAATGGTGATCTGGACATTGTCGATGCCGCGCGCATTCCACACCGGTTCGAACATCGCATTGCCGAACCGCAGCGCGAGGATGTTCTGGACGGTTTCCTTGCCCAGATAATGGTCGATCCGGTAGGTCCGGTCCTCGGGGAAGGCGGCGGCGACGAGGTCGTTGATCTCCTGGCTGGACTTCAGGTCCTTGCCGAGCGGCTTTTCGAGGCTGATGCGGACCTTGGGACCGGCAAGCCCGGCGCTCTTCAGGCCGGTGATCGTCGGGCCGAACAGCCACGGCGCGGTCGACAGGAAGATGGCGAGGCCACCGGAAATGTCGCCCAGCTTCTCGGCCAGCGCGGCGAAACCATCGACGTTCGACGCATCGAGCGGCTGGTAATGCAGCCGGGCGAGGAAGCCGTCGATCGCGGCCTCGTCCTTGCGGTCGTCGGGCAGGAACTGGTCGAGCGCGTGCTTCGCGAAATCGCGGAAACCGGCATCGTCATGTTCGTGCCGGGCGGTGCCGGTGATGGTCAGGCCCTCGGGCAAAAGGCCGTCGGCGTGAAGGCCATAGAGCGAGGGGAGCAGCATCCGCTGCGACAGGTCGCCCGTCGCGCCGAACAGCAGCAGCTTCGCTACCGGGTCCCTCGTCATGCCAACTCCTGCTCTTTAATCGTGATCGTGCGCGCTCCTAGCAGCCTATTTCGCAAACGCGAAGGCGGCATAGGTATGCAGTGCGCAACGATCGCCCGAATCGTTACGAAATTGCGTTTGCCGTTACAGCGTCAACCCGGCGGTCTGGTCGAAACCGGCCATCAGGTTGAAATTCTGCACCGCAGCACCCGACGCGCCCTTGCCCAGATTGTCGAGCGTCGCGACCAGCCGCGCTTGTCCGGTGTCCATGTTGCCGAACACGCGCAGCGTCAGCCGGTCGGTGCCGGCATCGGCCTCGATCGGGATCGCGCTGTCGTCGCCGGGCAGGACGCGGACCACCGGTGATTCGCGATACGCCTCCTGCAATGCAGCCTCGATCGCCGACAGGCTGGGGCGGCGGTGGAACGCGAACAGCGGCAGCGGCACTTCGACCACCATGCCGCGATAGGCGCGCGCGACCGACGGCTGGAACAGCGGCGGATGGGCAAGCCGGGCGTGGCGCTGCATCTCGGGCACATGCTTGTGCGCGAGCGACAGGCCGTAGCCGAGCCACGCGGTATCGGTCTCGCCATTTTCGAATGCGGCGATCATCGCCTTGCCGCCACCCGAATAGCCCGACACCGCGTTGACGCTAACCGGCCAGTCGTGCGGGACCAGCCCGGCGCGGATCAGCGGGCGGATCAGCGCGAGGAAGCCGGTCGGGTAGCAGCCAGGATTGGACACGCGCATCGCCGTCGCGATGGCGCCCGGCTGCGACGGTTCCAGCTCGGCCATGCCATAGGTCCAGCCATCGGCGACGCGGTGCGCGGTGGAGGCGTCGATCACGCGGGTCCGGTCGTTGTCGATCATCGCCACCGCTTCGCGCGCCGCATCGTCGGGCAGGCAGAGGATGACGAAATCGGCGTCGTTCAGCGCCTCACGCCGCGCGCCGGCATCCTTGCGCAGGTCGTCGTCCAGCGTGATGAAGTCGACTTCGGGCCGGTCGCCCAGCCGGTCGGCGATTTCGAGGCCGGTGGTGCCGGCGGCACCGTCGATAAAGACGCGAACGGTCATGCGGGGCGCCTCCGGGCGCGAATGGGGCCGAACCGGTCGAGCGTTGCGATCGGATCGCACCGTACGACGTCGTCGACATGGATGGCGTTATCGCCGTCGACCAGCAGGGCGACATGGTCGGCAAAGAACAGCAGGTCGCCGCGCCGCAGCGTATCGCCCTCGGCCAGCAGGGTGCCGAAGCTATCCGCCTGCAGGTCGAGGAAGCGGGGCGGGGGCGAACCAGCCAGCGTGTGGACGAGGAAGATCAGGCCGGCGGCATCGACTCCAGCGCCCGAGCGGCCCCCCGCTGCGAACGGCGCGCCGCGCAGGCGGAGCGCGTGGTCGACCGCATCGCTGGTTTCGTCCGACAGCAACAGCAGCGTGGACGACGCGACATAGCCGCCATCGACCTCGCACCAGTCGCCGTTCGCCGGGGTCGCCGCGACTCGGCTGCCCATCGGCAGCGCCACCGGCAGGGGGCGGGCAGAGGACGGGTCGGCGTGCAGGATGGCCTGCTTCGCGACGACGACATGCGACGTGTCGTATTGCCGGGCCAGCAGGTTGCGGGCAACGAACCCCACCGTACCGTCGATCGGCGACCGTCCCCAGCCATGGGTCGATGTGAATTCGAGGACGTCGAACGGCTCGCCGGGCAGGACCTGCGACAGGATATTGCCGTCGGGTGTCTCGGTAATCGGCGAGACCGTGCCGACGACCCGCCGGGTCGGGACGGCGTAATGTGGTGCGAATACGCGGTCTGCGAGCCGGATGTCGGCCAGGTCGCGGCGGACCGCGTCGGTGCGAGAGTCGATCGCGACCGACCGCGACCGCAGCGCGAAACGGTTACGCGCTGGCGTGTCGCCGGCGATAGTCGACGCCGTCGCCGCCCATGAACTGCCCGAACTCTGCAAGAAAATTTGCCCCTTCGCTGGTCTGCGCAACGAAGATGTTCCGTTTGTCGGCATCGTCGCGTTGGCGGCGGAGATAGCCGAGCGTGCCCAGCCTGTTCAAGGCGCGCGTTACGACTGGCTTCGATACGTTCAGCGCACGGGCAAGGCCGCGGACGGTATGCGGGCCGGGTTGCAGATAGACGATCATCATCAACGCCATCTGGCGGTTGGTCAGGTCCGGCTCTCCCGAGCGGACATAATCGACCAAGCCGTCCATCCATTTCTTGAGGGGGATCGTGGGGAACATCGCTGGAACCTAACGTCAGAACAAGGCCGTAGGGCGGGGTCGAAAGATGAACGTCGCAATCGCGCGCTTGGTTTCCCGGTCGATACGATAATGTTACGGATGGACCGTTGGCGCTCCATTGATCGCGGGCGCGGCCTCGCCTATGTGGCCCCCTTCGACATCCGCACTCCTTTCTTTCGGAAATGTTCCTCGACCATGTTCACCTTCCTGCTTGTCGTTCATGCGATCATCGCCGCGTTGCTCGTGACGGTGGTCCTCATGCAGAAGTCGGAAGGTGGCGGGCTGACCACCGGTGGTAGCCCGTCGGGCCTGATGTCCGCACGCGGCGCGGCGGATTTCCTGACGCGGGCGACGGCGATCCTGGCGGGGCTGTTCATCACGATGAGCATCGCGCTGGCGGTGATCGCCGCGAATCGGGGCGGCGGATCGATCGATACCTCGCTGGCCCGGCCGACGACTCCGCCGCCGGCAGCAGGCGCTCCGGCGAATCCGGCGGCCCAGCCGGCCGGCAATCCGACCGGTGCCGACAATGGCGCGGTCCCGCTGGCCCGCTAACTACCCCTTTCCATTAACCGGTCCGTCGTATTTCGCGGGCGCAGGGTCATCCTGCGCTTGGCGGCGATGGCGTTCGACGCTAGGCGATGCTTCCCATGGCGCGGTATATCTTCATCACCGGCGGCGTGGTTTCGTCGCTCGGCAAGGGGCTCATGGCAGCCTCTCTCGCAGCACTCTTGCAGGCACGCGGCTACAAGGTCCGCATCCGCAAGTTTGATCCCTATCTCAACGTCGATCCGGGCACGATGTCGCCCTATCAGCACGGCGAAGTTTATGTGACCGACGACGGGGCGGAAACCGACCTCGACCTCGGCCATTACGAGCGCTTCACCGGCGTCGCGGCGCACCAGTCGGACAATGTGACCTCCGGGCGCATCTACCAGACGATCATCCAGCGCGAACGGCGCGGCGATTATCTGGGCGCGACGGTGCAGGTCGTCCCGCACGTCACCGACGCGATCAAGGCGTTCGCACAGGCCGATACCGTCGATGACGATGGGCAGGACCTCGACTTCGTGCTGTGCGAGATCGGCGGCACGGTCGGCGACATCGAATCGCTGCCGTTCATCGAGGCGATTCGTCAGCTGAAGAACGAGCTGGGTCGCGGGCGCTCGATCAGCATCCACGTCACGCTGGTGCCGTATATAGCGGCGGCGGGCGAGCTGAAGACCAAGCCAACGCAGCATTCGGTGCGCGAACTGGCGGCGCTGGGCGTGCAGCCCGACGTGCTGGTCTGCCGCTGCGAAAAGCCGCTGCCGGCCAGCGAGCGCGCGAAGATCGCGCTGTTCTGCAACGTGCCGGCGGGGGCGGTCATCCCCGCACTCGACGCGCCGAGCATCTATGCGGTGCCCGAGCAATATCACGCCGAAGGGCTGGATGCCGAAGTGCTGCGCGCGTTCGGGATCGATCCGGGCGATGCGCCGGACCTGTCGCGCTGGAGCGACATCATGGACCGGCTCCAGAACCCGGAAGGCGAGGTCACGATCGGCGTGGTCGGCAAATATGTCGGGCTGCAGGATGCGTACAAGTCGCTGAACGAAGCGCTGGTCCATGGCGGCATCGCCAACCGGGTGAAGGTGAAGATCCGCTGGATCGACGCCGAACTGTTCGAAGGCGATCACGATCTGGTCGCGGCCGAGCTGGAGCCGTGCCACGCAATCCTCGTCCCCGGCGCGTTCGGGGAGCGCGGTGCGGAGGGCAAGATCGCCAGCGTACGCTTTGCCCGTGAGCGTAAGGTGCCCTATTTCGGCATCTGCTTCGGGATGCAAATGGCGTGCATCGAGGGCGCGCGCTCGACCGGCGGTATCGCCGATGCGTCGTCGACCGAATTCGGCCCGACCGAGCAGCCGGTGGTCGGCATGATCACCGAATGGATGTCGCCCGAAGGTATCCAGAAGCGCGAATCGGACGGCGACCTGGGCGGAACGATGCGGCTGGGCGCCTATGAGGCGTCGCTGGCGGGCAATTCGGTGGTCGCGTCGATCTATGGCGGGACCACGATCAGCGAGCGGCATCGCCATCGCTATGAGGTGAACACTGCCTATCGTGAGATGCTCGAATTGGGCGGGCTGGTGTTTTCGGGCATGTCGCCCGACGGGATGCTGCCGGAAATCGTCGAGCGGCCCGACCATCCGTGGTTCGTCGGCGTGCAGTTCCACCCGGAGCTGAAGTCGAAGCCGTTCGATCCACATCCGCTGTTCGCCAGCTTTATCGGTGCGGCGGTGAAGCAGTCGCGGTTGGTCTGAGGGCTTTTCGCGCGATCTGACCCGTCATTCCCGCGAAGGTGGGAATCCATATGCGCTGACGTCCGCGGGTTGATCGCTAGCAGTGCGTCTATGGATTCCCGCCTTCGCGGGAATGACGAGTAGGTGAGCGTCAGTTCCTAACTACAACGGGCGCCCGAACCAGATAGGTCCGGGCGCCCGCCTGCATTATGCGGGGTCGATTAGGCGGCGTTCGCCGAATCGTCGCCCTCGGCCGCATCGTTGGCGATCACCGGCTGAGCGGTCGTCGCGCCGATCGCCACGCGGCGGGGCTTCATCGCGTCGGGTACTTCGCGACGCAGTTCGATGGTCAGCAGGCCATCGGCCAGGTCGGCACTTTCCACGACGATGAAGTCGGCCAGTTCGAACCGGCGTTCGAAGCTGCGATTGGCGATGCCCAGATGCAGGACCGCGCTCTTCTGCGCATCGGTCTGGTCCGCCTTGCGACCCGAGACGACGAGCAGGTTCTGCTGGGCGGTGATCTCCACCTCATCCTGCTTGAAGCCTGCCACCGCCAGCGTGATGCGGTAGCGATCCTCGGCAACGCGTTCGAGGTTGAAGGGCGGATAATTCTCGCCCGGCGCGGTGCGGGTGTTGTTTTCGAGCAGGTCGAACAGCCGGTCGAAGCCGATGGTCGACCGGCGATAGGGGGTGAAATCGAAAGCACGCATGTCAAATCCTCCAACGGAAGCGAATTGATCGAAAGCGGCATCCGTAAGCGCGATGCCGGTTCAAGAACGGCCCCGAAAGCACCGTTCGCGAACCGATATGGTTCGGTGGTAGGCGTGTTCAAGATAGGTAGGTCGTAGATTTTTGCGGGCTGACTCTGCGTATCATCCGACCGACGCGTCACCCCGGCGAAGGCTGGGATCTCTCGCGCTTTCGTCCCGTGCCGCCGCAGGGAGACCCCAGCCTCCGCTGGGGTGACGAAGGTGGTGAGGGAGTGGGGCGGGGCTGGTCGCATATAGGGCCGGGGAGCGTGGGGGAGGGGGCGCGAGGCTCCAGAACGGCAAACGGCCGGACTGTTACCAGCCCGGCCGCCTGCGTGACGATCGCTCGTCAGCCCCCTTGGTTGCCACCGCTTCTACGCCCCTTCCCCCCTTCCAGGGCGGAGCCGGTTGGCCTCCCCGAACCGTGGCCTGTATTGCCTGCGCTTCGTGAGGACGTCGTAGGATGCTCCTGGCCGTCTGTCACCGGGGGAGCGGCACGTTTGCTACGGTTTTGCTAACCATGTGTCGATTCCGCAACAGCATGGATTGCGGACGCGGTATCCCCTACCTACAGCGCCAACTTCGGCACCGTGTCAGGACATCGACCGCCCCTATGCTGTTATCGCGTTACGAGCGGATGATCGCCCGCCGCTACCTGCTTCCCGGTCGGGGAGAGGCGTTTATCGCGCTGGTCGCATCGATCAGCCTGGTCGCGGTCATGCTGGGCGTTGCCGCGCTGGTCATCGTGATGAGCGTGATGAACGGCTTTCGCGCCGAGCTGTTCGACAAGATCGTCGGGCTGAACGGCCATGCGCTGATCCAAGGCTATAACAACCAGCTGCCCGACTGGCGCAACATCGCCGCCGAGGCGAAGCGGACGCCGGGGGTGACCAGTGCGACGCCGCTGATCGAACAGCCGCTGTTCGCGACCTATAATGGCCGGTCCGAATTCATCCTGATGCGCGGGATGCGGGTCGAGGATATTCGCGACAATCCGACGATCCGCGACAATGTGAAGCTGGGGTCGCTCAAGAGCATTACGCCCGGCAGCGGCAATGTCGTGATCGGCAGCCGGCTGGCACAAGCGTTGGGCGTGACGGTCGGCAGCGAGATCACGATCATCAGCCCGCAGGGGCCGACGACGCCGTTCGGTACGATGATCCGACAGGTCCCCTACCGCATCGCCGCGATCATCGAGGTCGGGGTGTACGACCTCGACAAGGCCTATGTCATCATGCCGATCGAGGATGCGCAGACGCTGCTGCTGAGCGGCGATACGGTCGGATCGATCGAGCTGGAGACGACCGACCCCGACAAGGTGGAACAGATCGTCGCCCCGCTGGCCCGCAAATATGTCGCGAGTGCGCAGATCGTCGACTGGCGGCAGTTGAACGGCGAGTTGTTCCAGGCGCTGGCGGTCGACCGGATCGTGACCTTTACCGTGCTGTCGATCCTGATCCTGATCGCGGTATTCAACATACTGTCGTCGCTGATCATGCTGGTCCGCGCCAAGACGCGCGACATCGCGATTTTGCGGACGATGGGGGCGACGCGCGGCGGGTTGCTGCGCATCTTCATGACGGTCGGCACGACCATCGGCGCACTGGGGGTCGGGGCGGGGCTGATCCTCGGCTTCGTGTTTCTGGCGTTCCGGCAGCAGATCGTCGGCGGCATCGGAGCGCTGACCGGCATCGACATATGGGACCCGACGATGCGCTACCTGACCGAGCTGCCGTCGAAGGTCGATCCGATCGAGATCGTCACCATCGCGCTGGTCGCGCTGCTGTTTTCGTTCCTCGCCACGCTGTACCCGGCGTTCAAGGCGGCCAATACCGACCCCGTGCAGGTGCTGCGTTATGACTGAGCCGGTTCTTGAAACCCGCAACCTTCGCCGCAGCTTCACGCAGGGCGAGGCGACGATCGACGTCTTGCGCGGGATCGAGCTGACCGTCGGGGCGGGGGAGATCGTCGCGCTGCTGGGGCCGTCGGGGTCGGGCAAGTCGACGCTGTTGCAGGCGGTCGGATTGCTGGAAGGCGGGTTCGAGGGCGAAATCCTGGTATGCGGCGAACAGGTCGCTAAGGCCGGGCCGAACCGCCGGACCGAGGTGCGGCGCGACCGGATGGGCTTCATCTATCAGTTCCACCATCTACTGCCCGATTTCAACGCGGTGGAGAATGTCGTGCTGCCGCAGCTGGTGCAGGGGCGCGGGCGGGCCGAGGCCGATGCGCGGGCGACCGAGTTGCTGAGTGCGCTGGGCCTGTCGCAGCGGCTGCACCATCGGCCCAGCCAGTTGTCGGGCGGCGAGCAGCAGCGGGTGGCGGTGGCGCGTGCGCTGTCGAACCGGCCCGCGCTGGTGCTGGCGGACGAACCGACCGGCAATCTGGACGAGGTGACGGCGGACGTGGTGTTCGCCGAGTTCCTGCGGCTGGTGCGAGGGCAGGGATCGGCGGCACTGGTCGCGACGCACAACGAACGGCTGGCCGCGCGGATGGACCGGGTGGTGCGGCTGCATGACGGGGTGCTGCGGTGAGCGACCTGTACGACCTGCCTGTCGTGATGGCAGATGGCGCGCAGGCGACGCTGGCCGACTATCGCGGGCAGGTATTGCTGATCGTCAATGTCGCGTCGAAATGCGGGTTCACGCCGCAATATGCCGGGCTGGAGGCGCTGCATCGCCGGTTCGGGCCGATGGGCTTCGCCGTGCTGGGGTTTCCGTGCAACCAGTTCGGTGGGCAGGAACCGGGCGATGCGGCGGAAATCGCGGCATTCTGTTCGCTGACTTATGATGTCAGCTTTCCGGTGTTCGCAAAGGTCGATGTGAACGGGGCCGACGCCGCGCCGCTGTTCCGCGCGCTGAAGAAGGCCGCGCCGGGGATGCTGGGCAGCGAGGCGGTGAAGTGGAACTTCACCAAGTTCCTGGTCGGGCGCGATGGTGCGGTGACGCGGTTTGCGCCAACGACCAAGCCGGAAGAGCTGGAAGGCGCGGTTGCGGCGGCGTTGGCCTAGTCGCATTGCCATACCCCCGCCGGAGCGGGGGCACGAACAACAGGATGCCGGTTACGCCCCGCGACGATGCGCGAGGGCGTTCAGCACCGCGACGATGCCACCGAACAGGAAGCTCGCGCCGAGGATATAGCCCGGCAGGGTCAGCGCCGACCACGGCACCGTCATGTAGAGCGCGATCGCCAGCAGCAGGTTCAGTGCGCCGAGCAGCAGCATCGCCATGCGCAGCCGTGCGATGCGGAAACCGACGATCAGCTCCATGATCCCGCGCGCGCCGAGCCAGAGGATCGTCATCAGCGTCAGCGACAGCGCGCCGCCGACCGGCACGAACACCATATAGCCGCCGGCCAGCACCGACAGGATGCCGAAGAAGATCGCATAGCCGCGGTGGCTGGTCCGGCTGGAGAAGCCCGCGATCAGCGAGGTGATGCCGCCCGCGAGGAAGAAGAAGCCGACGACCATCGTCGCGGCCAGCGTGGCGGGAAAGGGTGCGACGAAAGCCATGATGCCGATCGCGATCGACACGATGCCATAGGTCAGGGTCCAATCCCATCCCGGTGTGGCCGGGCCGCGATCGGTCATATCATGCAGGGGGCTATGCGCGAACTGGGTCATGGTCCTTACTCTCGGTCGGTTGTCGTTTCGACATCGAAACAGGCATTGGCGGGGCGGGGTTCCGGCATTGGGGGACGGCGCGGGGCATCCTTTCGTACGACCGTCGGTCAAGCCAATGCCGGCGCACACTGGTCGAATCATGCCGGGAGGGCTAGGTCGGAGCGATGGCGCATTCCGGGTTCGTACCGCTTCGTATCTTCTCGTCCTTCACCATGCTGGAGGGCGCGATCGACCCGAAGGCGATTGCCAAGGCCGCGCGCAAGCTGGGCTTTCCCGCTGCCGGCCTGTCCGACCGCAACGGGCTGTACGCGGCGATGGCGTTTTCGGATGCGTGCAAGGATCAGGGCGTGCAGCCGGTGGTCGGCACGCTGCTGGCCGTCGCGCGGCCGGGCGGGGCCGAGGGGGTGGAGCCGGACATCGACTGGCTGCCGCTCTATGCGCAGGATGCCAGGGGGTACGACAATCTGTGCGCGCTGGTGTCGATGGCGCATCTCGACCGGCCGGTGGAGATCCCGGCGCACGTGCCGATCGACGCGCTGATCGGGCGGAGCGACGGGCTGGTCGCGCTGACCGGCGCGGGCGATGGCGCGCTGGCGCGGCTGTTCGCGGCCGGTCGTGCGGACGACGCCTTCGCCTATGCCGACCGGTTGCAGGCGCTGTTCGGCGACCGGCTCTATGTCGAGCTGGCGCGGCGGGGCGAGGGTGTCGAACAGCGCGCGGAGCCGCATCTGCTCGACCTAGCCTATGCCCGCGACCTGCCGCTGGTCGCGACCAATCCGTGCTGCTTCGCCGAGGCGGATTTCCACGACGCGCATGACGCGATGCTGTGTATCGCGTCGTCCAGCTATGTCGCGAGCGAGGATCGCCAGCGTTCGTCGCCAGAGGCGTGGCTGAAGCCGGCGGCGGTGATGCAGGAGATGTTCGCCGACCTGCCTGAAGCGCTGGCAAACACGCTGGTCGTGGCGCAGCGTTGCGCGGTGGCGGCGCCCAAGCGCAAGCCGATCCTGCCCAGCCTGGCCGGCGATCGCGAGGGGGAGGCGCTGAAGCTGCGCGCCGATTCGCGCGCCGGGCTGGTCGATCGCCTGCGCAAGATCGTCGCGCTGGAAGAAGGCATGGTGCAGGCCGAAGTGGCGGTCGAGGCCCCCGCACCATGGGAGGATGCGCCGACGCCGGCGGTGACGGGTACGATCCCCGAGCTGACCGAAGCCGAGCTGGCGGAACGCTTCCCCGATTATTTCCAGCGGCTGGACTTCGAACTCGACGTCATCTGCCAGATGGGGTTTCCGGGCTATTTCCTGATCGTCGCCGATTTCATCAAATGGGCCAAGGACCATGACATTCCGGTCGGGCCGGGCCGTGGTTCGGGCGCGGGTTCGGCGGTGGCATGGGCGCTGACCATTACCGATCTCGACCCGATCAAGCTGGGGCTGCTGTTCGAACGCTTCCTGAACCCGGAACGTGTGTCGATGCCCGACTTCGACATCGATTTCTGCGAAACGCGGCGGGGCGAGGTCATTCGCTACGTCCAGCAGAAATATGGCCGCGATCAGGTGGCGCAGATCATCACCTTCGGTAAGCTGAAGGCGCGCGCGGTGCTGAAGGATACCGGTCGCGTGCTGCAGATGAGCTATGGCCAGGTCGATCGCCTTGCCAAGCTGGTGCCGAACCATCCGACCGATCCGTGGACGCTCGACCGTGCGATCAACGGCGTGTCCGAGTTGCACCAGCAATATGAGCGCGAGGAGGACGTCCGGCGGCTGCTCGACCTCGCGATGAAGCTGGAGGGGTTGCCGCGGCATAGCTCGACCCACGCGGCGGGCGTGGTGATCGGCGACCGGCCGTTAGCGCAGCTGGTGCCACTGTACCGCGATCCGCGATCCGACATGCCCGTCACGCAGTTCGACATGAAATATGTCGAGGGCGCGGGGCTGGTGAAGTTCGACTTCTTGGGCCTCAAGACCCTGTCGGTGCTGAAGTTCGCGGTCGAGCTGCTCGCGCGGCGAGGGATCGTGGTCGATCTCGACAGCCTGTTGTGGGACGACGAAGCGACCTACGAACTGCTCAAGCGCGGCGATACGGTCGGCGTGTTCCAGCTGGAATCCGAAGGGATGCGGCGGACGCTGACGGCGGTGCGGCCGACCAATTTCGGCGACATCATCGCGCTCGTGTCGCTGTACCGGCCGGGGCCGATGGACAACATCCCATCGTTCGGCGCGCGCAAGGCCGGGCGGGAAGAGATCATCTATCCCCACGACCTGCTGGAGCCGATCCTGAACGAGACCTACGGAATCTTCGTCTATCAGGAACAGGTGATGCAGGCCGCGCAGATCCTGGCGGGTTACTCGCTGGGCGGCGCGGACATGCTGCGGCGCGCGATGGGCAAGAAGGTCAAGGCGGAGATGGACGCGCAGCGCTCGATCTTCGTCAAGGGCTGTGCCGAGGTGAACGGCATCAAGGAGGCGAAGGCCAACGAACTGTTCGACTTGATCGACAAGTTCGCCGGATACGGCTTCAACAAGAGCCACGCGGCGGCCTATGCGCTGCTGGCGTATCAGACGGCGTGGCTGAAGGCGCACCACCCGCACGAGTTCTTCGCGGCGTCGATGGCGTTCGACTATGCCCAGACCGACAAGCTGGCGATTTTCGTCGACGATATGAAGCGGCTGCGGATCGACTGCCTTCCGCCGTGCATCAACGCCAGCGACGCGACGTTCGGGGTCGAGGAGACGCCGGAGGGCGGCCTCGCGGTGCGCTATGCACTGTCGGCGCTGAAGGGCGTCGGCGAGCGGGCGATGGAGCTGATGGTCGTGGAGCGCGAGGCCAAGGGGCCGTACAAGTCGCTCGACGATTTCGCCGGGCGGGTCGATCCCAAGCTGTTGAACAAGCGGCAGATCGAAACGCTGGCGGCGGCGGGCGCGTTCGAATGCGTCGTCGGCGACCGGGCGGGGGTCCATGCGCTGGCCGACACGCTGATGGCGACAGCACAGCGGACCGAGGCGAACCGGTCGAGCGGGCAGGGCGGCCTGTTCGGGGAGGCGAGCGGCGCGACCGAGGCGGCGATCCGCCTGCCCGATGTCCACTGGACGCTGACCGAGGCGATCGCGGCGGAAAAGGATGCGTTCGGCTTCTATTTCTCGGCGCATCCGCTGGATCGCTATTCCCATCTTGCCAGCGCGCATGGCGCGCGCAAGATCGCCGATCTGGCCGATACGCCGGTGCCCGAAGGCGGGCGCGTCGGGGCGACGGTGGCGGCACTGGTCGAGGATGCGCGCTGGCGGACGTCGGCGCGGGGCAAGCGCTACATGATGGCGACGCTGTCCGATGCGACGGGGCAGGTGCCGGTGACGTGTTTCGATGAAGGACCGGCGAACGACCTGGAAGCGGCGGGCAAGGTCGGCGGGTGCGGGCTGTTCACGCTCGAACTCGACCGCCGCGCGGGGGACGAAAGCGCGCGGGCGACGGTCAAGTCGCTGAAACCGTTCGACGTGATCGCGCGCGACGTTCGGCTGCGGCTGGACCTGACGATCGAGGATGCCGCCGCCTATCCGGCGATCGCCGGGCTGGTCCAGCATGAACGCGGCGCGCGTGGCGAAATCTGGATTTCGGTGCCCGCTGTGCACGGAATCGAAGCACGGGTATGTCTCGGCCGTGATTTTCGGATCGATGGCGAGCTTGCCGAACGGGTCGGCAGGCTGCAAGGTGTTGCCAGCGCGGCGTTCGATACGGTGAAGGCACCGCTCGCCGCCGTGGGATAGGGGCAGCATGGCCCCGTTCGCGAAGGAGAGTGTGCGTGCTGGGCGGAATGCAGGATTTCGAACTTCGAGTACCCCGACTGCTCGATCATGCCGAGCGGGAGCATGGTGGTCGCGAGATCGTGACCCGCTGGGCCGATGGCCGCGAGACGCGGACGAACTGGGCGGGGATCGCGCACGATGCCCGGCGGCTGGCGCAGGCGCTGGAGCGGATCGGTATCCAGCCCGGCGACCGGGTGGCGACGATGGCGATGAACCATGCCCACCACCTGATCGCATGGTATGGCGTGATCGGGATGGGCGGGATCATCCACACCATCAACCCGCGCCTGTTCGACGACCAGCTGGCCTATATCGCCGACCATGCCGGCGACCGGGTGCTGCTGTATGATGCGGTGTTCGCGGCCGTAGTCGAGCGGATGAAGCCGCGCCTGACCGGTATCGAGCATTTCATCGTCATGGACGGCGAGGGCGTGGATTCGTTCGCGGCGCTGATCGCGGACGAAAGCGGCGACTATGCCTGGGTCGAGGGCGGCGAGCGCGAGCAGTGCATGATCTGCTACACCAGCGGCACGACCGGCGATCCCAAGGGCGTGGTCTACACCCACCGTTCGAACGTGCTGCACGCCATCGCCGAAATTCAGCCCGATGAATTCGATCTGTCGCAGCGGGCGGTGTGTATGCCGATCGTGCCGATGTTCCACGCAGTCGGATGGGGCCTGCCCTTCGCCGCACCGGCGGTGGGGGCGAAGATCGTGTTCTCGGCGGTCAACGACCCGGCGGTGCTGTGCGAGCTGATGAACTGCGAACGGGTGACGCATTCGGCCGGCGTGCCGACCGTGTGGTTCGCCATGTTCCAGTATATGGACGCGACCGGACAGGCGCCGGAGCATCTGAAGGTCGTGACGATCGGCGGATCGGCCGCACCACGCGCGATGATCGAGCGGATCATGCGGATGGGCGCGCGGGTCAATCATGCGTGGGGCATGACGGAGACCTCACCGATCGGGACGATGGGTGCGCCGGGGCCGGAATGGGACGACCTGACCTTCGACCAGCGGGTCGATCAGGTGTGTCGGCAGGGCAAGGTGCCGTTCGGCGTCGAGCTGCGCACGGTCGATGACGAGGGGGCGGTCCTGCCGCGTGACGGCGCGACGTCGGGCAGCCTGCAGGTGCGCGGGCCGTGGGTCATCAAGCGCTATTTCCGCGACGAAGCGGGCGATGCGCTGACGGCGGATGGCTGGTTCGACACCGGCGACGTGGCGATGCTGCACCCCGACGGGACGATGCAGATTACCGACCGGGCCAAGGACGTCATCAAGTCGGGCGGCGAATGGATCAGCTCGGTCGATCTGGAGAATGCGGCGGTCGGCTGTCCGGGCGTTGCGGAAGCGGCGGCGATCGGCGTGCCGCATCCGCGCTGGGACGAACGGCCGGTGCTGTTGGTGGTGAAGCGGCCCGGCACAGAGGTCGATGCTGATGCGGTGCTGGCGCATCTGGCGACGAAGGTCGCGAAATGGTGGCTGCCCGACCGGGTGATTTTCGTCGATGCATTGCCGCACAGCGCCACGGGCAAGCTCAAAAAGGCGGTGCTGCGCGAGGAATATCGCGGGGTGTTGGCGTAGGGCTATACCATCGGATCGGCGAACAGCCCGGTCATCACCGTCGACGCATAGAAGCCGACCGCCCGGTCGCGGGGCATGGTGGCGGCCCAGCCGCGCATGTCGAACGCGGCATTCTGGAGCGCCATCAGCGCCTGTGCAGCGATCAGCGGATCGACCGCGCGGACCGATCCTTCGGCAATGCCGTCGCTGATCGTTCCGGCAAAGCGCCGGGCGATACGGTTGGACCGGTCGACCATCGCCTGCCGCACGCCACTGGGCAGGCCGGCAAGTGCGGTGGTGCGCAGCAGCGGCCCCTGTTCGGTGAACTGCGCGTCGACCAGCGTGGCGAGGGTGCTGGATAGGCGCTGCCAATGACTGCCGCCGTCGCGGTCGGCGGCGCGCTGCGCAGCGGAAATCGTGTCGAAGCTGCGCTGGTAACAGGCGGCGACCAGATCGTCCTTGGCATCGAGATGGTGGTAGAACGACCCCTTGGTCACGTTAAGTTCGGACGCGATCCGCTGAACCGAGGCGCCGCGATAGCCGAGTTCGTTGATGAGCCGGGTGGCGGCGCGCAGGAACGCGTCGCGCGCCGGTTCGGCATCGGCCTGTTCCAGTAGCAGCGGTTGCGGGTCCCAGCGCTGGCCGGGACCGGCAAGGCCGTGGGTGAACACGTCCATCAGCCGCGCCTCGACCCGGTCATATTGGTCGGGTTCATAGCGATCGAGCCAGACGGTCAGCCAAAAGCAGTTTTCCAGCAGCATATGCGCGCGGGCGCCCTGCACGTCCTTGGCGAGGAGGTCGCGCGGTTCGCCCCATAAGGTGCGGGTCTTGCGGAAGACCTCACGCCAACCGGCCAGCAGCCGCGCCTTGAACGGGTCCTCCATCGCGCGCAGGTCGGACAGCATCGCGACGGGGCGTTCCTCGCCCGCCTCGATCCGGCGCTGGCGGTCGAAATGGATGTGCAGGAATTTGGCGACGCGGGCCTGTGGCGTGCTCTCGGCCAGCGCCTCGTCCAATGTTGCCTGTAGCCAGTCGAGCGTATGGTCGAACGCGGCGGCGGCAAGGTCTTCCTTGCGCTTGAAATAATAGGTGACGCTGGTGGTATTCAGCCCGACCCGGCGGGCGACATCGGCAAAGGTCATGCCCTTCGCACTCGCTTCGTTGATCGCCTCCGCCGCAGCGGAAAGGATGGCGTCGCGCTTGGCGCGGTAGCGTTTGGTGGCCCCGTCGGTCGTCGTCATGCGCGAACTCTAGCAGATCGGGTGTGGACCCCAAGCCCCATTATTACACTGTGCCGCGACGTCATCCGCACTTTACCGAATATGCGGTATGGCATAGACCGGGCAAAACAGTTGCAATGGGAGACGGATGTTGGACTTTCGGTTCAGTGCACGCGAAACCGAATATCGGGATCGCGTGGCGGCGTTCATCGCCGACCATGTTGCCCCCGCCGATCATGCCTATCACCGCGAGGTCGCGAGCGGCGATCGCTGGGCACCGGTCGCGATGCTGGAGCCGTTGAAGGAACAGGCCAAGGCGGCGGGCCTGTGGAACCTGTTCATGCCGCCGCATTCGGGTGCGCCGCTGGTTGATGACAGCTTCGCGTTCGAAGGGACGCAGCTGTCCAACGTCGAATATGCGCTGTGTGCCGAGGAAATGGGCCGGTGGCATTGGGCGAGCGAGGTGTTCAACTGCTCCGCGCCCGACACCGGCAACATGGAGGTGCTGCACCGCTACGGCACGCGGGAGCAGAAGGAACAGTGGCTGCGGCCGCTGATGGAGGGACGCATCCGCTCCGCCTTCCTGATGACCGAGCCGGCGGTAGCGTCGTCGGACGCGACCAATATCGAGACGCGGATCGTGCGCGATGGCGACGACTATGTGATCGACGGGCGCAAATGGTGGTCGTCGGGCACGGGCGATCCGCGCTGCAAGGCGGCAATCGTGATGGGCAAGACCGATCCGGACGCGCGCCGGCACCAGCAGCAGAGCATGATCCTGGTCCCGATGGACACGCCGGGCGTGCGGATCGAGCGGATGCTGCCGGTCTATGGCTATGACCATGCCCCGCACGGCCATGGCGAGGTGGTGCTGGAACAGGTGCGGGTGCCGGCCGCGAACCTGTTGCTGGGCGAAGGCCGCGGGTTCGAGATCGCGCAGGGACGGCTGGGGCCGGGCCGCATCCACCATTGTATGCGCACGATCGGCGTGGCGGAGATGGCGCTGGCGGCGATGACCAAGCGGCTGCAATCGCGCGTGGCGTTCGGCAAGGCGATCGCCGAGCATTCGATCTGGGAACAGCGGGTCGCCCGCGCGCGGATCGACATCGAGATGACGCGGCTGTTGTGCCTGAAGGCCGCGGACATGATGGACCGCGCCGGCAACAAGGCGGCGCAGGGTGAGATCGCGATGATCAAGGTGCAGGCGCCGACCATGGCGCTGCAGATCCTCGACGATGCGATCCAAGCGCATGGCGGGGGCGGCGTGTCGGAGGATTTCCCGCTGGCCGCCGCATGGGCCGGGGTCCGCACCCTGCGCTTCGCCGATGGGCCGGATGAGGTGCATAATCGCGCCATCGCGCGGGCCGAATTCGCCAAGGTGGCCGATGGGCGCTGACCTCGATCTTGCGCGGCTGACGCCGTGGCTGGCGGCGACGGTGGGCGCGGGGCCGGTCGAGATTGCGCGCTATCCGGGTGGGCAGAGCAATCCGACGTACCGTGTCGACCTGCCCGCCGGGTCGTTCGTATTGCGGCGCAAGCCGTTCGGGCCGTTGTTGCCCAGTGCCCATGCGGTCGAGCGGGAGTTTGCGCTGATTTCGGCGCTGCACCCTACCGGGTTTCCGGTGCCTAAGCCGATCGCGTTGTGCGAGGATGCGGAGGTCATCGGCGCGCCCTTCTACCTGATGGAGCGGGTTGCTGGGCGAACGATCTGGGACGCGTCGATGCCGGAGATGACGCGGGCCGAGCGGCGGGCGCATTACGATGGGATGATCGATGCGCTGGCCGCGCTGCACGCGATCGATCCGGTCGCGGTCGGCCTCAGCGATTACGGCAAGCCGGGCAATTATTTCGAGCGGCAGGTGGCGCGCTGGACCCGGCAATACCGCGCTAGCCAGACCGACGACCTGCCGGACGTCGAGCGGCTGATCGAATGGCTGCCATGCACCGTGCCGGCGCAGGATCGCACTGCGATCGTCCATGGCGATTACCGGATCGACAATCTGATCTTTGCCGAAGGGGAACCGCGCGTTGTCGCGGTGCTCGATTGGGAATTGTCGACGCTGGGCGATCCGCTGGCTGACTTCACCTATCTGCTGATGAACTGGGGCACCGAGCCGGACGGGCGGTCTGGGATCAAGGGGCTGGCCGGCGGCGACAGCGGGATCCCGACGATCGAGGAGGTGGTGGCACGCTATTGCGCGGCGACGGGGCGCGACGATGTGCCGAAGCTCGAGTGGTATTTCGCCTATAATTTGTTCCGCCTGACCGGGATCGTCCAGGGCATCAAGCAGCGCGTGCGCGACGGCAATGCCGCCAGCGCGCAGGCGGCGGCGATGGCGGAGCGGGTGCCGATGCTAGCGGCGATGGCGTGGGATTTCGCGAGGAAGGCGGGGGCATGATGCGGTTCGATGGCAAGTCGGTATTGGTTACCGGCGCGGGATCGGGGATCGGTCGTGCGACCGCCCTGGCCTTTGCCCGCGAAGGGGCCGGGGTGGTGTGCGGCGATGTTGCACAGGCCGAGGTCACGGCGGCGATGATCGTCGACATGGGCGGTCGCGCGGTCGCCTGTACCATGGATGCCGGCGAGGACGCCGATGTGGCGCGCGCCATCGCGCTGGGCGTCGAGACGTTCGGTGGGATCGATGTCGTCCATGCCAATGCCGGCATTTCTGGTGGGATCGCCGGGCTGTTCGATACGACGGCGGCGGACTGGGCCGAAATCCTGCGGGTCAACCTGATCGGTCCGTTCCTGGCGATCCGCCATGCCGCGCCGGTCATGGCGGCGGCGGGCAGCGGGGCGATCGTGTGTACCGCCAGCGTCGCCGGATTGCGGTCGGGGGCGGGTGGGGCGCCCTATTCCGCGTCGAAGGCCGGGGTCATCAACCTGGTCCAGACCGCCGCGCAGCAGCTGTCGGGATCGGGGGTGCGGGTCAACGCCGTGTGTCCCGGCCTGGTCGAAACCGGCATGACCGCGATGGTGTACGACCATGCGCGGGAACATGGCAAGGAGGCTCGGATCGGGCGGCTGAACCCGCTGCGTCGCGGGGGCGAGCCGGAGGAGGTGGCGGCGGTGGTGCTGTTCCTTGCTTCGTCAGAGGCCAGCTATGTCAACGGACAGGCCTGGGCGGTCGATGGCGGGTTGTCGTCCAGCCACCCGGTCACCCGGCAGGACTATGGGCGTACCGCCGTCTGACGCGGGGGAACGAATACGGCATCCGGCCTTTCTCGTTGGGAAGACGAGGGAGTTCGCCACATGACCGACATGCTCAAACCGCCGATCCGCTACTCGGCCGGGCTGGAACAGCCGCAGCCCGACGAGGCTGAGACCGTCGCGCAGATGGAGCAGTCGTTCGACACCATCCTCGAAACCACGTCGAAGGATTATGGCAAGGCGGTACGCGCGGTTCATGCCAAGGCGCACGGCATTCTGAAGGGCGAACTGACGATCCGCGACAACCTGCCGCCCGAACTGGCGCAGGGGTTGTTCGCGACGCCGGGTATGCATCCGGTGATTATGCGGTTTTCGACCAATCCGGGCGACATCCTCGACGATGCCATCGGCCTGCCGCGCGGCCTTGCGTGGAAGGTGCTGGAGGTGGAAGGCGACCGCCTGCCCGGCGCCGAGGGCCGGACGCAGGATTTCGTGATGGTCAACGCGCCGGCCTTTGCCGCCCCGACACCGCAAAAATTCGCGGGCAACCTCAAGCTGTTGGCCAAGACCACCGACAAGGCGGAATGGGCGAAGAAGGCGCTGTCCTATGTCCTGCGCGGAGCCGAGGCGGCGCTGGAGGCAGTCGGGACCGAAAGCACGCTGTTGAAGACGATGGGCGGATCGAAGAACGTCCATCCGCTGGGCGAGACCTATTTCTCCGCCACGCCGTTCCGTCACGGGGCGTTCGTCGCGAAATATCAGCTGGTGCCGGTATCGCCGGAACTGACCGCGCTGACCGATACGGTGATCGACACCAGCGGCCGCCCCAATGCGATCCGTGAGGACCTGCAGGCATCGGCGAACAAGCTGCGCGGCGAATGGGAGGTGCGGGTGCAGCTGCTGCGCGATACCGATGCCCAGCCGATCGAGGATGCGGCGACGCCGTGGCCGGAGGATGTCAGCCCGTACATCACCGTCGCGACGATCCGCACCGATCCCCAGGACAGCTGGTCGGCGGACAAGGTGGCGGAGGTAGACGAAAATCTACGGTTCAGCGTGTGGACCGGGCTGGCCGCACATCAGCCGCTCGGCGGGGTCAACCGCGTGCGCAAGCCGATCTACGACCATTCGGTCGACTATCGCCGGCGGTTCAACGGGTGTCCGATCCACGAGCCGGTTTGAACCAGCCCAAGGCGTGCTCCCGCGCAGGCGGGAGCCTTGGGCGTCAAACGGCAGCTTCGGGATTGAGTAACCCTGGACGCCTGCCTGCCGGGGGGGGGGGGGGGT